>JAESGJ010000022.1_pt1 | contig 438336 bp, 412 predicted proteins | sample 9266241 | NCBI WGS metagenome assembly JAESGJ01 (sample SAMN14514841, study PRJNA621669) | algae metagenome | isolation source: Brasilonema octagenarum HA4186-MV1 and co-occurring heterotrophs from wet... | place: USA: Manoa Valley, Hawaii | collected 2009-07-20
GGCTGCGGGCGAGCCGGCCGGACCTGCCGGTGGTGCTGACCTCCGGCTACAGCCACGTGCTCGCCCAGGACGACGCCCACGGCTTCGAGCTCGTGCGCAAGCCCTACTCCGCCGAGGAACTCGCCCGCGTCCTGCGCGAGGCGGCCCAGCGCGGCCGGCCCTCGGCCGAGCGCTGACATCGGGGATCCCGCACGGCCACGGTTGACGGCCGTTTTGGCGTCGTGCCTATAGGCGCCCATGTGCAGGCGCTCGACCGGTTCGGCGACACGCCGCGCGGTCATCGCCGTGGCCGCGCTCTACGCGCTGCTGCTCCAGGCCTTCCTGGGTGCCCTCGCGCCGACGCCCGCCGGACTCGACGGCCTCTCCGTGCTCTGCGCCGAGCACCCGGACGGGTCCGCACCGGCCGACAGGGCGCATTGCCGCGCGCATGCCTGCTGCCTTCCGGCCCAGGCCCCCCACCTCGCGCTCCCGGCCTCCGCCCCCGCGACGCCGATCCGGCCGCGCTACGTCGCGGTCGTCGCCACGCGGCCGCCGGAGAGCCCGCCTCCGCCCCGAGCGCCGCCCGACATCCGCCCCGATCCGCGGGGACCGCCCGCCGCGTCCTGAACCAGAGCCCGCCGCGCCTCCGCGCGGCCCTGCCCCCCGTTCGGACGAGCCCTCACGATGTCTGTCTTCCATCTCCGCTGCTCGCGTGCGGCGGCGTTTCCACGCGCTGCCTGGCTGCTTGCGGCCGCCCCTCTCGCGCTCGGCCCCGGTCTCGGCGGCGAGGCCCGTGCCGAGGGCGACAGCGTGACCCTCGAAGAGCTCTCCGTCGTCGGCGAGGCCGGACCGGCGGCAGCGGTCCCGGCCCGCTTCGGCGTGGCCTCCCCGCAGGGCTCGGCGCCCGCCGTGATCGAGAACCCGGTCGGGCAGGTCGTGACCGCGATCGACCGTCGCAACACGATCGCGAACCGCCCCGCCACCAGCATCGGCTCCGTTCTCGTCAACAGCCCCGGCGTCACCGTGCGGCAGGGCAATGGCGGGCGCGACGTGATCGTGTCGATCCGCGGCAACAACGCCCGCTCGACCGGCGTCGTGAAGAACACGGTCGTGCTGGAGGACGGCTTCGTCCTGACCCAGCCCGACGGCGCCGCCCGGTTCGACCTGACGGATCCGCGCGCCTACAGCCGCATCGACGTGTTCAGGGGACCGCAATCGGCGCTGTTCGGCAACTACGCCACGGGCGGCGCCATCGCGTTCCGCACCCGCACCGGCCGCGAGATCGGCGGCTACGAGGTCGGCACGGATGCGGGCTCGTTCGGGTACCTGTCGAACTATTTCACGGTCGGCGGCGCGAGCGGCCCGGTCGAGATCAGCCTGTTCGCCAGCGACGTGCGGGGCAACGGCTACCAGGAGCACGCGAGCTACGACACCCAGACGGTCAACCTCCTGGCGAGCTACACGCCGACGCCGGACAACCGCTTCACCCTCAAGGTGATCAACAACACGCTGCAGGCCGACCTCGCGGCGCGCTCGTCGCTCGACCAGTTCCGGATCAACCCCTACCAGCGCGGCTGCGCGACAGCGGCCTCCGCGGCCCCCGGCTGCACCACCTTCAACCTCTTCGCGAACGGCGCCTTCGGGCCGACCGTGCCGGTGACGGCGGCGGAGGGCGCCTTCGGGCGCAACGACCGGCGCACGATCGTGGCGGCGCGCTGGGAGCACGACATCGATGCCGACACGACCTGGCGCACCCAGCTCGGCTTCGACGAGCGCAACTTCGACCAGCCCTTCTACGTGACCGCCTCGCGCGGCTCATACCCGTCCTGGAACCTGCTCAGCGACATCACCCGGCGGGGCGAGCTGTTCGGCCTGCCCGCCATCGGCTACGCGGCGCTCAACGTCAGCACGATCGACAATCACATCGCGACCTACAACCGAGCGCCCTACGGCGGCCCGCGCCTCGGCGCGCTCATCGGCGACCAGGAGGCCGTGCAGTCGAACCTCGGCGGACGGGCCCGGGTCGAGCTCGCGCTCACGGAGCGGTGGACCGGCGTGCTCGGCATCTCGGCGGAGAACACCTGGATCGCCGGCCGCAACCTCGCCTACAGCTACGCGGCGACCGGCGCGACCCGCACGGTCGCGGACGCGGACCGAAGCTTCCTCAACGTCGCGCCCGAACTCGCGCTCGCCTACCGGCCGGATGCGGAATGGGCGTTCCGGGGCCGGGTGGCCACGGGCTACACCACACCCGCCGCCAGCAACCTCTTCGTCACCCCGGCTGGCCTGCCCGGCAACAACACGCAGTTGCGCACCCAGGAGAATCTCGGCCTCGACCTCGGCCTCGACTGGACCCCGACCGAGACCCTGCGGCTCAGCCTGACCGGCTTCTACGAGTTCTTCCGCAACGAGCTGGTCTCGCAATCGCCGGGCGCGGGGCTCCTCAGCTACACCTTCAACGCGCCCGCCTCCGAGCATCGCGGCGTGGAACTCGGGGTGGACTGGGCCTTCACGCCGGGCTGGACGGCGACCCTCGCCTACGGCTTCAACGACCAGTACTACACCGACTACGTCGAGCAACTCAGCGCCGGCGGCCTGACCCGGCGGTTCGACCGGGCCGGGAACCGCATCCCGGGCGTGCCGGCCAACCAGCTCCTGGCCCGGGTCGGCTACGACGTGCCCGCCGGGCCGCTCGCGGGTCTCGGCGCCTTCGTCGAGACCGTCGTGCAGGACGACTTCTACCTCGACAACGCCAACCTGCTGCGGGCGCCGGGCTACGCCATCGTCAACGCGAACCTGCACTACGCCGCCGATCTCAGCGGCGGCTACGCCCGGCGGATCAACCTCTACCTCGAGGTCCGCAACCTCTTCGACGCGCGCTACGTCGCCTCCGCCCAGCCGCTCGCGAACACGATCAGCGCGGCGACGGGCCTCCAGAACGGTCCGGCCGCGCTCGCGACGACCACCGGCTCGATCTTCGCGGGCGCGCCGCGCAACGTGGTGGGCGGGCTGCGGCTCAGCTTCTGAGCCGCGGCGCCGGACGGGGTCTCAGGTCCGGCGGCCGTGGTAGCGCTGGGTCCACATGAACAGGAAGTACACCGCCAGCGCGATGGCGTTGACGGTCAGGCCCCAGCCGTAGGCCTGCACGCCGTGGGCGCCGACCGGGTGGCCCAGCTCGCCGAGGCCGACGAGCGCGCCGAGAATGCCGAGGCCGGCAAACAGAAGGGCGAAGATCAGCACGGCCACCTCCATCGCGAACGACGCTGCAGGTCAACGCCGACGGGACCCGGAGGATGCGTCCGCCGGGGCGATTCGCGCGGCGTCCCGTGCGGGAGCTTACCACTCGAAGAAGGAATCGAGGCCCGGCATCATGCAGAGCATCGTGCCCGCGGCCCCCAGCACGCCGGCCACCATGACGACCACTTCCATCGCGCGAGCCTCCCGATTGCATTGCGCACGATCAACTCGGAAGGCACCCGGCCGGTTCAAATTCGATCGCGCGCTCACCAGCGCAGGAAGCGGTCGGCGGCCGGCAGCGCCGCGAGGGTGAGGACGATGGCGCCGACGGCGCCGGCGAGCATGATGACGAGAGCCAGTGACACGTTCGCGCCCCTTTCGATGACGCTCCGACACGCCTGAGGCCGCATGTCATCGAGTCAATGAGCCGAGGATGTGAACGGTGCCGTGCGGCAGAATGGCCGGGGCTCGCCGGGGACGAGCGGGGCCGCATTTGACATTCCGGGGCCGATCATCGACACGGCCGGCCGCGACACGGCGACGGTCCGGGGCCGCAGACGGCCGCCCCGGATGAGACAGCGCACGATGACGGACCACGCATGACCAGCCTGTCCGCAGGCCGCGCGGGGGCCGCGGAACCCGACCTGATCGACCGGCTGCCGGGGCTCGCCGCGGCGACCCATGCGCGGGCGTGCCTCGCCCTGCTCGTCCTCGCGCTGGTCCTGTTCCTGCCCGGGCAGATCGGCCTGCAGCCGATGGACCGGGACGAGCCGCGCTTCGCCCAGGCCTCCAAGCAGATGCTGGAGACGGGCGACCTCGTCGATATCCGCTTCCAGGCGGAGGCGCGCCACAAGAAGCCGGTCGGCATCTACTGGTTGCAGGCCGCGAGCGTGGCGGCGGGCGAGGCGCTCGGCGTGCCGGGCGCCCGCACCGAGATCGCCCTCTACCGCATCCCCTCGCTCGTCGGCGCCTGCGCGGCCGTGCTCCTCGCCTACTGGGCGGCGCTCGCCTTCCTCGCCCGGCCGGACGCGCTCCTCGCCGCCGCCCTGTTCGGGGCCTGCCTGATGCTCTCGGCCGAGGCCCGCCTCGCCAAGACCGACGCGCTTCTGACCGCCTGTACGGTCGCGAGCTTCGGTGCGCTCGCCCGCGCCTGGCTCTCGCGCGGCAGCGTCGTACCGCTGCCGCGCTCCGCGCTCCTCGCCTTCTGGGGCGGGCTGGCGCTCGGCATCCTGGTGAAGGGGCCGATGGTGCCGCTCTTCGTCGGCCTGCCGGCGCTGATCCTCTCGGGGCTCGAGCGCGACGCCTACTGGCTCAGGCGCCTGCGTCCCGGGCTCGGCCTCGCCCTGGTGGCGCTCGCGGTCGCGCCCTGGTTCCTGGCCATCGCCTGGAAGAGCGGCGGTGCCTTCTTCACGGAGGCGGTCGGCCAGGACATGTTGGCCAAGGTCGGCGGCGCCAAGGAGAAGCACTGGGGACCGCCCGGCACCTACGCGCTCGCCTTCTTCGGCACCTTCTGGCCCGGCGCAGCCTTCGCGGCCCTGGCGATCCCGTTCGCGTGGCGCGCGCGGGGCGAGGACGCCGTGGCGCTCCTCGTCGCGGCGATCCTGCCCGCATGGGCCATCTTCGAGTGCGTGCCCACCAAGCTGCCGCACTACGTGCTTCCCCTGATGCCGATGGTGGCGATCCTCACGGTCCTGGCGCTCCGGCGCGGCGCCCTCGATCCGCGCAGGCCCGGCGCGTCGGCCGTCGGCTTCCTGGCGGTGGCGATCCCGGTGGGCCTCGCGGTCGGATTGCCGCTCGCGGGCTGGCAGCTCGACCGGCAGGTCCCCTGGGCGGCGCTGCCCCTGCTCGCGGGTGCGGTCGGCCTCGCGCTCGCCGCCTGGTTCGCCTTCCGGGCGCACCGCTCCGAGCGGGCACTCGTCCTCGGCGTGCTGGCGAGCCTTCTGGTCTCGCCCGCGCTGTTCGGCCTCGGCCAGCGCGAGATCCCGGCCCTGAAGGTCTCGCCGCGGCTGGCCGCCATCCGGGACGCGCTGCCCTGCGCGAGCCCGCGCGTGGCGAGCCTCGGCTATCGCGAGCCGAGCCTCGTCTTCCTCGTCGGCACCGACCTCGCCACGCCGCCGACCGGGCGGGAGGCCTCCGACTTCCTGCATGCGGGCGGCTGCCGCCTCGTCTTCGTCGAGGCGCGGCAGGCGGCCGAGTTCGCGGCCGCCGAGGCCGGAAGGACCGGCGCCCGGCAGGTCGGCGCGGTGTCGGGCTTCAACATCAACGGGGGCCGCCGCGTCGGCCTCGCGGCCTACGCGGTGGTCCCGTGAGCGCGTATCGTCTGAGCGTCGTCGTGCCGGTGAAGAACGAGGCCGGCAACATCGAGAGCCTCGTGGCCGAGCTCGAGCGCGCCTGCGCCCCGCTCGGGGCCTTCGAGGTGATCTACGTCGATGACGGCTCGACCGACGCCACGGGCTCGGTGCTCGAGAGCGTCCGCCGGGGCCGGCCGTGGCTGCGCGTGCTGCGCCATGCCCGGAGCGGCGGCCAGTCGGCGGCGGTCCGCAGCGGCGTCGCGGCGGCGCGCGCCGGGATCGTGGCGACGCTCGACGGCGACGGCCAGAACGATCCGGCCTTCATCCCGGCCCTCGTCGCCGCGCTGGAGGAGGCCGGCCCCGGAGCCGGCCTCGCGCAGGGCCAGCGCCAGGGCCGCAAGGACGGGGCCTTCAAGATGCTGCAGTCGCGCATCGCCAACGGGGTGCGCGGACGCATCCTGAAGGATTCGACCCGCGATACCGGCTGCGGCCTCAAGGTGTTCCGCCGCGCGGTCTACCTGCGGCTGCCCTATTTCGACGCCCTGCACCGCTTCATGCCGGCCCTCGTCGCGCGCGAGGGCTACGCGGTGGTCCACCGCGACGTGGTGGACCGTCCGCGCTTCTCGGGGCACTCCAATTACGGGCTGTTCGACCGGCTCTGGGTCGGGATCCTGGATCTGGCCGGCGTCTGGTGGCTGATCCGGCGCAAGCGCCCGACGCCCGACGTGTCGGAGGTGGAACCGTGCTGATCCAGCTCGCCGAGGACCTGCCGGCCTATTTCTACGACGTCTTCGTCACCCGCTTCGACTTCTGGCTGGTCTTCGGCATCGGCGCCCAGCTCGTCTTCGGCTCGCGCTTCATCCTGCAATGGATCGCGAGCGAGCGGGCCGGGCGCAGCGTGATGCCGCTCTCGTTCTGGTTCCTGTCGATCCTCGGCGGGCTGATGACGCTGGTGTACGGCTTCGTCAGACGGGAGCCGGTGATCATCATCGGGCAGGGCCTCTCGACGGTGATCTACCTGCGCAACCTCGCGCTGATCTTCCGCGAGCGCCGCCGCAGGCGGGGGGCCGCGTGAGCCGCGCGCCGCTGCCCGCCTTCCACGACGACCTCGACGGCTGCTTCGCGCAAGCGTGGCGGCTCCTCGCCGAGGGCGTGGAGCGGGGGCGCAGCGGCTTCCACCTGCCCGCGCTCGCCACCCTCGGGGCGGCGGGCGCACCGCGCGTGCGGACCGTGGTCCTGCGCGCGGTCGATCCCGGCGCGGGCACGCTGCGCTTCCACTGCGACCGCCGCTCCGACAAGGCGGCGGAGATCGCCCGGAACGGCGCCTGCGCGCTCATGGCCTACGACGGCGCCACGACGGTGCAGATCCGTGCCGAGGGACTGGGCACGCTCCACACGGACGACGCGCTCGCCGACGCGGCCTGGGCCGGTGCCCAGCCGATGAGCCGGGTCTGCTACGGCACGGCGCCCGGGCCCGGCACGGCGATCTCCGCGGGCGGCGCCTACGCGCTTCCCGACGCGGACGAGGCCCCGGCCCTCGGCCGCCCGCACTTCGCCGCCGTGGTGGTGCGGGTGGCTGCCCTCGACTTCCTCTACCTCGACCGCCGCGGCCACCGCCGCGCCCGCTGGGACCGGGCGGGCGCCGAACCGTGGACGGGCCGCTGGCTGGTGCCGTGAGGCGCACGGGCCCCGTCCTTCCCCGCACCGGGGGAGGCCATCGGAGCGCAAGGACAGGCGTGATAGCATGAGAGCCCCGATCCGTCTCGCGGTCGGCCTGCTGGTGCAGGCTCTGCTCCTCGTCGCGCCCACGCGGGCCGCCGACGCGCCGCCCGGCCCGGTGCTCCAGACGATCGACTACGCCAACACCCGCTACGCGCCGCTCGACCGGATCGACGCGGCGAACGTGAAGGACCTGCGCGTCGCCTGGACCTTCTCCACCGGCGTGCTGCGCGGGCACGAGGGCGCGCCGCTCGTGGTCGGGCACGTGATGTACGTGCACACGCCCTTTCCCAACACCGTCACCGCGCTCGACCTCGACCGGGAAGGCCGGATCCTCTGGCGCTACGCGCCCCGGCAGGACGCGACCGTGATCCCGGTGATGTGCTGCGACACGGTCAACCGCGGGCTCGCCTACGCCAACGGCCGGCTCTTCCTGCATCAGGCGGACACCACCGTGGTCGCGCTCGACCCTGAGACGGGGCGCGCGCTCTGGTCGGCGAAGAACGGCGACCCGGGCCGCGGCGAGACCAACACCGCGACCGTGCTGCCGGTGAAGGACAAGCTGATCGTCGGCATCGCGGGCGGCGAGTACGGCGCGCGCTGCCACCTCACCGCCTACGACCAGGCCACGGGGCGGCGGCTGTGGCGGGCCTACTCCATGGGCCCCGACCCCGACATCCTGGTCGATCCCGAGCGGACGACGGAGCTCGGCCGGCCGGTCGGGCGCGATTCCTCGCTGCGCTCCTGGGAGGGCGACCAGTGGCGCATCGGCGGCGGCTGCACCTGGGGCTGGTTCTCCTACGATCCGGCGCTGAACCTCGTCTATTACGGCACCGGCAACCCCTCGACCTGGAACCCTGCCCAGCGCCCCGGCGACAACAAGTGGGCGATGTCGATCTTCGCCCGCGACGCCGACACCGGCGTGGCGGCCTGGGTCTACCAGATGACGCCCCACGACCAGTGGGACTACGACGGCGTCAACGAGATGATCCTCACCGACCAGACCGTCGCGGGCCGGCCGCGCCGGCTCCTCACCCATTTCGACCGCAACGGATTCGGCTACAGCCTCGACCGGGCGACGGGGGAGTTGCTGGTGGCGGAGAAGTTCGATCCGAGCGTCAACTGGGCGAGCCGCATCGAGCAGGATCCGGCGAGCCCCGCCTACGGACGTCCCGTGGTCGAGCCGCGCTACGCGCCGGAGGCCGCCGGCGAGGACGAGACCACGACGGGCATCTGCCCCGGCGCGCTCGGCGCCAAGAACCAGCAGCCGGCCGCCTACTCGCCCGCGACCCGGCTGTTCTACGTGCCGACGAACCACATGTGCATGGACTACGAGCCGTTCCGCGTGCGCTACACGGCCGGCCAGCCCTATGTCGGCGCGACGCTGGCGCTGCACCCGCCCGCGGGCGCCGAGCACACCGGCACCTTCATCGCCTGGGACGGCGCGGCGGGTCGGATCCGCTGGTCGATCCCGGAGCCCTTCTCGGTCTGGTCGGGGGCGCTCGCCACCGCCGGCGGCGTGGTCTTCTACGGCACGCTGGAGGGCTACCTGAAGGCGGTCGATGCCCGCGACGGGCGCGCCCTCTACCGCTTCAAGACGCCGTCGGGGATCGTCGGCAACGTCACCACCTACATGCACCGCGGCCGGCAATACGTGGCGGTGCTGTCGGGCGTCGGCGGCTGGGCCGGGATCGGCCTCGCGGCGGGGCTGACCGACCCCGCCGACGGCTCGGGCGCGGTCGGCGGCTACGCGGCGCTGTCCCGGTGGACCGCCCCCGGCGGGCAGCTCACGGTGTTCGCGCTGCCCGAGTAGGGAGCGGCGAGACTCAGCTCGCCGCCCGGAGCCGCGCGAAGCCGGCCTCCAGGTCGGCCTTCAGGTCCGCCGTGTCCTCCAGGCCGATATGGAAGCGCAGACCCCAGCCGCCCGGCGCCCAGCTGGTGGCCGTGCGGTAGGGCGCGCAGTCGAACGGGATCACGAGGCTCTCGAAGCCGCCCCAGGAGAAGCCCATCCCGAAGAGTTCGAGCCCGTCGAGCATCGCGGCGAGCGCCGCCTCGGGGCACGGCTTCAGGATCACGCCGAACAGGCCGGAGGCGCCCGCGAAGTCGCGCCGCCAGATCGCGTGGCCGGGATCGTCGGGGAGGCCCGGGTGGAGCACCCGCAGCACTTCGGGCCGGGCCTGCAGCCACTGCGCCATCTCGAGCCCGGCCCGGCCGTGCTCGCGCAGGCGCAGGGACATCGTGCGCAGGCCGCGCAGCGCCAGGAAGATGTCCTCCGGGCCGGCGCACAGGGCGAAGTGGTCGAAGGTGCGCCGCACCGCCGGGAAATGCTTCGCGTTGGCCGAGGTCAGGCCGATCAGCAGGTCCGAGCCGCCGCTGAGATACTTGGTCCCGGCCTCGACCGCGATATCGACGCCGCGCTCGTGCGGCGGGAACAGGAGCGGCGTCGCCCAGGTGTTGTCCATGATCACGGTGCCGCCGCGGGCGTGGACCACCTCCGCGATCGCCGGCACGTCCTGCATCTCGAAGCTCTGCGAGCCAGGCGCCTCGACGAGCACCGCGCGGGTGTTGTCGCGCATCAGCGCCGCGATGCCGGCGCCCACCGTCGGATCGTAGTAGGTCGTCTCGACGCCGAAGCGGGCGAGCACGCCGTCGCAGAACTGACGGGTCGGGCGGTAGGCGGAATCGGTGACGAGGAGGTGGTCGCCCGCCGAGACGGCGGCCATCAGCGCGACGGTGAGCGCGGCCAGCCCCGAGGGCGTCGCCACCGTGCCGGCCGCGCCCGCGAGCTCCGTCCAGGCCTCGGTGAGCGCGTCCATCGTCGGCGTGCCGGAGGTGCCGTAATTGTAGCGCCCGCGCCGGTGCTTGATCGCGTCGTAGGTCGGGTAGAGCACCGTCGAGCCGCGATAGATCGGCGTGTTGACGAAGCCGTGCTGCTGCGACGGGTCGCGCCCCGCATGGACCAGGCGGGTGGCGGGGCCGAAAGTCGGGTTCTTCCTCAACGGACGCGCTCGGGTTTCTGTCGATCTCGGGCCGCACGAAGCCCGGGCGCCGGTCCGAGGTCAAGCCGAGAGCGGCCGGGCCGGCCCCGCGCGGGGCCGGCCCGGCGCTCTCAGCCGTTCGCGTCGGTGTCGGCGGCCTCCTCGTAGGCCTGCATCCAGGCGGCGCGCTCCTGCGTGCCCTCGGCGTAGGGGCACTCGCTCACCGGCTTGCCGTAGAGGCGGGCGTTGCGGCCCTGGATGAAGGGGCTGTCGCTCGCGGTGGCCTTCGGATCCATCGAAATCTCCCTGTCGGTCGTGTCGTCAGTCTTCGGCGTTCCGCTTCGTTAACGGCCTCGGGTTAGGTCTGGTGCCTCGTCCGGTGTGATCGGATTTGTCGCGTGCGTACCCTGCGTCTCATCACCGGCGGCTGCGTCGTCGGCCTCAGCACCCTGGTCGTCGGCTTCGTCAGCGCCGACCGCCTCGGCCACTTGGCGCCGCCCCCCGCGGTGCGCGCCGCCGTCCCGGAGCCCTCGGCCACCGGCTCGATCGCCGTGCCCAAGCCCGCCGCCCCGGCCGCCCCCCAGAAGGTCGCGGCTCCCAAGGTGCCGAGCGGCTTCGACACCGAGCGCCTGAACGCCCTGATGCGCGGCGACCCGATCCTGCCCGCCGGCCGGCGCTGACGGTGCCACGCGATCACGTCGGCGTGCGCCCGCACACCTGACGGCGCGACGCCCCGGGGTCTATGAGGCGCCGGCCCGCCGCTCGTTGCGGGCGGGGGGCAGATGCCTTGGGCTTCGTCTACGCGCTCGCGGCCTATCTGAGCTGGGGCCTCGTCGTGCCGGTGCATTTCCGGCTGCTCGGGCAATTCACCCCGGCCTACATCCTGGCCGAGCGCATCATCTGGTCGGGGCTCTTCGTCGGTGCGCTGGTGCTGGTCTGGCGCGCCCGCCTGCGCAATCCGTTCCCGCTGCGCCCGCGCCACGCGCTCCTCGTCGCCTCGGCCCTGCTGATCGCGGTGAACTGGCTGCTCTACCTGCAGGCCGTGAAGGCGGGCCACCTGCTGGATGCCAGCCTCGGCTACTACATCAATCCCCTGGTCAGCGTCGGTCTCGGCCGGCTGGTGCTCGGCGAGCGGCTGCGGCCGCTCCAGCTTGTGGCGGTCGCCATCGCCGCCTCCGGCGTCGGCGTCGCGGTGGTCTGGGCCGGCGACCTGCCGCTGATCTCGCTCTCGCTCGCGCTGACCTTCGCGCTCTACGGGCTGATCCGGAAGGTGGTGGGCGTCGATCCGACGCTCGGGCTGCTCGCCGAGACGCTGATCCTCGCGCCCTTCTGCGCGGCCTGGCTCTGGCAGGCGCCCGAACCGTTCCTGCCGCCCGAGCCGCGCGCCCTCGTCCTGCTGCTGCTCACCGGGATCACCACGGCGCTGCCGCTGATCTGGTTCGCGGCCGCCGCCGAGCGCCTGCGCCTCGCGACGCTGGGCCTGATGCAGTACATCGCCCCGACCTGCCTGCTGATCCTCAGCGTGCTGGTCTTCGGCGAGCGGGTCGAGCCGCAGCGGATCGTCATGCTGGCGCTGATCTGGCTGGCGCTCGTCCTCTACGGCCTCGACGCCGTCCGCACCGGCCGCGCCGCGCGCAGGCCCTGAACGGCCGGCGAGCCGCGATTTCGGCGCGTTCCCGCCGGACGGCGCCCTATATGGAGGGCGTTGCTTCAGCGTGTGGGTTTTTGAATGAGCGAGCGCCAGGGTGGCGGGCGAGCCGACGAGTCGATCGGCACGAGCGCGGATGCGCCCGGCATCGATAAGCGCGACATCGGAGAGGCCGATTACCGCAATCTCGCCGAGACCTTGCCGCAGCTCGCCTGGATGGCCGAGGCCGACGGCACCATCGTCTGGTACAACCGCCGCTGGTACGACTACACCGGCACGACGCCGGGCGAGATGCAGGGCTGGGGCTGGCGCGACGTCCACCATCCGGACCACATCGGCCGCGTGCTCGACCGCTACCGGGCCGCGATCACGGCCGGAGAGCCCTGGGAGGACACCTTCCCGCTGCGGGGCGCGGATGGGGAGTACCGCTGGTTCCTGTCGCAGGCGATGCCGCTGCGCGACCCGGACGGCCGGGTCCGGCGCTGGTACGGCACCAACACCGACATCTCGCGCCGCCGCGCGACCGAGCAGCGCCTGCGCCACTCCGAGGAACGTTTCCGGGCGCTCGTCGACGCCTCCGCGGCGGTCGTCTGGAATACCAGCGCCAGCGGCGAGTTGATGCCGCCGCAGCCGCGCTGGAGCGCCTATACGGGCCAGAGCGAGGCGGCCTACCAGGGCTGGGGCTGGGTCGATGCGGTCCATCCCGACGACCGCGCCCACGCGGCCGACACCTGGGCGCGCTCGGTCGATGAGCGCCAGCCCTACGAGGTCGAGTACCGGCTTCGCCGCCACGACGGGCAGTGGCGCCACATGGAGGTGCGCGGCGTACCGGTCTTCGACGAGGAGGGCACGATCCGCGAGTGGGTCGGCACCAACGTCGACATCACCGACCGCAAGGAGGCCGAGGCCGAGATCGAGCGCGCCCGGCAATCGGCCGAGGCCGCCAACCGGGCCAAGAGCCAGTTCATCGCCAACATGAGCCACGAGCTGCGCACGCCGCTCTCGGCGGTGATCGGCTATTCCGAAATGCTGGCGGAGGAGCTGGAGGATGTCGGCCAGTCCGAGCTGCTGCCGGACCTGCGCAAGATCGAGGCGAACGCCCGCCACCTCCTGAGCCTGATCAACGACGTCCTCGACATCTCGAAGATCGAGGCCGGCCGAATGACCGCCTCGGCCGAGACCTTCCCGGTCGAGGCCCTGGTCTCGGACGTCTCGGACGCCATCGGGGCGCTCGTCGAGAAGAAGCGCAACCGCTTCGACCTCGATCTCGGGCCGGATCTCGGCACGATGCACCAGGACCAGACCAAGATCCGCCAGTGTCTCGTGAACCTCGTCGGCAACGCCGCCAAGTTCACGGAGGACGGGGCGATCACGCTCGTCGTGCGCCGCCACCGGGAGGGGGAGGCGGACTGGCTCTCCTTCGCGGTCCGCGACACCGGCATCGGCATGACCGCCGAGCAGGTCGGGCGCCTGTTCGAGCGCTTCTCCCAGGCCGACGAATCGACCACGCGCCAGTTCGGCGGCACGGGGCTGGGGCTCTCGATCACCCGCGCCTTCTGCCGCACCATGGGGGGCGACGTCGCGGTCGAGAGCGCGCCGGGCGTGGGTTCGACCTTCACCCTCCGCCTGCCGGCCACGCTCGCCCCCGAAGACGCCGCGCCGGCCGAGGAGCAACCGCCGGTCGAGCATCCGGGCGCGCACGAGGAGCACGACGTCGTGCTCCTCGTCGACGACGACCCGGCCGCGCGGGAGCTTCTGGGACGCTTTTTGGAACGCGAGGGCTTCCACGTCCGCACTGCCAACGACGGCCGGGCCGGGCTGACGCTCGCCCGCGCCCTGAAGCCGCGCGCGATCCTGCTCGACGTCGAGATGCCGCGCATGGACGGCTGGGCGGTGCTGCACGCCGTGCGCAGTGATCCGGAGCTCGCCGGCATCCCCGTCATCATGACCTCGGTGGTGGCCGAGCAGGGGCTGGGGCAGGCGCTGGGTGCCACCGACTACTTCGTCAAGCCGATCGACTGGGACCGGATGAAAGGCCTGATGGAGCGCTACCGGCCGGAGGGCCGCGAGGCTCGCGTCCTGGTGGTGGACGACGACGCGGACGCGCGCGAGCGCCTGCACCGCACGCTCCACCGCGACGGCTGGGCGGTGGACGAGGCCGAGAACGGCCGGGCCGCTTTGGCCCGGATCGACGCGGAGCGCCCGAATCTGATCCTGCTCGACCTGATGATGCCCGAGATGGACGGCTTCGCCTTCCTGCGCGCGCTCCGGTCCCGGCCGGACGGCGACATCCCGGTCGTCGTCCTCACCGCCAAGGAGATCACCGAGACCGAGAAGGCGCGCCTCGAGGCGCAGGCCGACCGGGTGATCGTGAAGGGATCGCTCAGCCTCGCGGAGGTCGGCCGGCAGTTGCGCGCCCTCTATGCCCGGGAGAACGCTCCGGTGCCGCAGGGCATGCAAGGGCTGATCGACCAGCTCTCGGAGCGGGATTGAGGCTCTACGCGGTTCCCTCCCCCCTCTGCGGGGGAGGGGGGCCCTGCGTCAGCAGGGGGCGGGTGAGGGGAACCCAGCTTCCGGCGCAGGCTCAACGCCGATGCCGAGCGCTATCTGGCACCGTCGCTCCCCTCACCCGACCCGACCTGACGGCCGGCCCACCCTCTCCCGCAGAGGGGAGAGGGAGGTGCGTCGGTCAGCTTCGCCCCAAAGCGGCCTGGATCAGCGTGCGCGCGTCCGCGCCCGACCACTCGGCCGGGCCCTTCATCACGCCGATCGTGCAGCCGGCGCCGTCGATGAGCAGCGTCGTCGGGAGGCCGGTGGAGCCGGTGTCGCGCTGCACGGCCGGCAGCACCCGCCCACCGGGATCGGCGTAGTAGGCGAGCTGCGCGATGCCGTTCTCCCGCATCCACACGGGCGGCTTCTCCGTGTTTCGGGTGTCGAGGTTGATCGCCACCACCGCGAAGTCCGGCCCGCCGAGCGCGGCCTGCAGCCGGTCGAGGGCCGGCATCTCGGCCTTGCAGGGGGCGCACCACGTCGCCCAGAGATTCACGAGGAGCAGCTTGCCGCGGAGATCCCCGAGCCGCATCTCGGTCCCGTCCGGCCCCCGGAAGGCGAGGTCCGGGGCGGGCTTCGGGCCGTCGGGCGCCTGCATAGCCGCGACGTCGCCGCGGCTGGTCTGCGCGACGCGGGCGAGGGCCGGCATCGAGGCGGCGCAGGGCCCCGCCCCGTTGCCGGTGATGGAGCCCGTCCCGTATAGGGCAAGCCCAGCGACGAGGGCCGTGACGAGGCCGGCGCCGATGGCGAGGCGCGCGATGGGTCTGGGCATCAGCCTTGCCTGTCCTGATGTGAGCGCGGAAGGGACGTTGAGAGCATGAGCAACCGGATGTGGGGCGGCCGCTTCGCGAGCGGCCCGGCCGAGATCATGGAGGAGATCAACGCCTCGATCGGGTTCGACAAGCGCCTCGCGCCCCAGGACATCCGCGGCTCGCTGGCGCATGTGACGATGCTGGGCGAGGCCGGCATCCTACCGGCCGACGATGTGGCCGCGATCCAGGCCGGGCTCAAGTCCGTGCAGGCCGAGATCGAGGCCGGCAGCTTCGTGTTCCGCCGCGAGCTCGAGGACATCCACATGTCGGTGGAGAGCCGGCTGACCGAGATCGTCGGCCCGGCCGCGGGACGCCTCCACACCGCGCGCTCGCGCAACGACCAAGTCGCCACCGACATGAAGCTCTGGGTGCGCGACACCCTTGATTCGCTGGACGCCCAGGCCGCCGAGCTGCAGCGGGCGCTGGCCGACAAGGCGCTGGCCCATGCCGGGACCGTGATGCCGGGCTTCACTCACCTGCAATCGGCCCAGCCCGTCACCTTCGGGCACCATTGCCTGGCCTACGTGGAGATGCTGGCGCGCGACCGCGGCCGGCTCCGCGACGCGCGCGCGCGCCTCAACGAGTGCCCGCTCGGTGCCGCGGCGCTCGCCGGCACCTCCTTCCCGATCGATCGGCACGCGACCGCCGCCGCGCTCGGCTTCGACCGCCCGACCGCGAACTCCCTCGATTCGGTGGCCGACCGCGACTTCGCGCTGGAATCGCTCTCCGCCGCCTCGATCTGCGCCGTGCATCTCTCGCGCTTCGCCGAGGAGCTGGTCGTCTGGACCTCGGCGCAGTTCGGCTTCGTGCGGCTCTCGGACGGCTTCACCACCGGCTCGTCGATCATGCCGCAGAAGCGCAACCCCGACGCCGCCGAGCTGGTGCGCGCCAAGGCCGGCCGCATCGTCGGCGCGCTCACCGGCCTGCTCATCGTGATGAAGGGGCTGCCGCTCGCCTACTCGAAGGACATGCAGGAGGACAAGGAGGGCACTTTCGACGCGCTCCAGGCCCTCTCGCTGTGCCTCGCCGCGATGACCGGCATGGTGCGCGACCTTGAGCCCGTCGCGGACGTGCTGAGCAAAGCCGCGGGTTCCGGCTACAGCACCGCCACCGACCTCGCCGACTGGCTGGTGCGCGAACTCGGGCTGCCCTTCCGGCAGGCCCACCACGTCACCGGCCGCCTCGTCGGCGCGGCCTCGGCCCGGGGCGTCGGGCTGGAGGAACTCACGCTGCCCGAGATGCAGGCGGCCGAGCCCTGCATCACCGACGCGGTCTACGCGGTGCTCGGCGTCGCGAATTCGGTGGCGAGCCGCACCAGCTACGGCGGCACCGCGCCCGACAACGTTCGCCGACAGGCCGAGGCCTGGATCGCGCGGCTCGGGGAGGCGGCGGCAAAACCCGCGTGAATTGTGCGCCGCAACCATTCGCAACGCCCCGGCGTTCACCGTTCAGCTAAGTCCGTTGCGCCATAAGCTCGGCCGTGTGGATCGGAGATCGCAGCATGCCCGTCGAGAGTTGGATCAAGCCGGAAGAGGCGCCCGAGATGGCGGCGTCCGCGACCGCGATGATCGATGCCGCTCTCACGGGCTCGGGCCTCGCGCGCGAGGCCTTTTGGGCCGCCGTGCGCAAGGGCTACAACACCCCCTACAACGACCCGCAGCCGCGCGCCGCGGCCGAGATCGTGGTCGAGCCGGCGGTGACCATCGCGGTCTCCGAGCCCGCGCTTCCGGTCGCCGCCATGGCGGCCGCCAACGCGGCCGAGATCCGCGCCGCCTGAGAAGGGGAGGGCGGGGCCTGCCGTCCGCTCGCTCCTGCCGCCCCTCTTGCCGTCCTTGAGCGCAAGCGTCACTAAACCCTGCGCCCGGCGGGAGCCGCGGTGCCGGACGATGCTGTTCAGGATGTGCCGATGCGCCGTGCCCTCTGCCTGCTCCCGGTCGGAGCCCTCGCTCTCCTCGCGCCGCTGCCGGCCAGCTTGAGCGATCTGGCGGGGATGCGGACGGCGCACGCACAGGAGGCCGACGAGGCCGCGCCGCGCCGCGGCCGGCGCGGGCGCGAGAAGAAGTCCGCGACCCCGCCCGGCATGCAGCAGGCGGTGCCGGTGGCGGTGATCGGCGACTGGAACGTCTTCACCAACGGCCAGGGCAAGGCGCGTGTCTGCTACGCCATCGCCCAGCCGCAAGCCCGCTCGCCCAACACCCTCAAGCGCGATACCGCCTACCTGTTCGTGACGGTGCGCAAGGCCGAGAACGTCCAGAACGAGGTGGCGGTGATGCTGGGCTTCCCGGCCAAGCCCGCTGCCGCGCAAGGGAAGGCCGGCGCGGCGGCCGCGCCGAGCGACCCCTCCCTCAACATCGGCACGGCGCGCTACGGGCTGGTGACCAAGGACGGCAACGCCTGGCTGCAGAACCCGGCCGAGGAAACCCGGGTGGTCACCGAGATGAGCGGCCGCACCCCGAAGCTCACGGTCCGCACGACCTCGATGCGCGGCAACCCGACCGCCGACGAGTACGCGCTCGCGGGCTTCGCCGACGCGATGAAGCGGGCGCGTGAGGAGTGCAAGTAGGGGCGGGAGCGCGTCTCCCGACGCGCTTACGGAATTACCACGCCTGTTCGCGGACGCGCGGGTCCCCTCTCCCATAGGGAGAGGGACAGGGTGAGGGGTATGAGGCTGCCGAGTATGTCTCGATCTGAACGCGCGTCGAAGGCGTGCGCAGTTCTGGTGCGTCATACCCCTCACCCCAACCCTCTCCCTATGGGAGAGGGGGCGCGTCGAGCTTGAACCGCGGCGGCGGGACCGCCCCTCAGCCCTCGATGCGCGAGAAGTCCGCCACCTCCCGCGTGGCGGCGCGCAGCGCGTTCAAGAGTGCGAGGCGGTTGGCCCGCAGAGCCGGATCCTCGGCGTTCACTGTGACCTTGTCGAAGAAGGCGTCGACCGGCGCGCGCAGCCGCGAGAGCGCCCGCATCGCGCCCTCGAAATCCTCGGCCCCGATCGCAGAGGAGGCCTCGGCGCGCGCGACGCCCAGCGCCGCGTGCAGCGCCCGCTCCTCCGGCTGGCCGGAGGAGGCGATCAGCCCGGCATCCGGCTCGGACTCGTAGGTGCGGCCGTCCTTCTTCTCCTCGATGCGCAGGATGTTGGCCGCGCGCTTGTAACCAGCGAGCAGGTTCTTCCCGTCCTCGGTGTCGAGGAACGTGCCGAGCGCCTCGACGCGGCGGACCACCATCAGCAGGTCGTCCTGGCCGGGCAGGGCGAAGACGGCGTCGATCAGGTCGTGCCGGGCGCCCTGGTCGCGGAGGTAGACTTTGAGGCGGTCGGCGAAGAAGGCGAGGAGACCGATAGACTCAGGCCCAATCTTCCTACCTAGCCATTCGCCGCCGCCTACTGAGAGCCGAGCATAGGTCGTGAAGCCGGGAGGCTGGCTTGCGAGGTAAGCTTTTTGTATTGAATCAAAAACACGAGCCAGATGGCCTTCGAATAGATCTACCAGACGTAGCCGATGGCCTACCAAAGCGTGGCGGATAACGCCAAGCGCTGCCCGCCGCAGCGCGAACGGATCTTTGCTCCCCGTCGGCTTCTCGTCGATCGCCCAAAATCCGACCAGCGTGTCGAGCTTGTCGGCGAGCGCCACCGCGACTGACACCGGATCGTTCGGCACCTGATCGGACGGCCCCAGCGGCTTGTAGTGCTCTTCAATCGCCGCCGCGACGCTCGGGTCCTCACCTTGCAACGCCGCGTATTTGCGCCCCATCAGTCCCTGAAGCTCAGGAAACTCACCGACCATCTCGGTGACGAGATCGGCCTTCGCGAGCCGTGCGGCGCGCTCAGACAGATCCGGATCGGCTCCGACCAGCGGCGCGATCTCCCGCGCCAGCGCGGCGATGCGCGCGATCCGCTCACCCTGCGTCCCGAGCTTCTCGTGGAAGACGATGCTGTCGAGCTTCGGCAGTCGGTCCTCCAACCGCACCGCCTTGTCGGTCTCCCAGAAGAACTTCGCGTCCGACAGCCGCGCCCGCACCACGCGGCCGTTGCCGGCTGTGATGGCCTGACCACCGTCGCTGGCCTCCAGGTTCGAGACCAGGATGAAGGCCGGCGCCAGAGCTTCGCTGCCGGACTTGCGCAGCACGAAGCACTTCTGGTTCGCCCGGATCGTGGCGCGGATCGCCTCGGCGGGGATATCGAGGAAGCTCTCCTCGAAGCGGCCCATCAGGGTCACGGGCCACTCGACGAGGCCGGCGACCTCCTCCAGCAGGCCCTCGTCCTCCACGAGGTCGAGACCCTGCGCGAAGGCGAGGTCGCGGGCGTCGTGCAGGATGATGTCCTTGCGCCGGTCGGCGTCGAGCACGACCTTGGCGCGCTCCAGCGCCTGCACGTAGTCGTCGAAGCGGCGCACCTCGATCGCCTCGGGTGCCAGGAAGCGGTGGCCGTAGGTGGTGGTGCCGGCCGCGATCCCGTCAACCGAGAACGGCACCACCTCGGTCGATTCGGTCTCCGGCCCGAAGGTGGCGACGATCGATTGCAGCGGGCGCACCCAGCGCAAGGATCCGGGCTGCGCGGAGGCCGCGCCCCAGCGCATCGATTTCGGCCAGGGGAAGCTCCGGACGATCTGCGGCAGGATCTCGGCCAGCACGTCGAGCGTCTCGCGGCCCTCCCGCTCGATCACCGCGAGGTAGAATTCACCCTTCTTCGGGTCCGTGACCGTTCTGGCCTGGTCGAGCGAGGTCAGACCGGCGCCCTTCAGAAAGCCCTGCACCGCGGCCTCGGGCGCGCCGACGCGCGGGCCGCGGCGCTCCTCGCGCACGGCCTCGCCGCGGGCCGGCAGCCCGGCGACGTGCAGCGCAAGCCGGCGCGGCGTCGCGAAGGCCTTGGCGCCCTCGTAGAGGAAGCCGCGCTCCACCAGCGCGTCGGTGACGAGCTTCTTCAAATCCTCGGCCGCCCGCCGCTGCATGCGGGCGGGGATCTCTTCCGAGCGGAGTTCGAGGAGCAGGTCGGGCATGGGATCGGGTCCGGCGGCGCGGGAATGTCGGATCGGGTGGCGGGCGTCAGGCGGCGGCGTGGCCGCCGGCCTCGGTCCGGAGCCAGGCCGCGCCGCAGGCCTTGGCGAGCTCGCGCACCCGCAGGATGTAGCTCTGTCGCTCTGTCACCGAGATCACGCCCCGGGCGTCGAGCAGGTTGAAGACGTGGCTCGCCTTGATGCACTGGTCGTAGGCCGGCTGCACGATGCGGTGGCGCGCACCCTCCTGCTCCGGCTCGCCGGCCGCGAGGTAGGCGCGGCAGGCCTTCTCGGCGTCGGTGAACTGCCGGAACAGCATCGCCGAATCGGAGGCCTCGAAATTGTGGCGCGAGTATTCCTGCTCGGCCTGCAGGAAGACGTCGCCGTACGTGACCTTGTCCGCGCCCTCGCCCCCGTTGAAGTTGAGGTCGTAGACGTTCTCGACGCCCTGGACGTACATGGCCAGCCGCTCGAGGCCGTAGGTCAGCTCGCCCGCGACCGGCGCGCACTCGAAGCCCGCCACCTGCTGGAAGTAGGTGAACTGGCTCACCTCCATCCCGTCGCACCAGCACTCCCAGCCGAGGCCCCAGGCGCCGAGCGTCGGGCTCTCCCAGTCGTCCTCGACGAAGCGGATGTCGTGGAGCTTGAGGTCCACGCCGATCGCCGCGAGCGATTCGAGGTAGAGTTCCTGCAGGTTCGGCGGGTTCGGCTTCAGGATGACCTGGAACTGATAGTAGTGCTGCAGCCGGTTCGGGTTCTCGCCGTAGCGCCCGTCCTTCGGGCGGCGCGAGGGCTGCACATAGGCGGCCTTCCAGGGCTTGGGCCCCAGGGCGCGCAGCGTGGTGGCCGGATGGAAGGTGCCCGCGCCGACCTCCATGTCGTAGGGCTGCAGGATGACGCAGCCCTTGGCCGCCCAGAAGCGCTGGAGCGTCAGGATCAGGCCCTGGAACGAGCGGGTGGGCGCGAGATCGGCGTCTGACATCTTGCTGCATCGCGGCGGGGAGGGGCGGGCAGCGTTTAGGCTCGCGGGGCGGGGTGTCAAGCGAAGGGCGCCGGGTGCGGGCCCACACCGAAGCGTGGCCGGAATGTGGCGCAAACCGGGCCGGAGGCGGGAACTGCCAAGCCCACGGCCACGTTTACTGGACATGATGGGACGGGCGCCCCGGAAAGCCGCCGGACACCTTGGAAACTCAGTCATGCGCAAGGATCTCACCCTCGTCGCCGCTCTCTTCGCCGCCTCCCTGGTCGCGACCCCGCTGGTGATGTCCGGCACGAAGGCGCTCGCCACCTCCGAGGAGGCCACCGCCGTGGCGCTCCCCGTGGCCACGATGCCGGTCGAGGTCGCGGCCGTGGCGCCGGCCCCCGAGACGTGCAACCGCAAGGTCCGGGTGGTCTACAGCGGCTACGGCACGCCGAGCGCGGCCTGCCTCACGCGCTGACCCGGCGCGGGGCTCTGCCCCGAGACCCCGCCGAACGGTGGCCCACCCTTCGGGATTCCGGGACCTAGAGTCCGAGCCTCGCCCAGGCGGCGCGCTCCGCGATGGCGCCGATCGCCTCGTCCGCGAGGCCGGTGCCGCCGGGCGCCGCCCGACGCAGCAGGCGCGCGACGAAGGAGCCGCGCGCCTCCGCGATCATGCGGATCTCCACATCGTCGCCGAAGCGGGCCCGCAGGGTGGAGCGGACGTCACCCAGCCCGTCCACCAGCCCGAGTTCGAGGGCGCTGCGCCCCGTCCAGACCGCGCCGGTGAACAGGTCCTCGCCGGGCTTCAGGTTCGGGCGCCGTGAGCGGACGAGGTCGGTGAACACCGTCTGCACGTCGGCCTGGAGCGCCTTCAGCCGCGCCACGTCGGCCGGGTCCTCGGGCCGGAACGGGTCGAGCATCGCCTTCGCCTCGCCCTGCGTGTGCACGCGGCGCTCGACGCCGATGCGCTCGATCAGGCGGTCGAAGCCGAAGCCGGCCGAGACCACGCCGATGGAGCCGACGACCGAGGTCGGGTCGGCCACGATCTCGTCGGCCGCGCAGGCGATCATGTAGCCGCCCGACGCCGCCGCATCCTCCACGAAGGCCAGGACCGGAACCCGCTTCTCCTCCGCGAGCGCCCGGATGCGGCGGTGGATGAGGTGGGATTGCGCGGGCGAGCCGCCCGGCGAGTTCACCACGATCGCGACCGCCGCCACGCCCTTGAGCCCGAACGCCTGCTCCAGGCTTCCCGCAACCGCCGCGATCGAGAGGCCGCGCCGGATCGGCGAGACCGCCCCGATCACGCCGCTGAGGCGCACCACCGCGACCCGCTTGGGCCGCGTCCGGAACCGGGCGGGCAGGAGGGGGTGCAGAAACGCCGGGAACGCGAGGGGCATGGATCGGGGCCGGGGTTGGAATGGATGCGGGCCGCAAGGCAGGTGGTCGGTGCCGTCGCGACGGCAAGGTTTCGGCGCGGGGGCGGGGCGAAAAGCCGCCCGTCGCGTCAGGCGCCCCCGTAGGCCAGGACCAGGGTCGCCGTGCAGATGACCCGGCCGGCCTCGTCGCGGATGTCGGCCCGGAACCGGCTCTCCGCGCGATCGGGCGAGGCGTGCCGAACCAGTTCCTCCAGGAGATGCCGCGCCGCGAGCCGCGCGCTCGTGAGATCCGGTAGCAGACGCCCTTCATCGTCGAAGATCACGGTGCCGTCGTACGTATCGAAGAAGTAGCGTGGCATTCGCGATCTGATCTCTGGTTGCAAAACGGCGATCATCATATCGAAGGCATGGGAGGATTGTCATTCTCGTGCGCCTGAAACAATCGATGGGCCCGGAAAAATCCGGTCCCGCGGCAGGGATCATCGTTCGCGGGTTGGCCGGGCGCCCGGATCGTCGTGCGGCCAGGACCCGACACCGTGCAGGGCGACGGATTCGGGCGTCGGCACGCCATCCGCCCCCTGCAGGACCAGGGGCGGCAGCAGGCCGAAGGGCGCGCGGCTGCCCTTGAGGGCCCGGACCAGGATCCGGATCGCCGGCCGGGCCGGCCGGGCGTGGACCGGGCGGACGCTGATCCCGCCGAAGCGCCGCCCGAGCGCCGCGAGGCAGGACGGCAGGGCGTCGGCCCGGTGGATCAGGCCGAGCTGGCCGCCGGGGCGCAGGAGCCAGGCGGCGGTGCGGATCCAGGTGTCGAGGTCGCCCGGCCCGAAATCGTGGGCCGCCCCCCGCAGGGCGTTGGGCGTGAGCCTGCGCGACGGCTGGCTTCCACCCTCGAAGAAGGGCGGGTTGGTGACGACGACGTCCTGGCTCTCCGGTTCGAGGCCGGCTGCGCGCCGCGCCGCGGCGGAGGCCAGCAGGTCCGTCTCGATCACGGCGGCCTCGACACCGTTGAGGGCGGCGTTCCGGCGCGCCAGCGCCGCCATCTCGGGCTCGCGCTCGACCAGCGTCGCCCGGGCGCCCCCGAGCCCGTAGGCGAGGCCGACCGCGCCGCTTCCCGCGCCGAGGTCGCAGACCCGGGCACCCGGGGGGGGCTCGAGCAGGCGTGCGAGCAGCACCGCGTCGGTCCCGGCCCGGTGCGCGCCGCGCGCGGGCTGGAACAGGCGCAGGCGCCCGCCGAACAGGCTGTCGGGCTCCGCGCTCACCTCCGCGCTCACGGGGGGGCCGCCCGCGCGGCCCGGCGCATCGGTCGCGGGGGCATCGCGCATGTACGGGACCATATCACCTTCCGTCCCATCGCGCGCGCCGGCGCATGTTGCGGTGCGGAGAGCCGCGTGCGAAGGGGGGCGGTGCCGCCTGTCGCGGCCGGACGGTCTGGAGGCATCGGACCTTGGGTGTCGTGGTTCCCGTGGAGAAAGGCCCCTCCGAGGCGGAGGCGAGCCTGAACGATCTCGTCGCGCTCGTCGCCGACGGCATGGCGCGCGTCAACACGACGATCCTGTCGCGCACGGGATCCGAGGTGGCGATGATCCCGGAGGTGGCCAACCACTTGATCTCGTCCGGCGGCAAGCGCCTGCGGCCGATCCTCACGCTCGCCTGCGCGGACCTCTGCGGCTACGCGGGCGGGGAGGGCGCCGTGAAGCTCGCCGCCAGCGTCGAGTTCATGCACACCGCGACCCTGCTCCACGACGACGTGGTGGACGAGAGCGACATGCGGCGCGGACGGATCGCCGCCCGCATCAAGTGGGGCAACGAGGCCAGCGTGCTGGTGGGCGACTTCCTGCTCGGCCAAGCCTTCCGCATGATGGTCGAGGTCGGCTCGCTGAAGGCCCTCGACATCCTCTCGGCCGCCGCCACCGTGATCGCCGAGGGCGAGGTGATGCAGCTCACCGCGGCCAAGAACACCGAGACGACGGAGGAGGACTACCTCGCCGTCATCCGCGGCAAGACCGCGGAACTCTTCGCCGCCGCCTGCGAGGTCGGGCCGGTTCTGGCCGAGCGCCCGCAGGACGAGCAGGACGCCTGCCGCGCCTACGGCATGAATCTCGGCATCGCCTTCCAGCTCATCGACGACGCGCTCGATTACGGCGGCACCTCCGACGCGCTGGGCAAGAACGTCGGCGACGACTTCCGCGAGGGCAAGATCACCCTGCCGATCGTGCTGGCCTTCCGGCACGGCAGCGAGGCGGAGCGCGCCTTCTGGCGCCGGACCCTGCAGGACGGCGAGATCCGCGAGGGCGACCTCGAAGAGGCCCGCGCCATCCTGCACCGGCGCGGCGTCCTGGCCGAGACCGTCGAGCGCGCCCGGCAGTACGGGGCGCTGGCCCGCGAGGCCCTGGCACCCTTCGCCCCGGGCCGGACCAAGGACGCCCTGCTCGAAGCGATCGATTTCTGCATCGCCCGCGCGCATTGAGTGGGGCGCGGCGCGAAGCGTCCGCATGCCGCGCCGGGGGTGACGACCGGGCCGCTGCGCGACCCTTGCCCGCCCTGTCCCGGCTCGCCGTCGGCCCTCGTCCCGGGCGTCCGGGAAAGGGCGGTGGTTCATCCGACCGCGTCGGCGCGGAAGATGCCCCGTCGCCGAAGGCTTGCCCCCCTTACCGCAGGTAGGACGCGCTCACCCACCAGCCCGAATTGGCCGCCCGCAGCCTGCGGGCGGCGCGCGTGGCCGTGCGACGGTCGGCGAAGATCGCGAAGACCGTAGCACCCGAGCCCGACATCCGGGCGAGCCGGCAGCCGTCCTGCGCGCGCAGCGCCGCCAGCGCGTCCCCGACGACCGGGGCCACCGTGAGCGCCGGCGCCTCCAGGTCGTTGCGGGCCGGCGCGATCCGCGCCAGCAGTTCCGGGCCGGCGAGGTCCCGCGCGATCTCCGGATGGGCGCCGCCGGGCAGATCGTCGCCGACCTTCAGGCCGAGCGCCCGGAACACGGGCGCGGTGGGCACCGGCACGCCGGGATTGATGAGCACGGCGGGCAGCGGGGCGAGGCCGAGCGCCGGCCCGACCTGCTCGCCCGCACCCCGCATCATCCGGGCGCGCGGCTCCAGGCAGACCGGCACGTCCGCGCCCGTCGCGCGGGCGGAGGCGACGACGGCCGGGTGGTCGAGGGGGAGGTCGTTCAGGCGGGCGAGGAGGCGCAGGCCCGCGGCGGCGTCCGACGAGCCCCCGCCGATCCCGGCCGCCACCGGCAGCCGCTTGACGAGCCGGAAGGCTCCGACCCGCAGCGCCGGCACCCGGTCGCGCAGGTGGCGGGCGGCGCGCAGGACGAGGTTGTCCTCGTCGGGCCCGGCGGGCCCGGCGGTCGGCCCGCTCACCGCGAGGCCGAGTTCCGGGCCGGGCGCGAGGCCGAGGAGATCCGCCGCGCCCGCGAAGGCCACGAGGCTCTCCAGCACGTGGTAGCCGTCCCCGGGCCGGCGGCCGAGGACGTGCAGGGTCAGGTTGATCTTGGCCGGGGCGCGGGTGGTGAGAACGGGCACGGGCGCTCCGGAACGGGACGGGACGGGCAGGCCTTACGGGGCCGACCCGATCCGGGCAAGGTGCCGGCCGGGCCTGCCCGCCGCGGGGCGCCGGAGCGGGCCGCGTCTAGCCGCCCGTCTTCTTGTCGGCGGCGCCCGGGGGCTCGCTCGGCTGGGGCGCGCCCTTTGGCAGTTCCGGGTTCTCCGGGTTGTGCGGGGCGGCCACCGGGGCCGGCGGGTTCTCGGCGGTCGCGGTCGGCTTCTCGATGTCCGGCAGGCCGTTCTTCAGCTTGTCGTTGATCTGGGCGAGGTCGTCCGGCTCGGGGTTCAGGTCCTTGGCGTGCTGCCACTGGAACTTGCCCTCGAGGCGCCGTCCCGCGCGCCAGTAGGCATCGCCCAGGTGGTCGTTGATCGTCGGGTCGCCGGGCTTCAGCTCGACGGCCTTCTCCAGCTCGCGCACCGCGTCGTCCCAGCGGCCGAGGCGGTAATAGGCCCAGCCCAGGCTGTCGACGATCATGCCGTCGCGCGGGCTGGCCTCGGCGGCCTGCTTGAGGAGCTTGAAGGCCTCGTCGATGTTGATCTTCTGATCGACCCAGGAATAGCCGAGATAGTTCAGCACCTGGGCGCGGGCGGCGGGCTGGCTCGCCGGCACCAGCTCCAGCGCCTTCTTCAGGTCGGCCTCGGCCTTGGGCCATTGCTTGGCCCGCTCGTAGGCGGTGCCGCGGAAGTAGTAGGTCGTCCAGTAGTTCTGCACCGGCCGGTCGCCGATCAGGGCGATCGCCTTTGAGTAGGTCTCGGCGGCCTCGGCGTACTTCTTGCGCGAGCGCTGCACGTTGCCGAGCGCCGTCACCACGTCGATGTCGTCGGGGTGCGCCTTCATCACGGCGTCGAGATGGGCCAGCGCCTCGTCACCCCGGCCCATCTGCTCGAGGTTCAGGCCGACCTGGATGTCGGCGTTGAGCTTGAGCGGTGAGGAGGCCGGGATCTGCGCGTAGGCCTCGTTGGCCTTCTCGACCTGCTTCATCCGGTCGAGAAGGTCGGCGAGCGTCAGCCGGGCGAGGCCGTGCTCGGGGGCGAGGTAGAGCGCGAGGCGGAGATAGATCACCGCGGGCAGCTCGTCCCCTTGGGTGGAGCCCGCCGAGCCGAGGCCGTACAGCACCTCGCCCGCGCCCTCCTGGGCGGTGGTGATCAGGCGGCCCAGCGGCTTGCCGGCCTTCAGCTTGTCGAGGGCGTCGCGCACGATCGGGTGGCGCGGCATCAGGCTGTCGAAGTCGGTATAGGCCTGGATCGCCACGTCGGTGCGGCCGGCGGCCGCCTGCTGGCGCGCGTAGGCGTCGACCACCCGCAGGGTGTTCCGGTCGGCCTCGTAGGCGGCCTTCAGGCGGCGTTCGGCCTCGGCCTGGTCGCCGACGACCGAGGCGATCAGCCCCGCGTGGTAGTCGCGGAAGGTGTTGTAGTAGCGCTCGCCCCGCAGGCGGCCGACCGTCTCCAGCGCCTTCTTGCCGTCGCCCGCGCCCGCGAAGGCCCAGGCGGTGAGCAGCGTCGCTGTGAGGTCGGCGGCCGCGCCCCGGCCGCTGCGGGCGAAGTTCTGGCGGGCGGCCGACCACTGGCTCGCCTTGATCTGGCGCACGCCCAGCGCGAGGTTGGCGAGCCCGTTGGCGCCGTCGCGGTTCGTCAGGCGCTCGGCCGCCCGGAAGGCGTCCGGCAGGGCGCCGTCGGCCAGCATCGAGATGAAGGCGCGCTCGAGGAGTTCCGCGTTGCGCGGGTCGGCCTTCATCGCCTCGCGGTAGTAGGTGGCGGCCGCGCCGGTGTCGCGGGCCGCGCCCGCGATGTAGGCGGCCAGGAAGTTGCCCTCGAGGGATTCGGCGGGTTCGTACTCGGTGACGGGCGCGGATTCGCGCGGCTGCGCGGCCTGGGCGGCGGGTGCGAGCCCGGCGGCGAGGGCGAGGGCGAGCACCGAGACGGTGCGGCGGACGCGTCGGTCGAGCATGAACAAGGGTCGCGGCTCCTGGAGCGCCGCGACCGGGAACCCGGAGGCGGCGCGAGGTCGGGCGGACAGTGGACCCTTCGGGCCATGCCCGCAAGGCGAAACGATGGCGCGGCCGGAGCCCCGGCGCGTCCCGGACAAGGGGCGATGGAGGGGCGTGCAAGGGCAGGGATGAGGGGGGCTCCCTCCAGCCGTCGTCCTCAGGCGTGCGGCCGTGCCGCGGCAGCCTGCGCGGCACCGCAGAGCGGCATCACGATGCGGCAGGTCAAACCGTCGCCGCGGAAGGCGACGACGACCTCCGCCCGCAGGTCGTGCGGCAACATGCGCTCCAGCACGTCCATGCCGAAGCCGTAGCGCCGGCTCTCGGGGCCGCCCAGCGTGAGGCCGCTCTCGGTCCAGTCGAGGACCAGGGCCCGTCCCGTCCCGCGCTCCTCGAGGGTCCACGCGATCGTGATCGCGCCGTCCCCCTGCGCGAGCGCGCCGAACTTGACCGCGTTGGTGGCGAGTTCGTGCAGGGCAAGGGCGAGCCGCTCCGCCGCGCGGGCCGGAATCTGGACCGGGGGGCCGGTCATCGTGAAATCCGTGCCCTCGTGGGCGTGGTAGGCGAAGAGTTCGTCGGCGACCAGCAGGGACAGGCTGAGGTCGCCCAGCGGGTTGCGGATGATCGCGCTCTGCACCCGCGAGACGGCGTTCAGCCGGCCGTCGAGATGCATGGCGTAGTCCTCGACGCTGTCGCTCGTCTCGGCGGAGCGCCGGGCGATCGCGCGGACCGTCGCCAGCGTGTTGCGGACCCGGTGCTGCAGCTCGGCGAGGAGATGGGCCTGCTGCTCTTGGAGCGTCTTCAGGTCGTGGATGTCCGTGGCGGTTCCGAACCATTCCCTGACCCGCCCGTCGGCGTCGCGGGCCGGGAGGGCGCGGGTCTCGAACCAGCGGTAGCCGCCCGTCGCCGCCTGCAGGAGCCGGTGCTCGATCCGGAGCCGGCCCTCCGCCTCGGCCCCGGCCCAGGCCGCCTCGGTGCGGGCCCGGTCGTCCGGATGCACGGTCGCGAGCCAGCCGCCGTGCCGGGACGCGCCGTCGCTCTGGCCGGTGAAATCCTGCCATTGCCGGCTGGACCAGACCCAGTCGCCGTCCGCGCGCGCGCGCCAGACCAGTTGCGGGATCGTCTCGACCAGGAGGCGGAAGCCGTCGTCCCGCTCCGGGCCGCTCCCCGCGCGGCTCTCGTCCTCGGTCTGTTGGTTGGTCCGGTCACTCATGGATCGCAGCGTCGGCAGCGCGAGCCGGTCGGGATCAGGCGGTCCGCACAGACCGTAACCGATTAGACGGCGAGGGGTTCAACGGCGTCGAGGTGACGCCCGACATGGTCGAGATGGAGGTAGTTCGGGGTGAACAGCGAGGCGGCCTGCAGCGCCGCAAGGTCGGGGATCGTCAGGTTGCGCCCCTTCAGAACGATCAGGCCCGAGCCGCGCAACTCCTGAAGGGTCCGGTTGATGTGCACCGTGGAGAGGCCCATCGCGTCGGCGAGGTCGGCCTGCGTCGTCGGCAGCACGCAGTGGTCGCCCTCCGTCAGCCCGACGCCCTGCAGCCGGATGAACACCTCGCACAGGAGGTGTCCGAGCCGCTCGGTCGCGGAGCGCTGGCCGAGGTTGACCGTCCATTCCCGCTGGATCGAGGCCGAGACCAGCGTGTCCCACCACAGGGCCTGCATGATGCGCGGGTGGCGCGCCGCGACCGCGCCGAGGGTGTCCCGCGAGATCTCCGCGAAGGTCACCGGGGTGAGCGTGCCGATGGATTGGTCCATCTCGCGCAGCACGTCGATGAACGTGTCGCACAGGTCGCCCGGCAGGAAGAAGGCGACGATCTGGCGCCTGCCGTCCTCCAGCTGCTTGTAGCGACAGGCCCACCCGTCGAGGATCAGGCTGACGTGGCTCGCGCTGTCGCCCTCGCGGACGATGTCCTCGCGCGGCCCGACGCGGCGCAGCTTCTCGCCGACCACGCCCTCGAGCGCCTGCCGGTCGGCCGCGGACAGGCGCGTGAACAGCTCGAGCTTCCTGAGAAAATGTCGCGGCATCCCGTCCCTCGAAGAGACCAGCGCACGGATCTTTCGATCCGTGCAGCCGTCGAGAAATTCACGTGTGTTAATTCGTAGCACACATCCTGTGATCGTCGTAATGGTCGAAGATGCGAACTTCGGTTGTATAACGTCAGATCTCGAGACCGAGCTGCACCGGTCCCGCCGCATCCGCCTCACCGAGGCCGGAGAGGCTGAGCCCGATGAGCCGCGCGCTGCGCCGGAGCGGCATCGCCTCGTCGAGCAGCGCGAGCGCGGCGCGCTCCAGCCCGCTCCTGTCGCCGACGGGCGCCGGCCCCGAGCGGGCCCGCGTCATCAGCGTGAAATCGGAGAGCTTCAGCTTGAGGGTGACGGTCCGCCCCCGCACGCCCTTGGCCACGCTCGCCTGCCAGACCCGGTCGATTATCGGCGCGAGCCGCTCGGCCAGCACGGTCCGGTCGGCGGTGTCGTCCCCGAAGGTGGTCTCGGCGCCGATCGACTTGCGCACGCGGTGCGCCCGCACCGGCCGCTCGTCGATCCCGCGCGCGACCGCGTGGTAGTAGGCGGCCGCGCTGCCGAAATGCGCGGTCAGCTCCTCCAGCGGGCGCTCGCGCAGGTCTCGGCCCGTCTCGATGCCGAGCGCGCGCATCCGTGCCTCGGTGACCGGCCCGACCCCGTGGAAGCGGCCGATGCTCAGGGTCTCGACGAAGGACGGGCCCATCGCGGGGGTGATCACGAAGAGCGCGTCGGGCTTGCGGTGGTCCGAGGCGACCTTGGCCAGGAACTTGTTGTAGGAGACGCCCGCCGATGCCACGAGGCCGGTGCGCTCCAGGATCGCCGCCCGGATCGCCCGCGCCACCGCGGTCGCGCTCGGCAGGCCCTGCAGGTTCTCGGTGACGTCGAGATAGGCCTCGTCGAGGGCGACCGGCTCGATGATCGCGGTGTGCTCGGCGAAGATCGCCCGGATCTCCTCCGAGATCGCCCGGTAGACCTCGAAGCGCGGCTTGACAAAGACGAGGTCCGGGCAGCGCCGCCGCGCGGTCACCGAGGGCATGGCCGAGCGCACCCCGAAGACGCGGGCCTCGTAGCTCGCCGCCGCCACCACGCCGCGCTCGCGCGAGCCGCCGACCGCGACCGGGCGACCGCGCAGGGCGGGGTCGTCGCGCTGCTCGACGGAGGCGTAGAAGGCGTCCATGTCGATGTGGATGATCTTGCGCGGATGCGGATTCGTATCCGGTTCGGGCAGCATCCTGGACTCGCGTCCGTGTCGGTAGGTTCGTCTTTCGTTCTTTCGATGCGGTCGGGCGGCGGGCCGGTCAAGCACGGGCGATGTGCCGTCCACCGCTATCGCGGCGGGGCCGAACGCAACCACAGGCCGCAGAAGGGGCGCGGGTCAGGCTTGGCGGCGGCCCGCGACGCGCTATCACCTCCGGCAGGCGCCCTCCGCCGGAGGGCCGGTCGCGTGAGGATCTCGGCAACCATGATGCAGTGGAGACGGAGTGCCGCGCTGGCGGCTGCGGCGATCCTCGCGGGCTCTTGGAGCGCCGAGGCGGCGGCCGGCTGCCTGCGGCGGGTCTACAACCGCTCGGCCCTCGTGCTGGTTGCGAGCCGCGACGGCGGGCCGCCGGTGACGATCCTGCCCGGCCGATCGGTGCCCCTGCGGCTGGAGCGCCCGGGCACGATCAGCCTCGCGGCATATTGCGGCGACGCGACCGCGGGCGGGCCCGTGGCGCAGGCGAGCTTCGCCTACGTGGCCGTGCAGGACCGCTGCTTCATCGATTTCGGCGATCCCTGGTTCCGGCCGCAGATGGGCAAGGGCTTCTGGGGCCTGCAGGGCACGGCGCCGTTCACCGTGAACAACCCGAACCAGGGCGACGTCATCCTCGGGCCCTTCGCCGGCGAGGCTTGCCCGGTGCTGCGCCGGGGCGGGTAGGCGATCGGCGCGGAAAGGCCCCTCAGGCCCGGTCGCGGACCGCCACGCCCCGCGCGAGGCCGATAGCCCCCGCGAGGAGGCCGAGGTCGGCAGCGCCCCGCCAGGCCGCGAGGGCGCCGCCCAGGATCAGGCAGGCCGAGGCGAGGAGCGGGTTCGCGAGCGGGGCGACGACCAGCGCCGCGGCGAACAGGACCGCGCTGAGGATTCGGAACAGGTGGGCGACGACCATCGGATAGCCTTCCGCGCTCGCTGACGCGGCGGGCTCTGGGCCGGCCGGGTTTCGCCCGTATGTCTTGCCGCGTGCGCGACGCGTCCGCGGTGTGGCGGCGCACCAGGCTTCGCCGTCGGGGCCCGTCAGGGAGGGCCGGCCCCGCCCGCCGTCGGTGTCTCCGATCCTCGCAACCGACGCTCAGGCCTTTTCCCGGACGCCTGCCCGATGCCGTTTCCGGTTGATGGGTTCGGTCGAACGCATCGCCGCAGGATGAAGCGCGGGTCCCCTCTCCCGTAGGGAGAGGTCTGCTTTCGCAGAAAGCCGGGTGAGGGGTATGAGGCTGCAAGCCGAGGCTCACCCTGAACGCGCGTCGATGGCGTGCTCGATTCTGTGAGGTCATACCCCTCACCCCAACCCTCTCCCTATGGGAGAGGGGGCACGGCGCGGTTCACCGCGTGCGGCCGAACCGATCAACCAGCGGGCGTCCGGGGCAGGGGCGGCCCCGGTTCAGAACCCGACGCGGCCGAGCGCCGGCAGCTTCACCGCCGGGCGGCGCAGGTCGAGCCCCGCCACGGCGCCGAGGATGTTCAGCTCCACCCCCTCCACCCAGCCGAGGGTGAGGCCGAGATAGCCGCCGAGATTGAGCCGCAGGCCGGTGCGGGAGGGCGTGGTGCCGAACCAGCGCCCGTCGTAGGGAAAGTCCTTGCCGATGGCGGTGGCCGGCAGGCCGGCCCGGATCCCGGGGACCGCCGCCATCACGGCGGCCACGAAGGTGTTCGAGTTCGGGCCCGGCCAGACCGTGTAGTCGCCGGGCGCGGCGTAGCGGTAGCCCGCGATCACCGCGCGGATGCGCGGGATCGCCGCCGCGGCCTCCGCGCCATCGAGGCCGACCACGGTCTCGGGCACGCTGCCGAACCAGCGCCCGTCCGGCACGAAGCGGTCCACCCAGATCGGCCGGCCCCAGGCGGTGTAGTCGAAGCGGCTGTAGGTGCCCGCGCCCTCCTCCTTCACCACGATCCAGGCATGGGTCGCCAGGATTCCGCGCCAGCTCACCGTGCGGGCCGAGAAGACCCGAACCAGTGCCGGACGGTGCGCGCGCGGCTCGGGCAGGAGGCCGGCGCTGGAGCGGTCGGCCGCGCGCCAGTCGCCGCGCGCGCGGGCGGCGTAGAGCAGGGCCGAGATGCCGATGGGCAGGAGATAGAGGAGGACGAGCGCGAGAACGGCGATCCTGAGCACGCGGGGGACCTGAGCCAGACGGGGAGCTTCGCGGATATGGTGCCGGCTCGCCCGCGTCGCGAGGGCGGCGTTTCGCGCGCAGATCGGAACCGTTATGAGGAGCGGCGCCCGGCCGGGACGCCGAGGGGTTGGAGCCGCGCGGATCTTGGATCTTCTCAAGCAGCTGAAGCGGCTGGGCACGGATGGCACGCGCTGGCTGCGCCGCCCCTCCGGCCCGGTCGCATGGTTCACCCCCTTCGACGGCGGCGTCGCGGTGGCGCTCGAACCGGGCGTTGCGCCGGACGCCGTGCGGATCGCCGCGCGGACGGGTGAGGCGCCCGAGCGCCCGGTCGAGGGCGTGCAGGTGTTCGCCGAGCCGGGGGCGACGCTCCTCGTCGCGCCGCTCGCGGCCGACGGGGCCGGCTCCTGCACCCTGAGCGTCGAGGTCGGCGGCCGGACGCGGCGGCAGCGCTTCACCCTGGGGCCCGGCCTCTACGCCGGCCGGATCGCGGGCGTGCGCGATCACGGCCTGGAGGGCTGGGTCTCGCCGCTCTTCCCCTGCGACGTGCCGCGGGTGCAACTCGTGATCGACGGCGAGGCCGGGGAGCCGGTCGTGCTCGACCGCTTCCGGCGCTTCCTGATGCCGGGCGGGCAGGGTGGCTGGAACGGCTTCCGCCTGCCGCTGCCGCCGCGCGTGCTCGACGGCAGCGAGCACCGGCTCGGCGTGCGCGCGGGCGAGACCCTGCTCGATCTCGGGCCCTGGCGGGCGCGGCCGAAATTCCACATCGAGACGGCGGGGCCGGACGGCCTCTCCGGCTGGTATTTCGACCGCTCCGCCGACGACGCGCCGACGACGCTGCGCATCGTCACGGACGGGATCACCCGCGCCAGCACCACCACGCACGCGCGCGCCGACCTCCGGGCCGCCTTCGGGCGCGACTGGGCGAGCTTCGCCTTCGAGGAGCCGGTCGAGCCCGGCAGCCTGCTGGTGGCGGGACCCGAGGGCAGCGGCCGGGTCGTCGGCCGGGTCGGCAGCGACCGCCTCGGCCGGGTGGCCGCAGAGCGGGCGGAGGCGCGCGCCGCGCTCCTCGGTCCGGACGGGCGCGGCTCCGAGCGGCCCGCCCTCAGCCTCGCGCGGCGCCAAGCCGTCCGGGCGCGGATCCACGATGTCGAGCGCCGGAGGCCGGACGCGGCGATCGCCTTCCAGCCCGGGGCCGCGGCGACCGCGGCCTACGGGCCCGGGGAGGTCGTGCGCCCCACCGTGCAGCCGCCGCCGGTCTGCGCGATCGTGCCCGTCTACGACGGGCTCGCCGACCTCAGGCTCTGCCTCGCCGCGCTGCTGCCGCAGCTCGGCGTCCGGCGGGTGCGCGCGATCGTCATCGACGACGCCTCGCCGGACCCGGAGGTGGGGCGCTATCTCGCCGAGCTCGAGTCCCGGCGCTACCCGGGCCTGACCATCGCGCGCAACCCGAAGAACCTCGGCTTCATCGCCACCGTGAACCGGGGTCTCGCCATGCTGGCCCGCGGCGAGGACGCGCTGCTCTTGAACGCCGACACGGTCCTGCCGCCGGGCGCGGTCGAGCGCCTCGCCCGGCACTGCCACGTGCGGCCCGGCATCGCCTCGGTGACGCCGATGTCGAACACCGCGACGATCCTGAGCTTCCCGAGCACGACCGCGCGCAACGCGAGCCCCCTCGGCCTCGACGCCGCCGCCCTCGACGCCGCCTTCGCGGGGAACGCCGCGGAGCCCGTCGAGGTGCCGACCGGTGTCGGGTTCTGCATGCACCTCAATCGCGCGGCGCTCGACGAGGTCGGCCCCTTCTCCCTCGACTGGGGCCGCGGCTACTGCGAGGAGGTCGAGTGGTGCCTGACCGCGCGCGACCTCGGCTGGGTCCACCTCGCGGCGACCGACACCTTCGTGATGCACGAGGGCTCGGTCTCCTTCACCCCCGCGGCGCGGCTGGCGCTTCTCGCCGTCAACCACGCCCGGCTGGAGGCGCTCTACCCGGACTACGTTCCCGAGCTCGAGGCCTTCACCCGCGCCGACCCGCTGGAACCGTTGCGCGAGGCGGTGCTGCTGCGGCTGCTCGCCGGCCGCTTCGCGCGCCTGACGCTCCACCTCACCCACGGCTTCGGCGGGGGCACGGAGCGCTTCATCGCCGACCTCTGCGCGCTGCCGCGCGCGCCCGAGCATGAGGTCGCGGTGCTCCGCCCGATCGACACCGACGGGGAAGACCGGCGCCTGGAACTGAGCCTCGACCGGGCCGGCGTGAGCCTGACGCTGCGGGAGGGGCGCGTCGAATCGTTCCTCGCCGGGCTGGAAGGGCAGGGCGCGGCGGTTGCCCTCCATGTCCATTCCCGCCTGTTTCTCACCGGCGGGGTGCTGGCGGGGCTCCTCGACGGGCGCCGGCCCTACGCGGTGACGCTGCACGATTTCCAGTGGTACTGCCCGCGGGTGAACCTCACCGACGGGCGGCGCTTCTACTGCGGCGAGCCGCCCCCGCAGGTCTGCCAGATCTGCGTCGAGGGCGACCTCGACTACGATTTCGGCGACCAGGGCGGGCTGATCCGGTCCGACATGCCGGGCTTCCTCGCCTTCAACGAACGGCTTCTGCGCGGCGCCCGCGCACTCCTCGCGCCCTCGCGGGACACGGCCGAGCGCTACGCCCGGCGTTTCGGCCTGACGAACATCGCCGTCGTGCCGCACCCGGAGGCCGGACCGGGGCCGGCGCCGGACCGGCCGCGGCGCCACCGCGCGGCGGGCGCCCCGCTCCACGTCGCGGTCGTCGGCGCCATCGCCGAGCACAAGGGCTACGAGATCCTGCTGCGGCTCTGCGAGCAGGCGGCGCGCGAGCGGGCGCCGCTCTTCCTTACGGTGGTCGGCCACACGATCGACACGCCGCGCCTCCTGCGCCTCGGCAATGCCGCGGTCACCGGCCTCTACGCTCCGGAGGATCTGCCGGCGCTGCTCACGGAAGCGGATCCGGACGTCGTGTTCCTGCCGAGCGTCTGGCCCGAGACCTACTCCTACGTGCTCTCGGAAATCCGCGCCGCCGGCTACCCGGCCGTGGCCTTCGACCTCGGCGCGCCGGCCGAGCGGATCCGCGCGGAGGGCGGCGGCCACCTGATCCCGCCGACGCGGGACGCGAAGGTGCTGCTCGACGCGCTGCTGGCTTTGCGCGATCCGCCGCCGCTGGCGCCGTCGCCGCGCCCGCCGGTGCTGAACCTCGAGGCCTATTACCGGGCCTGCGGGTTCTGAGCCCGAGCACCCCCTCTCCCCGCATGACGGGGAGGGAGGTCCCGCAACCTAGTCCGGCTTCTTGCCCTCGCGAAGCTCCGGGAAATCCGCCTGCGTGAAGGCCGCGCCGCGGAAGGGGGCGTCGGTGCGGCCCTCGTGCTCCAGGCGGCGCAGCTGCACCCGGCGGATCTTGCCGGAGATCGTCTTCGGCAACTCCTCCACGAACTCGACGCCGCGCAGGCGCTTGAACTGCGCGAGCCGGGCGTTGGTGAAGCGGAAGATGTCGAGTGCGGTCGCGCGCCCGCCCTCGGCCGTGCCCACCAGCGTCACGTAGGCCTTCGGCACCGTGTGTCGGATCGGGTCGGGCGCGGGCACCACCGCGGCCTCGGCCACCGCCGGGTGCTCGATCAGCACGCTCTCCAGCTCGAACGGGCTGATCCGGTAGCCGGAGGACTTGAACACGTCGTCCGCCCGCCCGACGAAGGTGAACCGCCCCTCCGCGTCGAGGAAGGCGACGTCGCCCGTGCGGTAGAGCGCGCCGTCGGCCCCCGAGAGCCGGCCCGCACCGTCGTCGTAGCCCTGCATCAGCCCGGCCGGGCGCTCGTCCTCGAGCGCGAGGCAGACCTCGCCCTCGCTGGCGGGCTGGCCGTCGAGGTCGAGCACCCGCGCCCGGTAACCCGGCAGCGGCCGGCCCATCGAGCCCGGATGGACCGATTGGCCCGGCGTGTTGGCGACGAGCGCCGTGGTCTCGGTCTGGCCGTAGCCGTCGCGCACGGTGAGGCCCCAGGCCTCGCCGACCCGCTCGATGATCTCGGGGTTGAGCGGCTCGCCCGCCGCGCAGACCTCGCGCAGCGCGAGCGTCCACGCGGAGAGATCCTCCTGGATCACGAAGCGCCAGACGGTCGGCGGCGCGCACAGGGTGGTGGCGCCGTACTTCGCGGCCGCGTCGAGCAGCACCCGCGCGTTGAACGGCGCCTGGTTGACCACCAGGATCGTCGCGCCCGCGTTCCAGGGGGCGAAGAACGAGGACCACGCGTGCTTGGCCCATCCGGGCGAGGAGACGTTGCAGTGCACGTCGCCGGGCTGCAGCCCGAGCCAGTACATGGTCGAGAGGGCGCCGACCGGGTAGGAGCGGTGGCTGTGGCGCACCAGCTTCGGCTTCGCGGTGGTGCCGGAGGTGAAGTAGAGGAGCAGCGGGTCGTCCGCGCCCGTGGGACCGTCCGGCGCGAAGGTTTCGGACTCTGTGGACGCCGCCTCGTAGGCGGTCCAACCATCCGCTTCCGGACCCACGACGACGCGCAGGATCCCCGCTGTGTCGAGCCCGGCGAAGCGCCCGATCTGCTCGGGGCCGGCCACGATCATCCGGGGACGCCCGCGCTCCAGCCGGTCGGCGAGCTCCTCACCGGTGAGGAGCGTGGTGGCGGGGATGACCACCGCGCCGAGCTTCATCGCGGCCAGCATCGTCTCCCAGAGCGCCGGCACATTGCCGAGCAGCAGGAGCAGGTGGTCGCCGCGCCGGAGGCCCAGTCCGCGCAGATGGTTGGCGACCTGGTTCGACCGGCGGCCGAGTTCCCCGAAGGTCAGCGCGACGTCCGTGCCGGCGGCGGGCTCCACGATCCTGAGGGCCGCGCGGTCGCGGCTCTCCGGATCGCCGGCCAGCTCCGCGTCGAACCAGTCGAGCGCCCAGTTGAAGGGTACCGGGTCCGGCCAGCGGAAGCCGCCATAGGCCGCCTCGTAGTCGGTGCGGTGTGCGAGCAGCAGGTCTCGGGCCTCGCGAAAGCTCGGCATCGGCGCAATCTCCCAAGGTCGTTCTGTGGTGGAGCCGTTACCGCTCAGGGCAGCGGATCAGCCCTCTATCCGTGCGTGAATCTGGCCGGCCGCTTCTCCACGAAGGCGGCCATGCCCTCCTTCTGGTCCTGCGTGGCGAACATCGCGTGGAAGACCCGGCGCTCGAAGCGCACGCCCTCGGTGAGCGTGGTCTCGTAGGCGCGGTTGACCGCTTCCTTCGTCATCTGGGCGATCGGCAGCGACATCGAGGCGACGATCTCGGCGACCCGCATCGCCTCCCCCAGGAGTTCCGCGGCCGGCAGCACGCGGGAGACGAGGCCCGCGCGCTCGGCCTCGGCCGCGTCCATCATCCGGCCCGTCAGGCACATCTCCATGGCCTTCGACTTGCCGACGAACCGGGTGAGGCGCTGGCTGCCGCCGATGCCCGGCATCACGCCGAGCTTGATCTCGGGCTGGCCGAACTGCGCCGTGTCGGCGGCCAGGATGAAGTCGCACATCATGGCGAGCTCGCAGCCGCCGCCGAGCGCGTAGCCCGAAACCGCCGCGATGACGGGCGTGCGCGCCGCCGTGAAGCGCTCCCAGTCGGCGAAGCGGTCGCCCGCGTACATCTCGGCGTAGGTCGCCGCCTGCATCTCCTTGATGTCGGCGCCGGCCGCGAAGGCCTTCTCGGATCCCGTGATGACGATGCAGCCGATCTCCGGATCGACGTCGGCGCGGGTCACCGCGTCGATGACCTCGCCCGTGAGCTGCCGGTTGATGGCGTTGAGCGCCTTCGGGCGGTTCAGCGTGATCAGCAGGACGCGCCCGCGCGTCTCGGTGAGGATGGTCTCGTAGCTCATCGGCCCGCGTCTCCCGCCATGGTCCCGCGCAGCATACGGATGATGCCGGAAAAGTCCTCGCCCCCGTGCCCGAGCGCGTCGAACAGGGCGTAGAGCTGTGCCGCCTCGGCGCCGAGCGGCGTCGCGGCGCCGGCCGTGGCGGCGGCGGCCTGGGCAAGGCGCAGGTCCTTCAGCATCAGGGCGGCGGCGAAGCCGGGGCGGTAGTCGGTGTTGGCGGGCGATGCGGGCACGGGCCCGGGCACCGGGCAGTAGCTGGTGAGCGACCAGCACTGGCCCGAGGAGACGGAGGCCACGTCGAACAGGGCCTGTTCCGAGAGCCCGAGCTTCTCCCCCAGCGCGAACGCCTCGCACACGCCGATCATCGAGATGCCGAGGATCATGTTGTTGCAGATCTTGGCGGCCTGGCCCGCGCCCGCCGCGCCGCAATGGAACACGGCCTTGCCCATCTGGCGCAGGATCGGCTCGGCCCGCGCGAAGGCCGCGTCGGCGCCGCCCGCCATGAAGGTGAGCGTCCCGGCCTTGGCGCCGCCCGTGCCGCCGGAGACCGGCGCATCGACCGAGGGGCAGCCGCGCGCCTCGGCGAGCGCGTGGGCGCGGCGCGCGCTCTCGACATCGACGGTGGACGAATCGATCAGCAGCGTGCCGGCCGGGAGGGCCTCGCTCAGCTGCGTCCAGACCTCGACCACGTGCCGTCCCGCCGGCAGCATGGTCACCACCGCGTCGGCGCCCTGCGCGGCCTCGAGCGCGGAGCCCGCCACCGCGATGCCGGCCGCGCGGGCGGCCTCGAGCGAGGCCGGGACGAGGTCGAAGCCCCGGACCGTGTGGCCGGCCTTGACGAGGTTGGCCGCCATGGGCCCGCCCATGTTGCCGAGCCCGATGAACCCGATGGTCTGCGCCACGCGCTCCTCCCACATTTCCTAGGCGGAGTGATCTCCGCTTTTCAAACCCGCGCCGCCCTCCCTCGCCCTCTGCGGGGGAGGGTGGCCTCCGTAAGGGAGCCGGTCGGGATGAAGTCCCGCAGAGGGGAGTGAACGCCTCAGGCGGAGGCGGTGCCCTGCAGGAAGGCCACGCCGTTGCCTGAAGCCGGGTTCCCCTCTCTGCGAGACGACCTCCCGACCGATTCCTGCTGACGCAGGGGCCACCCTCCCCCGCAGAGGGGGGAGGGAGCGCGGCGTGCCTACGAAAACACCGGCGCCGCACGGGGCCTGAGCCAGCCGGCGATCCGGGCCGGATCGACCGCCGCGAGCGTCGCCGGGTTCCAGCGCGGGTTCCGGTCCTTGTCGATCACCGCGGCGCGCACGCCCTCGCGAAAGTCGCCCTCCGCCAGCACGGCCAGCGAGGCGTGGAACTCGCGCTCCAGGCAATCCTCCAGGGACGGCGCGGTGCGGCCGCGGCGCAGCAGGCAGAGCGTGAGGACGAGGCTCGCGGGCGACTTTTCGCGCAGCGTGGCGAGCGTTCGCGCCGCGAAGTCCGAGCCGTCCGCGTCAAGGGCCGAGACGATCTCGTCCACCATGTCGAAGGCGAAGCACCGGTCGATCACCGCGCGGTTCTCCGCGAGCGAGCCCGGTCCGGGGTCTCGCGCCAGCGCCCGGATCATCACCGCGACGTCCTCGGCCTCGGCCTCCTCCGGCAATTCCTGGAGTGCCGCGACGAGGCGGGGCAGGGCGTCCACCGGCACCATCGCGTCGGCGAAGCCCGCGAAGATCGCGTCGGCCGCGTCCATCGGCGCGCCGGTGAGGCCCAGATAGGTTCCGGTCTCGCCCGGCGCGCGCGGCAGCAGCCAGGTGGCGCCCACATCCGGCAGGTAGCCGATGCCGGTCTCCGGCATCGCCACGCGGGAGCGCTCGGTGACGACGCGATGGCGCGCGTGGCCCGCCAGGCCGACGCCGCCGCCCATGGTCAGGCCGTCCATCACGGCGACGAACGGCTTCTCGTAGGCCGCTATCCGCGAATCGAGCCGGTACTCGTCCCGCCAGAAGCCTTCCGCGAAGGCCAGATCCCCGTCGTAGAGCGAGCGGATGTCGCCCCCGGCGCAGAGGCCGCGCTCGCCCTCGCCGGTGAGCAGCACCGCCGCGACCGCGGGGTCGGCAAGGAAGCGGTCGAGCGCGGCGTCGATCTCGCCCACCATCGCGTGTGTGAGGGCGTTCAGCGCCCGCGGGCGGTTCAGGCGGATGCGTCCGAGGCGGCCGGCGGTCTCGACGAGGACGTCGCCCATCAGCGGCTCCCGGTGAGCTGGCGCGCGACGATCATCCGCATGATCTCGTTCGTGCCCTCCAGGATCTGGTGCACCCGCAGGTCCCGGACGATCTTCTCGATGCCGTACTCGGCGAGGTAGCCGTAGCCCCCGTGCAGTTGGAGCGCCTCGTTGGCGACCCGGAAGGCGGCGTCGGTGACGTGGCGCTTGGCCATGGCGCAGAGCGAGGTCGCCTCCGGCGCGCCCGCGTCGAGCGCGGCGGCCGCGTGGCGCAGGAAGGCGCGGGAGACCTCCAGATCGGTCGCCATGTCGGCGACGCGGAACTGTAGGGCCTGCATGTCGGCGAGCCGGGTGCCGAAGGCGCGCCGGTCCGCCATGTAGGCGAGCGTGCGGTCGAGGGCGCCCTGCGCCCCGCCGAGTGCGCAGGCGGCGATGTTGAGCCGGCCGCCGTCGAGGCCCGCGAGCGCGATCTTGAAGCCCTGGCCCTCGGCGCCGACGCGGTTCTCCACCGGCACCCGCACGCCGTCGAGGCGCACCGCCCGGGTCGGCTGGGCGTTCCAGCCCATCTTGCGCTCGTTCGCCCCGAAGGAGAGGCCGGGCGCGTCCCGCTCGACCAGGATCGCCGAGATGCCGTTCGGGCCTGGGCCCCCGGTGCGGGCCATGACGAGATAGAGGTCGCTCGCCCCGGCGCCGGAGATGAACTGCTTCTCGCCGGTGAGGACGTAGTGGTCGCCGTCCCGCTCGGCGCGGGTGCGCAAGGCCGCCGCGTCCGATCCCGAGCCGGCCTCGGTCAGGCAGTAGCTCGCGATCCGCTCCATCGTGGCGAGGCCGGGGAGCCAGGCGGTCCGCTGCGCGGCGCTGCCGAAGCGGTCGATGATCACCGCCGTGAGGTTGTGGATCGACAGGAAGGCCGCGACCGTCGGGCAGGCCGCGCCGAGCGCCTCGAAGATGATTGCGGCGTCGGCGCGGGCGAGGCCCGAGCCCCCGACATCCTCCCGCACGGTGATCGCCGCCATGCCGAGCGTGGCGGCCGCCCGCAGGGTCTCGACGGGAAAATGCTTGCGCTCGTCCCAGTCGAGGGCGTGCGGGGCGATGTGCTCGGCCGCGAAGCCGGCGGCCATCTCGCGGATCGCGACTTGGTCTTCGGTGAGGCCGAACGTCATCGGGTGGCCTTTCGTCGTGCCGCTGCAGCTGCCCCGCGCCCGGCGGATCGGGCGCGGGTCCCCTCTCCCAAAGGGGGAGGGACAGGGTGAGGGGTATGAGGGGGCCGGCAGGCCCTCGGCGTCGACGCGCGTCGACCGCGTGCGCCGTCCTGAAATGTCATACCCCTCACCCCAACCCTCTCCCTATGGGAGAGGGGGCGCGTCGTGGTTCAGCGCATCGTCGGGATCGAGAACTCGGCGCCGCTCTTGATGCCGGAGGGCCAGCGCTGCGTCACCGTCTTGGTCTTGGTGTAGAAGCGGACCGAGTCGGGGCCGTGCTGGTTGAGGTCGCCGAAGCCCGAGCGCTTCCAGCCGCCGAAGGTGTGGTAGGCGATCGGAACCGGGATCGGCACGTTGACGCCGACCATGCCGACATTGACCCGCGCGGTGAAGTCGCGCGCCGCGTCGCCGTCCTGGGTGAAGATCGCGACGCCGTTGCCGTACTGGTGCGTCGAGGGCAGCGCCAGCGCCTCCTCGTAGGTCGGCGCCCGCACCACCGAGAGCACGGGGCCGAAGATCTCTTCCTTGTAGATCGTCATGTCCGGGGTGACGCGGTCGAACAGCGAGCCGCCGAGATAGAACCCGTTCTCGTAGCCCTGCAGCTTGAAGCCGCGGCCATCGACGGCGAGCTGTGCGCCCTCGCGCACGCCGGTCTCGATGTAGCCCTTCACCTTCTCGACCGCGTCGCGGGTGACGAGCGGGCCGTAATCGGCGCTCTCGTCGTGCGAGGGGCCGATCTTCAGGCTCTCGACGCGGGGGATCAGGCGCTCCATCAGCGCGTCGGCGGTCCGCTCGCCCACCGGCACCGCCACCGAGATCGCCATGCAGCGCTCGCCGGCCGAGCCGTAGCCCGCGCCGATCAGCGCATCGACCGCCTGGTCGAGGTTGGCGTCGGGCATGATGATCATGTGGTTCTTGGCGCCGCCGAAGCACTGGGCGCGCTTGCCCGTCTGCGCGGCGCGCACGTAGATGTACTCGGCGATCGAGGACGAGCCGACGAAGCCCACCGCCCGGATGTCCTCGTCGTCGAGGATCGCGTCGACCGCTTCCTTGTCGCCGTTGACGACGTTGAGCACGCCCGGCGGCAGCCCGGCCTCGGAGAAGATCTCGGCGATGCGCAGCGGCACGCTGGGATCACGCTCGGACGGCTTCAGGATGAAGCTGTTGCCGCAGGCGATGGCCGGCGCGCACTTCCAGAGCGGGATCATCGCCGGGAAGTTGAAGGGCGTGATGCCGGCGACCACGCCGAGGGGCTGGCGCAGGGAGTAGACGTCGATGCCCGTGCCGGCGGCCTCGGTGTACTCGCCCTTGAGCAGGTGCGGGATGCCGCAGGCGAACTCCACCACCTCGACGCCGCGCTGGATGTCGCCCTTGGCGTCGGGCACCGTCTTGCCGTGCTCGGAGGCGAGGAGTTCCGCGAGCTCCTGGTTGTAGCCGCGGATCAGCTCCAGGAAGCGCATCATCACGCGGGCGCGCTTCTGCGGGTTCTGGGCGGCCCAGCCGGCCTGCGCGGCCGCCGCGCTCTCGACGGCGCGGCGCATCTCGGCCCGGCTCGCCAGCGCGACCTTGGCCTGGACCTCGCCGGTCGAGGGATGGAACACGTCGGCGAAGCGCCCGCTCTCGCCCTGGACGATCTTGCCGTCGATGTAATGGCCGATGGTGCGCATGCGCGCTCCTCCCGTCGTTTCCTCGTCGTTGTTGGCCGGCACCCTACCAGCCCGCCTTGGGCGATAAAGTTGGACGCGCTCGCAGCCGTTGTGCATCCTTGCACAGTGTAACCGGGGAGGGGCGGACGTGCGCAGGCGGGCGGGGGCGAACTGGGACGATCTCCGCTTCTTCCTGGCGGTGGCGCGCACCGGCACGCTGACGGCCGCCGCGCTGCTGACGGGAACCGAGCACACCACCGTGGCCCGCCGCATCCAGGCCCTGGAGGAGGGGCTCGACCGCTCGCTGTTCCACCGGAGCAACCTCGGCTACGCGCTGACCGAGGCCGGCGAGGGGCTGCTGGCCACCGCGGAGGCGATGGAGAGCGCCTTCCTCTCGGCGAGTGCCGCGCCGAAGGCCGGGCGCACGGTCTCCGGCACGGTTCGGGTCGGCGCACCGGACGCGTTCGGCAGCGTGTTCCTGGCGCCCCGGACCCACCGGCTGACGCGCCAGCACCCGGACCTGGAGATCGAGATCCTGGCCACCGCCCGGATCTTCAGCCTGTCGAAGCGGGAGGCCGACATCGTGATCAGCCTGTCGAGCCCGCAGCAGGCGCGGGTGGTGACGCGCCGGCTCACCGATTACCGCCTCGGCGTCTACGCCGCGCCGCGCTATCTCGCGGGGGCCGCGCCGATCCGCACGGTGGCCGATCTCGGGCGCCATCCCTTCGTGGGCTACATCGAGGATATGCTGTTTGCGCGCGAGCTTAACTATCTGAACGTGGTGGGCCCGGATACGGTGGCGCGCATCCGCAGCACCAATCTGCTGGCCCAGGTGCACGCGACGCTCTCGGGCGCGGGCCTGTGCATCCTGCCGGCCTTCATCGTCCCGACCTATCCGGGTCTGGTGCCGGTGTTGCCCGACGCGCTCGCGCTCACCCGCGCTTTCCACATGCACGTCCACGAGGACAACCGGAAGGCGCCGCACATCCGCGCGGTCGCGGCCTTCATCGCCCGCGAGGTCGCGGCGGCGCAGGGGCTGTTCTCCGGCGCGGGCGCAGTCTAGCGTCGCCGCCGATCAAGGAAGAGGCCGCCGGACGGGCGGCGCACATGCCGGAGGAACCATGGCCCACGCGATCGCTCTGCCGCGCCTGATGCGGATCGGGGCCGGGGCCTCGGCGCTGCTGCCGGAGGTCCTGGGTCAACTCGGCTTGAAGCGCCCCTTCATCGTCACCGACCCCTACCTCGCGGGCAGCGGGCGGGTGGAGGCGCTGGTCGCGGGTCTGCGGGGCGCGGGGCTGGAGGCCGCCGTCTTCAGCGACACGGTGCCGGACCCGACCGTCGCCTCGGTCGAGGCAGCGCTCGCCGCCCTGCGATCGGGCGAGCACGACTGCGTCGTCGGCTTCGGCGGCGGCAGCCCGATGGACACGGCCAAGGCCGTTGCGGTGCTGGCGCGCTTCGGCGGTGCGATGCAGGGCTACAAGGCGCCGCACCTCCAGGACGCGCCGGGCCTGCCCATCATCGCGATCCCGACCACCGCCGGCACAGGGTCGGAGGCGACGCGCTTCACCATCGTGACGGATTCCGAGACCGACGAGAAGATGCTCTGCATCGGGCTCGCCTACCTGCCGGTCGCGGCGCTGGTCGATTACGAGCTGACGCTCTCGAAGCCCCGCCGGCTCACGGCCGACACCGGCATCGACGCGCTGACACACGCGATCGAGGCTTACGTCTCCAAGCGTGCCAACCCGTTCTCGGACGGCATGGCGCTCTCGGCGATGCGGGCGATCGCGCCGAACCTGCGCCGGGTCTGGACCGATCCCGGCGACCGGGCGGCGCGCGAGGCGATGATGGTCGGCGCGACCCAGGCGGGCATCGCCTTCTCGAACAGCTCGGTCGCGCTGGTCCACGGGATGAGCCGGCCGATCGGCGCGCATTTCCACGTCGCGCACGGACTTTCCAACGCCATGCTGCTGCCCGCGGTCACCGCCTTCTCGGCGCCCGCCGCGCTCGCCCGCTACGCGGCTTGCGCCCGCGCCATGGGGGTGGCGGCCGAAGGGGAGGGCGACGGCCTCGCCGTCGAGCGCCTGATCGCGGAGTTGCGGGCGCTCAACGCCGAGCTGGAGGTGCCGAGCCCCGCCGCCTACGGCCTCAACGCCGCCCGCTGGCGAGAGCTGACGCCGCTGATGGCCCGCCAAGCTCTCGCCTCCGGCTCGCCCGCCAACAACCCGGTCGAGCCGAGCGCGGCGGAGATCGAGGCGCTCTACGGCGAGGTCTGGGCCGGCTGAGGGTCCGGCGCTCAGGCGCTGCGGCGACCCAGGGCGCGCGAGCGCTCCCGCGCGGCCCGCGCGGCCTGCTCGGCGTTGCGGAAGAGGGTGCCGTCGAGGCTGTCGAAGGCGCGGGCGGAGGAGAAGAAGCGCACCCCGTGCCCCTCGGGCACGGCGATCCCGGCGGCTGTCTCGCCCACCTCGATGATGCGGGTCGGAATGGTCTCGCTCTGCGCGCGCACGTCGGCGCGCGCCTCCGCGAACGGGTCGGCGACGAACGGATGGGTCATCTGGCGAATGGCTCCTGCGGGCCGGCGGAGGGCCGGCATGTCTGCGGTGGTAGGGGCGTGAGACGAGGCGATCCCGCTCGGGCGGGAAGCTCAGCGCCGACAGCGACCGTCAGATCGGCCGTGGATACGGGACCGGGCGTGGAGAATGCCAACATACGATAAGGTCACGCGATGTCCTCCTACAGAAGGACCACGAAGCCTTGGATAGAACCATCGACCGCGTGGTGCTTTAGCGTTTGTTATCGCGGCGCAAGCTACGCTCTTCAAATCACCGCGGCCGGAGGCAAGCAGTCCATCCTCCGGCACTCATAAGATGTGGGTGATGCGGTTTCGCGTCAACGGAACGATCTTTTGAAATTCGGGCTCGGCCTGGCACGAAAACGGGCTCAGGCCGCGCTTGGTGCCGGTTTCTGCCAGCCGCGTCGGATCGTGCGACCTCAGGAGGATCGTCGGATCCATCTGACGGGTCTTCCGGAGGGAGCGCCGCGTGGTTCAGGCGCATACCGCTGGACCGTCGAACGAGGGCGTAGGCGGCGCGGCTGGCCGCACCTTCGTCAGGGCGCCTGCGCACCCGCGATGATCCGGACGAGGGCTGGATAGTCGCACACCACCCGCTCGGCGCCCGCCGCGGTGAGGTCGGCGCCCAGCGGGTCGTGGCCCCAGTGCCCGCCGCCCGTGAAGCCGACGACCCGCATCCCGGCCGCGCGCGCGGCGGTGACGCCCGGCACGCTGTCCTCGACGACGAGGCAGGATTCCGGCGCGAAGCCCATGCGGGCGGCGGCGTGCAGGAACAGGTCCGGGAAGGGCTTGCCGCGCGCCACCTCGACCGAGGAGAAGACCCGGCCCTCGAAGAGCGGCAGCAGCCCCGTCAGGCCGAGCGAGTGCCCGAGCCGCACGGGATCGCTGCTCGATGCGACGCAGCGCGGCAGGTCGAGGGCCGCGATCGCCTCGGAGGCGCCCGCCATCGCGCGCAACTCGGCGTCGAAGGCGCGCAGCGTCTCGGCCTTCACCGCCTCGACGAACCCCTCCGGCGCCGCGATGCCGTAGTCGCGGGCGACGTGCTGCATGATCGAGGGCATCGCAGTGCCGGCGAAGCGCGCCCGCACGGTCTCGACGTCGATGTCGACGCCGATCCGGTTGAGCCCGGCCGTGAGGCAGGCGAGGCTGATCGGCTCGCTGTCGACGAGCACGCCATCGCAGTCGAAGATCACCAGGGCTGGCCGCAGGCCGACCTCGTCCACCGTAGGGTTCACCGCATTGTCCTGTGAGGGAAGTCCGCGCCCGTCTCGCACGGGCGCCCCGGCGCCGCAACGCGGGGCGGAAGCCCGCCCGTCTTGCGCTGGTCCCGGCCTGGCCCTACGCCACCGCGTCCGGGCAAGTCCGGGCAGGCCCCGGATCGTCAGGACCCCTCGCGCGATGCTCCGCTTCCTCAGCCGCCTTCTCGGCTTCCTGTGCCTGGCCGGAGGTTTCGTGGCCCTGGTCTATGACGGTGCGCGCTCCATCGCCAACAATGGGCTGCGGGTAACCTCGCTGTCGGACGTGCTCCTCACCCTGTTCAAGGACAAGGCCGCGGGCCTTCAGGCCGCCGTGCAAGACGTCGCGCCCTGGCTCTGGGACCTCGCGGTGCTGCCGCTGACCCTGGCGCCGGCCTCGCTGATCGGCCTCGTGCTGGGCGCGGCCCTCCTCTGGCTCGGACAGCCCTCGCGCGAGCCGATCGGGTTCCTCACCCGTCCGTGAGGCGGGCCTCCGCCGCGGCGAGACGGTCCCTGAGGGCCGCGATCTCGTCGAGGAGCCAGTAGCGCTCGCTCACGTCGAGCTGCGAGGCGAAGAAGTAGCGCAACGCGCCCGAATCGTCGTGGACGGGGCCGACATAGAGGGCGTTGCGGAAGGTCGAGCCGTCCCGGCGGTAGTTCAGCAGGTCGATCGTGATCGCCGCCTCGGCCCGCACCGCCGCGCGGATCCGCGCCACCGCCTCAGGGTCGGTCTCCGGCCCCTGCAGGAAGCGGCAGTTGCGCCCCACCACCTCGAAGCGCTCGTAGCCGGTCAGCGCCAGGAAGGCGCTGTTGGCGAACACGATCGGGTTGTCGAACTGGTGCGGGTCCGTGACGATCATCGGCATCCGCGTAGCGCGCACCGCCGCCGCGAAGGGATCCCCGCGATGCGATTCGCCCTGCAGGCGGTCGAGCAAACGTCCCGGGCCGGCGGCTTCCATGCGCGTGGTCGTCCCCCGTCCCGCTTCCGCGGCAAGCGCGCCGCCGCGGCACCCGTGCCCCCGGCCGCGCTACACGCGCGCGGCCCGCCTCCCCATATCAGGGAACGAACCCGAGAGACCATCGGAGATCCCCATGTTTCTGTTCCGCAAGCGGCCCGAGATGCCGACCGCGGCCGAGGCCCTGCCGGGCCGAGCGACCCCGCTGCCGACGGCCGAGCGGCACTTCGTCAACGGCCACCCGCTGAAGGGTCCCTATCCGGAGGGCATCGAGACGATCGTGCTCGGGCTCGGCTGCTTCTGGGGTGCCGAGCGCCGCTTCTGGCAGCTGCCCGAAGGCGTCTTCGTCACCGCCGTCGGCTACGCGGGCGGCCTCACGCCGAACCCGACCTACGAGGAGGTCTGCTCCGGCCTGACCGGGCACAACGAGGTGGTGCTGGTGGCCTTCGACCCGGCGGTGCTGCCGCTCGAATCGGTGCTGCGCACCTTTTTCGAGAGCCACGATCCGACGCAGGGAATGCGTCAGGGCAACGACGTCGGCACGCAGTACCGCTCCGGCATCTACACCAGCGGTCCGGCCCAGGAGGAGACGGCGCGCGCCGTGCGCTCCGCCTACGCGAGCGCCCTGAAGGCGCAGGGATTCCCGGACGTCACCACCGAGATCGTGCCCCTCGAGACGTTCTACTTCGCGGAAGGCTATCACCAGCAGTACCTCGCCAAGAACCCGGGCGGCTATTGCGGCCTCGGCGGCACCGGTGTGACCTGCCCGGTCGGAACCGGCGTGGCCGCCTGAGGAGGCCGCGCGGGCGCGCCCCGCCAAGCTTCGTCTTGCCGCTGTCGCCGCCCCGTGCGACATCCCGCCCGTTCACACGGGCGGGAGAGGATCGAGGTGTTGGAACGCGCGTTCGAGCGAGCCCTGTTCGCCTGCCGCTGGCTCCTGGCGCCGTTCTACGCGGCGCTGGCGATCGGGCTCGTCGTCCTCTTGGTCAAGCTGCTGCAGGAGCTCGGCCATTTCATCCTGCACGCGTGGGAGTCGAACGAGTCCCAGACCATCCTCGGCGTTCTGACGCTGGTCGATCTCTCCTTCACCGCATCCCTGCTGATCATCGTGATGTTCTCCGGTTACGAGAACTTCGTCTCCAAATTCGACCACACGGACCACAAGGACTGGCCGGAGTGGATGGGGACGATCGACTTCACGGGCCTCAAGCTCAAGCTGATGTCGTCGATCGTGGCGATCTCGGCGATCCAGCTCCTGAAATCCTTCATGGACGTGAAGGCCTACTCGGATCGCGAGCTGTACTGGCTCGTGGGAATCCACATGGTCTTCGTCGTCTCGGGGATCCTGATGGCGCTGACCGACCGGATCGCTGCCGGCCACCACGACAAGTAGGTCTCGCCGGCCCCGCTCCCGCCGGGGCCGGCGCTCAGGCCGCCGCGGAGGTCTCCGCACGCTCGCGGGCGAGCTTGGCGACCGCGACCTGATCGACCTTGCCGGTGCCCAGCATCGGGACGCGGTCGAGCACCACCACCTCGGCGGGCACCGCGATCTCGGGCGCGCCGCGGCTCTTGGCGAAGCTCTGGTAGGCCGCCCGCGTCGCGTCCCTGGCTTCCGTGAACAGCACCAGCCGCTCGCCCTTGCGGGCGTCGGGAAGCGCCGCGACGGCGCTCGGCGCCTCGGGCCAGAGGTCGGCGGCCAGCGCCTCGACCGAGGCGAGTGACACCATCTCGCCCGCGATCTTCGCGAAGCGCTTGGCCCGGCCCTTGATCGTCACGAAGCCGAGCGGGTCGATCGCGACGATGTCGCCGGTGTCGTGCCAGCCCTGCGGCGGCGCCTCCAGCACCCCGGGCCGCTCGCTGCGCAGGTAGCCCAGCATCACATTGGGACCCCGCACGGAGAGGCGGCCGCCCTCCTCGATGCCCGGGACCGGCTCCAGGCGCCACTCCATGCCCGGCAGGAGCCGACCGACCGTGCCGAAGCGGTTGAACATCGGCGTGTTGAGCGCCACCACCGGGCCGCACTCGGTGACGCCGTAGCCCTCTAGGATGCGCAGGCCGAACTTCTCGCCCCAGGTCTGCCGGGTCGAATCCTTCACGGGCTCGGCGCCCGCCACGACGTAGCGCAGGGAGCGCAGGTCGTAGGCGTTGGCGGCCTTCGCGTAGCCGCGCAGGAAGGTGTCGGTGCCGAACAGGACCGTGGCGTTCGAGCCGTAGATCAGCTCCGGCACGATCCGGTAGTGCAGGGGCGAGGGGTAGAGATAGACCGGGACCCCTGACACCAGCGGCAGCACCAGCCCCGCGGTCAGTCCGAAGGCGTGGAAGACCGGCAGCACGTTGAAAACCCGGTCACGGGGGCCGAAATCGATCCGTGCCGCGACCTGCACGGTGTTGGCCAGCATGTTGCGGTTGGCCAGCACCACGCCCTTCGGGGCGCCCTCGCTGCCCGAGGTGAACAGGATCGCGGCCGGGTCGTCCCCGCGCCGCGCCACGAGCGGCGCGCGCCGCGCCAGGAGACCGCGGATCTTGTCGCCCGTGGCGATGGTCGCCCGCACGTCCTCCAGGTAGACGATCTCGACCTGCGCCCCGACCGCCTCGACGACGGCCCCGAGCCGGCCCTTCTCGATGAAGGCGCGGGAGGTGAGGATCTTCGAGACCTCCGCCGCCCGGCAGGCCGCCAGGATGTTGGCCGCGCCCGCCGAGAAGTTGATCATCGCGGGCACGCGGCCCGAGGAGTTCAGCGCGAAGAAGGTCACGGCCGCCGCGTTGGCATTCGGCAGCATCACGCCGATCGCCTTGCCCTCCGGGCAGAGCGGCATCAGCTTGCGGGCCAGGATGTTGGCGCCCATCACGAGGCGGCCGTAGGTGAGCCTGCCGGTGACCGGGTCCTCGACCGCCGTGCGGCGCCAGCCGTGGCGCTCCCCGGCCTCGCAGAGCGCGGCCATCGCGCTCCGGTCGAAGTCCGTGGTGCGGAAGACGAGATTCGACATGATGCCGTAGAGGGCGGCCCCCGCCGCCTGCCGGCGCGCCTTTCCCTTGAGCGCCGGATCGACTTCCAGCCGCACCGGCTCCTCGATCGTTACGGTCACCTTCGGCCACCAGCGGCGGCGCACCTGATCGCGGGCGAGCCGCGAGAACAGCGTGCGCTCCAGGCCCTCGATGCGCACCGGCACCACCATCGCGCCGGACTTGTCGGCGATGAGCCCGGCCCCGTCATAGACCTTCATCAGGCTGCCCGTGACGGTGAGCCGGCCCTCGGGGAAGATGATCAGGGTCTCGCCGCCCTTGACCGCGTTGATCAGCGTGCGGGTGGCGAGCGGCCGGGTCGGATCAAGCGGCATCGCCTTCGTGACCTTCAGGAAGGGCTTCACCCACCAGCGCTGCGCGATGCCGTGGTCGATGGCGAAGACCGGCTCGGTCTCGAGGAGCGAGAGGGCCAGCGGCGCGTCGAGGAACGAGACGTGGTTCAGCGCCACGATCGCGTTCGGCCCGGCCTTCTCGACGTTCTCCAGGCCCCGCACCTCCAGCCGGTAGAAGGCCCGGAACAGGATCGAGAGCGCGTCGCGGAACGGGCTCGTCGGCAGGGTGGCGAAGACCACCACGCCGACCGCGAGGTTCAGCACGGCGATGAGCGCCAGCAGGCTCGGAATCGAGACGCCGAGGCCCTGGAGCGCGGCCAGCGCCAGCGTGCCGGCCACCATGAAGGCGGCGGTGAGCACGTTGACGGCGCCGATCACCCGGGCCCGGCGCGCCTTGTCGGTCCAGGCCTGCACGGCCGCGAAGGGCGGCACGATGTAGAGGCCGCCCGCCACCGCCAGCCCCAGGAAGTCGATCGCCGCGCGCAGGCCGCCCGCGGTGCCGAGGAAGCCCAGCGCATCGAGCGCCTCGCCCGAGGGCGGCGGCAGGTGCGAGACCGTCCAGGCAAGGTCGAGCCCGAACACGCCCATCAGCACCGCGCCGACCGGCGTCGGCAGGAGCACGATCCGGCCGCTGGCGAGCCAGGAGGCGAGTCCCGAGCCCAGCGCGATGCCGACCGAGAACAGGGCGAGCAGCAGCGTCACCACGGTCTCGCTGCCGTGGAAGCGCTCCTTCACCAGAACCGGCAGCAGGGAGAGCACCACGACGCCGACGAGCCAGAACCAGCTCACGATGACCGAGCCGCGCCACAGGCGCGTGTCGCCCCAGATGTCGCGCAGGAGCGCCACCGTGGAGCGCAGCACGTTGCGGTCGATGGCGAGGTCGGGCGCGCCCTCGCCGGTCCTGGGGATGAGGCGGGCCGAGAGCCAGCACAGCACCGCGAAGATCATGATCAGGCCCGCGAAGGCGAGGCCGGTGCCGCCCATGGCGCTGGCGAGCCCCGCCGTCATGGTGCCGAGCAGGATCGCCAGGAAGGTCGCGCCCTCGACCAGCGCGTTCCCGGCGGGCAGCTCCGCGCGGCGCAGGTGATCGGGCAGGATGCCGTACTTGATCGGTCCGAACAGCGCCGCGATCACCCCGAACAGGCCGAGGGCGACGAACAGGATCGGCACCGAGTGCAGCACGAAGCCCAGAGCCGCGGCGCCCGCGGCGAAGATCTCGGCGAATTTCAATCGCCGCGCCATGATGGCCTTGTCGTAGCGGTCGGCCAGTTCGCCGCCGAGGCCCGACAGGATGAAGAACGGGCCGATGAACACGGCACTCGCCAGCGTGACGAGGACGCCCGCGTTGCCCCCGGCGGCCTCGCCGACCTTGAACAGGATCAGGAAGGCGAGCGCGTTCTTCAGGAAATTGTCGTTGAAGGCCGAGAAGAATTGGCACCAGAACAGCGGCGCGAAGCGCCGCGCGGTCATCAACGCACGGAACATGGTGGTCTCCCGGTCTGCGCCATGGTTGGACCAGGGCGCGCGGCGGCGTCAAATCCGGGCCTTGGCGGCGGTCTTGCCGGGGCGGTCGGGATCGCGACGTGAACGATGTTCATGATGCCTCGCCGGCGTCGGGCCGCAAGGGCCCCAGTCGCCGGCCGGTGCGGCCTCGCACGGGGAGCCGGGCGTGCCCTGGCGCCCCCTCAGGCCGCGCCGAACAGCTCGCGCGCCACGCGCCCGTGCGCCTCTCGCAGGGCCCGGACGTCGATGCCGAGCGGCTCGCCGTCGATGACCCGCCAGCAGCCCGCGACCATCACCCGGTCCGCCCGGTGCGCGCCGCAGAGGACCAGCGCCGCGAGCGGGTCGTGCGCGCCGGAGAAGCGCAGCTCGTCCAGCGTGAACAGGGCGAGGTCGGCCTCGAGCCCCGGGGCGATGCGCCCGATGTCGTCGCGCCCGAGGCAGCGGGCCGAGCCCTCCGTCGCCCAGCGCAGCGCGTCGAGATGGGTGACCGCCTCGGCCCCGTAGGTCAGGCGGTTCAGCATCAGGGCGTGGCGCACGCCCTCCATCAGGTTCGAGCTGTCGTTCGAGGCCGAGCCGTCGACGCCGAGGCCGACGGGCGATCCCGCCGCCTCCAGCTCGCAGGTGCGGCAGCGGCCCGAGGCCAGCACCATGTTGGAGGTCGGGCAGTGGCAGATCCCGACACCGGCGGCCCCCAGGCGCGCCACCTCGGCATCGTCGAAATGGATGCCGTGGGCGAGCCAGGTGCGCCCGGAGAGCCAGCCGACCTCCTCAAGGTAGTCGACCGGGCGCTGGCCGAACAGTTCGAGGCAGTAGGCGTCCTCGTCCAGCGTCTCGCCCAGATGGGTGTGCAGGCGGCAATCGCGCAGGTCGGCGAGGCGCGCGCTCTCGCGCATGAGCCGCTTCGTCACCGCGAAGGGCGAGCAGGGGGCCAGCGCCACCTGGACCATCGCGCCGGGCCGGGCATCGTGGAACAGGTCCAGCACCCGCTCGCTATCGGCGAGGATCGCGTCGTCGTCCTGCACGAGCGTGCCCGGCGGCAGTCCGCCCTCGTCCTGCGACAGGCTCATCGAGCCGCGGCTGACGCAGGCGCGTATGCCGAGCGCCCGGGCCTCGTCGACCTGCACGTCGACCGAATCCTCCAGTCCCCGCGGGAAGAGGTAGTGGTGGTCGCCCGCCGTGGTGCAGCCGGAGAGCAGCAGCTCCGTGTAGGCGAGCCGGGTCGCGAGGCGGAACGCCTCCGGGGTGATCCGTTGCCAGACCGGATAGAGCGCCTGCAGCCAGGGGAAGAGCGGCTTGTCGAGCGCCGCCGGATGCGCCCGCGTGAGCGTCTGGAAGGCGTGGTGGTGGGTGTTGACGAGGCCCGGGACGACGACGTGCCGCCCGGCCTCGAAGACCGCATCGACGGGCGCGGCCGGCGCGCGGCCGGCGGGCACGCACTCGGCGATGCGCGTACCCTCCACCACGATGCCGCCGCCCGCCCCCGCGGCCAGGATGGCGAGCGGGTCGCGGATCCAGAGGCGGCGCGGGGTCTCGGTCATGCGCGGCGTCCTCCCTGGGGCGCGGCTTCGCCGGCCCGATGCTGCCGCGCCCAGCCGTAGCGGAAAGCGGTGCGGACATCGACCTTCATGCAACAGCGAACGAAAACCTCTGCGCGCCCGCGATATTGGGATGGCACGGTGCTTGCCAGCAGAAAATCGGGCCGCAATACTGCTTACGAGAAACGGCCACGGGAGGATTCGCCCTGTCTCGCACAGGGAGAACCGTCTTGCTCTACGGGCTCTACTTCCTCACCTGCCTGGCCGACAACCCCGGGCATTGCGTCACGCGGGTCCACCTGTTCAGCGACGAGGTACAGACGCCGCAGCAATGTCTCTCGGTCGCGCAGCCGCAGATGGCCGCGTGGCAGAGCGCCCACGGCCGCTGGCGCGTCACGCAGTTCCGCTGCGGCCGGCCGCCGAAGAGCGACGGAACGCGCATCTGAGCCCGCGCGATCGCCCCGCAGAAGCCTTCGGGCGCGATCGATCAGCGCACAACGTTCCGGCATGGGAAGGTTGTGATATGATGCCGCCATGGCACGCCGCGTTTTCTGCCGGATCGTCGACAGGCCCGATGGCCTGTTCGACGTCACCGCCACGATCGAGCCCGACAAGACGTTCCGCCGCGAGGGGGTCGCCTCGCTCGCCGAGGCGGAGCGCTGGATCGAGGGTCTGCGCACGTTGATGACGGCGCTCGGCGCACCCGTCCTGCGCGCCGACATCGCCGAGGGGGAGGCGGCGGACGACCCCGCACGCGCCGGGACGGAGCGCCTCGACAGCGGCGCGGGGTCGTAGGGATCGAAACCGCGCGGCCGGACGGAGGGTCACATCTGCTCGAGGAACGGCCGGAAGTTCTCCAGCCACGCCCGCAGCCAGGCCTCGCAATGCTGCTGCGCGGCCTCGGCGCTCGGCGCGTGGCCCCATACGTCCTCGGCGAGCGGGCTCCACCACGTCCAAAGCCGGTTCGAGCCGTCGTACTCGCAGATCCCGACCTCGATCTGGCCGACCCGGCCGACGAGGCGGCGCAGCGGGATGCCGGCGACGTCGGAGGCGGTCCAGGCGATGCGGCTCTCGGGCATGTCCGGAAACGGCCGGGGCGCCGGTCCGGTTCGCCGGTCCGGCGCACCCGATCGGCCCGCCAGCCTTTTCGGCCTCTCCTTCCTCGGCGGCCCCGGCCGGGTTTCGGGTCCGCGGGGCGGCGATCCGCCCGGGGCGCCGCGGCGGAACCCCGCGGGGGCGTCCGGCGCTGGTCGAGGCGGCCCGCCGCGGCCGGAGACTGGAGGTGGCGAGATGCCGACGCGCCTGTCCGAGGAGGAGCCCCGCCTGGGCGAGAGGGCGCCGGGATGCCGGACCGTCACGATAACCCACGAGCCTATCCTCGTTCTCTGCCGGGTGGGGCAGGGCGCCCTGCAGGACGCCCGCGGACCGTGGGAGGGCAATGCCATGGCGATCTTCCGCGCCCACGGGGACGCGGTCGTGGCCAGCGCGATCGCTACGTCCGCGCGGGCCGGCGTCGAGGGCGGGGTCGTCGCGCTCGCGGCGGCCGATCTCGGTGCCTGAAGCGCGGGCCCGGCCCATGGCACCCGACTTCTTCGCCCGCAACGCCGCCGCGGTCGCGCCGGAGCTCATCGGCTGGCGGCTGCTCGTCGACGGGGTCGGCGGGTCGATCGTCGAGACCGAGGCCTACGACCGGAGCGATCCGGCCTCGCACAGCTTCGCGGGGCCGACACCCCGCAACGCCAGCATGTTCGGGCCGCCGGGGCACGCCTACGTCTACCGCTCCTACGGCATGCACTGGTGCCTCAACCTCGTCTGCGAGCCGGGCAGCGCCGTGCTGATCCGCGCGCTCGAGCCGACGGACGGATTGGAGACCATGCGGGCCCGCCGCGGCACCGAGGCGCTGCGGCTGCTCTGCGCCGGTCCCGGCCGGCTCTACCAAGCGCTCGCGGTCTCCCGCGCGCAGGACGGGCTGCCGCTGGACCGCGCACCGTTCCACCTCGATCCGCCGGGCGGGGCCGTTGCGGTGGCGGCGGGCCCGCGCATCGGCATCACCCGCGCCGCTGGGACGCCATGGCGCTTCCTGCTCGCCGGCTCCCGCTTCGTCAGCCGGCCGCTGCCTCGCACGCCCCGCCCGCCCGCCGCGTGACCGGTGTCGGATGGACATGGACGGATGGGCATGGAAGTCTTCGGCCGGGAATGGCATGGATGCGCGCATGAACCCCGTCGCCATCGCCGTCATGCTCGGGATCCTGGTCGCCTGGGCGGGGCTGCTCGCCGCCGCGCTCTATCTCGGCAACCCGCTCCTGCTCGCGATCTTCGCCGTCGTCTCGGTGGCGATGTTCATCCGCTGGGACGTGTTCGGCTGATCCCCGCGGTTCTCTCGGCGGATTCCCTCGTCCCCAGGAAACCCGGAGCGATTCACAGTCCTTGGCGCGAACGCTCGGCCAATCGCAAGCTTCGGGAATGGCTAGGCCCAACGCTGAGCCTCGCCGAAGCGAAGATCGTTCGACAGCGTTCGCCGTGAACCGCTACAAGATGTAGGCCAACCTGTGGGCTGAACGGCCTGCACGTCGCCAAAACGGTAGGCGGATCAATTATTGAGCGAAAGGTAGTGGCGGAGACGGAGGGATTCGAACCCTCGATACCCTTATTAGGGGTATGCTCATTTAGCAAACGAGTGCCTTCAGCCTCTCGGCCACGTCTCCGGCGCTGATGGCTCTACGGGTTCGGCCCGTTCCGGTCAAGCGGGGCCCGCGGGCTACCAGCTGCCCAGCGCGGGTTGCCCGCGGCGGCGCGGCGGCGGCGCTCGTAGTGCTTGGCGACGCGCAGATGCCGCGAGATCGCGTAGTTCATCGCCGTCAGGAAACCGTAGGTGCCGCGCGCGAAGTGGCGCCGGCCGAGATAGGCCTTGAGGAAGTTGCCCGGCAGCTCCACGAAGACCCGCCAGACGGGGATCGTCACGCCGCGCGCCTCGAGGTCGTCGGCCTGCTGGTCGGAGTAGCGGTTGAGCTTGATCAACTGGTCGCCGAGCGAGCGCACGGAGAAGTGGTGGACGCGGGCCCGCAACAGCCCGGGCTCGATGCCGGGCCTCAGCTCGACCCGGTCGTGGACGGGGGAGGGCGCGTAGCGGCCGGCATCGAGCCGGTAGAGCCGCACGGGGGTGAGCGTGTAGGCCCAACGGTGGGGCCGGCTCTCGCCAGGGAAGATCTCCGCGATGGCCAGCCGCCAAGCGGGCCGGGCGGGCTCGCCGGCGGCGAAGAGCGCCCGGATCTCGGCGGCGAGCGCGGGCGGCACCACCTCGTCGGCGTCGAGGTTGAGGAGCCAGGGATGGCGGCACTGGGCTTCCGCGAAGCGTTTCTGCGGGCCGTAGCCCGGCCAGGGATTGTGGATCACCCGGGCGCCGAGGCTCTCGGCCAAGGCTTGCGTCCCGTCCGTCGAGCCAGAATCCACTACGACGAGGTCGTCGGTGAGGTCGGCCACCGCCCGAATCACGGCGCCGATGCGGTCGGCCTCGTTCTGGGCGATGATGAAGACGGAGAGCGGAAGCGGGGCGGATCCGGACATGGACTCCGCCCTAGCGGCGCCCCCGCGGGCGGGCAAGCGCCCGACAAGCCTCAGGCGGCCGCGGCCTCGGGCAGGCGCTTCCTCTGCACCTTGCCGTTCGGCGTGCGAGGGAGGCTTGCCAGGAAGCGGATCTCGCGGGGGCACTTGTAGGCGGCGAGCCGCTCGCGGCACCACGCCAGCAGCGCCTCGGCGTCGGGCAAGGCCCCCGGCTGCAGCACCACGAAGCCGCAGATCACCGAGACGTCGGCCCGCACGCGCAGCTCGCTCACGCCCACCTCGGCGACGTCCGGGTGCAGGGCCAGCACGCCCTCGACCTCGTTCGGGGAGACGCGGTAGCCCATCGCGTTCATCAGGTCGTCGGCCCGGCCCTCGAACCAGAGGTAGCCCGCCGCGTCGAGCCGGGCGAGGTCGCCGCCGCAGAACCAGTCGCCGCGGAACACCGCCGCCTCCTCGTCGGGCCGGTTCCAGTAGCCCAGCATCAGCCCCGGCTCGGAGCGGTGGACGGCGAGCAGCCCCGTCTCGCCCGCCGGCAGCGGCTCGGGGTGGCCCTCGCGGGGCAGGATCGCCACCCGGCGCCCCGGCTGGGGCCGGCCCGGCGAGCCCGGCCGCACCGGGGTGGTGGGCCCGCTGGACACGTAGGTCGAGACCTCGCTCATCCCGAGCGCCTCGTAGAGCGGCTTGCCCGTGGCGGTCTCCCAGGCCTCCAGCAGGTCCACGGGCAGCGCCTCGCCCGCGGTGCAGCCGTGGCGCAGGCGCGAGAGGTCGTGCGCGCGGAGGTCGCCGTATTTCAGGATCTGCCGGTAGAGGCTCGGCACCGCGGCGAAGATGGTGGCGCCCTGCTCGGCGATGAGCCGCGGCCAGACGCCCGGGTCGCGCGGCCCGTTGTAGAGCACCGCGGTGGCGCCGGCCGCCCAGGGGTCGGTGATGCCGACGCCCAGCGTGTAGGTCCAGTTCATGGTGCCGGCATGCAGCATCACGTCGGTCTCGGAGAGGCCGAGCCAGTGCGCCAGCATCGGCCTACGGCCCCAGATGGTGCGGTGGGCGTGCAGCACGCCCTTCGGCCGGCTGGTGGTGCCGGAGGTGTAGACGAGGGTGGCCGGGTCGTCGGCGGCGGTGTCGGCGTAGTCGGCGAGCGGCGCGTGGCCCTTGAGCCGGGCGATGTCCTCCGGCCCGAGCAGCAGGCGGTCGCCGAGGTCGGCGGGCTCGATCCGGCAGCCGCCGGCCAGCGCCACCGCGCGGGCCCCGGAATTCTCCATCAGGAAGGCGGCCTCGGCCGGCGTCAGCTGCGGCGAGGAGGGCAGGGCCACCAGCCCGGCCGCGAGCGCGCCGAAGTAGGTCAGCACGTAGTCGGCCTCGTTGCCCATGCGGATCATCACCCGGTCGCCCGGCACCAGCCCGAGCCCGAGGAGCCCCGCCGCGATGCCGCGCACGGCCCGGTCGGCCTCCCCGAAGGTCAGGCGGGTGGTCTCGGAGCCGTCGCCCACCAGGACGAGCGCCGTCTTGTCCGGCCGCGCCGCCGCGTTCGCGCCGAGGCAGTAGCGGGCGGCGTTGAAGCGGGCGGGCGGGTGACGGTCGGACAAGGGGGCGCTCCCGGACGCATGTTTTGTCCGGGTGTCGGGTATCGCGGTGGGAGCGTCAACGGGGATCCTGCGCCTCGCCGTCGGCGGTCCGGCCTTCCTCGATCGTCTGCGGCCGACCCCGAGGGGGCCATGCGGTGCGCCGGCGACGGAAGGCCGCCGATAGGGGGGCGAGCGATCGATCGCGGTCCGATGGCCAGCGCACGCGCTCCGATGCTCTATGCTCGGCCGGCCGCGGGGGAAGGCCGCCCGGCCCGTCGCGATTGGCGGAACGGTTTGGCTCCGTTCTCCGTCTCTGGTCCGTGGTCGGCTACGAGCCGGCCGGAGGGAGGCGCTCAATGGCCCGCAAAACGATGTTGACGATGCTCGGCGCACTGACCCTGGCGGCCGGCATCCTCGGGGCATCTTCGCCCGCCATGGCCGACCCGCCCTGGGCCCGGGGCGAGCGCGGCTTCCGGCACGGCGGTCCCCCGCCCTGGGCCCCCGCCCACGGCTACCGTCGCCATCGGGAGTACGGCGGTTACGGCCGCAGGGACGTGCGCGTCTACGAGGGGCGTCGCTACGAAGGCTACGGATACCGCGACCGCTACTAGGAAAGACATCCCCGCACGGGAACGGGCCGCCCGCAGGCCGAGCCGGCTTGCGTCACCAACGGCGCCCCCGGGCGGGGACCAGCATTGCAGAGTTCGACGGTCCGACACGCCCGGGCTTCGGCGGATACCCAAGCAGGCAGAACCTCTGCCGGGATGGCCCGGACCACGGCGACATGGCGGACTTGCAACCGGAGGCACCCAAGCCTCGCGGTTCTTTGAGTATTGGGCTCGGCTCATCGGCCGGAAATCTTGCAAACGATTGTTCCTTTTGCCTATTAGTCCCGCATTTTGCTGGAACGTTTTGCAAAAGGTGCCCGTTTCTGGTCCCGTACGACTGAAGATTGGAGTCTCTCTATGCTGAAGCACGTTCGCGTCGCGGCCCTCGCGACCACCTTTATCGTCGGCGGTGCGGCCCTGGCGCTCGCGCAGTCCTCTTCCACCGTCGGTACCGGCGGCTCGTCGGCCGGCGGCGGCACCAGCTCGTCGACGGTCGGCACCGGGGGCTCGTCGGCCGGCTCGGGCAGCGGCTCGGGCTCGTCCTCGACGCTCGGGACCGGCGGCTCGTCGGCGGGCGGCGGCACCAGTTCCTCCACCGTGGGCACCGGCGGCTCGTCGGCCGGTTCGGGCAGCGGCTCCTCCTCGACGCTGGGCACCGGCGGCTCGTCGGCCGGCAAGGGCACGAGCGGCTCGTCGGTCGGCACCGGCGGCTCTTCGGCGGGGATGTCCGATGGAGCGGGCAAGTCGGGCAGCGCGCCCGGCCACGACAAGAGCGGTCCCGGCAACTCCGAGAACGCCCCCGGCCACAACAAGCGCTGCGCCGGCGAGGGGTTCGAGCATGGGGCGCGGTCCCTCCGGACCGCGCCCACCCTGTCTTCGAGGAGACCGGACCATGGTTCGCCTGTTCAGGCCGCTTATCGGCGGCGCCCTCGTCCTCGCCGGCGTCGCCGCAAGCCACGCCCAGACCAGCACCGTCACGACGGGCCCGAACGGCGTCTCGGGCAGCACGACGGTCAAGACCGGCCCGGACGGCAGGCCGTGCAAGGTCGTGCATTCCGACGACGCGAAGAACTCCGGCACGCTCTCGAGCTCGGTCACGGCCGGCCCCGGCGGCGTGAGCAGCTCGACCACGGGTGGTCCCTCGGTGACCACGCGGTCCGGGAACGGATCGACCAGCAGCTCGGCCGCCAGTTCAAGCTCCGGCGGCGGCACCGTGACGACCACCGGCGACGGCGACTGCGTCGTCACCGTTCCCAAGGGCTCAAAGTGAGGCTGACATGATGGCAAGGTTCATTGTTCCCGTCGCCGCCCTCGGGCTGCTGGTCATCCCGGCGGTCGCGCAGGCCCAGGCCGGGGGGAGCGCCACCGCGGGCAGCGCCGGCTCGGCCGCGGCCGGGGGGACATCCGCCTCGACCGTCGGGACCGGGGGCACCTCCACCGGCGCGAACGGATCGACCGGCTCGTCGCTGGCGACCGGCGGTAGCGCGGCCGGGGGCAAGACGATGGACCGCTCGCACGTCAACGAGACCGGCAATGGCGGGCTCAACGGACAGTCGAAGGCGATGGCCCACGACGGCGGCACCTTCTCGAAGTCGCACACGAAGACGAAGGTTCGGGACGGCGAGAGCGTCGAGTCCCGTACGAAGACCATGTCGCACGAACCCGGCTCGAAGCCGGTCAAATCGACCACCACGACGGGCTCGACGACCGGTCAATGAAGCTCGCGAAGCCCGCGCGGGGGATGTGTCACGGCGGGCCGCCCCGCCGTAGCCTGTGCGGGCGGCGCGTGCGGCGGGCAATCGATCGAGACGGCAGGGGCGGCGGCAATTGCTGCCGCCGGCACCATCGGCGCGGGCCGCACCGCTAGCTCCGCCGCGCCCCGCGCCCCTCCTGCTCCTCCAACCCCTTCATCACCTTGTCGAGCGTCATCGGGTAATCCCGGATCCGCACGCCCGTGGCGTTGTAGATCGCGTTGGCGAGCGCCGCGCCCGCGCCGCAGATGCCGAGCTCGCCCAGGCCCTTGCTCTTGAGCGGGTTCGCCTTGTCGTCGAGCTCGGGCAGGAAGACCGCGTCGATGGCCGGGATGTCGGCGTGGACCGGCACGTGGTACTCGGCGAGATCCCGGTTCACGAAGGTCCCGGAGCGCGGGTCCATCACGGCGTCCTCCATCAGCGCCGCGCCGACCCCGAAGGTCATGCCGCCGATGGCCTGGGAGCGGGCCGTCTTGGCGTTGAGGATGCGCCCGCCCGTGAACACGCCGAGCATCCGCCGCAGCCGGACCTCGCCCGTGTCGCGATCGACGCCGACCTCGGCGAAATGCGCGCCGAAGGAGTAGTGCGAGAAGGCCTCCTTCAGACTGCCGGGCTTGATCTCGCCCCGTGCCTCCAGCCCTTCCGGCCCCGCGAGGTCGCCGAGCGCCTCCGAGCGGTTGCCGGAGACGGCCCGGCCCCCCTGGAAGTCGGCGCCCTCCGGGTTCATGCCGGCCTTGGCGAGCAGCGCCCGCCGGAGGTTGTCGCAGGCCACGTAGAGCGCCGAGCCCGCCGAGCCCGCCCCGAAGGAGCCGCCCGAGCCCGCGGCCGCCGGATAGGCCGTGTCGCCGATCTCGACCCGGATCTTCTCGACCGGCAGCCCCATCATCTCGCCCGCGATCTGGGCGAGGATCGTGTAGGTGCCGGTGCCGATATCGGTCATCGCCATGCGGACGGTGAGGGTGCCGTCCGGGTTCAGCCGCACCAGGGCGGAGGAGGGCATCAGCGGGTTGAGGCGGGCCGCGGCCGACATGCCGAGCCCGACGAGCCAGCGCCCCTCGCGCCGTGTGCCCGCGGCCTGCCGCCTGTCCCAGCCGAACAGGCGCGCGCCCTCGCGCATGCAGGGCACGAGCTGGCGCACCGTGAAGGGCACCCCCTTCTCCGGGTCCTGGGCGGGTTCGTTGCGCACGCGCAGCTCGATCGGGTCGAGGTTCAGCCGCTCGGCCAGCTCGTCCATGGCGCACTCGAAGGCGAGCTGGCCCACCGCCTCGCCGGGCGCGCGCATCGACGAGGTCACCGGCACGTTGAGGTTGGCGATGCGGTGCCGGGTGAGGCGGTTCGGGGCCGCGTAGAGCGAGCGGGTGACGTTGGCCGAGGTCTCGAAGAACTGGTCGCCCGGCGTCGCGTCCGACCACGATTCGTGACTGATCGCGCTGAGGCGCCCGCTCTCGTCGGCGCCGAGGCGCACGCGCTGGATGGTCGGCGTGCGGTGGGTGGCGACGTGGAACTCCTGCTGGCGGGTCATCGCCACCTTCACGGGACGGTTGACCACCCGGGCGGCGAGCGCGGCGAGGATCGCCTCGGGCTGCGGCTGCAGCTTCGAGCCGAAGCCGCCGCCGATGTAGCGGCTCACCAGCCGCACCCGCTCCTCCGGGATCGCCAGCACGGTGGCGATGGATTTGCGCCCGCGGTTCAGCATCTGGTTGGAGGTGTGCAGCACCAGCCGGTCGCCCCGCCACTCCGCGATGGTGGCGTGGGGCTCCATCTGGGCGTGGATCTGGGGCGGGGTGGTGTACTCCACGTCGAGCCGCACCGGGGCGGCCTGGAACGCGCCCTCGAAGTCGCCGAGCGCGCTGTCGGGCTCGGTCTGGGCCTTCTTGGGCTTGAAGGTCTCGGGAAGCGCCGCGCGCAGCGAGGCCTTCGGGGTCGCGGCGTCGTACTGCACGGTGATCAGGGCGGCCGCCGCGCGGGCCTGCTCGAAGGTCTCGGCCACCACGAAGGCGATGGGCTGGTCGAAGTGGCGGATCTCCGTGCCCTGGAGCTGGGGGAAGACCTGCTCCGACTTCTCCCCCTGGGGCGGCACGGTCTCGTGCGTCATCACATAGAGGACGCCGGGCGCGCGCCGAGCCGCGCCGACCTGCAGGGCGCGGATGCGCCCGCTGGCGATCCCCGCGCCGAGGATGAAGCCGTAGGCCGGATCCCGCGGCTCGCGCACCTCGTAGGCGTAGGGCGCCCGGCCCGTGACCTTGAGGCGGCCCTCGTAGCGGTCGATGGGCTTGCCGACGAGCCCGTCGGGGCGGTTGTCGAGCGGGGTCGCGCCGACCGGCTGGTTCATGTCCATGGGGAGCCTCAGGCGATCTCGGCGAGCACGGCGCGCAGGGTCCGGCGGGTCAGCGGGATCTTGAAGTCGTTGGAGCCGTAGCCCTTCGCCCCCTCCAGAACCCGGTCGGCGGCCGCCTCCGCCTGACCGGTCTCGACGAGCGCGGCTTCGGCCGCCTCCACCCGCCAGGGCTTGTGGGCGAGCCCGCCGAAGGCGAGCCGCGCGGCCTTCGGCCTGCCGCCCTCATGCGCGATCACGGCCGCGACCGACACGGTGGCGAAGGCGTAGGAGGCCCGGTCGCGCACCTTGCGGTAGACGTGGGTGCCGGGGACGGGCTTCGGCAGCACGACCGCCGTGATGATCTCGCCGGGCTCGAGCGCGGTCTCGATCTCGGGGGTGTCGCCCGGCAGGCGGTGGAAGTCGGCGATCGGGATCGTCCGCGCGGCGCCGCCCGCGTCCACGGTCTCGACGGTGGCGTCCAGCGCCCGCAGCGCCACGTTCATGTCGGAGGGGTTGGTGGCGATGCAGGATTCGGAGGCGCCCAGCACCGCCATGATCCGGTTGTACCCGCCGATCGCCGCGCAGCCGGAGCCGGGCGCGCGCTTGTTGCAAGGTTTCGTCGTGTCGTAGAAATAGTAGCACCGCGTGCGCTGCAGCAGGTTGCCCGCGGTGGTCGCCTTGTTGCGCAGCTGTCCCGAGGCGCCCGCGAGCAGGGCCTTGGCCAGCACGCCGTATTCCCGGCGCACCCGCGGATGCGCGGCGAGCTCGGAATTGCGCACCAGCGCGCCGACGCGCAGGCCGCCGTCGCCGGTGTCCGCCACCTGGTCGAGGGGCAGGCGGTTCACGTCGACGAGCGTGCGCGGGGTCTCGATCTGCAGCTTCATCAGGTCGAGCAGGTTGGTGCCGCCGGCGATAAACCGGGCGTTCGGCCGCTCCGCCGCGATCTGGGCGGCCTCCTGCACCGTCTTCGGCCGCTCGTAGGAAAAAGCCTTCATGGCGCGCCCCCTCAGGCTTTGCGGCCGGCGGCGTCCTTGATCGCCGCGACGATGTTCGGATAGGCGCTGCAGCGGCAGAGGTTGCCGCTCATCCGCTCGCGGATCTCGTCGTCGCTGAGTTCGGCCGCGACCGTGATGTCGGCGCCCGCGTGGCTCGGCCAGCCGGCCTCGACCTCGGCGAGCATGCCGGCCGCCGAGCAGATCTGGCCGGGCGTGCAGTAGCCGCACTGGAAGCCGTCATGCGCGAGGAAGGCCGCCTGGAGCGGGTGCAGCGCGTCGCCCTCCGCCAGCCCCTCGATCGTGGTGACGGTGTCGCCCTCGTGCATCGCGGCGAGCGTCAGGCAGGCGTTGATCCGCGTGCCGTTCACCAGCACCGTGCAGGCGCCGCACTGGCCGTGGTCGCAGCCCTTCTTGGTGCCGGTGAGCGCGAGATGCTCGCGCAGGGCGTCGAGGAGCGTCGTGCGGCTGTCGAGGGTGAGGTCGCGCGCCGTGCCGTTGACCGCGAGCCGCACCGGCAGCATCTGCGGGTCCGGATCGTCGGGAGCGGGGGCCGCCACCGGGCGCCCCGGCCAGCCGAAGCCCGCCGCGCCGAAGGCCGCCGCGCAGCCCTGCATCGCCGTGCGCCGCGTCAACCTGGACGCGCCGCGCTCGTTCGTATCGGTCATGGCCATCATCCCGCGCCGGCCTCGGGGCCGGCCCCGGCGCGGGTGGTGGGAAGGCCCGCGCTGCAATCCGTGCGAGCGGGGAACGCGGGCGGGACGGCTTGGATCCGGCCCGGACTGCGCCGGATCGGCGCGGCGCGCGCGCGGCAGCTAGATCTCGCTCGATCTCGCTAGATCTCGGCCGCGAGCCCTTCGTGCCCGAGGGCCGAGAGAGTGAGGTGGTCGGCGCCGACCTCGGCGCCCGAGTAGCCCAGCATGTGCGCGAGCTGGTCGCGGGCGCGCCAGACGCGGCTCTTCACGGTGCCGATGCGGCAGTTCAGGATCTCGGCCGCCTCCTCGTAGGAGGCGTTCTCGACCGCGACCAGGATCAGGGCCTCGCGCATCACCGTCGGCAGCCGCTGCAGCGCCGCCTGCACGTCCTGCAGGTCGAGATGGCCGCCCTGGGCCGGCACGGTGGCGAGGCGGGCGGCGTGGTCGCCGTCCGTGTCGGAGACCTCGCGGGCCTGCTTGCGGTGCACGCTGTAGAAGGCGTTGCGCATGATCGTGAAGAGCCACGCGCCCAGATTCGTGCCGGCCTTGAAGCTCCCGCGGCTGCGCCAGGCCCGCAGCAGCGTGTCCTGCACGAGGTCGTCGGCGGCGGTGGGGTTGCGGGTCAGCGAGACCGCGAAGTTGTGGAGGCTCGGCACCGCCTCCAGCAGGCCGGCGCGGAAGGTGCGCTCGTCCGCGTCCTGCGCCTTGGCCAGGGCCGCGTCGAGCTTGGCGACGAGATCTGCGATGCGCGCGGAGGGCGGCTCGTGCCGCAGGGCCGCGTAGGCTTCCTGCAGCCGGGTGCCGAGATGCTGGCGGATCCCCTCGGACAGGACGGGGGCGGCTGTTGCGTCTGTCGGACAGGTGGTGCCGGACATCGGACCTCGAGCACTGGAACGTTGAGCGAGAGACGTCGGGTGCGCGGCCTCGCGGATTGTCCCCACTCTCGCGCCGTGCCGGGGCAGGCGCAGCAACATAGGTTGCCGGTCCTTCCCTCAGATCGGCCGCAAATATTTGCCTTTCTATGGAACCTTTTCTGAATTCAGCTTGTGCCGCCCCGTTTCGATCGCTGTCCTGAGGTGATGCGAGGGCACGAAGGCGGCGCCTGTACGCTGCGCCGCGGGGGATTTCACCGCGCGCCCGAGCGTTGTCGCGAGGCGGGGCCGGCATCGCATGAACGCCGAACGCGGGCGCGCTCGTCTTCGCGCCGCACCATAACAGTGCGTCGCAAAACCGTTATGCTCACTCTCAGCATATCTGGACAGGGGCGGTCGGCCCGCCTAAGTTAGGCGGCGCAATGCTCAAACTGAGCATAATGGAGGACGCCATGGCGGCGACCAGTCAACCGTTCCCCCGCGGCCCCGTTCCGGGCGGCGCCCCCGCATCGTCCCTGCCGCTCCCGGAGATCTTCGCCCGCGTCAGCCGGCACGTCCCGGCGATCGAGTGGCCGGCGCTGGCGCCCGACATCGAGGCGATCCTGCGCCTCAAGCGGGAGCGGAATGCGGTGATCCTGGCGCACAACTACCAGGCGCCGGAGATCTTCCACACGGTGGCGGACATCGTCGGCGACAGCCTCGCGCTCGCCCGCGAGGCCGTGAGCGTCGACGCCGACGTGATCGTGCTGGCGGGCGTCCACTTCATGGCCGAGACGGCCAAGCTCCTGAACCCGGGCAAGACCGTGCTGATCCCCGACATGGGCGCCGGCTGCTCGCTCGCCGACTCGATCACCGCCGAGGACGTGCGGGGCCTGCGGGCCCGCTACCCGGGCGTGCCGATCGTGACCTACGTCAACACCTCGGCCGCGGTGAAGGCCGAGTCCGACCTCTGCTGCACCTCGGGCAACGCGGTCGCGGTCGTGCGCTCGCTGAACGCCCCGCGGGTGCTGATGATCCCCGACGAGTTCCTGGCCCAGAACGTCCAGGCGGAGGTGCCCGAGGTCGAGATCCTGACCTGGGCCGGGCACTGCGAGGTGCACGAGCGCTTCACGCCGGCCGATATCCGCGACGTACGCGAGAGCTACCCCGGCGTCACCGTGATCGCGCATCCCGAATGCCCGCCGGACGTGGTGGCCGAATCCGACTTCTCGGGTTCGACCGCCATGATGATGGACTTCGTGACCGAGAAGCGGCCCGCCCAGGTCGTGCTCGTCACCGAGTGCTCGATGGCCGACAACATCGCGGCGCAGAACCCGGACATCGAGTTCATCAAGCCCTGCAACATGTGCCCGCACATGAAGCGGATGAGCCTCGGGAACATCCGCCGGGCGCTGGAGACCCTGACCCACGAGGTGACGGTCGATCCTGCCCTCGCCGACCGGGCGCGGGCCGCGGTGGAGCGGATGCTGGCGGTGCGCGCCCGATGAACGCGCTGCTCCGCAATCCGGCCGACCGCGTCGTGGTGGTCGGTGCGGGCGTCGCCGGCCTCAGCGTCGCGCTCCGCCTCGCGCCCTGGCCCGTGACGCTCGTCAGCGCGAGCCCGCTCGGGCTCGGCACCGCCACCGGCTGGGCGCAAGGCGGCATCGCCGCCGCGATCGGCGCCGACGACGCGGCTTCGTTCCACGCCGCCGACACGCTGGCGGCCGGCGCCGGCCTCGGCGAGCCCGAGGTCGCGGCGCGCGTCGCCGCCGAGGGGCCGCGCCTGATCGACTGGCTCGTCCGCGTCGGCGTCGCCTTCGACCGGGCGGAGGACGGGGCGCTCGCCCTCGGCCTCGAGGCGGCCCACGGCCGGCGGCGCATCGTTCGCGCGGGCGGCGACGCCACGGGCGCGCGCGTCCTCGAGGGCTTGGTCCGGGCGGTGCAGGGTGCGCCCTCCGTCGAGGTCGTGGTCGCCACGGTCCGTGACCTCCTCCGCGACGGGCACGGCGCGGTGGCGGGCGTGGTCTGCGAGCGGGACGGCGTGCCCTTCCGCATCCCGGCCCGCGCCGTGGTTCTGGCCACCGGCGGGCTCGGCGCGCTCTACGCGGCCACCACCAACCCGCGCGGCGCCACCGGCCGCGGCCTCGCGCTCGCGGCGCGTGCCGGGGCGGTGATGCGCGACATGGAGTTCGTGCAGTTCCACCCGACCGCCATCGCGGCCGGCGCCGACCCGATGCCGCTCGCCACCGAGGCGCTGCGGGGGGAGGGGGCCCGGCTCGTGGACGAGCACGGCGAGCCGGTGATGGCCGGCGTCGCGGGCGGCGACCTCGCCCCCCGGGACGTGGTGGCGCGCGGCATCTTCGGGGCGCTGGCCCGGGGCCGGAGCGTCCATCTCGACACGCGCGGCGCGCTCGGCCACCGCATGGCCGCCCGCTTCCCCACCGTGGCGGCGCTCTGCGCGGCGGCGGGCATCGACCCGGCCGTGCAGGCGATTCCCGTGCGGCCGGCGGCCCACTACCACATGGGCGGCGTGAAGGTGGACGCCCACGGCGCCACCTCGGTGCCGGGCCTCTACGCCTGCGGCGAGGTCGCCTCCACGGGGCTGCACGGGGCGAACCGGCTCGCCAGCAACTCGCTCCTCGAAGGGCTGGCCTTCGCGGGCTTCATCGCGAACTTCATCGCGGACGGGCTCGCGGCGGCGCCGGGCCCCGCGCGGCCGCAGACGGGCGCGCCCCGACCGCCAGCCGACCTCGCCCCGATCCGCGCCCTGATGGAGGCCCGGGTCGGCGTGGTGCGGGACGAGGCGGGCCTCACCGAGGCCGTCGCCCGGCTCGCGCCGCGGGCGGCCACATGCGACGCCGCCCTCGTCGCGCTCCTCGTCGCGCACGCCGCGCTCGGCCGGCGGGAGAGCCGCGGGGCGCACTGGCGCAGCGACTTCGGCGGACAGGTGCCCGCCCGCCACAGCGAGACCACCCTCGGCGCCGTGCTCGCCGAGACCGAACCGGCGGCCCGCGAGGCCGCGGAGGCCCTGGCCCGATGAGCGACCTTCTCCCTCTCCCGCGGCTCCTAGTGGAGCCCGTCGTGCGCGCCGCCCTCTTGGAGGATCTCGGCCGGGCCGGCGACATCACCACGGACGCGATCGTGCCGCCCGAGGCCCGCCTCGAGGGCGTGATCGCGGCCCGCCAGCACGGCGTGATCGCGGGCGTGGACTGCGCCCGCATCGCCTTCGAGCTGATCGATCCGGCGGTCTCCGTCGCGGTCGAGCGGCCGGACGGCGCCCGCGTCGCGCCGGGCGACACGGTGCTGCGCCTCGCCGGGCCGGCCCGCGCCGTACTCACCGCCGAGCGCGTCGCCCTCAACCTGCTCTGCCGCCTCTCGGGCGTGGCCACCGCCACCGCGGGCCTCGTCGAGGCCGCGCGTCCCCACGGCAAGGCCGCGATCGTCTGCACCCGCAAGACGACGCCGGGCCTGCGCGCGCTGGAGAAGCACGCGGTGCGGGCCGGCGGCGGCTCGAACCACCGCTTCGGCCTCGACGACGCAGTGCTGATCAAGGACAACCACGTCGCGGTGGCGGGCGGCATCGTGCCGGCGATCGAGCGGGCCCGCGCGCGCGCCGGCCATCTCGTGAAGATCGAGGTCGAGGTCGACACCCTGGCCCAGCTGGAGGAGGCGCTCTCGGTCGGCGCCGACGCGGTTCTGCTCGACAACATGGATCCGGACACGCTCGGCCGCGCGGTCGCGATGATCGACAGGCGGGCCCTCTCCGAGGCCTCGGGCCGCATCACCCGTGAGACGGTCGGCGCGGTCGCGGCCTCGGGCGTGGACCTGATCTCCTGCGGCTGGATCACCCACAGCGCCGCGATCATCGACCTCGGCCTGGACGCCTGAGCACACAAAAGACGCGCGCTCCTCCGCGAAAGGGTCGCGGGAGAAGCGCGCGCTCGAAAGGTGGCCCGCGGTCTCAGGGGACGGGCGCGATCACTCAACCGTGATTCGGTTCGCGGGGCAGCCCGGTTCGCGTGAAAATTGTATACGATATGCGGTCGATGTCGCTCGTTCAGCCGCACGCGGCCGTTTATTCCCGTCTTACGGCCAAGCTGCCACAGTGTTGCCACGGGGTCACGAGGCCGGCGGAAGCGCGGCCGGAGCAGGTTTGAAGCTTGGCTTTGCGCGCGCGTCGTTTACCCGTTGGCGAGACGTCGCGCGCCATCGTGCGTGCCGACCAACCTGTCGCGTCCCGCACCTTCCCGCCTGCCTTCGAGAGACCTCGATGCGTCGTTCCGCCACCGCCCTCGCCGGGCTCGCCTGCGCCGCCGCGGCCTGGGCCTCGCCCGCGCTCGCCTACGAGATCGATCCGCTGACCCGCCAGCCCCTCGACAACGCCCTCACGGTGCGCGTGCGCCCGCAGGCGGTCGAGACCGTGGCCGTGCCGGTCTCCAACGCCTCGCTCAACGCCGCCGACCCGCTGGCCTCCGCGGTCCCGCAGATGTCGGCGATCCCGCGCGAGACGGTGGCCTATAACGGTCCCTACGGCGCCGGCACCATCGTGGTGTCGACGGCCGAGCGGCGGCTCTACTACGTGCTCGGCGGCGGCCAGGCCCTGCGCTACGGCGTCGGCGTCGGCCGCCCGGGCTTCACCTGGGGCGGCGTGCAGACCATCACGATGAAGCGCGAGTGGCCGGATTGGCGCCCGCCCGCCACGATGCTGCGCCGCCGGCCCGACCTGCCGCGCTACATGAAGGGCGGCATCGAGAACCCGCTCGGCGCTCGCGCGATGTATCTCGGCGGCACCATCTACCGCATCCACGGCTCGAACGAGCCGGAGAGCATCGGCACCGCCGTCTCGTCGGGCTGCATCCGCATGACCAACGAGGACGTCACCGACCTCTACACCCGCACGAAGGTGGGCACGAAGGTCATCGTCCAGCGCTGAGCGCCGGACGCATCCATTCTGAGCGGGCCGGCGGCGACGCAGGCCTTTTTTCGCGCACGCGCACGGAGTTCGTCGGATCCCCTCTCCCCGCTGCGCGGGGAGAGGGGGAGCCCTCGCGATCGCGCGGGGGCGTTCTCAGTGGCAGCCGCAGGAGCCGCCGCCGCATCCACCGCCGGCCGCCTTGGCCTTGAGGTCGGCCTGTCCCCGCCTGTCGCGGTCGAGGCCGCGCTCGGCCAGCTCCTTCAGGTAGGTCTGCCAGCGGTCGCCGTACTGCGCGCCCAGCTCGTGCAGGTAGCCCCAGCCGTAGATGCCGGTGTCGTGCATGTCGTCGAAGGCGAGCTTCACCGCGTAGTTGCCCACCGGCTGCACCGATAGGATCTCGACGTTGCGCTTGCCGCCGATGACCTTGCGCTCGGCCGGCGAGTGACCCTGCACCTCGGCGGACGGGCTCGAGATCCGCAGGTACTCGGCCGGCAGGTCGAAGCGCCCTCCGTCGTCGAAGGCCAGTTTGAGGACGCGCCTGTCCGCGGACAGGCGGATCTCGGTGGGCCAGCGTTCCTCGCTCACGGTCCAATCTCCCTGGAAGCGTTCCGCGCCCACGCTTGCTCCGCGGCGCGCATCCCCTCATATGCCAAGGCATGCCAGGTTCGTCACCCGACGTATCGCCCGCCACGCCGCAGAGCACCGAGTTCCGTATGTGGGGTCCGCGTACCGACACCGCCGCGCCCGTGACGCCGCTGATCGACCCGTTCCAGCGGGCGATCACCTATCTGCGCATCTCCGTCACGGATCGCTGCGACCTGCGCTGCGTCTACTGCATGGCGGAGGAGATGAACTTCCTGCCCAAGCGCGACCTGCTCACGCTGGAGGAGCTGGACCGGCTCTGCGGCGTGTTCATCGCGCGGGGCGTGCGCAAGCTTCGCATCACGGGCGGCGAGCCCCTGGTCCGGCGCGACATCCTGCACCTGTTCCGGCGGCTCTCGCGCCACCTCGATTCGGGGGCGCTGCAGGAGCTGACGCTGACCACCAACGGCACGCAGCTCGGGCGCTTCGCGGGTGAGCTCGCCGACCTCGGCGTGCGCCGGGTCAACGTCTCGCTGGACACCCTCGACCCGGACAAGTTCCGGGCGATCACCCGGCGCGGCGACCTGAAGGTCGTGCTCGACGGGATCGCGGCGGCGCGCGAGGCGGGGATCAAGGTGAAGATCAACGCGGTGGCGCTGAAGGGCGTCAACGAGCACGAGATCGCCGACATGATCGCCTGGGCCCACGGGCTCGGCATGGAGATGACGCTGATCGAGGTGATGCCGCTCGGCGAGGTCGAGGGCGACCGCACCGACCAGTTCCTGCCGCTCTCGGTGGCCCGCGCGCGCCTCGAGGAGCGCTGGACCCTGACCCCGCTGCCCGACCGCACCGGCGGTCCGGCCCGCTACGTCCGGGTCGAGGAGACGGGCGGGCGGCTCGGCTTCATCACGCCGCTGACCCACAATTTCTGCGAGAGCTGCAACCGGGTGCGCCTGACCTGTACCGGCAAGCTCTACATGTGCCTCGGCCAGGAGGACGCGGCGGACCTGCGCGCGGCGCTCCGCGCCTCGCCCGACGACGCGCTGGTGACGCAGGCGGTGATCGACGCGATCGCCCGCAAGCCGAAGGGGCACGACTTCGTCATCGAGCGCCAGCGCAAGGCGGCGGTGCCGCGCCACATGAGCGTGACGGGCGGCTGAGGCGGGCGCGCCCGCTCAGCCCGCGGCGAGGTCGGGCGGCATGTAGGGGTGGCCCTCCGCGGTCAGGGCCCGGTCCACGGCCTCGATCGCCACCAGGATCCGCGTGAGGTCCTCGGCCATGGTGACGGGCGAGGGATCCATGCCGGCGATGCGGCGGGCCAGCCCGTCGCGCGCCCGCGCGAGGCTCGCCCGGGCTCGGTTGAGGGTCTGTACGGCCTCCGCGGTCATCGCGCGTCCTTCTCATCGCCTCGGATCGGGGCCTCGCACGAAGAAGCGGCCCCGCACGCCGTCGCGTGCGGGGCCGTCCGCGCGTCGAGCGGGTCCGTCGGCTCAGGGGCAGGCGCGGCGCACGCCGCCCTTTGCGATGTAGGTGCCGGTCCGCGGGTCGTAGGTGCGGAAGCGGCGCGCGCAGGCCTCCTCGGCCGAGCCGTCGGTCTCGGCATAGCCGTAGTTCACCGGGGCGTAGCCGTAACCCACCGGGGCGTAGCCGCCGTAATAGCCGTCGTCGTAGCCGTAGCCCGGATAGCCGTAGCCGCCGTAGAGGCTGCCGGCCGCCAGACCGCCCGCGAGGCCGAGCCCCACGCCGACGCCGAGGCCGCCGAGGCCGTAGCCGCGCCGGCCGTAGCCGTATCCGTAGCGGTTGCCGTAATAACCGCGGTTGAAGCCGTAGCCGCGGTTGAAGCCGTAGCCGCGGTTGAAGCCGTAGCCGCGGCCCGCCAGACCGGCCCCGCCGAAGCCGGCCCCACGATTGAAGCCGCCGCCGATCCCGACGCCGCCGCGGTTGAAGCCGCCGCCGATGGCGCCGCCGCCGACGCCGCGACCGGCGAAGCCGCCCGCCAGCGCGTTGCCGCCGCCCCCGCCGCCCCGGAAGGCCAGGACGTTCTGGGCCTCGGAGGCTGCCGGGATCAGGGTGAGCGCGCCGGCGACCGCCGACGCGAACAGGAGGGAGTGCTTGAGCATGCCGACCTCATCGAACGTGATGACTATCTGTCCGGTCAACGCTCGATTGCGGGATCCTATGCCTGCTACACTTTGTCCGGCGAACGGCTGAGCTTGTCCGTCGAGCGCCGCACGCGCCGTATCTCTTCAGCGTACCGGGGATCAGTCCACGAACTCGGCCGCTCCGAAGCCCTGCAGGTAGAGCAGCGCCGTGAGGTCGCCGTGGTCGATGCGCGCGCGCGCCGCCTCCGCCACGGCGGGCTTGGCCCGGAAGGCGACGCCGAGGCCGGCCTCGGCGATCATGGCGAGGTCGTTCGCCCCGTCGCCGACCGCGAGCGTCTCGGCCGGGTCGAGGCCGAGCCGGGTGCGCAGGTCAATCAGCGTCGCCCGCTTGGCCTCCTTGCCGACGATGGGCTCCGCGACCGTGCCGGCGAGCCGGTCCCCCGCGAGGACGAGCCGGTTGGCGTGGTTCTCGTCGAAGCCGAGCCTGTCGGCCACGGGGCCGGTGAACAGGGTGAAGCCGCCCGAGACGAGGCAGGTGCGCGCGCCGTGCGCCTTGAGCGTCCGCACCAGCGTGCGCCCGCCCGGCGTGAGCGTGATGCGCTCGGCGATCAGCCCGTCGATCGTGCCGACCGGCAGGTCCTTCAGCAGCGCGACGCGCTCGCGCAGGGCCGGCTCGAAGGCGATCTCGCCGCGCATCGCCCGCTCGGTGATCGCCGCCACGTGGGGCTTCAGCCCGACCATGTCCGCCAGCTCGTCGATGCATTCCTGCTCGATCATGGTGGAATCCATGTCGGCCAGGAACAGGCGCTTGCGGCGGTGCGCGTCCGCGCCGAGCACCGCGACGTCGATCGGCTCGGACCCGAGCGCCGCGCGCAGGCGCTCGGCGAGCGCCGGGGCCGCGGCGGGCGCGCCCGGCACCAGGATCTCGGCCGCGACTTCGCCGTGCAGCACCCGCGGCTGGTGCTCGGTCGCGAGCACGCGCCGCGCCTCGGCCAGCACCGCATCGGTGATGGCGGGCCGCTGCGGGTTTGATATCAGGACCGCGACGAGGGTCATCGGGGAGCGTCCAGGCTGGTGTCGGGGAGCGTCGAGTCACGGGAGCCGGCGGGCGGGCGGCCGGCGGCGATCCTCATTGCAGGGCCGACCGCCTCGGGCAAGTCGGCGCTCGCCGCCGCCCTGGCGCTCCGGCACGGCGGCGTCGTGGTCAACACGGACTCGATGCAGGTCTACGCCGACCTGCGCGTGCTCACCGCGCGGCCGGACGCGGCCGAGGCGGCGCGGGTGCCCCACCGGCTCTACGGCCACGTCGATGGGGCGGTGAACCACTCGGCCGGCCGGTTCGCCCGGGACGTCGCCGCGCTCCTCGCCGACCTCGGCGGGCGGCTGCCGGTCTTCTGCGGCGGCACCGGCCTGTACTTCCGCGCGCTCGAGGAGGGGTTCTCGGAGATGCCGCCCGTGCCCGACGCCGTGCGGGCCGAGGTGCGCGCCCGCGCGGCGGAGCGCGCGACCGAGGCGCTCCACGCCGACCTCGCCGCGCAGGATCCGGAGGGCGCGGCCGGCCTGCGCCCGAGCGACCGCGCCCGGATCCTGCGGGCGCTCGAGGTGCTGGCCGCGACCGGCCGGCCCATCGCCGCCTTCCGGGGCGAGCGCCTGCCCGGCCCGCTCGCCGGCCTGCCGCTGAGACGGATCTTCCTGGCACCCGACCGCGACGTCCTGCGGGCGCGCATCGACGCGCGCTTCCGCGCGATGATCGCGGGCGGCGCGCTGGACGAGGTGGCGGCGCTGCGGGCGCGCCGGCTCGATCCGCTGCTGCCGATCATGCGCGCCCACGGCGTGCCGGCCCTGATCGCCCATCTCGACGGCACGATGCGCCTGGAGGACGCGATTGCGCGGGGGCAGGCCGACACCCGCGCCTACGCCAAGCGCCAGTTCACGTGGTTCCGCCACCAGATGGGGACGGACTGGACGTGGCTCGATCCGGAGGCGGCGGGGCGGTTGGCCGATTGAGGCTCCGCCCCTTTCCCGGACGCCTGGAGCGTCGGCGGACGGTGATCCGGGATCCAGAGGATGGAGCGCCGCGCAGCGGCCCGACCTTCATGCGCCGATGCGGAACGCGGCCGCTCCGCGTCCTCTTGTGCTGGGTCCCGGATCGGGTTCTGCTTCACCCCACCTGTCCGGGAGAGGGCGGCGGCGGACGCAAGTCCCCGCCGGCCATCGGACCTCAGCGCTCCAGGCGCGCGACCAGGCTCGACGTGTCCCAGCGGCCGCCGCCCATGCTCTGCACCTCGGCGTAGAACTGGTCCACGAGGGCACTGACGGGCAGCTTGGCGCCGTTGCGGCGGGCCTCGTCGAGCAGGATGCCGAGATCCTTGCGCATCCAGTCGACCGCGAAGCCGAAATCGAACGTGCCGGCATTCATGGTCTTGCCGCGGTTCTCCATCTGCCAGGAGCCGGCCGCGCCCTTGGAGATCACCTCCAGCACCGCCTCGACGTCGAGGCCGGCGCGCTTGGCGAAGTGTACGCCCTCCGACAGGCCCTGGACGAGGCCGGCGATGCAGATCTGGTTGACCATCTTGGTGAGCTGGCCGGCGCCCGCCGGGCCCATCAGGCGGCAGGCGCGGGCGAAGCTCATGATGGCCGGCTCGACCCGCGCGTAGGTCTCCGGATCGCCGCCGCACATCACGGTGAGCACGCCGTTCTCGGCGCCGGCCTGGCCGCCGGAGACCGGCGCGTCCACGAAGCCGATGCCGGCCTCGGCGGCGGCAGCCGCGAGTTCGCGCGCCACCTCGGCCGAGGCGGTGGTGTGGTCCACGAAGGTGGCGCCCCGCTCCATCCCGGCGAGCGCCCCGTCCGCGCCCAGCACGACGCTGCGGAGGTCGTCGTCGTTGCCGACGCAAGCGAAGACGATCTCGGCGCCGCGCACCGCCTCGCGCGGCGTCGCGGCGTGCGCGCCCCCGTTCGCCGCGACCCAGGCCTCGGCCTTGGCGGCCGTGCGGTTGTAGACCGTGACGTCGTGGCCCTTGGCCGCCAGGTGTCGGGCCATCGGGCTTCCCATCACGCCGAGGCCCAGAAAGGCTACCTTCGCCATCGTCTCGTCTCCCACCAACCGCAACCGGTGGGGTGGTCTAGATTTGCCCGTGCAACCGGTCAAACCCGCGCGGCGCGCGGGCTGCGGCGCTTGAGCGAGCGCGGCGATTGTTCCGGGAAATTAACCAATCCCTGTTCTCCACCCGAAAATTTTGCGCCAGAAGGGGCCCGGATTGCCGGCCGCGGAAGAGCCGGTTCTTGGAGTGGGACGCCCATGGGCGCGATCAGCAAGCACGGGCCCTGGGCCCTGGTGGGGGCGCTCGGCGCCGCCGCACTCTCTATCGTCGCGATCGAGCGCGGCGAGGCCGTCAACGCCCTCTGGCTCGTGGTGGCGGCGGTCTGCACCTATCTCATCGCCTACCGCTACTACTCGCTCTTCATCGCCGAGAAGGTGATGCGCCTCGATCCGGCCCGCGAGACCCCGGCGGTGCGCCACAACGACGGCCTCGACTACGTCCCCACCAACAAGACCGTGCTGTTCGGCCACCACTTCGCGGCGATCGCGGGCGCGGGCCCGCTGGTCGGCCCGGTGCTCGCCGCGCAGATGGGCTACCTGCCCGGCATGCTCTGGATCCTGGCGGGCGTGGTGCTGGCCGGCGCCGTGCAGGACTTCATGGTCCTGTTCGTCTCGATGCGCCGCGACGGGCGCTCGCTCGGCGAGCTGATCCGCTCGGAACTCGGCACGATTCCCGGCATCATCGCGCTGGTGGGCACCTTCCTGATCATGGTGATCCTGCTCGCCGTGCTGGCGCTCATCGTCGTGAAGGCGCTGGCCGAGAGCCCCTGGGGCACCTTCACGGTGATGATGACCATCCCGATCGCGATGCTGATGGGCGTCTACACGCGCTACATCCGCCCGGGTAAGATCGGCGAGGTCTCGATCATCGGCTTCGTGCTGCTGATGGCCGCGATCCTCTACGGCCAGAACGTCGCGGCGAGCCCGGTCTGGGGCCCCGCCTTCACCTTCACGGGCACCCAGCTCTGCTGGCTGCTGATCGGCTACGGCTTCGTCGCCTCGATCCTGCCGGTCTGGCTGCTGCTCGCGCCCCGCGACTACCTCTCGACCTTCCTCAAGATCGGTACCATCGTGGGCCTCGCGCTCGGCATCGCCGTCGTCGCGCCGCACATGCAGATGCCGGCGATGACCAAGTTCGTGGACGGCACCGGCCCGGTCTGGTCGGGCCAGCTCTTCCCGTTCCTGTTCATCACCATCGCGTGCGGCGCCGTCTCGGGCTTCCACGCGCTGATCTCGTCGGGCACCACACCGAAGCTGATCGCCAACGAGAGCGACGCCCGCTTCGTCGGCTACGGCGGCATGCTGATGGAATCCTTCGTGGCCATCATGGCGCTGATCTCGGCCTGCGTGATCGACCCGGGCGTCTACTTCACCATGAACACCCCGGCGGCGATCCTCGGCACCACGCCGGAGAGCGCGGCGGCCGCGGTGACCAAGCTCGGCTTCCCCGTCAGCCCGGAGACCATCACCCAGACCGCGCAGGATGTCGGCGAGCACACCATCATCTCGCGCGCGGGCGGCGCCCCGACGCTGGCGGTCGGCATGGCGCACATCATCTCCTCGGCGGTGGGCGGCAAGGCGATGATGGCCTTCTGGTACCACTTCGCCATCCTGTTCGAGGCGCTCTTCATCCTCACGGCGGTCGATGCGGGCACGCGCGCCTGCCGCTTCATGGTGCAGGACCTGATCGGGCTGGCGGTGCCGGCCTTCAAGGAGACCACCTCGTGGGTTCCGAGCATCGTGGCGACCGCCATCGCGGTGGGGGCCTGGGGCTACTTCCTCTACCAGGGCGTGACCGATCCGCTGGGGGGCATCAACACCTTGTGGCCGCTCTTCGGCATCTCGAACCAGATGCTGGCCGCGGTCGCGCTGACGCTCTGCACGGTGGTGATCTTCAAGATGAAGCGCGAGCGCTACGCCTTCGTCACCATCGTCCCGACGCTGTGGCTCTGCATCTGCACCCTCACGGCGGGCTGGCAGAAGATCTTCTCGGCCGACCCGCGCATCGGCTTCCTCGCCCACGCCGATCGCTACGCGGCGGCCGCCGCCGAGGGCAAGGTGCTGCCGCCGGCCAAGAACGCCGACCAGATGGCGCAGATCATCTTCAACGACCGGATCGACGCGGCGCTCGCCGTCGTGTTCATCGGCCTCGTGCTGGCGATCGGCGCCTTCGGCGTCCTCTCCTGCATCCGGGCGCTGCGCGCCGTCGGCTGGACGGCACGCGAGAGCGACGCGCCCGCCGGCGGCCGTCCCGTCCCGGCGGAGTAGGCCGATGGGCGCGTCGCAGAACCTGATGGAGCGCTGGAAGACGCTGCAGAAATGCGTCTGCGACGGCGCCCGGCTGATGGTGGGGCAGGGGGATTACGCGGCCTATGCCGAGCACATCCGCCGCACCCACCCGGACCAGCGGCCGATGAGCGAGGTGGAGTTCTTCCGCAACCGGGAGAACGCCCGCTTCGGCGTCGGCAACACCAGCGGCTTCCGCTGCTGCTGAGGCCGCCACGGAAAGAATCCCGGCGCCCGCGCGTTCCCACGCGCGGGCTGCTCTGTGTCCGCCGGAGGACGGGGACACGATGGTGGCGGAGCGAACCGACGATGCGCCGGAGCCGCGGGCGGTGAACACGGCCGAGCCCTGGGAGCGGGCCTACTGGGCGCGCCGCTTCATGGTGCCGGTGGAGCAGGTGGTGGCGGCGGTCGCCGCGGTCGGCGACGATCCGGCCCAGGTGGCGGCCCATCTCGGGCGCGACTGGCCGGGGCACGAGACCATCACCTGAGGCGCCGCCCGGCCGCGGGTCTTGACTCGGCCGGGACAATCGCCGTCCTTCCTGCGCGGGAGAACCGCATGAGCATCCTTCAGGACGCAATCCTTCGCTTCGGCCGCACGATCATGTCCTACGCGGGCGACGCCGTGTTCCTCGAGGCGGCGGTGTCGGCCGCGGCCAACGTGATCGTGGCCGACGGCGACATCGCCGAGGAGGAGGTCGAGTCGGCCATCGCCGGCATGCGGGCCAACCCGATCCTCGAGAAGTCCTACGACACCCTGCGCATCGAGCAGGAGCTCTACGAGGGCATCGCGCGGGCCAAGACCCGGGCCGGCCGGGTGGAGAACCTGCGCCTCGTCGGGGCAGTGGCCGACCGCGCGCTCGAGCAGCGCCAGGACATCTTCCTGATCGCCGCGGACGTGGCCGACGCCGGCGGCGTGAAGGAGGCCGAGCACCGCGCGCTCAGTGAGATCGCCCAGAGCCTCGACGTGGACAAGGACGCGCTGCTGGGCTGAGGGCCGGCCGTGCGGCACGACGACCCGCCGATACGCCCCCGGACGGGGCGGACATCCTGCGGAAACAATCGTATCGCTGGTTGAATTGCCGGGCCCGGACGTCGCCCGGCGACCGGTAGCGACATGGGTCTCGTTCAGTACGCGCTGAAGTTCCGCATCACCGTCTACGTGCTCGCCGTGCTGATGATGCTCGGCGGCGCGGCGGCCGTCGTGACGACGCCCAAGGACGTGCTGCCCGTCGTCGACATCCCGGTCGTCGTGGTGGTCTGGACCTATACGGGCCTCTCGACGCCTGAGATGGAGCGGCGCGTCACCACCTACGCGGAGTTCTCGCTCTCCAACAACGTCAACAACATCAAGCGGATGGAATCGACCACCCTGCAGGGCACGGCGATCCAGAAGATCTACTTCGACGACGCGGTCAGCATCGATCTCGCGATCTCCCAGACCGTCTCGGCGATGAACTCGATCCGCGCCGCGATGCCGCCCGGCATCCAGCCGCCGATCGTGCTGCGCTTCTCCGCCTCCTCGGTGCCGGTGATCCAGCTCGCGCTCACCTCCACCAAGGAGAGCCTGACCAAGGTCAACGACTACGCCCAGTACCGCATCCGCCAGCGCCTGACGCAGGTGCCGGGCTCGACGCTGCCCTCGCCCTTCGGCGGCACCCCGCGCCAGATCATGGTCGATCTCGACCTGCACGCGCTCCAGGCGCTGGGGCTCACCGCCCTCGACGTCACCAACGCGATCTCCGCCCAGAACCTGACGATCCCCTCGGGGCTCGCCAAGATCGGCGAGCAGCAATACCCGATCCAGCTCAACGCCACGCCCGACGCCATCGAGGCGCTCAACGCCCTGCCGATCAAGACGGTGGCGGGCCAGCCGGTGCTGGTGCGCGACGTCGCCCAGGTCCGCGACGGCGGTCCGCCCCAGGTCAACGTGGTGCGGGCGGACGGCATCCAGTCGGTGCTGATGCGGGTGTTCAAGAACGGCACCGCCTCGACCCTCGACGTCGTCAACAACGTGAAGAAGGCGCTGCCCGAGATCCGCGCCGCGGCGCCGGACGGCCTGCAGATCAAGCCGCTCTTCGACCAGTCGGTCTTCGTCACCGCGGCGATCGAGGGCGTGCTGCACGAGGCGATGATCGCGGCCGGGCTCACCGGGCTGACCATCCTGCTCTTCCTCGGCTCCTGGCGCTCGACGCTGGTGGTGCTGATCTCGATCCCACTCTCGATCCTCACCTCGCTCGCGGTGCTGGCAGCCCTCGGCCAGACCATCAACGTGATGACGCTGGGCGGTCTCGCGCTCGCCATCGGCATCCTGGTGGACGACGCGACGGTCGCGGTCGAGAACACCTACCGGCTGTTCGAGGAGGGCGAGCCCTTCCGGAAATCCGTGGTCGAGGGCGCGGCCAGCATCGCCAAGCCGACGCTCATCTCGACGCTCTCGATCTGCGCGGCCTTCACCTCGGTCTTCGCGCTCGCCGACACGCCCCGCTATTTGTTCACCCCCCAGGCGCTCGCGGTCGTCTTCGCGATGCTGACCTCCTACCTCCTCTCGCGCACCCTGGTGCCGGTGCTGATCGACGTGCTGGTGGCGCGCGAGTACGCGCAGCACCACGGCGAAGGGGCCGAGCCGCCGCGCACCCGGATCGGGCGCGCACTCGGCCTCGTCGGCGGCCCGGTCATCCGGGCGGCGGGTGCCTTCCGGCACGGCTTCGAGGCGCGGTTCAGTCGCTTCCACCGCGGCTATCTCGGGCTGTTGCACGCGGTGCTGGCCCGGCGCGCGGCCACGCTCGCCTCTGTCGGACTGATCTTCGCGGGCACGGGCGCGCTCTTCACCTTCGTCGGGCGGGACTACTTCCCGCAGGTGGCGTCGAGCCAGATCACCCTGCACCTGCGCACCCGCCCCGGCATGCGCATCGAGACCGCCGTGCAGACCTTCGCGGCGGTGCAGGCCACGGTGCGCGAGGTCATCCCGGAGGGTGAGATCGAGCAGATCCTCGACAATATCGGCCTGCCCTCGAACAACTACAACTTCGCCTTCTCGGACGGCTCCTTCGTGGCCTACAACGACGGCCAGATGCTGATCAGCCTGAAGGAGGGCCACGGCTCCACGGCGCTCTACACCAAGCGCCTGCGCGAGGTGCTGCGCGAGCGCTTCCCCGACCTCGTGGTCTACACCCAGCCCTCCGACATCATCACGCAGATCCTCAATTTCGGCACGCTGGCGCAGATCGACATCCAGGTCTCGGGCCGCAATACGGAAAAGGACCTCGCGGTCGCCCAGAACATCGTCCGCCGCCTCAAGGAGGTGCCGGGCGCCGTCGACGTGCACCTGCACCAGATCGTCGGCACGCCGCAATTCTTCGTGGATGTCGACCGGCGCCTCGCCTCGGAACTCGGCCTGACGCAGCAGCAGATCGCGCAGGGGCTCAACGTCTCGCTGGCCGGCTCCTTCCAGGTCACGCCGAACTTCTGGTCGGACCCGAAGACCGGCATCCCCTACCAGCTCTGGGTGCAGACGCCGGAATACCGCAACGACTCGCTGACCGCCTTGCGCAACACGCCCCTGATGGTGCGCGCGGAGGGCGACCAGCCGGGCGTGCTCACGCTCCTCTCCAGCGTCGCCGATTTCCGCCGCCAGGGCATCCAGACGGTGATCAACCACGTCAACACCGCGCCGACCTTCAACGTCTACGCCTCGGTGCAGGATTCCGACCTCGGCTCGGTCGCGGCCGAGATCCGCAGGATCGTGGACGACGAGCAGAAGAACCTGCCGGCACCCGACAAGATCACGGTCCGCGGCCAGATCGAGAACATGGACCAAGCCTTCTTCCGGCTCGGCATCGGCCTCTCGATCGCGCTGGTGGCCGTCTACCTCCTGATGGCGGTGAACTACCAGAGCTGGGGCGACCCGTTCGTGGTGCTGCTGGCGCTGCCGCTCGCCTTCTGCGGTATCGTCTTCAGCCTGTTCGTCACGGGCACCAGCTTCTCGATCCCCTCGCTGTTCGGCGCGATCATGTCGGTGGGCATCGCCTCCGCGAACTCGATCCTGCTCGTCACCTTCGCGCGCGAGCACCGGGAGGCGACGGGCTGCTCGGCGCTCGAGGCGGCCCTGCTCGCGGGCGAGACGCGCCTGCGCCCGGTGCTGATGACGGCGGGCGCGATGTTCCTCGGCCTGATCCCGATGGCCCTCGGCACCGGCGAGGGCGGCGAGCAGAACGCGGCGCTCGCCCGCGCGGTGATGGGCGGCATCGCCTTCGGCACGCCGGCCACGCTGCTCTTCGTGCCCTTCCTCTACACGCTGCTGCGCGGCGCGCCCGTGCGGGCACCGAGCGACTACCTCGAGGGGGCCGAGCCGGCGTGAGCCTCGACGCGGGGTGCCGCACACGGATGCGTCGCGGCCTCCCGTCCCGGATCCGCCCCCCGCCGAGGCTCGGGGCGTCCGGGGACAGGCGGGCTGCGGACCCGCTCAATCCTCGCAGCCGGTGCAGATGCTGTCCTCGATGCGCTCGATCGCGCGCTCCTCGCGGCGCTGCGCGTCGGCCGAGGGCCGGTCGCGGGGCCCGAGCGCCGCGCCCGGCGGCTTCGTCACGCCCTCCCGGTCCGTGTAGGGCGCGGTGATCGTGGTGGTCGGTCCGCCGCCGGTCCCGGTGAGGTCGGGGGCCTGGGCGTGAGCCGCGGCGGGCAGGGTGGCGAGAAGCAGGACGAGCGGAAGCGTCGGGCGGGCGAGCGGCATGGCGGACCTCCGTCGAACACAGCAGAAGTCTACCATGCGAGGGAGTACAGTAAATCCCGGCGTCAGCGCGGGCGGCGCAGGCCCGGTTTGCGGCGTTCGACTGTACGACGGAATACGCCGACCATCTCGAGATGGCTCGAATACCGGAACTGATCGACAGGCGTGACCGAATCGAGGCTGTAGCCGCCGGCCACCAGGGTGGCGGCGTCGCGCGCGAAGGTGCCGGCATCGCAGGCGACGCCGACGACCAGCGGCACGCGCGATTCGGCGAGCTGGTTCATCTGGGCCTCCGCGCCGGCCCGAGGCGGGTCGAGCACCACCGCGTCGTAGGCGTTGAGGTCGTGGGCGAGCAGCGGGCGGCGGAACAGGTCCCGGCGCTCGTGGGTGAGCCGGCGCAGTCCGCCCTGGGCCCGGAACGCCCGGTCGAGGCCGGCGAGCGGCCCGGCCTCGCCCTCGACCGCGTGGACCTCCGTGGTCCGCGCCATCGCGAGGCTGAACGGTCCGCAGCCCGCGAACAGGTCGGCGGCGCGCCGCGCCTTCTTCGGCAGGGCCTCGAGCACGAGGGCGGTCAGCGCCGCCTCGCCGGCCGCCGTCGCCTGCAGGAAGCCGCCTGGCGGCGGGTAGAGCCGGCCGGGGCCGGAGGCCACGCTCGGGGGCGTCCGCTCCACCACCACGTCCCCGTGCAGCGAGAGCCGGGCGAGGCGCAGCGTCTCGGCCAGGCGCACCAGGGCCGCGCGCACGCCGGCCGGGACCGGGCCGTGCCCGCGGATATCGACGTCGAGGCCCGGCTCCGTCGCCGTCACGGCGACGTCGAGGGGCTTGCGGCCGTGGCCCAGCGGCGCGCTGAGCGCCCGCGCGATCGCCGGGGCCGTGTGGAGCGCCGGCACCGTGATCGGGCAATGGTCGATCGCCACGAGGTCGTGGCTGCGCGCGGCCATCAGCCCGGCCTCGGCCCGGCCGTCCCGCTCGCGCACGTGCAGCGTGATGCGGCGGCGCCCCTCGCCATGCGCGTCGATCAGCGCGCCGGGCTCGACCGCGAGGCCGGCCTGCGACAGGGCCTGGGCGAGGAGGCCCCGCTTCCAGGCGGCATAGGGCTCGGGCGCCAGATGCTGCACGGCGCAGCCGCCGCAGCGCCCGAAATAGGGGCAGAACGGCTCGACCCGATCGACGGATGCGGTCTCGACCGCCTCCAGCACGCCGCGCCCGCCCTCGCGCCGGACGGCGACGCGCTCGCCCGGCAGCGCGCCCGCGACGGGGGTTCCGTCCTCGGCGATGCCGTCGCCGCGCGCACCCAGGCGGCCGATGGTGACGCTCTCGCTCATGTGGGATCCTCGAGGGTCGCGCGGCGGGCGCCGACCAGGAATTCGGTGTTGCCGTCGCCGCCCTGGATCGGGGAGGGCAGGAGGCCGAGGACCGCGAAGCCGAGTTCGGCCAGGGCCGCCCGCACCTCTTCGCAGACCGCGGCGTGGACGGCCGGGTCGCGCACGATGCCGCCGCGCCCGACCCGCGCCCGCCCGGCCTCGAATTGCGGCTTGATCAGCGCGACGAGGTCCGCCCGCGGCGCGAGGAGGCCGGCCACTGCCGGAAGTACGAGGCGCAGCGCGATGAAGCTGACGTCGATCCCGCACAGATCCGGTACGGGATCGAGCGGGCCCGCGAGCGCGCGGATGTCGGTGCCCTCGCGGCAGGCGACGCGCGGGTCGGCCCGCAGCGAGGCGTGGAGCTGGTCGCGCCCGACATCGACCGCGTGGACGCGCGCCGCGCCGCGCCGCAGCAGCAGGTCGGTGAAGCCCCCCGTCGAGGCGCCGACGTCGAGCGCCGCGCGGCCCGCCGGATCGAGCCCGAAGGCGTCGAGCGCCGCCTCCAGCTTGAGGCCGCCGCGGGAGACGTAGGGGTGGGGCGCCTCGGCCTCGACCCGGGCCCCGGGGGGAATCGCCGCGGAGGCGCGGGCGAGCACGCGGCCGTCCACGCGCACGAGGCCTGCGGCGATCGCGGCCTGCGCCCGCGCCCGGCTCTCGAAATGCCCGTGCTCGACCAGGAAGCGGTCCGCCCTGAGGCGCTCGCCCGTCATCGTCCTCTCGTCGCCCGCGTGTTCGTCCCGCCCTGTCGGGGCGGGCAAGTCGGCCTAACTAGCCCGACACCGAGAGGAGAGCCATCGCATGACACGCATCCTGCCCCTGCTCGCGCTCGCCGCGGGCCTCGCGCCCGCCGCGGCGCTAGCCCAGGAGCCGGCCAAGCCCGCCGAGCAGAGCAAGCCCGCCGAGCCCCAGGCCTACGAGACGCAGATCAGGAACAACAAGGGCGACACCATCGGCACCCTGAAGCTGCGCGACGGGGCCAACACCCTCGTCGCGCGGGTGACGATCCAGCCCGGCGGCCTGCCCCCCGGCTGGCACGGCATGCACTTCCACGCGGTCGGCGACTGCTCGGACACCGAGAAGTTCGAGAAGTCGAAGGCCCACGTGAACCACGACCAGAGCAAGCACGGCCTGCTCAACCCGGACGGGCCCGACGAGGGCGACCTGCCGAACCTCTTCGCGGGGCAGGACGGCTCGGCCAACGCCGAGGTGTCGAGCGAGACGCCGCTGACCGGCGAGGGCGGCCTGAAGGACGGCGACGGCTCGGCGCTGATCATCCACGCCAACGAGGACGACCACGCGAGCCAGCCCATCGGCGGCGCGGGCGCCCGGATCGGCTGCGCGGTGATCAAGTAGCAGGGCCTGACGCTTCAAGGCCCCGAACGCGAGCGGCCCCGGGGGAAGCCCCGGGGCCGCTCGTCCGTTCGGAGCCTGCCGCTCAGGCGTGGGCCAGCGCGCGCTTCTTGCCGAGCGCCTCCTCGACCGTGCCGGCGCCGTCGAGATAGCCGTGCACCTTCGGGTTCGGCATGATCAGCGAGGCCACGAAGGCGATCGCCAGCAGCACGGTGACGTACCAGAAGAAGGTCGATTCCATGCCGTTGTCCTTGAACCAGAGGGCGACGTACTCGGCCGTGCCGCCGAAGGTGGCGTTGGCGAGCGCGTAGGAGAGCCCGACGCCCAGCGCCCGCACCTTGGTGGGGAACAGCTCGGCCTTCACGATGCCCGAGATGCCCGTGTAGAAGCTCACCGCGAGCAGGCCGAGCGTGATCAGGCCGAAGGCGACGTAGGGGTTCTGGTTCGCGCCGATCGCCGTCATCAGCGGGACCACCATCACGGTGCCGAGGCCGCTATAGGCGATCATGTTGGCCTTGCGGCCGATCCGGTCCGAGAGCCAGCCGAAGAACGGCTGCACCGCCATGTAGACCAGGAGCACCGCCGTCATCGTGCGCGAGGCGACCGCCTTGTCCATGTGCGCGGTGTTGACGAGGTACTTCTGCATGTACGTCGTGAAGGTGTAGAACACCAGCGAGCCGCCGGCCGTATAGGCGAGCACGACGCAGAAGGCGCGCCAGTGCTTGAACAGCTCGCTGAAGGTGCCGGCATCCTCCTTGTCGGAGCCCCCGGTCTCGGCGAGCGAGCGGCGCAGGTAGAGCGCCACTACCGCGGCGGCCGCGCCGATGAAGAACGGGATGCGCCAGCCCCAGGCCGTGATCTGCTCGGCGGGCATCACGGATTGCATGGTGATGAGGACGAGCGAGGCCAGGAGCTGGCCGCCGATCAGCGTGACGTACTGGAACGAGGCGAAGAAGCCGCGATGGCCCTTGATCGCCACCTCGCTCATGTAGGTCGCGCTGGTGCCGTACTCGCCGCCCACCGACAGGCCCTGCAGCATGCGGGCGAGGAGCAGCAGGAGCGGGGCGAGGGAGCCGACGGTCTCGTAGGTCGGCAGGATGCCGATCATCAGCGAGCCGAAGCACATCATCAGCACCGAGATGACCATCGAGGTCTTGCGGCCCACGCGGTCGGCGATGCGTCCGAACAGCCAGCCGCCGATCGGGCGCATGAAGAAGCCGACCGCGAAGATGCCGGCGGTCTGCAGGAGCTGGCTGGTGGAATCGCCCTTCGGGAAGAAGGCCGGTGCGAAGTAGAGGGCGAAGAAGGCGTAGGTGTAGAAGTCGTACCACTCGACCAGATTGCCCGATGACGAGCCGACGATGGCCTTGATGCGGCGGCGGCGGTCGGCCGCGACATCCGCCGCCGTCGGGGCGATTCCGATCGAGTCTGACATGGCGTCTCCCTGGCCCGCGGCCGCGGGCAGCCCTTTTTCGTGGCCGACGGGGTAGCATGCGGAACCGGCGCGCGAACAGGGCGCCGCGCCCCCGAGGGAACGTCGCGCGCGTGACGGGTCGCGAAGTGTCACGCGCGGCGGTGTTCGATATTCGAACGGGGTGTGCTGTCGATCGGGCCGCGCCCGCCGTCCTCAGCGGTGTCCGTCGAGAAGCCGCGAGACCACGCGGGCGGTGTAGTCGACCATCGGCACGATGCGGGCGTAGTTCAGCCGCGTCGGGCCGATCACCCCGACGACGCCGACGATCTTCTGCTGCCCGTCGCGGAAGGGCGCGGCGATCATCGACGAGCCGGAGAGCGAGAACAGCTTGTTCTCGGAGCCGATGAAGATCCGCACCCCGTCGCCGTCCTCGGCGCGGGCGAGCAGGTCGATCACGTCCTTCTGGGTCTCCAGGTCGTTGAAGAGCAGGCGGATGCGTTCCAGATCCTCGGCCGCCCGCAGGTCGTCGAGCAGGTTCGCCTGGCCGCGCACGATGAGCTGGCGCGCCTCCGACGGGCCGACCGTGGTGGCGAGCCCGGCATCGACCAGCCGCTCGGTGATCGCGTCGAGTTCGCGCTTCATCGCCTGCCGGTCGGCCTCGATCTGCTGGCGCAGGCTGCCGAGCGTGCGGCCCTGCAGCCGGGCGTTGAGGTAGTTCGAGGCCTCCTGCAGGGCGCCGGCCGGCAGGCCCGGCGGCAGGTCGAGCAGGCGGTTCTCGACGGAGCCGTCGTTGGAGACCAGCACCACGAGGGCGCGGGCCGGATCGAGGCGCACGAACTCGATATGCTTGAGATGCACGTTCGACTTCGTGGTGAGCACCACGCCCGCGCCGCGCGAGATGCCGGAGAGCAGGATCGAGGCCTCGGCCAGCGCCGACTCGAAGGTGTGCCCGGAGGCGGCCGCCCGCATCTGCGCCTCGATGCGCTCCTGCTCGTCGCGGCCGACATCGCCGAGCTCCATCATCGCGTCGACGAAGAAGCGCAGCCCGAGCTCGGTGGGCAGGCGCCCGGCCGAGGTGTGGGGCGCGAAGATCAGCCCGGAATGTTCGAGGTCCGACATCACGTTGCGGATCGAGGCCGGCGACAGCCCCATCGGCAGGATGCGCGCGAGGTTGCGCGAGCCGACCGGCTCGCCGGTCGTCAGGTAGCTCTCCACGATCTGGCGGAAGATCTCGCGGGCGCGCTCGTTGAGGACGTTGAGCGGCGGGGCCGGGGCGGGGAGGGGGTTCTGGTCTGTCACGGCTCTGATCCTGGGCCGGCGATTGTGTCGGTAGGGCGGCGCGCGATCAATCGGGCGGCATCCCGGAACTTTCCGGCCCTGGCAGCACGAAAGCGTGGGACGGAACCGGGCCGGCATGCGTTGTCAGGGTAGGGCGCCGGACGAACCGGGGCCCCTGTACGACGCGTTCAAGGGAGACCAACGCATGCGCCTCGGTGCACGATCGATCCTCGTCAAACTCGCCGCCGTCTTCCTGCTCCTTGCCGGGCTCGGCGTCACGGTCGCGCCCCGCGTGGCCGAGGCCGCGCCGCTCGCCGTCCCGTCGGCCGTCGAGGCGCCCGCCTCGGGCCTGGAGACGGTGCAGTTCCGCCACCATCACCGGCACCCCGGCATGCACCGCGGCTGGCACCATCGCCGCCACTTCCACCGCCATCATCACCGGCACTTCCGGCCGCACCACTGGCGCGGGCACCACCATCATCACCGCCGCGGCTTCTACCGCTACTGAGGCTGCCTCATAGGCCTCCGCCGCGGGGGCGGGTTGCCGCCCGCGCCCGCGGCCCTTAAGAGCCCGGCCTCGATCATCGATGGAGGAGCGGGTCATGCGGCCCTCGAAGCGCGCGCCGGACGAGCTGCGCAAGGTCACGCTCGAGCGCGCCGTGGCGCGCTACGCCGAAGGCTCCTGCCTCGTCAGCTTCGGCGAGACCAAGGTGCTCTGCACGGCCTCGCTGGAGGAGCGCGGCCCCCCCTGGCTGCGCGGCTCCGGCAAGGGCTGGGTCACGGCCGAGTATTCCATGCTGCCGCGCGCCACCCACACCCGGACGCGCCGCGAGATCTCCTCGGGCAAGCCGTCGGGCCGCACGCACGAGATCCAGCGCCTGATCGGCCGGTCCCTGCGCGCCGTCACCAACCTGCCGGCGATCGGCGAGCGCCAGATCACGGTCGATTGCGACGTGATCCAGGCCGACGGCGGCACCCGCACGGCGGCGATCACCGGCGCCTGGGTGGCGCTGCACGAGTGCTTCACCTGGATGCGCGGGCGCTCGATCATCTCGGTCGATCCGCTGCGCGACCACGTCGCGGCGGTCTCCTGCGGCATCTCGAAGGGCACGCCGGTGCTCGACCTCGACTACGCCGAGGATTCGGCCGCCGAGACCGACGCCAACTTCGTGATCACGGGCTCGGGCGGACTCGTCGAGGTCCAGGGCACCGCCGAGGGCGCGCCGTTCTCGGAGGCCGAACTCCTCGACCTGCTGCGCCTCGCCAAGGCGGGCGTGTCCGACCTCGTCGCCCTTCAGAAGCAGGCGATCGCCGCGTGAGCCGGATCCTCTCGGGCAAGGTCGTGATCGCGACCCACAACGCCGGCAAGCTCGTCGAGATGCGCGAGCTTCTGGCCCCCTTCGGCGTGGAGGCCGTCTCGGCGGGCGAACTCGGGCTCCCTGAACCCGACGAGACCGGCACGATGTTCGCCGAGAACGCGGCCATCAAGGCGCACGCTGCCGCCCAAGCCTCGGGGCTTCCCGCCTTCGCGGACGATTCGGGCCTGTGCGTCGATGCGCTCGACGGCGCGCCCGGCATCTTCTCGGCGCGCTGGGCCGGCGCGGCGAAGGATTTCTCCGGCGCGATGGCGCGCATCCTCTCCGAACTCGACCGGCGCGGCGCCACCGACCGGCGGGCGCACTTCGTCTCCGCCCTGGTGCTCGCTTGGCCGGACGGCCACGCCGAGCTGTTCGAGGGCCGGGTCTTCGGCGATCTCGTCGCGCCCCGCGGCGCGGCGGGCTTCGGCTACGACCCGATGTTCCGGCCCGAAGGGTTCGAGCGGACCTTCGGCGAGATCTCGTCGGAGGAGAAGCACGGGGTCGATTGGCAAAGCGGCGACGCGCTCTCGCACCGGGCCCGCGCCTTCGTGGCGCTCGCCGCCGCCTGCCTGCGGCGGCCGGGCTGATTGCGGACCGACGCGCCACCCCTCACATCCAGCCGATGACCGCCTACCCCGAGCACCCGACCCGCGACGCGGGGTTCGGGGTCTACCTGCACTGGCCCTTCTGCGCCGCGAAGTGCCCGTACTGCGACTTCAACAGCCATGTCCGCCACGTACCCCCGGACGAGGCGCGCTTCCTCGCGGCCTTCCGGGCGGAGATCGCGCATGTCGCCGCGCGCACGCCGGGGCGGCGGGTCTCCAGCGTCTTCCTCGGCGGCGGCACGCCCTCCCTGATGCGCCCCGAGACCGTGGCCGGGCTGATCGAGGCGGTCGATGCCGCCTGGGGCATCCTGCCCGGGGCCGAGATCACGCTCGAGGCCAACCCGACGAGCGTCGAGGCCGGTCGCTTCCGGGGCTACCGCGCGGCGGGCGTCAACCGGGTCTCGCTCGGCGTGCAGGCGCTCGACGACGCCGCCCTGAAGGCGCTCGGCCGCCTCCACAGCGCGGCCGAGGCCTTCGCGGCGGTCGAGATCGCGCAGGCGACCTTCGCCCGCACCTCCTTCGACCTGATCTACGCGCGGCCGGGCCAGACGCCGGCGGCGTGGCGCACGGAGCTCGCCGAGGCGATCCGGCGCGCGGCCGAGCACCTCTCGCTCTACCAGCTGACCATCGAGCCCGGCACGCCCTTCTATGGCCTCGCGGCGGCCGGCCGACTGGTGCCGCCGGACGAGGAGAGCGCGCGCATCCTCTACGACGTGACCCAGGAGGTCTGCGGCGCCGCGGGCCTGCCGGCCTACGAGATCTCGAACCACGCCAGGGCGGGGGCCGAATCGCGCCACAACCTGCTCTACTGGCGCTACGGCGAGTACGCGGGCATCGGCCCCGGCGCGCACGGCCGCCTCGTCACCGCGGCGGGCCGGCTCGGCACCGTCACCGAGCGGGCGCCGGAGGCGTGGCTGGCGCGGGTGGAGGCGGAGGGGCACGGCATCGCCGAGACGGAGGCGATCGCCGGATCCGACCAGGCCGACGAGTTCCTGATGATGGGCCTGCGCCTCGCCGAGGGCATCGATCCGGCCCGCTACGCGGCGCTCAAGGGCCGCCCGCTCGACGCCGCCCGCCTCGACGCGCTGGTCGCGGACGGGCTGGTGGCCCGGCTCGCCGCAGGACGCATCGCCGCGACCGCCCGCGGCGCGCCGGTGCTGAACGCCCTGGTGGCCGAACTCGCGGCGTGATCGACGCGCCAGCTTACCACGTCGGGCGACGCGCATCCCCTCTCCCCGCACGCGGGGAGAGGGGATTGGCGCCCGATCAGGGAGGTGTGTGCCCATCGGGCTGCCCGGCGAAACCGCGCCGCCCCGCGAGCGCAAGCGCCCCGCTCAGGTCCCCGGCTTGCCCAGCGCCCGCGGGGCCGGGCTCATCACCGTCACGGCGTTGTTGCGGATCTCGTAGACCGCGAGCGACCGCTCGCTGAGCCCTTCCGGCATCAGCCGGAAGGTGCCGTCCGTGCCGGCGAAGCCCGCGCCCGTGGTCAGCGTCTCCTCGGCGAAGCGCTGGCTGCCGTAGCGGCGGGTCAGCGCGGCCGCGAGCGAGACCGCGTCGTAGGCGAGCGAGGCGACCCGCGGCGGGTTCGTCCCGAAGCGCGCCTGATAGCGGCCGGCGAAGCCCGCGAACCCCGCCGTGTCGGGCGCCGCGAAGCGCCCGCCCTGCAGGGCGGGCAGGGCGAAGAGGCGCGGCTCGTTCCACACCGCCGTGCCGACCGGGCGCACCCTGCCCGGCGCGTAGCCGGCCTTCGTCAAGGCGGCTGCGAGCGCGGGCATCCCGTCCGCGGTCTCGGGCAGGAACAGCGCGTCCGCCTGCGGGGCCGGCCCGGCGATGACGCGGGCGAGCCGCTCGACCGCCGGGCCCGGCGCGCCGGCCGGGTAGCGCTCGATGGCCACGACCCGCGCGCCCTTGCGCGCCACCGCCTCGCGGAACTGCGCCTCGACGGCGTTGCCGTAGGCGGTCTCGGGAATCAGCGCCGCGAAGGAGCGCTTGCCGTCGGCGACCGAGGCGTCGACGATCCGGTCGACCTCCGGCTGGGGCAGGAAGCTGAGGAGGTAGACGCCGCGCGCCGCCACCGCCGCGTCGGTCGAGAAGGCGATGACCGGCTTGCCGGCGTTGCGCGCCGGGAGCGCCGCGGCCTGGACGTTGGCGGCGAAGACCGGCCCGAGCACGAGGTCGGCGCCCTCCGCCAGCGCCGCCTGCACCGCCTCGCGCGCGCCCTCGGGGCTGGCGCGGTCGTCCTTCACCAGGATCTGGAGGTCGGGCTGCTGGAACTCCTCGTAGGCGAGTTCGGCGGCGTTGCGCATGGCCGCGCCGAGGGCGGAGCCCTGGCCGGAGAGCGGCAGGATCAGCGCCACCTTCACGGTGCCGGAACCGATGCGTCCCGCGCCCGCGCCGGGCAGGCCGGGGGCGGCCGGCAGCGCCTCGGCCTGGGGCGGCGGCGCGCCGCGCACGGCGCGAGGACCGTCGGGTCCGCCGATGCAGGCGGCCAAGGGCAGCGCCAGGGCGCCGAGCAGGGCGAGCCGGCCGAGAAGCCCCGGGCCGGGTCCCGGCAGCTTTGGGCGCGCCATCGCGGATCTCCTTGGCGGTCAGGTCGCCCCAACGCTAAAGTCTGCCGGTGAAAAGTAAACGCGCGCGCCGGAAAGGGACCGCGTTCTCCCCGTGTCCGTGGCATTGTCGCCGCAATGAGCCAGCGCCCCGACCCCGCCCGCCGCCCGCCCGGCACCGCGTCCCGCCGCGAGGGCCCGACCACCTTCACGGCCTTCGGGCTGGCCAGCGAGGCCGAGCCGCTCGCGCCCGGGCTCCACGTGGTGGCGACCCCGATCGGCAACCTGCGCGACATCACCATCCGGGCGCTCGCGACGCTGGCAGCCGCCGACGCGGTGCTGGCCGAGGATACCCGCGTCACGCGCACGCTGCTCGCCCATTACGGCATCACGACCCCGCTCCTCGCCTACCACGAGCACTCGACGGATGCCGTGCGCGCCCGGATGGTCGAGCGCCTGCGGGAGGGGCAGGCCCTGGCCCTGGTCTCGGATGCGGGCACGCCGCTCGTCTCGGATCCGGGCTTCAAGCTCGTCCAGGCGGCGATCGAGGCGGGCATCCCGGTGACACCCGTGCCCGGTGCCTCCGCGGTGATGACGGCCCTCGTCGCCGCCGGCCTGCCGACCGACCGCTTCTTCTTCGAGGGCTTCCTGCCCCAGAAGGCGGGTGCCCGGCGCAACCGCCTGGAGGCGCTCACCGGCCTGCCCGGCACGCTGGTGCTGTTCGAATCGCCCCACCGCCTGCCCGAGATGCTCGCCGACGCCGCCGAGGTGCTGGGTCCCGAGCGGCCCGCGGCCGTGACGCGGGAACTGACGAAGCTCTACGAGACGGTCCGGCGCGGGACGCTCGGCCACCTCTCCGCCCTCTTCGCCGAGGAGGGGGCGCCCAAGGGCGAGATCGTCGTCCTGATCGGCACGGGTCCGGAGGCCGCGCCGGAGGCGGACGGCGACGCGGCGCTCGACGCCGCGCTCCGCACGGCGCTCGCCCGCCACTCGATCAAGGACGCGGCGAGCCTGGTCTCCGACGAGACCGGACTGAAGCGGCGCCTCGTCTACGCGCGCGCCCTGGCGCTCAGCCGGCAGGATACGGGAGGCGAGGCGGGAGATGGACCGGACGACGCCTGAGCGGAGCGCCCGCCGCCGGGCCTATGCCAGCGGGCGCCGGGCGGAATGGATCGCGCTCGCGTGGCTGATGCTGAAGGGCTACCGGCCGCTCGACCTGCGGGTCGCGCTCGCGGGCGGTGAGATCGACCTCGTGGTGCGCCGCGGCGGCACCCTGGCCTTCGTCGAGGTGAAGGCCAGGGCTGAGCTGCGCGCGGCCCGGGAGGCGATCGACGCGCGCAAGCGCCGGCTGTTCTCGCGGGCGGTGCGGGCGTGGCTGGCGCGGCACCCGGCCTGCACCGGCCTCACCCTGCGGGCCGACGCGGTCTTCCTGGGACGGGGCGCCTGGCCGGAGCACGTGCCCGACGCCTTCGCGATCGAGGGGACGTGAGGCGCCCGGAGCCTCAGCCCCGCGCGGTGCGAATCGCCGAGATCAGCGTGCGCTTGAGGTCGGCCTGACTGAAGGGCTTCTGCACCACGGGCCGGTCGCGGAACGGCTCGCGGATGCCTGCGCCGCCGTAGCCCGTGGAGAAGATCAGCGGCAGGGCGCGCTTGGCGATGGTCTCGGCGACCGGGTAGATCGGCTCGCCCGCGACGTTCACGTCGAGGATCGCCACGTCGAAGCTCTCGCCCTCGGCCATCTCGAGCGCGGTGGCGAGCCGGGCGGCTGGCCCGACGACGTCGCAGCCGAAATCGAGCAGCATGTCTTCCAGCAGCATCGAGATCGCCGCCTCATCCTCCACGACGAGGACGCGGGCGCCCTGAAGGATGTCCTCGTTCGGTTCCGCAGTCACGCCGAGATGTCTTTCCTTCGATCTCGCCCCGAGACTCGGAGCCCTGCCGTGCGGTTGGTGCCGAACCGCGGAGGCAGCGGCCGTAACCCTCCGAAACGCGAACCCGCGGAGCCGGAGCGGACCTGCGGGATAGCCTGAGCCGTCGCCTGGAAAGCCGAGCGTGTCAAGCGCTCCGGAGCTTGGCGGCCCCGCGACCGAAAGGCAATGTTACGCCCTGATACATTTTGTCCGAGGACGCGGCGAAGCTGCCTCCATCGGGGCCGTCTCAGCCGTCCTTGAAGCTCACGCGGGCGCCCTTGGCGACGTGCAGCCCGAGGTCGCGCGCGTCCCAGTTGGTGAGCCGGATGCAGCCGTGGGACTCGGTCTTGCCGACGTTCTCCGGCTCCGGCGTGCCGTGGATGCCGTAGGACTCGATAGCCAGGTCGATCCAGACCGCGCCGACCGGGTTGTTCGGCCCTGCCTTGACGGTGAACTTCCGGCGCGCCTTCACGCCCTTGAACCCGTATTTGGGGTTGTAGGTATAGGTCGGGTCGAAGGCGACGCGGGTCACCTTGGTCTCGCCGCTCGGCGCCGGCTTCTCGGCGCTGCCGATCGAGGCCGGGTAGTAGGCGAGCAGCGTGCCCTCCTTGTCGAAGGCGCGCACGTCGCGGCTGCCCTTGTCGACCTCGATGCGCTCCACCTTCGGCTCCTGCGGGAGCGCCTTCGGGTTCGGCCGCCCGCCCTCCAGCGGCGTCACCGCCGCGACGAGGAGCACCGTGCCGGGCTTGTCGAAGGGCTTGCCGGGATTGAGCGCGCTCAGGAGGTCGCGGCTCATGTGGAAGCGCTCGGCCAGCATCTCGCGGGCGTTGGTGTAGCCGAGGTCGTCGAGTTCGGCCTGCTTCTCCAACTCGCGCGGCACCCGCTCCACGAACGGCGTCTTCGCGTCGTCCTCGCTGACCGTGTACTCCGTGACGACGGGCTTCGAATCCGCCCGCAGCTTTTCAAGCAGCGCGGGCGTCGGCGCGCGCGTGGCGGGCAGCCCCTGCGCCGCCGCGTAGGCCGCGATCGCGCCCTTGAGGTTGTCGCCGTCCCGGCCGTCGATCGCGCCGGGGGAGAAGCGGGCCCGATCGAGCAGGACCTGAACCTTCACGAGGAGCGGGTCGGGGCGCTCGGTCCTGGTGGCCGTCTTCCGGTCCGAAGCCTTCCCGGCCTTGTCCGCGGCCTTGTCCCCGCCGGCTTCGGCCGGGAGCGCCGCGTCGTTGATCGCCCCGGCGGTGAGCGGCGGCAGTTCGGGCGCCTTGGGTGGGGTCTTCCGGGCGGCGGCCGTGCCGGAGAGCGCCGCCAGCGCGAGGGCGGCGAGGCCCGCCCGCATCGAGAACCCCTGCATCATCCCCGTCCGAGACTCCGGGAGCGTGGCGCTCCGCGGCGATAAAGTCCCGGGCCGGGGCGAACGTTCCGCGGCCCCGCGGCCCTACTGGCAGAGGCGGTGGCCGGCGTTGCGCTCGCGCTCGTCGAGGTGGAGGTGGTCGGCGTGGGCGGCGTTCGAGCCCGGCCCCAGCACGGTGCGGAAGAACGCGCAGGCCCGGCCCCGCACGGCGTCGAGGAAACGGCCCTCGTCCGAGCCGGCGGGCTTGGCGGCGACCGTGACCGGCGCCCGTCCCTCGAGGCCGAAGCTCATCACGTCGACGCCGTTGGCGAAGGCGTGCTCGCTGAGCTTGGCCTCGACGTCGTGGTTCTGGCCGCGGCACTCGTAGGAAGTGCCGATCGCGATCGACCGCAGCGGCTGCTTCAGCTCGCGCTCGGCCGCGACCTGCGCCTCGGTCGCCCAGCGCGCCAGCGCCTCCGCGGCCGTGCAGGTCAGCGTCGCCGATTGCGGCAGGGCGACCCCGTCGAGCGCGGTCAGCTTCAGGGGCAGCGGCGCGCCGCACTGGCCGTTCGCGATCGCGGGCAGGGGCTCGAAGCGCGCGCCGAGCCGCGCGAGGCGGGTGCGGCAGGCCGCGTCGTCGGGGGCCGAGACCTTGAGGGCGAGCGCCGCCTCCCCGGAGAGTTCGGGCGGCCGCGCCGGGGGCAGGGGGGTGGGCTGGGCGGCCTCGGGTTTCCCTGATTCCGCGGTCGGTGCGGGGCCCTCGGGCTTCGCGTCCAGCTTTCCGTCGGGCTTCGTGTCCGCCTGAACGGCGGGCGTCAGCTCGGCCGGCCGCTCCGGCGGCGTCGGCGCCGCCTTGATCGCCTCCCCGGGCGGAGGCGGGGGCGTCAGGTCCTGCGGGCGTTCCGGCGGGATCGGCGGCGGCAATGGAACGCTGGCGGCCGGCGCGTCCTGCGGCGCGGCGCGACCGGGGAGGGGGGTGGCGAGGAGCAGGGCGAGGGCACAGGCCGTTCCGGTACGGGCGGCGAGGAACTTCGCGCGCTCCCTCCTTCCCCCCTCTGCGGGACTTCGTCCCGACCGACCCGGCCTTACGGCCGGCCCACCCTCTCCCGCAGAGGGCGGAGGGAGAGTCGCGCACATGGATTTGGTGCCGCCCGGTTGCCGGCGCAGTGTCATGGCGTCTCCTCCCGGGCGCGTGCCGGCACGCAGCCTTCGCCCCGAACGATCGGGCGCCGCACCCGCCGCGGCAAGGGCGCGGCTGCAACGCTCGGGCGCGATCGTGCTAGGCTCGGGCGACTTTCGCGGGCGGCGGGGCGCGGCCCCACCCGCCCGCCAGACGGAAACGACGAGGACCGGCACATGACGTCATCCAGCGCAGGGCTCCCCACGCTCGACACCGGGAACCCGTTCTCGGCGGCGCGCTGGGACACGCCCCACGAGCTGCCGCCCTTCGAGCGCATCCGGCCCGAGCACTACCTGCCGGCCTTCGAGGCGGCCATCGCCGCCCACGAGGCCGAGATCGCCGCCATCGCGACGAGCCCCGCGGCCCCGGACTTCGACAACACCGTCGCGGCGATGGAGCGGGCCGGGCTGGCGCTCGATCGGGTGGCGGGCGTGTTCTACAATCTCACCGGCAGCCACACGAACCCGGACCTCCAGGCGATCGAGCGCACGGTCGGGCCGAGGCTCGCCCGGCACGGCAGCGCCATCTACCTCAACCCGGATCTCTGGGCCCGCCTCGCCGCGATCCCCGCGGACGGTCTCGGCGACGAGGAGCGGCGGGTGCTGGAGCGCTACCGCACCCGCTTCCGCCGGGCGGGCGCCGACCTCGCGCCCGAGGCCAAGGCCCGCATGGCCGAGATCGCCGCGCGGATGTCGGAACTCGGCACGCAGTTCAGCCAGAACCTCCTCGCCGACGAGAGCCGCTTCGTGCTGCCGCTCGACGGCGAGGACGACCTCGCCGGCCTGCCGCCCTTCCTGCGGGCCGCCGCCGCCAGCGCCGCCGAGGAGCGTGGGGGCGAGCACGGCCACGTCATCACCCTGTCGCGCTCGCTGATCGAGCCGTTCCTCGTCTTCTCGACCCGGCGCGACCTGCGCGAGCGGGCCTACGAGGCCTGGACCCGCCGCGGCGAGTCGGGGGGTGAGACCGACAACCGCGCGATCATCCGCAAGATCGTGCAGCTCCGGGCCGAGCGGGCGCGCCTCCTCGGCTACGCGAGCTTCGCCCACTACAAGCTCGACGACACGATGGCGGCGAGCCCGGAGGCCGCGACCGCGCTGCTCACCGAGGTCTGGGCCCCGGCGCAGCGGCGCGCGGGCGCCGAGCGCGACCGGCTCCAGGCCATCATCGCCCGGGAGGGCGGCGACTTCGCGCTCCAGGCGCACGACTGGCGCCACTACGCCGAGAAGCTGCGCCGGGCCGAGCACGACCTCGACGAGGGCGAGGTGAAGGCCTACCTGCCCCTCGACGGCATGATCCAGGCGGCCTTCGACACCGCGTCCCGCCTGTTCGGTCTGTCCTTCGCGGAACTGCCCGACGTGCCGCGCTACCACCCGGACGTGCGGGTCTGGCGGGTGAGCGACCGCGACGGATCCGAGGTCGGCCTCTTCCTGGGCGACTACTTCGCCCGCGCCTCCAAGCGCTCGGGCGCCTGGATGAGCGCCTTCCGCTCGCAGGAGCGGCTGAACGGAACCGTCACGCCCATCATCGTCAACGTGATGAACTTCGCCAAGGCGCCCCCCGGCGAGACGGCTCTGCTCTCCTTCGACGACGCCCGCACCCTGTTCCACGAGTTCGGCCACGCCCTGCACGGGCTCCTCTCGGACGTGACCTACCCGCTCCTCTCCGGCACCGCCGTCTCGGGCGACTTCGTGGAACTGCCCTCGCAGCTCTACGAGCACTGGCTGGAGCAGCCCGAGGTGCTGCGCACCCACGCTCGCCACCACCGCACCGGCGAGCCGATGCCGGAGGCGCTGCTCACGAAGCTGCTCGCCGCCCGCACCTTCAACCAGGGCTTCGCGACCGTCGAGTACGCGGCCTCGGCGATCGTCGACATGACGCTGCACCTCTCGAACGCCGCAGAGGCGGGCCTCGACGTGCTGGACTTCGAGGCGGAGGCCCTGAAGCGCATCGCCATGCCGGGCGAGATCGGCATGCGCCACCGCTCCCCGCACTTCGCCCACATCTTCTCGGGCGACGGCTATGCGGCCGGCTACTACAGCTATCTCTGGTCGGAGGTGCTGGACGCCGACGCCTTCGACGCCTTTCGGGAGGCCGGCGACATCTTCCACCCGGAGACCGCGGCGCGCCTGCGCCGGTACGTCTACGGCGCCGGGAACCTGCGCGACCCGCGCGAGGCCTACACCCTGTTCCGCGGGCGCCTGCCGAGCACGGAGCCCCTCCTGAAGAAGCGCGGGCTGGCGGCCTGAGCGGAGGGTCCGTGCGGTGCCCGACGCGGGGGCCGGCACCGCACGCCCTCCCCCGTGCGGGGGAGGGGGCGCGAACCCGCTGCCGCGCGGAGCCGAACGGCTCGGCCGGAGGCATGCGTGCGGTAACGGTTCGGTAAACAAGCGTCCTTAACCAAAGCTTTCGGGGAACACGCCGCACGAGCTTTGGGAAAGGCGACGGCCATGACGACGAAAGCCACCGGACCGGTCTCGCCCGAGGCCCTGCTCAAGGCCGCCGTCTCGGGCGGCAAGAGGGCGGCCGATGCCGGGGCGGCCGACGCCGCGACGGCCAAGGCCGCGCCTGCCGCCGGGACGGCCTCGCTGCGGGGGCGCCTCGACCCGCGCCTGATGGGCGTGGCCGGCGGTGCGCTCGCCCTCGGGCTGATCTGCGGGGCCGGCCTCACCGCGGCCTCGCTGCCGCGCGGCGGCCAGGGCGAGGCCTTGGCCGAGGTCCATGCCGGTATCGATGCCGCCCGGACGGAATCGGCCCGGATCGGCACGGAGGTCGAGCAACTCGGCCGTGCGCTCGCCGCGCTGAAGGAGAGCCAGGAGGCGGCCCGCAAGGAGATCGCCGGCCGCAGCACCGGACTCACCGAGCGCGTCGCGAAGGCCGAGCAGGGTCTCTCGGGCAAGATCGCCGCGCTCGGCGACCGGTTCGAGCAGGCCGAGCGGGACCAGGGTGCCAAGCTCGCTGCCCTCACGACGCAGATCGAGAAGCGCGCCGCCGTGGCGGTGCAGGCGCCCGTTCAGCAGGCGGCGGCGCCGGTCGTCGCTCCCACCAAGCCCGAGCCGACCCAGACGGGCAGCATCGAGCCGAAGAAGGCGCCCGAGAAGCCCGCCGTGGTCGAGGCCTGGGCGGTGCGCGACGTCTACGACGGGACCGCCATCCTGGAGGATCGGCGGCGGCGTCTGGTCGAGGTGGGGCCGGGTGATTCGGTACCGGGCGTCGGGCGCGTCGAGGGCATCGAGCGCCGCGGCCGCGAATGGGTGGTGGTGACGCGCCAGGGTCTGATCACGCACCAGGCGTGGTAGCGGCTCAGCGGGCGGAGGCCGGGACGACCGTCTCCGCCGAGGCCGGCTCGCGCAGCGGCAGCGCCGCGGCAGGGCCTGCCGGCATGATCCCGCGGTTCGCCCGGCGGCGGCCGTTCAGCAGGGCCTGGCCGCGGGCGGCACGCGTCGGCTGCAGGATGGCCGCGAGGAGCGCCTGCCCCTCGAAGGCGGCATCAAGATTTTTGGAATCGAAGACGGGCATGGCCGGCCTTGCGGGAGCAGCGACGGTGACGGGGCAATCGGCCGGGACAAGCTCGGCCGCGTGGGAATAACGGGGATAACCTGAACAGGTTCCGAATATCGACGTTTCGTAACCTCGTCTTTACCCTTGCAGGGGTGCGCATCGGTAGCTGTGCCGAATGGCACGTTCGAGCACGCCCGCGGCACCGGTTTCTCAGTCCAGCGGCCTGGCATGACCGAGTTCAGCGCGTATCCTCGCGCAGCAATTCGGTGTTGACCGCGAAGGCGGCCATCGCGCCCTCGGCGGCCGCCACCACGGCGAACTGGACCCGCCGCGAGGCGTCGCCCGCGACGTAGAGGCCCGGCACGTTCGTCTTCTCGTAGTCGTCGGTCGGCACCACGCCCTTGTCGGTCAGGTCGCAGCCGAGGCCCGCGAGCAGGTCCGAAGGGCGGCAGCCCGCGGGCATCAGGAAGAGGCTCCGGCACGGCCGCGTGCCGCCATCCGCGAATTCGAGATGCGTCGGCCGGCCGTCCGCGCCGCGCAGCGCCCGGATCGGGCGCTCGTCCACCCGAACGCCGTTGCGGGCGAGGCGGTCGCGGTCCTCCCCCGAGAGATCGGTCGGGCGAGCATCCGTGCAAAGGGCGACGTCGCGGCTCCAGACCGTCAGCTCGAGGGCGAAGCCCTTGGCGCCCGGCCCGTGACCCAGGGCGACGAGGGGCTGGTCGCGCGCCTCGTAACCGTCGCAGTACGGGCAGGAATGCACGCCCGTGCCCCAGAAGGCGGAGACGCCCTCGATCTCGGGCAGGTCCTGATGCAGGCCGGTGGCGACGATCAGGCGCCGGGCATGCTCCCGGGTGCCGTCGGCGAGCGCGACCGCGAAGCCGTCCTCCGTCCGCTGCGCGTCGACGACCTCGATCTCCCGCCGCTCGACGGTGTCGTAGCGGGCGAGATCCGCCTCGGCGCGGGCGCGCAGCTCCGCGGGCGGCGTGCCGTCGCGGGTGAAGATCCCCCAGGTCAGGGGCGTGGCAGCGTTTCGGGGCCGGCCAAGGTCGCAGAGCAGGACGTCGCGGCGGCAGCGCCCGAGGATCAGGGCGGCGTTCAGTCCGGCGGGTCCGCCGCCCACGATGATGACGTCGCGCATCGGATCGCCCGCTCAACCGTCTCGTCGGGGAAACGGGGCGCGGGCGCCGATCTTTCCGCAGCGCACACGAAAAAGGGCGCTCGCGCGCCCTCCTCCGTCCGGCGCTGCGCCCCTGCTCAGGCGGCGGCGGGCTTCACCGGCACGCCCTTCTCGGCGAGGAAGGTCTGCAGCTCGCCCGACTGGAACATCTCGCGGGTGATGTCGCAGCCGCCGACGAACTCGCCCTTCACGTAGATCTGCGGGATGGTCGGCCAGTTCGAGAAGGCCTTGATGCCCTCGCGGATGCCCTGGTCGGCCAGCACGTTGACGCCCTTGAAGGGCACGCCGAGGTAGTTGAGGATCTGCACGACCTGGCCCGAGAAGCCGCATTGCGGCATCTGCGGCGTGCCTTTCATGAACACGACCACGTCCTGTGACTTGATCTCGTTCTCGATCGTGGCGTTGACGTCCGACATGTTCTCGGTCCTTGCTGGTGAATAGGTGATTGTACGAACAGCGGGAATCGTTGCGTCTATGGCCGCTGGCTCAGCGCTGTACGGTCCCGGTGATGACGCGGAGCGCGGCGTCGAGATCGAAGCGCTCGGTCAGGATCGCCTCCGGGGTGAGCGGACACGTGTCCGGCACGTTCGGCAGGAGTTCCTGTCCATAGATCAGCATGTTGGCCTCGGCATTCGTTCGTGCAATGGCCCAGATGTAGCGCCAATTGAGGCGCTGGCGCATCCCGGGCTCGATGCGCTGATAGGCTGCCTGCTGGAACGTCAGCGTTTCATGTCGCCAGTGGGAGACGACGGGGGCGAGCGGTGCAGAGGCCTGCTTCAATAGGTGGGCGAGCACCTGAACCAGCAGACTCTCGACAGCCCGAATCTGCGCCCGTCCCACGCTCTCGATCTCCTCGGCGACGTTCTCCCAATCGACCGCGTTCGACAGCTCGCCCCGCGCGCCGAGGGCGCGCAGCGCGGCGGCCTGCTCCTCGGCCCAGGCCACGATGTCGTCGTCGTAGAGGCTTGGTCGGTCCATCGGGGGAGAACTCCCGCGCGAGGGCTCAATCCTGCGGCAGGCCCGTGGTCAGCGCAAGCGCGTGCAGCACGCCTCCCATCCGCCCCTGGAGCGCCCCGTAGACCATCTGGTGCTGGGCGACGCGGGTCTTGCCCTTGAAGGCGGTGGAGAGGACGGTGGCGGCGTAGTGGTCGCCGTCGCCCGCCAGATCCCGGATCTCGATCTGGGCGTCGGGCAGGGCCTCGCGGATCATCCGCTCGATCTCGCGCGCATCCATCGGCATCGGTGTACTCCTACGGATCGGATCAGGATGCGACCGCGGCCGGCTGGCTCGCCATGTAGGCGGGCAGCCAGTTCTCGTTGGCCTGGCGCAGGTCGGCCACCGATATGGTCTCGCCGCCCGGCAGGGTCAAACGGTCGGAGCCGGTGACGCCGACCACCGCCGCGTCGATCCCCTGCGAGGAGGCGCTGTAGAGGATGTCGGAAGCCGCGTCCGCCTCGACGGCGATCAGGTAGCGGCCCTGGTCCTCGCCGAACAGGTAGGCGTGGGCGGGCAGACCCTCGACCGCGACCTCGGGAAGCGCGGCGCCGATGTCGCCGGCCATCGCCATCTCGGCGAGCGCCATGGCGAGCCCCCCGTCCGAGAGGTCGTGCACCGTGTCGACGAGCCCCGAGGTGATCAGGCCGCGCACGAAGTCGCCGTTGCGGCGCTCCAGGCCGAGGTCGACCGGCGGCGGCGCGCCCTCTTCCCGACCCTCGATCACCGAGAGGTAGGCGGACTGGCCGAGCCAGCCCTCACTCGCGCCGACGAGGACGAGCACGTCACCCTCGCGCTTCAGGGCCAGCGTCGCGTGGCGCTCCACGTCGTCGAGCACGCCGACGCCGCCGATGGTCGGGGTGGGCAGGATGCCGACGCCGTTGGTCTCGTTGTAGAGCGAGACGTTGCCCGACACGACGGGGAAGTCCAGCGCCCGGCAGGCCTCGCCGATGCCCTGCAGGCAGCCGACGAGCTGGCCCATCACCTCGGGCTTCTCGGGATTGCCGAAGTTCAGGTTGTCGGTGATGGCGAGCGGGCGCGCGCCGACCGCCGTGATGTTGCGCCACGCCTCGGCCACCGCCTGCCGGCCGCCCTCGACGGGGTCGGCCTCGCAGTAGCGGGGCGTCACATCGCAGGTCAGCGCGAGGCCCTTCGGCCCGCCCTCGACGCGCACGATCGCGGCGTCGCCGCCCGGCTTCTGCACGGTGTTGCCGAGGATGTAGTGGTCGTACTGCTCGTAGACCCAGCGCTTCGAGGCGAGGTCGGGCGAGGCCACGAGGCGGCGCAGCGCGTCCGCGAGCGAGGCCGGATGCGCGATCTCCTCGGCCTTCAGCACGGGCAGGTGCGTGTTGGCGATGTGGGGCCGGTCGTAGAGCGGGGCCTCGTCGCCGAGTTCCTTGATCGGCAGGTCGGCCACCGTCTCGCCGTGCCACTTGATGACGAACCGGAGCGTGTCGGTGGTGCGCCCGATCACCGCGAAGTCGAGGCCCCACTTCACGAAGATCGCCTCGGCCTCAGCTTCCATGCCGGGCTTGAGCACCATGAGCATGCGCTCCTGGCTCTCGGAGAGCATCATCTCATAGGGCGTCATGCCCGCTTCGCGGGCCGGTACCTTGTCGATGTCGAGCTCGACGCCGAGGTCGCCCTTGGCGCCCATCTCGACGGCCGAGCAGGTCAGGCCCGCCGCGCCCATGTCCTGGATCGCGATGACGGCACCCGACGCCATCAGCTCCAGGCAGGCCTCAAGCAGCAGCTTCTCGGCGAAGGGGTCGCCGACCTGCACGGTCGGGCGCTTCGACTCGCTCTCCTCGTCGAACTCCGCCGAGGCCATGGTGGCGCCGTGGATGCCGTCGCGGCCGGTCTTGGAGCCGAGATAGACGATCGGGTTCCCGACGCCCGCGGCCGCCGCGTAGAAGATCGCGTCGGTCCGGGCGAGGCCGACCGCCATCGCGTTGACCAGGATGTTCCCGTCATAGCGCGCGTGGAAGCCCATCTGGCCGCCGACGGTCGGCACGCCGAAGGAGTTGCCGTAGCCGCCGATGCCGGCGACCACGCCCGAGACGAGGTGGCGGGTGCGCGGGTGGTCGGGCGAGCCGAAGCGGAGCGCGTTCAAGGCCGCGATCGGGCGCGCGCCCATGGTGAAGACGTCGCGCAGGATGCCGCCGACGCCGGTCGCCGCGCCCTGGTAGGGCTCGATGAAGCTCGGGTGGTTGTGGCTCTCCATCTTGAAGATACAGGCCAGCCCGTCGCCGATGTCGATGACGCCCGCGTTCTCGCCGGGGCCCTGGATCACCCATGGCGCCGAGGTCGGCAGGCCGCGCAGGTGCTTGCGCGAGGACTTGTACGAGCAGTGCTCGTTCCACATCGCCGAGACGATGCCGAGCTCGGTCAGCGTCGGGTCGCGGCCGATGAGCGCGCGGAAGCGTTCGTACTCGTCGGGCGTCAAACCGTGCTGGCGCACGAGTTCGGGTGTGATCGGGACATCGTTGCGGAACATGCGCAGGGTCTCGACAAGTGGTGGTCGCGGCCGCGGGGGCGGTGGGCCCGCGACCGTGCCCGGACCGGGCCGAAAGAATACAAGCCGCCCCGGCTCTAGAGCGGAAGCGGGCACGGAGGCAACTGCCGAGCGCCCGCGGCGCCCACGCATCCGGCGCAGGGTTGCGTCCGGCGCGCGCCAGCTCGGCGGATCCGGCTCAGGCCGCGGCGGCCGGCGCGCGCGCGGGCGCCCGGCGGCAGGACTGCACGACCCGGTGGACCGGCTCCGGCCCGGAGACCAGATCGATGTAGTCGAAGCCCGTCGCCTGCCGGCTCGCCATCAGCAGCTGGAAGTGCATGCGGAACAGGTTCCAGCTCAGCCGCGCCACCTTGCGGGGCTCGACCAAGTCCCGGATCTGCACCCGCAGCACCGCCGGGCGCCCCGGCCCCGGCGAGGGGATGCCGCAGGCCGTGAGCGGGTCGCGCAGGTGGATCGACAGCCAGTCCCAGGGCGCGCGGATGTCGAGCCAGCCGATCGCCTCCGCCGCGGCGACGCGCGCGAGCGCGGCGCGCACCCGCACCGCCGCCGGGTCGAGGCCGATCCACGGGATCACGCTGCCGAGCGTCACGAAGGAGACCGGCGTGCCGCGCGCGCCGAAGCCGGGATCGCGGGCGAGCACCCGGTCCAGCACCTCGACGCCGAGGAAGCTTGAGGAGGAGTGGCCGATCAGCACGATCTCGTCGGCCGTGCCCTCGGCGGCGCGGATGCGGGCCGCGAAGGCGTCGAGGCGGGCCGGCATCTCGGCGACCGCCCCGGCCGCGTGGGCGTGCGTGAAGGCGGTGTCGTCCACGAGATGGGCCACGTAGAGCGGCTTGCCGCGGGTCAGCCGGGTCAGCAGCGCGAGGATCGGGTAGGCCATGACCGGCACGGCAAGCAGGCCGAGGAGGCGCCACCCGGGCGGCAGGAGAAGCAGCGGCAGGGCAGCGAGCACGAGGCTCAACACGGCCAGCCCCAGATAGATGCGGTGGACGCTATAGATCACGGTCGCGAAGCGCCGCGCCTCGCGGCGCAGGTTCCGGCCGTAGCCGCTGCGGGCGAGGCGCCAGAGCAGGACGGGCACTTCCGAGAGGCGGCGCCATTCCGGGCGGGGGAAGTGGGCGCGCACCACGTCCTCCCAGCGCAGCAGGCTGTAGCGCGTGCGCGTGCCGTCCTCCTCCACGTCCCAGTCAAGGCTGATCCCGTCCGGGGCGCGGGCCGGCTCGCCGACCGCGATGGCGCGACCGCGCAGCGCCGCGGTGCGCCGCGCCTCGCGCCGGAACAGGCCCCAGTAGGTTTCGGGGTCGCGCGGGTCGAAGCCCGGCATGTAGAACACGGCACGCCGGCCGATCCGCGGGGAGCGCGCGCACGCCTCGTCTGTCATCGTCTGGGAAATGGGATCGCTCGCGGCCGCCGGGGTGGCCGTCCCTAACAGACCGAATCGGGCGCGGACGAGGAGAAAGCGCGGCGCGGAGCGGTCAGCCGCGCCCCTCCGTCAGCCGGCGGGCGTGTGGCTGAGGAAATCCGCGATCGCCCCCACGAAACGCTCGCCGTAGGCCTCGCGCTTGCGCTCGCCGACGCCGTGGACCGAGCGGAGCGCCCAGAGATCGACGGGCTTCTGGCGCGCCATCTCGACGAGCGTCCGGTCGGGGAAGACCATGAAGGCCGCGATGCCCTCCGCCCGCGCGATCGTGGCGCGCAGGCCCCTGAGATGCTGGAACAGCGCCTCGTCGGCGTCCGAGAGCGCGAGCGCGTCGTCGTCGCCCCGGGACGAGGCGCGGCGTCGGTCCCGGCTCTCCGCCTTCGGTTGCGGGTCGGGCCGCAGCTGCACGCTCTCGCGCCCGAACAGGATCGCCTCGCCGCGCTCGGTCATGCAGAGGCCGCCGTATCCGTCGCTGTTCTCAGCGACCGCGCCCGCGGCGAAGAGCTGGCGCAGGATGGCGCGCCAAGCCGCCACCGGCTTGTCGGCCCCGACCCCGTAGGTCTTGAGCTGCGTGTGGCCGTTGCGGCGGATCTGCTCGCTCTCCTTCCCGTGCACCACGTCGCACACATAGGCCGCGCCGAAGCGCTGGCCGGTGCGCACGATCGCCGAGAGCACCTTCTGGGCGGCGACCGTGCCGTCGATCAGCTCGACGCCGCCGCGGCAGAGGTCGCAGCGCCCGCACGGAGCGCTCGCCTCGCCGAAATAGCCGAGCAGCGACTGGCGGCGGCAGGCGGCGCCCTCGCAGAGCGCGATCATCGCCTCGAGCTTGCGCCGCTCGACCCGGCGGCGCTCGTCGCCGACCTCCTTCTCGTCGATCTGGCGGCGGCGGAGCGCCATGTCGTCGAGGCCGTAGAGGGTGAGCGTGTCGGCGGGCAGCCCGTCGCGGCCGGCGCGCCCGATCTCCTGGTAGTAGCCCTCGATGTTGTTGGGCATGTCGGCGTGGCAGACGAAGCGCACGTCCGGCTTGTTGATGCCCATGCCGAAGGCGATCGTCGCGGTCATCACCACGCCGTCCTCCTGCAGGAAGACGTCCTGGTTCTTCATCCGCGTCGCCTGGTCGAGGCCCGCGTGGTAGGGCAAGGCGTTGAAGCCGTCCGCCTTCAGGCTGTCGGCGAGCTGCTCGGTGCGCTTGCGCGACGAGCAGTAGATGATCCCGCTCTCCTGGCGGCGGTGCTTCAGGAAGCGCTCGATCTGCCGCGTCGGGTTGTCCTTCGGCACGAAGGTCAGGCGGATGTTCGGCCGGTCGAAGGAGTGCACGAACACCCGGGGCGGGCGGCCGGCCTGGAACAGGCGCTCGGCGATCTCCGCGCGCGTCGTGGCGTCGGCGGTCGCGGTCAGGGCCAGCACCTGCACGTTGCCGAGCGTCTCGCGGGCGCGGGCGATCTCGCGGTACTCGGGCCGGAAGTCGTGGCCCCATTGCGAGACGCAGTGCGCCTCGTCGACAGCGAGCCGCCGCACGCCCGCGCCCCGCAGCGCCTCCATGCAGCCGTCCATCAGCAGGCGCTCGGGCGAGACGAAGAGGAGGCGGAGTTCCCCGGAGCGGATGCGCCGCCACGTCTCGCGCGACTCGGCTTCCGGCACCGTGGAGTTCAGGGTGGCGGCCGGGATGCCGAAGGCGCGCATCTGCTGGACCTGGTCGTGCATCAGCGCGATCAGCGGCGAGACCACGACGCAGAGGCCATCCTCCACCAGGGCGGGGAGCTGGTAGGTCATCGACTTGCCGGAGCCCGTCGGCATCACGGCGAACACGTCGGTGCCGTCGAGGACGGCGCCGATCACCTCGGCCTGTCCGGGCCGGAAATCGTCGTAGCCGAAGGTTTTTCGAAGGGCGGCGCGGGCCTCGTCGAGGCGTTGGGACATGGGGCTGGGGGTCCGGGACTACGAACGGCTTGAAGCGGGTTTGTGTAGGCCGTAGCCTTCAATGTCTATGCGGTGGAGAGGCCCGTGCCGCCGGACATCTGCGACGAGGAAGCGAATCGCTCGGCCGACAAACTGGCCCTCACAGCCACGGTGAGCAAGACCGAGTCTGTGCGCGGCGCCCTCGTTCATGACCTCTGGCGAGAGGAGCAATGCGTTTTCCTGGCAGAGCGTCTACAGCCCTTGTTGGACGAGATCGCGGCGGCCCCCAAGACCGGGCACGAGGCAGACAAGGCGTTTTACGACGATCTGAGCGGGGATCCGTGATGTCCGTCGATGCCTCTGGGATCATCGCGATCCCCAACCGGGAATTTACCGCGTCGCGACGGCGAGTGCCGCCCCCGCCATCACGGTGCCGGCTCCCCGGTTGACCGCCCGCCGCGCGCGGACCGAGCCGAAGAAGCGCCGGACCCGGGCCGCCGCGAGCGCATAGGCGGCGAGAGTCGTGCCGAGCACGATCACGATGATCGCGGCGTTCTCCATCATCCCGATCATGGTCAGGTGTTCGAGATCGATCACGGTCGGCAGCAGGGCGAGGAAGAACAGGACGACCTTCGGATTGCCAAGCGTCAGAGCGAGGCCGCCGAGGAAGAGGCGCAGCTCGCTCTCGCCCCGGATCGGTTCGCCCGCGAGCGGCTCGACCGGTGCGGTCCAGGCGCGCCACGCGAGGTAGGCCAGATAGGCCGCACCGAGATAGCGGATGACGACGAAGAGGGCGGCGAAGCTCTGCGCGAGCAACGCGAACCCCGTTGCCGCGACCGAGAACCAGAGCAGGTCGCCGACGAGGAAACCCGCGATGAAGGCCGGGATGCCGCGGGTGCCGCGCGCCAGGACGCGGGCGACGAGCGCGAAGACGCCGGGCCCGGGCGAGGCGACGGCGACCGCGTAGACGACGGCGAACAGGAGGAGGCTCGATAGGGGCATTGAATGCCTCAACCCGCTTCCGACGCAACGACGCGCCCGTCCGCGATCCGGACCACGTCGGCGCGTCCCGCCAGTTCCGAAAACATCGCCGGGTCGGCCCCCGTCATCCAGACCTGACCCGGCAGGGCTTCCAGCGCGTCGAACAGGCCGGCGCGGCGGCGCGGGTCGAGATGGGCCGCGACCTCGTCCAAGAGGATCAGCGGCGCGATGCCGCTCATCGCCTGGACGAGGCGGGCATGGGCCAGGACCAGCCCGATCAGCAGCGCCTTCTGCTCGCCGGTCGAAGCGGTGGCGGCCGGCACGTCCTTCGGGCCGTGGCGCACGGTGAGGTCGGTCGTCTGCGGGCCGATCAGGGTGCGGCCGGCGGCGCGGTCGCGGTGGCGGCCGCGGGCGAGCGCCACGCGGAAGCGGTCCTCCGCCTCCACCGCCGGCCAGACCGCCACGAGGTCGTCGAGTTCGCCCTCGAGCCGCACGCTCGCCCAGGGAAAGGGCTGGGCGTCGTCGCGGGTCTCGGCGATGAGGCGGTCGAGGCGCTCCACGGTCTCGCGGCGGGCGAGCGCCACCGCGACGCCGAGCTCGGCGGCCTCCCGCTCCACGGCGTCGAGCCACTGCCCGTCGTTCGGGCGCTCCTCCAGGATGCGGTTGCGCGAGCGCAGGGCCCGCTCCATCGCCGAGACCCGGGCGCCGTGGGCGGCGTCGACCGCGAGAACGAGCCGGTCGAGGAAGCGGCGGCGGTCGCCCGCCGGGCCCCGGAACAGGCCGTCGAGGTCGGGGGTCAGCCAGACCACCCGCAGGAACTCCGCGAAGGCGATCGGGGAGGGGACGTTGCCGCCGTCGATCCGGCAGACGCGCGCGACCTTTCCGTCGTAGCCCGGCGGCTCGATGCCGGTGCCGAGGCGGTGGGCGTCGCCGTCGCGGGCGAGCGTCGCCGAAACCGCGAAGCCGCCGGTCCCGCCCTCGCGCGCCATGGTGGCGAGGTCGGCCCGCCGCAGGCCGCGCCCCGGCGAGAACAGTGAGATCGCTTCCAGGAGGTTCGTCTTGCCGGCCCCGTTCTCGCCGACCAGCGCCACGAAGCGGCGCCCGAGTGCGAGGTCGAGGTCGGCGTGATTGCGGAAGTCGCGGGCGATCAGGCGGGTGAGACGCTGGGCGCCCTCGGTGTCAGTCATGCGGCCAGGGTGAGGGCTGTCGCGGCCTCTTCGGCCTCTCGGGTCCCGCCGCGCAGTGGGCGCGGCGGGATGTCGTCGGATCGGTCCTCAGCAGCTGAGGCGGCGGCCCTCGCGCTGGCCGAAGGTGCGGTAATGGGCGAGGCCCGATTGCATCTGGCCGTTCACGATGGCCCTGCGGACGTCCGGGTTGCAGCGCAGGTACTCGCGCTCGTCGAAGGCGTAGTCGCCCCGGTTGCGCCCGCGCGGGCGGTCGTAGTCGTCGTCGCGGCCGCGGCGGTAGTCGCCCCGGTCGCGGTAGTCGCGGTCGCGGTAATCCCCGCGGTCGCGGTAATCGCGGTCGCCGTAGCCGTAGGGCTGGGCGGAGGCGAGATTCATCGGGGCGATCAGGGTCATGCCCGCCACCGCCATCGCCAGAATCGCTCTCATCTCGTTCCCCTCTTCCATGTTTCGCGCCGCCGGGCGGCGCGGGTCACGCCGACCACACCTAGGGCGCGCGCGACCGAAGTGGATGCCGCGCGGCCCGCCGCGCGCTCACACCCGCATCGGCATCAGTACGTAGAGGGCCGGCGCCCCCTCGCGGTCCTGGATCAGGGTGGGGGAGCCCGGGTCGGCCAGCCGGAAGAGGGCGGTGTCGCCCTCGAGCTGGCTGGTGATGTCGAGGAGGTAGCGGGCGTTGAAGCCGATATCGAGGCCCGCGGCCTCGTAATCCACGTCGAGCTCCTCGGTGGCGCTGCCGGAATCCGGGTTGTTCACCGAGAGGGCAAGGCGGCCCTCCGAGAGCCCGAGCTTCACCGCCCGCCCGCGCTCGGAGGAGATGGTCGAGACGCGATCGACCGCGCGGGCGAAGGATTCGCGCTCAACCGTCAGGCGCTTGTCGTTGCCGGTCGGGATCACCCGCTGGTAGTCCGGGAAGGTGCCGTCGATCAGCTTCGAGATCAGGGTCACGCCGCCCGCGAAGCGCAGGCGGATCTTGGCGGGCGAGAGGTCGATGTCGACGCTCTCGCCGCCGTCGTCCACGAGCTTCTGGATCTCGGCCACCGCCTTGCGGGGCACGATCACGCCCGGCATGCCCTGGCTGCCCGGGGGCGCGTCGAGCTCGACCCGGGCGAGGCGGTGCCCGTCGGTCGCGACCGCGCGCATCTTCAGCGCGCCCTCGGACTCGATCGTGTGCAGGTAGATGCCGTTGAGGTAGTAGCGCGTCTCTTCCGTGGAGATCGCGAACTGCGTCTTGTCGATCAGCCGCTTCAGGTCGGCGGAGAGGATCGAGAAGCTGTGGGGCAACTCGCCCGCGGCCAGATCCGGGAAGTCGCCCTCCGGCAGGGCGCCGAGCGCGAAGCGCGAGCGGCCCGAGCGGATCGTCATCTGGCCGGACTCGCCGCCCGTCTCCAGCGAGACCTGGGCGCCGTCGGGCAGCTTGCGGACGATGTCGTAGATGACGTGGGCCGGCACCGTGGTGGCGCCCGGATCGGCCACGTCGGCGGGCACGCTCTCGGTCACCTCGATGTCGAGGTCGGTCGCACGAAGCTGCAGGCCACCGGATTCCGCGCGCAGCAGGACGTTCGACAGGATCGGTATCGTGTTGCGCCGCTCGACGACGCGGTGCACGTGGCCGAGCGACCTGAGAAGGGCCGCGCGCTCGACAGTGACTCTCATCGCTCAAACTCTGAAGCTGACGCGCCGCCGCGGCCGGCGGCGCCACTGAAATTGGCCGGTCAGCTTGGCGAAGGGTGGGGGCGAAGGCAAGGGCGCGGCCCGGCCTAAGGCCAAGCTCGCGCCCCGCACCCACAGGTCTGGCCCCGGGCGTCGCGCCCCCGGCGCTGTCGGGTCAATCCTGCAGCATGCGCTTCAGGAGCTCGACCTCGTCGCCCAGCACCGCGTCCTCGCCGATCTGCTTCTCGATCTTGCGCACGGCGTGCAGCACCGTGGTGTGGTCGCGGCCCCCGAAGCGGCGGCCGATCTCGGGCAGCGAGCGCAGCGTCAGTACCTTGGAGAGGTACATGGCGATCTGGCGCGGCTTGACCACGGCGGCGGTCCGGCGCTCCGAGAGGATGTCCGAGCGCGAGACGTTGTAGCGCGAGGCCACCAGCTTCTGGATGTCCTCGATCTTGATGCGCTTGGGCTCGCGGTTCTTCACGAGGTCGCGGATCGCGGTCTCGGCGGTCTCCATCGTCACGGCGGTGCCGGTGAGCGTGGCGTGGGCCAGCAGGCGGTTCACCGCACCCTCGAGGTCGCGGCCGTTCGCCGTGATGGCGCGGGCGACGTAGGCCGCCACCGTCGGCGAGACCTCGAAGGTCGGGTGCGCGGTCCGCACCGCCTGCAGGCGCGCGGTGAGGATCGAGACGCGCAGCGCCTCGTCGAGCGTGCCGATCTCGACCACGAGGCCGCCCGCGAGCCGCGAGCGCACGCGCTCGTCGAGCGCCTCCAGCTCGGTCGGCGGCCGGTCGGAGGCGACGACGACCTGGCGGCCGGCATCGATCAGCGCGTTGATGGTGTGGCCGAACTCGGCCTGGATCGACTTGCCCTGGATGAACTGCACGTCGTCGAGGATGAGCAGATCGATGCCGCGCAGGCGCTCCTTGTAGGCCAGCGCGTTCTGGGTCTTCAGGGCGTTGACGAAGCCGTACATGAAGCGGTCGGCGGTGAGGTAGATCACCCGGCGGCCGGACTCCCGCGCGGCGTGGCCGATGCCGTGCAGCAGGTGCGTCTTGCCGAGGCCCACGCCCGCGTGGAGGTAGAGCGGGTTGTAGAGCGCGCCCTCGCCCTCGTGCCGGGCCACGCGCTCGGCCGCCGCGTGGGCGAGCGCGTTCGAGCGCCCGACCACGAAGCTCGCGAAGGTGAGGCGGGCGTCGAGCGGGGTACCGTTGAGGTCGCCGCCCTCCGCGGGGCGCGCCTCGGGCACAGCGGCGACCGCCACGGGGGTCGGCTGGGGCGAGGCCTGCAGGCGGGCGAGCGGGCCGCTCGTCGGGCTCGGGCGCGACGCGCCGGGGGCGGTCACGGGCCGGGTGGGGGCGCCGGTGCCGCGCACGCCGACCTCGATGCGGGCGATCGCCTCGACCTCGGCTCGGAAGGTGGTGAGCACCCGGTCGAGATAGTGCGACTCGATCCAGCTCTTCAGAAAGCGGGTCGGCACGGTGAGGCGGGCGGTGCCGCCATCGACCGCCTCCAGCTCGAGCCGGGCGAACCAGCTCGCGTAGACGTCCTCGCCGAGTTCCGCCCGCAGGCGGCGCTTCACCCGGGCCCAGGCGGCCGAGATCTCGGAGTCGCCGGAGCCGTTCCGGCCGTTCCCGTCGTCGCCTGCAACGTTTCCGTCGACACGCATCAATCGCTCTCCTCGCCCCGAGGACGGAGGACCGCCGGCGGGACGTACGCAACACTACGCTTGGAGCCCCGCGAATACGGGCAGGGCGCAGATAACGGGGAGAGTCAAGGCCTCCGCCGCCGACATTCGTCGATGCTCGGACGCTATCAACAAAGACCTACCCGGGTTTTAACAGTGGGACTTGCGGGGACAGCGCCGCCAGGGCAGCCGGATATGTGCGCGCGGGCGGTTCGGTGACCGCTATCGTCTTGGTCTTCCACGGAAATCGACGGGCGGGATCTTCGCGGCGTGCGGGCCTGACGCCGCCGTGCAGATGCGGCGCCGGCGGCGGGCGCGGCGGATCAATCGACGGCAGGGTAAACGAAGGGTGTGCGGGGGGGGCTATCGTGGCGCCGCCCGAGGGGCGTCGGGGCATGGCCGCTCACATGGTAGGCGTCCGAGCCGCCGCGCTCTCCCTCCCCCGCAGAGGAGGGAGGGCTACGGGCTGGACGGCGCGCACGAAAAAGCCCGGCGCGAGGGCCGGGCTCAATCTCGATCGCGATGGATCCGCTTGCGCCTCAGGCGGCGGCGGGGGCCGCCGAGAGGGCCTTCACGCGGGCCGCGAGGCGCGAGACCTTGCGGGAGGCGGTGTTCTTGTGAACGATGCCCTTCTGGGCAGCGCGCATGATCTCCGGCTGCGCGGTGCGCAGGACGTCGGCGGCGACGGTGGAATCGCCGGCGGCGATAGCCTCCTCGACCTTGCGGATGAAGGTCCGCATGCGGGACCGGCGGGAGCGGTTGATCGCCGTGCGCTTGGCGATCTTGCGGGTCATCTTCTTGGCCGACGTGGTGTTGGCCATGGGCATCCTCGTCTCGTCGGGCGATACCGACGGGCCGGTGGTACCGGGGGTCGGTCAACGCGTGCAGGTTGTACAGGCAATAAGCGAAGCCGCAGCGTGCGAACGCCCGCTCCGGCAGAGCGCGCTCTATAGACAGGCCCGGCCCGGGCGTCAACGCGGGGTGCCGGCGGCGCCGCGGGTTGATCCCGCCCGGCCGCGCCCGGATGATACTGGTCCATCAGCGGAAAACGCCGAGGCGGAGCCCCCCATGCACCACAGCGTCAGCGAGGCCGACGCCGCGCGCATCGCCCGCTTCCGGCCGGCCTCCGGCATGGAGACGCCGCGATTCGCCGGGTTGGCGAGCTTCATGCGGCTCCCCGTCCGGGCGCCCGATTCGGCGGAGGGGGTGGAGATCGGGCTTGTCGGCATCCCGTTCGACGGCGCGACAACCAACCGGCCCGGTGCCCGGCTCGGGCCACGGGGCGTGCGCGAGGCCTCCACCGGCACCCGCATGGTCAACCACGCCAGCGGCATCGCGCCCTACGCGCTCGCGGCCTGCGCCGACCTCGGCGACGTGCCGGTGAACCCGATCGACGCCGCCGCGACCTGCCGGCGCATCGAGGCGTTCTTCGCGGACCTGCGCGGGCAGGGCATCGTGCCCCTCGCGGTCGGCGGCGACCACCTCGTCACGTACCCGATCCTCCGGGCGCTCGGGCAGGGACGCCCGCTCGGGCTCGTCCACATCGACGCTCACAGCGATACCGACGACGTGCAGTACGACGGTACCCGGCTCACCCACGGCACGCCGTTTCGGCGAGCGGTGGAGGCGGGCGTGCTCGATCCGCGCCGCTGCGTGCAGATCGGCATCCGGGGCAGCATGGACGCGGCCGACGAGCGCGACTGGGCCTGCGGGCAAGGGATCCGCATCGTCACGATGGAGGAGGCGGTGGCCCGCGGCCTGCCGGAGATCGTCGCCGAGGCGCGGGCGATCGTGGGGGCGGGGCCAGCCTATCTCAGCTTCGACATCGACGCGCTGGACCCGGCCTACGCGCCCGGCACCGGCACGCCGGAGATCGGCGGCTTCACGGCGCGGGAGGCGCTCTACCTCGTGCGGGCGCTCCGCGGCCTCGACCTCGTCGGTGCGGATCTGGTGGAGGTGGCCCCGCCGCTCGATCCGTCCGGGGTGACGGCGCTGGCCGGCGGGCAGCTCGCCTTCGAGATTCTGTGCCTGCTCGCCGACGCCGTGGCGGCGCGACGGGCAGGGGCAGGGTAGGGCGCGCGATTTTCCCTCCCCCCTCCGCGGGGGAGGGGGTACGTCGCGATGTCAGGCGAAGACGTAGCCGCCGACGATGCGCAGGCCCACCGGGTGGCCGGCCGCGTAGCGCTCGCCGTCGAAATCCTCGACGAGCAGCGGGCGGCCTTCGCCGCGCTCGACCTCGATGCGTTGCCGCCCCTGGCTGCGGTGCGAGGCCCGCACGGTGCCGCGCAGATGCGCGGCGGAGGGTTCGGTCAGCTGGAACTGCCAGGGCCGCACGTAGAGCTTCACCGGGCCGATCAGGCCGGCGGGCGACACGACGCCCGGCACCGGGCGACCGTCGACCCGCACCTGCCCGCTCTCGGCGATCGCCTCGACCTCGACGGCGTCGCCCAGGAACCTCAGCACCGTGGCTGAGGCCGGGTTGTCCTGCACCTCGTCGGGCGTGCCGACCTGCTCGAGGCGGCCCCGGTCCAGCACGGCGACCCGGTCGGAGAGTTCCAGCGCCTCGTCCTGGTCGTGGGTCACGAAGATCGTGGTCTGCCCGGTGCGGTCGTGGATCTCGCGCAGCCAGCGGCGCAGGTCCTTGCGCACCTGCGCGTCGAGCGCCCCGAAGGGCTCGTCGAGGAGCAGGACCCGCGGCTCGACGGCGAGCGCGCGGGCCAAGGCCACGCGCTGGCGCTGGCCGCCCGAGAGCTGTGAGGGGTAGCGGTCGGCGAACCCCGAGAGCTTGATCAGGTCGAGCAGGTCGCCGACCCGGCGCTTGATCTCGGCCTTGTCGGGGCGGTCGGCGCGCTTCCTCGCATTCAACCCGTACGCGATGTTGTCGGCCACGCTCATGTGCTTGAACAGGGCGTAGTGCTGGAAGACGAAGCCCACCGCCCGCTTCTGCACGGGCAGGCCGGTGGCGTCGTCGCCGCCGAAGAGCACGCGGCCGCGGTCGGGGAAGTCCAGCCCGGCGATGATGCGCAACAGCGTCGTCTTGCCCGAGCCCGAGGGGCCGAGAAGGCCGAGCAGTTCGCCCGCCCGCACGTCGAGGTCGAAATCGTGCAGCACCGCGGCCGTGTCGAAGGTCTTCGACAGGCCCTCGACCCGGATCGCCGTCGAGGGGCGGCCGCTAATGACGCCCGCCGGCGGCGAGCTCGCCCGCGTAGCGCCACTCGAGGACGGATTTGATGAGGAGCGTGACAAGGGCGAGGCCGGCGAGGAGAGAGGCGACGGCGAAGGCCGCGACGAAGTTGTACTCATTGTAGAGGATCTCCACGTGGAGCGGGATCGTGTTGGTGAGGCCGCGGATGTGGCCCGACACGACCGAGACCGCGCCGAACTCGCCCATCGCCCGGGCATTGCAGAGGAGCACGCTGTACAGGAGGCCCCAGCGGATGTTGGGGAGCGTGACGGTGAGGAAGGCCCAGAGCCCGGAGGCGCCGAGCGTCAGCGCGGCCTCCTCCTCGGCGGTGCCCTGCTCCTGCATCAGGGGGATCAGCTCGCGCGCCACGAACGGGAAGGTGACGAAGATCGTCGCCAGCACGATGCCGGGCAGCGCGAACAGCACCTGGATCCCGTGCTGCACGAAGAAGGCGCCGAACACCCCCTGCGCGCTGAAGACCAGCACGTAGATCAGCCCCGAGACCACCGGCGAGACCGAGAAGGGCAGGTCGATCAGCGTGACGAGCAGGCTCTTGCCCGGGAACTCGAACTTGGCGATCGCCCAAGAGGCCGCGATGCCGAAGACGAGGTTGAACGGCACCGCGATGGCGGCGACGATCAGGGTGAGCCGCACAGCCGCGAGCGCGTCGGGCTCCCGGAAGGTGGCGAGGTAGGTCTCCCATCCCTTCGAGAGTGCCTGGACGAAGACCGTCGCCAGCGGCACCACGAGGAAGAGCGCCAGGAACACGATCGCGACGGCGATCAGGGTCCAGCGCACCGCGCGCCCCTCGGTGACGGCGCTGCGCGGCGTGTCGGGCTTGGCGGGCAGGGCCGCGAAGGTCGTGGCGGCGGTCTCAGACATAGCCGAACCTCCGGCGGCTCCAGGCTTGGATCAGGTTGATGGCAAGCAGCGTCAGGAACGAGATCCCGAGCATGATCGTGGCGATGGCCGCCGCCCCCGCGTAGTCGTATTCCGAGAGCTTGATCACGATGAGCAGCGGCGCGATCTCGGAGACGTAAGGAAGGTTGCCGGCGATGAAGATGATCGAGCCGTACTCGCCGACGCCCCGGGCGAAGGCGAGCGCGAAGCCGGTCAGCACCGCCGGGATGAGGGGCGGCAGCACCACCTTCCAGAGCGTCGCCCGGCGGCTGGCGCCGAGCGTGGCGGAGGCCTCCTCGACCTCCTTGTCGATCTCGGCGATCAACGGCTGCACGGTGCGCACCGCGAAGGGCAGGCCGATGAACACCATGGCGATGAAGATGCCGACCGGCGTGTAGGCCGCCTTGATGCCGATCCGCTCCAGCTGCGCCCCTATCACGCCGTTCGGCGCGTAGACCTGGGCGAGGGCGATGCCCGCGACAGCGGTCGGCAGCGCGAAGGGCAGGTCCACCACCGCGTCCACGATCCGGCGGCCGGGGAAGCGGTAGCGGGTCAGCACCCAGGCCACCAGGAAGCCGAACACCGAGGCCGTGAGGGCGGCGAGCAGCGAGACGCCGAAGCTGATCTTCAGCGCGCTCGCCACCCGCGGGTCGGCGGCGACCTCCAGGATGCCGGAGAGGCCGAGCCCGGAGGCGCGCACCACCAGCGCGCCGAGCGGGATCAGCACCACAAGCGAGAGGCACAGGATGGTGTAGCCGAAGGTGATCCCGAAGCCCGGGAGCACGCTCGGCCGGCGGAAGCGCCAGCGCGGTTTGGTCGATGCGGTCATGGGGCGGTCAGCGGCCGGCCTTGCTGAGCTGATCGAACAGGCCGCCGTTGTCGAAGTTCCGCTTCTGGATATCGTCCCAGCTGCCCTGGATGTCCTCGATCTTGAACAGCTTCACCTCGGGGAGGAAGGCGAGGTCCTTCGGGTCGGCGGCCTCGAGCTTGAGCGGCCGGTAGCGGTGCTTGGCGAAGATCGCCTGCGCCCGGTCGCCGTAGAGGAACTGCAGGTAGGCCTCGGCTTGGCGGCGGGTGCCCTTGGAATCGACGTTGGCATCGACGATCGCGACCGGCGGCTCGGCGTAGATCGAGGTCGGCGGCACCACGATGTCGAACTTGTCGGCGCCGAATTCCTGCAGCACCAGGAAGGCCTCGTTCTCCCAGGTCGGCAGCACGTCGCCCAAGCCCCGCTGGGCGAAGGTGACGGTCGAGCCGCGCGCGCCCGTGTCGAGCACCGGCACGTTCTTGTAGAGCTGGCCCACGAAGGCGTTGGCCTTCTCGGTGTCCTTGCCCTCGCGCTCGTAGGCGTAGCCCCAGGCGGCCAGGAAGTTCCAGCGCCCGCCCGCCGATGTCTTCGGGTTCGGGGTGATCACCTTGACGTCGGGCTTGGCGAGGTCCGACCAGTCCTTCACGGCCTTCGGGTTGCCCTTGCGGACGAGGAAGACCACCGTCGAGGTATAGGGCAGGCCCTCGTTCGGCAGCTTGCTGCGCCAGTTCGGATCGATCTTCTTCGAGATCCGGGCGATCGCGTCGATGTCGGAGGGGATGCCGAGCGTCACAACGTCGGCCGGCACGCCGTCGATCACCGTGCGGGCCTGCGAGCCCGAGCCGCCGTGCGAGGCACGGACCGTCAGGGTCTCGCCGGTCTTGGCCTTCCACTCCTCGGCGAAGGCCGCGTTCACGTCGCGGTAGAGTTCGCGCGTCGGGTCGTACGAGACGTTGAGAAGCTCGGACTGCGCCCGCGCGGCGCCGGACGGCACCAGGACGGCGAGCGCCAGCGCGCAGGCGAGGCGGCGCATCCGGCGGGCGGGCGCGGCGGGACGGTGGGCGCGCAGATCGGTCACGATGGCCTCCAGAGAGCCGGTGCGCGGAACGCGACCGGGGCTGAAGCCCATCAGGTGTTCGTTTTACAGAACGAAGTCAACCCGTCCGGCGGGCCGGGACGGGGAGGCGATCCTGCTGTCCACCATCGCCACCGCGGCGCGGGACGGTGCCCGCGTCCCTGTCTTGTGTCGGCCCCCGGAAGAACGTTCTTCCAGGCCCCCGCGAGGGAGACGAAACTTGCCTCCCTCGCGCGTCCTGTAGAAAGAACGTCGCCGTCCCGTGCCGGGCGCGCTACCGCGTGATCCTCTTCGGCGCGATCGGGTCGCTCGCCGGAAAGGTTTCCTCGATCGCCTCGTCGAGGAGGCGTTCCTGGCGCGCGCGGAGCTCTTCACCGCCGCGCCGCTCGCCCGAAGCCGACCGCGTCCCCCGGTCCGGGCCGGGCCGACCAGAGCCGACGCCGACCGGGCGGGTCTGCCGACCTGCGTTACCGCCCTCGGACCGGTCGCCGCCCGCCGACCGCCGCCGCGAGCCGGCGAGCCGCCATGCGAGCAGGGCGAGGCCGGCGACCGCGGCGACCGCGGCCCCCGTCGCCGCGCCGCCGCCAAGGGCGCCACCCAGGAGCGCGCCGTCGCCGCGCAAGGCCTGGATCTTGGCCCGGACGTAGGCGTGGCCTGCCCGCTCGGCCGCCTCCGCCGAGAGCAGGGCGCGGGCCGCGGGCACCAGCTCGTGCACGTGGCGGTGCAGGCACTGATCGACCGCGTAGGTCACGTCCTCGAAGCGGTTGAGCCACCCGGAGCCGCCGCGGCGCCGCGCGAGCGCCCGGAGGTCGCGCATGAAGGCGGCCTGCTCGTGCGCGAGTTCGTCCACCAGCCGCGCGGTGCGCGCCTCGCGTCGCAGCGGCGGGTAGAGTCCGGCCGCGAGCGCCGCACCGTGCCGGTCGAGCGCATCGATCAGGTCGCCGAGCAGCCGTTCGCGGCTGCGCACCACGCCCGGACCGTTCAGCGCGTTCGGCGTCTCGTGGATCAGCTGCGCGATGTTCGCGTGATCGTTCTCGATGCGCTGCCAGATGTCCATGCGGTCCTGTCCTCCGGGCGCCCGGATCCCGGTCCGGGGTCGCCGCTCCTGTCGTCCTGATCAGGCGCGCGGCACGGCCGTTTGTTCCGCGTCGCGCGCCGCGGCGGCGCTCAGCCGTGCTGGCGCCGCTTCAGGCTGCTCTCGTCGCCGGAGAGATCGGTCATCGGCTCGGCGAGCCCGCTGGTGTTGCCCGGGCGGCCGCCGGCTGTACGCTCGGCGGCGCCCAGCCTCTCGCCGGGCCCCTCGGCTCCCGGCGCGTCCAGGCGGTTGCCCGCGTGGTCCTGGTACTGCTCGGTCTGCACGTGCTTGCCGTCCAGGCCGCGCTCGTCGCCGTGGCGGCTCTTGTCGCGGTTGCTCAACACCATGTTCTCGGGGAGGATTCCCTCCGGCAGGTCGGTCATCGCGCCGGTGCCGGACTGCTTGCCCTGGGCGCCCGGGCCGATGCTGTTCTTGCTGGCGTTCGCCATGATCGTCCTCCGTTCTTCGTCGCGCCGCCGGACCGGCGACATCAGGCGAACGAAGATGGCCGCGCGGGCCGACAGAGCAAGCGGAGCCGCTGCGAATTTATCCGGCCGCCGTCCCGGAACATTCTGCCAGGATCCAGGATCGCGAGCGGCGGATTCGACAGGTCGTCGGCGTGGATAATCTTGGCTTGGTCTTGAGGGCCGGACGGATCTGGTCGTGCGGAAACGTTCGAGCCGCGATGAACCCGACTTCCGGCCCGGCGTTGGCTCATCGAACGATCCCGGCCCGCCGCCCGAGACTCGTCCCATCCGGGACCCGGCGCCCGGCGCGCCGTCCAGACCCGAGACAGCGGAGATCCGATGACTACGAAACCGCCCCCCGTTCCGCCCGCGAACCGCTCCGACAAAGGCCCCGGCAGCGCCGCCGCGGCGCCGACCGAAACCGGCCCGAAGGGAGCCGGCCAGACGCGCGACCCCGACAAGGTCGGGCAGGCCGGCAACACGAAGGTCAACACCACCAACCAGGGATATCAGCAGGACCGATGAGCACATCGAGCAAGACGCCTGCGGCCGACCGCCACCAGGGCGGTCCGGGCAGCAGCCACCAGGACGCGTCGAAGCCCCGCGCCGAGGAGCGCTCCGGGCCGACGCCCGGCTCTCCGACGAACGACACCCGCTCGCACGTCTCCGGGGGTGGGGGCGAGCGCGACCGGCACCACCGCCACAGCGGCCAGGGCCACGCGCCCGACCGCTCCGACCGGTCGCATTGAGCGGATGGCCGAGCGGGCGCGGCCGATCCCGTTCCCGCTCGGCGCCGGCCTTCTGTTCGGGCTGGGCCTCGGCGGGTTCTTCGACGGGATCGTGCTGCATCAGGTGCTGCAATGGCATCACATGCTGAGCAGCTGGTACCCCGCCGACACGATCGACAACATCCGCCTGAACACGCTGTGGGACGGCCTCTTCCACTCGGCCACCTACGTGTTCGTCGTGCTCGGCCTGTTCCTGTTCTGGCGCGCCGCCCGCCTGCCGCACGTGACGTGGTCGACCCCGCGCTTCGCCGGCGCCGTCCTCGTCGGCTGGGGCCTGTTCAACCTCGTCGAGGGGCTGATCGATCACCAGATCCTGGGCGTGCACCACGTCAACGAGCTGGCCCCCCGGGACCGCTGGCTCGTCTGGGATCTCGGCTTTCTCGCCTGGGGCCTCGCGATGGTCGCCGCGGGCACGTGGCTGACCGCCCGGCGCGGCCGCCCGGCGCCCGCCTGATGACGGACCCCGCGCCTCCTGGCGAACGCGCGGACCGGCCCCGGATGCCGGCGCTCGCGTGGCTTCTCCTGATCCTCGGTCTCGTGCTGGCGTCGGCGCCCGCCTGGCGCGCCCTCGTCTTCGGGACGGACCTGCCGCTCGATGCGCTGCTGCGCCTGCGCTGCTGACGCTTCCGGTCGCGACCCGGTTGACGCTGAGCGCACGAACACCCTAGACACGAACGGCTCGCCGCGCAGAGCGCGCCGACAGGGCCCGAGCCCCTGTGGAAGGGTGGCCGAGCGGTTTAAGGCAGCGGTCTTGAAAACCGCCGTGGGGGCAACTCCACCGTGGGTTCGAATCCCACCCCTTCCGCCAAGCGGACTTGTAGGTCGTTGTGTACATTGGGCGTTTTGATTTTTGGCCTCTTCGGCATTCTCTTTTCGCTCAGCCGCCCAACGGGTCATGGCTCCAGAGGAGGGGCGCGCCGATATCCACGCTGGTGGTAAGTGACCGCTCAAACTGGACAGCGGCGGCGACCGGTGGATCGCTCGCATCCCAGGTTTGCAGGCAGTTGTAGCACTCTACCCAGCCGAACTTGTACGCCAGTTCGGGGGGTCTCATGGCTGCCCCCTGGGTTCTCAGCGTGCCTCAGAGGGCCCCGCAGCGCGAGCAGCAGTTCGGCGTTCGTTTTCTTCAGAGCCTCAAGTTTGTGCGCCTCCATACAGTCCTTTCATGATGCGCCGCGTCCAGTTCCTTGCGATAGAAAGGATTGTAGCGCAGGGCCATTCGCCCGTGTAGGCAAATTTCTACCTTTATGCTGTATTTCACTGAATGATATGAGGTATATCAGTGCATTTTACGCCTTCGATCATTTAATTGATTGAATATCCGGATAGTAAGATGGAGACATCATCAGTGAAAACTGCTACTCGTCCGTTGAACTTGGCCGAGCCTGGAGCGTCAGCCAGCGCAACGCGCGATCAAGTCGCTGTACAGGGCAATCAAATCAGATCCCTGGTCTGAGGCCGTTCGCACCGATTGAGCGTCCGGCGGACTGCGCGAGAAATGATGGGGCTCGGTGTTCAACCGGGAGAGCACCTCGCGCAGATCCTGCAGCGACTCGACATCGATCCGGAAGCCGTCGACGCCTTGGCGAATGTCCTGGCCGATCGCGCCACGATCGCTGGCCACCACCCAGAGACCCGCGGCGCGGGCTTCGCGGGTGACGAGTCCGAAACTCTCCGGCCAAATGGAAGGCGCCACCAGCACATCGAGTTCGGCGTAGAGGTCGGCGATGCGGTCCTGTGGCAGGCGGCCAATGATCCGGACAGGGGTTGCTCCCCAGACCTCGGCACTCGTGTAGTCGGGAGGATAGCTGTGATCGACAAGGGTCAGGTCGAGATTCTCATAAGCACCCGTGCGCAGGGCGACCTCCAGCAACGAGGCGCCTTTGTGCGCTGTACGGCCTCCAACATGGCCCAGGCGCACGCACCCGTCGCGTCCGAAGACGCGCGACCGAGGTATGAAGGATGACACGCCGTTCGGCACGGCGAGCGTCTGTGGGTGGCCTGCACGGCGGTACACCTCGGCGAAGGCATCCGACACGGCAAGGAGGGCGGTCGCCCCATCCAGCAAACGACCGAGCCGCCGCCGCCGCGCGATCGAGCTAATGGGGCTGAGCTTGCGATCCGTTGCGTCGGCAAGCGCGTCGTCGGACGGCATCTGAAGGATGCCGTCGGCATCGGTCAGGAACTGGAAGTCGGAGATCCACCAAGCATCATGCAGGGTAATCAGGTAGGGCACGCCGCGCGCCCGCACGGCTTCCACGACGGACCCCGTCAGGCGCTGCACGCAGTGGAAATGCACGAGGTCGGGTTCGAAGCGGTCGATCAGCGCCTCGAAGGGTCCCTCCATTTCGGGATCGAATGGGCGCCAGTCCATGTGCATCTCGGCCGGGACCGCGATCCGATAGACAGGCAGCCCGCGGTAGTTGTCGATCCGTGTCCGATAGGCCGGCTCCGCATCGAGGTCGGTCGCAGCGATCGCGATCTCGAATCTGTCGGCTCCGACCGCGATGAGGTGATCGACGTTGTCGCGCAGCACGCGCGTCGCACCGCCGATCGTCTGCGGTGGGAAGTACACGTGCACGAAGAGGAGGCGCGGTCGGCCCGCCTTCCGGGTGCGCGAGACCGGAGCGCTGCTGCGACCCACCGGGGCCTTGGGCGGGAGCGGCGGTAGAGCCCGCGCGAGGACCGCGCTCGCTGCGTTCAAGGTGTAGGCATTCCGCGCCTTGGCATGGGCGCCGAGGCCGATCCGTCGGCGCAAGCGCGCGTCCGAGATCAGGCGCCCAAGCGCCGTCGCCCACTCGTCCGGGGTCGTGGCAAAGAGGACATCCTCGCCGTCGACGAGCATCTCGCGGTAGGTGCGCGTCGGCGTCACGACCGACGGCAGGCCGCACATGGCCGCCTCAAGCCATTTGATCTCGCTCTTGGCATCCGTCATCGGATTGATCGCGAGCACCGCGATGTTGATATCGGCGCTCGAGAGCACCTCCCAGTAGGCCCTCACATTCGGATCGAAGCCGAGCTGGTGGATCCGGTGAGCATAGGTCCGGAAGCGCTCATCGAGCTTGAGGTAGCCGGCGACGACTAGCCGGACGCCTGCATGTTTCTCGAAGATCTCGATCAGAGCCGAGGCGACGAGATCATTGAAATCCCGGTTGTGCGCTTTCGTCCCCGACCCGTAGAACAGCGTGACCGTATCGGTGGCGGCCGGCATTGGACCGCGCGCGATGAACGGCTCGTTGCGGCTGTCGAGCCCGTTGCGCAGGACGTGACAGACGCCCGATCGCACGAGCGGCTGCATGGCTTCCGCCAGGGCAGGCGTCGAGGCGAGACCGGTCTCGCACAGGTGCATCGCGTAGCGGAATAGCGGCACGCCGTACTGCAGCCCGGCGTACTCGGCGGGGGTGATCTGACCCTCGAAGCTGTCGAACGGATCCGGGTAGAAGGCGGGGTCGAACAGCAGGTCATCGATCTCGTAGAGGGTCGGGACGCCGAGTGCGCGTGCGTACAGGATGGCGTGAACGACCTCGGGGAGGGCTGCCACGCGATAGAAGATCACGGCCGATGCCGCATCGATCGCCGGACGGCACCGGCCTGCCTCGCCCTGGCGGAACACCTCGACGTGCCACCCGAGGTGCTCCAGCTGCTCGATCTTCTGGACCACGCGGTAATGGTCGCATTGCGGAAGGTCCCGGTTGGCGACGAGGACGATGCGGGCGGACGAGGCGGGCGGCAGGGGAGCGGGCAGCGGATCGACGACCGGCAACAGCGCGGCGATCTCATCCAGACACGCCGTCAGCGCTGCATCTGCCTCGATACGCCGATGTGCCGCATAGAGCGTGTGCGCCCGCGCGCTCGCCGCCTCGAAGGCACGCGCAATCACCCGATGACCTGCGGCGCGCCAGTGCGGCGAACCGCACCAGTGCGGCGCGGAGCGTCGCAGGCGATCGAACGCGGCCTCCAGCCCGTCGGGCTCGGCCGCGAGCCCTTCTGCCGCGTGAATGTGGCTCCAGACGATGGCGTCCGGCGCTTCGGCGGCCACCAGATAGTCCGCGGTTGCCTCGCGCGCGCGCCCCAAGGCCCGCAACGCGTCGCCGCGGCGATGATGGAAGCGCCCGATCCCCGGCTTGGCCGCGATCGCTCGGTTCAGCGCGTCGTGGGCAATGACGTTGTCGCCCCGCAGGATGTGGTACTCGCCGATCTGCTCCAGAAGGCGTGCGGAGCACTGGCGACGGACGCTCTCAAGGGCGGGAAGCTGAAACGTCTTCGTGACGAACTGCGCGAGCGCGGCGAAGCGCCCGGATCCGGGCTTCTCAACGGTTCGTGGCAGCTTGGCCCGGTAGGCTGCTTCGTCGAAGCAATCCGGGAAAGCCTCCTCCCGCAGGAGCGCGAGAAGCGCCTCACCCTCGGAGCCGGGTAGTCCCTCGGCAATACCGAGGCCGAGCCACTGTCGATACAGGTCTGTATCGCTCGCGGTCGCACGCGCGCCGACATGGCCGCGATAGAACGCGGGGTCGAAGCGCCTGCCGAGGGCAATCGGCGCGAGGCGCTCGATACCCTGCTCGAGAAACACGCACAGGCCATCGATTCGGGAGACCGGCTGCCGCGCCAGCCACGACGCGTTGAGGATGTTGAATTCGTGGAGGACGAAGCATTCGAGCCAAGCCCCCGGCAGCACGCCCGCGATCGACAGGCGTTCGGCGAACGTGTCGGTTGCAGGTGTCCCTTCAGAACAGCCAAGATCCTGGGCCTGGGCGGCGCGCATGCGCTCGAACGACCGCTCGTACGGCGCCAGGTCCAGCGACCGATAGGTGCGGCCCTCTGCACGGCCGAATTGCAGGTAATGGGCCTTGAGTTGCCAGGGGAGAGAAAACTCGACCAGATCGGCATGATTGAGCCGGTACTGGACCGGAACGAAATCGTCCGGCAGCGGGCCGTGACGTCGTTCCAGCGCGGCGATCAGGGCGTCCGCGTTCGGAAAGCGGGACTCCACGCACCCATGACGCTGGAAATGAAGGGCCAGGGCCTCATCGCTCGTCAGTCGGTGCAGGTCGGGGTAGCATCGCCGGTAGAAGACCGGATCGAAGCCGTCGATGCGGGCTTTGCTCCTGCCGAGACGACGCAGGTTGGCGAGGGCACGGGTCGGAAACAAACTGACCAAAACGCCGCCGAGCTACGAGAAATCGGACACCCTGACCCGGTCACTATGGCAGCAGTGGATCGGCACCGTCGAGGGGACGAGTGCACACTTTGGGGCTATCAGCAGGCCGCCCGCCTCGAACGCGACCGACTTCGCGGAGCTTCGTGGGCCGAGCCCATGGTTCCCCCAGCCGATCCCAAATAGGATGATCGGAGATCGGCGGCGCGCGTGGCGCCCTCACGCGCAGCACAGACGGGCGAGCAGGGATCATGGCGTTCGTGGAGGTCAGCTTCGCCGGTCGCGTGTTTCAGCTCGAGAATCGGAACGACATGGACCTCGTGGCCCGGCAGATCGCCGGCGGTTCCTACGAGCCGCCCCTGCCGATGCTGATGATGGCGGTCCTGGTTCGTGCCGAGGGGGTTTTCGTCGACGTCGGAGCCAATACGGGCGTCTACACAGTCATGGCCGGGGCGATCGCTCCCGATCGGTCCATCATCGCCTTCGAACCGTTGCCGCCCGTCGTCGAGATTCTGAAGCGCAACATCCTGGCCAACGGATTGGCGGAGCGCGTGCGTCTGATCGAGGTCGCGCTCAGCGAGAGGGCCGGAACGGCGACGCTCCACCTGCCCGACCCGGGTCACGGCCTCGTCGAAACGAGCGCGTCGCTGGAGCCCGATTTCCAGCCGGCCCATTCGGTCTGCGCCGTGCGGGTCGAACGGCTGGACGACATCGGGATCACCGATCAGATCGGGGTGATCAAGGTCGACATCGAGGGGCACGAGCACGCGTTCCTGCGGGGCGCGCGCGACACGATCCTGCGAGACCGACCCATCATCTTCGCGGAGGTGGTCGGTCCGGCCAAGCGCGCCGCCATCGGTGCGTTCCTGCACAGCGTCGATTACATGGATTTCCGCCTGCGGCCCGATATGGCGATCCACGACGGGGCGGTGATGTTCGACAATGCCGCCTGGAATCATGCCCTTGTACCCAGGGAGCGCCTGCCGGACTTCAAAGCAGCGTGCGATTCCTGCAATCTGACTCTGCTTCGCCGGTTTCAGCTGACTTGATCTGCATCATGAAGCATGGACGATGCTTCCCGCCCTATTCCAAGCGGACAGCTTGCCGGAACCAAATGCAGTGCCGCGCCTGAGGCTCGTTTTTCGCGCAGCTGCTTGCTCATGCAGAATGATGCGCTCGTTCGATCATTATAGAAGAACGATTCGTGCGGACTTGTTCTGACGGCTGGGAGTGCGCGCCGCTGCACCCCGGTGGACGATTGCGTGGGGGGAATCGGTTCGGGCCGCTGGCTCGGCTCCGTGGGACCGGCCGCTCGGCCTGGCGCTTGGGGCCTCGGCCATACGCATCCAGACACCGACGTGCTAGACGCTTTGGCGTACCAGCTCGGTTCCCGGCATCCTTTCGCCACCGTCATCGTCGGGGGAACCGCCAGGTCCATCCCAGACCGCACATCATCAAGCCACCAGGATCCCCATGGCCGGCCTCAAGGACAAGCGTGGCTTCATCGATAAGGACCGGCTCGACCTGTCGGAGCGCAAGGCTGTCGAGTTCTGGATGAAGCGATGGGGCGTCACGCAGGACCAGCTTACGGCAGCGCATCGGAAAGTCGGCCGGATGACGAAGGATATCGCCGCCGAGTTGGGTAAGAAGCGTTAGGCGCGTGCTCGCTGCGGCGGCACACCAGGTCGGCGGACCCGGGCGATGGTGAAGACGCCGTGGACGTCGGCCGGACCACGTTGCTGAACGCAAGGCGGGTCATCGCCCGCAAAGACTCCCCACGATCCGATCTCGGCATCGCGGGCGCGTGGCGGCCTGATGGATGGGTCCAGGGACGGAAGGGGCTGCGCGAATGCCGATCAGCAGGAAGGACCTCGCGGACGCGCGCTCACCGGAGGCGCTCGTCAAACGCATCTTCGAGGCCGAGCCGAACCTCTCAGTGCCCGTGCCGATCAAGGACTTGTGCGCGCGCCTCGGCATCATCGAGATCGAGGATCTCGACACCCCCGGGTTCGAGGGTGGCCTCGTGACCGATGCGAAGCGGTCAGACGGCACCATCCTCGTCAAGCGCGGAGGCGAACCGCGTCGCCGCTTCACCATCGCTCACGAACTCGGCCATTTCCTGATGGCGCACCACGTCCCGGATCAACCCGGCCGGTTCCTGTGCACGAGTGCGGACATGCTTCGCACCACGGCCAGAGCGGGCGACGGGCGGCAGCAAAGGGAGGTCGAGGCCAACCGCTTCGCCACCCTGCTTCTGATGCCCCCACACCGGCTGCGGGGGGCGATGGCGGCCTTTCGCGAGCCCGACCTGCAGCACGTTCTCGCGCTCGCGCGCGACTTCGCGGTCGGCAAGGAGACGGCGGCTCGGGTCTACGTACAGTACCATCCCGCCCGGATCGCGATCGTCGTGACGGGCAGAGGCCGGGTGCAGCGGTGCTACCGCAGCCTCTCCTTCCCGGAGATCACCCGCGCGGTCGGAGACCCCGTCTCGACCGGCTCGCTCTATCACGGCAGCCCGCATCGGCCGAACAGCGCGAGCGACATCGCCGCGTCCTCTCCCGATCTCTGGATCGATGTGAAGCGCGACCTCCGCGCGCCGGCCCTCTACGAGCAGGTGTATCTTCAGCCGAACGGCTTCGCGATGATCCTGCTGCGTCTGGACCCCGTCCCGGAGGAGAGCGCGGAGGAGCGCAGGCTGGATGAGGGCTGGCGTCACCGCTTCCACTCGGGGCGACGGTAGGCGGCACTCGGTCACGGTCGGATCCGGCAGCGCGCTGGTTACAATCCTCTTCGCTTGGCATGACCCGCATCTCTGGCTTGTGGAGATCGATGGGGCGGAGGCTGTCGCCCGGGTCGAGGCGCGCAATGCCGAGACCCTGGCCCGCTCCGCCGACGCGGCCTTCGCCCGGGATCGCGAGACGGCTCGGGGGCTGCTCGGCCGGCCCGAGCGTATCCCGCACGCCCAGCGGTATGGCGGCTTCCTCTCCAACGTCCGGACGGTGCCGAACAGCATGAACGAACCGGACTACACCGCGTGCAGCCACCCGTTACGGCCTGCCAGGACGTGAGGTCAGTGCGTACGACTCGCCCCGGACAGAGATTCAGGACTCGGGTCTCCCGTTCGTGCACAGAGGGGCGTAGCGTGCCGGTTGAGGCGCCGGAGCCCGCAGGATAAGCGGGATCGCTCTGGGCGGGTGGGGGAGCCGTGCCGACTTTGAAGGCGCCTGCCGACGCAGATCTTGCGCGGCTGATCAGGGCCGTGGCGGAGGGCGACCGCACAGCCCTGCGCGCACTCTATGACGCGACCGCCCCGAAACTTCTCGGGATCATCCTGCGTATCCTGCGGGATCGGGGCGCGGCCGAGGATGCGCTGCAGGAGGTCTTCGTGCGCGTCTGGCAGCGGGCAGCCACCTATGATGCGCAGGCTGCCCCATCGCTCGTCTGGCTCGGTGCGATCGCCCGGCACAAGGCGATCGATCGGCTCCGGCAGGACAAGGCCGCGCGTCTGACACAGGCCGACGAGAACTGGCTCGAGCGCCTCGCCGACACACGCGACGGCGAGGCAGACCTCGCCCGTCGAGACGCCCTCGCGCATTGCCTCGAAGCCGTCGAGTCCAGCCAACGCGACTGCCTCCTCCTGGCGTACTGCGAGGGCTGGTCACGCGAGGAGCTGGCGGCGCGGCACGATCGTCCGGTCAATACGATCAAGACGTGGCTGCGTCGTGGCCTCATCAGCCTGCGCGGTTGCCTGGAGGCGTCATGAGCGGCGAGACACGAACGGGCGCCGTGCCTTTCTGGGACGAAGATCGGGACGGGGCGGCGGGTGAGTACGTGCTCGGCACCCTGACCGCCGAGGAGCGCGCCGCCTTCGCCGAGGCGCTGGAGCGCGACGCGTCCCTGCGCGCAGCGGTAGCAGCGTGGGAGGTGCGGCTCTCACCGCTCGCGGCCGCGCCCCGGGCCGTCGAACCCGCCCCGGGCGTGTGGGACGCGATCGAGGCGCGGATCGCGCAGGCGCCCGCAGCCGTATCCGCCGATGGCGGGGCGCGCATTCGGAGGCTGGAGCGCAAGGTGCGAAACTGGCGCCTCGCGGCGGGGGCGGCGACCGCGCTCGCGGCCGGCCTGGCCCTCTGGCTGGCCCTCGGCCTGCGCCCCACGGGCACGGAGCGGCAGTATCTCGCCGTGGTGGATCGCGGCGGCGCTCTGCCCGCTCTGATCGTGCGGGTCGATCTCGACAGCGGCACCGTGCAGGTCCGCAGCCTCGCCGCGGAGACGCCGCCGGACCGCAACCTGGAGCTCTGGTACGTGGGGGCAGGCGCCGCGCCGCGCTCCCTGGGTCTCATCACGGAGGGCGTCGCCCGGCGGCCCATACCGGCTGCCCTGCGTGCGGACGCGGACGGTATGAGCCTAGCGGTCTCGGTGGAGCCGAAGGGCGGTTCGCCGACCGGCGTACCGACCGGTCCGGTCATCTATTCGGGCAAGCTCGTGCGCGAGTGAGGCGGGCTCCGACGTCTGCCGGAGCCCGCTCGGAGGGGATCAGGGCATCAGCACGCCGTTGATGACGTGGATCACGCCGTTCGACTGCATCACGTTGGCGATGGTGACACGGGCGGTGTTGCCCTTGGTGTCGGTCACGGTCAGGCCCTTGCCGCCGCGCGCCATCGCCACGGTGAGCGGCTCGCCCTGGGCGGTCTTCAGCGTGGCCTCGCCGCCGCCCTGTCGGACCAGCTTCATCAGCTCCTTCGACGTGTAGGTGCCCGGCACCACGTGGTAGGTCAGGATGCCGGTGAGCTGGGCCTTGTTCTGCGGCTGGACCAGCGTCTCGACCGTGCCCGGCGGCAGCTTGCCGAAGGCCGCGTTGGTCGGCGCGAACACGGTGAAGGGGCCGGGGCCCGACAGCGTGTCGACGAGGCCCGCGGCCTTCACGGCGGCGACCAGCGTGGTGTGGTCCTTCGAATTGACCGCGTTCTCGACGATGGTCTTGCTCGCGAACATCGGCGCGCCGCCGACCATCGGGTTCTTGGCCGAAGCCGGGGTGGCGGCCACGAGGGCGAGGCCGAGAGCGAGGCGGAGAAGGGTCGTGGACATGGTGTCTCCCTGGAGGTGCGCCCTATGGGGGCGTCGCGAGCCTCTACGGAGGCCAGGGGTGGGAAAGTTTCAGCCTTGTGTGCCGGCGATGCTTGAAAAATCGAACGGCTCGCCGGCCGACAAGCCCAGTCGCCGCGACGTGCTCGGCCAGAGCGTCCGAATGGGGCGGGCTCTCGCGCCGCGCCCGGAACCGGGCGACCCGCTCCCAACCCCGTCCAGGGATGGGGGCGATCCCGGTTCGTCGAGCCGCCGACGCATCGCCGCCGATCCTCCCGGATATGCGCTGACCCTTCAGGATCGCCGTCCGATCGGCGCAGGCGCAGCCAGCGGGTCCGGGCGGCAAGGGCGGCGCGATGGCCGCCCAGCGCCTGTCGAAGGCGAGAGCGTCCGGACGAACGCCAGCCCCCCGAAACGGCCTCGTTCGAGGCTCCGATCACATGGGAGGCGTCAAGCCGTCCCTGCCCACCGCGACGAGCTTTCCGTCGGTCTTGCCGCCATCCTTGGCCACCACGGCGAAGACCTTCGCGCCGGGGAGAAGCACCTGCTTGTGGGCCGGCTCGAAGGCGACGATCGGCGCATCCGAGGGCACGACGATCGTCTTCGCACCCCCGTCCTTGCCGTAGCTCACGGTGAGCGTGCGCGCGCCGCCCTCCGCCGAGACCTTGCCGGCCCGAACGGTGCCGTGCGTCATCGCGCTCTTCACCTTCGAGCCGCCGGCCGTGTGATCGGTGATGGCGTCCCAGGCAGGGTCGTCGTCCGCCGGGCCCCGCTACACGGACCGGTCTCGCAATCTCGCACGGCGCGAGCCCTCTGCGCGATCGCCGGGGGCGCCGCATCACAATCGCGTTGACGCCCTGCGGACGACGGGGCCTCCACGACCGCGACTGCCTGCGGCACCGCGTCGGGTGACACGCCTGCGCCTACGAGGTCGATGTCCGGACCTGCCGGTATCAGCCCGCGGCCGATGCGCCGCGGACGGTCGCAAGGTCGCAGGGCGTGAGCCCGGCTCTGCAGCGCTCTACCTGGGCGGCATGGATCGCGCCTTTCCCATGACCCGCGAGGCCGGCCTCGCTCGTCTCGCCGCCATCACCGACCGGCTCGGGCCACGCTACGCGGCCGAGCGCAACATCGCACCCGGTCCGGACGCGGAGACGACGACATCGGCGCTCTCGCCCTACCTGCGACGCCGGCTGACCACCGAGCAGGAGATCGTCGCCCGAGCCCGGGAGGCGCATGGCGGAGCCGCGGAGAAATTCATCTCGGAGGTGTTCTGGCGGACCTACTTCAAGGGCTATCTCGAGACGCACCCGGCTATCTGGGCCGACTATCTCCGCCTCGTCGCCGCGGGCGAGGAGCAGCTTGCCACCGCGTCCGGGTTGCGCCGCGCCTACGAGCGGGCGGTGGCGGGACGCACGGGCATCGAGGGCTTCGACGACTGGGCGCGCGAACTCGTCGAGACCGGCTGGCTGCACAACCACGCGCGGATGTGGTTCGCCTCGATCTGGATCTTCACCCTGCGCCTGCCCTGGGCGCTCGGTGCCGACTTCTTCCTGCGCCACCTGCTCGATGGCGATCCGGCCTCGAACACCCTGTCCTGGCGCTGGGTGGCGGGACTGCACACGCGCGGCAAGCACTACCTCGCCCGTGCCGAGAACATCCGCCGCCACACCGATGGCCGCTTCGATCCGGTCGGTCTCGATGAGCGGGCCGCCCCGCTGAGCGAGGTCGAGATCGCCCCGACAGTGCCGCTGGCACCGGCCGATCCGCTTCCTGCCGGCTCGGTCGCCTTGCTGATCCATCTCGACGACCTGCACCCGGAGAGCCTGCCGCTCGACCCCGCCCGCGTCGTACGCGTCAGCGGGCTGCTGGCCCACGCACCGGGCGCGAGCGAGGCGGTGCGGGCAGCCGACGCGGCGGCGATGGCGGACGCCCTGGCCCGAGCGGGGGCGCACTTCGCCTGCCCGGCCATGCCGGCGGATGCCGACTGGTCCAGCGACCTTCCGGTGGTTGGTGCTTGGGCACCGGTCGGGCCGAGCGCCTCGAATCTGCCGGCCGGGGTTCTGCGGCTGCGCCGAACCTGGGACGAGGCGAGTTGGCCGCACGCGACGCGCGGCTTCTTCAGGATGCGCACGGCGATCCCGCGCATCCTCGACGCCGTCGCGGCGTAGGGAGACCGATCATGGTGAGTCGCCGCGAGGTCGGTGCGGCCGCCCTCATGGCCGCGAGCCTTCTGCCCCGTCGGGCGCAGGCCCGCGACGCACCCCCTCCGCTCGCCGCAGGGCGGCCGATGCGCATCGCCATGCTGCTCTATCCGGGCATGACGGCCCTCGACGTGGTCGGCCCGCACGACTTGCTCGCGGGCCTCGCACCCGGCAGCCTCCATCTCGTCGCCCGGACTCCCGGCCCCGTACCGAGCGACACCGGCATCGGCCTGCTTGCCACGACGAGCTTTGCCGCCTGTCCCGCCGACCTCGACGTGCTGTTCGTGCCCGGCGGTGACGGTACCCCCGCCCAGATGCGCGACGCCGCCACGCTCGCCTTCCTGCGGGACCGGGCGGGTCGCGCGCGCTGGGTCACGGGCGTCTGTACCGGTTCGCTGATCCTCGGGGCCGCGGGGCTGCTCGACGGATACCGCGCGACCTCGCACTGGTGCGTGCGCGACACCGTGCTGCCCCTCCTCGGCGCGGTCCCGGTCGATGAGCGCGTGGTGTTCGACCGAAACCGGATCACCGCGGCGGGCATCTCGGCCGGGCTCGACTTCGCCCTCGCGCTCGCCGCCCGCCTGCGGGGTGACGACTATGCGCGAACGGCCCAGCTCGTCGCGGAATATGCGCCGCAGCCGCCCTTCGCGGCGGGTAGCCCGGCAAAGGCGGGACCAGCGATCACGCGCGGGGCGCTCGCGATCCTCGGCGATCTCGTCGCCGAGGCGCGAGCGGCCGCAACCGCAAGTCGCCCCCGTTAGCCGCGCGCTTCGGGCGGATGCGAGAGGTCGCGCGGGGCGAGCGCAGAGGCTGACGCGGCCGCTCGCTTCACGCTATGAGCCGGAACCGTCGAAGATCCCATTCCGCATGTCACACCCGTCCGACCTGTCCGACGTCCACGACACCGAACGCCTGTACGCCCTCGCTTCCTACGGCATCCTCGATACGCCGGCGGAGGAGGGATTCGACGACGTCGTCCAGCTCGCCGCCGAGCTCTGCGCCGCCCCGGTGGCGCTGGTCAGCCTGGTTGCCGACAGTCGGCAGTGGTTCAAGGCCCGCCTGGGTTTCCCGGACTGCCAGACCGACCTCGACCGGTCGGTCTGCGTCCACGTCCTGTCCGCACCGGATCTGCTGGTCATACCCGACCTGACCCAGGATCCGCGGACTCGGGCCAATCCCCTCGTGGTCGAGGATCCGCACCTGCGCTTCTACGCGGGCGCGCCGCTGCGCAGCCCCGAGGGCCATGTGCTCGGCAGCCTGTGCGTGATCGACGGCGCGCCGCGGCCGGACGGCCTGACCGCCTCACAGGCCCGCGGGCTGCGGGCGCTGGCCCGGCAGGTGATGAGCCAGCTGGAGATCCGCCGCGCCGTCGCGGCCCGCGACGTGGCCCTGGCGGAGCAGGCGGCCACCATCGCGCAGCAGAACGCCCTGATCGCCACACAGGCCGACGTGCTGGCGGCCGGCGGCGACCTCGACCGCATCCTCGATGCGCTCCTGGCCGGGGCCATGCGCGCCGTCCCGCAGGCCGAGGGCGGGGTGATCGAACTCCTGGACGACGACACCTTGCTCTACCGCACGACCCGTGGCCGCCTGACGGACCGGCAGGGTTTGCGCGTCCCGCTCGACGGCAGCCTGTCGGGCGCCTGCTTCCGCGGCGGCGAGGCCCTGCGCCTGGACGACGTGCGGGCGGATGGCCGCGTCAACCAGGACCTGGCCGCGCGCATGGGCCTGCGCGCCTGCGTGATGGCGCCGATCAAGCGCGGATCCGACACGGTCGGGGTCCTCAAGCTCCAGTCGGACCGGGCCGGAGCGTTCGCCGAGCTCGACCTCCGGGCGGCGCGCCTGTTCGCCGGCATGATCTCGGCGGGGCTGGCCCAGGCCAGCGAAGCCGAGGCGCGCCGGGCCGGGCAGGTCAGCGAGGGTCGCTACCGCGCGCTGTTCGACAGCGCGACCGACTACGCCATCCTCCTGCTCGACCTCGCCGGCCGGATCGTCGATTGGAACGCGGGTGCTGCGCGCATCCTCGGCTGGTCGCCGGAGGAGGTGGCGGGGCTCACCACGGACCTGATCTTCACGCCCGAGGACCGGGAGGCGGGCATACCGGCCCAAGAACTGCTGACGGCGGCTCGCGAGGGGCGGGCGCTCGACGAGCGCTGGCATCTGCGCAAGGACGGCACGGCCTTGTGGGCGTCCGGCGAGCTGATGCGGCTGCAGGATCCGGCCGGAACCCATCAGGGATACGTCAAGTTCCTGCGCGACCGCACCGCGCAGCACGCGGCCGGCGAAGCCCTCCGCACGGCCGAGGCCAACCTGCGGCGCGCGCAGGCGGCCGGCGGGGTCGGCCTGTTCACCGTCAGCATCGCGGACGGCCTCCTCCACCCCACTCCGGAATTCTGCCGTCTCTACGGCCTGCCCGTGCGAGAGAGCTACCCGGCAGGCGATTTCGAGCGGCTGATCGTCGCCGAGGACCGGCACTTGATCTCGACGGCCGAGACCCGCCGCAGCGGCCGGCCACCCCGCGACGTCGAGTACCGTATCCGCCGGCCGGATACCGGCGCCCTGCGCTGGATCGCCCGCCGGGGCGAGATTGAGCGCGACGCCCGGGGCCGGCCGGTCCGGTTCTCGGGCGTGGCGCGCGACATCACCGAGCAGCGGCGCGCCGTCGATGCCCTGGCGCGCAGCGAGGAGCGCTTCAGGATGATCCTGGACACGATCGAGGCGGCCTTCGCCATCGTCGAGGTCAAGTTCGACGCCGACGACCGGCCGGTCGATTACCGCTTCCTCGAGGCCAACCCGGCCTTCGAGCGGGAATCCGGCGTCAACCTGCGCGGCAAGTGGGTGACGGAGTTCGCGCCGGACCTCGAACGATTCTGGTTCGAGACCTACGGGCGCGTCGCCAAGACCCGGGAGCCCGCGAATTTCGAGAGCTATGCGGAGGCCTTCAAGCGCTGGTTCGACGTGCGCGCGGTGCCCGTCGGGGAGCCGGCCGACCGCCAGATCGCGATCATCTTCAACGACGTGACCGCCCGGCGGGTCGCGGAGGAGCGCCTGCGCGCCAGCGAGGCGCGCGCGCGCGAGAACGTGGAGCGCGTCCAGCTCGCGCTGGCGGCCGGCGCGATCATCGGCACCTGGCACTGGGACCTGCCCACCGATCGGTTCGCGGTCGACGAGGCCTTCGCGCGCAGCTTCGGCCTCGACCCGGCGCTCGGGCGCGAGGGCATCCCGCTCGCCCAGATCGTCGCGACCGTGCACCCCGACGACCAGGCGGGGCTGGCCGAGGCGATCCGGGAGGCGATCGCCCGGGGAGGCGCCTACGCCCACCAGTACCGCACGCGCCGGACGGACGGGAAGTACTACTGGCTGGAGGCCAACGGCCGCGTGGACCACGCGCCGGACGGCACGCCGCTGAGCTTCCCCGGCGTCCTCATCGACGTTGAGGAGCGCCGCGCCGTCGAGGCCGAGCGCGACCGGGCCATCGCGGCGCTGCGCGCCCTCAACGAGACCCTCGAGCAGCGCGTGGCCGAACGGACCGACGAGCTGATGCAGACCGAGGAGAAGCTGCGCCAGTCGCAGAAGATGGAGGCGGTGGGCCAGCTCACCGGCGGCCTCGCGCACGACTTCAACAACCTGCTGGCGGGCATCTCCGGCTCCCTGGAACTGATGGGCACGCGGATCGCCCAGGGCCGCCTGTCGGACGTCGACAAGTACATGGCCGCCGCCCAGGGCGCGGCCAAGCGCGCCGCCGCCCTGACGCACCGGCTCCTCGCCTTCTCCCGGCGCCAGACCCTCGACCCGCGCCCGACCAACGTGAACGCGCTCGTGGAGGGCATGACCGACCTGATCCAGCGCACGGTCGGGCCGAGCATCCCGGTCGAGGCCGTGGGGGCGACCGGCCTCTGGCCGGCGCTGGTCGATCCGAGCCAGCTCGAGAACGCGCTCCTGAACCTCTGCATCAACGCCCGCGACGCCATGCCGGACGGCGGGCGCATCACGGTCGAGACCGCCAACCGCTGGATGGACCGCGAGGCCGCCCGCGCCCACGAGATCCCGGAGGGCCAGTACCTGTCCCTGTGCGTGACCGACACCGGCACCGGCATGCCACCCGAGATCGTCGCGCGCGTCTTCGAGCCCTTCTTCACAACGAAGCCGATCGGCCAGGGCACGGGCCTCGGCCTCTCGATGATCTACGGCTTCGCCCAGCAGTCGGGGGGGCAGGTCCGGATCTACTCGGAGGTCGGCCAGGGCACCACGGTGTGCATCTACCTGCCGCGCTACTACGGCGACGCCTCACCGGACGAGGGCGGCGTCGAGCGCACGCCTGCCGCCTTCGCGGAGGCCGGCGAGACCGTGCTGGTCGTGGACGACGAGCCCTCCGTGCGCATGCTGGTGACGGACGTGCTCTGCGATCTCGGCTACGCGGTGATCGAGGCCGCCGACAGCGTCGCCGGCCTCAAGGTGCTGCGCTCGGACGTGCGCATCGACCTGCTGATCACCGATGTCGGCCTGCCCGGGGGCATGAACGGCCGGCAGATGGCCGATGCGGGCCAGGACGTCCGCCCGCAGCTCAAGACCCTGTTCATCACCGGCTATGCCGAGAACGCCGCCGTCGGCAACGGCCACCTGCGGCCGGGCACGCAGGTGCTGACCAAGCCGTTCGCGATCGATACGCTGGCCTCCCGGGTCCGCGCGCTGATGAGCCTTTAGGGCGTCCGGGCACGGCTGCCGGGCCGGGCCGCCGCCTCAGGGAGAGGCCGGCCCGGCGACCGGGAAATCGAGGCGCACCACCACGCCGCCCTCCGAGCTGTGCCGGAGGACGCCGCCGAGCTGGCTCGCCAGTCCCTGGCAGATGCGGAAGCCGAGACTCCTGCCGGCCTCTGGGTCGAACGCGGCGGGCAGACCCCGCCCGTCGTCGGCGATGGTCAGCATCAGGCGCTCCGGCGTCAGCTGGTCCAGCCGGACCGTGATGGTGCCGCGCCCACCCGGGACGAAGGCGTGCTTGAGGGCGTTGGTGACCACCTCGACCACGAGGAGGGACAAGGTCGTCAGGCGTGGCAGGTCGAGCTGGACGTGGGAGGCATCGACCAGGCAGACGACGTTGCGTGCGCCGGTCGCGTCGAGCAGGTCGGAGCACAGCTCCTGCAGGTACCGGCCGACCGGCTGGCTCACCCGCTCCGGGTCGTAGAGGCGCCGGTGGATCCGGGAGATCGTCTCGAGGCGCACGCGCGCCTCGTCCAGGGCCGACAGCGCCGCCGACGGATCCGCCCCGACCTTCCTCTTCTGGAGGGTGAGCAGCGCGGCAACGAACTGCATGTTGTTGGCGACGCGGTGCTGAAGCTCCTGGAACATGGTCCGCTGCTGCTCGTACAGCGTCGCGGTGACCGCGCGCTCCGCCTGCAGGCGCGTGCCGGCGCGCTGCATGAGGTGGATCAGCGCGATGTCGACCCCCACGATGCCGGCATAGAACAGCAGCGCGAGCGCGGTCGCCCCGTCCAGCGCGTAGGATCCGGTCGGCGGCAGGAAGAAGTACCAGGCGGAAAGGCCGCACAGCACCGCGCAGACGATGCCCGGCCGCAGGCCGCAGAAGAAGGTCGTGAGGATCACGGCCGGGAAGAAGGTCAGGTAGGGAAAGCCCGGCGGCAGCACGTCGTCGACCGCGAAGCGCAGCGCGAGCGCGATTCCGGTCGCCGCCACGGCCGCGACGTCGCCCATCCAGGGATGGGCGCGCAGCCGCCCCGTGAGGTGGGCCAGGACGCGGAGATCGGGTCGATGCCGTGACGTCGCGGTCGAGCTGATGAGGACACTCCCGTTCGGGTGAGGCCGGCCGGGCGGCCCGCCATGCGCACCCGCACCGTTACGGCGAACCCGGCCTTAACAGGTGCTTAACGGCCCGGCGGCGCCGGTGGCGAAGGTCTCGATCCGGCATTACGCGGGTCCCCGCGCGCGATCGGCGATTCGCGCGCGGCACGCCCGGCCGCGGCGGCTACTTGTCGAAGATGGCCTGGAGGGCGGCCCGCTCTTTCGTCGCCGGCAGCGCGATGAGCGCCAGGATCCGGGCCTTGTCCGGCGTGAGGTCGCCCGCGAACACCGCGCCGGCCTTGAGCAGCGTGTTGCCGCCGCCCTTGAAGCCGTAGACCGGCAGGGCGCGCCCGTCGTAGACCTTGGTGGCCACGATGACCGGAACGCCCTTGGCGATCACCTCGGCGATGGCGTCGTGCATCTCCGCGTTCATGTTGCCCCAGCCATAGGCCTCGACCACGATCGCCTCGGCGCCGGTCTCTGCCGCGTGGCGGACCTGACTGCCGTCGGCGCCGGCATACATCGCGACCAGATCGATCCGCGGCATCCGCTCGGGCAGCGGCAGGGTCTGGCGCCGCAGCGACTTCCGGCTGAAGACGACCCGGTCCTCGTCCACGTAGCCGAGGATGCCCGCATCCCCCGAATTGAAGGTCTCGACGTTGCTCGTGTGGGTCTTGCGGACCTCGCGCGCCGCGTTGATGCGGTGGTTGAGGGTCACCGTGACCCCGAGGCCGGCCGATCCGTCCGCCAGGATCTGGCGCGCCGCGTTGAGGAGGTTGCGCGGGCCGTCGGCGTCCCAGTCGGAGGCGTTGCGCTGCGCGCCGACCAGCACCACCGGCTTGTCGCTCTTCAGCGTCAGGTCGAGGAAGTAGGCGGTCTGGTCGAGGGTGTCGGTGCCGTGCAGGACGATCGCGCCCCGAATGCCCGGGTCGGCCAGGATCTCATCGACCTTGCGCGACAGCGCCGGCCAGCGGTCCGGCCCCATGTAGTCGCTCGGGACGTTGCTGAACTCGGTGACCGCGATGGTGGCAATGTCCTTCAGCTTCGGCACGGCCGAGACGAGGTCCTCGCCCGAAAGCGCCGGCACCGGCGCATGGGTGGTGGGGTCGAGCTTCATCGCGATCGTGCCGCCGGTCGCGACCACGGCGATCTTCGGAAGCTCCGCGGCACCCGCCTGGGCCCCGAGCAAAGTCAAGCCGGCGAGGCCGAGCAGCGTTTGCCTCAGAAACTCTCCAGCCATACCCAAACCTCCGTCGCCGAGAATCGGCCATTCGAACACCCTGCACGACGCGAGGGTTCCTCACATCCGCGGTGATGCTTCGCGGGACTCGCGACGCCGACCGGGACGACTTCCGCTCGCGATCTAACGACCTTTGCGGGTATGGGATAGACGCACTGCGGCGCTACGGATCTGGTCGGTAACGATGCACCCACCTGTCGCCCTCGTCGGGAACCTCGGGACCGACGACGAGGTCCGGTACCTCGCGGCATTGTCCGCCGCGATGCCCGAGGAGTGCGTCCGGCCGTTCCGCGCGCTGACGGAGACGGAACGGGCCACGGTCGAGGTCGCGGTCGTGGCCAACCCCGACCCCGCGGAGGTGGCGCGGCTGCCGCGCCTCGCCTGGATCCACTCCCTGTGGGCCGGTGTCGAGCGTCTCGTGCGGGATCTCGGCGCCGGGGCGCCGCCGATCGTGCGGCTGGTCGATCCCGAACTCGCCCGCACCATGGCCGAGGCCGTCCTGGCCTGGACCTACTACCTGCAGCGCGACATGCCCGCCTATCGGCGCCAGCAGGAGGCGGCGCTGTGGCGCCCGCGGGCCTACCGCGCGCCGGCCGACACGACGGTCGGGCTGCTCGGGCTCGGCGCCCTCGGCGCCGCGGCGGCGCATCGGCTGGTCGAGGCGGGCTTCCGCCTGGCGGCCTGGAGCCGGTCGGCTCCGTCCGCGACGGCCCGCGCGGCGCTGCCGCCGATCGTGACCTGCGCCGGTCCCGACGCGCTGCCGGATCTCCTCGCGCGCAGCGACATCGTGGTCTGCCTGCTCCCGCTGACGGCGGAGACCCGCGGCCTCCTCGATGCGCGGCGGCTTGCCGCGATGAAGCCGGGCGGTGCCCTCGTCAACCTCGCGCGTGGGCCGATCGTCGTCACCGGCGACCTGCTCGCCGCCCTCGATGCCGGCCATCTCGCGCACGCGGTCCTCGACGTGTTCGACGCCGAGCCGCTGCCCGCCGGTTCCCCGCTGTGGCGGCACCCGGACGTCACGGTCCTGCCGCACGTCGCGGCTCCGACGAACCCCGTGACCGCCGCGGCCGTGGTCGCGCGCAACCTGCGCGCCTATCGGGCGACCGGGCGGATACCCGCCTCCGTCGATACCGCGCGCGGCTACTGACGCGCATGCGCATCGCGTCCTCCCCGGGCCGAGCACCGAGGCCGGGCCGGCCGGTCCACCGCCGCGTCGCACCCCTTGTCCTGAATCAAGGCAGCCGGGATGCCCCTCGATAGAAGGAGCCCTCGGGCGCGCGGGCCCTCGCGGATCGGGCCTCCCCGTCCGGACGGGGGCCGGGCAGGCGCACCGGGCGAGGCATTCGGATGGCGAGCGAGCGAGCCCATCGGGTCCACGAGCCGGCGCGCGCGCGGAGCGCGGCGATCCGCGGGCCGGCGGCCCGCCCGCTCGCCCCTCCCGACGCGACGGCCGACGATGCCCCCCACGACACGCGGCAGATCCATGCCCTGCCGGTCCCCGAGGTCCTCGGACGCTTCGGGACCGTCCTGCATACGGGTCTGACGGAGGCGGAGGCCCGCGCACGGCTCGCACGGTTCGGTGGCAACGTGATCGCCGCCAGGGAGCGGGCCGGCGCGCTCGCCCTGCTCCTGCACCAGTTCGCGAGCCCCGTCGTCTACCTGCTCGCGGCGGCCGCCGCCCTGTCGCTCGCCTTCGGCGACTGGCGGGAGACGGCGGCGATCGTCGCGGTCCTGGCGGTCAATACCAGCCTCGGCTTCTTCACCGAACTGCGCGCGGCACGCTCCGTCGAGGGATTGCGGGCCCTGTGCACGCATGCGGCCCGCGTGCGCCGCGACGGGCACGCGCGGGTGCTCGCCGCGGAGCAGCTCGTCCCGGGCGACATCGTGCTGGTCGAAGGCGGCGACGCCGTGCCGGCCGACCTCCGGCTGATCGACGCGTCGAACCTCGGCGTGGACGAGTCCATGCTCACCGGCGAGGCCGTGCCGGTGGACAAGTCGGCCGATCCGGTCGCCCCCGGCGCACGCTTGGCCGAGCGCGCCTCCATGATGTTCCGGGGCACCCTGGTGACCCGCGGCAGCGGCACGGGCGTCGTCGTCGCGACGGGGGCGGGAACCGAGCTCGGCCATGTGTCGCAGCTCGTCGAAGGCACCGAGCCCGACGCCTCGCCGTTGGAGCGTCGCCTGGAGCGCCTGTCCGGCCAGATGGTCTGGGCGGTCCTGGCGACCGCTGCCCTCCTCGCCGGTCTCGGCATGGCGGCCGGCAAGGACCTTCGCCTCATGGCCGAGGCGAGCATCGCGCTCGCCGTCGCGGCCATCCCGGAAGGCCTGCCGATCGTGGCGACCCTGGCGCTCGCGCGCGGCCTGTGGCGCATGGCGCGGAAGAATGCGCTGATCGAGCGCCTCGCGGCCGTCGAGACGCTCGGCGCCACCACCGTGATCCTGACCGACAAGACCGGCACCCTCACCGAGAACCGGATGACGGTGCGGCACCTGTCGCTGCCCTCGGGCGAGGTGGACCTGGCCGAGCCTGGCCGAGGCGGCGCCGGGGCCGAGCGTCTTCTCCGCGCGGCCATGCTCTGCAACGATGCGGCGCTCGGGCAGGGCCCGGGCGGGGCCAGCGGCGACCCGATGGAGCAGGCGCTGCTGCGGGCGGGCCGTGCCGGCGGGCTCGACCGTGCGGCGCTCCTGCGCGACTGGCCGCTTGTCGGAAAGCACGCCTTCGACGCGGCCACGCGGATGATGGCGACGGTCCACGCCGCCGGGCAGGGGTACGTGGCGCTCGTCAAGGGCGCGCCGGAGGCGGTGCTCGCCGCCTCGCGCCGCGTCGGCGATGCGCAGTGCCCCGTCCCCCTCGACGGCGCCACCCGGGACCTGTGGCGCCGCCGCGTGGAGGCCATGGGCGCGCGGGGCCTGCGGGTCATCGCCTGCGCCGAGGCCCCCCTGGCGGATGCGCGGGCCCGCCCGTTTGAGGATCTCGCCGTCCTGGGATTGATCGGGCTGGAGGACCCGGCGCGCGCGGACGTCCCGGCCGCGCTGGCGGCTTGCCGCGCGGCCGGCATCCGCGTGGTCATGGTCACGGGCGATCACGCCGTCACGGCCCGGAGCGTCGCCGAGGCGGTCGGGCTCGCGCGGCCGGGCGACCGGGTCGCGGAGGGCGTTCTGGGCGATGGGGATCCGGAGGGGCTCGCGGACGTCTCGGTCTTCGCCCGGGTAAGCCCCGCCGAGAAGCTGGCGCTGGTCCGGGCGTACCAGGAGAGAGGCGAGGTCGTCGCCATGACCGGCGACGGCGTCAACGACGCCCCGGCCCTGAAACAGGCCGATATCGGCGTGGCGATGGGCGGGCGGGGAACCGACGTGGCGCGCGAGGCGGCCGCGATGGTCCTGCTGGACGATGCCTTCCCGACCATCGTCGGTGCGATCCGCGAGGGGCGGATCATCTTCGACAACATACGCCGCTTCGTCGCCTACCTGCTGTGCTGCAACCTGAGCGAGGTGCTGGTCGTCGGGCTCGCGGTCCCGACGGAACTGCCGCTGCCCATCCTGCCGCTGCAGATCCTCTACCTGAACGTCGTGACCGACATGTTCCCGGCCTTCGCGCTCGCGCTGGGGGAGGGGCCGGACGACATCCTCGAACGCCCCCCGCGCGACCCGAAGGAGCCCATCCTCGGAAGCGCCCAATGGGTCCGGATCGCCGCCCACGCCGCCGCCATGACGGCCGCGACGTTCGGGGCCCTGGCGGTCGCCGCCCTGTGGCTCGGCCTCGACCGGGCCGGGGTGGTGACCGTGACGTTCCTGACGCTCGCCTTCACGCAGCTCTGGCAGATCTTCAACATGCGGGCCCCGGGCTCGCATCCGCTCCGCAACGAGGTCACCCGCAACCCCTGGGTCTGGGCCGCCCTGCTGCTCTGTACGGTGCTGCTCGTCGGGCCGGCCTACCTGCCTCCGGTCGGCGCCGTGCTCGGCATCGTCCCGCCCGATCCGGCCATGTGGGGCGTGATCCTCGGCGCGAGCCTCGCGCCGCTCCTCCTCGTCGAGCTCCGGGCGATGATCGTCGGCGAGCCGAGGCGGCCGAGGCGGCCGAGGCCCGCATGACCGCCGCCGGCCTCGGGGCGCGGGCCGAGGGCCAGCCTCACCGCTGCTCGAAGCGGGCCTGGAGGCTGTGGCCGTGCAGCTTTGCCGAGAGCACGACCTTCGTGCCCGCCGCCAGCGGCGCCTTCAGGTCGCCGACGAGCCTGTTCGGAGCCGCAGGCCTCAGGGTCACGGTCTCCGTCCTACCCCCGGCCTGGATGAAGGCCTTGGCCGCCAGGCCGGCCGTGTCGACCGGCTTCCCCGCCTCGTCGCTGAGGAAGAACGTGACGCCGCTCCCGGTGGCGACGAACTCGACCGGATGGCCGTCCGAGACCGTGGTCTGGCCGCCGTTCGGGCCGGCGCCGAGCGCCGGCGTGGCGCCGAGCGCCGGCGTGGCGGCGAGCGCCAGGACGAGGGCCGCGGCGCGGAGTGCGGTGCGCATGGTGATGTCCCTTCTGGGTGGGTGAGGGCGGCCTCAGAACGCCTCGGCCGGGGTGGATCTCGGGGCGTCGGGCGAGGCCTCCGGCCGGCGCCGGGCCTCCGCCCGCAGCCGCTCGAGCGGCCCGCGGCCGAAGGTCAGGAAGAGGACCGGCGTCAGGACCGTGTCGAGGAGCGTGGCGCTGATCAGGCCGCCGAAGATCGTCACCGCCACCGGGTGCAGGATCTCCTTGCCGGGCGCGTCCGCGCCGACCAGCAGCGGCACCAGGGCGACGCCGGCCGAGAGCGCCGTCATCAGCACCGGCGCCAGCCGCTCCAGGCTGCCGCGGATCACGAGGTCGCGCCCGAACGGCATGCCCTCGTGGATCGCGAGGTTCAGGTAGTGGCTGATCTTGAGGATGCCGTTGCGCGTGGCGATGCCCGTCAGCGTGATGAAGCCGATCATCGAGGCGACCGAGAGCGGCTGCCCGGCGAGCCACAGGGCCGCCACCGAGCCGATCAGCGCCAGCGGGATGCTGCCGAGGATGATCAGCGTGAACACGACGGAGCGGTAGCGGCTGTAGAGCAGCGCGAAGACCAGCGCGAGCGAGAGGAGCGAGAGCAGGCCGATGGTCCGGCTCGCCTCGGCCTGCGCCTGGAACGAGCCCTCCAGACTGGTGGCGTAGCCGTCGGGCAGGTGCGTCGCGGCGACCCTCTCCCGGATGGCCAGGACGATCCGGCCCATGTCGGCGCCGGCCTGCGTGTTGGCCTGGACCACGATGCGGCGGCGGGCGTTCTCGCGCAGGATCTGGTTCGGCCCGTCGGTCTCGCGGATGTCGGCGATCTGGCGCGCCGGCACCCAGCCCGAGGGCGTCTCGACCAGCATGTCGCCGAGGCGCTGGGTGGTGCGCATCGTGTCGGACAGCCGCATCACCACGTCGAAGCGGCGGTAGCCGTCGACCACGCGCGAGACGACCTGGCCGTTCGAGAGGCGGCTCAGCTGCTCCACCAGGGCCGCCGGCTGCACCCCGTAGAGGGCGGCCCGGGCGTAGTCGACGCGGATCTCGAGTTGCGGGATCAGCACCTGCTTCTCGACCTGCAGGTCGGCGATGCCCGGGATGTCGGCCACGCGCCGCCGGATGTCCTCGGCCAGCCCCCGCAGGGTGTCGAGATCCTCGCCGAAGATCTTCAGCGCGATCTCGGCGCGCACGCCCGACAGCATGTGGTCGAGCCGGTGCGAGATCGGCTGGCCGACATTCACGCTGACCGGCAGCACCGCGAGGCGGCCGCGGATGTCGGCCACGAGCTCGGGCTTGGGCCGGGCCCCGGGCTTCAGGTCGATCTCCAGGTCGGAGGCGTGCACGCCTTCCGCGTGCTCGTCGAGTTCGGCCCGCCCGGTGCGGCGGCCGATGGAGCGCACGTCCGGCATGTCGAGGAGCAGGCGCTCGGCCACGAGGCCGATCCGGTTGCTCTCTGCGAGCGAGATGCCGGGGTTGAAGCTCATGTTGACCGTGAACGAGCCCTCGTTGAACGGCGGCAGGAAGGTGCGCGGCAGGAAGGCCGCGGCCAAGCCCGCGCCCGCCACCGCGAGGGCCGCCGCGACCATCACCGGGCGGGCGTGCCCGAGCAGGGCGCGCAGCAGCGCGGCGTTGCCGCGCTTGAGGACGCGCACCAGCCCGCTCTCGTGCTCCTCCAGGCGCTTCAGGCCCGGCAGCAGGTAGTAGGCTAGCACCGGCGTCAGGGTGATCGAGACGAGGAGGCTTGCCAGGATCGAGACGATGTAGGCCTGCCCCAGCGGCGCGAAGAGCCGGCCCTCGATGCCGGAGAGGGCGAAGAGCGGCACGAAGACGAGCACGATCACCATCGTGGCGTAGACGATGCCGGAGCGCACCTCGTTCGAGGCCGAGACCACGACCTCGAAGACCGAGCGCGTATTGCCGGCCCGCCGGTTCTCGCCGAGGCGGCGGAAGATGTTCTCGACATCGACGACCGCGTCGTCGACGAGCTCGCCGATGGCGATCGCGAGGCCGCCGAGCGTCATCGTGTTGATGGACAGCCCGGCCGCGTGGAACACGATCGCGGTGGCCAGGATCGAGACGGGAATCGCAGTCAGCGAGATCGCGGTGGTGCGCACGTTCAGCAGGAAGGCGAACAGTACCACGGCGACGACGGCGACCGCCTCCATCAGCACGGTCTCGACGTTGCGGATCGAGGTCTCGATGAAGTTGGCCTGCCGGAAGATGAGCTGGTCGGCGCGCACCCCCTTGAAGGCGCAGGCCTCGCCCGCGGCCTCCGTCCGGGACGGGCCCCCGCGCTCCGGCGTCTTCCCGGCGCCGCAGGCGTTCAGGCCGGCGGTGATCTCCGCGAGCGCCGCCTCGACCTGACGGGTGAGCCGGACCGTGTCGACGCCCGGCTGCTTCTCCACCGAGACGACCACCGCGGGCGCGCCCATGTAGCCCGCATCGCCCCGCTTCACCCGGGCCGCGAACGAGACCTCGGCGACCTGCCGCAGGTAGATCGGCCGGCCCTGGACGTTGGCCACAACCAGGGTGCGCAGGTCGTCGAGGTCCATGGTCCGGCCGATGTTCCGGATCAGGTACTCGCGGGCGTACTGGTCGGTGAAGCCGCCGCCCGTGTTGGTGCCGAACTGCGCGAGCGCCGTCTCCAGCTGGGCGTGGGTGACGCCCAGCGCCCGCAGCGCCGTGGGCTGGGGCGCCACGCGGAACTGGCGCACCTCGCCGCCCATCGGGATCACCTGGGCGACGCCGGGGATCGAGAGCAGGCGCGGGCGGATGGTGAAGTCGGCGAGTTCCCGCAGCTGCATCGGCGAGACCGAGCCGCCGGAGAGCGCCACCATCACGATCTGGCCCATGATCGAGGAGACCGGGCCCATCATCGGGTTCACGGTGGGGGGCAGCTGCGGCCGCACCATCGCCAGCCGCTCGGAGACCTGCTGGCGGTTGCGGTAGATGTCGGTGCCCCAGTCGAACTCGACATAGATCACCGAGAGCCCGACGCCCGAGACCGAGCGGACGCGGGCGACGCCGGGCAGCCCGTTCATCTGCGTCTCGACGGGAAAGCTGACGAGCTGCTCGACCTCCTGGGGCGCCAGCCCCTCGGCCTCGGTCATGATGGTGACGGTCGGCCGGTTGAGGTCGGGGAAGACGTCCACCGGCAGCTTCGTGACGACGAAGCCGCCGTAGAGGACGAGCACCGCCGCGAGCGCCAGGACGAGCAGGCGGTTGCGCAGGGACTGCGCGACGAGGAGCGTGAACATCGGGCGCGTCTCCTCAGCGGACCTGGTTGAGGAGTTCGGCGCCCTGGGTCACGATCCGCTTCCCCGGGGCCAGCCCGGACACGACCAGGACGTTGCCCGCGTCGAGGGGCTCGACCCGCACCTCGCGCGGCTGGAAGCGCTCGGGCGCGACGTGCTCGTACACGATGCTCTGGCCGTTGCCGCCGCGCACCACGCTCATGCGCGGCAGCGCCAACCCCGCCTGCTGGGCGTCCGTCGCGGCCAGCACGGTGACGAACTGGCCGGTGCGCAGTTCGGGCGGCGCGCCCTCCACCGCGAAGTGCATCGGCACCGCCTGGCTCCTGTCGGCGAGGCCGGCGCCCATATAGGCCAGCCGCAGCATCCGGCCGTCCGCCAGGCGCGCCGTCGCGTCCTGCCCGCCCGCCAGCGCGTCGAAGCTCAGCGCCTCGACCCAGAGCCGGCTCGGATCGACGATCTGGAAGACCTGCACGCCGGGGCTCGCCATCTGGCCGGCCACCGCGCTCGCCTCCGCGACGACCCCGTCGACCGGCGCTCTCAGCGCCTCGGGCTGCTGGCGGATGTTGTCGAGGGCCGCGCGGCGGTCGTGCAGGCCCTTGAGTTCGGCCTGGGCATCCTCCAGCTGGACCTGCGAGACGGCGCCGCCCGGCGCGAGCTTGCGGTAGCGCTCGACACGCCGCTCGGTGATCACGATCTGCTGGTCGAGTTCCCCCTGCCGCTGGCGCATGTCGGAGACGTCCACCGCCTGCACCGGGGGCGTCACGTAGGCGAGCACCTCGCCCTTGCGCACCCGCGCGCCCAGGCGCGGGAAGATCCCGGATTCCGGCGGCGAGAGGCGGCCGCCGACCGAGGATTGTACGACGCCGCTGGCGCTCGGATCGGGGACGATGCGGCCGGGCAGCTCGACCGTGCGTCGCAGGGTGTCGGAGGCGGTCACCACGGTCCGGACCGCGAGGACGCGCTGGGTGGGCTTGGGCACGAAGACCGAGCCGTCCGGCTGGCGTCGCGCGAGGTCCTGGGCGGAGGGCGCGGCCATCGGCGCGAGGGGGGGCGCGGACCCGCCTTCGCCGTGGCCCTCGTGCGCGAAGGCCCGGGGCGCGAAGGCGAGGGCGACGACGAGCACGACCAGGGCGGTGGCCGGCAGGTAGCGGCGGCCCCGCATCAGCAGCGTGACCGCGCTGCCCAGGAGGAAGCCGAGGCCGCCGACGGCGAGCGGCAAGGGATCCGCCTCCTTCAGGTGGCGCTGGAAATCGTGGGCCGCGGCGAGGCCGGCCGCCCAGGCCGAGGCACCCGCCGCCTCCGGTGCCGGCGGCGCCTCCGGAACGGTGAGCGAGACGGGGAACATGTCGGTCGTGCCCGATGCCGTCACCGTGAACAGCACCTCGTAGGCGCCGGGATGCTGGCTCCAATGGGCATCGAGCCCGTAGCTGCCGTCGGGCATCGGCAAGACCGGGACGGAGCCCTCCGGCGTCTCGGCCTGCACGACGGCGTCCGTCACCGGTTCGTTGGTGCCCGCGCGGTCGAGGAACACGGACAGACGACCGTCGCGGGCGATGGCGACCAGCTCGAGCGCCTCCGTGCTCGATGAGCCGCGCGGTGCGGTCGCCGTCGGCGGCGCCTGCGCCTCGCTGCCGTGATCGTGTCCCTCGTGGGCACGGGACGTCGGCGGCGCAGCGGCGCAGAGGCCGAGAGCCAGGACAGCCGTCCGCAGGGCGGCGGCGGAGAGGACACGCATGGGGAAACCGAGCCTTCGCGACGGGGAGGCTGGCGGCAGCCCTCAGGGGCCGCCGCTCAGGACGCGCATCGATGCGCGGACCTCAGGCGAAGGTTCGAGGGGGCTCGGGAAGGCTTTCGGGGGCGAGGCTGTCGAACAAGACCTCGTGGATGCCGGCCAGCATCCGACCGGGCCTCCAGCCGACCGCCACGGCCGGGAAGTCCCGGCGCAGGAAGGTCGCGTGGCAGCAGCAGTTCAGGCCGCAGGGGCTCGTCGGCGTCTCGTCGCCGGCAAGCTCGGCGCAGCCCGACAGGCCGAGGGTGCGCTCCGGGCCCGCCGCGTCCGGGTGAACCGCCGCGGCATGCTGCAGGACGCCGCCATGCCGCGCCCCGGCATGCGCATGTCCGGCACCCAGCACCGAGACGGCGACGAGCGACACGGCCAGGAGGACCGTGAGAAGCGAGCGCCAGAGGGAGCGGGTGGCCGACATGACGCCGCACGCTTAGCACGACGCGGGCCGTGCGGCCACGCGGTTTCTGGTGCCGATCGACACGCACGGATCGACACCTGCGGGCCAGCTAGGGCCGGCAGGCCCGCTCTCACCGGATGTTCGGCGCGTCGTACCCCGATACGGGCGGCAGCGCGTCCGAGGACGGACCGAACAGGTCCTGATCCGCATCCCACGCGAAGTCCGGTGTCGGGCCCAGCTCGGCGTGATCGCCGAGGACCCGGCGTGCCGAGACGATCTTCTGGAACGCCTGCCGGCTGGTTCCGGCGTTGCGGGCCAGATCCTCCAGGCGGCGCAGCTTCTCGATCGTCAGGACCGTCGCCGCATCACGGCGTTCCGGTCCCTCCTGGGCGAGCTGCTGCACCAGCCAAGCGGTCTCACCATCGACGTCCGCAGCGTGCCCGTGCATGGCGATCCCTCCCCGTAACAGAGGCCTGGATCATGCTTTAGGCCCGGCGCGTCCGCCCCTCCTTAACCCTGGTGAAGATCGCGTGGATCGGCTCCGGAAGCGTGCGGGGCCGGAACGCGGCCGGGATCCGGCGGCACGTCGGGACGTGCCGCCGGCGCGGAGGCTCGGGGGCCGGCCGGCGTTCACTCGGCGGCGACGGGCATCGCGTGGAGGGGCGTCACCCGCGCGGCGCAGAACTTGAACTCCGGGATCTTGCCCATCGGGTCGAGCGCCGGGTTCGTCAGCAGGTTGGCCGCGGCCTCCGCGTAGCAGAAGGGCATGAAGATCATGCCCTCCGGCACGTCGCGGTCGGAGCGCACCTTCAGCTCGACGGCGCCGCGGCGCGTCTCGAGCCGCATCGTGTCGCCCGGCTCCAGGCCGAGCTGGTAGAGCTCCTTGGGCGCCATGAAGGCCACGGCCTCCGGTTCGAGCGCGTCGAGCACGCCCGCCCGGCGGGTCATCGAGCCGGTGTGCCAGTGTTCCAGCACGCGCCCCGTCGAGAGCACCATCGGGAACTCCGCGTCCGGCACCTCGTCCGGCGGCACGATGGCGGCGGGCACGATCTTGGCGCGGCCGCTCTCGGTCGGGAAGCCGGCGTAGAAGATGATCTCGTTGCCGGGCTGGTCGGGCGCGTCGACCGGGTAGGTCACCGCCCCCTCGCGCTCCAGCCGCTCCCAGGTGATGTTGTTCAGCGAGGGCATCACCTGCGCCATCTCGGCGAAGATGTCGGCAGGCCCCCCGTAGCTCCACGGCAGGCCCATGCGCCGGGCCAGCTCCTGGATGATCCACCAGTCCTGGCGCGCGTCGCCGGGCGGGCTGACGACGGGCTGGGCGATCTGCACGCGCCGGTCCGTGTTGGTGAAGCTGCCCGCCTTCTCGGCGAAGGCCGAGGCCGGCAGCACCACGTCGGCGTGGAAGGCCGTCTCGGTAAGGAAGAGGTCCTGCACCACGAGATGGTCGAGCATCGCGAGCGCGTGCCGGGCATGGTTGAGGTCGGGATCGGACATCGCCGGGTTCTCGCCCTCGACGAACATGCCGCGGATCTCGCCCGCGTGGATCGCCCGCATGATCTCGACGACGGTCAGGCCCCGCTGCGGATCGAGGGACTGGCCCCAGAACTCCTCGAAGAGCTCGCGCACCGCCGCCTTCTCGACGGACTGGTAGTCCGGGTAGACCATCGGGATCAGGCCGGCGTCGGAGGCGCCCTGCACGTTGTTCTGGCCGCGCAGCGGGTGCAGCCCCGTGCCCGGACGCCCGATCTGCCCGGTGATCAGCGCGAGCGCGATCAGGCAGCGGGAATTGTCGGTGCCGTGGACGTGCTGGCTGACGCCCATGCCCCAGAAGATGATCGAGGACTTGGCCCGGGCGTAGAGGCGTGCGACCTCCCGCAGGGTCTCCGCGTCGATGCCGCAGACCGGCGCCATCTTCTCCGGCGTGAAATCGACGATCTTCTCCTTCAGCGCCTCGAAGTTCTCCGTGTAGCCGGCGATGTACTGCTCGTCGTAGAGCTTCTCCTCCACGATGACATTGAGCATCGCGTTGAGCATCGCCACGTCGGTGCCGTTGCGGAAGGCAAGGTGCTTGTAGGCGTGCCGCGACAGGCTCTGGCGCCGCGGATCCATGATGATCAGCTTGGCGCCGCGCTGCTTCACCGCGTTCTTCAGGAAGGTCGCGGCGACGGGGTGGTTCACGGTCGGGTTGGCGCCGATGACGATGATCACCTCGGCATCGAGCGCGGCCGAGAAGGGCGCGGAGACGGCGCCCGAGTTCAGCCCCTCCATCAGGGCCGCCACCGACGAGGCGTGGCAGAGGCGCGTGCAGTGATCGACGTTGTTCGAGCCGAAGCCCAGCCGCACCAGCTTCTGGAAGAGGTAGGCCTCCTCGTTCGAGCCCTTGGCCGAGCCGAAGCCCGCGAGCGCCTTCGGCCCGCTGGTGTCACGGATCCGGACGAGCCCGGCGGCGGCGCGGTCGAGCGCCTCCTCCCAGCTGGCCTCGCGGAAATGGGTCCAGGGATTGGCCGGATCGACCTGATCGTTGGCGTCCTTGCCCACGTTGTCGAGGCGGATGAGGGGCTTCGTCAGCCGGTGGGGGTGGTGGACGTAGTCGAAGCCGAAGCGGCCCTTGACGCAGAGGCGGTTGTGGTTGGCCGGGCCGTTCAGGCCCTCGGCGTAGACGATCTTCTCGTCCTTGACCTTGTAGGAGATCTGGCAGCCGACACCGCAATAGGGGCAGAGCGAGGCGACCTCGCGGTCGGGATAGACCGTGCGGGTGTTGTGCTCGGCGTCGAGATAGGCCGAGGGCATCAGCGCGCCGGTGGGGCAGGCCTGCACGCACTCGCCGCAGGCGACGCAGGTCGAGCCGCCCATCGGGTCGTCGAAATCGAACACGACCTTCGCGTCGGCCGCCCGGTAGGCCATGCCGATCACGTCGTTGACCTGGACCTCGCGGCAGGCGCGGACGCAGAGGTTGCACTGGATGCAGGCGTCGAGGTTGACGCTCATGGCCGGGTGGCTGAAGTCGCCGGTCCAGCGCTCGGCCGCCGGGAAGCGGCTCTGGCTGATCTCGACGTGGTCGGCCTGGATCCAGAAATGCGAGGCCGGGTCGTGCGAGGTCGCCCGCTCCGGCTGGTCGGCGACCAGGAGTTCCAGAACCATGGCGCGGGCCTTCTCGGCCCGCTCGGTGGCGGACTTCACCTTCATGCCGACCGCAGGCGTGCGCTTGCACGAGGCCGCGAGCACCCGCTCGCCCTCGATCTCGACCATGCAGGCGCGGCAATTGCCGTCCGGCCGGTAGCCGGGCTCGGGCTTGTGGCAGAGATGCGGGATGTGGGTGCCGAGCCGCTTGGCGACGGCCCAGATCGTCTCGCCGGGCTGCGCCTCGACTTGGCGGCCGTCGAACTCGAACTGGATCGTCGGGGGCGCGGTCGGGCGCTCCGAGAGGCCGAAGAGGCCGGTGGGTTCGGGCGCGGCCTGGCCGCCGGCCTTCACGCCCTGCGTGTAGGCGTTGCTCGCGGCCGGGCCCGCGCCGGGGGCGGGACCGCCGGCGTCCTGGGGCTCGGCGGCCCGGATCTCGGCCCGCTCGGTCTTGTCGCCGTGCGTTTCGGGTGCGTTGCTCATGCGTCCGCTCCAGTCTGGGGCGTCTGTGTCGGGCTTTCGGTCGGGCGCGCGATCGTCATTCGGCCGCGACCGCGCGCGGGGCCGGGAAGAGGTCCGGGAAATACTTGATCACGGAGCTGACCGGGTTCGAGGCCGCCTGACCCAGGCCGCAGATCGAGGCGTCGCGCATGCACTGCGCGAGTTCGCCGAGGAGGTCCGTGTCCCAGACGCCGTTCTCCATCAGCATGCGGGCCTTCTGGGTGCCGGAGCGGCAGGGCGTGCACTGCCCGCAGCTCTCGTCCTCGAAGAAGCGCATCAGGTTGAGCGCGGCGCCGCGCACGTCGTCCTGGTCCGACAGCACCACGACAGCGGCCGAGCCGATGAAGCAGCCGTACTTCTCGAGCGTGCCGAAATCGAGCGGGATGTCGTTCATCGAGGCGGGCAGGATGCCGCCCGAGGCGCCGCCCGGCAGGTAGGCCGCGAAGGTGTGGCCCTCGCTGAGGCCGCCGCAATACTCGTCGATCAGCTCCTGGATGGTGAGGCCGGCGGGCGCGAGCTTCACGCCCGGCTGCCGCACGCGCCCCGACACCGAGTAGGAGCGCAGGCCCACGCGGCCGTTGCGGCCGTGGCTCTTCCACCAGCCGGCGCCGCGCTCGAGGAGATCGCGCACCCAGAACAGGGTCTCGACGTTGTTGATCAGCGTCGGGCGGTTGAAGAGGCCGACCTGGAACGGGAAGGGCGGCTTGTGCCGCGGCAGCCCGCGCTTGCCCTCGAGCGACTCGATGAGCGAGGATTCCTCGCCGCAGATATAGGCGCCGGCCCCGCGGCGCAGATGGATGCGCGGGCCGCCCTCGGGCAGCTTGGCGATCTCGCGGGCCAGGATCTCCCGGGCGATCGGGTACTCGTCGCGCAGGTAGATGTAGACGTCCGCGGCCTCGACCACGTGGGCGCCGATCAGCATGCCCTCCAGGAAGCGGTGCGGGTCGGTGTTCAGGTAGAGCTGGTCCTTGAACGTGCCGGGCTCGCCCTCGTCGCCGTTCACCGCCATCAGGCGCGGGCCCGGCTCGCCGCGCACCGAGCGCCACTTGCGGCCCGTGGGGAAGCCCGCCCCGCCCAGCCCCCGCAGGCCGCCGTCGTCGAGCACCGCGAGCACGTCGTCGACCGTGAGCGCCCCGCTGCGGATCCGCTCCAGCGTGGCGTAGCCGCCCTCGGCCCGGTAGGCGTCGTAATCGGTGTAGGCCGGGATGTGGGCGTGCGTGTCCTGCGCCTCCACCGCCGCCTTCACGGCCGCCGCGTCGGCGCGGTGCAGGAAGTTGTGCCCCACCTCGACGGCGGGCGCGTGGTCGCAGAGCCCGACGCAGGGCGCGCGCACGACGCGCACGTCGCCGCCGAGTTCCGCCTGCAGGGTCTCCAGGAGCTTCTCGGCGCCGAACATCGCGCAGGTGATGCTGTCGCAGACCCGAACCGTGAGCCGGGGGATGGCGGCCTCGCCTTCCTTCACCACGTCGAAATGCGCGTAGAAGGTCGCGGTCTCGAACACCTCCGCGAAGGCGAGGCGCATCTCGTCGGCCAGAGCCGCCAGATGGGCGGCGCTGATCTGGCCGTAGGTGTCCTGGATCAGGTGCAGGTGCTCGATCAGGAGGTCGCGCTGGCGCGGGCGGTCGCCGAGCAGCGCCTCGATCTCCACCTTCGCGCGCGGCTCGACCTGCCGCCCCTTCGGCACCGGCCTCGCCCGCTCCCGGCCCCGGCCGGGATGCGCGAATTGCCTGACAGTCCCCGGAGCCTCACTCATGATGCGATCTGATTTCCAGCTGTTGAGACGGACGGTTGAGGTGGGGCGGCTACTGCCCGCCGAAGGCGCGCAGCGGCTGCCCGGCCTCGGACCGGTGCTCCATGACGACCGCGCCGCTCGTCTCGTCCAGCGACGCGATGCGGGGTCCGACGACCGCCCGAAGCTCGATCTCGAAGCCGTCGAGGGCGGCGTTCAGCCGGTCCGCCCTGCCGGCCGGCGGGTCATCCCGCACCCCCGGCCCGAGAGGCTCGACGAGAGCCTCGAGCAGGGTCGCGCGGACCTGATCGACGAGGTCCCGGGTGAGCGGCGGCTTGGCGGCCGCCGCATACGCCTCGGCGACGGCGTCCGCCCAGAAGGCTGCATCGTGCTCGGCGTTCATGCTCAGGCCTGCTCGTTCACTCAAACTCGTTCGAGCCGCACATGAGGGTCCGGATCGGTCGCACGGACGGCGGTCGGCCTTTGGTATACCACATGGCAGCCGCGTTGGAATGATTGTTATATCGGTTTGGTGACTTTGCAAAATGCTGCAGCGCAGCGTCCGCGGCCGCGCCGCAGCTAGATCCGGATCGGAACGCCTGACGCGGGATCGCCGCGCGGACGGCCGCGACCGCCGGTGCGGGGGCGCTGGTCCGCCTCGGACGCTGTGGACGGGCCCGCCTGCCTTCGAAGCGTCAAGCTTTCAGCCCAAGCCCGACCCAATCGGGCGCGATCCGGTCGACCATGATCGCTGCTTCCCGCTCCCTCATCCGCGAGCATCGCGAGATCGCGGGCGTGCTCGCCTCCTCGGGCCTGTTCTTTGCCGGGCTTCTGACGCTCGCGACGCTCCTGTGACGGGGCCATCGGCCCGCGCCATCGGCCCGCGCCGCCGGCCATCCGCTTGGGCCACGGCCGCGCATGTGCCATGGTGCCGAATGATTTCCAGAGACGAATGCGCCCGCGACCTCCGGTCCTTCATCCGAGCCGGGAAGCGCGAGGATCTCGGCGCGGCACAGGATCTGCTGCTCCACTACGCGCTGTGCCAGGCGGGAGCGGAAGCGCGCGCGGCCGCCCTGGATGACCTGCAGGTTGCGCTGACGGGCTACCGCGTGCCCGACATGACGAACGATCAGCGCGCCTTCGACATGGCCGTCGCGGGCATGATCGAGCAGACCAAGGTCGCGGTCGTGCGGCAGGCCCGGCCCGTTGGGTGAGCGCGGCCGCGTGCCGTCCCGTCGAACCGGCGGCACCCTTGCGCGTGGGCGCGGATGCGGCCCGTGCACCGCGTGCTGCAGCATCCTGGAAATCGAAGCCCTCGGCAAACCCGCGGGCATCCTGTGCGGGCACAATACCGGCGCGGCCTGCGGTATCTACGCGCAGCGGCCGGACGCCTGTGCCCGGTGGCACTGCCTCTGGCGCAGGATCGACAGCTTGCCGGACGCGCTGAGGCCGGATCGGTCCGGGGTGATGTTCTCGATGGATAGCCGGCCGCCGGTCGCCGGGGCACCGGAGGGAGCCTGCATCGTGGGCCGCGCCGTCGCGGGCGTGCAGACCTTCGACGAAGGGCGGGTGAGCGAGGCGTTCGCCATGTTCGTCCGGGAAGGGTCCCTGCCGGTGTGGCGGGCCTGCGGTGATGCGGCGACCCTGCTGTATGCCGGGCCCGGGCGCCCGCCGGACGACGCGACGGCCTCCGGGACGCGCCGTTGAGGTGCGGCCCCGCGGGTGAACCCGACCCGGCGCGGCCTTACAGCGACACGATCGTGCTGGCCGCCAGGTAGAGGCCGAGCACGAGCATCGCGATCAGGAACCACCGTCGGAACCCCTCCGGGTCCATCCGCTGGCGGACCGCCTGGCCCGCGAACATCCCCGCGAAGGCCGTTCCCATGGCGACGAGTCCGGGCAGGGCCGTCGAGGCGTTGAGGAGGCCCACGCTCGTGAGGTTGAACGCCTGCGCCAGGGTCGCCACCGTGAAGAACACGCCGAGCGCCTGCACCAGCTCGTCCTTCTCCAACCCGATCGACTGCAGGTAGGGCATCGACGGGATCACCTGGATGCCCGTGGCGGCCGAGATCACGCCCGTGACGAGGCCGACGACGCCCCCGACCCATTTCTCGTTCCGGGGTGGCGTCCGGAACTGCAGGCGCGTCAGCCCGAGCCAGGCGTAGACCACCAGGAGGAACCCGAGCACGATCGTGGCGTAGCGCGCGTAGGGACCCGCCATCAGCGCGCCCGCGCCCCAGATCGCGAAGCCCGTGCCGAGAAGCAGCGGCCACAGCCTGCGCAGGATGCCGGGCAGGTACGGGCCGGCGAAGGTCTGCCAGAGATTGGTGACGATGGCGGGCACGATGACGATGGTCAGGGCCTGCAGCGGAGTCATCGCCACCGCGAGCAGGCCCATCGAGACGGTGGGCAGACCGAGGCCGATCACGCCCTTCACGAAGCCGGCGATGCCGAAGACGGCGGCGATGAGGACGAGCATGGCGGGGGATCTGGCTGACGGTCTCGACGGACGACCCGGATCGCGCGTCCTGCCGCGGGAGGCGCCGGAGCGTCCCCGAGATCAGGCGCGCGAGGCCGTCACTTCCTCAGCGGCACGCCCTTCGTGGTGAAGCGCGGCCCGCCACCCGCGCGGCGCACGGGCCGTTGCGGTCCGCCCGCCTTGCCCGCGCCCGCGCCCGTTCCCGGCGGCTGCGAGAACGGGACCAGCTGGTCCGGCCTCGGCCCGATCAGGTCCGCGCGGCCCATCTCCCGCAGCGCCTCGCGAAGCAGGGGCCAGTTCTCGGGGTCGTGGTAGCGCAGGAACGCCTTGTGGAGGCGCCGCTGCCGCAGGCCCTTGATCGCCTCGACCGGCTCGGCTCCGCCGCGCCGCACGCCCCGCAGGGGGTTGATCTCGGTGTGATACATCGCCGTGGCGGTGGCCATGGGCGAGGGCAGGAACGTCTGGACCTGGTCGGCCCGGTAGTCGTTCTTCTTGAGCCAGAGCGCGAGGTGCATCATGTCCTCGTCGGTCGTGCCCGGATGGGCGGCGATGAAGTACGGGATCAGGTAGTACTTCTTGCCCGCTTCCTTCGCGGCGGCGTCGAACATCTCCTTGAAGCGGTCGTAGGTGCCGATCCCCGGCTTCATCATCTTGTCGAGGGGCCCGCGCTCGGTGTGCTCGGGCGCGATCTTGAGGCGGCCGCCGACGTGATGGGTCACGAGCTCCTTGACGTATTCGGGACTCCGGACCGCGAGGTCGTAGCGCACGCCCGAGGCCACCATCACCTTCTTGACGCCCTTCACCTCGCGCACCTTGCGGTAGAGCCGGATCAGGTCGTCGTGCGAGGTGTTCAGGTTCGGGCAGATGTCCGGGAAGACGCAGGACGGCAGCCGGCAGGCCGCCTCGATCTTCGGGTCCTTGCAGGCCATCCGGTACATGTTGGCGGTCGGCCCCCCGACATCCGAGATCACGCCCGTGAAGCCCGGCGTCTTGTCGCGGATCCGCTCGATCTCGCGCAGGATCGAGCCCTCCGAGCGGTTCTGGATGACCCGGCCCTCGTGCTCGGTGATGGAGCAGAAGGTGCAGCCGCCGAAGCAGCCGCGCATGATCGTGACCGAGAACTTGATCATGTCCCAGGCGGGGATCTTCGCGTCGCCGTAGGACGGGTGCGGCGCGCGGGCGTAGGGCAGGTCGTACACCGCGTCCATCTCGTCGCTGGAGAGCGGGATCGGCGGCGGGTTCAGCCACAGGTCGCGGTCGCCGTGGCGCTGGACGAGCGGGCGCGCGTTGCCGGGGTTGGCTTCCCGGTGCAGCACGCGCGAGGCGCGGGCATAGGCCTCCTTGTCGTCCTTGACCTCGTCGTAGGCGGGGAGCCGGATCACGGTGTCGCCGGGCCGGCGGGCCGCGGCCTCGTCGGCCGAATCGAGGTCGTCGGCGGGCAGCTCGGTGTAGTGGCCGGGCACGCGGCGGAACAGGGCGACGCCCCGGACGGAGTCGATCTCCTGCGGCGCCTCGCCGGCTGCGAGGCGGTTCGCCACCTCGACCACGGCGCGCTCGGCGTTGCCGTAGATCAGCAGGTCGGCCTTGGCGTCCGCCAGGATCGAGCGGCGCACCTTGTCGGACCAGTAATCGTAGTGGGCGATGCGGCGCAGCGACGCTTCGATGCCGCCGAGCACGATCGGCACGTCCTTGTAGGCCTCGCGGCAGCGCTGCGTGTAGACGATGGTGCAGCGGTCCGGACGCCGTCCGCCTTCGCCGCCGGCCGTGTAGGCGTCGTCGTGGCGCAGCCGGCGGTCCGCCGTGTAGCGGTTCACCATCGAGTCGAGGTTGCCGCCGGTGACGCCGAAGAAGAGCCTGGGCTTGCCGAGCGCCCGGAACGGCTCAGCCGACTGCCAGTCGGGCTGCGCGATGATGCCGACCCTGAACCCCTGCGATTCGAGCAGCCGGCCGATGATCGCCATGCCGAAGCTGGGATGATCCACGTAGGCGTCGCCCGTGACCAGGACGACGTCGCAGGCGTCCCACCCGAGTGCCGCCATCTCGGCGCGGCTCATCGGCAGGAACGGCGCCGCCCTGCCGGTCGGCGGCGGTTTGTGGGCGAAGGGCGCCGGGGGTCGCTCGGTCGAAGCTCGGAGTTCCATGGCGGCATCCATAATCCGCCGCGACCGCGATCTCAACGAATGGCGGGCGGGACGCTGGGCCGGACCTGCCCGTCCTGTCGGCGCCCGCATTGCCTCGATGACTGCCTCGAGGAATGCCTCGATGGCAGGCATCCTGCCTTCCCAGGTTGCAATTTCGACGGCCGCCCGTAAACCGGACGCTGGTATACCAGAATGACGTGCCGACCGTCCGAGCGTCTGCCCGCCGAGCGGGCAGCTCCGGCATCGGTGACGGCGAGCGAGGGACGCGCGCGGATGTCCAAGACGGTCAGCACCGGAGAGGCCGGCACCGCGTCCGGGTTTCGCTTGTTCAGACCGATCCTGGCCGGGGCGACCCTGAGAGAGCGGCTCGTCGCCTGCCTGGGGGCGCTGGTGGGCATCACGCTGACCGGCCTGATCTGCGGTCTGGTCTTCGGCCAGGGACCCCACATCCCGCTCATCGTCGCCCCGATGGGCGCCTCGGCCGTGCTGCTGTTCGCCGTGCCGGCCAGTCCCCTCGCGCAGCCCTGGTCGATCATCGGCGGCAACACGATCTCGGCCTTCATGGGGGTGCTTGCCGCCCACTTCATCCCGGACCCGGTCATCGCCATCGGCGTCGGCGTCTCGCTGGCCATCGCGGCGATGTCGCTCACCCGCTCCCTGCACCCGCCCGGCGGCGCGGCCGCGCTGACGGCGCTGATTGGCGGCCCGGCCGTCACCTCCGCGGGCTTCCTGTTCCCGCTGTTCCCGGTCTGCGTGAACTCGGTCATCCTGGTCGCGCTCGGCGTCGCCTTCCACAAGGTGTCGCGCCGCAACTACCCGCACGCTCCCGTCGCGGCGCCGGTCAACACCCACGGGACGGCGGACCTGCCCGCGCCCCTGCGGGTCGGCTTCCGGCCGGAGGACGTGGACGCCGCCCTGCTCGAACTGCACGAGACGCTGGACATCGACCGCGCCGACCTCGACCGGCTTCTGCGTCAGGTCGAACTTCGCGCGCTCGTGCGGACGCAGGGCGATCTCACCTGCGGCGAGGTGATGTCGCGCGACGTGGTGACGGTGGGGCTGGATGGGCGTGCGGAGCGGGCGCGCGAACTCCTGATCGCCCACAACATCCGCACGCTGCCCGTCGTGGACCGGGCCGGCCGGCTCGCGGGCACGCTCGGCCTGCGCGAGCTGACGCTGCACGGCGATGTCGGCATCGCGCAGGTGATGTCGGAGGCCCGGACGACCGGGCCGGACGAGCCGGTGGTCTCGCTGGCCCCCTCGCTCACGGACGGCCGCACGCACGCGGTGGTCGTCGTCGACGGCGACCGGCGGGTCCTCGGGATCATCACCCAGACCGACCTGCTCGCGACCCTGACGCGTCTCCTCTCGGCCAGGGCGGTGGCACCCGCGGAATCGGTTCCGGCCTAGGCGCGCGCGCCGGTTCGAGCGAGGGCGCGCCGCCGCGGCGGAGCCGTTGGCCCGGTTGTTGCCAGAGACCCCGCAATCCTGGCACGGCCAGGTCCGCGGGATCGAGCCGATGCAAGACGGGGCGCTTCTCAACTTCCTGCACGCCGCCCTGATGGCGGCGAGCATGATGCTGACCTGGCAGGTCCATCGCCTCCGCAAGCCCGCGGCGAAATAGGGTCGATCTCCGCGGGCGGTGCGACGCGAGGCAAACGTCCTGCCGAGGTGCGGGCAGAGGGCGAATTCCGGTGCCGGGCCCGCCCTCCGGTTCCGCCACGGCCCCCGCCGCCGACGTTCAGCCCTTCCGGCCCTGCTTGTAGCTCTTGATGGCGTTCTGGCATCCGGGTGAGAGCTTCGACAGGTTCTTCTCGAAGCAGGCCTGCGTCTCCGGGCCGTCCTCGGGCGGCATGTCCCCGCAGAACGTCGTGAAATCCCCCATGCATTGCTGCTGGAGGAGCGCCTTGTCGTCCGCGGACATCGGCGCTGCCAGGGCGGCGTTCGCCACGCCCGCCAGAAGTGCAACAGACGTCACGATGCGTACCAGCATGGTGTGCTTCCGATCCGTTCAGAGAAACCGGGACGAAAGTCGCGACGGCGCGAAAACGTTGCATGCGACGCTGCCGTATTCGACCGCATGCGGCGCTCGGGGCGGGAGGCCCGCCCGTGCTCCGCGAGATCGACGGCTGCGAGGTCAGCCCGGCCTCGCTCCGGCGCATGCCCGACAGGCCGTCGTCCGGGGCAGGCGGCCGAACGGCCGGCGCGACCTCGATCGGCGAGCCGGCGCCGGGGCGCCCGCGCGTGGCGCTCAGGCGAGTGCGAGTTCGAGGGCCAGGTCGGTCAGGTAGAAGGCGATGCGGTGGCTCGCCTCGCGGTCCGCGCAATCGATGCTGAACCCCACCCTGAGGGTCTCTCCCTCGTAGCGGCGCATCACCGACTCGGCCATGAGGGCGGCCTCGCGCTCGGCCGGCGCGTGCAGGACGCGTCGGCCGTCTTGCGTTTCCAGTGTCACCCGGAAGAACGTCTGGGGCATCATGGAACGCTCCCCTCGGGCCCAGGGCCGGCCGACCCGCAACTCCCTATCAACGACCGGGCGGATGAAACCGATCCCGGATCGTACAGCAAAATTAATACTCTTGCGGCGGACCGGCGCAGGAACCCCGGTCCCGGCGATTCCCGGCCCGCGGAGTACGCGCTCCGTGCGCTCGAGGATCCGGGCCGGGACCTGCGCCGGGCCGCGCCTACTGCGACAGCAGGAGCTTGCCCGAGATCGGCCCGACGCCCTTGGGCACCGGCACGCTCGTCTGGTCGTAGTTGGCGTTCAGGTAGAGGTTCGGTCCCTCGTAGAGGTTGACCTGCTGGGCCACCACGACCGTGTAGGCGGATTGGTCCGCCACCGGGCGCTTCGCATCGATCACCACGCGCCCGGCCGGCAGGTAGATCGTGCCCAGCATGGTGCGGGCGTTGTCGCTGATGATGCGGTAGGTCCGCATCGCCTTGCTCTGGCCGAGCGGCGGCGGTGTCGGTGCGATGGTGTCGCCGTAATCGACATCCACCACGTCGCTCGGATCGAGGGGCGTCTCGACCGCACGCTCCTCCATCATCAGGAGGCCGGCCATCGTGCCGGTGGTCGGTGCCGTGAGGCTGATGGTCGTCTTCTTGTCGAAGACGAGCCCGCTCGTGTTCCCGGTGAAGTAGAAGGCCACGTCCCTGCCGGTCATCGTCGCGGACTTGTCCACGATCAGGGGGCCATCCTTCATCACGTAGATCCCGGGCCGCAGCGTCACGACCGCGTTATTGGTGATCTGCAGGCCGCCGCAATAGGTGCCGGGCTCGAGCGTGATGCTCTGATCGATCTGGTTCGCCGGCGTGTTGGGCTTCTGCTTCGGCGGCTTCTTCGCGGACGAGGGAAGCGTCATGCACGCGCCGATGCCGGGCGCGGGCCGGTCCTTGAGCGGATCCTCGATCACCGGGCATCCGGTCTGGGGCGGGGGGGCGAAGTTGGCCCGCAGGCCGAGATAGCCGCCGGCCGAGCAGATCGTGTCGGCGCGCGCCATTGCGTTGTCGCCGCCCACCATCCCGGAGACGTTGGCCGAGTTCGAGTAGAGCGAGCAGGCGTTGGCGGTGACCTGGGCGTTCTTCTGCAGGTTGAAGGCGCCCGTGGCGGCGGGATCGAGGGTGAGCATGCACAGCCGCATCCGGCCCACCACGCTGACGCGCGCCTGCGCCGCGACGGTGGTGGAGCCGAGCCCGACGAGCGCGCCGAAGCCCAGGCGGATCGTCTCCTGGGCCCGCGCGGACACGCTGGTCTTCTCCGCCGGCACCGCGATCTGAAGGCCGAAGGCGCTCTCGGGCCGGGGCTTGGCGGCGTCGCGGATCGTCTGCTCGGTCACGCCCCGGACCGAGTCCGTGCTGGAGGCGGCCAGCTTCAGCGCGTTGCCGCCGGCCAGAACGCCCGCATCGACGGCCGCCTGGAGCTGGCTGCGGCGCGCCGAGACCCGGGCGTAGTCGATCCCACCGCCCACAAGCCCAACCAGGACCGTGCCGCCGAGGGCGAAGACGACGGCCACGCTTCCCCGGCGGTCGCCGCGCAACGAGGCCCTGTGACCCGGGACGGCCCTGCGCATCCTCTCCATCCCCGTTCGGTCGGGACATGACCGGCTGACGCCGATCCGAGCGAGCGGTCTCGCTCGGTGCCTCAAGATTGGGCAAATGATACAACGTGGGGTTAAGCGCCCGGCCCATCCCTGGGGATGCGGAGGAGAGGGCACGCGTTCCCCACAGGTTGTTGAGGCGCAGCGCCCTCGCCGGCACCGCGCCGTCACGGGCCGTCCGGTCCCGGCAGTGCGTGGAGCGGGTTTGTCGCGACGCGGCCGGGCCCCGAAGACCTTGCCTTCGCACACAGCGCCGTGGGTTATGAGACCCCGGAGATCCCACGGTCGCCGCGCAGCCGGGGCAGCCTCTCGCGCGCAGCGTGCGGACCCGCCCGTCGCGGGGGCGCCACCAAACAACCGGAAGGCGTGCTAGGGGCCGTCATGGCTCCCGCGCAATCCAGCCCGCCCGCTTCTCAGGCCGCCTCGCGATCCGTCGCGGTCGCCTACGGCTTGCTCACCTTCACGGCCATGATCTGGGCCGGCAACGCCGTGGCAGGCAAGTGGGCGGTCGGCCAGGTATCGCCGCTCGCCCTCACGAGCCTGCGCTGGCTGGTCGCCTGCGTCACGCTGGTGCCGCTCGCGGCCCGGCCGCTCTCGCGCGAGTGGCGCCGCCTCCTGCCGAACTGGCGCTACGTCCTGCTCATGGGCGGCTGCGGCTACACGGTCTTCAACGGGCTGTTCTACGTCGCGGGCACCTACACCAGCACCACCAATCTCGCGCTGATCCAGGGCGCGATCCCGGTCATTGTCCTCGTCTGCAGCTTCCTGGCCTACCGCACGCCCGTCGGGCCGATGCAGGCCGTGGGCGTGCTGGTCACGCTCGTCGGGGTCGTGGTGGCGGCCACGCACGGGGATCCGGGCGTCCTGCGGAGCTTGGCCTTCAACCGGGGCGACCTCCTCATGCTCGCGGCCTGTCTGTTCTACGCCGGCTACACCGTGGCCCTGCGCCGACGGCCGGCTGTCTCGGGCCTCACCTTCTTCGCCGCCATGGCCCTTGCGGCGTTCCTGACGTCCCTGCCGCTCGTGGCGGTCGAGTGGGCGAACGGCGATCTGGTCTGGCCGACCGGCGCGGGCTGGGTGATCGTCGCCTATGTCGGGCTCGGCCCCTCGCTGGTCTCGCAGCTGACCTTCCTGCGCGGCGTCGGGCTGATCGGCCCCAACCGGGCAGGCATGTTCGTGAACCTGATCCCGGTCTTCGGGGCCGTGCTGGCCGTCGTCCTGGTGGGAGAGCCGTTCCGTCCGGACACGGCGGTCGCGCTCGCCCTCGTCCTCGGCGGCATCGTCATCGCCGAACGTCTCGGCCTGCGCCGACAGGCCGCTCCTCCCTAGCGGCCGGCTGGGGTGAGGACGTCGTCGCCCACGACGATCATCTCGCGGTCGATCCCGGACGGGCCCTTCCGCGGGCCGTAGGTGAAGAACAGGCGCCGGCTGCGTCGCCGCGACCCGGTCAGGGTGCGGGTGTGGCGCTCGAGCGCGTCGCGACCGCCCTCCGGGGCGCGGCGCCGGCCGATCGCCCTGCCGACGCCCGTATCCGCCCCCGGATCGATCGCCCCGACGGAGCCCCCGCGTCGGGAGCTGCCGTCGGGGCGGACTTCGGAGCGGCTCACCAGCGCGACCGTCACCGACGGTCGGACGGGGGCGATCCCGCGGGCCGGCCCGTGTCTCCTCCGATCAAGCCGGAAAAGCCCGACCTGCAACAATCGAGGGCTGACTTGGTCTCACGAACGGGCTGAGGCGATCATGACCCGCGCGGCTCGGCTGCTCCTCTGCCTCGTCCTCGCCGCGGCGCCGCCGTCGGCAGCGGTCTCCCAGACCGACCCGGGCGCCGCGCTGCCCGTCGGCACGGTGGCCGCCCGGCGGACCGCGATCGACAAGTCCCTCGACTTCGTCGGACGGGTGGAGGCGGTCAGCCGCGTCGAGGTGCGCGCCCGCGTCACCGGCTTCCTCGAGGCCGTGCTGTTCAAGGAGGGCGATCCGGTCAAGGAGGGGGCGCCGCTCTACCGGATCGAGCCCGACCTGTTCGAGGCCGCCGTGACCCAGGCCAAGGGCGCGCTGGAGCGCGGGCAGGCGGCCCAGACCCTGGCGGCGATCCAGCTGCAGCGCGCACAGGACCTGCTCGATCGCAATGCCGGCACCGCCGTGGCCAGGGACCAGGCGCGCGCCGCCTTCGATCAGGCCAAGGGCGCGGTGATGGGCGACGAGGCGAACCTGCGCACCGCCCAGATCAACCTCGGCTACACCCGGATCGCCGCGCCGATCGGCGGGCGGATCGGGCGCACGAGCGTGACCAAGGGCAACGTGGTGGGGCCCGACAGCGGCGTCCTGACCACCATCGTCAGCCAGGACCCGATCTACGTCGCCTTTCCGGTCAGCCAGCGCGAGTTCCTGCGCGTGCAGCAGGGCGGCGAGCGCCCCGACCGCGGCCGGATCGCCGTGCGGATCCGCTTCTCCGACGGCTCGGTCTACGGGGAGGTCGGGCGGATCAACTTCGTCAACATCAGCGTCGATCGCACCACCGACACGGTGCTGGTGCGGGCCAGCCTGCCGAATCCGGCGGGCGACCTGCGCGACGGCCAGCTCGTGCAGGTCGCCCTCCAGACCGGGAAGCCGGAGGAGCGGGTCGTGGTGCCCCAGGCCGCGCTGATCGCCGACCAGGGCGGCGTCTACGTCTTCGTCGTCGAGGACGGCCGGGCGGTGACGCGGCGCGTGACGCCGGGCTCGGGCGGGAGCGGCCCCGACATCGTGATCGACGAGGGTCTCTCGGGCGGCGAACTCGTCATCGTCGACGGGCTCCAGCGCGTGCGGCCGGGCCTCCCCGTGCGGGCGACGCCCGCCGGGCCCGCGGTCGGCAGGACCTGACCCGATGCTCTCCGCCATCTTCGTCGATCGGCCGCGCCTTGCCGTGGTGATCGCGATCGTCACCGCGATCGCCGGGGCGCTGGCGCTCCTCACCATCCCGGTGGCGCAGTATCCCGACATCGTGCCGCCCCAGGTCTCCGTGACCACCACCTATCCGGGCGCGGCCGCCGGCGTCGTGGAATCGACCGTGGCGCAGCCGATCGAGTCGCAGGTCGTCGGCGTCGACAAGATGATCTACATGAAGAGCGTCAGCGGCAACGACGGCAGCTACACGCTCACCGGATCCTTCGAACTCGGCACGGATCCCGACATCAACGCCGTCAACGTCAACAACCGGGTCCAGATCGCGCTGGCGAAGCTGCCCGAGGACGTGCGCAAGCAGGGCGTCACCGTCAAGAAGAAGTCCTCGGCGCTGCTCGGCGTGCTGGCGGTCTACTCGCCCAAGGCGATGCAGGACCCGCTCTTCATCTCGAACTACGTGACGATCAACCTGCTCGACCGGATCCGGAGCACGCCGGGCGTGGGCGACGCCACCCTGTGGGGGCCGCAGGACTACGCCATGCGCGCCTGGGTGCGCACGGACCAGCTCACGGGCCTCAACCTGACCACGGGCGACGTCATCGGCGCCATCAGGGCGCAGAACGTGCAGGCGCCCGTCGGGCGCATCGGCGCGCGCCCGATCTCGGACGACCAGCAGCTCCAGCTCAACATCCAGACGCAGGGGCGCCTCGCCTCCGCCGAGCAGTTCCGCAACATCGTGCTGCGCACCCATCCCGACGGCTCGCTGCTCCGCCTCGGCGATGTCGCGCGCGTCGATCTCGGCGCGGCGAGCCTCGACCGCGAGACCCGGCTCAACGGCAGCCCGGCCACCGTGATCGCGATCTACCAATCGCCGGGCGCCAACGCGATCGCCACGCTGAGCGAGGTCAGGCGCCGGGTCGGCGAACTCGCCAAGGCCTTCCCCGAGGGCCTCGAATGGACGGTGACCTACGATCCCACCGCCTTCATCACCGAGACCGTGCACGAGGTGCGGAAGACGCTCGTCGAGGCCTTCGTGCTCGTCGTGGTCGTGGTGTTCCTCTTCCTCGGCAGCCTGCGGGCGACCCTGATCCCGACGCTCGCCGTGCCGGTGAGCCTGGTCGGCACCTTCATCGCCCTGAAGGCGGTGGGCTACTCGGCCAACTCCGTCTCGCTGCTCGCGATGGTGCTGGCGATCGGCATCGTGGTCGATGACGCGATCGTGGTCGTCGAGAACGTCGAGCGCGTGATGGAGGAGCATCCGGAGCTGTCGCCGCGCGAGGCGACGAAGCGCGCCATGGCGGAGATCACCGCGCCGATCATCGCGATCACGCTGGTGCTGCTCTCGGTCTTCGTGCCGGTGGCCTTCGTGCCGGGCATCTCGGGCGAGCTGTTCCGGCAATTCGCGGTCGCGGTGGCGGTGTCGATGCTGCTCTCGGCCGTCAACGCGCTCACCCTCTCGCCCGCGCTCTGCGGCGTGCTGCTGCGGCCCCATCACGGCCCGCGCCGCGGCCTCATGGGATGGGTGATGCGCGCCATCGACGCGGTGCGCGACGGCTACGGCGCGGCCGTCGCCCGGATCGTGCGCCTCTCGGTGCTCGGCCTCGTGCTCGCGGGGGCCGCCGCCTACGGCACCGTCCAGCTCGCCCGGATCACCCCGACCGGCTTCCTGCCGGAGGACGACCAGGGCGCCTTCTTCGTCGTGGTCCAGCTGCCCGAGGGCGCCTCGGTCGGGCGCACCGACGAGGTCACGGCGAGGGCCGAGGCGATCCTGCGCGAGGAGCACGCGGTGGCCGACACCACCTCGGTGGTCGGGCTCAACTTCATCGACAACTACTCGCAGGGCAACGCGGCCTTCATGGTCGTGACCCTGAAGCCGTTCGAGGAGCGCAAGGGCGCGGGCGACGGGGCGGGGGCGCTGATCGCGCGTCTCGGCCAGCGCTTCCGCGAGATCCCCGGAGGCACGGTGGTGCCGCTCGCGCCGCCGCCGATCATCGGCCTCGGCACCGGCGGCGGCTTCGCCTACGTGCTGGAGGACCTGCGCGGCGGCGATCCGAAGGATCTCGCCCAGGTCCTGCGCGGCCTGATCGTGGCGGCCAACCAGGAGCCGCGGCTGGAGCGGGTGTTCAGCACCTTCTCGGCCACGAACCCCTCGGTCTTCCTCGACATCGACCGCAACAAGGTCCAGATCCTCGGCGTGTCGCTCGACGCTGTGTTCCAGGCGCTGCAGGCCTCGCTCGGCGGCTACTACGTCAACGACATCAACCTGTTCGGCCGCACCTGGCAGGTGCAGGTCCAGGCCGAGGCCGCCGACCGGGCGCAGATCGACGACATCTTCCGCATCAACGTGCGCAACCGCGACGGTGCGATGGTGCCCCTGCGCAGCCTCGCGGAGGTGCGCATCGTGGTCGGCCCGCCCGCGCTCATCCGCTACAACAACCTCCGCGCCGTGACCCTGCAGGGCGCCCCCGCCCCGGGCGTCTCCTCGGGCCAGGCGCTCGCCGTCATGGAGGCTGTCGCGGCCCGGACCCTGCCCGCGGGCTTCGGCGGGGAATGGACCGACACCGCGTTCCAGGAGAAGCGGGCCGAGGGCAAGACCGCGATCATCCTGGCCTTCGCGGTCCTGTTCGCCTTCCTGTTCCTCGTCGGCCTCTACGAGAGCTGGACGATCCCCGTGCCGGTGCTGCTCTCGGTCACGGTGGGCATCGTCGGCGCCTACGCGGCCATGGTCTGGGGCGGGCTCACCCTCGATCTCTACGCCCAGATCGGCATGGTCGTGCTGATCGGACTGGCCGCCAAGAACGGCATCCTGATCGTCGAGTTCGCCAAGGAGCAGCGGGAGCGGGGCGTGCCCCTGCGGGAGGCGGCCACCGAAGGCGCGCGGCTGCGCTTCCGGCCCGTGATGATGACCTCCTTCGCCTTCATCCTCGGCCTGCTGCCGCTGGTCGTCGCCACCGGCGCCTCGCAGCTCGCCCGGCGCAACGTCGGCACCCCGGTCTTCGGCGGCATGATCGCCGCCTCCTTCATCGGAATCTTCGTGATCCCGCCGCTCTACGTCGTGTTCCAGGGCCTGCGCGAGCGGGCCTGGCGGCTCCTCGGCGGTGCCGGAGCCGCGCGGGCGCGGGCGCCGGACAAGCCCGCCGGCACGCCGGGCCACCAGCCGGCCGAGTGAGCCGGGCCGCCGGCCCGGACAACGTGGGAGGACGCCGATGCACGATCTCGACGACGCGGTCCTCGCCGGAGAGCCGGCCGAGACCGAGGCGGCCTCCGAGGGCCCCGTCCGGCTCAAGCGCAGGGCCTACGAGCGCGCGCTGCGCAAGCTGCAGGTGCAGCTCTGCCAACTGCAGGGCTGGGTGCAGGCGACGGGCGCGCGGGTCATCGTGGTCTTCGAGGGCCGCGACGCGGCCGGCAAGGGGGGCACGATCCGGGCGATCACCGAGCGCGTGAGCCCCCGCGTCTTCCGCGTGGTGGCGCTGCCGGCCCCCTCCGACCGGCAGAAGTCCGAGCTCTTCATGCAGCGCTACATCGCCCATTTTCCGGCCGGCGGCGAGATCGTGATCTTCGACCGCAGCTGGTACAACCGCGCCGGCGTCGAGGCAGTGATGGGCTTCTGCAGCGACAAGGAGCGGCGTCGCTTCCTCGAACTCTGCCCGCAGATCGAGCACTACATCATCGACGGCGGCATCCAGCTGATCAAGTTCTGGCTCGAGGTCGGACGGCCCGAGCAGAAGCGCCGCTTCGAGGCCCGCATCGACGATCCGCTGCGCCAGTGGAAGCTCAGCCCGATGGATCTCGAATCCTACCGGCGCTGGTACGCCTATTCCCGCGCCTGCGACGCGATGCTGGCCGCGACCGACACCGACGAGGCGCCCTGGTACGTCGTGCGCTCCGACGACAAGCGGCGCGCGCGCCTCAACTGCATCGCGCACCTGCTCCACCTGATCCCCTACAAGGCGCTGTCGGTCGAGCGGGCGAGGCTGCCCAAGCGCTGCAAGGCCGAGGCCTACGACGACACGCTGCGCGACCGCCGCTTCGTGCCCGAGCGCTGCTGAGCGGCACCTCACAGGCTCAGGCTGGCCTTGAAGGCCTGCAGCCGGGCGATCGAGACGTCGCGCTCGGCCCGTATCTCCGGGTTCGCGGTGCCGTCGCGCTCGAGCTGGAGATGGAAGATCTCCTCGTCGATCTGGTCGCGGGTCAGCTCCTCGATCGGCCGGACGCGTTCGGCGAGGATCGTCGCCCGCGTCGGGCCCACCTCGGCGAAGCCCCCCCGGATGAAGGCGCGGCGCCCGGTTCCGGCGGCGTCGGTGGCGAAGACGACGCCGGCGTGCAGCGCGGTCACCGCGGGGGCGTGGCCCGGCAGCACGGTCATATCCCCCTCGACGCCCGGAAGGAGCACGGAGCGGACCTCGCCGGCAAAGACACGCCGCTCAGGCGAGACCAGTTCGACGTACAGCAGAGCCATGGTGCCGCCTCCCTTCGCTTCGGCCGTCGGGCCATGATGCCGCGGCCGCCATCGACGTGGACGGTGCCCCCGGTCAGCCGCGCCGCGAAGGGCGTGGTGGGGAACGCCGCCGTGAGGCCGACATCGGCGATGTCGATGCGTTCGCCGATGGGCGAGCGCTCGACTGCCTCGCCGAGCGGGATGTCGAGATCCCGCAGTCCTGAGGCCGCGCGCGTCCTGCGCGGCCCCGGCGAGACGGCGCACCGCGCATTCCAGCGCCGCCTTCACTGGACCCATCGGGTTGTCGTTCGGCACGACCCTGGCGGCGGCGCGGGCGCACGCCGGCGCCCCGCCCCACGCCTTCCATGGGGTGCGCGGCCAGGCCGCTCGCTCGGCTCTGCGCCGCCTCCTCAGGGCTGCGCCGGCCTCTTCAGGGCTGCGCCGCCTCCCAGGTGAGGAAGAAGCCGACGTCCCCCGGCATGCCCTGCGGCCAGTCGACGATCATCGCGCGCAGGCCGTAGCCGTTCGGCTGCAGGCGGTCGCGCCAGAATTCGAAGGCCTGGCGCGGCCGGCCCGTCAGGGTCCCGGGCCAGTCCGGCTCGACGTTGTTGATGGCCCGACCGCCATCCGTGCAGAGCGCGTTGGGGAAGCGCATCACCTGTAGCTCCTTTCTGCCCTGCTCGGCGGCGAGGCGCAGCCTGTGCAGGAGCGTCCGGGTGATCTCCTGGATCTTCTCGGGCGTGACCGCGACCGGCTCCGCCAACCGCTGGATCAGCTCGGCCTGGGCCTTGGCGGCCCGGTCCTGGCCCTCGAACTCCTTCATGGCCCGCGCCTTCTTGATGCTCGCCGCGTAGCCGGCGAGGTCGGCCGCCGACATGAAGGGCGCGTCGCCGAGTTCGAAGGCCTCGGGTTTGGTGGTCAGCGTCTCCATCGTGAACCTCCATCCTCACGGCGCCGGCTGGCGCAGCGCGGCGAGCACCGCCTGCGTGCCGCGGGCGATGATCGCTTCCTCGTTGGTGGGGATGACCCAGGCGCTCGGGCCGGGGCCGCGCGTCACGCGCGGACCGCCCCGGGCATTTGCCGCCGCGTCGAGCGCGAAGCCGGCCCAGGCGGCCCCGCTCAGGATCTCGGCGCGGGTTGCGGCGTCGTTCTCGCCGATGCCGCCGGTGAACACGAGGGTGTCCACGCCGCCCAGCGCGGCGACCAGCGAGCCGATCTCGCGCCCGATGCGGTAGACGAACAGGTCGATCGCCGTGCGGGCGCCGCGATCCGAGGCCGCGCGGGCGCGCAGGGTGCGCATGTCGCCGGACAGGCCCGAGACGCCGAGCAGACCGGAGCGGGTGTAGAGCACGCGCTCGGCGACGTCGGCATCGAGCCCCATCTCCCGTAGCATGTAGAAGACCACGCCCGCATCGAGGCTGCCGCAGCGCGTGCCCATGGGCAGGCCGTCCAGGGTCGAGAAGCCCATCGTGGTCGCCACGCTCCTGCCCGCGCGCAGGGCGCACAGGCTCGCGCCGTTGCCGAGATGGGCGACGACCACCCGTCCCCCGGCGAGGTCGGGCGCGTAGTCGCCGAGGACCGAGGCGACGTAGGCGTAGGACAGGCCGTGAAAGCCGTAGCGGCGCACGCCCCGCTCAGCCATCGACCGCGGCACGGCGAAGAGCTGGGCGATCTCCGGCTGGTCGCGGTGGAAGGCGGTATCGAAGCAGGCGACCTGCGGCAGGCCGGGCCATTGCCGCCGCATGATGCGGATGGGTTCGAGGTTGTGCGGCTGGTGCAGCGGCGCCAGCGGCACCAGCCGCTCCAGCGCGTCGAGCACCGCGTCGTCCACCCGCACGGGAGCCGCGTGGGCGAGGCCCCCGTGCACCACGCGGTGCCCGACCGCGGCGAGCCGGTAGCCGTCCTCATGGTCGTGCAGCCATCCCGCCACGTGGAGCAACGCCTCCTCGTGCCCGAACGGCCCGCCCGTGGCCGGCGGGCCCTTCTCGGCGAGGACCGCCCCCGCTGGGTCTCGGATCACGAGATGCGGGGCCTCGCCGAGGCGCTCGACCAGTCCGCGGAAGATCGGCCGGGGATGGCCGACGCCGCCCTCGTCCCTGTCCTCGAAGACCTGGAACTTCAGGCTCGACGAGCCCGCGTTGAGGACGAGGAGGGCCGGGATCATCGCCTAGACCTCCGGTCGAGCCCGCGCTTCGCGCCGGGCCGCGGCGAACAGGGTTGCGATCGCGCAGGAGGCAAGACGCGTCGGGCGCGAGTCGGCACGGCTCGTCAGGATGATCGGCACGCGCGCGCCCAGCACGATGCCGGCCGCGTCGGCGTCCGCCAGGAAGGTCAGGCTCTTCGCCAGCATGTTGCCGGCCTCGAGGTCGGGCACCACGAGCACGTCGGCGCGACCGGCCACCGGCGACGCGATCCTCTTCATCCGGGCGGCGCCCAGATCGATCGCGTTGTCGAGGGCGAGCGGCCCGTCGACGAGCGCGCCCGTGATCTGGCCCCGGTCGGCCATCTTGCACAGGGCTGCGGCGTCGAGCGTGGAGGGCACCTTCGGGGTCACCGTCTCCATCGCCGAGACGATCGCGACCCGCACCGGCGCGATCCCGAGGGCGCGGGCGAGATCGACGGCGTTCTGGACGATGTCGCGCTTCTCTTCCAGCGTCGGCGCGATGTTGATGGCGGCGTCGGTGACGATGAGCGGTGCCGCGTGGTTCGGCACGTCCATGACGAAGCAGTGGCTGAGCCGGCGGTCCGTGCGCAGGCCGCCCTCCCGCCGGACCACCTCGGCCATCAGCTCGTCGGTATGCAGGCTGCCCTTCATCAGCGCCTCGACCTCGCCCGCCTGCGCCAGCGCGACCGCCTGGGCGGCGGCCGCGTGACTATGGGGAGCATCGACGAGGCGCTGCGTCCCGATGTCGGCCCCGAGGGCCTTCGCGGCGGCCTCGATCCGGGCGCGCGGCCCGACAAGCACCGGATCGATCAGGCCGAGCCGGGCCGCCTCCAGGGCCGCTTCGAGCGCGGCCTCGTCGCACGGGTGGACCACTGCGGTCTTCAGGGGAGGGCATGCCGTCGCGGCGACCAGGAGGCGATCGAACCGCTCATGCCGGCGCGGCGCGGCCGCGGCCTGCACCTCCGGGACGTCCTGTCCGGTCGTCGCCATCTCCACGCCGCTCTCTCCTCGCCCTACGGGGCGTCCACCGGGGACGGCGGCGACGCGGTTTCCGCCGCGTCTCCGCTGACGGGGCCGCGGATGTTACTGTCGGCTTGTCGCCGGCCTCCCGCTTGATCCGGAGAGACAGGCCGCAGCCGCATCCCGCGCAGCGCCTCCCGTTCGCACAGCATCGTTGCGATGAACGGGGGCAGGGCTATGAACCACGTGGAGCGGTGGCGGCTGATCGCCTGGAAACCGGTTCTGGCCTCGAACTGCGCCAGCAGGACCACGGTGGCGCCAGCCGCACAGATCTCGGGCGCGTGCCTACCGCCAGTTGGCAGGGCCGTGGGAGGCGAGATCGCACCGCACCCTCGTAGCCGGCCCCCGCGGGATCGCGCGTGCGGGCAAGGTTGACGGCGGCGGCTTCATCGAGGCGGCCGGGCCTGGGGCGCATTACGACGACGCGGTCGGCCAGCGTCACCGCCTCGCCCACATCGTGCGTGCCGATCAGCCGGCAGGCTGGAAGAACCCGATCGCAACGCTCCAGCGTATCGAGCACCTGCTCGCTGCGCGGGGAGACGCCACGGAGCGCGCCGGACTGGATTCAGGCACGCTGGCACCAAAGGAGGCCCTCCGACTCTGCGCCCCGGACGGGCTGTCCTCCGGTTGGGTGTTGATCGAGAACGAGGGTGCGCTGTTCCGCGGCCCGGCGCCTAGCCTGACGGGAGAGGTTTGGAGCCCTCGCGCTCAAGCTTTCGTCCCCTACGTCGGCAGCCGCAAAAAGCCAGTCGACTAAGGCGAAATCATCGGAGTGGATGAGGATGACTGGCGGAGAGGGGGGGATTCGAACCCCCGATGGGCTTGCACCCATGCCGCATTTCGAGTGCGGTGCATTCAACCGCTCTGCCACCTCTCCAACGACGCCGTCGGCGCTTCAGCACCCTGGCGTCGCATCGATGAACCGGCCCGCGGGATCGCCCGCGCGCTGGCGGGCTACGGCCGGTGTCTCGATGTCGGGGCTATAGCGAAGCGTCGGCGGTGTGGCAAGCCGGTCCGGCGCCGCTTCGGGTTCGGAAAGCGGCCATCCCCGGCAAGTCCCAGATGCCAGTTGATCCGGGCCAGCCGCAGGACCGCTCGGATCAGGCTCCCCGCTCCGCGGCGAGCGCGGCGGTGATCGTCCGGGCGAAGGCCACGGGATCGCGTGGAATGTCCCCATCCTGGATTCGCGCCAGATCGAGGAGGGTGCCCGCGGCCGCAGGCACGGCCTCGGCCTCGCCCTCGGCGAGCGCGCGGATCAGGGGATGGCGCGGGTTGATCTCCAGAACCGCCTGGCCGCCGCCGCGGCCGGCGCGGCGCAGGAGGCGCTGCATCTGCAGGTCCGGGCCGCTGCCGGCCGAGAGCACGACCGCGCTGTCGACCAGACGGTCGGTGGTGCGCACGTCCGCGACGTCGCTCCCCAGAGCCGCCTTGATCGCCGCCACGAGCACGTCGATCCCGGCGGGCGCCGCCTCGGCCTCACCCGCGGCGGGGAACTTCGAGAGGTCGAGGCCGCCCTGCGTGACGGATTGCAGCGGCTTGTCGGCGAAGCGCGCGAGCGCCTCGGGCCAGAAGGCGTCGACATGGTCGGACAGGAGAAGCACCTCCAGCCCGCGAGCCCGGAAGCCCTCGAGCTGGGGCGAGGATCCGAGTGCCTCGGCGTCGTCGGCGACGAGGTAGTAGATCGCCTCCTGGCCGTCCTTCATGCGGGCGACGTAGTCGGGCAGGCTCGTCCAGCCTTCGACGGCCGAGGAGCGGAAGCGCAGCAGCGGCGCGATCTCCTCGCGGCGCTCGTGGTCCTCGTAGATGCCTTCCTTCAGGACGGGGCCGAAATTCTCCCAGAAGCTCTGGTACTCCGCTCCATCCTTCGCGCGGGTCGCGAGTTCTGAGAGGACGCGGCCGGTGACGGCGCGCCGGATGCGGGCCAGCGCCGGCGTCGATTGCAGCATCTCGCGCGAGACGTTGAGGGGCAGGTCCTCGGTGTCGACCACGCCCTGGACGAAGCGCAGCCAGGGCGGCAGCAACTCCGCCTCGTCGGTGATGAACATGCGGCGCACGTGCAGCCGCACCTTGCTCTGCCGCTCGTTCTCCAGCGCCTGGAAGGGCTTCATGCCGGGCACGAAGAGCAGCGCCGAGAACTCGAGCTGTCCCTCCGCCCGCCAGTGCAGGGTCGCCCAGGGCTTGTCGAAGTTCATGCCGACGGAGCGGTAGAACGCCTCGTACTGCTCGGGCGTGACCTCGCTCCGCGGCTTGCGCCACAGGGCGGTGCCCTGGTTGGCCGCCTCGTCGCGCCCGTCCTGGACGATCGCGATCGGCACGGTGATGAAATCGGCCCATTTCCGCACGAGGTGATCGAGCCGGTAGGGCTCTAGGTACTCGTCCGCGTCGGCCTTGAGGTGGAGCACGATGTCGGTGCCGGGCTCAGGTCTCTCGGCGCGCTCCAGCGTGTAGCTGCCCTGGCCCTCGGACGCCCAGGTCCAGGCCTCCTCCGCGCCCGCGCGGCGCGACGTGACGGTGACGCGGTCGGCCACCATGAAGGCGGAGTAGAAGCCGACGCCGAACTGGCCGATCAGGCTCGGCCGGTCCTCGGCCCGGGCGCTCTCCAGCGTCTGCGAGAAGGCCCGCGTGCCCGAGCGCGCGATGGTGCCGAGGTTCTGCGCCAGGTCCTCGCGGGTCATGCCGATGCCGGCATCCGAGACGGTGAGCGTGCGCGCCGTCTTGTCGGGGGCGATGCGCACCTTCGCGTCGGGCGGCAGGGCGCTGGCGGCCGAGGTCAGGGCCTCGAAGCGGCGCCGGTCCATCGCGTCGGCGGCGTTGGCCACCAGCTCGCGCAGGAAGATCTCGCGGTCGGAGTAGAGGGCGTGCACCACGAGGTCGAGCAGGCGCCCGACCTCGGCACCGAATTCGTGTCGCTCCACCGTCTCGCTCACCGCAGCGCCTCCATCGCGACCGAGCCGGACCGGCCCGAAAAAACGCGGAGGCGATATGCGGTCGCGCGCGGGCGAATGCAACGGGCCCGGCGGGCGGGCGGCACGGATCGGCGAAGGATCGCTCAGGCGGCCACGAGGAGCGCCGCGCCGGCGACGCCCGAGAGGACCAGCCGCAGCCGCCCGAGCCAGCGCGGAACGATACCGCGCCGGGGCATGTCCTGATCGACCAGGCCCCAGGCCAGGACGAGGACGCCGAGGATGCGCAGGTCCCAGGGGGCGGGGGCGGCGAGCGCCGCCCAGGCGACCAGCGAGGGCACGATCGCCAGCAGGTAGTCGCCGCTGCCGGCGTTGCGCGCGGCGGCCGCGCCCCAGCGGATCCCGCCGAGGAAGGAGGCGATGACCGCGCCGTAGGCCGAGAGGATCGTGCGCGGGCTCAGGCCCAGCGTGCCGAGCCCGCCGTCGTTGCCCGCGACCGACAGGGCGGCGAAGCCGAGGAAGGGGATCAGCCCGGCCACGCCGAGGATGACAGCCCCCATCGGGACCGGATTCAGGCGCGCCATTCACCCTCCGCTCGGCCGCCGTCCGCGGACCGGCGGGGCCGCGGCAAGATCGCGGCCGACATGGCCGCGACGGGACCGTGCGGCGCGAGCCGCACGGCCAAGCGTTATACGGATGCCGCCGGGAGGGGTTCCCGCATGCGGCGACCCGCCCCGTCAGACACCGCGGGCGCGCGAGGCCGGGGTGAAGGCGGGCGCGCTGGGCGCGGGCGCGCCGAGCAGCGTCATCGCCCCGCCCCCCTCCGGCGCCTGCGGCGGCTCGTTCACCACCGGATCGAGCTTGCGCGGCTTGAAGGTGGCCGCCAGCGTCTTGGCGCTGGCGAGATCGGCCGGGCCGAGCTTGTTGGCGACGTCGTCGCGCTTGCGCCCCGCGTCCTCGTCGCCCTGCGCGGCGGCGGCCGAGAACCAGACGTAGGACTGCACCAGATCCTGGCCGAGCCCGAGGCCGCGGGCGTAGAGCACGCCAAGGTTGTACTGGCTGTCGCGCAGGCCGTACTCGGCGCCCTGCCTGAACCACGAGGCCGCCGAGGCGTAGTCCGGCTTGCCGTTGGCGCCCGGGCTCTCGGCGTAGATCACCGCAAGGTTGTGCATGGAGCGGGCATGGCCCTGCTCGGCCGCGCGGCCGTACCAGAGCTTGGCCTGGGCGAGGTCGCGCACCACGCCCGAGCCCTTCTCGTAGTGGCCGCCGAGCTTGTACTGGGCCGGGGCGTAGCCGGCGGAGGCCAGCTTCTCGAACAGCTTGGCGGCGAGCGCGAGGTCGCGAGTCAGGCCGCGGCCGTCCGCGGCGCGCGCGGCGAGTTCCCACGCGGCCGCGCCGTCGCCGTCGAGGACCGCCTGGCGCAGCTTGGCGAGGCCGGCGGGCAGGCCCGAGAGGTCGCCCGAGAGGCTGACGGCCGCCGAGATCCGGGGCGGTCCGGAGCGGGCGCGGCCGGGGGCGGGCGGGGCGGCCGGGTCGGACGGGATCGCCTGCGTGGTCAGCGGGTCCGCGAGCGCGGTCTTCGGCGCCTCGGCGGCCCGCTCGGCGCTCGACGCCGCGGACTTCGGGACCTCGGACTTCGACGCCTCGGGCTTCGGGGCCTCGGGCTTCGGGGCCTCGGGTTTGGCAGCCTCCGCCGTCGCCTCGCTCCGGGCGGGCTCGGGGGCGGCGGCCGCGCGCGGGGCCGGGATCGAGGGATCGGGCTCGGCCATGTGGGTGCCGATCGCCTGCAGGGCCCCGAGCGCCAGCACGATCGCCGCCAGGCCGAGCAGGATCGGACGGCGGCGGCGATCGATCTCGGCGCGCAGCCGCGCCAAGCGTCCGCCGGCCGGCGCCGCTCCCGGGATCCCGGGCTTCTCGAGCCGGGCGCCGAGGCGCAGGTCGCGCCGCTCGCTCGCCGCCTCGCTCGCGAGTTCCGCCTGGGCCGCCTGCGCGGCGCGCCGGGCCGCGGCGATGAAGCTCGTCTTGATGTCTCCGGCGCCGTCGTCGCCAGCGGCCGGCTCCTCACGCAGGCCGCGGGCCGGCCGTGGTCCGGCCTCCGGCAGGGTGCGGCCCTGGACCTCGCGCTGCGGCCGGCCCGCGCCGGGTTCGAGCAACTCGTCGCTGGGATGCGCGGCGGGCGCCGCCCGCTTCATCTCCGGGCGGCGGCGGCGCTCGGCCTCGCCCCGGGCGAGGTCGGCGGCCGTGGAGGCCATCAGCTGCTCGTCCAGGCTCGGCGGACGCGGGCCCGCCGCGAGGGCGCTGCCCGGCTCGGCGGCCGGGTCGAGGCGGCTCATCAGGCGGTCGAGGGCCGACTGGACGCCGTCGAGCATCGCGCCGAGGCGCTGGTCGGAGGCGCTCTGCCGGGCCTGCAGGTCGGCGAGGCCCGCCCGCAGCAGGCCGATCTCGCCACGGTCCTGCGGACCCGCGCGGTCGGCCAGGCCGGCGGAGACCGCCTCGCGGGCCGCGCGCTCGAGTGCGTCCGCGTCGGGCGCCTGCTCGCGCAGGGCGGCAACCTGGGCCAGCAGGTCGCCCATGCTGCGCTCAAGGCTCGTCAGCGCCGGATCGGCGCCGCGGGACTCGAGGCGCTTGGCGAGGGTGAGAACCTGCTTCTCCAGCGCGTCGAGCCCGTCCGAGCCGGCGCGGTCGCCCGCCCGGTCGCCGACACGGTCCACCTTCTCGGCGAGGTTGCTGAGCATGGCCTGGATCGAGGCGAACGCGTCGCCCGTCAGCGCGCCTCCGCGCAGGCCGTCGCCCCGGCCCTCTCCCGCCCGTTCGCCGAGTTGTTCGCCGAGCCTGTCGCTCAGCCCTTCGAGACGGCCGATCAGGTCGTCGACGGGCCGGGTGCTCGCCTGCTCCACCTTGTCGGCCAGCGCGTCGATGCGGCCGAGGATCCTGCGCGACTCGGCGGGATCCTGGCCGCCCGCCCGCTCGTGGAGCGCGTCGAGCTTCGTGGCCATCGCCCGCATCTGATCGATGAAGGCGGCCGGAGCCGGGGCGCCGAGGCCGCTGCGGATCTCCTCGAGGAGCGGGCGCAGGGTCGCGCTGTCGTCGGCCTTCGCGGCTTCCCTGGCGGCTTCCTGGAGCTGCGCGATCTGGGCGCTGATCGCCTGCATCCCCTGGGCGAGGCTCTGGATCCGCTCCGGCCCGGCCAGGGTGCCGAGCAGGCGGCGGATCTCGTCGAGTTCCTGGAACAGGGTGTCGAGCGCGCGCCCGTCCGAGCCCGGGCCCGCGGCGGCGACGCTGTCGAGGCGCGCTGCGAGGCGCGTCACCTCGTCGGCCACGCGGCCGTGCACGTTGTCGGCGACTTCGCCGGCCAGACGCTCGACATGCTCGCGGATCGACTCGATCGGGGCCGTGATGGCGACGAGATCCGCCGAGGGCTGGGCCCGCTCGACGTTGGTCGCGAGCGAGATCATCGCCTGCTCCAGCGCACCGACGTCGCGGCTGGTGGCGAGGCCGCCGATCGATTCGCGCAGGCGCAGGGTCTCGCGCTGCAACTGGGACACCGCCTCGGCGGTGTCGATCATCAGGTCCTCGTGCAGGCCGGCATCGAGTCGCCGCGCGAGGTCCCGGCGCATGCCCGCGACGACGTTGGGCTCATCCGCGGCGCGGCGGGGCTGCACGGGGTGCTCGCCCAGCGCGCGCTGGCGCTGCCGGATCTCCTCGACGGCCTCGCGCATCTCCGCCGGGCCGCGGCCGCGGCGCGGATAGGGACGCGCGGCGGCGACCTTGTCGCCGAGTTCGGACATCCGCCGCTCGATGTCGCCGAGGCGCTCGGTGACCTTCTCGACGGGCGCCGCGCCGGCATCGAGCGCGCGCGTCAGGCGGTGCTCGATCTCCTCCAGGCGCCGGCTCGCCGCGGTCTCGGCCGCGCGCCGCTCGTCGGCGAGGTTGCGGTCCAGCCCGTCGAGGCGGGCCATCAGGGCCGCGAGCGCGCCCTCGTCGGCGTCCCCCGCCGCGAAGGGCCGGCGCGTGTCGGCGGCCCCCTGGGGACGGCCGGGCCGGAAGCGCCCGGCTTCCTCGGCCGCCCGCTCCGCCTTGCGGGGCTGGTCGCCGGGGCGGCGGCGGCGCGGGCCGCCCTGGGGCACGTTCCGGGCGATCCATTCCTCGAGGGGAATGCCCGCCCTGCGCGCGACGTCGCGAGCCGCTTCGAGCACGTCGGGATCGAAGCTGTGGAAATCCGGCTTCGCGGTGCGTGTCATCCTGGCCTGCCTCGAACGGCGTGCGGCAGCTGGTCCTCCCGATCCGTGCGTCGTGCGCGGATCGGGCGGGGCATGCGGGTCTTCGAGCACGGACCATTAACTTTCTTGGTAAACACCCGGTTAAGACCGCTGCGGCTCGTACGCCGCCGGACGAAATGCTGCACGCGCCCGATCCATCTCAGATGCTCTCCCGTCTCCCCGATCTCATCCGGCCGCGAAGACTGCTCACCGCCCTGGAGGCGGGCGGGCGTCGATTGTATCGGGCCTGGCGCCGCCGCGGCCTCGAGGCGGAGCGGATCGGCGCGGTCGAGGGCGCCTGGCCGGGCGACGACCTGACGGGCTGGGTCCGGGCCGACGTCTGGGCCGACCGCGCGACGCCCGTGATCGGCGTCTACCGCGTCGGGCTGCGGGTCGGGCTCACGGTGGCGATCGCGCCCGTCGGCCCGGACGGCGCGCGCCTGAGCTTCGCCGTCCATGTGGACGGCGGCCACGTCGCGCGCGATCTGGCCTCCGGCGACCTCACCGTCCACCTGATGCGGGACGGACGACCGCTCGCCCGCATCCCGCTGGCGCCCGATCTCGCCGAGGCGCTTCGCGCGCGCGCGGCGCTCGACTTTCTCGACCACGTCGCCGCGCTCCCCGAGCCCGCCCACGCGGCCACGCTGGAGCGATTGCGCGCCCTGCTGGGGGAGGGCGCCGCGAACCATCCCGGCCTGTCGGCGGCGGGCACGCTGGGCCGGGCGCGGGCGCTCTTCGACCGGACGGCCGGCGAGCCGGTGAGCGACCCCTCGCGTGCCCTGGCGCCGTTGCTCGTGCCGGTCGGCACCCGCTCGGGGGACGGGGCCGCGCTGCTCGGGCGGGACGGCCAGATCTTTCTCGTCGGCGGCCGCAATCGGCTGTTGGAGGAGTACGCCCGCACCGACGACGACCCCCGCCCGCGTGCGCTCGCGGCAGCGTGGGTCGCGCTGATGGCGCGAAGGCGCGCGCGCCTCGAGGCGGCGGGCGCCCGCTACGCCCAGGTGATCCTTCCGGAGACGCTGACCCTTCTGCCGCACCTGTTCCCGCATCCCGTGCGGACGCCCGGGGCGATCCTGCGCGGCATCGAGGCCGGGCTTCGGCATGAGCCCGGAGCCGCCGCCTGCTACGTCTCGGCCCGGCACGCCCTCGGAAACGTGCGGGATCCCGCCGAGACGGTGCTGAAGACCGACTCGCACCTCTCGCCCTACGGCACCTGGACGGCGTTCCGGGCGATCCTCGAACATCTCGGCCTGCCGGCCGGCCCCGAGCCGGACTTCGGCACGCGGCGGGCGGCATCCGGCGATCTGGCGCTCCGATTCTTCGGCGTGCCGATCCTCGACCTGCGCCGGGAGACGGATCCGGGCGCGCCCGGTTTCGCCTTCGGCCGCGCGGAGCTGACATTCCACAGGCCGGCGCCGGGCGGGCATGTCGGCTTCAGCCAGTCGTGGCGGAATCCGGACGCGCCGATCGACGCCAGCCTCCTGGTGCTCGGAAACTCCTATTGCGGACCCGCCGAAGTCCACCAGGGCCGGATGTCGTGGTGGTTCGCGCGCTGGTTCCGGAGCTACCACTTCGTGTGGCACGCCCACGTTCCGGCGGGGCTCGTGGAGAGGCTCGGGCCCGACATCGTGGTCTGCCAGACCGTCGAGCGGTTCCTGATCGAGGTCCCGGAAACGTAAACCGTGCGACAGGTTCGGACCGGTTGTCAGCCGCCACCCCTTGCGGCCCGGCGGCCAGATAGTTTAGATATGAACTATCGAGCGGCAGGGGTTCGGTTCGACCCTGTAAGCCGCCATCGCAAGTCGCCATCGGAGGAGAGCACATGCCGAGCTATCGCGCCCCCGTCGAGGACACCCTGTTCCTCCTCAACGACGTGCTCGGCTTCCACAACCACGCGAATCTCGCGGGCTTCGCCGAGGCCTCGCCGGACGTGGTCGAGGCGGTGCTGGGAGAGGGCGCCAAGCTCGCCGAAACGGTGTTCGCCCCGGTCAACCGCGCGGGCGACCTCGAGGGCTGCACCCGGCATCCGGACGGCTCGGTCACGACCCCGAAGGGCTTCCGTCAAGCCTACGACGCCTACGCGCAGGGCGGCTGGATGGGGCTTTCCGTACCCGAGGAGTTCGGCGGCCAGGGCCTGCCCCACACCCTCAACACCGCGATGCAGGAATTCGTCTCCGGCGCCAACCTCGCGCTCGGCATGTATCCGGGCCTGACGCAGGGCGCCGTCGCCGCGCTCCTCGTGCACGGCTCCGAGGAGCAGAAGCGGACCTACATCCCCAACATGGTCGCGGGTGGCTGGACCGGCACCATGAACCTCACCGAGCCACATTGCGGCACGGATCTCGGGCTGCTCAAGACCAAGGCGGTGCCGAACGCGGACGGCTCCTACAGCCTCACCGGCACCAAGATCTTCATCTCGGCGGGCGAGCACGACCTCTCCGAGAATATCGTCCACCTCGTCATCGCCCGGATCGAGGGCGCGCCCGCCGGCACGAAGGGCATCTCGCTCTTCGTGGTGCCGAAGTTCCTAGTGAATCCGGACGGCTCCGTGGGCGAGCGCAACGGCGTCTCCTGCGGCTCGCTCGAGCACAAGATGGGCATCCACGGGAACTCGACCTGCGTGATGAACTACGACGGGGCCAAGGGCTGGCTCGTCGGCGAGGCCAACCGCGGCCTCAACGCGATGTTCGTGATGATGAACGAGGCCCGCCTCGCGGTCGGCGTCCAGGGCCTCGGCCAGTCCGAGGTCGCCTACCAGAATGCGGTGGCCTACGCGAAGGACCGGCTCCAGGGCCGCGCGCTGACCGGCGCCAAGGCGCCCGACAAGGCCGCCGACCCGATCATCGTCCATCCGGACGTGCGCCGGACCCTGATGGGCATCCGCGCCTTCAACGAGGGCGCCCGCGCGCTGGTTCTCTGGACCGCGCTGCAATCCGACATCGTCCACCGCTCGGAGGATGCGAAGCAGCGCCAGGCCGCGGACGACCAGCTCGGCCTGATGACCCCGGTGGTGAAGGGCGTGCTGACCGATCGCGGCTTCGCCAACGCGGTCGAGGCGCAGCAGATGTTCGGCGGGCACGGCTACGTCGAGGAATGGGGCATGTCGCAGTTCGTGCGCGACGCCCGCATCGCCATGATCTACGAGGGCGCCAACGGCATCCAGGCCATGGACCTGATCGGCCGCAAGCTCCCCCGCGACGGCGGCCGGGCGATGATGACCTTCCTCGGCGAGGTCCAGACCTTCATCAAGGACCACAACGAGACCGAGGCGCTGAAGCCCTTCTGCACCCCGCTCCAGGCCGCGCTCAACGACCTGCAGGGCGCCACCATGTGGTTCATGCAGAACGCGATGGCCAAGCCCGACAACGCGGGCGCGGGGGCGACCGACTACATGCACCTCCTCGGCCTCGTGGCGATCGGCTACATGTGGGCGCGCATCGCCAAGGCGGCCTCCGCCAAGTCCGGCGATGCCCGCATGGAGGCCAAGCTCGTCACCGGCCGCTTCTACATGGAGCGGATGCTGCCCGAGACGTCCCTGCGGTTCGCGCGGATCAAGGCCGGCTCGGACACGACGATGGCGCTCTCCGCCGAGGCCTTCTGACGGGATCCCGGCCGATGGGCAGCTGGGGCATGGGATCGTTCGACAGCGACGGTGCTCTCGACCGGCGGATCGTTCTGCGCAACGATGGCGTCCGCCTGATCGGCCAGGCCCGCGCGGCGCTCGCCCGCGTGACGGATGACGGCTCGGAACTCGCGGAGCTGTGGGCCGACACGGCGAACGGGGATGCCTGGCGCGCCCACGTCGCCGAACTCGACCGCCGCCTCGGCGACATCGAGATCTGAAGAGATCGGGCGGGCGCTGCCCGCACCTGTGCCAAGAGGCGCCGAGACCTGCTCGTGAGCGGGGCGGTGCAAGGAGAATCAGATGCCCGAGGCCTACATCTTCGACCACGTCCGCACGCCCCGCGGCCGCGGCAAGCCCGACGGCGCGCTGCACGAGGTGACGGCTTTGCGCCTCGCCGAGACGGCGCTCCGCGCGCTCAAGGAGCGCAACGCCCTCGACACGAAGCGGGTGGACGACGTGGTGCTCGGCTGCGTCGATCCCGTCGGCGAGGCCGGCGGCGACATCGCCCGCGCCGCCGCCCTCGTTGCCGATTACGGCACCCACGTGCCGGGCGTGCAGATCAACCGCTTCTGCGCCTCGGGCCTCGACGCGGTGAATTTCGCCGCCGCCCAGGTGATGGCCGGCCAGCACGACATGACGGTCGGCGGCGGGGTGGAATCGATGAGCCGCGTCGGCCTCGGCGCCTCCGGCGGGGCCTGGCCGGTGGATCCGGCCATCGCGGTGAAATCCTACTTCATGCCCCAGGGCGTCTCGGCCGACCTCATCGCCACGAAGTACGGCTTCTCCCGCACCGATTGCGACGCCTACGCGGTCGAATCCCAGAAGCGCGCCGCCAGGTCGTGGGAGGAGGGGCTGTTCCGCAATGCCGTCGTCCCGGTCAAGGACGTCAACGGCATCACGCTGCTCGACCGCGACGAGCACATGCGGCCCTCCACCGACATGCAGTCGCTGGCCTCCTTGAAGGCCTCCTTCGTGCAGATGGGCCAGATGGGCGGCTTCGACGCGGTGGCGACCGACGCGCACCCGGATGTCGAGGCGGTGGACCACGTCCACCACGCGGGCAACTCGTCGGGCATCGTGGACGGCGCCGCGGCCGTGCTGATCGGCTCGCGCGAGGCGGGCGACGCGGCGGGCCTGCGCCCCCGCGCCCGCATCCGGGCCTTCGCCAACATCGGCTCCGACCCCGCCCTGATGCTGACCGGGCCCGTGGACGTGACCCACAAGGTGCTCGCCCGGGCCGGGATGAGCGTCGCGGACATCGACCTGTTCGAGATCAACGAGGCCTTCGCCTCGGTGGTGCTGCGCTTCCAGCAGGCCTTCGACCTCGACCCGGCGAAGGTCAACGTCAACGGCGGCGCCATCGCGCTCGGCCACCCGCTCGGCGCCACCGGCGCGATGATCCTGGGCACGGTGCTGGACGAGTTGGAGCGCACCGGCAAGGAGCGGGCTCTGGTCACGCTCTGCATCGGCGCCGGCATGGGCACCGCCACCATCATCGAGCGCGTCTGACGGTCGCGGGAGCGGCCGGGCCGGCCGCTCCCCTCGCGTGCCAAACGCTGCTAGAGGCCGACGCGACCGCCGAGCAAGGCGGAACCGAAGCCTCATGGGAGAAACGCTTCAGATGACGCGCCTCATCGCCACCCTCTGCCTGACGACCGCCCTCGCGCTGCCGCTCGCCGCGCGCGCCGACGAGGCTGCCGACAAGATCGCGGAGGCCAAGACCCTCGTCTCGAAGACCCTGATCAAGAACCTGCAGACCGGCTTCGGCGCGGCCCTGGAGAAGACCGTGGCGGCGATGCCCGACCAGAAGGCCGACGCCGTGCGCAAGGAACTCAACGCCGAGTTCGACCGCCAGCGCGAGGTGATGGTCGAGGGTCTCTCCAAGGAATATGCCGGCAAGTTCAGTCTCACCGAGCTGAAGCACCTCAACGAGATCTACGACGACAAGACCTACCAGAAGTTCCAGGCCCTCAACGCCGACCCGTCCTCCAGCGTGACGGCGATCTCGCAGGGCTCGGTGACGAAGCTGCTCAACATGCTGGCGGTCGCCGCCGCCGGCGGCGAGGGCCCGCAGCCCGGCAGCCCGCCCGCCGCGGCGCCGAGCCCGGCCCCGGCGCCCGCCAAGTAGGCCGTGGAAGGCCGGCGGGTGCGGATCTCACGCCACCATCGCGGCAGCCGGATCGACCCGGAAGCCCGCAACCGCCGGCAGGCCTTCGAGGAGGGGCTTGGCGAAATGATAGCCCTGGAACAGGCCGACGCCGAGCCCGCGCAGGGTCTCGCACTCCGCCGCGGTCTCGACGCCCTCGGCGAGCACCGTGACGCCGAGCGCCCGCGCGATCGCGATCAGGCCGGCGACGATGGCCTGACGTCCGGCATCCGCGTCGATGCCGCGCAGCAGGTCCATGTCGATCTTGATGAGGTCCGGCCGGAAGTTCGCGAGCAGGGAGAGGCCCGCGAAGCCGGCCCCGAAATCGTCGAGCGCCGTCAAGAAGCCCTGGCGCCGGTAGGCGGAAACGATATTCCGGACGTGCGCGGTGTCGCGAAAGCGCTCGTTCTCGGTGAACTCGAACATGATGCGCTCGTGCCCGAAGCCGACGCGGCGGGCCGCCTCCAGCGAGGCGCGGATGCAGGCGTTGGGTTCGTAGACCGCGTTCGGCATGAAGTTGATGGACAGCCGCTCCGCCCCGCCGCGCGGGAACAAACGGCCGGCCAGCTCGATCGCCTTCACCCGAGCCGCTTGGTCGAAGCGGTAGCGGGTCTCGTCCGTCACCCGGTCGAGGATCGTGCCGGCGCCCTGGCCCTCGGGCCCGCGCACCAGCGCCTCGTAGCCCCAGACCGTGCCGGCCCGGAGGTCGAGGATCGGCTGGAACGCCATGGTGAAGGCGAAGTCGAGCTCCGCGCCGTCCCGGCAGGCACGGCAGGCTTGGGCAGTCTTCATGGCACAGTTTTTCTCTCGTGCCCCCGGCCGCGACCATGGCCCGGCAACCTCACCGAAACCTTAAGACCCGCCCCTGCCAGACGCGAGGACGTGAGATGGATCTGAAGAACTTCCGCTTCGAGACCGATGCCGACGGCGTCGCGCTGGCGACCTGGGACATGCCGGGCCGCTCGATGAACGTCATCACCGAGGGGGTGATGGATGATCTGGCCCAGATCGTCCAGATTGTATCTGAAGATGCTGCGATCAAAGGTTGCGTCATCACCTCGGGCAAGGACAACTTCTCCGGCGGCGCCGACCTGACCATGCTGCAGGGTCTCGGCCGCGCCTACGAGGAGCTGCGGGCGACGGCGGGCGAGGAGGCGGCGATGGTCCGCTTCTTCGAGGAATCGCGCCGCCTCTCGCTGCTGTTCCGGCGGCTCGAGACCTGCGGCAAGCCCTTCGCGGCCGCGATCAGCGGCATCTGCCTCGGCGGCGCCTTCGAGCTGGCGCTGGCCTGCCATCACCGCGTCGCCTCGGACGATCCCAAGACCCGCGTCGGCCTGCCGGAGATCAAGGTCGGCCTGTTCCCGGGCGGCGGCGGCACCCAGCGCGTCGCGCGCCTGATGCAGACGGGCGACGCCCTGCAGATGCTGTTCAAGGGCGAGCAGATCCGGCCGCAGATGGCCAAGGGCATGGGTCTCGTCCACGCCGTCGCGCCGAAGGACGAGATCGTCGCCCAGGCCAAGGCGTGGATTCTCGGCGGCGGCTCGGCCGTAGCGCCCTGGGACGTGCCGAAGTTCAAGGCGCCGTCCGGCAAGGTCTACTCGCCGGCCGGCATGATGATCTGGCCGCCCGCCAACGCGATCTACCGTCGCGAGACGCACGACAACTATCCGGCCGCCAAGGCGATCCTGGCCTCGGTCTACGAGGGCCTGCAGCTGCCGATGGACCTCGCCCTCAAGGTCGAGAGCCGGTACTTCGCGATGATCCTGCGCACCAGCGAGGCGCAGGCGATGATCCGCACCCTGTTCATCTCGATGGGCGAGCTCAACAAGGGCGCGCGCCGGCCCAAGGACGTGCCGCCCACCGCCCTGAAGCGGGTCGGCGTGGTCGGCGCCGGCTTCATGGGCGCGGGCGTCGCCTACGTCTCGGCCAATGCCGGGCTCGACGTGGTGCTGATCGACCAGTCGATCGAGGCGGCCGAGAAGGGCAAGGCCTACGCCCACAAGCTCGTCACCGACCAGATCAACCGGGGCCGCGCCAAGACGGCCGACCGCGAGGCGCTGCTCGCGCGCATCACGACCTCGGCCGACTACGCCGACCTCAGGGATTGCGAACTGGTCATCGAGGCGGTGTTCGAGGATCCGAAGGTCAAGGCCGAGGTGATCCGTCAGGTCGAGGCCGCGATCGGCCCGGATGCCATCTTCGCCTCGAACACCTCGACGCTGCCGATCAGCGGCCTCGCCGAGGCGAGCGCCCGGCCCGAGCAGTTCGTGGGCATCCACTTCTTCTCGCCCGTCGAGAAGATGATGCTGGTCGAGATCATCCGCGGCCGCGCCACCGGCGACCGGGCGGTGGCGACCGCGCTCGACTACGTCCGCGCCGTGAAGAAGACGCCGATCGTGGTCAACGATTCCCGCGGCTTCTTCGCCAACCGCTGCGTCACGGCCTACCTGCTCGAGGGCCACAAGATGCTCTTGGAGGGCGTCCCGCCCGCGATGATCGAGAGCGCGGGCCGACAGGCCGGCATGCCGGTGGGCCCGCTCTCGCTCAACGACGAGGTCGCGCTGGATCTCGGACTCAAGATCGCCCGGGCCACCGAGGCGCAGCTCGGGCCCGACGCGGTCGATCCCGGCCAGAAGCAGCTCCTGGTCGAGCTGGTGGAGAACCAGGGCCGGCTCGGGCGCAAGAACCGCAAGGGCTTCTACGACTATCCGGAGGGCGCCCCGAAGCGCCTCTGGCCGGGCCTGAAGGATCTTCAGCCGACGCATCTCGATCCGGACGCGGTCGATTTCGCCGAGCTGAAGCACCGCCTGCTCGTGGTCCAGGCGCTGGAGGCCGCCCGCACGGTGGGCGAGGGCGTGGTGGTCGATCCGCGCGAGGCCGATGTCGGCTCGATCCTCGGTTTCGGCTTCGCGCCGTTCACCGGGGGGGCGCTCTCCTACATCGACTTCATGGGCGCGCAGACCTTCGTGGCGCTCGCCCAGTCGCTCGAGGCCAAGCACGGCGCCCGCTTCAGCGTGCCGGAGAACGTCCTGGCGATGGCCCGGGATGGTGGCACCTTCTACGGCACGGCGGGGAAGCAGGCGGCCTGACGGGGCGCCCTTGCCGGTGGGCGTTCGTCGGCTCATCTTGGGGGCATGACGAACGAGCCAGACATCCTGACCAAGTCCGGAGCCCTGTCCTTTCTCGGCAGGGCTCGCTTGCGGGCTGAGCGGCAGGCGCGGGACGGCACGCGGGTCCCGGCAGGCGCGGCCGGCACCGTGGTCGAGATCCTCGGTGGCGGACAGGCCTGCATCGTGGAGTTCGTCGATCCCGTGCAGGCTGTCCTGACAGTGCGGGCCGAAGATCTAACCGCTCTGCGGTAGGCATCTATGGCGTCCGACAGGGTGCTGAGCCGGGTCGATGTCCCGCTGCTCAAGATCACCCGCTATCTCCTCTGTTTTGATAATGGTCCAGAAGCCGCTGCGAAGGCGGCGTTCTTTGTTCGCTTCGGCTTCGATCCGGACCAGCCGGAAGGCTTGGCCTCCGCCCTTCGAGAGCACGCAATCGAGAATCTGATTCGCGAAACTTGGGCCGACGAGTGGGGCATCCACTTCGAGGTGGATGGGCCGCTCCACACGCCCGACGGCCGCGCACCGACGATCAGAACCAGTTGGATGCTAAACCATGGCAGCACCGGCCCGATCCGCTTGATCACGGCCTTCCCGGTTTAGACCGCGTGAACTACGGCACCGCCGCCAGCAGCCCCAGCACCCGCGCCAGATCCGCCGCGTTGTCCGAGAGCAGGTCCGTCACGTCGCCGACCGCGAGCGCCTTCACGTGGCGGCAGCGCATCCCGTGGCGACCGGCCATGCAGGTGCAGCGCAGGCTCAAGGCGCCCGCCCGCTCGTCCAGCGTGACCTCGTAGCGGTTGCCGGTGCTGCCCCGGACGGCGAAGCGCGGGCGTGCGGGCTCCGCCGGCCGGAACGTCCGCAGCGCCCGCTCGGCGATCGGCCCGCGCGGCGGGCGCGGCGGTGGGGGAGGGCCGCCGTCGATCCGGGTGAGCGGCAGGGCGATGGCGCGGCTCAGGCCCGCGATGTCCACCGTCTCCGTCTCGCGCATCGCCGCGAGCGCGATCTCGGCGCAGGCATAGGCGTCGTCGCCCGCGTCGTGGTGGCTGAACCGGATCCCGAGGCGGCCCGCGACCTTGGCGAGCCCGCAGCCGGCGGGATCCGGGAAGACGCGCCGGGCCACCTGCACGGTGCACAGATAGGCCAGCGGCGGCGCCGCCTGCCCGCAGGCGTGGAGCGATGCGCGCAGCACGCCGATGTCGAAGCTGGCGTTGTGCGCCAGGATCGTGCCGGCCGCGAGGTCGGGCATGAACTCCGCCATCACCGCGGCGAAGCCGGGTCGATCCCGCACGTCCGCCGGCAGGATGCCGTGGACCCGGATGTTGCCGGGCGCGAAGCGCAGCTCCGGCGGCCGGATCAGCCGCGATTCCCGCCGGACCACGCGCCTGTGCTCGATCCAGGCGAGGCCGACCGCGCAGGCGCTGTCGCGCCGCTCGTTGGCCGTCTCGAAATCGATCGCGATCGTGGTCATCGGTGGATCATAGCCGGAGCCGGCCTGTCCCGCAGGATCCGGGCCGAAATGGGGTCAGGCGGACGGTTCTGTCAGGTTGCAGACGCGCCATGCGCCGCACGCCCCGTGTGGCCCGGCCGGAACATGGTATGCGCGCGACCGATCTTCGCCTCCCGGAAGCCGAACCCGCCCGTGCACGCCCTCACGATCATCGTCCCGATCTTCGGGATCATCCTGATCGGCTGGGCGGCGGCCGTGGCGGGCCTGCTCTCCGACCGCGTCAGCGACGGCCTGTCCGAGTACGTCTTCGCCGTGGCCGTGCCGGCGCTGATCATCGTCACCCTGACGCGGCCGGGCCTCGATGGCGAGATCGCGTGGTCCTACTGGATCTCGTATTTCGGCGGCGCCGGCCTGTCCTGGCTCGCGGGCTCCCTGATCGCGATGCGGCGCACGGGGATCGGCCGGCAGGGCGCGATCCTGCACGGCTTCGCGGCGAGCCAGTCCAACACGATCTTCGTCGGCGTGCCGATGATCCTGCAGGCCTACGGCGACGAGGGCGCCTTCCCGCTCTTCCTGCTGCTCGCCGTCCACCTGCCGATCATGATGGGGTTTGCCACCTTCCTGCTCGAGGCCGAGGGCGACAAGCCGCTGCTGGTGCGCCTGCGCGGCCTCGCCCTGGTGCTCCTGAAGAATCCGATCTTCGTCGCGCTCCTCGTCGGCATGGCGCTGAAGGTCCTGCACCTGACGCCCGGCGGACCCGTGAAGGCGATCCTCGACGCGTTCGCGGCCACCGCCTCGACCTGCGCGCTGGTGGCGCTGGGCGCCGGCCTGCGCCGCTACCGGGTGATGTTCGACCTGCCGGGCGCGATCGCCGTGGCGGTGCTGAAATGCGTGCTGCACCCGCTCGCCGTCTGGCTTCTGGCCTTCCACGTCTTCGCGATGCCGCCGGCCTATGCGGGCGTGGCGACGCTGTTCGCCGCGATGCCGGTCGGCATCAACGCCTACCTGCTGGCTGTGCGCTACAAGACCGAGACCGGCCTGATCGCGGCCTCGGTGCTGGTCTCCACGCTGATCGCGCCCGTGACCACCATCGCCTGGCTCACCCTGCTCGGCCACGCCTGAGGCTGCGTCCGGGCGGGGCGCCTTGGGAATAGCGGGCAGAGCGGAGGGCGGGGGCTCGCCAAGGCCGGCGCGCCGTGCGACGCTCTCTCCCCCTCGCGCAGGTTTGCGTTGGCCCCCGAGCGTCACGATCTGCTAGAGCGCACGCGGCCGGCACGGCCGTCCGGCCGTCGCGGCGCCCGGTCGAGGTCTTGAGGATCGACGAGATGGACTTCCTGAACGCGATGGGCGGCACCGCCACCGGCTTCTTCGGCGCGGTGATCCCGTTCCTGATCGTGCTGACCATCGTGGTCTTCGTCCACGAGATGGGCCATTTCCTGGTGGGCCGCTGGTGCGGCGTCGGCGTCCACGCCTTCTCAATCGGCTTCGGGCCGGAACTCGTCGGCTTCAACGACCGGCGCGGCACCCGCTGGAAGCTCTGCGCCATCCCGCTCGGCGGCTACGTGAAGTTCCACGGCGACGTGAACGGGGCCAGCGTGCCCGACCCCGAGGCGCTCGCCCGGATGAGCCCCCAGGAGCGGGCGACGAGCTTCCCGACCCAGCCGGTAGCCAAGCGCGCCGCGATCGTGGCGGCGGGCCCCATCGCCAACTTCCTGCTCGCCATCCTGCTCTTCGCGGGCGCGATCTGGCTCGGCGGCCGCTACGAATTGCCGGCCCGCGTCGCCGCCGTCGAGCCGAACAGCGCGGCGGCCGAGGCCGGCTTCGAGGCCGGCGACCTGATCAAGGCCATCGACGGCCAGCCGGTGCGCGACTTCAACGCGATGTACCGCACGGTGACGGGCAGCGCCGGCAACACCCTGCTCTTCACGATCGAGCGCGACGGCGCCGAGCGCACCATCACGGCGACGCCGCGCGTGCACGAGGACCGCACGCCCTTCGGCCGCCACCGGGTCGGGCGGCTCGGCATCCGCTCGCCGAACGGCTCCGAGGCGCGCCTCGTCGAGTACGGCCCGCTGGCCTCCCTGAACCTCGGCGTGCACGAGACCTACTTCGTGGTCGAGCGCACCTTCTCGTATCTCGGCAAGCTCGCCACCGGCCGGGAATCGGCCGACCAGCTCTCCGGGCCGATCGGCATCGCGCGGGTCTCGGGCGAGGTGGCCAAGACCGGCGGCGTCGGCGGCCTCGTCGGGCTGGTGGCGCTCCTCTCGGTCTCGATCGGCCTGCTGAATCTTTTCCCCGTGCCGCTGCTCGATGGCGGGCACCTCCTGTTCTACGCCTTCGAGGTGGTGCGCGGGCGTCCCCTGAGCGAGCGGGCACAGGAGATCGGATTCCGCATCGGCCTCGCCCTCGTTCTGATGCTGATGCTGTTCGCGGCCTGGAACGACATCCTGAACCTCGGCGCCTCCTGGGGCCGCAACACCTGAGGGCGCACGGGCGGGACGCCGCCCTCCCGGCACCGCACCATCGCCGTCTTTGCGCCGCGATCGGGTCCGGGTTTCGAGGGGTATCGTACCCCCCGAGGAGCCGCCGCAAGAGCCTTTGCGAATCGTTGACGTGATCGTGTGCCGGCCCGGAAAGACCTTCCGCGGCCGGCATTTACGTGCGGTTTACCCTGTTCGGCGATCCTTCCCGGAACCCGTCCGGCGTTAAGTGGCGCGAAGGCCACGACCCGGCAAATTCCCCAGGCGAGAGGCCCCGGCGGCGTTTGCTTGGCAGGGGAATCCCGTTAAGAGCTACGCTTGGACCAGGTGACGGGATGGCCGGACAACGGCTGCTCGTCGGCAGGCGAGAGCACGCTCTCGAAAGAACAACGCGGACGGGCGATTACATGATGTCGATGACGGGGAAGCGCCGGCGCGAGTCGGTGAAGCGGACCATCGTCCTAGTCGCCGCGACGGCCGGCGTGCTCGCGGGCACCGCCGCCCAGGCGCAGCAGATCGTCGTCCAGGGCAACCGTCGGGTCGATGCCGACACCATCCGCTCCTACGTCACCGGCACCGCCTCCGGCTCCGCCGAGGAGGCCCGGCGCAACCTGCTCGCCAGCGGCATGTTCCAGGACGTGAAGGTCGCCCAGGGCGGCGGCCGCACGGTCGTGACGGTGCGCGAGAACAACATCATCAATCGCGTGGTGTTCGAGGGGAACAAGAAGGTCGAGAAGGCCACCCTCGAGGGTCAGATCGAGGCGAAGTCCCGCGGCGCCTTCAGCCCGGCGGTCGTCAACGCCGACCTGCAGCGCATCAAGGAAGTCTACCGCCGCGCCGGCCGCGGCACCGCCAAGGTCACCTACCGCACCGTCGACCTGCCCAACGGCACCGTCGACGTGATCTATCAGATCGACGAGGGCGACAAGACCGGCATCGTCTCGATCAACTTCGTCGGCAACAGCGCCTATTCCGAGCGGACGCTCAAGGGTCTGATGACCTCGTCCGAGATGAACCTGCTCAGCTTCGTCAAGACCTCGGACGTCTACGATCCCGACCGCATCGCCAACGACCTCGATCTCGTCCGCCGCTACTACCTCCGCAACGGCTACGCCGACTTCCAGGTCGTGAACGCCGACGCCCGCTACGTCGAGGGCGAGGAGAAGAGCGGCTGGGTCATCACCGTCACGGTCGCCGAGGGCGAGCAGTACCGCGTCGGCGCGGTGGCGATCGACTCGCGCCTGCCCGGCATCGACACCGGCCGCCTGCAGGACGAGCTGCGCGCCCAGGTCGGCGACGTCTACAACGCCGAGGACGTCGAGAAGACGCTCTCGGGCGTGACCAACGACGTCAACCGCCAGGGCTTCCCCTTCGCGCAGGTCCGTCCGACCGGCCAGCGCGACCGCGCCACCCATCAGGTCTCGCTCGGCTTCGTGGTCGAGGACGGCCCGCGCGTCTACGTCGAGCGCATCAACGTCCGCGGCAACACCCGCACGCGCGACTACGTCATCCGTCGCGAGCTCGATTTCGGCGAGGGCGACGCCTACAACCGCGTGCTCACCGACCGGGCCGAGCGCCGGCTCAACGGCCTGGGCTTCTTCAAGAAGGTCCGCTTCTCGAACGAGCCGGGCTCCTCGCCCGACCGGGTCATCGTGAACATCGACGTCGAGGATCAGCCCACCGGCTCGTTCTCCGTCGCGGGCGGCTACTCCACCCAGGACGGCATCATCGGCGAGGTCTCGGTCTCCGAGTCGAACTTCCTCGGCCGCGGCCAGTACGTGCGCGTCGCCGGCACCGGCGGCCAGTACGCCCGCGGCGTCGACTTCTCGTTCACCGAGCCGTACTTCCTCGGCTACCGGCTCGCCGCCGGTTTCGACGCCTTCTACAAGTACAGCGACCTGACCCGGTACTCGCGCTACGAGACCACGGTCTACGGCGGCCAGCTCCGCCTCGGCCTGCCGATCACCGAGGAGTTCGGCGTCACGCTGCGCTACTCGCTCTACAACACCGAGCTGAAGGTGCCGAACACGCTCCGCCGGCCCTACAACGACTGCTCTGTGCCGATCCCGGGCCTGACCGAGCTGCAGCCCGCCGGCACCATCATCAACGGGCAGAACGTCGGCGGCCTCGCGAAGTACCCGGACTGCGCCTACAACGGCGAGGCCTCGATCGCGCTCAAGGGCTCGCAGGGCAACACGCTGACCTCGCTGGCCGGCGTCACGCTCGCCTACTCGACGCTCGACGTCATCGGCGCGCCGCGCAACGGCTTCTACGCAGAGCTGAAGCCCGACGTCGCGGGTCTCGGCGGCGACTCGAAGTTCTTCCGCGTGACCGGCGATGCTCGCTACTACAAGGAGCTCTGGGAGGACGTCGTCGGCTTCGTCCGCATCCAGGGCGGTCACATCTCGGCGCTCGACGGCAACCCGCTGCGCCTGACCGACCAGTTCTTCCTCGGCCCGTCGCTGGTGCGCGGCTTCGCTCCGAACGGCATCGGCCCGCGCGACATCGGCACGACGGACGCCCGCTCCAACGCGGTCGGCGGCTCGACCTATGTGGGCGGTACGGTCGAGGTGCAGTTCCCGATCTGGGGTATCCCGAAGGATCTCGGCCTGAAGGGCGCCGTCTTCGCCGACGCCGGCACGCTGTTCGGCTACAACGGCCGCCGCGTGTTCAACGTGAACGGCGACGCGCTGATCAACGGCTTCGCGCCGGGCTCGGGCTGCAACTTCAACACCCTGTCGATCGGCGTCGAGCCCGAGTGCCTGAACGTCCGCGACAAGGCGGTGCTGCGTTCCTCGATCGGCGCCTCGATCCTCTGGAACTCGCCGCTCGGCCCGATCCGCTTCGACTACGCCTACGCGCTCTCGAAGGACGAGGGCCAGAAGGTCTACGCTGCGGACGGCACGTTCCTCGGCAAGGTCGGCAAGGATCAGATCCAGGCCTTCCGCTTCTCGGGCGGCTCGCGCTTCTGAGCCCCACGAACGGACGCGAGAAAGGGCCGCCCCGGTCAGCCGGGGCGGCCCTTTCGTCATATTGGTGCCCCTTTCCACCCGCCTGAGGACCCGATACGCCGCCGGACCCGGCGGCGCCGCGGACGGGACCTCGCGCGCGCCGGCCCGCACCACGGTTCAGAGCATGTCCGACCCCCAGTTCTTCGTCTCCCAGACCCGTCTCAGCCTCGCGGCCGTCGCCGACGCGGCGGGCGTCGTGCTCCCCGCGGGCGCCGACCCGGACCGCCTCGTGACGGGCGCCGCGCCCCTCGACCGCGCCGGCCCGCACGATCTCGCCTACATGGACAACGCCCGCTACGGCGACGCGCTGGCGGCGACCCGGGCCGCGATCTGCCTCGTCTCGCCGCGCTTCGCCGCCCGCGTGCCCGCCGCCACCGTCGCGCTGGTGCTGCGCGATCCCTACCGCGCCTACGCGGCCCTCCTCGGGCGCCTCCACCCGGACGCGCTGCGCCCCGGCTCGCAGTTCGGCGCCCGCGGCGTGGCGCCCGGCGCCCACGTCCACCCGGACGCGCGGCTGGAGGAGGGGGTGACGGTCGATCCGGGCGCGGTGATCGGGCCGGGCGCCGAGATCGGCGCGGGCTCGGTGATCGGTCCCGGCGCGCTGGTCGGACCCGGCTGCCGGGTCGGGCGCGACTGCTCGATCGGGGCGTCCGCGAGCCTCACCCACACCCTGATGGGCAACCGGGTGATCGTGCATCCGGGCGCGCGCATCGGCCAGGACGGCTTCGGCTTCGCCATGGGCGCCAGCCACCTCAAGGTGCCGCAGGTCGGCCGCGTCATCGTGCAGGACGACGTCGAGATCGGCGCCAACACCACGATCGACCGCGGCGCCAGCCGCGACACCGTGGTGGGGGAGGGGACCAAGATCGACAACCTCGTGCAGATCGCCCACAACGTCGTGATCGGCCGGCACTGCGTGATCGTCTCGGGCGTCGGGATCTCGGGCTCGACCACGCTGGAGGACTACGTCGTCCTCGGCGGTCAGGTCGGCGTCGTCGGCCATCTCACCATCGGGCGCGGCTCGCAGATCGCCGGCTCCTCGAACGTCAACCGCGACGTTCCTCCCGGCAGCCGCTGGGGCGGCACGCCGGCCAAGCCCGTGCGCGCGTGGTTCCGCGAGCTGACGACGCTGGCCAAGCTCGCCGAGCGCTCGGGCCGGGACGACGCAGAGGGGTGATGCGGAAGCCGGCACGTTGCTTCCGGCAAGTCTCCGCCCTTTTCCCGGACGCCCGGAGCGTCAGCGGCGGGTGATCCGGGACCCAGAGGGAGAAGTGCCGCGAAGCGGCTCGATCCCCAATACCGCTGCTGGATTCGGACGCTGCGCGCCGTCGTGCGCTGGATCCCGGATCACCGTCCACTTCGTTCCAGGCGTCCGGGAAAAGGGCGGCCTTTCACATGTCGGGGAGACCGTCCCGGCGATGGGCACGACCCACCGGCACCGGACGCAACCCGAGCGACTTGCCATCCCGCGGTGTTTCGGACGAAACACCGCCACGAACGACGCATGAACCCGGCCGCGCCCGGGCAGGACACGGGGCTTCAGAGGCGATGACGGAGACGGTGCAGGAACTCGGCGCGGCGGACATCCAGAAGGTTCTGGAACTGCTGCCCCATCGCTACCCGTTCCTGATGATCGACAGGATCATCGAGATCGACCGCGACGAGAGCTGCATCGGCATCAAGAACGTCACGGTGAACGAGCCGCAATTCACCGGCCATTTCCCGAACATGCCGGTCTTTCCGGGCGTGCTGCTGATCGAGGGCATGGCCCAGACCGCGGGCGCGATCTGCTGCCGGCACATCATGTCGGAGACGGTCCAGACCAAGCAGGTCTTCTTCATGACCATCGACAAGTGCAAGTTCCGCAAGCCGGTGGTGCCGGGCGACCAAGTGCGCTTCCACATGAAGAAGCTCAACCAGCGCAAGACGATGTGGTGGTTCCGCGGCGAGGCCCGGGTGGACGGCGCGCTGGTCGCCGAGGCCGAGATCGGCGCCATGCTGGTGACGGCGTGAGCGCCGCCCTGATCCATCCGAGCGCGGTCGTCGAGGACGGCGCGGAGATCGGCGCGGGCGCGCGCATCGGCCCCTTCTGCCATGTCGGGCCGAAGGTGGTGCTGGGCGAAGGCGCCGAACTCGTCAGCCACGTCGTGCTCGCCGGCAACACCCGCATCGGCGCGCGCACGCGGATCTACCCCTTCGCCTCGATCGGCCACCCGCCCCAGGACCTGAAGTACCGCGGCGAGGAGACCACCCTGACGATCGGCGCCGAGTGCACGATCCGCGAGGGCGTCACCATGAACCCCGGCACCGCGGGCGGCGGCTCGGAGACGGTGGTGGGCGACCGCTGCACCTTCCTGGCGAACTCCCATGTCGGGCACGATTGCCGGGTCGGCTCCGGCGTCGTCTTCTCCAACAACGTGATGCTGGCCGGGCATTGCTCGGTCGGCGATTTCGCGATCCTCGGCGGCGGCGCGGCGGTGATCCAGTTCGCGCGGGTCGGCGCCCACGCCTTCGTGGGCGGCCTCTCCGGCCTGGAGAACGACTGCATCCCCTACGGCATGGTGCTCGGCAACCGCGCCTACCTGTCGGGGCTCAACATCATCGGCCTGCAGCGCCGGGGCTTCGCCCGCGAGGACATTCACACCCTGCGCCGGGCCTACCGCCTGCTCTTCGCGCCCGAGGGTACCCTGATGGAGCGCGTCGAGGACGTGGCGGCCGAGTTCGAGTCCCACGCGGCCGTCAGCGAGATCCTCGCCTTCATCCGCGTCGGCGGCAAGCGCTCGATCTGCACGCCGCGCGAGGCGCCGACGCCTGCGAGCGCGGCCTGAGCCTCATGCCCGACAGCGGCACCCTGGTCCTCGTCGCCGGGGCGGGGCGCCTGCCCGATCTGGTCGCCGGCTCGCTCGAGCGGGCCGGCCATGCCCACAAGGTCCTGGCCGTGCGCGGCTTCACCGAGCGACGCCTGCGCGCACGGGCCGACGCCACGGTGGATCTGCTCGACGTCGGCGCGACGCTCGCGATTCTGAAGGATTGGGGTCCGGCCGTGGTGATCCCGGCCGGCGGCGTCTCGCGTCCGAGCCCGGCCGCCCTCCTCAACGCGGGCGCGGCCTTGCGCAACCGCGCGGCGCTCCGCGCCATCGCGGGCGGGGGCGACGACCGGCTGCTGCGGGCCGTGCTCGCCCTCCTGGAGGAGAACGGCCACCGGGTGCTCGGCGTTCACGAGGCCGCGCCCGATCTCCTGAGCCCGGCGGGCCGCCTCGGCCGCCACGCGCCGGACGCCGAGGCCGAGGCCTCGATCCGGGCCGGCCGGGCGCTGCTCGGCGCCCTCTCGCCCTACGACGTGGGGCAGGCGGCGGTCGCCGCCGCCGAGCGCATTCTCGCGGTTGAGGGCCCCGAGGGCACCGACCGGATGCTCGCCCGCGCCCGCGCCCTCGGGCGACGACCCTTCGGCCGCGGCCGCCCCGCGCCCGGGACCGTGCTGGTGAAGCTCGCCAAGACCGGCCAGGACCTGCGCATCGACCTGCCGGCGGTCGGGCCCCGCACGGTGCGCAACGCCGCCGCCGCGGGCTGCGCTGGAATCGCCGTCGAGGCCGGCCGCACGCTACTGATCGACCGGGCCGCGACCGTCGCGGAGGCCGACCGCAGGGGCCTCTTCCTCGTCGGCCTGGAGGGCGTCCCGTGAAGATCTGGCTCGTGGCGGGCGAGGATTCGGGCGACCAGCTCGGCGCCAAGCTGATCCCGGCGCTGCGCGCCCGGGTGCCGGGGCCGCTCGTCCTCGGCGGCGTCGGCGGCGAGGCGATGGCGGCGGAGGGCTTCCCCTCGCTCTTCCCCCTCGATGACGTCGCGGTGATGGGCTACCTGCCGGTGCTCGCCCGCGCCCGCACGCTGCTGCGCCGCATCCGGGAGACCGTGGACGACGTGGTGGCCGCCCGTCCCGACGTGCTCGTCATCATCGACAGTCCGGGCTTCACCCACGCGGTCGCCTCGCGGGTGCGCAAGCGCCTGCCGGACCTGCCGGTCGTGGACTACGTCTCGCCGAGCGTCTGGGCCTGGCGGCCCTGGCGGGCAAAGGGCATGCGCGCCTTCATCGACCACGTCCTGGCGCTGCTGCCCTTCGAGCCCGAGGCGCACCGCCGCCTCGGCGGCCCCGCCTGCACCTATGTGGGCCACCCGCTGATCGAGCGCCTCGCTGCCTTCCGCCCCGACCCGGCGGAGGCGCTGGCCCGCGTGGCCGCGCCCTTCACGCTGGCGGTGCTGCCGGGTTCGCGCCGCTCCGAGATCGACCGGCTGATGCCGGTCTTCGGCGAGACCCTGGCGCGCCTCAAGGACGGGCCGGCCTTCGAGGCGGTGCTGCCGGCCGTCACCCGCCACCGCGCCCGGATCGAGGCGCTCGCCGCCGCTTGGGACCTGCCGGTGCGGATCGTCTCCGGCGAGGAGGCCAAGCACGCCCTGTTCCGGCGCGCCCGCGCGGCGCTCGCGGCATCCGGAACCGTCACGCTGGAACTCGCGCTCGCAGGCGTGCCGATGGTGGTGGCCTACCGGGTCTCGCGCGTCGAGGAGTTCATCGGCCGGCGCCTGATCCAGGTGCCGACCATCGTGCTGCCGAACCTGATCCTCGGCACGAACGCGATGCCGGAATTCATCCAGGCCGACTGCACGGCCGCGAACCTCGCGGGCGCGCTCGGGCCCCTGCTGGCGGGTGGCCCGGCCCGGGACGCGCAGGGCGCGGCGCTCGCCCGCCTCGACGACCTGATGCGCCTGCCCGACGGGGCCGCCCCGAGCGAGCGCGCCGCCGAGATCGTGCTCGCGGCGGCGCGCGGCGCCGATCGCTGACGGGGCGTGGCACCGCGCCCCGGAGCCTTCGCGCCGCTCGCGACTTGTGTCGCCGTGTGCGGGCGCGGCCCGCGACGAGCGAGCGGGGACGAGCATGGCCGAGGCGACCGAGATCCGTCACCCGCTCGAGGCGATTCCCCTCGGCGGCATGGTCGAGGCGGCCTCGGGCGAGGCCAAGGTGCTCCTCGTGCGCGACGCCTCGGGCGTTCGTGCCTTCCAGGCCAAGTGCCCGCATCTCGGCGCGCCGCTCGCCAAGGGCGAGATCTGCGGCGGCCGGCTCTACTGCCCCTGGCACAAGGCTGCCTTCGCCCTCTCCGACGGCGGTCTGGAGGAGCCGCCCGCGCTCGAGGCGCTGACGCGCTACCCCGTCCGCATCGAGGGCGACGCGGTGGTGGCGACGCTGGAGCCGCTCGCCCATCCCATTCCGGCCCCGCGGGACCCCGAGACGCGCGTCCTCGTGGTCGGCACGGGTGCCGCCGCGGTCGCCTGCGCGACGAGCCTGCGCCGCCTCGGTTTCGCGGGCGCGATCACGATGGTCGGCCGCGAGGCGCACCCGCCCTACGACCGCACCAAGCTCTCGAAGCAGTTCCTGGCCAAGCCCACGCCCGCCGAGAAGACGCTGCTCGAACCCGACTTCTACGCCGCCCACCGGATTGAGCCGGTGCACGGGACGGTGGCGCGGATCGAGCCGGAGGCGCGCCGCGTCACCCTGGAGGACGGGCGCGCGCTCACGGGCGATGCGCTGGTGATCGCCACCGGCAGCCGTGCGGTGGTGCCGGACTTCCCCGGCGCCGATCTCGACGGCGTCCACACCCTGCGCAGCCTGGACGATGCCGTGCATCTCAGCGCCGCGGCCGAGGACGCGAAGCGCGTCGTGGTGATCGGAGCGGGCTTCATCGGCCTGGAAGCCGCGGCCTTCCTGACGAAGCGGGGCCTCGACGTGACCGTGCTGGCCCGCGAGGCGGTGCCCTTCGCCAAGCGGTTCGGCGAGGCGGTGGGCGCCGCGCTGAAGCGCTACCACGCGGGCAACGGCGTGCACTTCGCGCAAGGGAAGGTCGCGCGCATTGCCGGAGCCGCCCGCGTCGAGGCTGTCGAGACCGAGGCGGGCGAGCGCCTGCCCGCCGATATCGTGCTGATCGGCGCGGGCGCGGCGCCCGAGACGGGTGCGGTCGCGGGCGCCTCGGTGCGCGAGGATGGGGGCGTCGCGGTCGATTCGGCCCTGCGCCTGGCCGAGAACGTCTGGCTCGCGGGCGACATCGCGGCCTTCCCCGAGCGGGCGAGCGGCGAGACCGCGCGGATCGAGCACTGGCGCCTCGCCCAGCAGCACGGCACGCACATCGCCCGCCAGATCCTGAACGAGACGGGGCCTTTTGCCGGCGCGCCGTTCTTCTGGTCGAACCAGGGCGACAAGCGGCTCGACTACGGCGGCTATGCCCCCGGCTTCGACCGCATCGTCCTGCGCGGCAGCCCGGACGAACTCGACTTCATCGCCTACTACGTCCGTGGCGAGCGCGTGACGGCGGCCTGCAGCATCGGCCGCAACTCCGAGTTCACGGCCTTCCTGCACCTCCTGGGCGAGGGCCGGGCCCCGAGCCCCGCCGAGATCGATGCGGGGGTCGATCCGCGCACGCGGATCTGAGGCGCGGATCACGGCCGCGTCACCACGTCCGCTCGACCGGAACCCTCGTGCCGGCCGACAACTTCCCGGAGCAGACCCGAAGAGGCTGCGTCCGCGGGAGGTGTCATGAACCAGATCATCGTCGTCGCCCTGATCTGCGCGAAATCGGTATCGGCGCCCGACTGCACCCGCGAGACCGCCATCGACGTGGTGACGGGCCCGGCCCACACGCTTCAGGAATGCCTCGTCCAGGGGCCGGTGATCGCCGCCAATTCGGGCATCGAGATCGCGAAGGACAGCTACGTGAAGACCCGTTGCGAGCAGCGCCGCTGATGAGCGAGACGGTATCCCCCGATCGGGCGGTGATGATCCGCCTGCGCGCCCGCCTCGCCGTGGTGGAGCGCGCCGCGTGGTTCGGGCTCGTCCACGCCATGCGGACGCGCCCCGAGGAGACCGAGGCCTTCATCGGCTCCGAGCGGGCACGTTGCGCCGAGGGGTTCGGGGCCAAGGGCTGGGCCGGCGACCTCAGCGAGGCCGAGCGCGCCCTGCTGGCCCAGGAGGTCGATGCGGGGCTCGCGCAGCTCCTCGCGGACGCCCGGGCCGAGATCTAGCGGTTCCGGTTCCGCCAGCGCTCCTTGAGCCGCTTCCAGGTCGCCTCGATCCAGCGGGCCGACTTCTCCAGCGGCACCTTGAGCCCCGGCACGTCCTGCGCCAGCAGGGCGAGGCCCAGCGGCAGCATCCACAGGCCGAGCACCGGCAGGATCGCGAAGATGCCGCCGAGGATGAACAGGATCGCGGCGCCCACCCGCAGCCAGAGCCGCGAGGGCTCGCGCAGCCAGTCGAAGGCCCGGCGAAGCCCATCGGGCATCTTCTCCGAGAGGCGATCGACGCGGGCGTCCCAATCCTCGGGGCGGACGATCTCGGGGTGCAGGGGTCGGGTCTCCATGGCCTCCCAACGCGCTTGCCCGGCGAACGGCTCCGGTCCCGTGGCTGGCCTCGAGCGGCCCGAGGCTGTTAAGAGGCGCGCCGACGGGCGGCACGCGACGCCGACCCGAGGGGAGGCCACATGTCTCGTCTGTTTCCGCTAGCAGGAGCCGCGCTGATCGCCATGACCGCTGCCGCCAACGCCGACGCCTACACCACGCTGCCCTCGGGCCTGAAGTACAAGGACGAGGTGGTCGGCTCCGGCCCCGAGCCGAAGACCGGCCAGCAGGTCACGGTGCACTACACCGGCTGGCTCGACCAGAACGGCAAGCAGGGCAAGAAATTCGATTCCTCGCGCGATCGCGGCCAGCCCTTCAGCTTCCAGATCGGCGCCGGCCAGGTCATCCGCGGCTGGGACGAGGGCGTCGCCACCATGAAGGCGGGCGGCCGCCGCATCCTCGTGATCCCGCCGGAGCTGGGCTACGGCGCCCGCGGCGCGGGCGGCGTGATCCCGCCGGGCGCCACGCTGATCTTCGACGTCGAGCTGATCGGCTCGAAGTAAGCCGACCAGGCCGGGACGGGTCAGAGCACAGTGCTATTCGCGCAGCTTCCCGACGACCTGTTCCGGCCGCTCGCCTCGCCGAGCCGCGCCTTCAACGCGGCCCTGCTGCTGCACCTGCACCGCCGCGTCATCGGCTCGGAGCCGATGCGCAAGGCTGACCTGCTGGCCGAGATCGGCGACTTCGCCGCCGGCCGCGAGACGCCGGAACTCGCCGACGACGCGAGCTTCCCGCCCGACGCGATCGAGCGCCGCTCGGCGCTCTACCGCCGCTTCCTCGAATCCGGCTGGCTGATCGAGCGGCGCGAGCGCTACGTGCCGGTGGTCGAGTTCGACCCCGAGGCGCGCCTTCTCCTCGAGGAGCTGTCCCGGATCGAGCGCGGCGAGACCCGCTCCTACGGCGGCGCCGTGCTGGAGGTGCTGGGCAGCCTGGAGAGCGCTCTGGCCAATCCCGGCGAGCGCTCGGAGGCGCTGGCCAACGCCGCCCGGGAGGCCGGGGCCTTCCTGGCCCACCTGCGCAGCCTCGCCGGCTCGATGCGCAAGATCGAGGATCGGATCCTGCGCGAGGAGGACCGGCGCGCCGCCTTCCGCCTCTATTTCGAGGATTTCGTCGAGCGGCACCTGATCAGCGACTACCGGACGCTGCACACCCGCTTCAACCCGTTCCGCTTCCGCTCGGCCATCGTGCGCGAGGCGGGCCGGGCGCTGCGGGACGCGCTGCTGATTCGGGCGCTCGCCGAGGGTCTGGTGCGCGAGGGTCGCGCCGCCGACCTCGACGCGGGCGAGCGCGCGGTCCGTGCCGACCTCGCCGAGATCCTCTCGGTCTTCGAGGGCATCGACCGCCACCTCGACGCGGTGGACGAGGTCGTCGCCCGCATGGAGCGGCGGATCGCGGCCGCCGTGCGCTACATGGACCGGCCGGACGCGGGCGGCGTCGAGCGCACCGCGGCGGCGCTCCGCGCGGTCGGCGCGGCGGCTGCGGCGCCGGACCTGCCCGCGGCGGTCTCGCTGCTGCGTCCGCCGCTCGGCGAGGCGCATCTCTCGACGCCCCGCCGGACCCGGCCGCCGATCGACAACGATCCGCTCCCTGAGATCTTCATCGACCCGCGCATCGAGGCCTTCGTCGCCGCCAAGGCGGAGTTCCGCCGCCGCACCACCGTGACGCCGCGCTCCATGGCGGAGTTCGTGGAGGCGCGGCTCGCGGCGGACGGCAGCTTGCGCGGGTCCGAGATCCCGGTCACGGACATCGACGCCTTCGTGGTGTTCCAGCGCCTGCGCGAGATCGACGTGCTGTTCGAGGGCGAGTTGGGCGCCCGCTACGGGGTCACGCACCTGACGGAACGGGTCTCGAACGGCTGGCTCGACTGCCCGGATTTCGTGCTGCGGCGTGTGGGGGAGGGTCCTGCCGTCGACACAGCCGCGCACGTTTCCAAGTAGCCGCAGGACCGCCGACGGATCCCCTCTCCCCGCAGGCGGGGAGAGGGGAGGTGCCGCTTCCGTAGACGACCTCGTCCGCCTCAATACCCCAGCGCGCTGCCGTCCTTGCGCGGGTCCGACCCCGCGACCAGCGTGCCTGTGGCGTGGTCGATCCAGATGATCTGGCCGCCCCCGATCGGCAGCGGCGCCGTGACCGCCTTGTGGCCCCGGTCGCGCATGCCGGCCAGGATGTCGTCCGAAAACCCGGTCTCCATCTCGACCACGCCCTCGTAGGCGAAGCTGCGCGGCGCATCGAGGGCCTCCTGCACGTCGAGGCCGAGGTCGATGATGTTGGTGAGGAGCTGGACATGCCCCATCGCCTGGTAGTGCCCGCCCATCACGCCGAAGGGCGCCACCGCGCGGCCGTCGCGCATCAGCATGCCGGGGATGATCGTGTGCATCGGGCGCTTCTTCGGCGCGATCGTGTTCGGGTGGCCCGGCTCGACCCGGAAGCTGTAGCCGCGGTTGTGCAGGAGCACGCCGCTCTCCGGCGCCAGGATGCCGCTGCCGAAGCCCTGGAAGATCGAGTTGATCAGCGAGAGCGCGTTGCCGTCCCGATCGACCACGCTGAGATAGACCGTGTCCCGGTGCGCGACCTCGTTGACGATCTCCGGGTAGACCTCCGGCACGCTGGCCCGGGCCATGTCGATGGCGCCCCGCGCCGAGGCCCGCCACGCGTCGGAGAGGAGGTGCTCCACCGGCACGCGGTGCAGGCTGGGATCCGCGAAGAGCGCGTCGCGATGGTGGTAGCCCTGCTTGCACACCTCCGCGAGCAGGTGCGCCCGGTCGAGATCGGAGAGCGCCGCCACGTCGAAGGGCGTGAGCACGTTCAGCATCATCAGGACGGCGAGCCCCTGGCCGGAGGGCGGGCACTCGTAGACGTCGTAGCCGCGGTAGCGCGTGGTGATCGGCGTGACCACCTCGGGCGCGGCCTCGGCGAAGTCCTGCTCGGTGTGCAGCCCGCCGAGCTCCCGCAGGCGCGCGACCATGTCCCGGGCGACCGGGCCCTCGTAGAAGCCGCGCGGGCCTTCTTCGGCGATGCGCCGCAGGGTGGCGGCGAGCTGCGGCAGGCGCACGGTCGCGCCGATGGCCGGTGCCTTGCCGTCGACGAGATAGGTCGCGGCGGCGCCCGGATCGTGCGACACCCGCTCGACGCTGCGCGCCCAGTCCCAGCCGACCCGCGGCTGCACCGGGAAACCCTCTTCGGCGTAGCGGATCGCCGGCTGGAGCAGCTCGCCGAGCGTGCGCGTGCCGTGCTCCTCCAGGAGCTTCGCCCAGGCCGCGACCGCACCCGGGACCGTGACCGCGTGCGGCGAGGTCGGGGTGATGGTGACGCCGTTCTCGAGGTACCACGCGTCTGAGGCCGCCGCCGGGCTGCGGCCCGAGCCGTTCAACGCGTAGGGCACGGCCGCCCCGCGCGGCGCGTAGAGCGCGAAGCAGTCGCCGCCGATGCCCGTCATCAGCGGATCGACCACGCACTGCACGGCCACAGCGGCGATTCCCGCATCGACCGCGTTGCCGCCCGCGCGCAGCACCTCGATCGCCGCGAGCGTCGAGAGCGGGTGCGAGGTCGCCACCGCCCCGTTGCCGGCGTAGACGGGCGAGCGCCCGGGCCTGCTGAAATCTCTCACGACGCTGAAACTCCCGGTTGATGCGGTGGACGGACCCGTCCCGTCCGCGCGCCCGAACCGAACGCGGGCGCGGCTACCGCAGGATGCACAAGGCATGCGGCATGCCAAGATGGCCCGTGCGACGGATCGCGGGCCGCGTCGCGCCCGTGTCAAGCCGCCGGCCCGCTCGGCTGCGGCCTTCCGCCCCGCGCCGCGAGCGGTTGTCGCGGGGGCGCAGCGAACGATGTGGCTGCATCACGATCGTTGCGGCTCACCCAGGCTGTCGTCTCCGGATGCAGATTCACCTCGATGCCATCGGCGGGATGGCCGGCGACATGTTCGCCGCCGCCCTGCTGGACGCCTTCCCGGAGCACGAGGCCGGGGTCCTCGCGAGCGTGCGGGCGGCGGCGCGGGGCGCGGACTGCGCGCTCATCGCCCACAACGACGGCGTGCTGCAGGGGCGCCGCTTCGTCGTCGCGGAGCGGGACGAGCCAGGCCATCACCACGACCATCACCATGCCCATCACCACGCGCACGAGCCTGCGCACGGGCAGCACGGCGCGCACGCCCATCGGCACTGGTCGGAGATCCGCGCCGGGCTCTGCGACGCCGGTCTCGACCCCGCGGTGCGCGACCACGCGCTCGCGATCTTCGGGCATCTCGCCGAGGCGGAGGCGCGGGTGCACGGCATCCCGGTCGCGGACGTCGCCTTCCACGAGGTGGGCGCGCTCGACTCGATCGCCGATATCGTGGCCGCCGCCCACCTCGCGGCCGCGACCGGCGCCACGCGCTGGAGCGTGTCGGCGCTGCCGCTCGGCTCCGGGCGGGTCCGCACGCAGCACGGATTCCTGCCGGTGCCAGCACCCGCCACCGCCCTGCTGATCGAAGGCTTCGCCACCATCGACGACGGCGTGCCGGGCGAGCGGGTGACGCCGACGGGCGCCGCCATCCTGCGCCATCTCTGCGGGCAGGGCGGCCCGTCGCGCGAGCCCCGCAGGCTCGCCCGCAGCGGTATCGGCTTCGGCACCCGCACCCTGCCGGCCCTGAGCAACTGCGTGCGGGCCCTGGTCTTCGCGGAGGCCGGGAGCGGCGCGCGCGCGGTCGGCCGCCACCGCGACCTCGCGGTGATCGAGTTCGAGGTGGACGACCAGTCGGCGGAGGATCTCGCCATGGGCCTCGACCGGCTGCGGGCGCTCCCGGACGTGCTCGACGCGGTGCAGATGCCGGTCTTCGGCAAGAAGGGGCGGATGATGACCCATGTGCGGGTGCTGGCCCGCGCCGAGGCGCTGGAAGCCGCCGCGGAAGCCTGCTTCCGCGAGACCACCACGATCGGCCTGCGCCACCGGATCGACTCGGGGATCGCGCTCGACCGAACGAGCCGCACGGTGGCGGTGGGCGGCCACGACCTCCGGGTGAAGACGGTGGCGCGGCCGGGCGGGGCCACCGCCAAGGCGGAGGCCGACGACGCCCTGGCCCACGAGGGCCACGCCGCCCGCGAGAGCCTGCGCCGCGCGGCCGAGCAACTGGCGCTCGCGGAGCACGCTGACGAGGATCGGACATGAGCGCGTCGCTGGAAAGCCTTCTCGCCGGGATGGGGCCGCTCGCGGTGGCGGTGAGCGGCGGCGTCGACAGCCTGACGCTCGCGACGCTCGGCCAGCGCAGCCTCGGCCGAACCGGGATGCTCGCGGTCCACGCGGCCTCGCCGGCCGTGCCCGCCGAGGCGACCGCCCGCGTGCGGGCCGAGGCCGCCCGCCAGGGCTGGCGGCTGCGCGTGATCGAGGCCGGCGAGTTCGCCGACCCGCAGTACCGGGCGAACCCGGTCAACCGCTGCTTCTTCTGCAAGACGAACCTATATGGCGCGATCCGCGGGGTCACCGACCGGCAGATCGTGTCGGGCGCCAATCTCGACGACCTCGGCGAGTACCGGCCCGGCCTCGACGCGGCGCGCGAGCACGGGGTGCGCCATCCCTTCGTGGCCGCGGGCCTCGGCAAGGCGGCGGTGAGGGCGCTGGCGCGGGAGCTGGGCCTCGGCGATGTCGCCGAACTCCCGGCCTCGCCCTGCCTGTCGAGCCGGGTCGAGACCGGCATCCGCATCGAGCCCGAGACGCTCGCCTTCATCCACGCGGTCGAGCGCATCGTCGGGGGGGCGCTCGCAGCCGGTGGGGCGGAGGCGCGGGTGCGCTGCCGCGTCCGGGCCGAGGGCGTCGTGGTGGAACTCGATCCGCGCTGCCTCGCGCTCCTCGACACGGGCCTGCGCGCGGATCTCGGCAGCGCGATCCGCGAGCGGGCGCCCGTGCCCGCGCTCGCCGGCCCGGTCCGGTTCGAGCCCTACCGCAACGGCAGCGCCTTCCTGGGCTCGAAGGGGGCCAGGGCCGCCGCGGAGGTCGTCCGATGAGCGTCGCCGAGGAGTTCGTGCTCGATTTCGCCCGGCCCGAGCGGATCGGGCTGGAGGAGACCGTCTACGCCGCCGGCAAGTCGGCCGCCCAGATCGACGCCATCCTGGCGGCGGCGGCCGAGCGCGGCGCCCGCCTGTTCCTCACCCGGCTCGACGCCGACAAGCGGGCCGCGCTCGGCCACGCGCTGGACTACTGTCCGGTCTCGCGCACCGCCGTGTTCGGGGCACCGAACCGGGTCGCGGGCGCGGCCGCGGTCGCCATCGTGGCGGCCGGCACCTCGGACGTGCCGGTGGCGCGCGAGGCCGAGCGGACGCTGGCCTATGCGGGCGTGGCCGCGACGCTCATCGCCGATGTCGGCGTCGCCGGCCTCTGGCGCCTGCAGCGGCGCCTCGACGAGATCCGGGCGCACCCGGTCGTCATCGTGGCGGCGGGCATGGATGCGGCGCTGCCCAGCGTCGTCGGCGGCCTCGTGCCGGGCGCGCTGATCGCGGTGCCGACCTCGGTCGGCTACGGCGTCGCCGAGGGCGGGCGCGCGGCGCTCGATGCCGTGCTGGCGAGCTGTGCCCCGGGCATCACCGTCTGCAACATCGACAACGGCTACGGCGCCGCCTGCGCGGCGTTGCGCGTGCTCCACGCCGCCCGCGCCCTGAGGGAGTTGTCCCCATGAAGCCGAGCCTGAACGCGACCTGTCCCGCCCCGCAGAGGGGCCCCCAGCCGGGAGAATCCGCATGGAACGCCGAAGCTTCCTCCAGGGCGCCGTCCTCGGCGCCGGCCTCGCGGGTGTCGGCAGCGCGGGGGCGGCCGTGAACGCCCCCGGCCTGCCCCAGACGCGCCCGCAGGATCCCGCCGACCTGCCGTTCGTCTCCGATCCCGGCGAGATGCGGGGCGAGATGCTCTACCGCCCGTTCGGGCGCCACGCGGAGAAGATCTCGGCGATCGGGATGGGCGGCTTCCATCTCGGCAAGAACGCCGTCTCGGACGACGAGGCCACGCGCCTGATCCATGCCGGGATCGAGCGCGGCATCACCTTCATGGACAATTGCTGGGACTACAACGAGGGGCGCTCGGAGCTGCGCATGGGCGAGGCCCTGTCGCAGGGCGGCTACCGCGAGAAGGTCTTCCTGATGTCCAAGATGGACGGGCGGACCAAGGACGAGGCGATGCGCCAGATCGACACCTCGCTCAAGCGCCTGCGCACCGACCGGATCGACCTCGTCCAGCACCACGAGATCCTGCGCTACGACGATCCCGACCGCGTCTTCGCCGAGGGCGGGGCGATGGAGGCCTTCGTGGAGGCGAAGCAGCAGGGCAAGCTGCGCTACATCGGCTTCACCGGCCACAAGGACCCGCGCATCCACCTGCAGATGCTGGAGGTGGCGGCCGAGCGCGGCTTCCAGTTCGATTCCGTGCAGATGCCGCTCAACGTGATGGACGCGCATTTCCGCTCGTTCGGGCATCTCGTCCTGCCCTACCTCGTCCGGAACGGCATCGCGCCGCTGGCGATGAAGACCTTCGGCGACGGGGTCATCCTGAAGAGCGACGCGCCGATCAAGCCGCAGGAATATCTCCACTTCTCGCTGAACCTGCCGGTCTCGGTGGTGATCACCGGGATCCAGAACCAGCGCGACCTCGACCAAGCCTTCGAGGCGGTGAAGACCTTCCGGCCGATGGACAAGGCCCGGGTCGCCGAACTCCTCGGCCGCAGCCGGCCCTACGCGCTGGAGGGCAAGTACGAGCTCTTCAAGACGAGCGCGACCTTCGACGGGACGGCCAAGAACGCCGCCTGGCTCGGCGAGGACGTGCCGGGCGTGCAGAAGCTTGCGCCCACGATGGAATAGGGTTTGGATTAGGTCTTCCATGAGCACCGCAACATCGACCCCGAGGCCCCCGATGATCCGTCGCGTCCTGCCGCTGCTGCCGGCTCTCCTGCTGCTCGCCCCCGGCGCTGCGCTCGCCCATCCGGGCCACGGCGAGGCGGTGGGTTTCGCGCACGGCTTCGCGCATCCGATCGGGGGGCTCGACCACGTGCTCGCCATGGTCGCGGTGGGCCTGCTGGCGGCGCTCCGCGGCGGGCCGGCCCGCTGGGGCCTGCCGGTCGCCTTCATGGCTATGATGGCGGCGGGCGCGGGGCTCGGCGTGTTCGGGATCGGACTGCCCTTCGCGGAGGCCGGCATCGCGCTCTCCCTCGTCGCCTTCGGCCTCGCCATCGTGTTCGCCGCCCGGCTGCCGCTGCCGGCGCTGATCGGCCTCGTCGGGGTGTTCGCGGTGTTCCACGGCTACGCCCACGGCGCCGAGATGCCCGAGACCGCCTCGGGCCTCGCCTACGGGATGGGCTTCCTCTCCGCGACCGCGCTCCTGCACGCGGCAGGCCTCGGGCTCGGCTTCCTCGTCAGCGCCGAGCGCCGACGCGCCGCCCCGGCCATGGGCGCTGCCGTGGCGCTGTCGGGGCTCACGCTGCTCGCCGGGGCGTTCTGAGCCGCCGCCGCTCTCCCTCCCCCGTCCGCGGGGGAGGGGGGCGCCCCCCGGTTGAGCCCGCGCACCGCCCGCGCTAGGCCAACCCCATGTCCGCCACCACCCAGCCCAGTCCTCCCGTCCGCCCCGAGCCGATCCCGCTCACCGTGCTCACCGGCTTCCTCGGGGCCGGCAAGACGACGCTGCTCAACCGCCTGCTCGGGGACCCGGCGCTCGCCGACACGGTGGTGATCGTCAACGAGTTCGGCGAGATCGGGCTCGACCATCTGCTGATCGAGCGGGTGGACGAGGACATGGTGCTGCTGGGCGCCGGCTGCCTCTGCTGCACGGTCCGGGGCGACCTGATCGCCACCCTCGAGGACCTGCTGCGCAAGCGCGACAACGGCCGCATCGCGCCGTTCCGCCGCGTCGTGATCGAGACCACCGGCCTCGCCGACCCGGCGCCGATCCTGCACGCGCTGATCTACCATCCCTACCTCGTGCTGCGGTACCGGCTGCAGGCGGTCGTCACGGTGGTCGATGCGGTGAACGGGGCCGCCACCCTGGACGCGCATCCGGAAGCCCTGCGCCAGGCCGCGGTGGCCGACCGTATCGTGCTGACGAAGGCGGATCTGGCCGGAAACACCGCCCCCCTGCGGGCGCGGCTCGCCGCCCTCAACCCCGCCGCCCCGATCGCGCCGCCCGATGCCCCGGCCGAGACCCTGCTCGGCGGCCTGTTCGGGCTCGACGGCAAGGCGGCGGACGTGCGCGCCTGGCTCGGTGCGGTCGAGACGCACGAACACACACACGCCCACGATCCGAACCGGCACGACGCCGCCATCCGCGCCTTCTCCCTGACGAGCGACGTGCCCGTGCCGCGCGCGGCCTTCGAGATGTTCCTCGACCTGCTGCGCTCCTCCCATGGCCCGAACCTGCTGCGGCTCAAGGGGCTGGTGGCCCTCGCCGACGCGCCGGACCGCCCGGTCGTCGTGCACGGGGTGCAGCACGTGGTGCACGCCCCCGTCACGCTGCCCGCCTGGCCGGACGCGGACCGGACCTCGCGCCTCGTCCTCATCGTGCGTGACCTCGACCCGAGCTTCGTGACGCGGCTCTGGGACGCGTTCCTCGGCCGCCCGCGGCCGGACGCGCCGGATGCCGCCGCGCTCACCGCCAACCCGCTCGCCATCCCGGGCGGCTGACGGCACCGTTCGTGAAGGGTTTCCGCGATCTGAGCGGCCGCCGGCCGCGCCCGTCCCAGACTGGGACGGCTGTGTCGGGAATCGATCGGGGGCGCCTGTGCAGCGGTTCGTTCTGATCCAAGGCGGCCACGTGGCTGGGCCGGCCGTCGGCGCGGGTTGGCGCGTCGATCTCAAGGCGGCGGCGGGCGTCGATGCGGAGGCGATCGCCGGGTGGCGGGGGCTCCTCGCCCGCAACGCCGTGCTCGATCCGCGCACCGATCCCGACTACCTCCTCACCGCCGCCCGGCACCTCGCGGGCGGCGAGACGATCGCCTTCGCGCTCGCCTGGGAGCAGCGGCCGGAGCCGATCCTGCGGGGCGTGGTGCCGCTGGCGATCGCCGAGCCGCTGTTTCGCGCCTCCCGGGCGCGCCCGTGGTGGCCTCCGGGACTCACCGCGCGCTCCCTGGTCGATCCCGGCCGCGGCGCGGCGATCCACGCCGCGGTCGCGGCCCATCTGCGGGCGCGCCCGCGGCCCGTCGCCTACGATCCGCAGCCCCGGGAGGGCGCCCTCTCTGTGCGGCGCCGGACCGTCCCGCCCGAGAGCGTTCTGGGCGTCCGGCCCGAGGGCTACGTCCCGCCGAACGCGACGGTCGAGACGATCCGGGAGCCGGAGCGCGTCCGCGACGCGGTCGAGGCCCTCCTGGCGCTCGACGCGCGGACCGCGCGGCGGCCGATCATCGCCGAGCCGCAGGAAGCCGCCATGGTGCGGGTGGTGACCCGCCTGTTCGCCCGGCGCCAGCAGCTCGCCATCGCGCTGGCGAGCCGGGCGGGCGGGCTGGTGGCCGGCACGATCCATCTGGGCCAGGGCCACGGCGCGATCGCGTGGCGGCATGCGGGCCCGGATCCGGTGCCGGCCTGAGGCGATCCTATCCCTCCGCCGCGACGGGGAGGCGCGTCCGCCGGGTGCGGAACGTGATCGCCGCGTGGCCGAAATAGTTGCCCACGGCGCCCGCCGCGATGCCGGCGGCGTGGGCGACCGCCTCCGCCGGCTCGCAGGGTGCGCCGAGGCGGACGAGCAGCGCCCGCCCGGCGAGCGCCACCGCCGTCACCAGGATCGTCGTGACGGCGTTGACGAGCAGGAAATCCGACGCCTGCCGCAGGCCGCCCCGGCCGAAATCCCGGAAGACCCAGACCCGGTAGACGAAGAAGCCGAAGGCCATGCCGATGCAGGCGGCCCCGACCACGGCCAACCCGTAGGGCAGGAACCAGGACAGGGGAAAGCGCGCCAGCCAGTTGACGAGGGCCGCCAAGCCCCCCGCCAGCAGGAACCGCACCGGCTGCGGCAGGTCGCCGAGGCGGCGGACCGGCCCGGATCCCGCGCGCGGCCGCCTCACGACAGCACCCCCGACCAGGCGAGCACGAAGGCGCCGACCAGCGCCGCGCCGAGCATCAGGCTCGGCCCGTCGTTGAGCGCGAAGGCGACCGGGTCGTCGTCGAGCCGGCCGCGACCCGCCACGAGCCAGATCCGCGCCAGCCACAGGAACAGGATCAGCGGAAAGGCCCAGAGCCAGCCCGCGCTGGCGTAGAGATCAAGCCGGAAGGCGTCGAACATCACGTAGAGCACGAGCGTGACGATGCTGGCGACCCCGGTGCCGGCCCCGAGCACCAGCAGGATCGGCGTATCGCGCGTCTCGTAGCCCCGGCTCGTGGTGGTGCCGGCGCCGCGCTCCTTCCAGCGCTCGACCTCGACGTAGCGCTTGGCGAAGCAGAGCGAGCCGAACAGGAACATCGAGAAGACGAGGAGCCAGGGCGAGGGCGCCACCGCCGCCGCCAAGGTGCCGAGGACGAGACGGGTCGTGAAGAGGCTCGCGAGCACCACCACGTCGAGGATCGGGACGCGCTTCAGGGCCAGCGAGTAGGCCACCGTCAGCGCCGTGTAGGCGGCGAGCGCCGCGACGGTCGAGGGGCCGACGAGCGCGCCGAGCGCGAAGCCCGCGGCGAGCCCGGTCGGCACCGCGCCCGCGGCAGCCGCCATCGGCAGGCGCCCGCTGGCGATGGGGCGGTGGCACTTCGACCAGTGGCGCCGGTCGTCGGCGACGTCCCAGAGGTCGTTCAGGATGTAGGTCGAGGAGGCGACGATGCAGAGCGCCGCGAAGGCGAGCGCCACGTCGAGCATCCGGCTCGCGTCGAGCACGACGCCGCCGAGGATCGCGGGGGCGACGACGAGCAGGTTCTTGGCCCATTGGTGCGGGCGCGCGCAGGCGACGAGGGCGGGCAGCATCGCGGGCGTCGGGAAGACCAGCGACGGCTTGCCGTGGCCGGCCCCGAGGCTTCCGGCAGCGTGCGCCGTGAAGCGCGGGCGCCCGACCGCGATGATCTCGTCGGCCCGCGACCAGACCGGGATGTCGGCCCGGCTGTCGCCCGCGTAGGCGAAGCCCTGCGGGAACAGGCGGGCCAGCGCCTCGGCCTTGCGGCGGCCCTTCAGGTTGATCACGCCGTCGCTCGCCAGCACGTCCTCGAAGGGGCCGTGGAGGGCGGCGACCGCGCGGGCAATGCCCGCATCCGCCGCGGTCGCGACGTAGACCTTGCGGCCCCGGGCCCGCTCGGCGGTGATGTAGGCGTGCAGCGCGGCGTCGAAGGGCAGGAGCTTCGGATCGACCAGCGCCCGGCAGGCCAGCTCCTGCTTCAGCCGCGCCCGGCCCTGGAACAGCCAGAACAGGATGTGCAGGAGCGCCAGCGGCTCCCGCCGCAGGTAGGCCAGCGCGCACTCGACCAGGATGTTGGTGCGCAGGAGCGTGCCGTCGAGGTCGATCACGAGGGGGCGCAAGGGTGCCCCGGCCGCCCCCGACCCGGCCCCGGCCGTCGCCGCGCCGTTCACGGCCATTCCCCCGGACAGTGCCTCGGCCATCTCCGTCTCTGCTCCTTGAGAATGCAGATCGACCTTGCCAGAGACGGCCGATGGGCCGGCGCGACCTTCCGGATTACTTGAGGACGCCGATGGGATGAGCGATCCCGGTCTCAGGCGAGCGCGCCGGCCGGCGCCGGAAGGGCAGGCGGAAGGCCTCCTGAACCGGCACGCCGGCCCGCAGCCAGCGGTCGAGGGGGCATTCGAGCAGGCGGTAGACCGCCATGCCGACCGCGACGCCGAGGGCGATGGCGACGAGGCGCACCGGCCATTGCGCCGACGGGGGCAGGCCGAGCCGGCCCGCGACCTTGCCGAGGGCCGACAGGGTGAACCAGTGCGAGAGGTAGATGCTGTAGGTCGCCAGGCCCATCGGGAACAGCACCCGGTCGGCGAGCGGGAGCCGCAGGATCGTCTCCCGGAAGGCGATGACGAGGACGACGAGGCCCGATGCGCCGGTGAGCCGCAGGATGCGCTCGGCGTTCGCCGCGTCCGCCACGAGGCTCAGCGCCGCGGTGACGGCGAGGCAGCCGACGAGGAGCCAGGGCACGCCGCGCCGCCCCGCCGCCTCGTGGCAGCGGTAGAGCCAGCCCGCGGCGAAGCCCGTCATCAGCACGCTGAAGGGATGGAGATACCAGGCGGGATCGCTCGGGGCGATGCCGAGGATCGCTCCGCACCAGCCCAGCCCGAACAGGGCCACGCCGAACCGCATCGGCGCCGACCCGGCGAGCCGCGTCGCCAGGATCAGCAGCGCCACGAGGGCGTAGAAGATCACCTCGTGCTCGAGCGACCAGCCGACGCCGACGATCGGGTAGCGCGACTGCGGCAGCATCAGGAAGGAACTGACGATCGTGCGGGCCGAGACGTCCCAGGCGTTCCAGGCCCAGGCCGGGTTGGCTAGGCGCGCCGCGACAGCGAGGCCGGTGAACAGCGCGTAGAGCGGCAGCAGCCGCAGAAAGCGGGCGCGCATGAAGGCCAGCGCGCTCGGATAGGCCGACGCCCGCAGGCAGATCAGGTAGCCGGAGACGACGAAGAAGACCTCGACCCCGATCCCGCTCACCGGCAGGTACCACGACCGGGACAGCAGAGCCCCCGAGAAGTGCTTCACCGCGAGGTCGGAGTGGCAGACCACCACTTCGAGCGCCGCCAGCGCCTTCAGCCATTCGAGGTCGGGACGCCGGCCCGGATGTGTCACAGGTCTCTCCACGAGCGGTTGGACCGGCGCCGGGGCGGTGCCGGATCGGGGTGAGGATCGGGGCGGCGTTTCAGGCGTCCGGACCGGCGGCGATCGGTCCGCGCAGGCGCAGGTCCGGCTCCGGCCTGCCGGCCGCCGGCGCCCGTTCCGGGCCGGCCTTCGTCCGGCCGCCGCGGGCCGCGCGCGGGGCGGGCTCGGCGGCGCTCTCGCGCGTCCTGCGGCCGGCCTTCCGGACGGGCGCCGCGCGCACCGGCTCGCGCGCGATCGGCGCCGCGGGATCGTCCGGGGAGAGGCGCAGGCTGAAGAGCGTCCAGTCGACGGGCTGCGGCGCGGCCGCGGTCTCGGGGGCCGCCGCGGGCGCGCTCCGCGCGAGCCCGGCGAGGCCCGCCAGGGCCTCGTCCCGCTCGCGCTCGGCCCGCGCCAGGGCGGCCTCGCCGGACGCGCGGCTCTCGCGCGCCCGCGCCTCCGCCCCGTCGAGCCGCTCCGCGATCTGCGCGGACCTCGCGCGCTCGGCCGCGGCCTCGCTCCGCGCCTCGGCGGATTGCCGCTGCGCCGCGGCCAGTTCGGCCCGCGCCTGGGCGAGGTCCCGGGCGAGCGCGCTCTCCTCGGCCTCGACGGCCGTCCGCGCGGCCTCCGCCCGCGCCCTGTCGGCCTCGGATCGCTCCGCCGCCGCGCGCAGCGCCTCGACCTCGCGCAGATGCGCCGCCCCGGCCTCCCGCCGCGCCGCCTCGATCTCCTGCCGCGCCGCCTCGGCCTGCTGCCGCGCCTCCTGCCGCACGCGAGCGAGATCGAAGCTCAGCGCCTCCTCGCGGGCCTCGGCCAGCTCTGTCGCGGCCGGGCCGGCGGCGGGCCCCGTCGCGGCCGCCGGGACGACGGGGCCGGAGAGGCGGGCCGGCAGCGACGCGGCGAGCCCGGCCGCCAGGGCGACGGCGAGCGCCGCGCCGAGCCCGTAGGCCAGGATCCGGGACGCGCCGGGACGGGGCGCCGGCTTGATCAGGTGGGCCTGCTCGCGCCGGAACTCCGCGACCCAGTCGCGCGGCTCGGCCGGGATCGCGGCGGCGGTCGTCCTCTGGCCGAGGTGAAGGGAAGGTGCGCGCGCGCGGTCGTCGAGCATGTCGAACTCCGCCTGGACTGTATCCGGCCCGGCGAATCCTACAGCGCGACCGCGTTTCGGAAGGTCCGCTGCGGGACTACCCCGAATGGCGGGGTTTCGTCCCCATCTAACCCGTCGCCCGGGCCGTCGGGACGGAATCCTACCCCGTTGGGGCGGGAGCGTCGGTGAAAACTGCATAAACGGCACGCATCCAGAGAAACGCGCAGGCATCAAGGGGACATTTGTGAGCAGGTGAAGCGCTCATCAGTCTCAGCTTCGCGAAGTGGTAACGCCTTAGTTAGTCACCAAAGGAGCAGTGCCTTATCTTTTGTTGTTTCAGGTGTAGTCCGCCCTCATACATAGTCGTTATCGGAACGTATTTGAGCATACGGTCCTTCGCATGGGGCAGGCCCGCATCGAGAGGGTTGCGATATGAATTGTCTGGTCTCGAGTGAACGGCTGGAGGACGCGATCCCACTTTCGGGTGCGGCCGTGGCCATCGTCGGGGATACGGCCCTGTTCCGTGAGGGATTGCGGCACATCTTCGCCGGATCCCCGTTCGACGTGGTGGCCGTCGCCGACCGCCTCGACGGCATCGAGCCGGCCGCGCTCGCCGCCGAGGCCCTCGTCATCCTGCTCTCGATCGACCCGGAGCGGGAGGAGGACCGGGAGCGGATCGCGCAGGCCCGCACGCTCTATCCGGAGGCCGCGGTCGTCTGCCTGTGCGCGGGCTGCGGCGAGGCCCAGGTGCTCCCGATGCTCGAGGCCGGCGTCGCCGCGATCCTGCTGCGCACGGTGGCCGCCGAAACCCTGGTCCAGACCCTCGAACTGGCCCTGCTCGGCCAGCGGGTGGTGCCCCATCTCGCCATCCCGGCGCTGCGCGAGGCGGCCCCGGAGGCGGCCGAGGAGGGCGCCCCGGGGGAGCGGCCGGAGCCGGCGCGGCCAGAGCGTCAGGAGGGCGGCGAGGCCTTCCGCCCGAGCGCCCGCGAGATCAAGATCATCGCCTGCCTCGTGAAGGGCGAGTCGAACCGCGTGATTGCGGACCGCCTCTCGATCGCCGAGGGCCGCGTGAAGGGCCACGTCAAGGCGATCCTGCGGAAGATCCAGGTGAAGAACCGGACCCAGGCGGCGATCTGGGGCATGAAGCACCTCGCCGGCACCGAGATGCCGCAGGGCACCGAGCTGCCGTACGGGGGCGAGGTCCGGGGCTGCGCGGTCGCGGAGCTGGTCTCCGAGGAGATCGACGCGGAGGACCTGCCGGCCGCCGCCGCGGCGGCTTGGGGCGCCGAGCCCATCCACGTCCGGTGAGGACCCGGACCCTGGCGCGCGCCGCCGGCTTCGTCGCGGCGCTCGCCCCGGTCGGCCTGCCGGGCCCGGCGGTGCCGGCCGGGAGGCGCGCGGATCCCGCCGGCGCCGTGGCCTGCCCGGACGGGGCGGTCAGGATCTCGGCCGGCGAGTCGATCCAGCGCGCGGCCCTGCGCGCCGGCCCCGGGGGCACGGTCTGCCTGGGCGCCGGCCTGTACCGGATGCAGGAGGTGGCGCCGCTCGCCGGTCAGAGCTTCCTCGGCGCACCGGGCGCGGTGCTGAACGGCGCCCGGGTGCTGCGCGGCTTCGAGCGCGCCGGCCCCTACTGGCAGGTCCTCGGCCCGCGGCCGCGCGGCGGAGGGCCCGGACAGTGCCGCTCTGGCACCCTCTGCCTGCAGCCCCTCGCCCTGTTCCTCGACGGGGAGCCCCTGCGCCGGGTCGCGTCGCGGGCCGAGCTCGGCCCCGGTCGCTACCTCGTCGAGACCGCGGAGGCGCGCGTCACCCTCGGGGACGACCCGAACGGGCGCCTCGTCGAGGTGGCGAGCACCCGCTTCGCCTTCCGCGGGCGGGCGCCGGACGTGCGCATCCGGGGTCTCCTCGTCGAGAAGTACGATTCGCCCGTCCAGGAAGGCGCCATCGAGGCCGGCGGCCCGGGCTGGCGCGTCGAGGCGACGGAGCTGCGCCACAATTCCGGCGCGGGCGTGGGCATCGCCTCGGGCGGCGTGGTGCGCGACTGCACGATCCACCACAACGGCCAGCTCGGCGCGACGGCGGGCGGCACCGGGATCCTGTTCGAGAACAACCGGATCTACGCCAACAACACCGCCGACTTCGATCCCGCCTGGGAGGCGGGCGGCCTGAAGATCACCGCGAGCCGGTCGGTCGTCCTCAGGGGCAACCGCGTCGAGCGCAACGGCGGTCCCGGCCTCTGGTGCGACATCGATTGCCGCGACGTGCGCATCGAGGGCAACCACGCCGCGGAAAATCTCGGGCCCGGCATCTTCTACGAGATCTCCTACGCCGCCGTGATCGCCCGCAACACGCTGCGCCTCAACGGCGACCCGCGCGCGACCTGGTTCTGGGACGGGGACATCCAGGTCGCGGCCTCCGAGGATGTCGAAGTCAGCGACAACGACATCACGGTACGGCCCGGCGGCCACGCCGTGGTGCTGGTCGATCAGGCCCGGGAACGGGCGCAGGGCGGCCTGTACCGGACCGCGCGCAACCGGGTCCACGACAACCGATTCACGTTCCAGGGCGCCGGCAGCGCCGGCGGCGTCTCGGATGCCGAGCCGGAATCGCCGAACTTCCGCGTGATCCAGACCGGCGGCAACAGCTTCGACCGGAACCGCTACGCCTTCCCGGCCGCCACGCCGCCCCGCTTCATCTGGGGCCACGACATCATCGACTTCGCGCAGTTCCGGGCCGCGGGCCAGGAGCGGGCCGGGATCCTGAAGGCGGAGCCTTAGAGCCTCTCGCGACACGCCCGCCGCGCCGCCATGCGCAGGGGGAGGCCCCCCGTTGATCGGGCGTTTCGTGCGGTGCTCACAGGGCCGGTCGCGCGCCCCGACCGAGGTCGGACGACCCGGACCGGCGACATCCCCCCGTCCGGACGGCATTTACAGTGGATGCGCGCCCGCGCCGCCCGCTTCCGCGAACCCGGAAACTTGCCACTCCGTCCCGGAGGGTGAGACAAACCATGGCAGCGGGGGGAAAACGCCATGCTCAGCGGCTCGGCCATCGTGCGCGTGTCCGTGCTGCTCGTCGTCGCGGGCCTGCTGGCGGCGCTGATGCAGTACCTGTGGCTGCGGGGTACGGGCGAGGCGCCCGCGGAGGTGCCGACGGTCGCCGCGCCGGTGCGGGAGAGGGCCCCCGAGCCCGCGCCGGAGACTGGGGCGGCGCCCGAGGCGGCTCGCCCGCCCGCCCTCCGGGAGCCGGACCGGGCGCAGGCCCAGGCTCCGGCCCAGGCTCCGGCGCAGGTTCCGGCGCAGGCCCGGGCTCCCGAGCCCGCGCCGCTCCCGCCGCCTGCGCCGGATCCGACCGTCCCGGCGCAGGAGAGCGCGGATCCGAGGGCGGTGGCGCTCGTCGATCTCAACACCGCGACCCTGGCCCAGCTGAACGCCCTGAAGGGCGGCGGCACGATCGGGCGCGCCATCATCCAGCGGCGGCCCTACGGCGCCGTCGATCAGCTCCTGAGCAAGCGCGTGCTGAGCCGGGCGACCTACGAGCGCATCAAGGACCAGGTCACCGTGCAGTAGCGCGGGACCGCGGGACAGGTCGGTCGCGCCGTCTGGCGCGCGCCGCCGCCCCCGCCTATGCTCCCCCTCCTTCGGCCGTCGGGGCCACACAATCGGGGCTATTGCGGATGCTGACGCACACCGGGAGCACGATCCTGAGATCCGATCTCGGCGTCGAGGAGACGACGGAGAGCGACAACATCGTCCGCTGGGACGGGGAGCGCCTCTACGTCGAGCAAGACGTCTACCACAACGGGCAGCTCGTCCACCGCAAGTACCGCCGCACCGTCACCGAGCCGGTGGCGCGGGCGCTGCTGGCGGTGATCACCCGCTCGCAGCAATGAGGCCGGGCGGCGCGGCCGCCCTCCCGGCGGCGGCGCTCCTGGCGGGCGTCCTCGCCGCCGGGCCGGCCGGCGCGCAGGCGGTCCAGGTGCGCTTCGTCGCGCCCGAGCGCTTCACGGACGCCGAGAACCGCTACGGCTCGGGCCAGACCCTGCGGGCGACGCTTGCCGAGATCGCCCGGATCTTCGAGGAGACCGGAGCTCGGCGCCTCGCCCCGGGGGACGACCTCGCGGTGAGCGTGCTCGACATCGACCTCGCGGGGATCGAGCGGCCGAGCTTCGGCGCGCCGCAGGGCGTGCGGGTCGTGACGGACGTCAGCCCGCCGCGCATCCGTCTGGCCTACGTGCTGCGGCGGGGCGGGCGAGCGGTGGCCCGGGCCGAGGAGACGCTCACCGACAGCGACTTCCTCCTCGGCGCGCGGCTCGCGACGGGCAGCCTCGCCTACGAGCGGATCCTCGTGCGGGACTGGTTCGCCCGGCGCTTCCCCGAGCGGGGCTGACGCGGGGCGCGGGCCCGGCGCATTGCCCGGCCCCGGCGCGACCCCTATCTGCCCCGCATGGTGACCGGAGGATCCCGCATGCGGCTGCGCCCTGCTCTCGCACTCGTTCTCGTCGGGGCGACCGCCCCGATCGCGCTCGTTCCGGCGGACGCCGCCCGGGCCGCGCCGGCCCCCGCCCCGGCGGCCGAGGCGCCCGCCAAGCCGGCCGCGGCACCGGTCGTGCTGGCCAACCACCGGGCGGTCTACGACCTCTCGCTCGCCTCGAGCGGCGGCACGCGCGCGGTCGACAGCGCCCGCGGGCGCATCGCCCTCGACTTCAAGGGCGACGCCTGCCAGGGCTACACCATGCAGACCCGGCAGGTGACCGTGCTCGAATCCTCCGAGACCGGCAGCCGCACCTCGGACCTGCGCAACACGACCTTCGAGCGCGGCGACGGCCACGAGTTCCGCTTCCGGACCGCGAGCGCCACCAACGGCACGCCGAGCCCGACCGTCGACGGCAACGCGACGACGGAGGGCAGCGCCTTCAAGGTGCGGCTGAAGGAGCCCAAGCGCGACCAGTTCGGCGAGGGCGGCCCGGTCCTGTTCCCGAGCCTGCACATGCGTCGCCTGATCGAGGCGGCGCGGGCCGGCGAGACGACGCTCTCCGCCAAGGTGTTCGACGGCTCGGACGACGGCCGCAAGGTCTACGACACGCTCGCCGTCATCGGCCGCCCGGGCACCGGCCCGACCCAGGCCTCGGGCTCCGAGCGCGACAAGCCGCTGCGCGAGGGCGCGCTGGCCTCGGTGCAGCGCTGGCCGGTGACGCTGAGCTATTTCACGCAGGGGCGCGGCGAGCGCACGCCGATCTACACGCTGAGTTTCGACCTCTACGACAACGGCGTCAGCGGCGCGCTCAAGCTCGACTACGGCGATTTCGCGATCCTGGGGGATCTCACGCGCCTCGACCTCGACAAGGGCGCGGACAAGCCCTGCCGGCCCTGAAGGCCGGGGCGGCCCCGCGGATCGGGGCGCTCCCCGGTCCTCAGGGCGCCTCGAACTCGGGCGGCCTGCGGCGCGCCCAGGCGGCGGCGATCCGTTCCGGGGGGCAGTCGAGGGCACGGGCACAGGCGAGCAGCACCGGCTCGTCCGCCATGACGTGGTCCAGAACCGCGTCGAGGATCGCCGGATCCTCCGTCGCCCGCCGCAGCGCGTCGGGCGTCAGGCCGGTGGCGTTGAGGAAGGGGAGCAGGCGGTCCGGGTCCTGGACCATCCACAGCAGAACGTCCAAGGGCAGCGAATCGGTCGCCTCAGTCCCTTGAAGGGATTTGCGTTTCATCAACATGTAAACCCTAGAATGGATTCCGACAGGGTGACGGCCCGTTAACGACAAGCGTCGCGCGCACCGGGATGAACGCCTCATGAAGAAAACGGTGCTGATCGTCGAGGACAACGAGCTCAATATGAAGCTCTTCAACGACCTGCTCGAGGCGCAGGGCTACGCGACGCTGAAGACTGCGCACGGCATCGAGGCGATCGAGCTGGCGCGCGCGCATCACCCCGACCTCATCCTCATGGACATCCAGTTGCCGGAGGTCTCCGGCCTGGAGGTGACCAAGTGGCTGAAGGAGGACGACGACCTCAAGCACATTCCGGTGATCGCGATCACGGCCTTCGCCATGAAGGGCGACGAGGAGCGGATCCGCGAGGGCGGGTGTGAGGCTTATTTGTCCAAGCCGATCTCGGTCGCGAAGTTTTTGGCAACGGTTCGGACTTATCTTGAGGCCAAATCCTGAGGCCTGACGCGGTCCTTCCGCGCGGGCGACCACTCCGATCGCCCGCGAGGAACGATGTCGGCGCGCGTCCTGATCGTCGATGATCTGTTTCCGAACGTGAAGCTTCTCGAAACGAAGCTCGCGCTCGAGTATTTCAACACCGTCTCGGCCATGAACGGGCGCGACGCCATCGCGCTCTGCGAGCAGGGTCTCTGCGACGTCGTGCTGCTCGACGTGATGATGCCCGGGATGGACGGGTTCGAGGTCTGCCGGCACCTGAAGGGCAACCCCGTCACCGCCCACCTGCCGGTGATCATGGTCACCGCCCTCGACCAGCCCGCCGACCGGCTCCGTGGCCTGGAGGCCGGGGCGGACGACTTCCTGACGAAGCCCGTGGACGACGTCGCCCTGTTCGCCCGGGTGCGCAGCCTCGTGCGCCTGAAGGCGGTGACGGACGAGCTTCTGAGCCGCGCGCTCGCCTCCCGCGAGGCCGGCCTCGGCGACCCGCTGGCGCGCGCCGCCGCCGAGACGGGCCTCGACGCCGAGATCCTGCTGGTTGAGGACCGGGCGGGCGCGGCCGACCGGATGGCGGCGGCGCTCGGCCAGCACCACCGGGTGAGCGTCGAGGCCGACCCGCAGCGCGCCCTGATGCGGGCGGCGGAGGGAACCTTCGACTGCATCCTCGTCAGCCTCGACCTGCAGGGCTCGGACGGCCTGCGCCTGTGCAGCCAGCTCCGCTCGCTCGACCGCACCCGCAACGTCCCGCTCGTGATGCTGGGCGAGGCGCACGAGCGCGAGCGCATCGTGCGCGGGCTCGATTTCGGCGTGCACGACTACCTGCTGCGGCCGATCGACCGGAACGAGCTGACGGCGCGGGTGCGCACCCAGGTCCGGCGCAAGCGCTTCTCCGAGGTGTTGCGGGGCGCCGTGCAGGACTCGATGCAGCTCGCCGTGACCGACGCCCTCACGGGGCTGCACAACCGGCGCTACCTCGACAGCCATCTCGGCGCGCTCTTCGCGGAGGCCAACCTGCGCCAGCGCCCGGTCGCCGCGCTGATCCTCGACATCGACCGGTTCAAGACGATCAACGACACCTACGGGCACGAGGCCGGCGACGAGGTGCTGCGCACTTTCGCCGAGCGCGTCCGGCTGCACACCCGCGGCATCGACATCGTCGCCCGCTACGGCGGCGAGGAGGTGGTGATCATCCTGCCCGATGTCGGCCTCGCCGAGGCGCAGGTGATCGCCGAGCGCATCCGCGCCCGGATCGAGGCGCTGCCCTTCCCGGTCCAGCGCGCCACCCGCAGCGTGCCCGTCACCGTGTCGATCGGCGTCGCGGCCCGGCAGGGCGACGACGCGGGGGCCGGGGACATGATGAAGCGGGCCGACCTCGCGCTCTACCGCGCCAAGACGTTCGGCCGGAACCGCGTCGAGGCCGACGCCGCCTGAAGGGCTACTCCGTGGGAGCCTGGGCGGGATCCAGCTGTCCCGGCACGTCGTCGCGCGCTGCCGCGGCGGCGTCGCGGCGGCGGGGAGCCTGGCCGGCGCAGCCCTCGCAGATGCTGCGCGTCGCGCGGCGGACCCGCGCGTCCATCTTCCGCTGCATCGCCTCCATCTTGGCCTCGGCGGCGCGGGCCGATTCGGCCGCCTCGGGGCTCAGATAGAGGTCGCGCCGCCGCGGGCGCGCCTCCAGGCGCTCGATCTGCTCCAGGCTCGGCGGCGCGGCCGGCGTGGGCGGCTGCGCGGCGGCGGGCAGGCCGAACGAGACCAGGGCGGCGAGGGCGAGGAGCGGGCGCAGGATCATGCCCCCAGACAGGCGCCGCAATCAGGGCCTGAGGAAGGCGGCGCCGGGCTTCGCGCCGGCCGCCGGCCTCCCGCGGGCATGCACATCCCGCCCCGCGCGCGGTTGACACGCCCTCCCGCATCGCCAACACCTCGCCCCGCCCGGCGGCGCGGCCCGCGCCCCGGGCTCTCGCACGACGCGCAGGACATTTGTGAACCGATGGCGGTGACGCGCTCCTATCTCGATTTCGAGAAGCCCGTGGCGGAACTCGAGGCCAAGCTCGAGGAGCTGAAGGCGGTCGGCGCCCGCGACGGCGCCGTCTCGATCAGCGAGGAGGTCGGCCGGCTCGAGGCCAAGGCTGCCCAGGCGCTCGCCGAGATCTACGCCGCCCTCACGCCCTGGCAGAAGACGCAGGTGGCCCGCCACCCGCAGCGCCCGCATTTCGTCGATTACTGCGCCGGGCTGATCGAGGAATTCACGCCCCTGGCCGGCGACCGCAGCTTCGGCGAGGACGCGGCGGTGGTGGGCGGCTTCGGGCGCTTCCGCGGCCGGCCGGTCTGCGTGATCGGCCAGGAGAAGGGCGCGACCACCGAGGCGCGCCTGCGCCACAATTTCGGGATGGCCCGGCCCGAGGGCTACCGCAAGGCGGTGCGCCTGATGGAGCTCGCCGACCGCTTCGGCCTGCCGGTGCTGGCGTTCGTGGACACCGCGGGCGCCTTCCCGGGCATCGACGCGGAGGAGCGCGGGCAGGCCGAGGCCATCGCGCGCTCGACCGAGGCCTGCCTGGCGCTGGGCGTGCCGAACGTCGCGCTCGTGATCGGCGAGGGCGGCTCGGGCGGCGCCATCGCGCTCGCCACCGCCAACCGCGTGCTGATGCTGGAGCACGCGATCTACGGCGTGATCTCGCCCGAGGGGGCGGCCTCGATCCTCTGGCGCGACCAGGGCCGGGCGCACGATGCCGCCACCGCCATGAAGATCACCGCGCAGGACCTGCTCCGGCTCGGCGTCATCGACGGCATCGTGCCGGAGGCGACCGGCGGCGCCCACCGCGACCGCGACGGCGCCGTGGCGGCGGCGGGCGCGGCGCTCGACGAGGCGCTGCGGAGCTTCGAGGGCCTCGGGCGCGACGAGATCCGCGACCGCCGGGCGCAGAAGTTCCTCGAGATCGGCCGGCGGCTGTGAGACGGGACGGGGAGGGCCCCCCAGGCCTTCTCGGCACAGGCCTTTTCGGGACAGGCCTTCTCGGGACCCTGCGCCGCCGTCTCGGCCTGCGCGGCCCCGACCGGCGCGAGCCGGGCGCGTTCAATCACGTCTCGCTCGGCAGCAACTGCCAGATGGCGCACGCCCTGAAGCGGCTCGGACTGCGCGGGTGGTCCGGCCCGTTCGACTGGGTCTTCACCCTGCCGCCGATGGTGCGCGACTGCCTCGCGGACGATTTCCGGGCGTTCACCGACCGGGCGCAGCTCGAGACGATCCCGCTTTCCGAGCGCGAGGGACCCGACATCACCCGCGGCCGGCACCGGCTCTACCGGGAGCGCTACGGCCTCGACTGCATCTTCAACCACCACGACCCGGCCGCGGACGACGCGGATTTCGCCTTCCTGCAGGCGGGCGTCCGGCGGCTGCGCGCCGCCCGCGCCCTGGCGGGCGGGCGCAACCGATACTGGCTGATGAGCCACCTCCACGTCGCGCCGGCCGAGGCCGCGGCGCTCTGCGACGCGCTGGCGGGAGACGCCGCCCGCAGCCACCTCACGGTGATCCAGCTCCTGCCGGGCACCGCGACCGTGCGGGTGGCCGGGCGGGCCGAGCCGCGTCCCGACCTCCTGCACATCACCCTCGAGACGCCCTCCGCGCCGGTCGGCCTGCGCCTCGCCGACCCGGCGGACGACGCGCGCCTGCTCGACCTGATTCGCGCCGAGGCGGCGTGCAATCCCGCACATCTCGACTGATTTATCCGCGTGGAGTGTGGCTCCGGCGTCATTGCGGTAACGGAGGGTCAAGTTTAACCGATCTACGGGTTTGGGGAGTGACGCCCGACGCAGGTCGAACGGACCCGCGGGCGGAGTATCGAGACGAGGTTCCCCATGGCTGTGCGCCCGCTCGCGGCTGCTGGTCTCATCGCCGTCACGCTCGGCCTCGGCGCCTGCCAGGACGGCCTGATCGGCGGCGCCTCCACCCGCCACCTGACCCCGGTCCCCGCCCAGACCCTGTCGCTGATGCAGACCAAGGGGATGAGCCAGTCCGACCCGATCCTGATCCGCGCCTACAAGAAGGAGTCGGAGCTGGAAGTGTGGAAGCGCGACGGCACCGGCCAGTACGCGCTCCTCAAGACGTTCCCGATCTGCCGCTGGTCGGGCCAGCTCGGCCCCAAGACCAAGCAGGGCGACCGGCAGGCGCCCGAGGGCTTCTACACGATCACCCCGGGCCAGATGAACCCGAACTCCTCCTACTACCTCTCCTTCGACACCGGCTACCCGAACGCCTTCGACCGCGCGAACGGGCGCACCGGCAACTACATCATGGTGCACGGCACCTGCTCGTCGGCCGGCTGCTTCGCGATGACCGACGCCTCGATGGGCGAGATCTACGCCATCGCCCGCGAGGCCTTCGCGGGCGGCCAGCGCGCCTTCCAGTTCCAGTCCTACCCGTTCCGGATGACGGCCCAGAACATGGCCAAGTTCCGCAACGACCCGAACGCGCCGTTCTGGAACAACCTGAAGGAGGGCGCAGACTATTTCGAGGCCCTGCGCCAGGAGCCCAAGGTCGGCCTGTGCGGAGCCAAGTACGTGTTCGGCGGTGCCGACGCGGCCGCCGGCTCCTGCAGCCCGCGGGTCGATCCGCTGGTCGCCGAGAAGCGCGCGCGGGACGATCACCAGATCGCCGAGCTCGTCGCCAAGGGCACGCCCGCGACCCGCGTCGTCTACCAGGACGGCGGCCAGAACCCGGTCTTCCGGCCGCAGAACGTCACCGCCTTCGCGAGCCTCGGCGCGAAGGAGGAGGAGATGCCCTACAGCGCCAAGGAGTTCGGCCGGCACAATCTCGGCGAGGTGAGCCGTCCGGAGACGCTCGCCGGCGCGCCGGAGGAGATCGCGATCGAGCCGAAGGCCGGCCCTGCCGGTCCGAAGGGCCGCACGCAGCTCGCGGCCGCGCCGATCCCCACCAAGGCCGCCGCCGCGGCCCTCGCCGCCGGCGCCAAGCCGGCCCCGGCGCCTCTCATGCTCGCCAAGCAGGCCGAGCCGGCCGCCGCCGAGGCGGGCAAGCCCGCCCGCGTCACGGTGGCGGACGCGGAGGGCGACGTCTCGGCCTTCCAGCAGGTGTTCGGCGGCCTGTCCCGCAAGGACGCGCCCGCGCCGGAGCCGGCGACCCCCGCCGCGGACGCCGCGACGGCCGAGCCCGCCAAGCAGGTCCACGCCGCCCGCGCGCGCATCCAGGCGCATCTGGCAAAACCCCCGACCGCGACCGGCGCGATCGCGGAGAAGAAGGCGCCGCCCGCCAAGGTGGCCGAGGCGAAGAAGCCGGCCCCGAAGGCCGAGCCGGCGCGCTGAGGCCGCGCGCTTCTCCCTCACCCGCAGAGCAGGGCGATCGCATATGCCGAGCGAGCCTAGCCCCGGTCAGGCGCGGGTCCCCTCTCCCATAGGGAGAGGTCTGCTTTCGCAGAAAGCCGGGTGAGGGGTATGAGGCTTCAGAGTGAGGCTCTGAACTGAACGCGCGTCGACCGCGTGCTCAGGTCTGCGGCGTCATACCCCTCACCCCAACCCTCTCCCTCTGGGAGAGGGCGCGCGGCGCGGTTCCAGTGGAGATCTCGGAGACGACCCACGCCATATGCGATCGCCCTGCCCGCAGAGTGGGGAGCGAGAGCGCGCGGCCGCTCCGCTCAGAGCAGCGGGCGCTCGCGGTTCATCAGCCAGAGGGCGTGGACGGTGCCCGGCAGCCAGCCCAGGATCCACAGAAGGATGTTGAGCAGGAACTGCAGGCCGAAGCCGGTGGTCAGCAGCACCGCGACGGGCGGCAGGAAGATCGCGAGGAGGATGCGGACGAGGCTGGACATCGGTCTCTCCAGTGGAAGGGGCTCGCGCGCCCAACGAAGCTGAGCCTTCTCCGTTCCGGCGCCGCGGCTTCCGCAGGCCACGGTCGCGACGCGGACATGCGCACCGTCACATCGCCGCCGCGTTGTCGGGGGACGGGGAGCCCGGGAGGGGGCTCTCCCGCAGCTCCGCTCCGAGGCATCCGTGACCGCACCGATCCGGCCGAACCCGCCCGAGGGGGCGCGTGCCAGCGCCCCCGTCGCCGTCCCCGCGGCGTGGGCCGGCCCGGGCTTCGCCGAGTTCGTGGCCATCGTCGCCCTGATGATGGCCGTGACCGCGATCTCGATCGACAACCTGCTCCCGGCCTTTCCGGCGATCCAGGCGCGGTTCGGGGTCGCCGACGCCAACCATCTCCAGCTCCTCGTCTACGTCTACATGATCGGCTTCGGGCTGGCGCAGATCGTCTACGGGCCGGTCTCGGACGCGCTCGGCCGCCGGCCGGTCCTCCTCGGGGGGCTGGCGATCTACGCGGCCGGCACGGCGCTGGCGATGGTGGCGCCCTCCTTCGGCTGGCTGCTCGCCGCCCGCATCATCCAGGGCGTCGGCGCGGCGAGCGGGCGCGTGCTCTCGACCGCGATCGTGCGCGACCGCTTCGCCGGCCGCGAGATGGCGAGCGTCATGTCGCTGATCATGATGGTGTTCCTGATCGTGCCGATGATCGCGCCCGCCGTCGGCGGCGCGATGCTGGCGCTGGGCTCCTGGGTCTGGGTCTTCGTCTCGATGCTGGTGCTGGCCGCGATCTGCACCCTCTGGTTCACCTGGCGCATGCCCGAGACCCTGCACCCGGAATACCGCCGCCCGCTCTCGCTCCGCGCCACGATCCAGGCCGTGCGGACGACCCTGCGCTGCCGGGTCGCGGTCGGCTACGCCACGGCGCTCGGCCTGCTCACCGGCTGCATCATGGGCTATGTCGGCTCGTCCCAGCAGATCTTCGATACCGGCCTCTACCATCTCGGCGCGCTCTTCCCGCTGGCCTTCGGCGCGGTCGCGGGCGCCATGGGGGCGGCGACGCTCGTCAACGCGCGGGTGGTGCGGTGGCTCGGCATGCGCCCGCTCTCGCATGCGGGCCTCGCGGCCTTCGTGATGGTGGGGCTCGCCCAGGTCGGCGTCGGCCTCGCCTGGCACGGGCACCCGCCGCTCGCCCTGTTCCTCGGGGTGCTGGCGCTGAACCAGTTCCTGATCAGCTTCGCCATGCCGAACTTCAACGCGCTGGCGCTGGAGCCGCTGGGCGCCATCGCCGGCACCGCCTCGTCCTTCCTGGGCTTCTACACCACGATCCTCGGGGCGCTGTGCGGCTACCTGATCGGGCAGGCCTTCGACGGAACCGTGCTGCCGATCGGCATCGGCTACGCGACGCTCGGCGGCCTCGCGCTCCTCGTCGTGGCCTGGACCGAGCACGGACGGCTGTTCCGCGGCGGCGTCTCCGGTTGATGGCGCCGCGTCCTTAACCCGGCCTACACGCACCCGCCCCAAGGCTCCTCCGGCCCGCCCGAAGGAGCCCGTCCGTGATCGCCAGAGCCCCCGACGCCCTCAGCCTCGCCGCGCGCCTGCTGCTGGCCTCCGCCCTCCTGCCGACGGGCATCGCCCGGGCGCTCAACGTCTCGGGCTTCGCGCTGACGCTGGCGGGCGCCGGCGTACCGGCCCCGAACGCGGTCGCGACCGCGATGGTCGTCGTGCAGGTCTTCGGACCGCTCGCGCTGATCCTCGGCGTGCTGCCGCGGCTGACCGGGCTCGCGCTGGCGCTGTTCGCCGCCGGCATGGCAGTGGTGCTGCACCCGTTCTGGCAGTTCGGCGGCGCGGCGGCGATCGCCGAACGCACGCTGCTGCTGGCCGATCTCGGCCTCGCCGGCGGCTTCCTCCTCTACGCCCTGCAGGGCCCCGGCGCCTGGAGCTGGCAGGGCTGGCGCGCGGGCGCCCGCTCCGCGCCCAAGAAGGCGCCGGCCCGCAAGCCCGCCAACAGCAACGGACCGAAGCGCGGCGGCCGACCCGCCCGCGCCGCGGCCTAGTTTCGCCCCGGCGCCCCGGCCGGGGCCGCCTCGACCGCGCGCCGCCCCGAGATCTCCGCGCCGGCATCCGGGCTGAGCCGCCGGAACGGGAACACGGAGGCGCCGGAGATCAGCGCTACCGCCAGGAAGGCCGGGCCGAAATCCTCCGCCCGGATCTCCGCGCGCCCGTGCCACGCGGCGGCGCCCTCGAGTGCCAGGGCGCCGAGCGTCACGCCGAGGCTCAGCGAGAGCTGCTGCGCGACGCTGGCGAGGCTAGTGCCCGCGCTCATCTCCCGCTGCTCCAGGTCCGCGTAGGCGATCGCGTTGATGCAGGTGAATTGCAGCGAGCGCAGGCAGCCGCCGAGGAACAGCAGGCCGATGATCAGCAGGTGCGGGGTCTGGGCCGTGAACAGCCCGTTCACCGCCAGGAAGGCGGCCGCCAGCACCGCGTTCGTCACCATCACGGCGCGGAAGCCGAAGGTGCGCAGGATGCGGGGGCCGACCGTCTTCACCAGCATCGCGCCCGCTGCCGCCGCGAAGGTGATCAGGCCCGATTGCAGCGCGTCGAGGCCGAAGCCGATCTGCAGCATCAGCGGCAGCAGGAAGGGGATCGCCCCCGTGCCGATGCGGAACAGCGAGCCGCCCGTCACCGCGGCCCGGAAGGTCGGGTAGCCGAGCAGGCCGAGCCGCAGCACCGGGTGCGGCACGCGGGCGGAATGGCGGATGTAGAGGCCGAGCAGCGCCGCGCCCCCGCCGAGGCAGCCCCAGGTGAGCCAAGCCGGCAGCAGGTGGCGCCCGAGCGAGGCGAGGCCGAGCATCAGCCCGGCCAGGCCCGGCCCGAGCAGCAGGAAGCCCGCGACGTCGAGCGGCGGCCGCTCGGCCTCGCGCAGATCCTCGAAGTAGACGCTCGCCAGCACGATCCCGGCGATCCCGATCGGGATGTTGATCAGGAAGATCCAGCGCCAGTCGAGCCAGGTGGTGATCAGGCCGCCGAGCGGCGGGCCGAGGATCGGGCCGATCAGTGCCGGGATGGTGAGGTAGGCGAGCGCCGTGACGAGTTCCGATTTCGGCACGCTGCGCAGGATCACGAGGCGGCCGACCGGCACCATCATGGCCCCGCCGAGGCCCTGGAGGAAGCGCGCCGCCACGAAGCTCAGGAGGCCGTCGGCCGCCGCGCAGGCTAGCGAGCCCGCCATGAACACCCCGAGCGCCGCGCGGAACACCGTGCGGGCCCCGAACCGGTCGGCCATCCAGCCGCTCACGGGGATGAAGATCGCGAGGCTGACGAGGTAGGCGGTGAGCGCGAGCTTGAGCGCGATCGGATCCTCCCCGAGGCTCGCCGCGATCGTCGGCAGCGCGGTGGCGATCACGGTCGCGTCCGTGTTCTCCATGAACAGGGCGGTTGCGACGACGAGGGGTACGATCCGGGTCGGGGACATCGGTCTCGACAAGCGATTTGGTGAACGGGCGGTTGCATGCGGGGCGCGCCTGCCCTGAATGTGACCGACCGCGCGCGGGATCTGCCCGATTCCGTGGCGGATCGGCCACGGATTGTTTCCGAACGCGGCCCGGTCCCGGGCCGGGCCTTCCGGGGGGCGCCCGCGGGCCCTAAGCTCTGCCGTACTGTACGCGGCCCTCCGCGCCCGGTCGGGCGGCGGGAGACGGGACCGCTCCTCGAGAAAGTGCCCGGATGATCACGAGGCCGAAGACGCCCCGATCGCTATCGCCCCGATCCCTGCCGCGGCTCGCCGCGGCCTCCGCCCTGATGCTCTCGGTCGCCGCCTGCGGCACCGTGCTCCTGAACGACACCGGTTCGCTCACCCGCTACGACCTGCTGCGCGCCAGCACCGAGGCCTCGACCACGGCCAGGCTCTACGCCGACCGGGCGGCGCTCGCCGGCACCCGGACGGTGCGCATCATCCCGACGCGCTTCCCGGCCAACGCCGCGGGCGCGGCCGGCCTCACGGAGGTCGAGCGCAGGGTCGTGGCCAACAACGCCGACCGGGCGCTCTGCTACGAGCTCTCCCTGAAATACGACGTGGTCTCGACGCGCGACGCCGACCTCACCGTGCGTGCCCAGGTGACGCGCGTCGAGCCGACGAACCTCGTGGGCGCCGGCTCGACCATCGGCCTCTCGGCCGCCGTCACGGTGGCCTCGCAGGTCGGCGTCGGCGTCGCCGAGGGCATCGGCCGCGTGCCGATCCCGCGCGTGCCGATCGGGCTCGGCAGCCTGACGGTCGAGGCCGAGGCGCTCGACCGGCGCCGGCAGCAACGGGTGGCGATGGTCTGGGGCGGCGCCTCGAACTCCTTCACCAGCCAGCCGCGCTTCTCGCCGGCCAGCGACGCCTACGACCTCGCGGGCGATTTCGGCCAGGATCTCGGCTACCTCATCGCCACCGGCGAGGACCCGTTCAAGGCGCCGCTCTCGCTCCCGACCTGGGACCGCGTGCGCATCACGACGCTCGGCGAGGCGCCGCTCGACCCGGATTGCGAGGCCTTCGGCCGGGCGCCCGGCGTCAACGGCATCGCGGGCGACTATATCGGCCTGCCGCCGGACTGGACCGACAAGGGACCGACCAACGGGCTCCCGGCGCGCTGAGGCGCCGGGATTCCCGCCCGGTCCGGGCCTCGCCATGCGGTCCGCGCAGGCGGGCCCGGCGCGAATAAGCCGGTGCGGCGCGGTTTCGCCGCCTTGGCGGGGCGGGTACCCCCGTGATATCGGCCCGTGCCAACCCAATCACGCCGGTGGCCCTGGATCAGGCGCCGCGCACCTGCAGGGAAGTTGGCACATGGCCCCCATCAGCGCCGCCTCGATCATCGAGGGCCTGACCTTCGACGACGTCCTCCTGCGGCCCGCGGCCTCCTCGGTGATGCCGACCGAGGTGAATGTCGGCTCCCGCCTGACCCGCACGATCAAGCTCAACCTGCCGATCCTCTCCTCGGCGATGGACACCGTCACCGAGGCGCCGATGGCCATCGCCATGGCCCAGCTCGGCGGCCTCGGCGTGATCCACCGCAACCTGGAGCCGCCGGAGCAGGCCGAGCAGGTCCGCCTCGTCAAGAAGTACGAGTCGGGCATGGTCTTGAACCCGATCACCATCCACCCGGACGCGAGCCTCGCCGAGGCGTTCGAGGTGATGAAGCAGAACCGCATCTCCGGCATCCCGGTGGTGGAGCGGGGACCGAACGGCTCGCGCGGCAAGCTCGTCGGCATCCTGACGAACCGCGACGTTCGCTTCGCCACCAATGCCAGCCAGCCGGTGGCCGAGCTGATGACCCGCGACCGGCTGATCACCGTGCGCGAGGGCGTGACCCAGGACGAGGCCAAGCGCCTGCTGCACCAGTTCCGCATCGAGAAGCTGCTCGTCGTCGACGACCATTACCGCTGCATCGGCCTGATCACCGTCAAGGACATCGAGAAGCAGGTCGCCTACCCGACCGCCGTGAAGGACGAGCACGGCCGCCTGCGGGTGGCGGCCGCCACCACCACGGGCGACGGCGGCTTCGAGCGGGCGGAGCGCCTCATCGATGCCGGCTGCGACGTGATCGTGGTCGACACGGCGCACGGCCACTCGATCAAGGTGCTCGACGCCGTGCGCCGGGTGAAGCAGCTCTCGAACGCCGTGCAGGTGGTGGCCGGCAACGTCGCGACCCGCGAGGGCGCCCAGGCGCTCATCGACGCGGGCGCCGACGCCATCAAGGTCGGCATCGGCCCGGGCTCGATCTGCACCACCCGCATCGTCGCGGGCGTCGGCGTGCCCCAGCTCACCGCCCTGATGGAGGCGGTCGAGGCCGCCCACGAGGCCGACGTGCCGGTGATCGCCGACGGTGGCATCAAGTACTCGGGCGACCTCGCCAAGGCGATCGCGGCGGGCGCCTCGGTGGCGATGCTGGGCTCGCTGCTCGCCGGCACCGACGAGGCGCCGGGCGACGTGTTCCTGTACCAGGGCCGCTCCTACAAGAGCTACCGCGGCATGGGCTCGGTCGGCGCGATGGCCCGCGGCTCGGCCGACCGCTACTTCCAGGCCGAGGTCAGCGACACCCACAAGCTCGTGCCGGAGGGCATCGAGGGGCAGGTGCCCTACAAGGGCCCGGTCGGCGCGGTGCTGCACCAGCTCGCAGGCGGCCTGCGCGCCGCGATGGGCTACGTGGGCGCCGCCACGATCCCCGAGTTTCAGGAGCGGGCGCAGTTCATCCGCATCACCAATGCGGGCCTGCGCGAGAGCCACGTCCACGACGTCACCATCACCCGCGAGAGCCCGAACTACCCGTCGCGGACCTGAGTGGGGCCGGCCATTCGGCGGTCTATCGGAACCGGGGTGTCGCGTGGCAGAATCCACGACGGAGGCCCCAAGCATGACGATGTCGTTTCGGTTTTCATCGATGGGCTCGGAACCGTCTTACGAGCGCGCACGAGAGGACGGCGCGGCCGCGCCGTCCGAGCTGCGGCGGCGCACCGACGGCATACGGGATGCGAACGTCCTCACGGCAGACGAAGCCGTCGCCCTGACCCGCGGCATCCGCGCCCGTGCGTTGAAGCATCCGCTGCCGGACAGCGCGCTGACGATCCGGGCCGAGCGCGACGCGGGATGATCGTTATCGATGCCTGCGTCGCGGCGAAGTGGTTTCTGCCCGAGCCTCACAGCGATGCGGCGGAGGCGATCCTGGCGGAGGGTGACGTGCGCATTGCGCCGGAGCACATCCTCGTCGAAGTCGGCAATACGCTGCTCAAGGCATATCGGTCCGAGGCCATCACACGCGATCATGCGCACGAGGCCATTGCTGCTCCGACGCGATTGGTGCAGTTGCAGGCAATCCACGAGATCGCGCCTGCTGCCTTGGAGATCGCCGTACGGGTCGGCTGCACGAACTACGATGCGCTCTACCTCGCGGCCGCGGAGCGCTGGGGTGCAACGCTCGCAACCGCCGACGGCCGGCTCGTTCGGCAGCGTCGTTCCGCCGGTTGGAGCGGATCGATTCGAATGATCGGGACCTGACCGGTTCCCATAGCGGTATCTCGGCTGCGCCGCCGGCGCCAAACCTCACAGGGATTTACGAAGATGCGCGTGCTGGTGGTGGGGGCCGGGGCGACTGGGGGCTATTTCGGGGCGCGGCTCGCCGAGATCGGCCGTGACATCACCTTCCTGGTGCGCCCGGCCCGGGCCGAGATCCTGGCGGCGCGCGGGCTGAACCTGAAGAGCCCGTTCGGAGACCTGCAGCTGCCGGCCCCGCGGACCGTCACGGCCGACCGGCTGGGCGAACAGGCGTTCGACCTCGTCGTCCTCTCCTGCAAGGCCTACGACCTCGACGCGGCGATCGCCGACATGGCGCCCGCCGTGACCGAGGGCACGGTGGTCCTGCCGATCCTGAACGGCATGGCCCATCTCGACGCCCTCGACGCCGCCTTCGGGCCGGCGCGGGTGCTCGGCGGCTCCTGCGCCATCATCTCGACGGTGGGCCCGGACGGCGAGATCCGCCACATGAGCGAGCTCTGCACCATCACCTACGGCGAGCGCGACGGCGGTCGCTCCGACCGGGCGCAGGCCATCGACGCGCTGATGCAGGGCGCCAAGTTCCAGGCCCGCCTCAGCGACAGGATCCTGCTGGAGATGTGGGAGAAGTGGGTGTTCCTGGCGACGCTCGCGGGCGCCACGACCCTGATGCGGGCGGCGCTCGGCGACATCCTCGCGGCGCCCGGCGGCCGCGAGCTGATCGGCGGCCTGCACGGCGAGTGCCTCGCCACCGCCGCCGCCGCCGGCTACGCGCCCCGCGACAAGGTCGCGGCGCAGGCCCGCGCGACGCTGACGGCGGAGGGCTCGCCGATGACGGCCTCGATGCTGCGCGATATCCTGGGCGGCGGCCGCATCGAGGCCGACCACGTCGTCGGCGACCTGATCGCGCGGGCGCGCGCGGCCGGCGTCCCGCACCCGCTCCTCGGGATCGTCTATACGGGCCTGAAGGCCTACGAGGCGCGCCGGGCCCGCGAGGCCCGGTAGCGCCGGGCGAGGCTCAGTAGCGCGGGCCGCGGGGCGGCGGGCCGCCGTACTCGAGCTGCGTCTTGGCATCGACGCGCGGCGGCGGCGGGCTGAGTTCCGGACCCGGTGCCGCCGGGGCCTGCGAGCAGGCCGCGAGCGCGGCGGCGGCGAGCGCCGCCAGAGTGAGACGGGGGAGGGGGGACATCGGGCTCTCCGGCCTTCGTTGAAGCGAGAGGCGTTGTCGGCCCGGATCGGGCCCGAAGCTCGGCCGTATCGTGGCCCTGCGGCGCAGGAAGCGTGGCCGTTTCACGGCAGCGTGAACAGAAGATTACAGGAGACCGACCTGACACCCTCCGCCCGCTGCTCCGCCGCCATCGAGGTGCTCGCCGACATCGCCGCGCGCCGACGCCCGGCCGCCGACGCTCTCAAGGACTGGGGCCTCGCCCACCGCTTCGCGGGCTCGGGCGACCGCGCCGCGATCGCGAGCCTCGTCTACGACGCGCTGCGCCGCCGCGCCTCCGCCGCCTGGATCATGCAGGACGAGGCGCCGCGCGCCGTGCTGCTCGGCTCGCTGCGCCTGCAACAGGGGCTGGCCGCACCCTCGATCGCCCAGCTCTTCACCGGCGAGCGCTTCGCGCCCGAGCCCTTGAGCGACGGGGAGCGCGCGCGGCTCGATCAGGGCAACCTCGCGGAGGCGCCGCCGCACGTCGCGGGCGACGTGCCCGAGTGGGTGCTGCCGGACCTCGCGGGCCTGCTTGGCGACGATCTGCTGCCCGAGCTGAAGGCGCTGGCCCGACGGGCCCCGCTCGACATCCGCCTGAACGCGCTCCGGCAGGACCGGGACGCGGCGCTTCCCGCCCTGGCGCACCTGAACGCGGAGCCGACGCCCTTCGCGCCGCAGGGCCTGCGCATCCCGATCGGCGCCGACGGGCGCGGGCCGGCGCTCCATGTCGAGCCGGAATTCCTTGAGGGCTGGTACGAGATCCAGGACGAGGGCTCGCAACTCGCCGCATTGCTGAGCGAGGCGTGGGCCGGCGAGATGGTGGTCGATCTCTGCGCGGGCGGCGGCGGCAAGACGCTGGCGCTGGCGAGCCAGACCCGCAACGGCGCCCGGCTCATCGCCAGCGACGACGATCCGCGCCGCCTCGCGCCCATCCACGAGCGCCTGCGCCGCTCGGGCGCGGAGGCCGAGGTGCGCACGCCCCGGGGCGGCCGGGCGCGCACGGACGTGCTGGCGGATCTCGACGGCACGGTGGACCGGGTCGTGGTCGATGCGCCCTGCACGGGCGCGGGCACGTGGCGGCGCAACCCCGACGCCAAGTGGCGCCTGCGCCCCGGCAGCCTCTCGACCCGCCTCGCCGAGCAGGCCGCGGTGCTCGACCGGGCGGGCCGCCTCGTGCGGCCGGGCGGGCGGATCAGCTACATCACCTGCTCGCTGCTGCCGCAGGAGAACGACGGCGCGCTCGACGCCTTCCTGGGACGGGCGGAGGGCTTCGCCGTGGTGCCGGCGCGCGACGTCGTCGCGCGGGTGCTGCCGGCGCTCGCCGACGCCGTGCGCTTCACCCGCCACGGGCTGCAGATGAGCCCCGCCCGCACCGGCACGGACGGGTTCTACGTGGCGAGCCTGGAGCGGCGGGGCTGATACGGTTTCCGGTCGAATGGTTCGGAGGTGTCGGGCGAACCGCGCCGCGCCCTCTCTCCCTACAGGCAGGGCGATCGCATATGGCGCGGGTCGTCTCCTCGATCGCCACTGGAACCGCGCCGCGCCCCCTCTCCCATAGGGAGAGGGTTGGGGTGAGGGGTATGACATTTCAGGACGGCGCACGCGGTCGACGCGCGTTCAGGCCCTCGCCTCTTTCGGGAACGTCATACCCCTCACCCTGTCCCTCTCCCTATAGGAGAGGGGACCCGAGCTTCAGCCTGAGAGGATCCCGCAGAACCGAGCGCTTCAACCGGATCCCGTATGATGCCCCGCGCGCGGGCCCGCTACTCCCACTCGATCGTGCCGGGGGGCTTCGAGGTGATGTCGTAGGTCACCCGGTTGATGCCCTTGACCTCGTTGATGATCCGGGTCGCGACCCGGCTCAGGAAGGCCATGTCGAAGGGGTAGAAGTCGGCCGTCATGCCGTCGACCGAGGTGACGGCGCGCAGCGCGCAGACATGGTCGTAGGTGCGCCCGTCGCCCATCACGCCGACGGTCTTGACCGGCAGGATCACCGCGAAGGCCTGCCAGATCGTGTCGTAGAGCCCGGCTCTGCGGATCTCATCGAGGTAGATCGCGTCGGCCTTGCGCAGCGCGTCGAGCTTCTCGGACGTGATCGTGCCGGGGCAGCGGATGGCGAGGCCCGGGCCCGGGAAGGGGTGGCGGCCGACGAAGCCCTCCGGGAGCCCCAGCTCGCGCCCGAGCACCCGCACCTCGTCCTTGAACAGCTCGCGCAAGGGCTCCACGAGCTTCATGTTCATGCGCTCGGGGAGCCCCCCCACGTTGTGGTGGCTCTTGATCGTCACGGACGGCCCCCCCGTGAACGAGACGCTCTCGATGACGTCCGGGTAGAGGGTGCCCTGCGCCAGGAAAGCCGCGCCGCCGATCTTCTTCGATTCGGCCTCGAACACGTCGATGAACAGCCGCCCGATCGTCTTGCGCTTCACCTCCGGGTCGCTGACGCCCTCGAGCGCCGAGAGGAACATCTCCTGCGCTTCGACGTGGACGAGCGGAATGTTGTAGTGGTCGCGAAACAGCCGCACGACCTCCTCGGCCTCGCCCTGGCGCAACAGGCCGTGATCGACGAAGACGCAGGTGAGCTGGCTGCCGATCGCCTCGTGGATCAGCACGGCCGCCACCGCCGAATCGACGCCGCCGGAGAGCCCGCAGATTACCCGCTCGGACCCGACCTGCTCGCGGATCTTGGCGATCGCCTCCTCGCGGTAGGCACCCATGGTCCAGTCGCCGGAGCAGCCCGCGATGTCGCGCACGAAGTTGCGGATCAGCAGCGCGCCGTGCGGCGTGTGCGCCACCTCCGGATGGAACTGCACCGCGTAGAACTTGCGCGCTTCGTCTGCCACCGCCGCGAAGGGGGCGTTCTTCGAGATCGCCACCGTGGTGAAGCCGTCCGGCAGCTTGGTGACGCGGTCGCCGTGGCTCATCCAGACGGGATAGTGCTCGCCGACGTGCCAGACGCCCCGGAACAGTGCGCAATCCGAGAGGATCTCGATCTCGGCCCGGCCGAACTCGGCGTGGTGGCCGCCCTCGACCTCGCCGCCGAGCTGGGCCGCCATGGTCTGCTGGCCGTAGCAGATGCCGAAGACCGGCACGCCCGAATCGAACACCACCTGCGGGGTGCGGGGCGAGGCCTCGGTCGTCACCGATTCCGGGCCGCCCGAGAGGATCACGCCCTTCGGCCGCGTCTCCGCGAAGGCCTCCGCGGCCTTCGTGAAGGGCACGATCTCGCAGTAGACGCCCTCCTCGCGCACGCGGCGCGCGATGAGCTGCGTCACCTGGCTGCCGAAGTCGACGATGAGGATCTTGTCGTGGTCGGTCGTCATGCCGGGTCAGTCATCAGGGAAATCGCCATGGACCCGCGATTAGACGAGCGCCGGGACGCGCGCAACGCGCGCCCCCGCAGGGCTCCGTTGCTTCAACCCCCAATTGAGGTTCGGGCGCAACCTCAACCCCGGATTAAGGGCTCGTTCAGGATTTGCGGGCCACACCGCCGCCCCCGCAACCGAAGCAGGAGCTCGATCCTTGAAAGCGATCTTCGTCGGACTTGCCGCCCTCACCCTGGCCGGACTCACCGCCCCGGCCTCCGCCCTTCCGCTGGGCCCGGGCCCGGTCGTCGCGCCGGGCCACGGCGTCGAGCAGGTCCGCGTGGTGCGCCGGACCGTCATCCGCGGCCCGCGCTGCCGCACGGTGGTCACCAAGCGGCGCGGGCCCTACGGTCGCGTGACGGTGGTGCGGAGCCGCCGCTGCTTCTGAGCCGCCCGCGGGGGGACGCCTCCCCCCCCGCTCGGGCGACGGCGCCGGCCATCTCCGCACGATCCCGGCGGCGTCGCCCTCGACAGGGCGCCCTGATCTGATCTAAGTCAGTCTTCAGGTTCGGTGGCGAAATTGGGCCGATGTGGCCGACCGCTTACAGACCTTCGCTGAACTGGTATATCCAGGGCTCTCGGCAGACACGAGAGACCTGTCGGATGTCGAGGCGGTCCGGCGGAGGGACCCACCGATCATGCCCAAACCCAGGGACGGCCGCCGATCGCCGGATCGCCGGTCCTGCGGATCCAGCGCGCAGGACGAGGGACCGCTCGCCCTCGCGGCCGACCGCTGCATCGCGGCCCACGAGGCCGTGCTGGAACTGAACGATCCCGATCTGCACCGCCTGTCCGAGATGCTGCTGCTGGCCGTCGGCAAGCGGCTCGCACACCAGGACCGGAACGCGCTGCGACAACTGATGAACTGACCCCGGCCCCGGACGCCGCTTGATACCGGACGCGGGCGGCCGATCTAGGCCGTGGGGCAGCGCGGCATCGCCCCGTGGGCACGGGAGCGTTGCGTGAGGGTCGTGGTCGATCTCAACCGGTGTCAGGGCTACGCGCAGTGCGTCTACGCGGCGCCGCGGCACTTCGTCCTGCACGGCCGCGAGGCCCTGGTCTACGACACCGCGCCGGACGACGCCGACCGGGCCGCGATCGAGCGCGCCGCGCAGGCCTGCCCGGTCCGGGCCATCACCGCCTGCGCCGACGACCCCGCGGACGATTCCGCCGACCGGGCCGCGGCCGCGGGAGAGGCCCGGTGAGCGCCCACGATCCCGGCCGCATCGTGATCGTTGGGGCCTCGCTGGCCGGTCTCAGCGCTGCCAAGGCCCTGCGGGCGCACGGATTCTCCGGCGGTCTCATGCTCGTCGGCGACGAGCCGCACCGGCCCTACGACCGGCCCCCGCTCTCCAAGCAGGTCCTGCGCGGGGATTTCGGCCCCGACACCACCCTGCCGCAGCCGGCCGACCTCGACATCGCGGTCCGGACCGGCACGGCGGCGGCCGGGCTCGACCGGGACGGGCGCGCCGTCATCCTCGCGGACGGCGAGCGCCTCGCCTACGATCGCTGCCTCGTGGCGACCGGGACGCGGGCGCGGCCCTGGCCGAACCCGGCGGAGGCGGCGCTCGCCGGCGTCGCGACGCTGCGCACCCGCGCGGATGCCGAGCGGCTCAGACAGCGCCTGCGGGAGCGCCCGGCCCGCGTCGTCCTCGTCGGCGGCGGCTTCATCAGCTTCGAGGTCGCCTCGGTCTGCCGGGAACTGGACATCCCGGTCACGGTGCTGGTGCGCGATGCCGTGCCGCTCGCGCGCGCGATCGGCGCGCCGCTCGGCGCCTTCATGGCCGAGGTGGCGCGGGATGCCGGCGTGGACCTGCGGCTGGGCGCCGCGATCGCCCGGATGGAGGCGGACGGGCGCGGACGCCTCGCCGGATTGGTGTTGGAGGACGGCGGCCGGATCGAGACCGACTGCCTCGTGGTGGCGATCGGCGCCGCGCGCAACGTCGAGTGGCTCGACGGGGCCGGCCTCGCGGCGGACCGCAACGGCCTGCGCTGCGACCGGTTCTGCCGGGCCTTGCGGGCCGACGGCACGGCGGCCGACGGGATCTTCGCGGCCGGCGACGTGGCGCACTGGCCCAACCCCCACGACGGCGACGCGCTGGTGGCGGTGGAGCACTGGGGCAACGCGGTGGCGCAGGCGCGCATAGCCGCCCGCAACATGCTGGCGCAGGACCCCGCCGGGATGGTGCCGCACGACCACCTGCCGGATTTCTGGTCGCAGCAGTTCGGCCTGACCATCAAGCTCCTCGGGCTCACGGCCGGCGCCGACGCCTTCGCGGTGGTGCGGGGCGCGATGGCGGAGCGGCGCTTCCTGGCGGTCTTCGGCAAGGCGGGCCGCACCGTCGCGGTCGCCTCGGTCGATTCCGCCCGCTGGCTCCCGGCCTACCGGAGCGCGATCCTGGAGGGGGCGCCGTTCCCGCCGCTCCCGGGCGGGCTCGACGCGCCCCGCCGGATCGAGACCCAGGTTCTGGAGGAGACCGCCCGGTGAGCACCCTGTTCGAGCGGTTCCTCGACCCGGACAACCGCGCCGACCCCTACGGGCTCTTCGCCGAGCTGCGGCGCGAGCCGGTCTGCCGGCAGGAGGACGGCACCTACGTGGTCGGCACGCATGCCGAGATCGACCGCCTGCTGCACGATCCCCGCATCAGCTCCGACGACCTGCCCGACCCGCAGCATTTCCGCTGGACCGGGCACCCGATCACCGACCTCCTCGTGCGGCCGGTGCGCGCCGAGATCCGCAAGCGCCACCGCCCCTTCATCTTCCGCGATCCGCCGGACCACGAGGCGCTCCGCGGCCGGGTGATGCGCGCCTTCAGCGTCGAGCGGGTGCGCGGCATGCGGGCGAAGACCGAGCGGCTCACCCACGACCTCATCGACAAGCTCGCGGGCAAGGCGCGGATCGACCTCGTCGACGCGTTCTCCTACCCGCTCCCCGTCACGGTGATCTGCCACCTGCTCGGCGTGCCGCCGGAGGACGAGCCGCGTTTCCACGGCTGGGCGACGCAGCTCGCCACCGCCCTCGAGCCGAACCAGCGCGGCGACGAGGAGACCCAGATCAAGAACGAGGAGACCTTCGCGGAGATCGCCGACTACCTGCAGGATCTCGTGAAGGCCAAGCGCCGCGAGCCCGCGGACGACATCCTCTCGGACCTCGCGGCCGGCGACGATGCCGAGCGGATGAACGACTACGACCTGATCGCCACGGCGGTGCTGCTGCTGGTGGCGGGCCACGAGACCACCGTGAACCTGATCACCAACGGCATGCTGACGCTGCTGCGCTTCCGCGAGCACTTGGAGCGCCTGCGCCGCGAGCCGGAGATCGCCCCGCGGCTGATCGAGGAGCTCCTGCGCTACGAGCCGCCGGTGCAGTACCGGACGCGCCTCGCGCTCGCCGACATCCCGCTCGCCGGCACGACGATCCCCGAGGGGGCGCCGGTCGTCCTGCTGATCGCGTCGGGCAACCGCGACCCGGCCCGCTTCGCGGATCCCGAGCGCTTCGATCCGGACCGGCGGGACAACCGCCATCTCGGATTCGGCGGCGGGCTGCACTACTGCGTCGGCGCCCCGCTCGCCCGGATCGAGGCGGAGATCGCCCTGGTGGCCTTGAGCCGCCGGCTGCGCGAACCGCGCCTGCTCGCCGACCCGCCGCCCTACCGCCCGGGCGCCTCGCTGCGGGGGCCGAGCGCGCTGCCGCTGGCGATCGCGGGCATCGCGGCGGCGTGAGGTCCTTGCGGCGTCCTCAGCGGCTGCCCGGCCCCCGCGCCAGGCCCGCCAGCGTGAACAGGTCGATCGAGAGCTTGGCGCCGACCACGAAGGCGTCCGGGATGTTGCGGTTGCGGTAGGGGAAGCGGGTCTGGTCCGGGTTGACGATGTATTGCAGGTTCGGCGTCAGCCGGATCGCGGGCGTGACCTGGATCCCGTAGTTCAGCTCCATCATGATCTGCTGCCCCGGCAGGGAGCGGTTCCGGCCGATCGCGTTCTGCGCCAGCGCGATGGTCTGGAGCGCCAGCGGGCTGAATCGCTGCGTGTTGATGACGAAGCCCGCCGTGTCGTAGGGCCGGCCCGCGAAGGTGCCGGTCTGGACCGCGCCGATCTCCAGGAAGTAGTCCTCGATCAGACGACCCGAGGTGCCGGCCATCGCCACGCCGAAGAGCGTCAGCCCCTGGATGCCGGCGGGGTCGGGCCGCCAGACCATCTGGTCGAAGCGGGCGTAGACGCCTGAGCGTCCGAAGCGGGTCGCGGGGGGGAGGCCGGTGAGAACGGCGGCGCGGCCCGTCACGTCCCGCACCGGGTCGGCGTAGTCGGAGGCGTCGTACCAGCCGCCGATGCCGTAGTTCCTGGGCAGAACGTCGTTGGCGAAGGTGGTCGAGTAGCCGAGCTCGAACGGCACGATCGCGCCGGTCGCGCCCTTGATCGAGAAGTCGAGGCCGTTGTCGCCGGGCTGCTGGTGGAGCGGGTTCACCTCGTAGACGCCCGCGTGGACGAAAACCCTGTCGGTGAGCCACGCCTTGGCGTGCGCGCCCCAGCTCGACACGGGCCAGAACGTGAAGTTCGAGGTCTTGAACACGAAGGTCGGGTTGCCGCAGGCCGAGTTCGTCTGGAAGTTGCAGTAGAGCGGCGAGTTCAGGAAGCTGATATTGGCCACCAGCCGGCCGAACTCGATGTCGAGCCGGTCGTCGAACAGCTTCTGCTGGTAGGAGAGCAGGGTCAGCCGCGTGGTCTGCCCGCCTCCGAAGATCTCCTGCACGCTGGTGTTGTTGCCGATGACGTCGTTGGCGAGGCTCCGCCCGTGGCGGTTCGTGACCGCGACGTGGAACGAGCCGCCCGCGATGCCGGCGAGCCGCTGCAGGTCGCCGTCGATGCCGAGGAAGAGCTGGCCCGCGTAAGCCGAGCCCTGCCGGATGCCGCCGACCGGGTTGGCCGCGCCCTGGCCGGTGTAGTTCGCCAGGAACGAGAGCCCGTTGCCGAGGTCGAAGGTGCCGGGCGGGAGCGCCGGGGGCGTCGCGGTCTGGCCGAGGGTGTCGGCGGCGCCCGCCGCGCTCTCGGCGCCGTCGAAGCCCTGGCCGTCCGGGCGCGGCGGCGGCCGGCGCGCCGCCGGCCGCCGCAGCAGCGGCGCCACGGCGGTCGCCGGAATGCCGACGCCACCCTCCGCCGTCGGCGCGGTCTGCGCCCGCGCGTCCGTCGCGTATCCGGCGATGCCCGCGGCGCAGAGGCCGAGAGCGGCCAGGAGCCTGCCCGATCCCATCATGGTCCATCCCCCCAGGAGAGTGCGTTGTTCATGTTCCCGGTCTCGCGCCGGGTTTCGTGACGGTTGCGGTGTTTTCGCGGGGCGGCTTCAGTCGATAGGGACTGGAAGATCCAGAAGCCTCTAGCTGAAGATCTGTTGTTCGCCTGTTTCCGCCGGGCCTTGGGCGGTCCGCTTCTTCAGGGCCCCTACCAGAACGGCCGTTATCGCGCTGCCGACGGCGAGAGCGATCACCGCGCCCGGAAGGTTCGTCACCGCGTTCGGGATCGGCAGCACGAACAGGCCGCCGTGGGGCACCTTCAGCGTCACGCCGAGGCTGAGCGCCAGCGCACCGGCCGCGGCGGAGCCCGCCACCATCGCGGGGATCACCCGCAGCGGGTCGGCCGCCGCGAAGGGGATCGCGCCCTCCGTGATGAAGGCGGCGCCGAGCACCGCCGCGGCGCCGCCTGCCTCGCGCTCCGGCGCGGTGAAGCGGGCCGGGAACAGGCGGGTGGCGAGGGCGAGCCCGAGGGGCGGCGTCATGCCGCCGAGCATCACCGCGGCCATCGGAGCATCGACGCCCGAGGAGAGCAGCGCCGCGGCCGAGGCGTAGGCCGCCTTGTTGATCGGCCCACCCATGTCGACCGCCATCATGCCGCCGAGGATCAGCCCGAGCACCAGCGCGCTCGCCCCCTGCATGCCCTTGAGCCAGCCGGTCAGCGCCGCTAGGACCGCCGCCACCGGCACGCCCACCACGTAGATCATCAGCAGGCCGGTGATGGCGGTGGCCAGCAGCGGCAGGATCAGGACGGGCTTCAGCCCGTCCAGATTCCTGGGCAGGCGGATGTGCCGGTTGAGAAAGGCCACCGTGTAGCCCGCGATGAAGCCCGCCGCGATGCCGCCGAGGAAGCCGGCCTGGAGGTTGGCCGCCAGCATCCCGCCGACCATGCCGGGCGCGATGCCGGGCCGGTCGGCGATGGAGTAGGCGATGTAGCCCGCGAGCGCCGGCACGATCAGCGCGAAGGCCGCCTTGGCGCCGATCTCGCCCAGCGCGTAGCCCAGCGTCCCGGCATGGCCCGGCGCCATCGCGTCGATGCCGCCGACCGCGAAGGCCAGCGCGATGAGCAGGCCGCCCGCCACCACGAAGGGCAGCATGAAGGAGACCCCGGTCATCAGGTGCTTGTAGGCGCCGGCCTTGGCCTGCGCCGCCTCGGGCCGCGCCGGATCCCCGGTCGCCGCGGCGCCGTCCGCCGGCTGCATCCGTGCCTCGGCGAGCGCGGTCGCGATCAGGCCCCGGCCGTCGCGAATCGCCGCCTTGGTGCCGGCCGCGTAGACCCGCTTGCCGGCGAAGCGCGCCCGGTCGACGCCCTTGTCGGCGGCGATGAGCACGATGTCGGCCGCCGCGATCTCCGCGGCGGTCAGCGCGTCGCGGGCGCCGACCGAGCCCTGCGTCTCCACCCGCACCGCGTGGCCGAGCGCCTTGCCGGCCGCCTGGATGCCCTCGGCGGCCATGAAGGTGTGGGCGATGCCGGTCGGGCAGGAGGTCACCGCGACGATTCTTGCGGGACCGGACGATGCGGCCGCGGGCGCGCCCGCCAGCGCCCGCTCGAGCACGGCGCCCGCATCGGTCAGCACCTCCTCGATCGCGGCCCGCGCCTTGGCGAGCGGGCCGAACCGGCCCTCGCCGAGATCGCCGGAGCCGACGAGGAGCACCGCCCGCGCCTCGCCGATCGCGGTCTCCGGCAGGGGATTGCCGCCGCCCGTGCCGCGCAGCTCCAGCGCGATCGGCTGGTTGCGGCGCCCCGCGGCCTTGCGCAGGGCCTCGAGGGCGAGGACGGCGTGGGTGGGGAGGTCCGCGCCTCCGACCACCGCCAGCAAGGGGGCCATGGTTTCCTCCTGGGTTGGTTGTGTTGGTCTGTTCGTCAGGACATCCGGTCAGTGGCGGAGAGCGCGCTCCCTCCCCCGCAGAGGGGGAGGGGGGCGCATCGCATCAGCCAATCGCCTCCACCCGAACCGTCGCGGCGATGGCCTCGACCTCCGGGCGCGGGGGCAGGCCGGCGCCCTCGCGGGCGAGCTTGGCGGCCGCGAAGGCCAGAGCCCGGCGGGCTGTATCGGGGAGCGCTAGCCCTTCATGCAGACTGGCGACGAGGCCGGCCACCAGGGCGTCGCCCGCCCCGACCGTGCTCGCCACCGCGGTCGCGGGCGGTCGGGCGTGGACCGCGCCGGCCTCGCCGAGGAACAGCGCGCCCTCGGCTCCGAGCGAGACCGCGACCAGCACGATGCCGCGGTCGCGCAGGGACCGGGCGGCGTCGAGCACGTCTCCGAGCGCGGGCAGCGGCCGGTTGGCCCATTCCTCCAGCTCGTGCCGGTTCGGCTTCACGGCGTAGGGCAGCGCATCCCTCGGCCCGGCGAGCGCGGCGGCGAGCGGGCCGCCGGAGGCGTCGAGCACCACCCGGGCGCCGCGGGCGTTCAGCCGCGCCGTGAGATCGCGATAGGTCTCGGCCGGCAGGGTTCCCGGCAGGCTGCCGGCCAGCACCGCGAGGCTTCCCGCATCCGCGAGGTCGATGAGCGCCGCGCGGGCGGCGTCGAGCGTGTCCGGCGAGACGGCGAGGCCCGGCAGGTTGATGTCGGTGGTGTCGCCGGTCTGCCGGTCGAGAAGCTTGAGGTTGGTCCGGGTCTCGCCCGGGATCCGGAGGAAGCGGTCGTCGATGCCCCGCTCGGCCATCAGCTGCGCGAAGGGCGCAGCGTTGTCCGAGCCGAGCACGCCGCTCGCCGCGACCGGCAGGCCCCAATCGGCGAGGCAGAGGGCGACGTTGACGCCCTTGCCGCCCGCGTGGGACCGCACCGCGCGGGCCCGGTGCACGCTGCCCGGCACCAGCGCGTCGAGCCGCACGGTCTGGTCGATCGCCGGGTTAAGGGTGAGGGTGAGGATCGGGCTCACGCGAGGCCTCCCGCATCGTCGAGGGCGCGGACGGCGGCGGCGTCCTCCTGCTCGCAGGCCCGGCGGGCGAGCGCACGCAGCGCGCCCATGTCGGCCGCCCGGAGCCGCGCCTTGACGCCCGCGAGGTCGCGCGGGGTCATCGAGAGTTCGTGGACCCCGAGCCCCGCCAGCAGGCAGGCCCCGAACGGATCGCCCGCGATGCCGCCGCAGACGCCGACGAAGCGCCCATGGCGGGCGGCGCCCTCGCAGGTCATGTGGATGAGGCGCAGCACCGCCGGGTGGAGCGAGTCGGCTTCCGGTGCGAGTTCCGTGTTCTGCCGGTCGATGGCGAGAGCGTACTGGGTCAGGTCGTTGGTGCCGATCGAGAAGAAGTCGCAGTGCCGGGCCATCGCGTCGGCCTGGATCGCGGCGGCCGGCACCTCGATCATGATGCCGAGCGGCACCGGCGGCGCGCCGACCTCGCCACGGATGCGCTCCGCGACCGCGCGCAGCCGCAGCACCTCCGGCACCGAGGTGATCATCGGCATCATGATCGAGAGCGGCGCGTCCTTGCCGGTGGGGGCATCCGCCGGCACGTGGTCGCGGGCGGCCCGGTAGAGGGCGCGCAGCTGCGGCTCCATCAGGTCGGGGCGGCGCAGCAGCAGGCGGGCGCCGCGCACGCCGAGGAAGGGGTTCTCCTCGTGGGGCAGCCGCAGGTGGGCGACCTGCTTGTCGCCGCCGATGTCGAGGGTGCGCACGATGAGCGGCCGGCCATCGAGCGCCCGGAGCATGCCCGAATAGGTCTCGTACTGGTCGTCCTCGGAGGGCGTGTCGCCGCGCTCCAGGAACAGGAACTCGGTGCGCATCAGCCCGACGCCCTCGGCGCCCTGGTCGAGCGCGAAGCCGACCTGCTCGGGGTTGTTGACGTTGGCGCCGACCGCGATGCGGTGCCCGTCGCGGGTCCGGGCGGGCTGCGCCCGCTCGCGCGCCTCCGCCTCGGCCTTCTCGCGCTGCCGCTCGCGCCACGCCTCCGCCGAGGCGATGTCGGCCGCGCTCGGGTCGAGGTAGAGGCGCCCGGTGCTGCCGTCGAGGATCGCCCGCGCGCCGTCGGCGAGCGCCAGCAGGCCGGGCCCGCCCGCGACGAGGGCCGGGATGCCGAGCGTGCGCGCCAGGATCGCGGTGTGCGAGGTCGGCCCCCCTTGGGCGGTCGCGAGCCCGATCACCCGGGCCGGGTCGAGCCCGGCGGTGTCGGAGGGCGCGAGGTCGGCGGCGACGAGGATGCAGGGCACGTCCGGCAGGGCGTGGCCGCTCCGCAGGGCCGGGTCGATCTGCGCCAGCACCCGGCGGCCGACGTCGCGCAGGTCCGCCGCGCGGCCCGCGAGGACCGGGTTGCCGAGCGCCGCGAGCTGGCCGGCCATGCGCTCCACCGCCGCGTGCCACGCGTGGGCCACGCCGTGACCCTCGACCATAAGCTGGCAGGCCAGCGTGATCAGGTCGGTGTCGGCGATGAGTTCCCCTTGCGCCCGGAAGATGCCCGCATCCTGCCGGCCGAGCCGCCGCTCGGTGTCGTCCGCGAGCGCCCGCAACTGGTCGGCCGTCGCCTGCAGCGCCCGGTGCAGGCGGTCGGCGCCGGTGGTCAGCGGCTCCGGCTCGTCCGGCACCGCGACCTCGGCGCTCGCCAGCACGTGGATCGGTCCGATGGCGATGCCGGGGCTCGCGCCGATGCCGGCGACGGTGCGCGGCGCGTCGGCCGGATTCCAGCCGGCGACGGGGGCGGCGGCCCGGGCCGCGGCTTCGGCCGCGCGCTGCGCCGCCGCCTTCTCGCCCGCGCTCAGGCCCGTGACCGCGGCGCAGATCCTGGCGAGCGCTCCCGCCTCGTCGTCGCCCTCCGCCGAGATCGTCACCGCGTCGCCGCAGCGCAGGCCGAGCTGGAGGAGCGCGATCAGGTTCTTGGCGTCGGCGACCTGGGCGCCGGCCCGGACCTGGATCCGGGCCGGGCAGGTCCTGGCCACCTCGACCCAGTGGGCGGCCGGCCGTGCGTGCAGGCCGGTCGGGTAATCGACGGTCCAGTCGAAGCGCTGGCGCAGGTCGCTCGCCGGGCCGGCGGCGCCCGGCGCCGGCGCGTCCTCGCCGAGCGCCGCGGCGATGTCGGATTCCTGCGTGGTGGTGCGCAGCTGCTCGAGGCGCGCCTCGTCCTGGATCAGGCGGGTGAGCCGGCGCAGCACCGTGATGTGGGTATCGGACTGCGCGGCGATGGCGACCACGAGATGCGCCGTCTGGCCGTCGTGCCACGCGATGCCCTCGGGCACCTGCAGCACCGCGAGCCCGCTCTCGCGGACGAGGTGCCGGTCATCGACCATGCCGTGCGGGATCACGACGCCGTGGCCCAGATAGGTGTTCGCCACCGCCTCCCGGGCCAGCATGCTCGCGCCGTAGGCGGCCTCGATGCAGCCCGACGCGGTGAGGAGCTGGGCGGCCTCGCGGATCGCCGCCTCCTTGGTGGCGGGTCGCGCGCCGAGCCGCACGAGCAGGCGCGGGCTGAAGGACGGCGTCGGTGCGAGCATGGCGTGCTCTCCTCCCGTTCGAATCGCCGACCGTTCGCCGGCTGTTGTGAGAGGCACTGAAAACGTTTTCAGCGCCGTTGTCAAACGGGAGTGCACGAACAGGCATCGATCCCGATGCCGCGCAGGCTTGCGAGAGGCGGCGACCGATGGCACAACCAGCCGTAGAGTGGTGTAATCGTTTCCTGAGGATCGGCCCAGCGATGACCGTCGGCATCCGCGATGTGGCCCGCGCGGCGGGCGTCTCGACCGCGACGGTCTCGCGGGCGCTAGGCAGTGGGCCGGTGAGCGAGGCCCTGCGCGAGCAGGTCGAGGCGGCGGTGCGCGCGACCGGCTACCGGCCGAACCTCTCGGCCCGGCGCCTGCGGTCGCAATCCGCCCGGACCATCGGCCTGATCGTGGCCGACATCCGCAACCCCTTCTTCACCGCGGTGAGCCGCGCGGTCGAGGATGCGGCCTTCGCCGAGGGCATGCGGGTCATCCTCTGCAACACCGACGAGGACCCGGCCCGCGAGGCGATGTACCTGCGCCTGATGGAGGAGGAGCGCGTCACCGGCGTGATCTTCGCACCGACGGGCGGCGGGGCCGAGTCGCTGCGCGAGCGGTCCCTCGGCTTCCCGGTGGTGCTGATCGACCGCGCCGGGCCGCCCGGCGCCCACGACAGCGTGGTTCTCGACAACCCGGCCGCGGGCGCGGGCCTCGTGGACCTCCTCGTCCGCCAGGGCTTCTCGCGCATCGGCGGCCTGTTCGGCTCGACGAGTTCGACCGCGCGCGAGCGCCGGGCGGGCTACGAGGCGGCCATGGTCCGGCACGGGCTGGTGCCCAGCGTCCGCACCGTGGCGCCCAACGCCGCCGCCGCCGAGGCCGCCGCCGCCCGCTGGCTCGCCGAGGCGGACCGGCCGGAGGCGCTGGTGCTCTCGAACGGCCTGATCCTGATGGGGGCGGTGCGCGCCGCCCGCGCCGCGGGCCTGCGGGTTCCGGACGACCTCGCGCTGGCGGGATTCGACAACGAGCCCTGGACGGACCTCGTCGAGCCGGGCCTCACCGTGGTCGAGCAGCCGGTCGACGAGATCGGCGCGCAGGCGATGCGGCTGCTGTTCGAGCGGATCGCCCAGCCCGACCAGCCCGTGCGGAAGGTGGTGCTCAGCGGCCGGACCGTGCTGCGCGGCTCGACCCGGCGCGGGTAGTCGGTGCCGCCTTCGACCCCGGCCGCCCTATCTTGCGGCGATGCAGACCTGGCTGATCTCCGCCCTCGGCCTCTGGGCGGCCTACTGGGCCGCGATCTTCGCCGAACTCGCACATCTGCGGGAGCGCGAGGACGGCGTCGGGGCGGTCGCCTGCGCGCGCATCGCCGGGAGCCTGCTCGCCGCCGGGCTCGGCCTGTTCCTGCTCGGCCGGGTCTGAGGCCGGTCGCGCTCTCCCGTAGCCGGAGCGGTGCGCCGCCCGCATCAATTCAAGGTTGTACCGATCTCCGGCGGCCGGGCTCTTCGGCCGCGCCGACGGATTGATACCTCAACCAGAAGTCTGTATGCATCCACACAGTATCGAGGAGAGCGGACGGCGCGGCTCGACCGCGGCCCGGCCGCCCGTGGTGCGGGACGCGGTGGCGGGGGCCCAGACGATCCGGTGATACCGCTGAGCGAGTCCGACACGATCCTCGTCGCCGAAGGCGACGCGCTGATCCGCATGGTCATGACCGACATGCTGGGCGATGCCGGCTTCGCGGTCGCGGCGACCTCCACCGTCCCCGGAGCGCTCGCGCAGCTGGAGGCGCGGCCCGGGACCCGCGCGCTGATCACCGGCCGGACGCTCTCGGCGGTCGGCGACGGGATCGGCCTGATCCACCGCGCGCGGGCGCGTTGGCCCGGGCTGGCGCTCCTGATCACCTCCGGTGCGGCGAGCGATCTCCCCGACCTGATCCCCGCCGACGTCCGGATCCTGTGGAAGCCCTTCCACTACCAGCTGCTGGCGCGCGCGGTCGCGGACGAGATCCGGCGCTGCGGCCTGGCCGCCGCCCCCGTCCTGCCCGAAGGATCGCCGACGGGCTCGGTCCAACTCGACCTTGCGGCCGCGGCGCCGGCGCGCGGGCCGGACAAGACCTGATACCGTTCGCGGCTGATGGGTTCGGCCGCGCGCGGTGAACCGCTCCGTGCCCCCTCTCCCATAGGGAGAGGGTTGGGGTGAGGGGTATGACCTCACAGGACGGAGCACGCCATCGACGCGCGTTCAGCGCTACGCTTCCTCCGGCGACGTCATACCCCTCACCCGGCTCCCTGCGAAAGCAGACCTCTCCCTACAGGAAAGGGGACCCGCGCTCAGTTCCGAGACGATGCGTCAGACCGAACCCATCGACCGGAAGCGGTGTGCCCGGCCCGGTCGGGACGACCGGCCCCCATGCACTTACGCGTCCGCCCCCGATATGCGCGCCGAGGTCACGGCCCCGTGCCGCCCCGGTCGCCTTGAATCGCGCCGAGGTGTCGACTAATCGGAATTGATGAGGCGGAACAATAGATTAGTGTGATTCCAAACTGCCGTCCCTCCGGTCCCGTGTGCCCCGTCACCCGCCGTTCCGGGCGCCCGGCGCGTTGAGCGCGGCCGTCCCCTCCCGGGAAGCGGGCCTCCTGGCCGGGCTGCGTCCGCTGGCACCGTTCTTCTGCCTGTACGTGACCTTCGGGGCCACGCTCGGCTTCCTGTCCGGCGGGGCGCCGCTGATCCTGCGCAGCCGCGGCATGGACCTCGCCGAGGTCGGCCTCCTGCAGCTCATCAACCTGCCGGTGGGCCTGACCTTCCTTTGGGCCTCGCTGCTCGACCGGGTGCGGCTGCCGTTCCTGGCGCACCGGATCGGCTGGATTGCCGGAACGCTCGGGCTCACCGTCCTGCTTCTCGTCGTCCTCAGCCTCGGCGAGCACTGGCCGCTCGGCGTGCTGCTCGCCCTGGCGATCCTGGCCGCCGCCTGCATCGCCACCATGGACATCGCGCTGGAGGCGCTGGTGGTCGAGACGGTGCCGGCGGGGCGGCGGACCTACGCCGCCGCGGCGAAGCTCTGCGGGGCGTCCCTCGGGGGCATCCTCGGGGTCGGCGTCCTGCTCGGATCCTACGACGCGCTCGGCTGGCGCGGGGCGGTGCTCGCCTGCGCGGCGCTCGACGCACTCTGCCTGCTGCCGATCCTCGCCTATCCGGAGGCGCGCCTGCGCAGAGGGGGCGGCACGCCCGAGCGCCGGGCGGGCTCGTTCGCGCGGCTGCGCACGCTGGTCTCGCCGATCCTCGCCCTCGGCGCCTATTTCGCGGCGGCCTACCTCGTCTCCGGGCCCAACACCCTGGCGCTGCTCGATCTCGGCGTGCCGCTGGCCCAGGTCGGCGTCCTCACCGGCACCGTCCTGCCGGTCGTGAACCTCGTCATGGCGGTGCTGGCGGCGGGCCTCGCGGCGCGCTTCGGCACGGTCCGGCTGATCGTGGGGGGCGGGCTCGGCGTGCTGGCGACCGGCGGCCTGATGGCGGTCGCCTGCGCGGCGGGCGCGGTCCACCTCGCCATCGCCGTCACCGTCCTGAACTTCGTCTGCGGCGGCATCCTCGGGGTGCCGGTGTTCAACATGATCTATCGCTGGGCCCAGGGGCCGCGGCCGGCCACCGACTACGCGCTGCTGTTCGGGGCGGCCTTCTTCGCCGCGATGCCCCTGCGGGTGGCCTCGCCGGCGCTGGCCGGCTGGGCCGGTTGGCCGGGCTACTTCGCGGGCGCGGTGCCGTTCTACGCGGCGGCCGTCGCGTGGCTGGCGCTCACGGTCGCCCGCACGCCGCAGGCCGACCCCGCGGAGGCGCGATGACCGCCGCGCTCGCCGAGGTCGCCGCCCGCGTGCCCGATTCGCTCGCGGCCTATCGCGGCGGCGTCGCCGCCGGCCCCGGCGGGCCGGGCGCGCGCCCGCTCGCCGCCCTGCGCGACCCGGCCGTGTTCGACGCGACGCTCGCGGCCTTCGGGCGCGGGATCTGCGGCGGGACGGTGCCCGCCGCGATCGACCGGCGCGCCCTCGTCTCCTACTGGAGCCAGTTCTACCTCGCCGCCCTGGCGACGCCCGCCCTGACCGCCCTGGTCCGGCTCGGCCGGCCGCTCCCGCTCGGCTTCGAGCGCACGAGCCTCGAACTCGACGCCGCGGGACGGCCCGCGCGCCTGCTGGTCGATCCGGAGCCCGCCGGGCCGGGCTGCGGCCGGGCCTGCACCGCCGGGGCGCGGCCGGGGCTCGCGGGGCTGGTCGAGGACCACCTGCGTCCCTTCGTGGAGCTGTGCTGCGCCCAGTGCGGTCTCGCCCCGCGGGTGATCTGGGGCAACGCCGCGGTGATCCTCGACTACGTCGCGGGGGAGCTCGGGGACGGGGACGCCCCGGCCTGCAGCGAGGTCGCCGCCTGCCTCGGGCGCCCCGGCGGCTCCGCCTGCGCCCGCACGCCGCTCGCGCAGGCGCTCTGCCCGGGCACCGCCGGCTGCCGCCGCCGCACCTGCTGCCTGCGCAGCCGCCTGCCGGGCATCCCCTCCTGCGGCGCGCTCTGCCCGCTGGAGCCCCGCGCGGACGCCTGAACCGGTCTCCGGTCGATGGGTTCGGCCAAACGCATCGTCCCAGAACGAAGCGCGGGTCCCCGCTCCTGTAGGGAGAGGTCTGCTTTCGCAGAAAGCCGGGTGAGGGGTATGAGGCTGCAGAATTGGGCGCCGAGCCGAATGCGCGTCGATGACGTGCTCAAGTTTGGGGCGTCATACCCCTCACCCCAACCTTCTCCCTATGGGCAGGGCGATCGCATATGGCGGGGGTCGTCTCCTAGATCGCGCTGGGGAACCGCGCCGCGCCCCCTCTCCCATAGGGAGAGGGTTGGGGTGAGGGGTATGACCTTTCAGATCTGAGCACGCCATCGACGCGCGTTCAGTTCAGCGCCTCACTCTGAAGCGTCATACCCCTCACCCTGTCCCTCTCCCTATGGGAGAGGGGACCCGCGCCTGACCGGGGTTAGGCTCGCTCGGCATATGCGATCGCCCTGCCCAGAGGGAGAGGGAGCACGGCGCGGTTCACCCCAACCGGCCGAACCCTTCGGCCCGGAACGGTCTCAGCCGAGGCCGAGCCCGCGGATCAGGACGAGGCTGATCGCCAGCAGCACGAGCAGGGAGCCGGTGACCGCGAGGGTGACGCGGGCGCCGACGCGAGCGAGCACCCGCACGTCCACGCCGAGGCCGAGGGCTGCCATCGACACCACCGTGAGGAGGCCCGCGAGCCGCGTCAGCGGCTGCACCACCGCCTCCGGCACCAGCCCGAGGGAGCGCAGGGTGGCCAGCGCCAGGAAGCCCAGGATGAACCAGGGCACCAGCTTGAAGAAGCCGAGGCGGCGCGGCCCCGCCTTGCCGGTCGCGCCCTCGGGCGGCAGGTGCGGGGCGATGAGCGCGAAGGCGACCACGACGGGCCCGAGCATTAGCACCCGCACGAGCTTGACGAGCGTGCCGACCTGGGTGGCGAGCAGGCTGATCGGCACCGTGGCGGCCAGCACCTGCGGCACCGCGTAGACGGTGAGCCCGGCCAGCACCCCGTACTGGTGCTCGCTGAGGCCCGCGAGCGGCAGGAACAGCGGCAGGCCCAGCACCATCAGCACGCCGAGCACCGCCGTGAAGGCGATGGAGGCGGCGACGTCCTTGCTGTCGGCGCCGATCACCGGCGCGACCGCGGCGATCGCCGAGTTGCCGCAGATGGCGTTGCCCGACGCCACCAGGATCGCCATCCGGGCCGGCAGGCCCAGCGCCCGGCAGATCCCGTAGCTCGCGGTGATCGCCAGGATCACCGTCCCGACGATGCCGATGAGGAGCGCGGGGCCGGAGGCCACGATCGCCCCGAGGCTGATCGAGGTGCCGAGCAGCGTGACGGCCACCTCCAGCACCTGCTTGGCCGAGAAGGCGATGCCGGCCCGGTAGCGCTCGCCCGGCACCCAGACGGTGCGCAAGGCGATGCCCGCCAGGATCGCGACGACCAGCGCCTCGACATAGGGGTGGCCCGTGAGATGCTCCTCGACCGCCTGCACCGCGACCGCCGCCGCCGTGATCGCGAGGCAGACGAGGAGCCCGGGCAGGAGCGAGGGCGCCTCGCCGGCGGCCGTGCCGGGCAGAGCCTCCTTCGCGGGTGCCTTGGCGCTCATGGTCTCGTCCTCACACGGTAGGGGAACAACGCTCTCTCTCCGGCGCCTTGGGAAGAAGGGCGTTCTCCCTGAGCGTCGAAGATCGCAGCGATGCAACCATTGTCTGCTCCCGGGCCGGGCGCGATACTCCGCCCATGCCCACTCTCGTCCACCCGCGGCGTTCCGCCTACGACCCGTTCGGCGAGCCTGTCGAGCGGCCCGGCCACCGCGACGCGATGCCGGACGGATACCGGGCGCGCAACCTCGGCGTCGCCCTGTTCTGGGGCCTCGCGCTCCTCATCCTCGCCGGGCGCGTCCACTTCGCCGCCCACGCGGCGGTCCCGTCCGCCGCGATCGAGCGCCCCGCTCCCACGCTGACGCGCTGACGCCCGCTCCCGCGGGACGGGGATCCGCACGGCCGCCGGCCGATGCGCAGATCGTGCCGCCCCAAGAGGTCCCGCGAACCGCGATCGCGCGCCCCGTCCGGCCGATGCAGCGCGTCCCCCCTGGTTTCTCGCCGCGGAACGCCGGCGGCGCTGGTCCCCGGTCAGCGCAGGACCGAGAGGTAGTGGATCTCCTGCGTCAGGCAGGTCGAGAGGCGCCACTCGACCGGCCGCTCCTCCAGATCGACGGCGACGCGGTCGATCTCGAGCGCGGGCGTGCCCTCCGCCACCTCCAGCAGGCCGGCCTCGCGGGCGCCCAGCGCCACCGCCTTGAGGCGCTCGTTCGCGGTCGCGATCGTGATGCCGAAGCGGGCGGCGTAGAGGCTGTAGAGGGTGTTGGGCAATTCGATCTGGGCGATGCCGGGGAAGAGGGACGCCGGTACGCTGATCGTCTCCGACACGCAGAGCCGCGCATCGACGAGGCGCACGCGCTCGATCCGCACCACGCGGGCGGCGCGCGCGAGATCGAGGCGCCCGCGCTCGTCGGCGCTGGCGGGCGCTTCCGCGATCGCCGTGACCCGGCTGGTCGGCATGCCGGTGCCGTCGCCGTCGGGCCTGAGCTTGAAGAAGCGGAAGACGCTCTGCTTGTCGTCGTGGTCGGCCACGAAGGTGCCGCGGCCCTGGCGGCGCACCAAGAGGCTGTCGGCGGTCAGCGCGTCGAGCGCCTTGCGCACCGTGCCCTGGCTGACCCCGAGCTCGGCGGCGAGCTGCCCCTCGCTCGGCAGGATCTGGCCCGGCTGCCAGACCGCGTCGGCGAGGCGCTTCAGCAGCGTGTCGTAGACCTGCCGGTAGAGCGGCCGGAAACCGACCGCGCCGCCGCGCCCCGAACCCGCCTGACCTGCGCCTGACCGTTCCATCTCGTGACGACGCTGTGCCCCACCCGCGGGCAGAGCGTCGAAGGATGTGTCCAGCACCTCTCCCTCCTCTCGCTTACGTCGCCCCACCGGCCGGGGCAATCACAGGTTCGCCGCGCCGCACAGGCGATCCACTCACAGGGCCCGGATCTCCGCCACCAGCGCGTCGGGCAGGTCGAGGCCGGCCTCCGCCGCGCGCTGCCGCAGGCCGAGCCGGCGGGCGCCCGGCAGGCGCGCACCATCCTGGCCCTCGATCGCCCCGGCGAGCGCGGCGAAGCGCTCCGGCGCGTCCGGGCTCAGCGCGGCGGCGTCGATGGCGATGATGAGCTGGCCGGTGCCCGGCGGGTCGCCCTCCGCGTCGAGGAACGAGGAGGCCTCGTCCGCGAAGCGCGCGCCGACGAGGCCGGCGGCGAGCACTTCCACCATCAGGGCGAGCGCCGTGCCCTTGGCGTCGCCGAGCGGGACCATCGTGCCCGCGAGCGCGGCCTTGGCGTCGGTGGTGGGGTGTCCCTCGGCGTCGAGGGCCCAGCCCTCCGGAATGGCCTCGCCGCGCTTGGCCGCGCCCACGATGTTGGCGCGCGCCACCTTCGAGAGGGCGAGATCGACCACGATCGGCGCGCGGCCCGGCAGCGGGCAGGCGAAGGCGAGCGGGTTGGTGCCGAACACGGCCCGCCGGCCGCCCCAGGGCGCCATGGCGGCGGGCGTGTTGGCGAAGAGGAGCGCGACGCACGATTGCTCGGCCAGCGCCTCGACCGGGCGGCCGGCGGCGCCGCAATGGTGCGAGCGCCGGATGCCCGCGGCCGCGATGCCCTGCTCCCGGGCCATGGTCGGCAGCGCCTCGAGGGCGAGGTCGATCGCCGGATAGGCGAAGCCGTGCGCGGCATCGACCGCGAGCAGCCCCGGGCGCGGGCGCTCGGCCCGGGGGAGGGCGTCGCCCACCACCTTGCCGGCCCGCACCTGGGCCGCGTAGGGGGCGACGCGCGAGAGGCCGTGCCCCTTCAGGCCGTCGGCCTCCGCGCCGACGAGCGCGCGGGCGACGCTGCGGGCGGCGGGCTCGAGGGTGCCGCAGCGGACGAGCGCGTCGGCGGCGAGCGCTTCCGCTTCCGTGAGGGTGAGGGTGGCCATCGCCTTAGCGCTCCGTGAGGTGGCGGCGCACGGCCCGCGCGGTGACGGCCGAGACGCGCACGTTCGATTCCTGCGTCACGCCCGCGATGTGGGGCGTGAGGACGAGGTTCGGCACGCCCGCGAAGACGGCGCCGGCCGCGGCGTCGAGCGGCTCGCGGTCGAACACGTCGAGGGCCGCGCCGCCGAGATGGCCCGATCGGAGCGCGGCGGCGACCGCCGCCTCGTCCACCACGCCGCCGCGGGCCGCGTTGATCAGCACGGCGCCCTTCGGCATCCGGGCGATCGCCTCCGCGCCGATCAGGCCGCGGGTCCCCTCGGTGAGCGGCACGTGGAGCGAGAGCACGTCGCTCTCGGCGATCAGGGCGTCGAGGTCGCGGCGGGCGATCCCGCCGTAGGGCGGCGTCCAGGCCGGGTCGTCGGCGCCGAGGAACGGGTCGTGGGCCGAGACCATCATGTCGAGGGCGGCGGCGCGGCGCGCCGTCTCGCGGGCGATGGCGCCGAACCCGACGAGGCCGAGGCGCTTGCCGGCGATCTCGCGGCCCATCAGGGCGTTGCGCGGCCAGGTGCCGGCGGCGACCTCGGCGGTGGCGCCGTAGGCGCCGCGCAGGAGCAGCATCGCGGTGCCGATCACGTACTCGGCCACCGCCCCGTCGTTGGCGCCGGTCGCCGGGTAGACCGCGATGCCGCGATCCTTGCAGGCCGCGACGTCGATGTTGTCGAGGCCGACGCCGAGACGGCCCACCACCTTCAGGTCGGGGGCGGCCTCGAGCAGGGCGCCGCGCACCTGCGTCCGGTTGCGCACGATGAGCGCGTCGGCCCCTTTCAGCGCGGCGGCCAGCGCGTCCGGACGGTCGACGAGGCCGGGATCGTAGAGGGTGTCGAAGCCCTGGAGCTCGGCGGCGATGGCCGCCTCGTCCATGAACTCGCTGATGACGACCTTGGGCATGATTCTTTCTTCCTCAGGTCGCCGGCACGGCGGCCGGCAGGGGATTCCGGAGCGCGGCCGGCTCCTGCGCGGGCAGGTCGGCGGCGTCGCTCTCGTCGTCCAGGGTGTCGAGGCTCGGGGTGATGCGGCCGTCGAGCACGGCGCGGGCGTGGGCCACGTCGAGCTTGCCCTCCCAGCGGGCGATCACGAGGGTCGCCACCATGTTGCCGATCGCGTTCGTCACGCAGCGCAGCTCGTTCAGGATCCGGTCCACGCCGATGATCAGCGCGATTCCGGCGACCGGCAGGAGCTGCGAGGCCTGCAGGGTCGCGGCCAGCACGAACAGGATGGCGCCGGCCACCCCCGCCACGCCCTTCGAGGTGACGAGCGCGATCGCCAGGATGCCGAGTTCCTGCTCCCAGGTCAGCGGGATGTTGAGCGCCTGGGCGATGAAGCCGACCGCCATGGTCAGGTAGATGCACGAGCCGTCCATGTTGAAGGAGAGCCCGGCCGGCATCACGAGGCCCGTCACGCTCTTGTCCACGCCGAGCCCGTTGAGCTTGGCCATGATCCGCGGCAGCACCGATTCCGAGCTGGTGGTGCCGAGCAGGATGAACATCTCCTCCCGGCTGTAGCGGAACAGCTTCCACAGGCTGAGGCCGACGTAGAAGCGCATCACCCCGCCGAGGAAGAACACGATGAAGACGATGAAGGTCAGGTAGAGCGAGACGATCAGCATCCCGTACTGGGCCAGGATGCCGAGGCCGAACTTGCCGATGGTGAAGGCCATCGCGCCGAACGCGCCGACGGGCGCGAAGTGCATGATGATGCCGACCACCTTCATCAGCACGTCGCCGAAGGCGTGGACCACGCGCAAGGGGAACTCGCCCTTGCGGCCGAGCATGGCCAGCCCCATCCCGACGAGGACGGAGAAGAACATCACCTGGATCAGGTCGCCCTTGGCGAAGGCGTCGACCGCGCTGTGCGGGATGATGTTGGCGACGATCTCCATCGGGGACTGGGCGTGCGCCTTGCCGGCGATGCCCGCCACGAGCTTGGCGTCCAGGCTCTCGACCGTGGCGTTCACGCCGTCGCCGGGGCGCAGGACGTTGACGAAGATCAGGCCGGCGGCGAGCGCCACGGTGGTGGCGAGCTCGAAATACACGATGGTCTTCAGGCCCATCCGCCCGACGGCCTTCATGTCGCCGACATGCGCGATGCCGACCACGACGGTGCAGAAGATGACGGGGGCGACGATCATCTTGATCAGGTTGATGAACATGTCGCCGAGAATCTTGCAGCCGACCGCAAATTCGGGGGCGACGACCCCAACGGCGATGCCGAGCGCGATGCCGAGCAGGACCTGGCCGTAGATCGACCGCAACAACCGCATGCATTCCTCCTTGTGACGGGACGAAAGCCGCCGCGATGTATCCCCGCGGTCGCGCCTCCTCTCGCGTGTCAGGCTCGGGTGTCCTGCCCCATGGCGTCGGGGCAGGGGCCGCGGACCCTGTACCGGTCCGCGGCCCCCTGGGCAGCTGTCTCAGGCGCTGCGGTAGAGCTTCGTCATCACGAACTCGCGGTGGCCGAGCGACTCGGCCGCGGTGAGCCGGCCGTTGGCGGTGCGCACCACCATGTCGATCAGGGCGTCGCCGGCCTGCGGGATCGTCATCTCGCGGGTGAGCACGCCCGAGACATCGACGTCGATGTGCTCGCCCATGGTGCGCACGGTGCGGGGGTTGCCGGTGATCTTGATCACCGGGACGATCGGGTTGCCGATGACGTTGCCCTGGCCGGTGGGGAAGGTGTGCACCACGTAGCCCGCCGCCGCCATCAGGGTCACGCACTCGGCGGCCGCCGAGGAGGTGTCCATGAAGTAGAGGCCAGGCCCCTTGGCAGGCGCCTCCGCCGGCTGCAGCGCGTCGATGTACCGGCACTCGTGGCCGATCTTCTCGAGGTTGCCGAGCGCCTTCTCCTCGATCGTGGTCAGACCGCCCGCGATGTTGCCCTTGGTCGGCTGCGAATCCGAGAGGTCGTCGGTCTTGTGGGCCTCGATCACGTCGTCCTGGTAGGACTTCCACATCGCGTACCACTTGTCCGAGATTTCCGGGCTCGCCGCCCGCTCCCGGCAGAGGTGCTCCGCGCCGGTGATCTCCGAGGTCTCGCCGAACACCCCGTAGATCCCGTGCGGGATCAGCTTGTCGTACATGTTGCCGACGGTGGGGCAGGAGGCGAGGCCCGTGGTGGTGTCGGACTCGCCGCACTTCGTCGAGACCCAGAGGTCCGAGATCGGGCATTCCTCGCGCGGCAGCTCGGTCGCCCACTGCACGAAGCGCTTGGCCTGGTAGCTGGCCTTGGCGATCGTGGCGATGTCGCCGTGGCCCTCGATGCCGAAGCCGATCACGGGCTTGCCGGTCTTGGCGATGCCCTCGACCACCCGGTTGGTCCACTGGTCCTCGATGCCGATCACCACCACGGCGGCGACGTTCGGGTTCGAGCCGATGCCGATGAGGGTGCGGAAGTGGAGCTCGAGATCCTCGCCGAACTGGAGCCGGCCGTAGGCGTGGGGCAGCGCCATCGTGCCCTTCACGTTGTTGGCCACCGCCTCGCAGGACGCGTTGGAGAGGTCGTCGAGCGGCAGCAGGACGACGTGGTTGCGCACGCCGACGCGGCCGTTCTCCCGGCGCCAGCCCATGAAGGTGGCGCCGCGGTAATCCTCGGAGGCGCGCTTGGATTGGAGCGCCTTCGTGGCGAACTGGTCGGGGGCCCCGCCCACGAAGGGGGTGGCGATCTCGTGTTCGAGCTGAGCGGCTTCCTTGAACATGATCACCTCACCAGCGCTTCGTCTTGACGTTGTGGACGTGGACGTGCTCGCCCTTGGCGACGTCCTTGATGACCTTGCCGATGTCCTGGCCGTACTTGATGGCCGTGTCCCCGGCCTTCAGGTCGGTCAGCGCGACCTTGTGGCCGATCGGGATGTCGTGGCGCACATGCACCGCGAAGGTCGTGTCGTTCTCGGTGACGACCCCGAACGCGTCGGTGTCGGCCGAGAGGCCCTCGATCACCGCGACGGCGACGTTGTCGTCGGGGGAGTGGGCGAGAAGATGCGGCTTGCGGCGCCCCTCGCCGGATGCGGCGTGGCTGCTCATGCGGTCCTCCTGATGGCTGTCGTCGGCTTCTTGGCGGCGACTGGTCTTATATAAGACGCATAACTCGAGCGGCGTCAACGGTGGATCGCGGGTGGGGCCGGAGACGGGGACCACGCTGAGGTCGAGTGTCCCTTTCCTGGATGGTTCGACGCCGGCGGATCGGGCAGCCGTCCCGTATCCTCGCCCTCCACGCGCTCTCCCTGTTCCTCTGCGGGCAAGGCGATCGCATGAGGCGGCTCGCGCCTCGCCGCAGGCCGAGGCGCGGGTCCCCTCTCCTGTAGGGAGAGGTCTGCTTTCGCAGAAAGCCGGGTGAGGGGTATGAGGCTTCCAAGAATGGCGCTGCCCTGAACGCGCGTCGATGCTGAACGCTCTCCTGGGGCGTCATACCCCTCACCCCAACCCTCTCCCTATGGGAGAGGGAGCGCGTCGCGGCTCCCGTGCAAACCTCACGGCGCTTGCCAGACGCGATCGCCCTGCTTTGCGGGGAGGGTGGCCCCCGAAGGGGATCGGTCGGGACTAAGTTCCGCGGAGTGAGGGGCGACGGTGAAGGTTGAGGCGATGGGCGTCATGCAGGGCGCGGCCCGACTCGGGCACCGCGGTCCACGCCTCCACAGAGGGGAGGGAGGACGCGGGAGCCGACCGTTCGGAGGTGCGAACGAGCGGTTCGTGCATGACCCAGAGGGTCTGGGGTAGCCGGGAAGAGAGACCGCCTCACGCAGACGTCTCCTCATCTTGCACCAACCCAAGTCTTATATAAGATACATTCCAAACACGATCGCCGCGCGGTGCGGCACCTGGGGGGCACGCGATGGTGAGGCGGGCAATCGACGCGGCGGGCCGCGCACGGTGAACGAGACGCTGCTCCTCGTCCTGTGCATCGGCTGCGCGGGCCTGATCTCGGGGCTGACGGGCTTCGCCTTCGCGCTGATCGCGTCGGGCACGCTGCTCTCGATCCGCTCGCCCGTGGAGGCGACCGCCCTGGTGCTGGTCTGCAGCACCGTCTCCCAGATGATCTCGATCCTGCGCCTGCGGGCCTGGCCGCCGCGGAACACCGCCTTCGCGATGATCTTGCCTGGCCTCGTGGGGGCGCCGATCGGCATCCACCTGCTGCACGACCTCGACCCGCAGCTGATCAAGGTGGCGATCGGCGCCTTCCTGATCCTCTACAGCGGCACCGTCGCCCTGTTGCGGGCCGACTACACGGTGGCGTTCGGCAATCCCTGGAGCGACGGCGCCGTCGGGTTCCTCGGCGGCGTGCTCGGCGGCATCGCCGGGCTCTCCGGCGCGCTGCCCACCGCCTGGAGCCTCGTGCGCGGCTGGGAGCCGCGCACCCAGCGGGCGGTCTACCAGAGCTTCACGCTGGTGATGCAGGTCTGGGCGCTCGCGATCCTGCTCTGGCTCGATCCGATGCCGCCCGAACTCGTCGGCGACCTCGCGCTCGCCCTGCCGGTGGTGCTGGTGAGTGTCCTGGCCGGCCTCTCGCTGTTCGCCCGGATCGACCAGCGCCGGTTCCGCACCATCGTCCTGGCGCTGCTGGCGGCGATCGGGCTGACCACGACCGCGCTCGCGCTGCCGGGGCTGCTGGGGTGAGATGCCCTGACCGCGCCGAGACGAGTGTGACCGTTGCAGCCGGTCTGTCCCGTCAGGCAATCTGCAATGTGTTCGCCGAAGATGCAGGTTCTTCGCGATCGAAATCCGTTTCGACCCGTCCGCCGACGAGACGGATCAGGGTATGGAAATTTTCTCCGATCGCGGGCTCTTCCTCAAGGCTTGTGCCGTGCCAAAAAAGTGAGACCCGCATGTCGATCTGCTGACGGATGACCAATCCGCGCAGATCGAGTGCCTTGCGTAGATCAGGCCGCCCCGCATCGTCGAGAAAGATCGTTCTCACGACAAGTGCGATGTGGTTGCTCAAATCGTGAGGATCCGCCCTGCCCTCCGTGTTGAGAAGCCAGAGTCCCGTGCGTCCGATCCTCTCACGTCGAGACTCCCCGACGGGGAACGGCTCGCCCTTGTGGTAAGACAAGGTTGGCCGGGTGCGTAGGATATCACCGACAAGCGAGGGCTCTAAAGTCTCGCCGGTGAACCGCAGCGATGCAAAAGCTTTAAGGGCCACAGTGGACTCCAGGCTCGTCGCATAAATTGCCCAACCAGTTGTCGAACTCGTCCTCTATGTCTCCGTTGTCGTAGATGATGATATTGTCGGCTCCGTTCAGGCCTTCGCGGTCCTTGACGTTGTGGATGACCGTTCTGACGACATCCGGCGGAACGCCGAAGCGTTGGGCGATGCTTTTGGTCGGGCTCTTCTGGCCTCTCCATATCACCGCCCTCTGATCGCCGCCCAGACACATGATGCAAGCGCGATGCCCCTGCCTGGCTCATGCCCGAGGCACCCACCTCAACCAAGCTCCAATTTGGAGCATCATGCCACAGCGGCAAGCGCAAGCTAGACTGTATAAGCCGACCCCCGGTCGCGGGTGTAGGCTGTTCACACATCTCGGCGCTGTGGTGCCGTGACGCCACGGGCAGCATCGGAGACGCGCCTTCGGTCGGAACGGCCGTTGGTCGGGTAGGCCGCGTGCGATCCATCGGTTCGACGCGAGGCGCTATCAGCTTCCCGCCCGCCCGTGCACGCTCGGTAGGAACAGGTCCTTCCAGCTCTCCGGGCGGCGGCGGATCGTGCCGGTGCGGTGCATGAAGTCGGCGACCTTGCCGATCGCCTGGGGCGTGGCGGTGAAGCGCACCTGCGGGTCGTTCAGGATCTCGGTGATCAGCCCGACATCGCTGGAATCGCGCGCGAGCCGCACGTAGGCGCGCGCCGCCGCCGGCTTGTCGGCCTCGATCGCGGCGAGCGCCTCGTCGAGAGCCGCCCCGAACGCCGCGCAGACCTGCGGGTTGGCCGACGCGAAGGCCGAGGAGGCCCAGACCACGTTGAAGGTCGAGGGTTCGCCCAGCACGTCGAAGCTGTTGAGCACCGTGCGGATGCCGGGCCGGCGCAGCTCCAGCTCCTGGATCGGCGCCGCCGTGAAATGCGCGGTGATCTCGTTGCCGGCCAGCAGCGCCGCCATCCCGTCCGGATGCGACAGGGTCACGGTGAGCCGGTCGAGGTCGTTGCGGCGCGCGGGGCCGAGTTCCTTCTCGGCCGCCATCTGCAGGAACATCGCCTGGACCGAGACCTTCACGGCGGGCAGCGCGATCTTGTCCCGGTCGGTGAAGTCCGCGAGCCTGCGCACCCGGGGATTGTTGGTGTTCATCAGGAGCGGCATGCTGTTCATCGCCGCCACGCCCTTCACCGCCATCGCGCTGCCCTCGGTCTTCGACCAGAGCAGGACGAGGGGCGGCACCCCGCCGGCTGCGAACTGGATCTGCCCGGAGAGGAGCGCGTCGTTCATCGCGGCCCCGCCCGCGAGGGTGAGGTAGCGCGCCTCCAGCCCCGCCACCCCGCGGGCGGCGGCCGCCTTCTGGAGCAGGCCCTGCTCCTCCATCAGCATCAGGGGCAGGTGGCCGAGGCTCGGCTGGCGGGCGATCGCCACCGCGCCGACCTCCGCGCGGGCCGGGCCGAGGCCCGCCCCCAGCACACAGGCTGCACCCGCCAGGACATCGCGTCTGCGCATCGTCACCCTCCCCAAGGCGCGCCGCGGGCGCGGCGCCGTCCGTCCTCAGCCCGGGCGCCGGATGGCGGGGGCCGGCACGCTCTCGATCATCACGTTGACGCAGGCGGGCAGGCCGCTCGCATGGGCCGCCTCGAGCGCGGCCGGCAGCGCGGCCGCCTCCGTCACCAGCGCGCCGAAGCCGCCGAGCGCCTGGACCACCGCGTCGTAGCGGGTGGGGAGGAGGTCGCAGTGGCGCGTCCGCTCCGGCCCGTAGCTGCGCAGCTGGATCTGGTGCTCGGCGTTCCAGCGGGCGTCGTTGCCGACCACCGCGACGAACGGGATGCCGTGGCGCACGGCCGTGTCGAACTCGGCCATGTGGAAGCCGAAGGTGCCGTCGCCCATCACCGCCACCACAGGCGCGCCGGGACGCTGCAGGGCGGCGGCGAGCGCGAAGGGGATCGCGGCGCCGATCGTGCCCGACACGCCGTTGATCAGGCGCCGGCCGGACCGCACCAGGGCCTGCGGCCACTGGCCGATCTCGCCGCCGTCGCAGATCAGCGTGGCCTCGGGGTGGCCGGCGAGGAAGCCGTCGACCGCCCGGCAGAGCTCGACCGGGTGCAGGCGCCCGTTGCCCTGCAGATCCGCCCAGGCGGGCGGACGGTGGGCGATCGCCGCGCGCGCCTCCCGGTACCAGGCGGCGTGGCGGGGCAGGGCGGTCGCGCGCCCGGCGAGCGCAGCGAGGGTGGGGCGCGGTTCGGCGATCCCGGAGACCGCGAGCCGCGCGGCCGGGGCGCGGGCGAGCAGCACGGAATCCGGATCGACGATCGCGAAACGGCAATCGGGCGCGACGGCCGGGGCGTCGCCGAAGCGCAGGGTGAAGTCGAGGGGCTTGGCGAGCAGCACGAGCAGGTCGGCCCGCGCCAGGACCTCCGCGAAGGCGCCGAGGGCCGGGTCGTTGACCCCGCGCGGGCTCTCCATGCCGAGGACGGGCAGGCCGAGCCGCTCCTCGAGCGCCGCCATCGCCTCGCGGCCGGACGCGTCGCAGAGCGCCGGGCCGCAGAGGAGGAGGGGCCGTTCCGCCCGCGCGATCGCCCCGAGGAGGTCGCCGACGAGGTCCGGCGCGGGCTCGGCCGGACGGGCGGCGGCGGCCTCCGGGCCGGGGATCCGCACCGTGGCGGCCGGGATCGCCCGTTCGAGCAGATCGACCGGCAGGCTGAGATGGACCGGGCCCGGCCGGCCCGCGCGGGCGATCCGGAAGGCCCGGGCGAGGTCGGCCCCGAGGCCGGCGGTCGAGGTCGCGGTCCACGACGCCTTCGTGGTCGGTCGGGCGATCGCGGCCTGCTCCATCTCCTGGAAGGCGCCGCGCCCGATCTCCCCGACGCCCGCGTGGCCCGAGAGCAGCAGCACGGGCGATTCCGCGGCGAGCGCCGTGAAGAGCGCGGCCGCGCCGTTGGTGTGGCCCTGCCCGCCGGTGACGAGCGCGACGCCGACCTCGCCGGTGAGCCGGCCCCAGGCGTCCGCCATGTGAACGCAGGCCGCCTCGTGGCGCACGTGGACCACCGCGATGCCGGTGTCCAGGAGCGCGTCGAAGACCGGCATGATGTGGTTGCCCGACAGCGTGAAGATCCGGGTGACGCCGAGCGCCTCCAGGGTCCGGGCGACGATGTCGGCGCCGCGCAAGGTCTCCATCGGTTCCTCCCTCAGGCCGCCGCGTCGAGGAGCGAGCCGCCAGGCCGCACGTGGGTGAAGGCGACCGGCTCCATCGCGATCGCGAAGCCCTCGTCCTGGCGCCGCACCACCGTGTAGGCGGAGGTGGCGAGATCCGAGGTCTCGGGGTGGTCCTCGCGGAAATGAGCGCCGCGGCTGTCGGTGCGGGCGAGGGCGGCCCGCGCGATCCCTTGCGAGACCAGCACGAGATTCTCGAGGTTCAGCCGGTCCATCCAGGTCAGCGCGTAGCGGCGGTCGCCGTCCGGCGCGCCCGCGCGGGCGACCGCCTGGCTGAGGCCGTCGAGGGCGCCGAGCGCGCGGGTGAGGCCGGCCGCGTCCCGGAGGATGCCGACATCGTTCCACATCGTCTCGTAGAGCGCCTCGCGGATGGCCGGGAGGTCGTCCGCCGGCCGGCCGAGCGGCCCGTAGGCGCGGGCGAGCCCGGCCTCCATCGCGGCCGGATCCGGATCGGCGAGCGAGCCCCCGCGCGAGACCGCGCGGGCCATCGACTGGCCGGCGAGCCCGCCGAAGACGGTGGAGTTCGCCACCCCGTTGCCGCCGAGGCGGTTCGCCCCGTGGACGCCGCCCGTGTCCTCGCCCGCCGCGTAGAGGCGCGGCAGCGCCGTGGTGCAGTCCACCGCGAACTGGATCCCGCCCATCATGTAGTGGGCGGTCGGGATCACCTCGACGCGGCCGCCCGCGAGGTCGAAGCCGCAATCGGCGCAGCGCTCGACCATGCCCTTGAACCGGCGGCGCACGTCCTCGGGCCCGAGATGGCTCATCTGGATGTGGACGCCGCCGTTCGGTGTGGCGTAGCCGTCCCGGATGCGCCGGATGATCGAGCGGCTGACGATGTCGCGCGTCGCCCGCTCGGCCCGTGGGTCGTAGGCTTCCATGAAGCGCTCGCCCGTGGAATCGAGGAGCCAGCCGCCGGCCCCGCGCAGGCCCTCCTCCAGCACCGTGCCGGTCATGCGGGTGCCGGCACCCGCGAGCAGGCCGGTGGGATGGAACTGCACCATCTCCATGTCGCGCAAGGGAAGCCCGGCGCGAAGCGCCATGGCGAGCCCGTCGCAGGACTTGTCGCCGGACGGCGTGTGGTACTTGTACATGGTCGGCCCGCCGCCGGTGGCGAGCAGCACCGCCTTGGCGCGCACCAGCTTCGGCTCGCCGGTGCGCATGTCGAGCATCAGCACGCCGGCGAGCCCCGAGCCGTCGCGGGCCGGGATCAGCTCCAGCGCCCGGTGGTCCTCCAGGCGGTTCACGTCGCGGCGCCAGACCTGCTCGGAGAGCCGGTTGATGATCTCGATGCCGGTGAGGTCGCCCTTGTGCACCGTGCGGTCGAAGGTCTGGCCGGCAAACGCCTTCTGGTGGACGCTGCCGTCCGGGTTGCGGTCGAAGAAGCAGCCGAGCTCGGTCTCGAGCTCGCGGATGCGCACCTGCGCCTCTGTGACGAGCGTCCAGGCGAGCGCCTGGTCGTTCAGCCACTTGCCGCCCTCGACCGTGTCCATGAAGTGCCGCTCGGTCGAGTCGCCCGGCGCCAGCGCCACGTTGTAGCCGCCCTGGACCATGCGGGTGCAGCCGCACTTGCCGAGCAGCCCCTTCACGGCGACCGTGACGTCGAGGTCGGGCGCCGTCTTCTTGGCGTGGAGCGCCGCGAACAGGCCGGCCCCGCCGGAGCCGAGGATCAGGATGTCGGTCGCGACCTGCTGGACCTGGGCCGGGTTCATCGGGCGTCCTCCAGGCTGGCCATCACCGCGTCGCGGCGGGCGGCCACGTCCCGCTGCACCTCGGCGAAGAGCGAGCCGCCGTGCGAATCCATGCCGACGAGCAGCGGCCCGAAATCGCGGATCGCGAAGCGCCACAGGCTCTCGGGGTGGAGGTCGTCCATGTCGACGTCCTCGATCCGCTCGATCCAGGTGGTCTCCAAAGCCGCCGCGCCCCCGACGATGGCGAGGTAGGCGCCGCCCCGCTCGGCAAAGGCCTTCAGCGTCGCCGGGCCCATGCCGCCCTTGCCGACGATCAGGCGCACGCCTTCCCGCTCCATCAGCGCCTCGGTGAAGCGCTCCATGCGCATGGAGGTGGTGGTGCCGATGCAGAAGGGCGCGTAGCCGACCGGCGCCTCGGGAGAGGGGGCGACCCGGTGGACGTTGGGCGCGGTGTGGATCACCGCGTGGCCGGCGAGGTCGAGCCGGGTGCGCCGGTCCCGGTCGAACATGTGGATCAGGGTGGCGTCGCGGATGCCGAACAGCCAGCGCCGCAGGGTCACGGTGTCGCCGATCCGAAGGGCCCGGATCTCGGCCTCATTGGCCGGCATGTCGAGGACGTGGTGGGCCACGGGGGTCTCCCTGGAAGCGGATCTGGATGGACGTTTCGGATCTCGCGACCGCCCATTCCCGGACGCCTGGAACGCAGTGGAAGGTGATCCGGGACCCAGCACAGGATGTCGCGAAGCGTCCGAATGCTGCGAGGTTGCTCGAGATCGAGCCGCTTCGCGGCACTCCATTCTCTGGATCCCGGATCACCTTCCACTGCGTTCCAGGCGTCCGGGAATGGGGGCGCGTTCTCGGAGCGTTCGGGTGATGGCCCGCATCGCCTCAATCGAACGCGATGCCCCCCGGCGTGATCGTCGCGCGGGCGCGGCGGGCCGAGTGGCACTGGATGTTCACGGCAACCGGGTTCTGGGTGATGTGGGTGGCGGCGAGTTCCACGTGCACCGCGAAGCTGGTCGAGCGCCCGCCCAGCCCCTGCGGGCCGACGCCGAGTTCGTTGACCGCGCGCGACAGTTCCGCCTCGATCCGCGCTCCCTCCGGGTCGGCGCAGACCGTGCGCAGGGGGCGCGTGGCGGCGACCTTGGCCAGATGCATGCAGAGGTCCGAGGTGCCGCCCAGCCCCACGCCCACGATGGTCGGCGGGCAGACCCGGCCGCCGAGCTCGATCACCCGGTCGATCACGAAGCGCTTGGCCGCCCCGATCCCGTCGGAGGGCAGCAGCATCTGCAGGAAGGAGCCGTTCTCCGAGCCCGAGCCCTTCGGGATCATCTCGACCGCGACGGTCTCGGGGGCCTCGTCGAAATCGACGTGGATGATCGGCACGCGGATGCCGCAGGAAGTCTGCTCGTTCTTGCGGGTGATCGGGTGGACCACCGAGGAGCGCAGGGAGAATTCCTTGGTGGCCCGCTCGCAGCCGCGCCGGATCGCCGCCTTCAGCTCGGCGCCGTCGAACGTCACGTCCCGGCCGATGCGGATGTTGTAGATCGGGATGCCGGTATCCTGGCAGAGGATGTTCTTCGTGCGCTCCGCGACCGCGACGTTCTCCACCATCGTGTCGAGGATGGCGCGCCCGGTCGCGCTGGTCTCGGCCTTCTGCAGGTCCGAGAAGCCCGCTTTGATGTCGGGCGGCAGGATCTTCAGGGCCCGGACGTAGAGGTCGCGGCAGACCTCCTCGAATTCGCGGATGTCGAGATCCATGGCGGTTCTCCGAGAGGCGAGGGGAGGGGGCGTCAGGCCCCGCTGAGCAGGAACAGGAGGCCGACCGCGAAGGCGGCGGCGAGGCAGGCCGAGACGACGACGGCCGTGCGCTCGCGGTAGCTCAGCCACTCGATGGCGAGCACGCGCAGGCCCAGCGCCATGTGGACGGCGAGCGCGCAGACGAGACCCCACTCGGCCACCCGCACGAAGCCGTTGTGGGTCAGCCCGAGGAAGCTCTCGAGCCGGTCGGCCCCCTGGAGCGCGGTGCCGAGCGCGATGAAGTGCATCGGCAGGAAGAGCGCCAGCGCGATGCCGGAGAGCCGGTGGATCAGCGCGGCGGCAAAGCCCGGGCGGCGGTGGGGGGCGTGGGTGATGCCGGGGCCGATGGCGGACCGTGCGGCGGATCTCATGCGAGGTCTCCCCTCTCGGGACACGAACCACATCCCTCTCCCCGACCAATCTCGGGCCTGCCCGAGATTGGCACTGGGGAACCGAAGTCGGGCAGGCCCGACTTCGGGCGGGGAGACGGGTTCCGAACCGGCACGCGGCTGGCGGAGGATCGGGGGCGCAGCCTTCGCTCGCCGTGCGTGAACGCGCGCTCAAGGCTCGGGCCGGAACTGCACCGCGCCCCCTCTCCCATAGGGAGAGGGTTGGGGTGAGGGGTATGACGTTGCAGACCCGAGCACGCCATCGACGCGCGTTCGGGGCGAGCCCTCATAGGCCACGTCATACCCCTCACCCGGCTTTCTGCGAAAGCAGACCTCTCCCTATGGGAGAGGGGACCCGCGCGGGTTTCTGAAGCGGCCGGGCCGACCCGGCCGGGATCGCGCGCACTCATGCCCAGTACACCGCGAGCGCCGCCCGCAGCCCCAGGCCCGCCAGCAGCGCCGAGAGGGCGAGCATCGCGAGGTCGAGGGAGCGGCCCCGCCAGCCGGTCCACTCGCGCAGGATGCTGCGCAGGCCGATCGGGGCGTGGATCGCCGCCGCCAGCACGAAGACCGCGTAGAACAGGAGGAAGCCGAGGTTGCCCTGCGTCCGCCCCAGGATCTCGCCGGCCGTCAGCCCGCCCCGCACGGCGTAGAGGATCGTGCCGAGATGGACCGCCACCGTGAGCGCCAGGATCGCGGCGGTGCCGCGCTGGGCGAGGTAGAGGAGCGGGCTCATCCGCGCCTCCAGAAGCGGCGCAGCGCCGCCTTGCCGGTCTCGCGCTTCAGCCCGGCGATGGCGAAGGTGGGGCTGAGGCCCTTCGGGCAGTGCTCGGTGCAGCTCATGTGGCTGTGGCAGGAATGGCAGCCCGCATCCCCCGCGACCGCGCCGAGCCGCGCCGCCTGCCCGCGGTCGCGCACGTCGTTGACGAGCGTCCAGGCCCGGTTGAGGGCGGCCGGCCCGAGATAATCGGGGTTCCAGGTCACGAGATCGCAGGCCGCGTAGCAGACGCCGCAATTGATGCACTCGATGCCGGCATCGACCTCCTGCCGCTCGGGCGATTCCGGCGGCACCGCCGCGAAGTCGTCGGGCGGGTTCTCGCCGGGCTCGAAATAGCCGTGGGCCCGGCGCCACTTCTCGAAGAAGGGCTCCATGTCGACGGCGAGATCCTTCACCACCGGCAGGTTGCGCAGGGGCTCCAGCAGCAGCTCGCCCTCGGGCGCCACGGCGGCGACGCGGGTGCGGCAGGTCCAGCGCGGGCGCCCGTTCACCGTCATGCCGCAGGAGCCGCACATGCCGACCCGGCAGGCGAAGCGGTAGGCCAGCGTCGGATCCTGGTCGCGCTGGATCTCGGTGACGACGTCGAGCACCGTCTGGTTGGCGCGGCGCGGCACGGCGTAGTCCTGCACGCCGTCCCCGCGCCGGACGCGCACCCGCAGCGCCTCGGTCGCGCCCTCGGCCGCGGCGGCCGGATCGACCGGCGCCGTCACCGGGCGGCCTCGGCGCCGCCCGCGGGGAAGAACAGCTCGTCCTCGGCGCTCGCCTTGGCCGAGACCAGGCCGGCGCGGTTCATGTAGGCGAGGTAGGCGAGCATGCGCTGCGGCTTCGTCGTCCAGGCGTTCTGCGGCGCCTGGATGATGGCGACCGCCTCCTCCCGCGAGAGCTTCGAGCCCTCCGCCTTGATCCAGAGGTCGGCGGCCTTGCCCGGATCGTCGCGGATCAGCTTCAGGCTGTCCTCCAGCGCGGCCACGAAGGCCGCCGTGACCTTCGGGTTCGCCGTGACGAAGCGGCTCGACGCCCAGACGAGGTTGAAGGTGTGGGGCCCGCCCATCACGTCGTAGCTGTCGAGCACCTTGCGGGCGCGCGGATCCTTCAGCTCCAGCTCCTGGAAGGGTGGCGAGCCGAAATGCGCGGTGATCTCCGAGCGGCCGCCCATCATCGCGGTCTGCGCGTCGGGATGGCCCATCGAGACGGTGAGCGGGTCGAGCTTGCCCTGCTGGCCCGCGCCGAAGGCCTGCTCGGCGGCCATCTGCAGGGTGATCGCCTGGATCGAGGTCTTGGCGGTGGGCAGCGCGATCTTGTCCTTCGCGCCAAAATCCTTGATCGACTTGACGTCCGGGTTGACCGTGACGAGCCAGAGCGGCATCGCGTTCAGCGCGGCCACGCCCTTGACCTTGATGTTGCTCTGTGTGCGGCCCCAGATCGTCAGGAACGGGCCGACGCCGCCCGAGGCGAGGTCGAGGTTGCCCGAGAGCAGGGCCTCGTTCATGCCCGAGCCGCCGGTGAAGCGCAGCCACTCGGCCTTCAGGTCGAGGCCGCGGGCCTTGCCCTGCTTCTCCAGCAGGCCCTCCTCCTCCATCACCGTCAGCGGCAGGTAGGAGATGCCGAACTGCTTGGCGAGCCGGACGGTCGAGACTTCGGCCCGGGCGGCGCCGAGCGCCCCCCAGAGGACCGCGACCGTGCCGACGAGCCGGACGATGCTCCGTGCCGTCATGGCGTTCCCTCACCCGTTCTGTGCGCCGATCTGTGCGACCCGTCGGCGTCGTTGCGAGGATACGCCCGGGTCGGGGCGTGTCAACACTCATATGTCTTATATATGTTTTGCCGGGCGGGACGGATCCCTGCAGGGGCCCGGCGGGCGCGTTAGCCTCGAGGCGACGACGCGGTGCGCCTCGCGGTGATACGCGGTGGAGGACGCGGTGACGACGCGGTGACGACGCGGTGGCGGTTCGGCGAACGGCCACGCGGGCGTCGAAGGGGAGCATCGGAGCCGATCGCCGCGCCCGCATCCTGGGCGCCGTGAAAGGGCCCCGGGACGCGGGTCGCGCGGATTCGGCGGGCCGGTCAGGCCTGCATGCCCCAGCGCCGGATGGTGTGGCGCTCGATCGTCTGGAAGATCAGGTTCTCGACCACGAGGCCGATCAGGATCACGGTGAGGAGTCCGGCGAACACGTTCGGGATATCGAGCATGTTCTTGTTCTCGAAGATGAACCAGCCGAGGCCGCCCGATCCCGAGGACACGCCGAAGACCAGCTCCGCCGCGATGAGCGTGCGCCACGCGAAGGCCCAGCCGACCTTCAGGCCGGTGAGGATCGACGGGAAGGCCGCCGGGATCAGGATCTTGCGGATCAGCCCCGCGCCGCTGAGCCCGTAGTTGCGCCCGACCATCTTCAGCGTGCGGCTGACCGAGAGGAAGCCCGAATGGGTGTTGAGCGCGATCGCCCAGGTCACGGAGTGCACCAGCACGAAGACGAGGCTGCCGTTGCCAAGTCCGAACCAGATCAGCGCCAGCGGCAGGAGCGCGATGGCCGGCAGCGGGTTCAGCATCGACGTCATGGTCTCGAGGAAGTCGGTGCCGATCCGCGAGGCGATGGCGATGCCCGTGAGCACGGTGGCCAGCAGGATGCCGAGGCCGTAGCCGACCAGCAGGATCTTCACCGAGCCCCAGGCGCGCAGCGGCAGGGTGCCGTCCGCCACGCCGCGGAAGAAGGCCCCGAGCGTCGCCGAGAAGGTGGGGAAGAGCAGGTCGTTGTCGAGGTAGCGCCCGTAGGCCTCCCAGATCAGCGCCAGCACGGCCAGGATCAGGATCTTGCGCAGCCAGCCCTGGTTGTAGAGCAGCTCCAGCGTCGAGAGCGGCTTCTCGACCACGGTGCCGCCCATCGGGCCGGTGCGGTCGCGGACGATCTCCGGCCGGGCAGGCGCGGACAGGGAGGAGGGCGCGGACATGGTGCCGGCCTCCGCGAGGGCGTTCGCGCTAGACATTCTCCGCCTCCTTGATCTCCTCGGCGAACAGCATCTGCTGGATGCGGCTCTCCAGCTCGGCCTGCTCGATGACGGAGCCGGCGCTGTTGAGCTCGGCCTTCACCTCGCCGGGATGGGGCGAGAGCAGGAGGATGCGCGAGCCGATCTTGATCGCCTCGGGGATGGAGTGGGTGACGAACAGGACCGTGAAGCGGGTCTCCTCCCACAGCATCAGCAGCTCGTCCTGCATCTTGCGGCGGGTGAGCGCGTCGAGCGCCGCGAAGGGCTCGTCCATCAGCAGGATGTCGGGCTCCATCGCCATGCCGCGCGCGATGGCGACGCGCTGCTTCATGCCGCCCGAGAGCATGTGCGGGTAGCTGTCGGCGAACTTGGTGAGGTTGACCTTGTCGATATAGGCCATCGCCCGCTCCTCGGCGGCCCGTCCCGTGAGGCGGCCCGAGGCTTCGAGGGCGAAGATTACGTTCTGCTTGACCGTCTTCCAGGGCAGGAGCTGGTCGAACTCCTGGAAGACCATCATCCGGTCGGGGCCGGGGCCCGTGACGGGCCGGCCCTTGAGCCGGATCTCGCCCTCGGTCGGGGGCATGTAGCCGCCCACCGCCTTGAGCAGGGTCGACTTCCCGCAGCCTGAGGGGCCCAGCAGGACGAAGCGATCGCCCGGCAGGACGTCGAAGCTGACCCGGTAGGTCGCCGTGATCAGGTGATGCGGCGTCTTGTACTGCAGCGTGACGCCGTCCACCTGCAGCAATGCTTCCTTCAAGCCCATACGCTCCTCCCTGCGCCGCGGCTCAGGCCGCGATCTTCTGCGAGCTATGTCTTGTTCCGTCGTGGTCCGGTTCCGCGCCTCGGCCGTTCGGCTCTCCTGGATCCCGGGCGATACCTCCACCGCCCGGCCCCGACGTCGGTTCCGCCGTGCCGATTCCGGCCCTTCCGGATCCGGGTGGCGTTCCCGTATCCCGACGACCATCCTCCGCGCACAGCGCCGGATCCCCACCCTCCATAACAACCACCGACGTCAGCAGCAAGATCATATATCATATATAAGAGATGTTGTACTTGGCCCATGTGGCCGCGAGCGCTGTCGGACGCATATGTTCGCAGAGCGCAAGACGGGACGGGCTGGGTTTTGATCGTGGGGAGCCGACAGAACGGACGGGCAGAGACGTCACCCGGCCGCATGACGGCGGCAGTGAAGGAGCTACGGCACACCGTCCGACGAGGGGCACCGGCAAGTGGCCTCCTGAGCACGGGGCCCATGGATGGAGGCGACGCTGGCGGTTCGGCCTGGCGGCGGGTTAGAGCGGGTCGGTCAAGAACCGATGAATCACGATCCGAGCGTGCGGGCGATGCGGGGCTTCATGCACGGGTCTGGATCGACCTGATGTGCGAGGCGACGGGATGCATTGCATGCCGTGAGGGGCACGGTCGAACAGCCAGCCTGCCGTCCAGGTGTCGTGTACGTTGCCGGCCGTGATGAGAGCCGACAGAACGAAGCCGCGGGAGCAGTCGAGCACGTAGCGCATGATCCCCAGACCTTCTTCTTGCCGTCCATGCCCTGCACCCCGGCCTGCGACCCAGACACGTTACGGGTCGACGATTGCAGTCTTGGACTGGGCCGGTCGGCCGCGTCAGCAGGGCGGGGGTCTCTGGCCAGATCCGTTGGCCCGGAAGCGGTCGTGCCACGTGCATACCGTCTCCCAGGGACCAAAGTCGGACGGCAGGCAGCGCCAGGGACAGCCGGTCCTCTCCCAGGTGCAGGCGAGCGTTGACCATCTCACGCCGCCGCCAGCGGATCGTAGCCTGCCAGCAGCGGCGCCACCCTCGTCCACTGCGCGTCCGTCACGTCACTCGAGGAGCGACTACACTGACCCCGGTAAGTCTCACGATTTGCGTCCGTCCACCGCGGCTTCTCCTCACGAAGCCAACGCGCCACTCTCCAGCCCAATCAAACAGACTCTGAGATACGCTCCGCGTGGAGAGTAGCGTATCGTTCGACTGCGTACGAGCCGGATTACTTAGCCTGTGGTCGAGTAAGCTCAGTCGATCGTTCAAGCGCCGCATACATCCTACGATCGCAAGAGTCGCGCGCGATCATATGTATCGGGCTTATGAGGCGATGCTGATTAGAAAGCTGGTGCTGCGAGAGAGGATTGAACTCTCGACCTCTTCATTACCAATGAAGTGCTCTACCACTGAGCTACCGCAGCAAGCGGGTCGTTGGAGCGCCTCGTCTGGTGCTGCCGTCGACGAGAGGGGCTTTAACGGATCGGCTGTGGCTTGGCAATCCGCTTCCGTCACACATTTCGCCGACGGGACAACTTTTCGACGAGCCCATGCAGCCCGGAATCCCGGCCGTCAACGTCACACCTTTCTGGTGTCGCCGGGATCCTTGTGCCGCTTCAGTGTGGCGCGGATGATCGCGGCGAGGCCCGGCTCGTTCACAGCCTCGGCGGCGTCGGCGGGGCTGAACCACCGCAGTTCGCGCTGGTGCTGCTCCGGCCACCGAGAGAGTTGTTTGCGAACCTCCAGTGGGAAAACCTTTACTTGGCACAGAACCGAACCACGGTTCTTCAGGCGCTTCTCGTAGAGGTAAAAGCCGAGTGGGCGCTTGCCGATCTGCCCGACGAGGCCGGCCTCCTCGTAGGCCTCGCGCGCCGCCGCCTCGTACGGCTTCCGGCCTTTCATCGGCCAGCCTTTCGGAATGACCCAGCGCCGGCTCTCCCGCGACGTGACGAGCAGCACGGCGGTCTCGCCGTCGTCACCGCGCTGGAAGGGCAGCGCGCCGATCTGTCGGCGCGCAGTCCGCTCCTCGTCATCAGTCGTCGTCACCATGAACGTCACCAGACCGGGAAGACCGGAGAGCGACGCATCACCGGCTCCACGATGAACGATCCCGGCGTGAGGGGTGGGTGTGCATGACCTGCATCCTACCTGTATCGAGGCTATCGGTGCGAGGACTCGGATCGAGGCTCATCCTGGATCAGGCGATGCGGCGTGCGTCCGCCTGGACGGGTGTCGCGGCGGGGTGCTGCGAGGGACCTGGAACCGGCAGGACCACCGGGCTGGCGGCTCCGACGACAGGCTGTGCCTCTTCGATGACGGCTGGCGATCGGTCCGCCGCCGCGGCGGGCGATGCATCGAGCGCATTCGACTCGACGCTCGCCTCTGTCGGTCCCGTCAGAGCGTTCGGCGGTTCACGCCACGCGAACGCGTCAAGGCGGCCGGTGACGGGGGAGATCGGCGCCCAAGTCTCCGAGACGACGCTGTCGGCGATCCACAGCGGATCACGCGGAGCATGGGCGGCGCGTGCGAGCCACTCACGCGCCCGGCCCGAGCCGGCACCGTGCTCGGCTTCCTCGATCCGGGCCATCAGCAAGCAGGTGCGCACGGTCGGGCGCTCGTTGAGGAGCGGTTTCAGCGCGTCGCGGGCCTGCACGAAATCGCGCGCGTCCAGCGCGGCCTGCGCCACGGCGAGGCGTGCCTCGGGGTGCCAGGACGAGAGTTTGGCCAGCGTTTCGGCGCGGGCGAGCCGGTCGCGCACGGAGTCGCCCGTCCTGAGGCCGAGATAGACCTTGGCGAGATCGGGATGCGGGTTCGCCTTCCAGGCGGCCTCCAAGATCTTCGACGCTTTGCGCAGGTCCCCGCGGCGGGCGAGCAGGCGGCCGGCGATGCAGGCGGCGGGCACAAGGTCGGGCGAGAGCTTCACGGCCTGCATGGCACGCTCCAACGCCGCCTCCGGCTCGCCGGCCTCTCGGCGCTGGGCTCCCGCCGTGAGCAGGACGGCGCGCTGGCGGCGCGCCACGCTCTTGTCGAGCAGGCCCAACGAGCCGCGCCGCTCCACGGTCTCGAGGGCTCCAGACCAGTCGCCGTCGGCGCACTGCGCCTCAAGCACGGCTTCGTTGGCCCAGGTCACACTGGGAGCGAGGCGGGCCGCCTCGACCGCGTAGGCGCGGGCCGCAGTCTCGTCCTCGCGGCGGCGCGCCTCGACGAACAGCCCGCGCAGGCCGAGCACGCGCGTCTCCGGATCGTCCGCCATGCGCTGGAACGCGTTCTCGGCCGCCTCCCGGTCGCCCGAGATCTGCGCAGCCTGCGCCTTGAGCAGGAGCGTCAGCGGTTCAGGTCCGAGCAGGCGTTCGGCGTCGCTCGCGTGGCGGCGCGCAGCCAGCGGGTCACCGGAGCCGACCGCCACCATCCCGCGCGAGAGCGCCGTGAACCCCTTCGCCCGGCGCCGCTCGCGCGAGCCGCGGACCAGGATCTCCGGCAGGCCGATGACGCCGCGCACGACCGCCCACAGGAGACCGATCGCGACGGCGGCCACGAGGACCCCGACCAGCCCGATCGCCAGGCTGGTGGCGACCTCGTAGCCGTTCCACACGATGGTCACGGTGCCGGGCCGATCGGCGATCCAGACCGCCCCGAAGGCAGCCAGGGCGAGAAGGGCCAGAAAGGCGAGGGCACGCCACATCGATTGAATACTCCTGTGGGCGCTGCCGGGACGCGCCGCGCGGATGGACAACGAGATTTCGGCCGGGCCGATACTGGGGCGCTCGCCCGGTCTCAGGGCCCGGCAGGAAGGGTCTTGAACGCGTCGGATAGGAGGGCGCGGGCGGCCTGCGCGGCCGCATTGCGGGCTTTGAGCTTCTCACCGAAGGGACCGGCCTCGGCCTTGGCCTCCTGCGGGAGGCCCTCGAACGCCGTAACCGCGTCCTGCAAGGCGCCGCGGTCCAGCGCAGCCTGTACCTTCTCCACCGGATTCTCGCCGGCGGGTCGGCCGCCTGAGGCCGGTGGCGCATCGACCCGGCGCACCTGAACGATCGAATCAGCCATGCTAAGAAGCTTCGCCTTGATGTCACCGTTCTCGGCGACGCTCCGAGCCTCGGAGGCCCGACGCGCCGCGGCAGCCTTCTCGGCCACCGGGCGGAACTCGGCGGCGAGCTGGGCCGTGGTCGGCGCCCCCGCCTCGGCAAACGGCGCCAGCGCGTCGAGACGGGCAGAATCGCCGGTCTCGAGCTTGCGCAGCGTGGTCAGCGGCTCGGCGTAGGGCGCACCGGTTGAGAGCGCGGTCGCGACCCTGTCGGCCGCGACGACCCTGAGGGCGGCCTGCACGGTCGCGGCCTCCGCCCGCTGTCCGACCGCCTTGTCGAGGGCCGCGATCTTGTCAGCCTGCTCGTGCTGCGCGCGCTCAAGCGCACGCGTCGTCTCCTGCGCCTGCGTGCGTCCGGCCTCGGCCGCCTGCTGGCTCGCCTGCGTGGCCTTCTCCACGGCCTCGGTCGCGCTCTTTACCCGCTCATCCAGAGCCTGCTGGAGGGCATCGAGGCGCTGCCCGAGGGTACGGTCAGCCTCCGCATTCGCCGTGGTGCGGCTCTCGACGTCGGCCTGGAGGGCGGCGATGCGCTGATCGAGTTCCTGCGGAGGCGCCGCGGCCTTGTCTTCGAGCGCCTTCAACCGGTCCGGAACGCCGGCGAACTCCGGCGCCGGCTGCACGGCGGCCTGACCGTCCTTGCCGGGCTCCTCCTGAAGGGCCGAGACGCGCTGGTCGAGGCTATCGAGGCGAGCCAAGACGTCTGCCGGCAGCGCCGGCGCGGCTCCGCGATCACCCTCGGCGGACGGACCGCCCTGTTGGCCAGCCTGTGCGAGCGCCTGCTTGGCGGTTGCCTCGGCAGCCTTCACCGCCTCGGGAAGCGACTTCAGGGCCGTTTCAGTGCCAGAGACGCGCTTGTCGAGGGCTGTGAGCGCGTCGCGCGGCGCGAGACCCGCGATGCGTTGCTCCAGCGCCGCAACCCGCCCATCCTCGCGCGGCGGGAGCAGCCCGGCGCGGTCGGCTCCGAAAAGTAGGCCCGCACCGATCACGCCGCCGAGCAGACCGGCAGCCGCCATCGATCCGAAGCCGGCGCCGCCCCGCGCCGCCTCGGCGGCCGGGGCCGCCTTCGGGATCGGGCTCGCGGCGGATGCGGGCTTCGGGCCGTCCTTGGATGCGTCCCTGCCGGGCTCGGTCCTCGCGCCCGTCGGAGCGGCGCCGCCCTTGGCGGCTTCCGCCGGATCGGGAACGCGCTTGGCCTTCAGGTCCAGAATAGGGCCGTCCGTGACGTTTCCGCCGGCCCGGAACGGCTCGGCCTTGGCGGCGCCGGGCTTTGTGTCGGCGGATTTGGGATCGACGGGTTTGGCCTCGCCCGGCTTGCCGACGGGCTCGGGCTTGAGCGTGCCGGATGCCGTCGACGCCGACGAGCCCGCGCCAGGGGTCGCCGCCTTGGTGGGCTCGCTCCGGGCTGCGCCCGCTCCCAGAGGTGAGCCAGCGGGCATGCCGGGACGCGCCGACTCGACCGGCGCGGTCTCGGGCTTCGGCGGCTCGGCCGCCGCCTTGGCGGTGGGGGTGGTCCCGCCCGTCGGCGCCGGTCCGGAGGGCCTTCCGGCCTGTGGCGTGGACGAACCGGAGGGCTTCCCCTCCGCCTTCGGAGCATCCTTCTGGTCGGGCTTGCCCGGCTCGGGCCTGACGTCTGGACGGGGCTGCTGGCCGGCGATGCCGGGCTTGGCCGCTTCGGCACCCGTGCCGCTTGCCTTGTCGCCGCCCTTCTCGCCACCCTTGCCGGGCGCGGTCGGGTTCGGGCGGTTCGCGTCGTTGGATGGTGGCTTCACGGGCCGTCTCTCTCCAGTCTCAGCGGTTCGACCGCCGGGCGGATGCCGCCGCAGCCGGCGCACCCGGCCGCGCTTGGCCGCCGTCCTAACACCGCGGGCTCGGCGCGCGCGAGCCCTTCCACGACACGCGCGTTACGGCGTCAGTCCAGACCCGCCAGGAGATCGTCCTCGCGGGGCCGCCTCGGCACGAAATGGATCGGAATGCCCGCCGCTGCCAGGGGGACGGCCACGTCTTCCGACAGGCAGTAATGTCGAATTGATCCGAAAGGTTCGGCCAGACCCGCATCCCCGGCGAGGACAAGCGCCGTCGCGGCGCTGCGGCGGGAGTAATGGAGAGCTGCGTCGAGGGGCGATTCGGTACCGCCGAGCGCGGCCGCGACCGGGGGCGGCAGCACGGCGACCGGCTCGGCGGCGTAGACGATCTCGACCTGCACGTCGTAGCCCGCGCGCACGAGCGTTGCGGCCGGCTCCGCCTTGCGCTCCGCCCCGGCGAGGTGAAGCAGGCGCGCGCCGGGCGGCAGCGCCTCGGCGACTAGCCGGGCGAGCGCGGCGGCGTCTCCCGCTCCCGCGCGCACCGGTCCGAGGCCGGCGCGCGTCGCGGCCTCTGCCGTGCGCGCGCCCACCGCGAAGACCGCCGTGCCGGCGAGCCGCGCGACTGCGGCCGCGTCCAGGGCGTCGAGGCCGTTCCCGCTCGTGAGAAGGAGGCCGGCGAAGGGCCCCTCCGGGAGGCGGGTGCCGGTGGGACGGCTGACCAGGACGGGCGCGACGAGCGGCCGGTGCCCGCGATCGCGCAGCCGGGCCGCCGTGCGCGCGGCGCCGGGCTCCGGTCGGGCGACCCAGATCCGCATCGCGTCAGGTTTCGAGGGTGAGGCGCACCGCGTGGCGTGCCTCCATGCCCGGTGGCAGCAGGCGCTGCGAATCGCGCTCCGCGAGGTCGCCCGAGAAGTCGGCCCAGTCGGCGTGACCCGTCCAGCACTCGAGCGACAGGAACGGCGCGGTGGGCTTGGTCCAGACGGCGAGATGGGGAAAATCCTCGACCTCCATGCGAATCGCCCGGCCGTCCGGACCGGCGAAGCGCATCGCGCGGCTCGCGGCGTTTCGGAATACCAGCGCCTCCGTGAAGATCGCCGGGTCCAGGGGCAAGGTATCGCCCTGCAGCGGGACCGGCCGCTCGTTGCGCAACAGCAGTCCGCCAGCGCCGACCTCCGGGACGGTGGCGCGCTCCGCCCTCTCGAAAACCACGGCGTAGTCGCCGGTCGAGCGGGCGCCGCCCGCGAAGGGCCAGGGGAAGGCGGGGTGGAAGCCCAGCGCGTAGGGCAGGGGCTCGGCACCCGGGTTGGCCACAGTGACGGCGAAGTCGAGGCACGCTGCGCGGACCCGGGTCTCGACGTCGAGGCGAAAGGCGAAGGGGTAGTGTCGCCGCGTCTCAGGCCCGTCGGCGAGCCGCAAGGTGACGGCGTCGTCCGCGCGTGCCACGACGGTGAACGGCAGGTCGCGCGCGAACCCGTGCTGCGCCATTGGGTAGGGCTGCCCGTCGACGCGGACCGCGCCGTTTGCGGAGGCGCCGACGACGGGGAAGAGCCAGGGGGCGTGCCGGTTCCAATGCTCCGGGTCGCCGGTCCAGAGATATTCTCGGTCGCCGACCTTCCAGGAGACCGGCTCGGCGCCGTCGAGCGCAATGCGAGCCGCGGTGCCGCCGGGGCCTCTCAGGTCGATCGTCTCGCGCATCGCCGATCCTCTCTGTGTACGTCCGGCTCAGTATAGGTCCGCACGGCGCGGCTTCATCACCCGGCCCCGCGAACGCCGTCTCACGCCGCCGGGGCGATCCCGGGCAGAACGGCGCCGGGCGGGCCCGCGGCGACGACGCGGCCCGCCTCGAGCACGTAAACCGTGTCGACCCGCTCCAGCGTCGTGAGGCGGTGAGCGATCATGACGAGCGTGCGCGTGCCGGCCAGCTCCCGCAGGGAGCGCATCACCGCGGCCTCCGTCTCGCCGTCGAGAGCCGAGGTCGCCTCGTCGAATACGAGTACGTCCGGCTCGTGGTACAGCGCCCGGGCGATGCCGATGCGCTGGCGCTGCCCGCCGCTGAGGCGCGCGCCACGTTCGCCGACCCGGGTGGCGTAGCCCTCGGGCAGGGCGGCTACGAAGCCTTCGAGCCCCGCGATCCGCGCGGCGCGCTCCACCCGGGTGGGATCCGGCTCGTCGAGGCCGAGCGCGATGTTCTCGGCGATCGTGCCGTCCACTAGGAACACGTCCTGCGGCACGTAGCCAACGCGATTCTGCCAAGCTCTCAGGGTGTCGGGCGAGAGGCCGACGCCGTCCACCGCGATCCGGCCGGCGCTGGGGGCCAGGATGCCGAGCAGCAGGCCGACCAGCGTGGACTTGCCCGACCCCGTGCGGCCGACGATGCCGACCGCCGTCCCTGCCGGAACAACCAGGTCGATGCCGGAGAGGGTCGGGCGACCGGGTTCGTAGTCGAAGCGGACGGCCTCGAAGCGCAGGGACTCGCGAAAGGGCAGGCGCCGCGAATCGCGCGGGGCTCGGACCGGCTCGTCGCCGAGCTCGTCCACGATCAGCCGCGCGGCCGGCAGGGTGAAGCGCAGCAGCGCCAACGCGTTGAAGATGTTCTGGAAAGCCGGCAGCATGCGGTAGCCCGCGAAGGCGAACAGGCCGAGCAGCGGCAGGATGCCCGCGGTATCAAGACCCTGCGCCAGGGCGAACAGCACCACCACGATCACGCCGCCGAAGGCCAGCGCCTCGATGACGAAGCGCGGCAATTGCCCGGTCACGTGGCTTGCGGCGCTGTCTCGTGCGAAGGCCCGGGCCGGCCCGTCGAACCGCGCCGCGAAGCCCTCGGCACGGCCGTAGAGCTTGAGTTCCGTCAGCGCGCCCAGCGTCTCCTGGACGACGCGGAAGCGCGTCTCGTTGTCGGCCACCGATCGCGCCCCGATCCGGGCGAGGCGGGCGCGTACGAAGAGGTAGATCCCGACATAAAGCCCTCCGAAGCCGCCGCCGAGCACGAGCGCGAGGCCGGGCGCGTAGAGGAGCAGGAAGCCGATGACGGCCAGCGCCGAAGTGGCGCGCGAAGCGATCACGGTGAGCGGCGTCAGCACGCCGATCACCACCCGGTCGGTCTCGCTTAGCACGTTCTTGGCGAGTTCGGCGCTGTTGGCCTGCGCGAAGAACAGGCGCTCCCGGTCGAGGTAGCGAAACAGCAGGCGCCGGGCGAGGCCGTAGCCCGTCAGATGGGTGAACAGCAGCTGCGCGTAGGTCAGAGCCGCATTGGCCGCCGCTGTGGTGAGGATGGCGAGGAGCGCCGCTAGGCCGGTGGCGATGAGGAAGGCGCGCGGGCCGGCTAGCCCGAGTCCATCGCGCAGGGCCGCGAGATAGGGAAGTCTGTCGGCGGCAGCCGGATCCCCGACCAGCGTCAGGAACGGGATCACGGAGGCGACCCCGATCACCTCTAGGAGCGCCGTAGCGGCGAGTCCCAGCGCGATCAGCGCGAGGCGCCGCCGCTCCTCGGGCTGGAGCGCGCGCAGGAGGTCTCTCAGCGTGCGTATGGACGGGTGTGGCGATGGGGCGGGCATCCGGCCAGCGCTTAAAGAGCGCCGCCGGGCCTGTCCACGCGCGGGGGCCTCAGCCGACCTGCTTCAGTGAATCGAGGTCCACCGTGCCGTTCTGGCTCGCGAAGCTCACCGTGCCGCCGCTCTGCTGCTGCACGCCGCTGATACGGTGGTCGCCACTGTCGTAGGTCTTGGTCTTGCCCTCGCGCTCAACCAGGAGGCGGTGCTTCTCGGGAAAGAACGCGTAGCGCAGCCCGTTCTGCCCCCCGCTGCTTGCCGGGCTGCCGAGATCCTCCGGCCACCAGGGCTCGGCGCCCTTCATCGGCTTCATCGGTTCCATGGGCTTCATCGGTTCCATGGGCCTCATCGGTTCCATCGTCTGTCCTCCGGTGGTGATCCGGGGAGACGCGGGCGCGGCGGTTTGGTTGCACATGGGACATCGGCACGGCGCGGAAGCGATCCGCCGTTCCGCAAGCCGAAATGCTGGTTTGGAAGGCGTGTGGCGCGGGCGACGGGGCTCGAACCCGCGACCTCCGGCGTGACAGGCCGGCACTCTAACCAACTGAGCTACGCCCGCGCGGCGCAGCGAGAACGACCATTGACCGGCCGTTCCGGACAACATTCAGCCAAGCTGAAAGGGAAACGTGGCGCGGGCGACGGGGCTCGAACCCGCGACCTCCGGCGTGACAGGCCGGCACTCTAACCAACTGAGCTACGCCCGCGTGGCGTCGTCGCCTTCGTCTCGGCGACGGCCGGGGTTTATGAGGGGGGCGGTGCCCTGTCAAGCAGCCGTGGGCGACTTTCTGACGGCCCCTCCGGCCGCCGCCGCGCCGCCCGCGCCTGCGCGGATCTGCCTACCTTCCGCGGGCCTATTACATCCCCACCTCTGTGTGGCGCGGGGCCGTTGTGCGACGCGCAATGCCCTTGTCTCGCCTGTTCCCCTCGACTAAGCCTCCGGCCACGCGCACTCTGGGATTGGAGCAATTCCATTGGCCGGCCGGTTCGGCCTCGCCGGGCCGCACGGGCCTGGATGGATTGATCGATCCGGACTCGGGCGCCGCGGTCCCAATCGTGCACGGGGTGTCGCATGACCGGTCTTCTGGCGGACTACCTTCCGCTCATCGTCTTCATCGGCGTCTCGCTGTTCATCGCCGCGGCGCTGCTGGTGGCCCCGTTCCTGGTCGCCTACAGCAGCCCGGATCCGGAGAAGCTCTCGGCCTACGAGTGCGGCTTCAACGCCTTCGACGACGCGCGCATGAAATTCGATGTGCGCTTCTATCTCGTCGCCATCCTGTTCATCATCTTCGACCTGGAAGTGGCCTTCCTGTTCCCGTGGGCGATCACCTTCGGGGAGCTAGGCTGGCTCGGCTTCTGGTCGATGATGGTCTTCCTCGGGGTTCTGACGGTCGGGTTCATCTACGAGTGGCGCAAGGGCGCCCTCGAGTGGGACTGAACCCGAGCCGGACCCCGCAGACGCCACGCTCCTGAGGCAATCATGGCCCTCACGCACGACCTCTCCCGCGCGCCCACCGTCGCCCCGGCGGCGAAGGGAATCATTGACCCGAACACGGGTCGGCCGATCGGCGCGGATGATCCGACCTTCCTGTCGATCAGCGACGAGCTGGCCGACCGCGGCTTCCTGCTGACCTCGGCCGACGAGCTCATCACCTGGGCTCGCACCGGCTCGCTGATGTGGATGACCTTCGGCCTTGCCTGCTGCGCGGTCGAGATGATGCAGATGTCGATGCCGCGCTACGATTGCGAGCGCTTCGGCTTCGCGCCGCGCGGTAGCCCGCGCCAGTCCGACGTGATGATCGTGGCCGGCACGCTGACCAACAAGATGGCTCCCGCGCTGCGCAAGGTCTACGACCAGATGCCGGAGCCGCGCTACGTCATCTCGATGGGCTCTTGCGCCAACGGCGGCGGCTACTACCACTACTCCTACTCGGTGGTGCGCGGCTGCGACCGGGTGGTTCCGGTGGACATCTATGTGCCGGGCTGCCCGCCGACCGCCGAGGCGCTGCTCTACGGCGTGCTTCTGCTCCAGAAAAAGATTCGCCGCACCGGCACGATCGAGCGCTAGGGGCGGACATGACGAACGGCATCTCCATCCTCGCCCACACCCAGCCCGAGCAGGGAGACGGCGCGCTCGCCGCGCTCTCCGAGCGGATCGGCGGGGCGCTCGGGCCGGCGATCGTCGAGCGCGGCATCGCCTTCGGCGAGCTGACCCTCGTGGTTCAGGCCTCCGACATCGTCTACGCGCTGACCTACCTGCGCGATGATCCCGCTTGCGGCTTCCGCTGCTTCATCGACATCTGCGGTGTGGACTATCCGGGCCGCGAGCGGCGCTTCGACGTCGTCTACCATCTGCTCTCGCTCCGCCATAACACCCGCATCCGGGTGAAGGTACAGACCGACGAGACCACGCCCGTCCCCTCGGTGATCGACATCTTCCCGGCGGCGAACTGGTTCGAGCGCGAGGCCTACGACCTCTACGGCATCCTGTTCTCGGGCCATCCCGACCTACGGCGGCTGCTGACTGATTACGGCTTCGAGGGACACCCGCTGCGCAAGGACTTCCCGCTCACCGGCTTCGTCGAGGTCCGCTACGACCAGGACGAGGCGCGCGTGGTCTACGAGCCCGTGAAGCTCACGCAGGAGTTCCGCAACTTCGACTTCCTCTCGCCCTGGGAAGGCACGGACTACGTGCTGCCGGGCGACGAGAAGAAGACGGCCTGAGCGCGGAGACGGCCATGACCGAGCACAACATCCGCAACTTCGCGATCAACTTCGGCCCGCAGCACCCGGCGGCTCACGGCGTGCTGCGCCTCGTGCTGGAGCTCGACGGCGAGGTGGTCGAGCGAGTTGATCCGCATATCGGCCTCCTGCACCGCGGCACCGAGAAGCTGATCGAGCACAAGACCTACCTGCAGGCGACGCCCTATTTCGACCGGCTCGACTACGTGTCGCCGATGAACCAGGAGCACGCCTTCTGCCTGGCGATCGAGAAGCTCGCCGGCATCGAGGTGCCGCGGCGCGCCCAGCTGATCCGCACGCTCTACTGCGAGATCGGGCGCCTGCTCTCGCACCTCCTCAACGTCACCACGCAGGCGATGGACGTCGGCGCGCTCACGCCGCCCCTCTGGGGCTTCGAGGAGCGCGAGAAGCTGATGATCTTCTACGAGCGCGCTTCCGGAGCCCGGATGCACGCAAACTACTTCCGCCCCGGCGGCGTGCACCAGGACCTGCCGCCCGCGCTGATCGACGACATCGACGCCTTCTGCGACCCCTTCCTGCAGGTGGTGGACGACCTCGACGCGCTCGTCATGGGCTCGCGCATCTTCAAGCAGCGCAACGTCGATATCGGCATCGTCTCGGTCGAGGAGGCGATGGCCTGGGGCTTCTCGGGCGTGATGGTGCGCGGCTCCGGCATCCCGTGGGACCTGCGCAAGTCGCAGCCCTACGAGGCTTACGAGGAGATGGATTTCGACATCCCCGTGGGGAAGAACGGCGACACCTACGATCGCCAGGTGATCCGCATGGAGGAGATGCGGGAATCCGTGAAGATCATGAAGCAGTGCTGCGCCAAGCTGCGCGAGCCCGCCGGCCAGGGCCCGATCGCCTCGGTGGACGGCAAGTTCGCGCCGCCGCCGCGCCGGGAGATGAAGCGCTCGATGGAGGCGCTCATCCACCACTTCAAGCTCTACACGGAAGGGTTCCACGTGCCGGCCGGCGAGGTCTACGCCGCGGTCGAGGCGCCCAAGGGCGAGTTCGGCGTCTATCTGGTCTCGGACGGCACCAACAAGCCGTACCGCTGCAAGATCCGCGCTCCGGGCTTCGCCCATCTCCAGGCAATGGACTGGATGTGCCGCGGGCACCTTCTTGCCGACGTGTCCTGCGTGCTCGGCACGCTCGACATCGTCTTCGGCGAGGTGGACCGCTGAGCGGCTGAAGGGTTTCAAGACGATGGCCAACCGCAGACTAGCCCCCGCCGCCGAGCAGCCCGAGAGCTTCGCGTTCACGCCGGAGAACGCTGCGTGGGCGAAGGGGCAGATCGCCAAGTACCCGGAAGGTCGTCAGGCCTCGGCCGTGATCCCGCTCCTGTGGCGCGCCCAGGAGCAGAACGGCGGTTGGCTGCCGCAGAAGGCCATCGAGGCGGTCGCGGCGGAGCTCGGCATGCCGGCGATCCGCGTGCTTGAGGTCGCGACCTTCTACACGATGTTCGCGCTGGAGCCGGTCGGCCGCTACTGGATCCAAGTCTGCGGGACGGTGCCGTGCGATTCCTGCGGCGCGCGCGAGCTGAAGGACATGCTGCACCAGCGGCTCGGCCCCTCGGGCCACGTCGATCCGACCGGCACCTTCTCGTGGCTCGAGGTCGAGTGCCTGGGCGCGTGCTGCAACGCGCCGATGGTGCAGATCAACCAGGACTACTACGAAGACCTGACGCCCGAGCTTCTCGGCAAGCTGATGGACGACCTCGCGGCCGGCCGCCCGGTCAAGGTCGGCTCGCAGATCGACCGCAACGCCTCGGAGCCGCTGGGCGGCCCGAACACGCTCACCGACCCGACCCTCTACGACGGCTCGCGCGTCGGCGCGTGGCGCAAGCGCTTCGAGGAGTCGCGCAAGGCCGAGGGCGCCCAGGCCGGCAAGTCCGAGGCCGCGTCGAGCGAGCAGCAGGCGGCGACGAATCCGAAGCCGGCACGCCCCGATGCCGGCCGAGCGGTCGAGACCACGTCGAGCGATGCCCCGGCCCAGCGCGCGGCCGCCGGCGAGGCGCCGGTGAAGAGCGGCGACAGGGCCGAGGCTGCCGAGCAGGAGCACTCCACCGCCGGCAAATCCGAGGCACCCGGGTCCCAGCCGAAGGCCATCAAGGATCTGGAGCCCGCGGGCGCCGAGGCCGGCTCCCAGTCGTCGCTGCCGCGCGACGTGCCGCCGCCCCAGCCCGCCGCCTCCGGTGAGGAGGAGCCCTCCGAGCCCGCACCCAACGTGGAATCGCCGAAGCTGCCGAAGGGCCGCGGCAAACCCAAGCCCCCCGCCAAGCCTGAGAGGACCTGACATGCTCTCCGATCAGGACCGCATCTTCACCAATCTCTACGGCCTGCACTCCCCGGACCTCGACGCCGCGAAGAAGCGCGGCGCGTGGGACGGCACCAAGTTCCTGCTGGAGATGGGCCGCGACTGGATCATCGAGGAGATGAAGGCTTCTGGCCTGCGCGGTCGCGGAGGCGCCGGCTTCCCGACGGGCCTCAAGTGGTCGTTCATGCCGAAGAAGTCGGACGGGCGCCCGCACTACCTCGTGGTCAACGCCGACGAGTCGGAGCCCGGCACCTGCAAGGACCGGGAGATCATGCGGCACGACCCGCACCTCCTGATCGAGGGCTGCATGCTCGCCTCCTTCGCGATGGGGGCGCACGCCTGCTACGTCTACATCCGCGGCGAGTACGTCGCCGAGAAGCACGCCCTCCAGAAGGCCGTCGACGAGGCCTACGAGGCGCGGCTGGTCGGCCAGGACAACGTGCACGGCTACCCCTTCGACATCTACGTCCACCACGGCGCGGGCGCCTATATCTGCGGCGAGGAGACGGCCCTCATCGAGAGCCTCGAGGGCAAGAAGGGCATGCCGCGCCTGAAGCCGCCGTTCCCGGCCAATATGGGCCTCTACGGCTGCCCCACGACGGTGAACAACGTCGAGTCGATCGCGGTCGCCGGCACCATCCTGCGCCGCGGCGGCGCGTGGTTCGCCGGGCTTGGCGGCAAGAACAACACCGGCTCGAAGCTGTTCTGCGTCTCCGGCCATGTGAACAAGCCCTGCAACGTCGAGGAGGAGCTCGGGATCACGTTCCGGGAGCTCGTCGACAAGTATTGCGGCGGCATGCGCGGCGGCTGGGACAACCTGCTCTGCTCGATTCCCGGCGGCTCCTCGGTGCCGCTGGTGCCGGCCGAGCAGATCATCGACGCCAAGATGGACTTCGACACCTTGCGCGGCCTCGGTTCAGGCCTCGGCACCGCGGCGGTCATCGTCCTCGACAAGTCGACCGACATCGTCGAGGCGATCACCCGGATCTCGTACTTCTACAAGCACGAGTCCTGCGGCCAGTGCACGCCCTGCCGCGAGGGCACCGGCTGGATGTGGCGGGTCCTCACCCGCATGTCGAAGGGCCGCGCGCAGAAGCGCGAGATCGACATGCTGTTCGAGGTCACGAAGCAGATCGAGGGCCACACGATCTGCGCGCTGGGCGACGCCGCCGCATGGCCGGTCCAGGGCCTGATCAAGCACTTCCGCCCCGAGATCGAGAAGCGGATCGACCGCTACACCGCCAACCCGCACACGGACCCCGTGCCGATGGCCGCGGAGTGATCCGCCCCGCGCCCGCGCAGTCCGAGCCCGAGAAAGACAGATGACGAAAATTCTCGTCGACGGCATCGAGGTTGACGTCCCGGCCGAGTACACGCTGCTCCAGGCCTGCGAGGTCGCGGGCGCGGAGATCCCGCGCTTCTGCTTCCACGAGCGGCTGTCGATCGCCGGCAATTGCCGCATGTGCCTGGTCGAGTTGAAGGGCGCGCCCAAGCCCGTGGCCTCCTGCGCCTACGCGGTGAAGGATTGCCGCCCGGGCCCGAACGGCGAGCCGCCGGAGGTGCTGACGCGCTCGGGCGGGACGAAGAAGGCCCGCGAGGGGGTGATGGAGTTCCTCCTCATCAACCACCCGCTCGATTGCCCGATCTGCGATCAGGGCGGCCACTGCGACCTGCAGGACCAGGCGATGGCCTACGGCGTCGACTCGACGCGCTACAGCGAGAACAAGCGCGCGGTCGAGGAGAAGTATATCGGTCCGCTCGTGCGGACCGCGATGAACCGCTGCATCCATTGCACCCGCTGCGTGCGCTTCCTGGCGGAGGTCGCGGGCGTGCCGGATCTCGGCGCGATCGGCCGCGGCGAGGACATGGAGATCACCAGCTACCTCGAACAGGCGATGAACTCGGAGCTGCAGGGCAACGTCGCCGACCTCTGCCCGGTCGGCGCGCTCGTGCACAAGCCGCAGAGCTACAACGTCCGCCCCTGGGAGCTCTCGAAGACCGAGTCGGTCGACGTGATGGACGCGGTGGGCTCGGCGATCCGCGTCGACGCCCGCGGCCGCGAGGTCATGCAGATCGAGCCGCGCGTCAACGAGGAGATCAACGAGGAGTGGATCTCCGACAAGACTCGCCACGCCGTGGACGGGCTGCGCCTCCAGCGCCTTGACCGCCCCTTCCTGCGCGAGAACGGGCGGCTCCGCCCCGCCTCCTGGGGCGAGGCGTTCCAGGCGATCGCCGCCAAGCTCAAGGGCGCCGACCCGAAGCGCGTCGGCGCCGTGGTGGGTGACCTCGCCGCCGTCGAGGAGGTTTTCGCGCTCAAGCAGCTGATGGGCTCGCTCGGCGTCACCAATATCGATTGCCGTCAGGCCGGCACCGGCCTCGACCCGGCCTGGGGCCGGGCTGCCTACACCTTCAACCCGACCATTCCTGGCATCGAGCAGGCCGACGCGATCCTGCTGGTCGGCACCAACCCGCGCATCGAGGCCTCGATGCTGAACGTGCGCATCCGCAAGCGCTGGCGCATGGCCCCGCTCGCGGTGGGCATGATCGGCGAGCCTGCCGACCTGACCTACCCCCACGTCCAGATCGGCGCGGGTCCCGATTCGCTCGCCGCCCTGACGCGGGGCGAGCACAGCTTCCTGGAGGCCCTGAAGGCCGCCAACCATCCGCTGATCATCGTCGGCGAGTCTGCGGCGAACCAGCCGGGCGTGCTCGCCGCCGCGGCACAGCTCGCGCGCGACGTCGGCGCGGTGACGTCCGACTGGAACGGCTTCGGCGTGCTGCACAACGCGGCGGCCCGCGTCGGCGCGCTCGATCTCGGCTTCGTGCCGGGGGAGGGCGGTCTCGACTTCGCCGGCATCGTCGGCGGCGGCGTGGACGTGCTGTTCAACCTCGGCGCCGACGAGTGCGAGGTGGCGCCTGGCGCCTTCGTGATCTACCAGGGCACCCACGGCGACCGCGGCGCCACCCGCGCCGACGTGATCCTGCCGGGCGCCGCCTACACCGAGAAGAACGCGACCTACGTGAACACGGAGGGCCGCGTGCAGCAGGCCAACCGCGCCGGCTTCCCGCCGGGCGACGCCCGCGAGGACTGGGCGATCCTGCGCGCCCTCTCGGACGTGCTGGGCAAGAAGCTGCCCTACGATTCGCTCACTGCGCTGCGCCGCGCGCTCTACGCCGAGCACCCGCACCTTGCGGCCGTCGGCAGCGTCGCCGGGAGCGACCTCGCTGCCGCGCTCGAGCGCCTCGCGACCTTAAGCGGGGAAGGCGCCCGCGGCGCCTTCCAGTCGCCGGTCCGCGACTTCTACTTCACCAACCCGATCGCCCGCGCCTCGCGGGTACTCGCCGAGTGTTCGAGTCTCGCCCGCGGGCGCGCGCTCGAGGCGGCCGAGTAGGAGCACCGCCGATGACAACCCTCGAGATCGTCGGGACGGTGCTCCTGATCGCGCTGAAGAGCCTCGTACTCCTCTCCGCGCTCCTTGTCTTCATCGCCTACGCGCTGCTCGCCGACCGCAAGATCTGGGCGGCCGTGCAGCTGCGCCGCGGCCCGAACGTGGTCGGGCCCTGGGGCCTGTTCCAGTCGTTCGCCGACCTGATCAAGTTCGTGATCAAGGAGCCGGTGATCCCGGCGGGCGCCAACAAGGGCATCTACCTGCTGGCGCCGCTCGTCTTCGCCACGCTGGCGCTCGCCTCCTGGGCGGTGATCCCGCTCGCGGAAGGGTGGGCGATCGCCGATATCAACGTCGGCATCACCTACATCTTCGCGATCTCCAGCTTGGGCGTCTACGGCGTCATCATGGGCGGCTGGGCCTCGAACTCGAAATACGCCTTCCTGGGCGCGCTGCGCTCGGCCGCGCAGATGATCTCCTACGAGGTCTCGCTCGGCTTCGTGATCATCTGCGTCCTGCTCTGCGCCGGCTCGCTCAACCTCTCGCGCATCGTGATGGCGCAGGACACCAGCCTCGGCCTGTTCGGGTGGTACTGGCTCTGGCTGTTCCCGATGTTCGTGGTGTTCTTCATCTCTGCGCTCGCCGAGACGAACCGCCCGCCCTTCGACTTGCCGGAGGCCGAGTCGGAGCTGGTGGCCGGCTACATGGTCGAGTACTCCTCGACGCCGTACCTGCTCTTCATGCTGGGCGAGTACGTGGCCATCATGACCATGTGTGCGCTCGGGACCGTGCTGTTCCTCGGCGGCTGGCTCTCGCCGATCCCGTTCGCGCCCTTCACCTGGGTACCGGGCCTGATCTGGTTCGCCCTTAAAGCGAGCTTCCTGTTCTTCATGATCGCCATGGTGAAGGCCATGGTGCCGCGCTACCGCTACGACCAGCTCATGCGCCTCGGCTGGAAGGTGTTCCTGCCCCTCTCGCTGATCTCGGTCGTCGTCGTCGCCTTCGTCCTCAAGCTCACCGGCCTCGCGCCGGGAGCGTGACAGCAACATCGGAGATTCGGGCATGAAGCTCGATCAGGTCGCCAGGAGCCTTCTCCTGAAGGAGTTCGTGTCGGGGTTCGTCCTCGCCATGAAGTACTTCTTCAAGCCGAAGGCGACGATCAACTACCCCTTCGAGATGGGCCACCGCGGCCCGCGCTTCCGGGGCGAGCACGCGCTGCGCCGCTACCCGAACGGCGAGGAGCGCTGCATCGCCTGCAAGCTCTGCGAGGCGATCTGCCCGGCCCAGGCCATCACCATCGAGGCGGGCCCGCGCCGCAATGACGGCACGCGGCGCACCACGCGCTACGACATCGACATGGTGAAGTGCATCTACTGCGGCATGTGCCAGGAGGCCTGCCCCGTGGACGCCATCGTCGAGGGTCCGAACTTCGAGTTCTCGGTCGAGACCCGCGAGGAGCTGCTCTACGACAAGCAGAAGCTCCTGCTGAACGGCGATCGCTGGGAGCGCGAGATCGCCCGCAACATCGCGATGGACGCCCCCTACCGCTGACAGGGACAAGCTTCCTCGGCGCCTTGTGTGGCGGGGACCCCGGTTCTATAGGACGGCCAGCCCGCGCTGGCCGTGTCCACCCACGAGGCAGAAGGGGCCGCCCCGCGCGGCCGATCCTGACAAGCGCATGACCGCAGCAGCCGCCTTCTTCTACCTGTTCGCGGGGGTCGCCATCGCCTCCGGGTTCATGGTGATCGCCTCCCGAAACCCCGTGGCGTCGGTTCTGTTCCTGATCCTCGCCTTCGTGAATGCCGCAGGACTCTTCGTCCTGATGGGCGCCGAGTTCCTGGCCATGATCCTGGTGGTCGTCTATGTCGGCGCCGTCGCGGTGCTGTTCCTCTTCGTCGTGATGATGCTCGACGTGGATTTCGCCGAGCTACGCCAGGGCTTCCAGCAATACCTGCCGGTCGGCGCGCTGATCGGGGTGATCTTCCTGATCGAGATCCTGCTGGTTGTAGGCTCCTGGACCATCGATCCGGGCCTCGTTCAGACGCCGCTGGGCAACCCGGCCGCTGCCGAGAACCTGACGAACACGGCCGCGCTCGGCCGGGTGCTCTACACGGAGTACGTCTACTTCTTCCAGCTCGCCGGGCTGATCCTGCTCGTCGCTATGATCGGCGCCATCGTGCTGACCCTGCGCGACCGCCCCGGCGTGAAGCGTCAGAACATCGCCGTGCAGAACGCCCGCACGCAAGGCATGGCCGTGGAGAACCGCAAGGTGCCCTCGCGCCAGGGCGTCGAGGTCTGAGGAGCGAGGACAGCACCATGATCGGCCTGAGCCACTACCTCACCGTCGCGGCGATCCTGTTCACGCTTGGCGTGCTCGGCATCTTCATCAACCGCAAGAATATCATCGTAATCCTGATGTCGGTCGAGCTGATCCTGCTCGCGGTGAATATCAACCTCGTGGCGTTCTCGACCCACCTCAACGACATCACCGGCCAGGTCTTCGCGCTCTTCGTGCTGACCGTGGCCGCCGCCGAGGCCGCCATCGGCCTCGCCATCCTGGTGGTGTTCTTCCGCAACCGCGGCTCCATCGCGGTCGAGGACGTGAGCATGATGAAGGGCTAGAGGCGCCCAGAGCCGACTCGCCCTGACCTGAAACCCGAGGGTTCGCGGCATGCCTCCGCGCGCCCCGAGGCCGGACTGCTAAGAGAACGATGTATCACGCGATCGTCTTCTTCCCGCTCATCGGCGCGCTCGTCGCCGGGCTGTTCGGCCGCCTCATCGGCGCGCGGGCGAGCGAGTACGTCACCACCGCCTGCCTCGCCTTCGCGGCGCTCCTGTCCTGGGGCGTGTTCATCGAGGGCGGCGAGGCCGTCCGCGTGCAGGTCGCGACGTGGTTCACGGCCGGCGACCTCACGGTCGACTGGGCCTTCCGGATCGACACGCTGACCCGGGTGATGCTCGTCGTCGTGACCTCGGTGTCGACGCTCGTGCACCTCTACTCCATCGGCTACATGCACGAGGACCCGCACCGGCCGCGGTTCTTCGCCTACCTGTCACTCTTCACCTTCGCCATGCTGATGCTGGTGACGGCCGACAACCTCGTGCAGATGTTCTTCGGCTGGGAGGGCGTCGGCCTCGCCTCCTACCTGCTGATCGGCTTCTGGTACGAGAAGCCCTCGGCCAACGCCGCCGCGATGAAGGCCTTCATCGTCAACCGCGTCGGCGATTTCGGCTTCTCGCTCGGCATCTTCCTCGTCTTCGTCCTGTTCGGCGCCGTCGGCTTCGACGGCATCTTCCCGCGGGTGGGCGAGTTCAAGGACGCGACCTTCCACTTCCTCGGCTACGACTGGCACGCGCTCACGCTGGCCTGTCTGCTCCTGTTCATGGGCGCGATGGGCAAGTCGGCGCAGTTCCTGCTGCACACCTGGCTGCCGGACGCGATGGAGGGCCCGACCCCGGTCTCGGCGCTCATCCACGCGGCCACCATGGTCACCGCCGGCGTCTTCATGGTCGCGAGGCTGTCGCCGCTCTTCGAACTCGCCCCCAACGCGCTCATCGTCGTCACGGTGATCGGCGGCATCACGGCCTTCTTCGCCGCCACCGTCGGCCTCGTGCAGAACGACATCAAGCGCGTGATCGCCTACTCGACCTGTTCGCAGCTCGGCTACATGTTCGTGGCGCTCGGCGTCGGCGCATACGCGGCGGGCGTGTTCCACCTCTTCACGCACGCCTTCTTCAAGGCGCTGCTGTTCCTTGGGGCCGGCTCGGTGATCCACGCGATGCACCACGAGCAGGACATGCGGAACATGGGGAGCTTACGCCCCTACATTCCCTTCACCACCGCCATGATGGCGATCGGAACGCTCGCGCTGATCGGCTTCCCGTTCACGGCCGGCTACTACTCGAAGGACGCCATCATCGAGGCGGCCTACATGTCGACGCGGCCCGGGCACACGCTGGCATTCTTCGCCACCGTGATCGCGGCCTTCTTCACCTCGTTCTACTCCTGGCGCCTGTTCTTCATGACCTTCGAGGGCCCGGCCCGCTGGGTGCATCACGGCGCGCACGGCCATGATCACCACGCCCCGGCCGTCGCCCATTCGGCGACCGCGCACGAGGCGGACGGCGCGCCCGGCCACCACGAGGGCGTCGCCCACGACGACAAGGGCCACGACATCGAGCCGGCCTCGCACTCGGCCGTGGAGCACCACGACCACGCGCCCCACACGCCCCACGAGAGCCCGCTCGTGATGACGATCCCGCTCGCGGTGCTCGCCTTCGGCGCGCTGTTCGCCGGCCTGATCTTCAAGAACAGGTTCATCGGCGAGGGCATGGACGCCTTCTGGGGCCACGCCCTGGCGCACGGGCCCGACAACCACATCATGCACGACATCCACAACGTGCCGGGCCTCGTCGCCGCGCTGCCCTTCGTGATGATGCTCGCCGGCTTCGTCGTGGCCTTCTGGATGTACATCCGCCGGCCCGAGCTTCCTCATAGGCTCGCCGAGCAGCAGCCCTCGCTGTACCGCTTCCTGCTCAACAAGTGGTATTTCGACGAGCTCTACGATCGGATCTTCGTGCGTCCCGCCAAGGGCTTCGGCATCTTCCTCTGGAAGCAGGTCGACGGCCGCGCCATCGACGGCGCCGGGCCTGACGGCATCGCCGCCCGGGTGATCGACGTGACCCGCGGCGTCGTCCGCTTCCAGACCGGCTACGTCTACCACTACGCCTTCGTCATGCTGATCGGCGTCGCCGGCCTGATCAGCTGGTACATGATGACCGGTCTCCCCAGGGGTGCGCACTGATGTTCGGCCTCGGCATCCTCTCCGGCCTGCTGATCGTCCCGCTCTGCGGCGCCGCCTTCATCCTCACGCTGAACGGCGACGAGGCCAGCGTGAAGCGCAACGCCCGCTGGGCCGCGCTCGCCACGACCATCATCACCTTCCTGCTCTCGCTGGTGGCCTGGGGCCGCTACGACGCCGCCTCGCCGAGCTTCCAGCTCGTCGAGAACCACGCGTGGCTCGCCGAGAACATCCGCTTCAAGCTCGGCCTCGACGGTTTCTCGATGCCGCTGATGCTGCTCACGACCTTCCTAATGCCCTTCTGCATCGGCGCGTCGTGGCACTCCATCGAGCACCGCGTGAAGGAGTACTTCGTCGCCTTCCTCGTCCTCGAGACGACGATGATCGGCGTGTTCTGCGCCCTCGACTTGGTGCTATTCTACCTGTTCTTCGAGGCAGGCCTGATCCCGATGTTCCTCATCATCGGCATCTGGGGCGGCAAGCGGCGCATCTACGCGAGCTTCAAGTTCTTCCTCTACACCCTGCTTGGCTCGGTGCTGATGCTCCTCGCCATCATGGCGATGTACTGGCACGCCGGCACGACCGACATCCCGACCCTGCTGCAGACCCGCTTCCCGGCGCAGATGCAGACCTGGCTCTGGCTCGCCTTCTTCGCCTCCTTCGCGGTGAAGATGCCGATGTGGCCGGTCCATACCTGGCTCCCCGACGCCCACGTCGAGGCGCCGACCGCGGGCTCGGTGATCCTGGCCGGCATCCTCCTGAAGATGGGCGGCTACGGCTTCATCCGGATCTCACTGCCGATGCTGCCGATCGCCAGCCAGGAGTTCGCGCCGCTGGTGTTCGCCCTCTCGGTGATCGCGATCATCTTCACCTCGCTCACAGCGATGATGCAGACCGACATCAAGAAGCTGATCGCCTACTCGTCGGTGGCGCATATGGGCTTCGTGACGCTGGGTCTGTTCACGCTGAACGAGCAGGGCATCCAGGGCGCGCTGTTCCTGATGATCTCGCACGGCATCGTGTCGGGCGCGCTCTTCCTCGGCGTCGGCGTGGTCTACGACCGCATGCACACCCGCGAGATCGCGGCCTATGGCGGCCTCGTGAAGCGCATGCCGCTCTACGCGGTCGCCATGATGGTCTTCACCATGGCCAATGTCGGCCTCCCCGGCACCTCCGGCTTCGTCGGCGAGTTCCTGGCCATGATGGGTGCCTTCAAGGCGAACCCGACGGTGGCCTTCTTCTCGGTCTTCGGCATCATCCTGTCGGCGGGCTACGCGCTCTGGCTCTACGCCCGGGTGATCTACGGCAAGCTGGAGAAGCCGAACCTGCAGGGCATCCTCGACCTCGACAACCGCGAGAAGCTGATCCTGGCGCCACTCGTCTTCCTGACGATCTATTACGGCGTGCACCCGGCCCCGATCCTCGACACCTTCGCGCCCTCCACGGAGGCCCTGATGACGGGCATCCGCTCCGCCCTCTCGACCACGCAGACCGCGGCCAACGCGCTGCCGCTGGCGCGCTGAGATTCAGAGATGCCGACAGTTCACTCCGTGCTCCCCACCCTGGCGCCGCTCCTGCCTGAGATCATACTCAGCGCCGGCGTGATGGTGCTGATCCTCTACGGCGCCTTCCGGGGCGAGAAGTCGGTGGAGGGCGTCAATGTCGGCGCGCTCCTGCTGCTCCTGCTGGCCTTCTTCGTGGTGGTCTCGCAGGCGCCCGGAGTGAAGGTGACGACGCTCTCGGGCTCCTTCATCCAGGACGGGTTCTCCAAGGTGATGAAGGCGCTGGTGCTGCTCGGCTCGGCCGCCACCATCCTGCTCTCGCGCGACTACTTCCAGCGCGCAGGCATCGACCGGTTCGAGTTCCCGATCCTCGTCGTGCTCTCCACCATCGGCATGATGGTGATGGTCTCGGCCAACGATCTGATCGCGCTCTATCTCGGCCTCGAGCTGCAGTCGCTCGCCCTCTACGTGATCGCCTCGTTCCACCGCGACGACCTCCGCTCGACGGAGGCCGGCCTCAAGTACTTCGTGCTCGGCGCCCTCTCGTCCGGCATGCTGCTCTACGGCTCGTCGCTGATCTACGGCTTCACCGGTACCGTCTCGTTCCCGGGGATCGTCTCGGCGCTGAACGAGAGCAATGCCGGCTTCGGCATCGTGCTCGGCATCGTGTTCGTGGCTGCCGCCGTCGCCTTCAAGATGTCGGCCGTGCCGTTCCACATGTGGACGCCCGACGTCTACGAGGGCGCCCCGACGCCGGTGACCGCGTTCTTCGCCTCGGCGCCGAAGATGGCCGCCGTCGCCATGACGGTGCGGATCTTCATCGGCGCGCTGCCGGACGTCACCGCGATCTGGCAGCAGATCGTCGTCTTCATCTCGATCGCCTCGATGGCGCTCGGCTCCTTCGCGGCGATCGGCCAGCGCAGCATCAAGCGCCTGATGGCCTACTCGTCGATCGGCAACATCGGCTACGCGCTGATTGGTCTGGCGGCGGGCACCGAGCAGGGCATCTTCGGCGTGGTGATCTACATGATCATCTACCTCGCCATGACGCTCGGCGCCTTCGCGATCATCCTGTCGCTGCGCCGCCGGAACGAGATGTTCGACACGATCGAGGACCTGTCGGGCCTCTCGCGCACCCATCCATGGCTGGCCTTCCTGCTCGCCATGATCATGTTCTCGCTCGCCGGTATCCCGCCGCTGGCCGGGTTCTTCGGCAAGTTCTACGTCTTCGCCGCCGCCATCGAGGCGAAGCTCTTCACCCTCGCGGTGATCGGCGTGGTGACCAGCGTGGTCGGGGCCTACTACTACCTGCGCATCGTCAAGATCATGTATTTCGACGAGCCGAAGGCGCCCTACGAGGCCATGGCCCCGGGCCTGCGCATCGTGCTCGCCCTGTCGAGCGTCGTCGTGATCCTGTTCTTCGTGTTGCCGGCCCCGCTCCGCGGCGCGGCCGAGGCGGCGGCGAGGTCGCTGTTCTGACGCGCACCGGATACCGCCTGGGCGCAGCCGCCCGGGCCGACGGACACCGCCTCCACGTCCATGAGCGCCTCGGCTCGACCAACGCGGAGGCGTTGGCCGTGGCACGGGCCGGCGAGACCGGGCCGCTCTGGATCGCTGCACGGGTCCAGGAGGCGGGACGGGGCCGGCGCGGGAACGCCTGGGCCTCGCTCCCCGGCAACCTCGCGGCGAGCGTGCTCTGGCCGGCCGCCGGCCTCGATCCGGAGCGCCTCGCGACGCTGGGCTTCGTGGCGGGCGTCGCCCTGATCGAGGCCATAGAGGCGGCCTGCGGCACCGCGCCGGTCTGTGATCCGGCCGCCGCGGACCGATCTTTCCGTCTCAAGTGGCCGAACGACGTTCTTTGCGGTAATGCGAAGCTCGCTGGCATCCTCCTAGAGGCCGAGACGCTGCCGGGCGGGCGCCGCACGCTCGTGATCGGCTTCGGCGTCAACGTGGCCGCTGTGCCGGTGGCGTTCGCCGACCGGGCCGTCTCGCTTCAGGGCGCGGGATACGCGACCGACGCGGAGACGGTGCTGGAACTTCTGGCCGACCGGCTGGCCGGGGCCGCGCGCGCCTGGGATGGCGGGCGCGGGTTCAACGGGATTCGCGGGCGCTGGCTCGCACGCGCCGCGGGGCTGGGTCAGCCCGTCGCGGTCCGCATCGGCACGGAGACCGTGCGCGGGCGGTTTGAGGAGATCGACGAGGGGGGGCGGCTCGTCATGTCCGCCCCGGACGGTGCACGCAGGCTGGTGACGGCCGGCGAAGTGCATTTTGGAACGGCCGCAACGGCGGCGTGAGGTTGGACGAACGATGACAACGAAACAGGACGAACTCGTCTTCCTGCCACTCGGCGGGGTGGGCGAGATCGGGATGAACGCGGCCCTCTACGGCTTCGGCCCCGAGAAGGGTCGCAAGTGGATCATGGTCGATTGCGGCATGGGCTTCGCGGGCGAGGAGGCGATGCCCGGCATCGACCTGATGTTCCCGGATCTCAGCTTCATTGAGGAGCGCCGCAAGGACCTTCTCGGGATCTTCATTACCCACGCGCACGAGGACCATATCGGTGCGATCAGCGAGCTCTGGCCGCGCTTGAAGGTTCCGGTCTACGCGACGCGCTTCGCCAAGAACCTGCTCGAGACCCGCCGCCTCGGCGAGCCGGGCGCCCCAAAGGTGGAGCTGCGTGAGGTGAAGCCGGGCCGGCGGGTAACGGTCGGGCCGTTCGACCTCGAATTCGTGCCGGTCTCGCACTCGATCCCGGAATCGAACGCCATCGCGATCCGGACGGCGGCAGGCCTTGTCGTGCACACCGGCGACTGGAAGATCGACCCGACGCCGGTCGCCGGCTCGGTCACCTCGCCGGAGGCGTTCACCGCGCTCGGCGACGAGGGCATCCTGGCGCTCGTTTGCGACTCGACCAACGTGGTCCGAGAGGGCTTCTCGCCCTCCGAGGCCGAGGTCTCGCAGACGCTGCGCCGGATCGTTGCCGAGGCGCCCCACCGCGTCGCAGTCACGACCTTCGCGTCGAACGTCGCCCGCATCCGCGCGGTCGCCGAGGCCGCTCAGGCCTGCGGCCGCGAGGTGATCGCGGTCGGCCGCGCCATGGACCGGGTGATCGACGTCGCCCGCGAGTGCGGCTACCTCGACGGCCTGCCGGACTTCCGCCGCGCCGATTCCTGGAAGAGCCTGCCGCGCGAGAAGGTCGTGGCGCTGCTCACCGGCTCGCAGGGCGAACCGCGCGCGGCGCTCGCCCGCGTCTCGCGCCGCGACCATCCCGACATCCAGCTCGCGGGCGGCGACCGGGTGATCTTCTCCTCGCGCGCCATCCCCGGCAACGAGCGGGACGTCGGCTCGATCATTAACGACCTGATCGAGCAGGGCGTCGAGGTCATCACGGACCGCACCGAGCTCGTCCACGTTTCCGGCCACCCGCGCCGGGACGAGATGGCCCAGATGTACGCCTGGACCCGGCCCGGCACCGCGATCCCCGTGCACGGCGAGGCGCTCCACCTCGACGAGCACGCCCGCTTCGCCCGGGCGCAGGGCGTGCAGAACGTGGTCAAGGCGCGCAACGGCAGCCTGATCCGGCTGGCGCCCGGCAAGCCGGAGGTGATCACGCACGTCAAGGCAGGCCGGCTGTTCAAGGACGGCAACGTCCTGATCGACGACAAAGACCGGGCGATCCCCGAGCGGCGCAAGCTCGCTCAGGCCGGCCTCGTCTCGGTCGCCATCGCCATCGACGAGGACGGCGTGGTGCTGGGCGAGCCCGCCATCGACATCATCGGCCTGCCGAACCGCGGCCGCACCGGCGAGCCGCTGATCGAGGCTGTGGTCGATGCGGTCACCGACACGCTGGCCAAGATGTCGAAGGGCAAGCTGAAGGACTCGGAGGGCGTCGAGAAGACGGTGGACCGGGCCGTCCGCACCGCCGTCAACGAGGCCTGGGGCAAGAAGCCCGCCTGCCACGTGCAGGTGGTCGAAGTCTGAGGCTCAAGCGCCCACCCTCTGCGGGCTATCGTATTCACCCATCGTCCGAACGAGGTGCAAGTCTCCTCTCCCGTGCGGGAGAGGGACAGGGTGAGGGCCCCGGGCCCTACGGAGGGGTCTTCGCGGTTCCGCGGCGGTGGCTCGCCCCGTCCGTAGAGTTCTCATTCCTCACCCCGCCCCCCTCCCCACGGGAGGGGGAGTACGGTGCGGCTCAGGCCCCAACCGAAGCGGGCCAGCCTCTCGATGAGATCGGAGTCGGACGTGCGAATCTGGTAGCCCCTGCGGGGCAGGGGGATGCGTGTGGATCTTCCGCTTTGTCCGGAAGTCCCATACCCCTCATTCCGTCCCGCTTCCTAAAAGGGAGGGGGCCCGCCTTCGGGGGCGGCAACAAGACCACACGGAGGAACCAATGATCGGCCGGCTCAACCACGTGGCGATCGCGGTGCGCGACCTCGACGCCGCCTGTGCGGTCTACCGCGACACGCTCGGCGCCACCGTGCAGCCGCCGCTGCCGCAGCCCGAGCACGGCGTCACCGTCGTCTTCGTCGAGCTGCCCAACAGCAAGATTGAGCTGATGGCCCCGCTGGGTGCGGACTCGCCGATCGCCGCCTTCGTCGAGCGCAACCCGAGCGGTGGCATCCACCACGTCTGCTACGAGGTGGACGACATCCTTGCCGCCCGCGACAAGCTGAAGGCGCAAGGTGCCCGCGTTCTCGGCACGGGCGAGCCGAGGATCGGCGCCCACGGCAAGCCGGTGCTCTTCCTTCACCCGAAAGACTTCCTCGGGACGCTAGTCGAGTTGGAGCAGGTTTAAGGCGTGAGCGGGTTCTTGGACCAGGTGGCGCGATCGACGGGACGCACGCTCGCCCTCGTCGTCGTCCTCGTCGCGGTGTTCGTTGCCGTGGCGGTGTCGCTGTTCAAGCTGACGATTGCCGGCGCCATCGCACTCTACTTCGTGGTCTGGTGGACGCTGCTCTTCGCGATCCTGCCGATCCGCAACCAGCCCGAGACCAGGCCCGAGCATATCGTGCAGGGTCAGGACCCGGGCGCGCCCGCGCGCCCGCGCCTGCGCGAGAAGGCAATCTGGACCACGCTGTTCGCCGGCGCCGTCTTCCTCGCTGCGCTGGCGATCTTCCCTCTCGCCGGACTGTAGACGCGCCTCGTTCGGCAAGCTCGGCGCAAGCCGACGCGTGCAGGACGGGATAGCAGCGGGTTTCGATGCGCCCAAAAACAAAAAAGCAAGGCCTGAGGCCTTGCTTTTCGAAGAGCATAGATGGATCGACCTTGATTGACCTACGCATTGCCTGCGTGGCGGTCGGTTTTTCCTCCCGAGACTCGGACCCTGCGCCACCTCTGCCGGGCGTCGCAAACATCGCGAGAGCGCTTATAGGAACAACAGTTCGTGCTGTCACGCCCCCCAAGGGCGAAAAGTGCTCTTTTTTGCCGCCCCGGGGAACGATCCCTGCGGGGCCTTTGCGTCGGTGTGGAAATCGCGCGGCGCGCCGGCCCCGGGTGCCCAGCGCTTGTGTTTTCCCGAGGCAATGTGTTGTGTGCGCTCGGCGCGGAATGCTCCCGCCGTGCCAGATCAAGCCTGTCCGGACCGCGATCGGATCGTCATGCGTCTCTCCCGCTACTTCCTGCCCACCCTGCGCGAGACGCCCAAAGAGGCCGAGATCATCTCGCACCGCCTGATGCTGCGCGCGGGCCTGATCCGCCAGGAAGCCGCGGGCATCTACGCTTGGCTGCCGCTGGGCTTGCGCGTGCTGAACCGGGTCTGCGCGGTAATCCGCGAGGAGCAGGACCGGGCGGGTGCCGTCGAGTTGCTGATGCCAACCGTGCAGTCGGCCGATCTCTGGCGGGAGTCGGGCCGCTACGACGCCTACGGCAAGGAGATGCTGCGCATCAAGGACCGCCACGACCGCGACATCCTCTATGGTCCGACCGCCGAGGAGGTGGTGACCGAGATCTTCCGCGCGAGCGTGCGCTCCTACAAGGACCTACCGAAGAACCTCTATCAGATCTCGTGGAAGTTCCGCGACGAGGTGCGCCCGCGCTTCGGCACGATGCGCTCGCGAGAGTTCCTGATGAAGGACGCCTACTCCTTCGATTTCGACCAGGCCGGCGCCCGCCACGCCTACAACCGGATGTTCGTGGCCTACCTGCGCACCTTTGCGGGGCTTGGCCTCAAGGCGATCCCGATGCGCGCCGACACCGGCCCGATCGGCGGCGACCTAAGCCACGAGTTCATCATCCTGGCCAAGACCGGCGAGAGCGAAGTCTTCTGCGACCGCGCCTATCTCGACTTCCCGATCCCGCCGGCCAACACCGATTTCGAGGACGTGGCGGCCCTTCAGGGCATCGTCGATGCCTGGACCTCGCACTACGCCGCCACCGACGAGATGCACGAGGCCGACGCCTTCGCCGAGGTGCCGGAGGCCGACCGTCTCGCCGCCCGCGGCATCGAGGTCGGCCACATCTTCTACTTCGGCACCAAATACTCCGAGCCGATGGGCGCAAAGGTCGCGGGTCCGGACGGCATCGAGCGGCCGGTCCATATGGGCTCCTACGGCATCGGTCCGAGCCGGCTCGTCGCCGCGATCGTCGAGGCGAGCCATGATGAGGGGGGCATCATCTGGCCGGACGCGGTGGCGCCCTTCGACGTCGCGCTGATCAATCTGAAGGTTGGCGATGCAGCAACGGACGCCGCCTGCGGGGAGATTCAGGCGCAACTCGAGGCCGCCAACCTCTCGGTGCTCTACGACGACCGCGACGAGCGGCCCGGCGCCAAGTTCGCGACCGCCGACCTGATCGGCCTGCCCTGGCAGGTCGTGGTGGGCCCGAAGGGCCTGGCCGAGGGCAAGGTCGAGCTGAAGCGGCGGGCGGGCGGCGAGCGCGAGGCGGTCGCGCCCGTCGATCTCGTCACCCGCATCCGGCGGATCTGAAGGCGCACGATGGCCGGCAGCGCGACGGAAACGGGCGGACGGACCGCGCGGCTCGCCGCCCTCCTCGGGCGCGCCGGCACGACGGCGCCCTTCGCGGCCTTCGAGTGGATCATCGCGGGCCGGTATCTCCGGGCGCGCCGCCGGGGGGGCGGGGTCTCGGTGGTGGCCTTCTTCTCGGTGCTCGGCATCGCGCTGGGCGTCGCCACGCTCATCATCGTGCTCTCGGTGATGAACGGCTTCCGCTCCGAGCTGATGTCGAAGATCATCGGCATCAACGGGCACGTCTTCGCGACGCCCATCGACCGCACCTTCACCGACTACGAGGATCTGTCCGACCGCCTCGCGAAGGTGGCCGGCGTGCGCGCGGCGATCCCGCTCGTCGAGGGGCAGGCCTTCGCCTCCTCGCCCTACGGCGGCAGCGGCGTGCTGGTCCGCGGCGTGCGCGGCGCGGATCTCGACGGCATGGCGGCGATCTCGAGATCGCTGCGCGGGGGCACGCTCGAAGGGTTCGACGACGGCTCCGGCGTGATCATCGGCCGGCGGCTCGCCGACGCGCTCGGCCTCCAGGCAGGCGACACCATCACGCTCTCGACGCCCAAGGGCTCGACCACGCCCTTCGGCACGGCGCCGCGCACCAAGAGCTACGCCGTGAAGGCGGTGTTCGAGATCGGCATGACCGAGTTCGACTCGACCTTCGTGTTCATGCCGCTCGCCGAGTCCCAGGCCTTCTTCAACAAGGAGGGCGACGTCTCGATGATCGAGATCTACATCGATCATCCGGACGAGGTCGGCGCCATGCGCGAGCCCCTGGAACTCGCCGCCGAGCGCCCGATCCTGCTCACCGACTGGCGCCAGCGCAACCGCACCTTCTTCGGCGCGCTCGAGGTCGAGCGCAACGTGATGTTCCTGATCCTCAGCCTGATCGTGGTGGTGGCGACCCTGAACATCGTCTCCGGCCTGATCCTGCTGGTGCGCGACAAGTCGAGCGACATCGCCATCCTGCGCACCATGGGGGCGACGCCCGGCACGGTGATGCGGGTCTTCCTGATCAACGGCGCGCTGATCGGGCTCGTCGGCACGCTCTCGGGGCTGGTCCTCGGCATCGCGATCACGCTCAACATCAAGCCGATCCAGCGCGTGCTCTTCCCCGGCGCCTGGGACCCGACCGTGCGCTTCCTGGCCGAGATCCCGGCCGAGATGAACTCGGGCGAGATCACGGTCGTGGTCGTCACCGCCTTCCTGCTGTCGCTCGCCGCGACGCTCTATCCTTCCTGGCGCGCGGCCCGGCTCGATCCGGTGCAGGCGCTGCGCTACGGCTGAGACCGGGAACCCCCATGAGCACCGATGCCCCCGGCAGCCAGCCGGTGCCGGCCCTGTTCTTCGCCCGCGTCGAGCGGCGCTACAAGCAGGCCGAGGGCGCCCTGGAGATCCTCCGCGGCGCCGACCTCGCGATCTGGCCGGGCGAGCTCGTCGCCCTGGTGGCGCCGTCGGGCGCCGGCAAGTCCACGCTCCTGCACCTCGCGGGCCTGCTGGAGCGTCCGGACGGCGGCGAGGTCTATGTCGGCGGACAGCCGACCGCCGCGATGAGCGATGCCGAGCGCACGCGCTTCCGCCGCGAGGAGATGGGCTTCGTCTACCAGTTCCACCATCTCCTGCCGGAGTTCTCGGCGCTGGAGAACGTGGTGATGCCCCAGCTCATCCGGGGCCTGAAGCGCACCGAGGCCAAGGCGCGCGCCGCCGAACTCCTCGGCTTCCTCGGCCTCAAGGACCGCCTGCCGCACCGCCCGGCCGAATTGTCCGGCGGCGAGCAGCAGCGCGTCGCCATCGCCCGCGCGGTCGCCAACGGCCCGCGCCTGCTGCTCGCCGACGAGCCCACGGGCAACCTCGACCCGCAGACGGCCGACCACGTCTTCGGGATCCTGCTGGCGCTGGTGCGCGCCTCGGGGCTGGCGGCGCTCATCGCCACCCACAACATGGATCTGGCCGCCCGCATGGACCGCCGGGTCACGATCCGGGACGGGTTGATCCACCAGCTCGATTGAGGTCGCGGGCTGTCGCTCAGGACGCCGCCCGCAGGCCCGGCACCGACAGCATCGCCTCCGCCGCGTCGCAGGCGCGCGCGATCTGGTCCGGATCCGCGCGCATCCGCTCGCGCACCGCCGCGCAGGCGCGGGCGACCGCGGGGTCGCCGATCAGGCGGTCGAGCAGGGAGGCCGCCTCGCGCGGGCGGAAGGCGCGGCGGCTCAGCACGGCGCCGAGCCCGAGCTCGGCGAGCCGGCGGCCCTCGTCGAAATGGTCGAAGGCGACCGGCACAACGAGTTGCGGGATGCCGGCCGCGAGCGCCTGCGCCACGGTGCCGATGCCGCCGTGGTGGATGAGCGCCGCGCAGCGCGGCAGCAGCGCCCCGAACGGCGCGTAGGGCAGGTGGATGATGCCGGGCGGCAGGTCGCGCGGGATCTGCCCGGACTGGGGCGCCAGCAGCACGCCGCGCCGCCCCATCCGTCGGCACAGGTCCAGGGCCGTCTCGAAGAAGCGCGCCCCGTGCCGCATGGCCGAGCCGTAGGTGAAGACGAGCGGCCGCTCGCCCGCGTCCAGGAAGGCGGCGAGGTCCGGCGGGATCTCGGCGGCGTCGCCGAAGCGATCGACCAACGGGAAGCCGATCTGCACCGCCTGGGCCGGCCAGTCCCGCTGCGGCGGGGTGAACCAGTCGGGGAACATCAGCAGCATCCGCGTCGGGCTGTTCCACCAGTGCCGCAGGCGCCGGACGGGGGCGAGCCCGAGCCGGGTCCGCAGGGCGTTCAGCGGCGGCAGGGCGACGGGGCCGATCGCGTAGGCGTCGGCGCCGACGCCGAGCCAGTGCCGGAACCGGGCCGAGAGGAAGCGCGGCAGCGGCAGGCCCGGCAGGCGCGGCGGCGCGATCCGGCTCTCGATGAGGAACGGCATCACCTGCAGCGTCGCCAGCGGCAGGTCGTAGAGGTCCTGGGCGAGGCGCGCGCCGAGCGCCAGGGGCGAGGCGACCACCACGCCGCGCCGCTCCCGGGACCAGCTCGCCCCAAGCCAGAGCAGCGTGGTCTCGGTGAGGCCGGACACGTAGTCGAAGAGCGGCCTCACGCCCCGGCGCGGGTGCCAGAGGTCGGGCGAGCGGGTCATCGCGTCGTACTGGGCCACCGTGCCGAGGGGCTGGAAGGGCAGGCCGGCCCGTCGGGCCAGCGGCTCGAACGGGGCGGGCGCGGCCAGCGCGACCCCGTGGCCCCGGCGCGCCATCTCGGCGCCGAGGGCGATGAAGGGCAGCACGTCGCCGTGCGTCCCGACGGCCACCAGGAAGAACTCCATCCTGACGAAAGCACGATCGCGTTGAATTGCCCGGCTCCCGCGGCGCCTCTGCTCGAAGCCGGGGGATCTAGCAGGTGGGGTTGCTTCTGCAATGTGTCAGGTTGCGCCGTATCGCAAACGGTCATCCAACCTATCACGATGCGCCCGATACCTTCGGCGTCGAACCGGGCCCGGGGATTTCGTTAACCCTGGTCTTGGGTTCGTCAGCCGCGCGCCTTTACGCGGAACATAAAGGGAACAATAGTGGCCTTGTTCCTCAATTGTTCTCGGGAGACGCGGCAGATGCTGAAGCGGATGATCCTCACGGGCATGGCGGAGTTCATGGCGTTCGGGCTCCTGTCGGTCGCGCTCGCGGCCTGGGGCGTAGCCTTGGCGCCGTTGAATTAGCGGCCGGTTGCGCGGACGCGGTTCGTTCCCGCTGCGCCGCGTTGCGCACAGGAAAGTCGCCCGATCACCCGCGCTTGGGCGGAAACGATGCGCGGACCGGGGAGGGCGGGCGGAGAATCGTGGATATCCCGGGCGGTGCGGCGCGGCGGTGACAGACTCCCCCCATCCCTCTCGGCGATCCTGTCCGGCCACGAACAAGGTCGGTCATGGCGCGTCAGCTCAAGGCGGTGGGGTATGTCCACCTCCACGTTCACTCGTCCTACTCGCTGCTCGAGGGCGCCCTGAAGGTCGGCGACCTGGTCAAGGCGGCCGCCGCCGACCGGCAGCCGGCCCTCGCGCTCACCGACACGAACAACCTCTTCGGCGCGCTGGAATTCTCCGAGAAGGCGGCGGGGACCGGCATCCAGCCCATCGCCGGCATGCAGCTCGCGGTGACCTTCGAGGCGCCGGACCCGCTGGGGCGCAGCCAGGTTCAGGTCACCAACATCGTGCTGCTGGCCCAGGACGAAGCGGGCTACGGCAACCTGCTGCGCCTCGCCTCGCGGGCCTATTTCGACAACGATCTCGGCGAGGCCGCGCGGGTGCGGGCCGAGGCGCTCGCCGAATCGGCCGGCGGCCTGATCGCGCTCACGGGCGGCCCCTCCGGCCCCCTCGACACCGCGATCCGGGCCGGACAGCCCGAGCGCGCGCGCGCGCGTCTCGCCGCGCTGAATGCGGCCTTCGGGCCGGACAACCTCTACGTCGAGGTGCAGCGCCACGGCCTGCCCGACGAGCGCCGGGTCGAGGACGCCTTGATCGCGCTCGCGGACGCCGAGGGGCTGTCGCTGGTCGCGGCCAACGAGCCCTTCTTCGCCAAGCCCGACGATTTCGACGCCCACGACGCGCTGCTCGCCATCGCGGAGGGCCGCGTGGTCTCCGACGAGCGCCGCCGCCGGCTCACCCCGAGCCATGGCTTCAAGACCCGGGCCGAGATGGCCGAGCTCTTTCGCGACCTGCCGGACGCGCTTCAGGCGACCGTCGAGATCGCGATGCGCTGCGCCTACCGGGTCCGCACCCGCAAGCCGATCCTGCCGAACTTCGGCAGCGTCGCGGAGGAAGGGCTCGCCGAGAGCCAGCGGGCGCAGGAAGCCGCGCTCGCTGCCGAGGCCACGACGGCGGTCGCCGAGGCCATCGCGGACGACGAGCCGACCGAGCTGCGCCGTCAGGCCGAGGCCGGGCTGGAGGCGCGCCTGGAGAAGCACGGGCCGGCGCCGGGCTTCACGCCCGAGCAGTACCGCGAGCGCCTCGCCTTCGAGCTCGACGTCATCGTCAAGATGAAGTTCCCGGGCTACTTCCTGATCGTCTCGGACTTCATCAAGTGGGCCAAGGCCCACGACATCCCGGTCGGACCCGGCCGCGGCTCGGGCGCGGGCTCGCTCGTGGCGTGGTCGCTCCTGATCACCGACCTCGACCCGCTGCGCTTCGGCCTGCTGTTCGAGCGCTTCCTCAACCCCGAACGCGTCTCGATGCCGGATTTCGACATCGACTTCTGCGTCGAGGGCCGCGAGCGCGTGATCCAGTACGTCCAGCGCCGCTACGGCGAGCGGCAGGTGGCGCAGATCATCACCTTCGGTACGCTGCTCGCCCGCGGCGTGCTGCGCGACGTCGGCCGCGTGCTCGAGATGCCCTACGGGCAGGTCGACAAGCTGACGAAGCTCGTGCCTCAGAATCCGGCGAACCCCGTGACGCTGGCCCAGGCCATCGAGGGCGAGCCGAAGCTGCAGGCGGCGATCGAGGAGGAGCCCGTCGTCGCCCGCCTGATGGCGCATGCCCGCAAGCTCGAAGGGCTGCACCGCCACGCCTCGACCCACGCGGCCGGCGTGGTGATCGGCGACCGGCCGCTCGAACAGCTCGTGCCGCTCTACCGCGACCCGAAGACCGGCATGCGGGTGACCCAGTTCAACATGAAATGGGTCGAGCAGGCGGGCTTGGTGAAGTTCGACTTCCTGGGACTCAAGACCCTTACGATGCTCCGGTGCTGCACGGACCTGCTCAAGCAGCGCGGCATCGACATCGACCTGGCCGCCCTGCCGCTCGACGACCCGAAGACCTACGGGCCGATGGGGAAGGGCGAGACGGTCGGCGTGTTCCAGGTGGAATCGGCGGGCATGCGCAAGGCGCTCTGCGAGATGCAGTGCGACCGGCTCGAGGACATCATCGCCCTGGTGGCCCTCTACCGGCCGGGCCCGATGGCCAACATCCCGGTCTATTGCGAGCGCAAGCTCGGGCGCGACGCCGGCAACGAGGCCGCCTGGTACCCGCACCCGATGCTGGAGCCGATGCTGAAGGAGACCTTCGGCATCATCGTCTACCAGGAGCAGGTGATGGAGATCGCCAAGGTGCTCGCGGGCTACACGCTCGGCGAGGCCGACATGCTCCGCCGCGCCATGGGCAAGAAGATCCGCGCCGAGATGGACGCGCAGCGCGAGCGCTTCGTGAAGGGCTGCACGGCCAACGGCCTGACCAAGGCCAAGGCCGACGAGATCTTCGACCTGCTCGCCAAGTTCGCCGATTACGGCTTCAACAAGAGCCACGCGGCGGCCTATGCGCTGCTGACCTACCAGACCGCCTACCTGAAGGGGAATCACCCGGTCGAGTTCCTCGCCGCCGCGATGACCCTCGACATCGACAACACCGACAAGCTCGCCGAATTCCGCCAGGACGCGCAGCGCCTGAAGATCCCGGTCGATCCGCCCTCGATCAACACCTCCGGCGAGGTGTTCGAGGTGCATGGCGGGCGCATCCGCTACGGGCTCGCGGCCATCAAGGGCGTCGGCCGCGAGGCGGTGCGCGCGATCATCCAGGCGCGCGGCGACAGGCCCTTCAAGGACCTCGCCTGCTTGGCGCGCCGCCTCAACCCGCGCATGGTCAACAAGCGGGTTCTGGAAAGCCTCGTCCAGGCCGGCGCCCTCGACTGCATCGAGCCCGACCGCGCCCGCGCCTTCGCGGCGATCGAGCCGATGATGAAGCTGGCGCAAGGGGCGGCCGAGGCGGAATCGACCGGCATCACCGACATGTTCGGCGGCGTGGTCTCGGACACGGTCTCGCTGCGCATCCCGCCGCACGAGCTCTGGCCGATGGCCGACAAGCTGAAGCGGGAATACGCCGCCATCGGCTTCTTCGTCTCGGGCCACCCCCTCGACGAGTACGGCGACCTGCTCGGCAAGCTCAGGGTCCAGAGCTGGGCCGAGTTCTGCCGCGCGGTCCGCTCCGGCACGACCAGCGTCGGGCGCGTGGCGGCGTCCGTGCTCGACCGCTCGGAGCGGCGCACCAAGACCGGCAACAAGCTCGGCATCGTCACGCTCTCGGACCAGACCGGGCATTTCGAGGCGATCATCTTCTCGGAAGGCCTCGGCCATTACCGGGAGATCCTGGAGCCCGGAAAGCCGCTGGTCCTGCAGCTGCAGGCGAACCTCGAGGGCGAGGACGTGCGCGCCCGCATCATGACCGCCGAGCCTCTCGATGCGGCGGTGGCCCGCTACCAGAAGGGCATGCGGATCTTCCTGCGCGACGAGCGCCCGATCCCGACCGTGCAGCAGCGTCTGGCGAACCGCGGGGAGGGCGAGGTCTCGCTGATCCTGATGCTCGACGGCGCCCGCGAGGTCGAGGTGCGCCTCCCCGGCAAGTACCAGGCGACGCCCGCCATCGCGGGAGCGCTGCGGGCGGTGCCCGGCGTGGTGCAGGTCGAGGTGAACTGAGGGCGCGGGACGGGCTCAGGGACCGCTGAGGCAGGGCGTGAGCGCCGCGCGCAGCGGGCCGGCCTCGGACTCGGGTACGGTGACGGTGGCGACGAGCGGTTCGTCGCCCTTGCGCGGGCTGCCTTGCGTCCAGACCAGCCGCGCGCCGGGCTCGACCAGGGCGACCGCGATGCCGTTGGCCGGCGTCTCGCCGCGCCGGGCCGGCTCCACGGTGAGCCGGAAGCTCGTCGCGGGCTCGGCCGCCACCGCGCCGTTGGCGCGGGCCCGGGCGGTGCGCACGCCCGCCGCGCCGACGACCCGGAACTCGCTCAGCGCCGCGGTGCTGCCGCTCGGGCCTTCGAGCCCCGAGAAGTCGAAGACCGGCTCCAGATCCGCGAAGCCCGGAACCGTCAGGTCGAGGGAGACGGCGCGGGTCTTCGGCTCGCAGGCGACCCGCAGCGCCACCTCCCGGCGGAGCGCCCCGACCGTCGCACTGCCCGCGAGATCGACCGAGGCAGCCTGGGCGGCGGCCGGAAGCAGCGCCAGGAGGGCGAGGGCGTATCGTGGGTGCATGCGGGGATCCCGTCTCGATCGGGCGCCGAACCGGGCCGTCGGGCGATGGGGCAGGCCGGCCGCCTCACCCACGCTTGCGTCCCCCGCCGCCCTTGTACTTCGGCTTCTGGCCGCCGAGCCCCTGGGTCGAGCGCGGCTTCGGCCGCTCCTGCCAGACGGGGGCGCCGGCCGGCAACTCGCGGTCGGTGCCCGGCCCCATGTTGTCGAGGTCGGGCGCCGCGATCCGGCTGCCGCGGGGCGGCTTGCGGCCGAACTTGCCGGCCTCGCGCTCGACGTCGCCCTGGCGCGCCATCGGGTCGTCCGAGACCAGGAGCTCGGTCGCCTGGAGCCGCTTGAGCTCGTCGCGCAGGCGCGCGGCCTCCTCGAAGTCGAGGTCGGCGGCGGCGGTACGCATCCGCTTCTCGAGGTCGGCCATCACGGCCTTCAGGTTGTGGCCGACCGTGATCGCGTCCTTGGCGAGCCCCGTATCGACCTGCACGTGGTCGCGCTCGAACACGCTGGAGAGGATGTCGCTGATCCCGCGCTTCACGCTCTGCGGCGTGATGCCGTGCTCGGCGTTGTAGGCGAGCTGCTTCTGGCGGCGCCGTTCCGTCTCGGCCATCGCCCGCTCCATCGAGCCGGTGATCTGGTCGGCGTAGAGGATGCAGCGCGCCTCCGCGTTGCGGGCCGCGCGGCCGATCGTCTGGATCAGCGAGGTCTCGGAGCGCAGGAACCCCTCCTTGTCGGCATCGAGGATCGCGACGAGGGCGCATTCCGGGATGTCGAGGCCCTCGCGCAGCAGGTTGATGCCGATCAGCACGTCGAAGGCGCCGAGGCGCAGATCCCGGATGATCTCGATGCGCTCCAGCGTGTCGATGTCGGAGTGCATGTAGCGCACCCGCACGTTGTTCTCGTGCAGGTACTCGGTCAGGTCCTCGGCCATGCGCTTGGTCAGCGTCGTCACGAGCGTGCGGTAGCCGGCCTGGGCCACCTCGCGGACCTCGCCCAGGAGGTCGTCCACCTGGCTCCGGGCCGGGCGGATCTCGATCACCGGATCGACGAGGCCCGTCGGGCGGATGACCTGCTCGGCGAAGACGCCGCCGGTCTGCTCCATCTCCCACTTGCCGGGCGTCGCCGAGACGTGGACCGACTGGGGCCGCATCGCGTCCCATTCCTCGAAGCGCAGCGGGCGGTTGTCCAGGCAGGAGGGCAGGCGGAACCCGTACTCGGCGAGCGTCGCCTTGCGGCGGAAGTCGCCCCGGTACATGCCGCCGATCTGCGGCACGGTGACGTGGCTCTCGTCGGTGAAGACGAGCGCGTTGTCGGGCAGGTACTCGAACAGGGTCGGGGGCGGCTCGCCGGGCTTTCGTCCGGTGAGGTAGCGTGAATAATTCTCGATGCCGTTGCAGGCACCCGTCGCCTCGATCATCTCGATGTCGAAGGTGCAGCGCTGGTCGATGCGCTGCGCCTCGATCAGGCGGCCCATCCGGGTCAGCTCCTCGATCCGGGCTTTCAGCTCGTGCTTGATGCCCTTGATCGCCTGCTGGAGAGTGGGGCGCGGCGTGACGTAGTGCGAGTTGGCGTAGACCTTCACGAACTTCAGCTCGGAGATGGTCTTGCCGGTGAGCGGATCGAACTCGACGATCTTCTCGATCTCGTCGCCGAACAGGCCGATGCGCCAGCCGCGATCCTCCAAGTGGGCCGGCCAGAGCTCGATCGTGTCGCCGCGCACCCGGAAGGTGCCGCGGGCGAAGTCGGACTGGATGCGCTTGTACTGCAGCGCCACGAGGTCGGCGATGAGCTGGCGCTGCTCGATGCGCTCGCCGAGCGAGACCGTGAACGACATCGCCGTGTAGGTCTCGACCGAGCCGATGCCGTAGATGCACGAGACCGAGGCCACGATGATCACGTCGTCGCGCTCGAGGAGCGCCCGGGTGGCGGCGTGGCGCATCCGGTCGATCTGCTCGTTGATCGAGGATTCCTTCTCGATGAAGGTGTCGGAGCGCGGGACGTAGGCCTCGGGCTGGTAGTAGTCGTAGTACGAGACGAAGTACTCGACCGCGTTGTCGGGAAAGAAGCTCTTGAACTCGCCGTAGAGCTGCGCGGCGAGCGTCTTGTTCGGGGCCAGGATGAGCGCCGGGCGCTGCGTCTCCTCGATGATCTTGGCCATCGTGAAGGTCTTGCCCGAGCCGGTGACGCCGAGCAGCACCTGGTCGCGCTCGTGCGCGCCCACGCCCTTCACCAACTCGGCGATGGCGGCCGGCTGGTCGCCGGCGGGCTCGAACTCCGACTTCATCACGAAGCGGATGCCGGCCTCGGACTTCTTCGGGCGCTCGGGCCGGTGCGGCACCCAGGCCGCGCCGTCCTTGAACAGCGGGTTGCCCTCGGTGAGCAGGCGTTCCAGCGCCGTCACCGTCGCGGAGGCGCCGCCCGGGTCGAGCGGCGCGGTGTCGGGCTGGCCCTCCGGAGCCGGGCCGTCCTCGGGCGGGGTCAGGCCGAGCGCCTGGGCGAGGCGCGGGTCGACCTCGGCGCCGGGGGCGACCGTGAAGCCCGATTGCGACGCCTCGCCGAAACCCTGCGGTGCCGCGGCATCCGCCTTCCTGCGCCCGCGCCGGCCCGGAACCTGCCCGGGGCGCTCGGGCTCCGGCAACCGGTTGCGGTTGAGCGCCGGGTTGAGCAGGTCGGCCAGGAAGGGGTCGAGGGGCTGAAGCTCGGGCTTGTCGGCCTTGCTCGGGCCTTTCGCCGTCGCGCTGCGGGGCTTGCGGGGTTTCGCCATGGTGCGAATATGGTCTCTCGCGAGCCGGCGCGGAAGGCCGCGGGAAGCCGCGGGAAGCCGCGGTGCGCAGCCGGAAGGCCGCGCCGCGTTCACCGAGGTCCGCGCCGCATTCACCGAGCCCCGCGCCGCGTTCACCGAGGCCCGCGCCACGTTGACGCATGTCGGCCGAACACCCTAGATCAATGGCCCGTTCCCGGTTGCCGGAGCCCCGATGGATCCCGCCTCGCCAGGCCGCGCGGACAGCGCGACCCATCTCGACGTGCTGGTCATCGGCGCCGGCATCTCCGGCATCGCGGCCGGCTACCACCTGCAGCGGCGCTGCCCGGACAAGAGCTACGCCATCCTCGAGGCGCGCGAGGCGATCGGCGGCACCTGGGACCTGTTCCGCTATCCCGGCCTGCGCTCGGATTCGGACCTCTATACCTTCGGCTTCAGCTTCCGGCCCTGGACCGGCGAGCGCTCGATCGCCGACGGCGCCTCGATCCTCGCCTACCTGCGCGAGACGGCGGCGGCCTACGGGATCGACCGGAAGATCCGCTTCGGCCATCGGGTCGTCGCCGCGGACTGGGATTCGGCCGCCGCGCGCTGGGTGCTCGACCTCGAGGTCGGGCCGGAGCGCCGCCGGCAGCGGCTCACCTGCGGCTTCCTCTCCGTCTGCGCGGGCTACTACGACTACGAATCGGGCTATCTGCCGGACTGGCCCGGCACGGCGAGGTTCGGGGGCCGCTTCGTGCATCCGCAGGCCTGGCCGGAGGACCTCGACCACACGGCCAAGCGCGTGGTCGTGGTCGGCAGCGGCGCGACCGCGATGACGCTGGTGCCGGCGATGGCGGGGGACGCCGCCCACGTCACCATGCTGCAGCGCTCGCCGACCTACGTTGTGGCGCTGCCCGCCCGCGACCGGGCCGCCGAATGGCTGCGCGCCCGGCTGCCGGAGGGTCTGGCGCTGCGGCTCGCCCGCTGGAAGAACGTCGCGCTCAGCATCCTGTTCTACCAGTACGCCCGCCGGAAGCCCGAGGCGATGAAAGCCCGCATCCTCGGCGGCATCCGCCGCCAGCTCGGGCCGGACTACGACGTCGCGACCCATTTCACCCCGAGCTACAAGCCCTGGGACCAGCGCCTGTGCCTGGTGCCGGACGGCGACCTGTTCCGGGCGATCCGCGGGGGGCGCGCCTCGGTCGAGACCGGCACGATCGAGACCTTCACGGAGACGGGCCTGCGACTTGCCTCGGGCCGCGAGATCCCGGCCGACATCGTGGTCACGGCCACGGGCCTGAAGCTGAAGATGCTCGGCGGCCTCGCCCTCTCGGTGGACGGCGCGCCGGTCGATCCGCAGCGGACCTGGCTCTACAAGGGCATGATGCTGAACGGGGTGCCGAACCTCGCGGTCGCGATCGGCTACACCAATGCCTCCTGGACCCTGAAATGCGAGCTGACGGCGCAGTACGTCTGCCGCCTGATCCGCCGCATGGACGCGCGCGGCGACCGCTGGTGCATGGCCCGGCGCGACGGCAGCGAGGGCGAGGCGCCGACCATCGACTTCACCTCGGGCTACATCGAGCGCGGCCGCCACCTCCTGCCGAAGCAGGGCGTGCGCCGGCCCTGGCGCCTCTACCAGAACTACCTGCTCGACGTGATCGCCCTGCGCTACGGCCGGGTCGCGGACGGCGCGATGACGTTCGGCAGGGCGGGCGCCCCGCCCGCCGAGGTGCGGCGGGCGGCCTGAGGGGGCACGCGGATGGGCGCGCGATTCGAGCTGGCCGGCCGCACGGCCCTGATCACCGGCGCGGGCAGCGGCATCGGCCGCGCGCTGGCGCTGGCACTGGCCCGGCGCGGCTGCAACCTTGCGCTGGCGGACATCGACGCCTCCGGCCTCGCCGAGACCGCAGCGCGCCTGCCGGCGGGCCTCCGGGTCAGCCGGCACCGGCTCGACGTCTCCGACCGTGAGGCGGTGGCGGCCCTGCCCGCGGAGATCCGGGCGGCCCATCCGGGGCTCGACCTCCTCGTGAACAATGCCGGCGTGGCCCTCGGCGGCAGATTCGAGCAGGTCTCGGAGGCCGACTTCGAGTGGCTGATCGGGATCAACCTCTGGGGCGTGGTGCGGATGACGCGGGCCTTCCTGCCGCTGCTGCGGGAGAGCCCGGAGGCGCGCATCGTCAACCTGTCGAGCCTCTACGGGCTGATCGCGCCGCCCGGCCAGACCGCCTACGCGGCGAGCAAGTTCGCGGTGCGCGGCTTCTCGCACGCCCTCGCCCACGAGTTGGCGGACTCGACCGTCGGCGTCACCGTGGTCCATCCGGGCGGCGTCGCGACCCGGATCGCCGACAGCGCGCGCCTGCCGGCCGACCTCGCGCCCGAGGAGAGCGCTCGCGGGCGGGCGCAGGCCAACAGCTACCTCAAGCTCGCGCCCGCGCGCGCCGCCGAGATCATCCTGACGGCGGTCGAGCGGCGGCGCCCCCGGGTGCTGGTCGGCACCGACGCGCGGGTCGTCGCGCTGCTGGAACGGTTGATGCCAGCCGCCTACTGGCCCGTTCTCGCCCGGCTGATGCGACGGCCCTGAGCGGCCGCGGAAACCGGCGCCTGCCTCGCGAGTTCGCCGAACAGGACGGCTTCCGCCCCGGCACCCGCTCACCGCGCCCTCGTCGCGATGTCCGGGCCCGCACGGAGACCGCAGGACCGAGAGCGGCAGCCCCGAGGCCATGGTGGAACGAGTGTCACGCGACGATGCGAGAGTCGATCCGGGCGAGCCGGCCGCCGCCGGCGGCCCGGCGGACGGGCCGGCGGCGAGGCGCGCGATGGACAGACCCGAGGCCGACGCGATCTCCTTCGAGCAGATCCGCGAGCGGGCCTACGAACTCTGGGAGCGCAACCACCGCCCCGAGGGGCTGGAGATCCAGTTCTGGCTGCTCGCCGAGCGCGAACTCAGGACGGAGCGCGCGGGGGCGCGGCGAGCGAAGCGGCGAAGGGCCCAGCGGGACGGGGGCGATCTGATACGGGATTCGGTTGAAGAGTTCGGTTTGCGGCATCGTCTCGGAACGAAGCGCGGGTCCCCTCTCCCATAGGGAGAGGGACAGGGTGAGGGGTATGAGGCGTCCGAACAGGGCTCGATCTGAACGCGCGTCGATGGCGTGCTCAAGTCTGTGAGGTCATACCCCTCACCCCAACCCTCTCCCTATGGGAGAGGGGGCACGGCGCGGATCACCTCACAGGGTCGAACTCATCGACCGTAAAACGGTAGGAGGCGGCGCGCCCCGACTTGCCGAAAGGTCTTCATAGAAATGCCATAGGAACCTTCGCGGTGATGTCGGACTTATCCTGCCGCAGAAAGATCGGAGGAAAAGCCAATGAAGGTCACCGGTATCGCCGGCGCGCTCGCCATCCTGACGTTCACCGCTGGCAGCGTGCTCGCCGCTCCGTGCAATACGGGTTCGACGAAGGGCAAGTCCCCGGACCAGACGATGAACGAGAAGAGCTCGGACGTCGATAAGTCGAGCAAGAACCTCGCGGGCGGCCAGCAGCCGGCCTCGCCCGGCACCGTCGGCGCCATGAACAACGTGGGCGCGGGCCAGACCGCTGCGGCCGGCCAAGGCACGTCCAGCACCGGCGACAAGACCGATCCCGGCGCCAAGAACCTCGCGGGCGGCCAGCAGCCGGCCTCGCCCGGCACCGTCGGCGCCATGAACAACTCCGTTCCCAACCAGGAACTCGGCAAGAAGGGCGACGATTGCTGAGCGCACCGCGCCGCCTCTAGAGCGCTCTCCGCACGGATGGGCGCCGGTTCGACGCCCGAGATGCGTTGATGCAGGAGGCCGGAGCCGTTCCCGGTCGCCACGCGACCGGGAGCCGATTTAGCCCGATCGTTCACCGGGGCCGGTCTCGACGAGGCCGGCCCCGCGCGCGTGGGCCTCGCCGCGCGGCCGCCGTCCGAACCCCTTCAGGGCGGCGCCGACCCGCTCGCGCCAGGCTTTGGCGCGCGGCCTCAGATGGCGGACGTAGGCCAGCAGCATCCAGCCGCGCAGGCGCAGCGGCACGGCATAATCCCGCACCCTGACCGCCCCGCTCGCCCATTCCGACTTGTGCCGCGAGGCCGGCGCCAGGAAGTCGAGCACGGCGATCCCGAGATCGGCCGCGTGGTCCACCATGTGGCGGAACAGCAATCGGCCCGGCCCGAACGCCGCGTGGCGGGCCTCGTAGGCCTGGACCAGGGAGGCGTAGGTGCCCTGGTGGATCAGCCCGGCCTCGATGGCCGCGGTCTCGCCGCCGACCGTGAGCCGCAGGATGAGGGCGTTGGGGCACTCGGCCACGCCCCGCAGGAAGGCGGCGTTGGCCGGGTGGGCGTAGCCGGCGCTGAACCGCCCGGTGCGACGCAGCCAAGCGTGCTTGAGCCGGAGGGCCTCCGCCATCGCCCCGGCGCGCCCCTCGGGCGCGACGACCTCGAACATCACCGGCCCGGCCTCGGCGAGGTGGCGCAGGTTCCGCTGGAGCGCGTTCCGCGTCCGGCCGGAGCGGCGGCGCGCGCCCTCGCTGCGGAAGTCGCAGAACGGGGCCTCCGTCTCGCGCGTGGCGAAGCGGCCGCGCGTGGCCACGAGCGGCGCGATGGCCGCGTCCTCCCGCACGCCCCTGAGCAGGACGGCATCGACGTCCCGCATCGCGCGCACCCCCCGCCAGGCCGCCGCCAGCCACTCCGCCCGCTCGGCTCCGGGGGCGACCAGCGCGTCCGCGTTCTGGGTCGCGGGCTCGCCGAAGCTGCGCAGCACGCGCAACGGTCCGAGCCTGCGGATCGCGAGCGGCCAGAGCAGGACGAGATGGCCGTCCTGGTGGACCGTCACGATGCGCGGCGTCTGCCGGCAGCCGGCGCGGCGCGCGGCGTCCTCCCAGGCCCGGCACCATGCGTAGCTCTGGAAGACGCCGCCGCCCGCCCGGGCTTCGAGCGCGGTCCACGCGTCGCGCAGAGCCTCGAGGTCCTGGCTGACGCCGACGCTGCACGCCGCGCGCACCGCGCCCGGTAGCGCGACGCCGAAGGCGCGCGCTGGAAGAGCTTCGAGCATGTGGAAGCGGTCCTCCCCAGATATCGCGCCCCCGCGGGCTGCGCGATGGAGAGTATTTACGCACATGCCGTGATCGAAGGCACATGCATTCCCGGTGAGGGCCGGATATCAAAAGGATCTAATCCGGAAGTGCTTGGCCTCCGGCCGCCCCGTATCTGGTGCGGCCTGTCGCGCAGCCGGACCGCGACGATCTGCGACCGCCGACGCCCCGGTCCGCGCGCTTTGCCGCGACGGCGGTCGGCGGCTATGAGGGGCGGCGTGCGAGCGCCCGCTGCGGCTCGCGTCCCGGGAGGTCACGGTGCCGGACAGGGCAGGCTTGGCTCTCATCGCGCTCGTCGCCGGTCTGGCGATGCCCGCTCCGGTCCTGGCCTGGGGCGTGCCGGGATGCGTCGATCTTCCGGAATACGAGCGGGCGTTGGCCACCCTGCGCGGCATGGCGAGCGCGTGCGGCATGAGCGTCGAGGAGGCCCGACGGATCGTGGCCGCCAACGGCAACCGGCCGGGAGGGCTGCTCGGCAGGCTCCTGGCCGACCCGCCGCCGTCTGGGACGACGTCCGGCTCGCCCGATCCGGCGGAGCGCGCCGCTCGACCGCGCGCGCGCTGACGCGCTGGCTGTCGGGAGGGCGGCTTCCCACGCTGTCGACACCGCGGAACGCTCGCTCGCGCGGCATCCGGACGGTCAGGAGGTACAAGTTTTCAGGGAAAAGATGGTGCCCAGGGGCGGAATCGAACCACCGACACTGCGATTTTCAGTCGCATGCTCTACCAACTGAGCTACCTGGGCGACATCCGGGCCGCTCGGCGGCGTCGGATGGCGGTCGTATACGGGGCGTTTTCGGTCCTGTCTAGCCTCCCCGCGGCGTCCGTCACGTTTTCTCGTTCTGGTCGTCGTGCGGGGAGGGGCCGGTGTCGTCCTGGTCCTCGCCCGGGATCACGTAGCGGTCGCTGAGCCAGCGGCCGAGATCGACGTCGGCGCAGCGCTGGGAGCAGAACGGCCTGTAGGCCGGTGCGGCCGGCTTGCCGCAGATCGGGCAGGGGGCGGGCGCCTCGCGCGTGCTCACGCCATCGCCCCCCAGCGCGCCCGCACGGGAAAGCCCTCGCCCTCCAGCAGGGCGGCGGTCTCGTAGAGCGGCAGGCCGACCACGGCGCTGTAGGAGCCGACGAGCTTCACCACGAAGGCGCCGGCCAGCCCCTGGATGGCGTAGCCGCCCGCCTTGCCCCGCCACTCGCCCGAGCCGAGATAGCCCTCGATCTCCCGGCCCGAGAGGCGCTTGAAGCGCACCCGGCTCTCGACCAGGCGCTCGCGCCGCGCGCCGCGCGGGGTGAGCAGGCAGAGGGCCGTGTAGACCCGGTGCTGCCGGCCCGAGAGCAGGCGCAGGCAGTCGGCCGCCTCGTCGGGCAGCTCGGCCTTCGGCAGGACGCGGCGGCCCACCGCCACCACCGTATCGGCGGAGACGAGCCAGGTGCGCTCGTCCCCGCCCGACCGCTGCAGCGCGGCCGCCGCCTCGTCAAGCTTCTCGCGGGCGAGCCGGCGGGCGAGGTCGCGCGGCGCCTCGGCCTTGCGCGGCGTCTCGTCCACGTCCGCGGGCAGGAGCGCGTCCGGCTCGATGCCGATCTGCTGCAGGAGCGCGAGGCGGCGCGGCGAGGCCGAGGCCAGGATGAGGCGCGCGCCCGGAAGCGCCGCGACCTCCGTCGCGCTCTCGGCCGACTTGAGGCCCTGGTCCGCGGGGGCCTGCTCCGCGCTCGTCTGCTGGGTCATGGTCTTCCGGTACGCGCCGCGCGATGCCCCGCCGGAAGGGGGCTTCGGGTCCCGCGGGTGGTAAATGAAGGTCCGCGGGAAAGAAACAACGGGCCCGGGCGCTCCGGCCCCTGGCGCGGGTCGCCCGTCCTCGCTACATGGTGACGGCGGGGCTGCAGAGTTCGTCAGGAGAACTTTTCCCCGGGGCCTTATCGACTCCCTCGGGAGCTGTTCCTGGCCTCGTCCGTGGACCTGGCCAACACGGCGCCCACCTACGCTGTAGGTTTCCCGGGATCGATCCTCCAACGGCTCACGTGGCTCCGCACCCCGCTCCCCAGAATTCGAAGGCCGAGCTGCGCCGCGCCGCGCTCGCCCGCCGCGATGCCCTCCCGGCGGATCGCCGGGCCGAGGCCTCGCGCCGCGTCGCCGACGCCGTGCTGGCGATGCCGGCGCTGGCCGAGGCCCGCCTCGTCGGCGCCTTCTGGCCGATCCGCAGCGAGATCGACCCGCGCCCGATCGTCGAGGGCTTGTTCGCCCGCGGCCAGCGCGTGGTGCTGCCGCAGGTCACGCCCGGCGGGCTCGTCTTCCGCGAGTGGCGCGCCGGCGAGGCGCTGGTGCGGGGCGGCTTCGGCCTGTCCGAGCCCCGGTCCGACCTTCCCCCCCTCGATCCCGACGCCCTCGTGGTTCCGCTCGCCGCCTTCGACCGGCAGGGCCAGCGCATCGGCTACGGCCGCGGCTACTACGACGGCGCGATCACCCGGCTCTTGGCCCTGCACCCGGTGCTCACCGTCGGCATCGCCTTCGCGTGCCAGGAGGTGGAGCACGTGCCGGCCGAGCCGCACGACCGCCCCCTCGACCACGTGGTGACAGAGGACGGCCCGGTTCCGCTCGCCCGCGAACCGGCCTAACCTCCGCCCGCCCGCCTTCTCCGAACCACGGATCACCATGCGCCTGCTCTTTCTCGGCGACGTCGTCGGGCGTCCCGGCCGCTCCGTCGTCGCCGAGCACCTGCCCGGCCTGCGCGAGCGCTGGCGGCTCGACTGCGTGGTGATCAACGGCGAGAACGCCGCGCACGGCTTCGGCATCACCGAGACGGTCTGCGACGAACTCATCCAGGCCGGCGCCGACGCGGTGACGCTCGGCAACCACAGCTTCGACCAGCGCGAGGCGCTCGTCTTCATCAACCGCCAGGAGCGGCTGGTGCGCCCGGCGAACTACCCGCCGGGCACGCCGGGCCGCGGCGCCTGCATCGTCGAGACCCGCACCGGGGCCCGGGTCCTCGTGGTCAACGTGATGGGCCGCGTCTTCATGGACGCGATGGACGACCCCTTCGCGGCCGTCGAGCGCGAGCTCTCGGCCTGCCCGCTGGGCGAGGCGGCCGACGCCGTGATCGTGGACGTCCACGCCGAGGCGACGAGCGAGAAGCAGGCCTTCGGGCACTTCCTCGACGGTCGCGCCAGCCTCGTCGTCGGCACCCACACCCACGCGCCGACCGCCGACCACCGCGTCCTGCCCGGCGGCACGGCCTACATGTCGGATGCCGGCATGTGCGGCGACTACGATTCCGTGCTCGGCATGCAGAAGGACGAGCCGATCCGCCGCTTCCTTCAGAAGACCCCGGGCTCCCGCTGGGAGGTCGCGGGCGGGGAGGGCACGCTCTGCGGCATCGCGGTCGAGACCGACGCCCGGGGCCTCGCCGTCGGGGCCTGGGCCGTCCGGATCGGGCCGCACCTCTCCGAGACCTGGCCGAAAGCCTGGGATTAGGCGCTGCAAGGCCCCTGCGCCGCACGCCCCGCGGCTTGATCGCTCAGGGCGCTGCCGCCACAGTGCCGGCCCGTCCGGCGCGCGCGCGCCCTCCTTCAGCCGCGAGACGCGACCGATGGCCGCCCTCCCCACCACCACGAGGCCCTCGGCCGAGCCGAGAGCGGCCGGACCGGCGACCGCCAAGCCCGTGATCACGAAGCCCGGCATCTACCTCGTGCGGATGCTGGTCTTCCTGATCCTCGTGGGCTTCCTGGCCTTCGTGCTGTTCCGGCAGATCACGCCGGCCTTCCTGGCCAATCCGGGCCTCAACGGCCTGATCCTCGGCGTGCTCCTGATCGCGGTGCTGCTGGCCTTCGGGCAGGTGCTGCGCCTGTTCCGGGAGGCCGCCTACGTCAACGCGGTGGCGGCCGGCGCCGAGGCGCGGGCGCCGCACCTGCTCAAGCCCCTCGAGCCGGCGGTCGCGGCGCGGGCCGGCGGCGCGGCGCTGCCCGGGACCCGGGCCTTCCTCGACACGGTGGCGGCGCGCCTCGACGAGGGCCGCGACATCCTGCGCTACATCGCGGGCCTGCTGATCCTGCTGGGCCTGCTCGGCACGTTCTGGGGCCTCATCGACACACTCTCGGCGGTGGGCTCGGTGATCCGCTCGATGCGCGGCGGAGGCGACGCCGCGGTGATGTTCGACGAGCTGAAGAACGGCCTCGCCGTGCCGCTCTCAGGCATCGGCCTGGCCTTCTCGGCCTCGCTCTTCGGCCTCGCGGGCTCCCTGGTGATCGGCTTCCTCGATCTCCAGGCGGGTCAGGCGCAGGCCCGCTTCCACAACGAGCTGGAGGACTGGCTGACCTCCGGCAGCGAGGCGGCCGCGCCGCTCTCGCTCTCCCAGGGCACCGGGGCGCGCGAGCTTCAGGAGGCGGTCGATCGGCTGACCGGCGTGATCCAGGAGGGTGCCAACGGGCGCGCCGCCGCGCAGGCCATGGCGAACCTCGCCGAGGGGATCCAGGGCCTCGTCCAGCACATGCGCTCCGAGCAGCAGATGATCCGCGACTGGGTCGAGGCGCAGGCGAGCCGCGAGCGCGAGCTGAAGCAGGTGCTCGACCGGCTCGGGCGCGAGCGGGTCTAGGGCGGTGGCCTCCCGCATCGCCCGCCGCGAGCGCGGCCTCAACGTCTGGCCGGGCTACGTCGACGCCCTCGCCACCCTGCTGCTCTCGGTGGTGTTCCTGCTCACCGTCTTCGTGGTGGGGCAGTTCTTCGTCTCGCAGGAACTGTCCGGCCGCGACACGATGCTGGCCCGGCTCAACCGGCAGATCGCCGACCTCACCGACCTCCTGGCCCTCGAGCGCTCGAACCGGCGGGGCGACGCGGCGTCGCTCGATTCGCTCCGCTCGTCGCTGGCGGCGGCCGAGAGCGCGCGCGACCAGGCCCGGGCGGAGGCCCAGGCCGCCGGGGCGCAGGGAGGGCAGGCGGGCGAGCTCGACCGCCAGCTCCAGGCCGAGCGCGGCGCGACCCGGCGGGCCCTCAACCAGATCGACCTCCTCAACGAGCAGCTCGCGGCCATGCGGCGCCAGCTCGCGGCACTCGAGGACGCGCTTGCGGCCTCCGAGCAGCGCGACCGCGAATCCCAGGCCCGCATCGCCGACCTCGGCAGCCGCCTGAACGTGGCGCTCGCCCAGAAGGTGCAGGAACTCGCCCGGTACCGCTCCGACTTCTTCGGACGGCTGCGCCAGATCCTCGGCTCGCGGCCCGACATCCGGGTGGTCGGCGACCGCTTCGTGCTGCAATCCGAGGTGCTGTTCCCGGCGGGCTCGGCCGCGCTCAAGCCCGAGGCCGGGCCGGAGCTCGACCGCATCGCCGCGGCGGTCTCCGATCTCGCCCGGCAGATCCCCGCCGACCTCGCCTGGGTGCTGCGGGTCGACGGGCACACCGACGCGCGCCCGATCGCGAGTTCGCAGTTTCCCTCGAACTGGGCGCTCTCGGCCGCCCGCGCCATCGCGGTCGTGCAGTACCTCGCGGCCAAAGGCATCCCGCCCCAGCACCTGCTCGCAGGCGCCTTCGGCGAGTTCCAGCCCCTCGACGCCGGCACGACCGACGAGGCCTACGCCCGCAACCGCCGCATCGAGATGAAGCTCACGGAGCGGTGAGGGCAAGCGTCGCGGGTGCCGCTCTCTTTCCGCCCTGCGGGGAGGGCGATCGCGTAGGCCGAACGAAGTCCCGATACTGACAGGGCTCGGGTCCCCACACCCTTAGCGGGAGAGGTCTGCTTTCGCAGAAAGCCGGTCGAGGAACGAGAATTGTCAGAACCGGGCGCGGCAGGCCCGCTCGACAGCCTTGTGCCCCATCCGTCGAGTTTTCATACCGTTCCGGTCGAAGAGTTCGGTTTGAGGCATCGTCTCAGGACGAAGCGCGGGTGCCCTCTCCCATAGGGAGAGGTCTGCTTTCGCAGAAAGCCGGGTGAGGGGTATGACGTTGCCGGACGAGGCGTAGCGCTGAACGCGCGTCGATGGCGTGCTCAGTCCTGCAAGGTCATACCCCTCACCCCAACCCTCTCCCTATGGGAGAGGGGGGCGCGGCGTGGTTCATGCTCGATCCGATGCCCGTCCGCCTTCTCGACGAGATCGGGTCCAGAGACGTGAAGCCGATAGCCCGTGGAGCCGGCAGGGAGCGCGGTGGGCGTGCCTCCTCGCCTGGAACGGACTTCCCCGCCTCAGGCCGCCTGCCGGAACAGCGTGCGGGCCTCGTCCGTCGGAGCGAAATGGGTGCGCTGGGTGCGCGGGTCGCGCTCGGTCACCGCGACGAGGCCGGCCTCGTCGAGGCGCGAGAGGGCGCGCAGCACGTGGGCGTGGGCCACGTCGAAGATCCGGGCGAAGCTGCGGGTGTCGGGGCTGAGCCCGAGATGCGGAGCGGCGAGGAGACCCGCTTCCAGCCGCGAGAGGTCGGGGCGGCGCGTCTGCAGCTCCTCGACCGTGCCGATGAACTCAACTTCCGTCATGCGTGTGTCCGTGCGTGTGTCCGTGCCTGGAGGGTGACGAGGACCGACTTCGAGGTCGGCGTGTCGCTCTGCGCCCCTGCGGTCGAGAGCGGCACCAGCACGTTCAGCTCCGGGTAGTAGCCGGCGAGCGCGCCGCGGGGCATGTCGAAGGGCACGAGGCGGAAATCCTCCGCCACCCGCTCGACGCCGTCCCGGTGCGCGCCCCGGATATCGACCCGGTCGCCCAGCCGGGCACGGATCTCGGCGAGATCCTCCGGATGGGCGAACACCACGCGCCGCTCGCCGTAGACGCCGCGGTAGCGGTCATCCAGGCCGTAGACGGTGGTGTTGTACTGGTCGTGGCTGCGGAAGGTCTGCAGCACGAAGGTGTCCTCCGTGCCGGCCGCCCGCTGGTGCTCGGTGGCCTCGGGCAGGGCGTCGTCCGAGAAGGTGGCCCGGCCGGCCTCCGTCTCGAAGACGCGCTCCGCCGCGAGGTTGCGCAGCATGAAGCCGCGCGGCCGGCGGACCCGGGTGTTGTAGCCTGCAAAGCCCGGGATCGTGCGCTCGATCAGCTCCCGGATGCGGTCGTGGTCGTCGGCGAGCGCGGCCCACTCCACCCGCTCCGAGCCGACCGTCGCGGCGGCGATCCCGGCGATGATCGCCACCTCCGAGCGCAGGTGCGGCGAGGCCGGTCGGTTGATGCCGCCCGAGCCGTGGACCATGCTCATCGAGTCCTCGACGGTCACGATCTGGGTCTTGCCGCGGCTGTTGCGGTCGATCTCGGTGCGGCCGAGGCAGGGCAGCAGGTAGCCCACCGCACCCGGCACGAGGTGCGAGTGGTTGAGCTTCGTCGCGATGTGCACGGTGAGCCGGCAGGAGGCGAGCGCCCGCGCGACGAGGGCGGAATCGGGCGTGGCGCGGGCGAAGTTGCCCCCGAGCCCGATGAAGGCCCGGGCCGAGCCGTCGAGCATCGCGCCGATCGCGGCGAGCACGTTGTGGCCGTGCCGGCGCGGCGCCTCGAAATGGAACTCGCGCTCCAGCGCGTCGAGGAGGGCCGCGGGCGGCTTCTCGTTGATGCCGACCGTGCGGTCGCCCTGCACGTTCGAGTGCCCGCGCACCGGGCACAGGCCCGCGCCGGGCCGGCCGATATGGCCGCGCAGGAACATCACGTTGGCGATCTCGCGGATCGTCGCGACTGAGTGGCGATGCTGCGTCACGCCCATCGCCCAGGTGGCGATCACCCTGTCGGCGCCGAGATAGACCTCGGCCATCGCCTCGATCTCGGCGCGGGTGAGGCCCGACTGGTCGAGGATGGCGTCCCAGCCCGTCGCGTCGACGGCCGCGCGCCACGCGTCCAGTCCGGCGGTGTGCTTGGCGAGGAACGGCCGGTCGAGGAGCGAGGGCTTGCCCGCGGCGAGCGCCGCGTCGTCGACCGCGAAGATCGCCTTCGCCATGCCGCGGAAGGCCGCCATGTCGCCGCCCAGCCGCGGCTGCAGGTAGTGGCTGGCGATGGGGCGGCTCGCGCCGCGCAGCATCTCCACGGTGTTCTGCGGGTCGGCGAAGCGCTCCAGGCCGCGCTCGCGCACGGGGTTGAGCACCACCACGCGGGCGCCGCGCTCGGCGGCGCGGCGCAGGTCGCCCAGCATGCGCGGATGGTTGGTGCCGGGGTTCTGGCCCACGCAGAAGATCGCGTCGGCGCGCTCGAAATCCTCCAGCGTCACCGTGCCCTTGCCGGCCCCGATGGCCTGGGTGAGCGCGATGCCGCTCGCCTCGTGGCACATGTTGGAGCAGTCGGGGAAATTGTTGGTGCCGTAGAGCCGGGCGAAGAGCTGGTAGAGGTAGGCGGCCTCGTTCGAGGCGCGGCCCGAGGTGTAGAACTCGGCCTGGTCCGGGTGGGCGAGCGCGTTGAGCTCTTGCCCGATCTCCGCGAAGGCCGCTTCCCAGGAGACGGGCAGGTAGCGGTCGCTTCCCGCGTCGTAGCGCATCGGATGGGTGAGGCGGCCCTCGCCCTCGAGCGCGTGGTCGCTCCAGCCGCGCAGCTCCGCGACGGTGTGGCGCGCGAAGAAGGCCGGGGGCGTGCGCTTGTCGGTGGCCTCCCAGGAGACCGCCTTCACGCCGTTCTCGCAGAACTCGAAGGAGGAGCCGTGCTCCGGGTCGCCCCAGGCGCAGCCCGGGCAATCGAACCCGTCGGGCTGGTTGGCCTTCATCAGGGCGCGGGCGCCCGAGAGCGGGGCGCGGCTGCCCAGCAGGTGCTTGCCGCAGGACTTGAGGGCCCCCCAGCCGCCGGCCGCGGAGGAGCGCTTGGGAGACGCGACCGGGTGGTCCATGTGCTTGTCTCGGAAGAAGACCGTATGCCGCCGCGAGATAAGCGTCGAACCCCGGCCCGCTCAATCGCGCGCCGGCGCAGGCCACTCATGCGCAGAAAGCGTGGGTCTAGCGCCTTGTTCTTATACTTGTTCGAACTTGCGAACGCGCGGCGACGGTCGCGATCTGCTTGCGGGCGGGTGTTCGGGGATCGACGGAGTCTGGTTGTCGACCGACAACGACTTTCAGTCGAGCTGCGCAGTTCGGCAAAACGGTGCCGGTTCCGGGAGGGAGCGGCATTTTTGTTCCGGCCGGAAGCGGGATCTCATATCCATCCTCCCCGGAATCCGGCACGCTGCCGCGCCACCCGATGCCTCAGCCCCTGGCGAGTGCCGCCGCGTCCCGCCCGACGGCCGCCGCGAGGTTCGGGAGACCCTCCCGTTGCAGGCGATCGAGCAGCCCGCGCTTGATCGCGCCGACGAGGCCCGGGCCCTGATAGACCAGGGCCGAGTAGAGCTGCACGAGGCTCGCGCCCGCCCGGATCTTGGTCCAGGCGGCCTCGGCCGAATCGACGCCGCCGACGCCGATCAGCGGTACCTTGCTCCCGACCCGTAGGTAGGTCTCGGCCAGGAGCTTCGTCGCCGGGCCGAAGAGCGGGCGGCCCGACAGCCCGCCGGCCTCCCGCGCCAGGGCGGTCTCCGTCAGGCTCTCCGGCCGCGCCACCGTGGTGTTCGAGACGACGAGCCCCTGCACGCCCCGCCGCAGCGCGGTGGCGCAGATCGCGTCGAGGGCGTCGAGGGTGATGTCGGGGGCGATCTTCAAGAGCACCGCGGCGCTCGCGCCCGTCTCGTCCCGCGCCGCCACGACCCGGGCGAGCAGTTCGTCCAGGAAGGCCTCGCCCTGGAGGTCGCGCAGGCCCGGCGTGTTCGGCGAGGATACGTTGACGGTGACGAAGGCGACGTGGGGCGCGAGCCGGGCCGTGCAGGCCACGTAGTCGGCGAGCCGGTCGGCGGCCTCCTTGTTGGCCCCGATGTTGACCCCGACGATCCCCGGACGGCCCCGGCGCGCGGCCAGACGCCCGGCCACCACCTCGAGCCCCTCGCTGTTGAGGCCGAACCGGTTGATCACCGCGCCGTCCGCCGTCAGCCGGAACACCCGCGGGCGCGGGTTGCCGGGCTGCGGGCGCGGCACCACGCCGCCGACCTCGACGAAACCGAACCCGAGGCCGAGCAGCGCGTCCGGCACCGTGGCGCCCTTGTCGAAACCCGCGGCGAGCCCGACGGGATTGGGCACCGTGCGCCCGAGGAGCTCGACGGCGAGGCGCGGGTCGTCGGGGGGCGGGCGGCGCGCCGGAAGGGCCGCCAAGGCACGCAATGTCAGGTTGTGGGCTCGCTCCGCGTCGAGCCCGTGGAGCACCGGCCGGACCAGGGGGAACAGGACTTCGATCATGCGCCGATCTCCTTGGGGAAGACGTGGCGCCCGTCCGCCCCGAGGGCGAGCTCGGCGACCGAGCGCACCGCCGCGAGCGGCAGGTCCCCGTAGAGGTGCGGGAACAGGTCGCCCCCGCGCGAGGGCTCGAATCGCAGCGCCTCGCCCAGCGCCTCGGCCTCGACCGCGACCAGGAGGAGATCGCGCTGGCCCGCGAAGTGTCGCGCTGCCGTCTCAGGGACTTGCGCCGCCGTGGAGAAGTGGATGAACCCGTCGGCCACGTCCACGGGCGCCCCCGTGAACCGGCCCGAGCCCTCGGCCTCGCGCCAGAGGGCGCGCGGACAGATCTTGAAGATGAGAGGCATGCGCAGGTCCGATCGTTGCAGGCCGTCGATACGGCGCGGGGCCGCCGCCTGACAACCGTCCGCACGCAACGCGCTCGAGCAGACGCGCGGCCGAGCTTGTCGAAAAGGGGCGCCGGACCGGCAATGAGTGGTTGCATTCCGCGGTTTGTAGTTCTACTTTCCTACAACTAGGCCGTGCGTCTTTGCGGCCCGTTGAGGCACCGAGCCCGACAGATGTTGTCCCACGAGCAGATCTGGACCGCCATCGATCGACTGGCGGAACGTCACGGCTACTCCCCGTCCGGGCTCGCCCGCCGCTCGGGGCTCGACGCCACGAGCTTCAACCGCTCCAAGCGGATCGGCGCCGACGGCCGCAAGCGCTGGCCCTCGACCGAATCGGTCTCGAAGGTGCTGGCGGCGACGGGCGCGAGCCTCGACGAGTTCCTGCGCCTGATCGAGGCGCGCGAGGGACCGGTGCGCTCGACGGTGCCGCTCATCGGCATGACGCAGGCCGGCGTCGGCCGCCTCTTCACCGAGGAGGGCATGCCGACGGGCGGTGCCGGCTGGGAGGAGGTCGACTTCCCCGATCTCGGCGAGGAGCGCGCCTTCGCGCTGGAGGTGCAGGGCGACTCGATGATGCCGCTGTTTCGCGACGGCGACGTGCTGATCGTCTCGCCCTCGGCGAGCGTGCGCAAGGGCGACCGCGTGGTGGTGCGCACCCATACGGGCGAGGTGCTGGCCAAGGAACTGCGGCGGCGCACCGCGCGCACGGTCGAGCTGGTCTCGCTCAACCCCGATCACGAGGATCGCGTCCTCAACGTGGGCGAGATCGCCTGGATCGCCCGGGTGATGTGGATCCGCCAGTAGCGGTCGGCCGGCAGGCTTGGCCGTCGAGGTGGGGGCGGTTAACGCTGGTTGGGTCGCGGGCCCGGCCCGCTCCACCGGATGATGCCATGGCGGAGCCCGTACTGAATGGCGGCGAGCGCGGCCGTGAGGACGCCATCTCCGCGGCCGCAGCCCTGCTGGATCACGCGGCGGTGCCGGCCTTCCTGCTCGAGGATTCCGGCGCGCAGGCGCGGTTCGTCTACGCCAACTCCGCTTTCCTGGCGCTGACCGGTTACCCGCGGGACAGGGTCGTGGGCGGGGACCTGCGTCTCCTCCTCGGCGACCGGACCGAATCCTTGGGCGACGAGCCCCTCGATTTCCTCGGGGCGCGGATGGACGGGGCCACCTACTGGGGCTGCCTGACGCTCGGGACGGTCTCGGGCAGCGCGCTGCGGCTCGGGCAGGTGGTCGATGTGACCCGACGCCGGGACGTCGAGGGCGCGCTCGCGCTCTCCCGCCAGCGCGAGGCGCTCGGCCTGCTCACCAACAGCGTGGCGCACGAGTTCAACAACTTCCTGCAGATCCTGATCGGCTACATCGACGGGCTGAAGCGCCGGCTGGGCGACCGCCCCGAGCCTTTCGTCCAGCGCGCCATGAGCCGCTCGACGGACGCCACCGAGCGGGCCGCCGTGCTGACCCGTCAGCTCCTCGCCTTCTCGCGTCGGATCGCACCGGACGTGCGGGCGATCGACCTGGACGCGGTCGTGGCGGAGGCCGCCGTCGCCATTCGCCCGACGCTCCCGGAGCGGGTCCGGCTCGACGTGGCGACGACGCCCGACCTGCCCTGGGCCGTCGCGAACCCGACCCAGGTCGAACTCGCGCTGCGCCACCTTGTCGCCAATGCCTGCGAGGCCATCCCGGACCGAGGCTCGATCAGTCTCGCGACCTTCCGCATCCTGCCGGGCGAGCGCTCGATGCAGCATCCGAGCGAAGGGGCGGTGGGCGTGAGCGTGACCGACACGGGAAGCGGCATGTCGCCGGAGATGCTGGCCCGTGCGCTCGCGCCCTTCGCGACGAGCCATGAGGCCGGCCGTGGCGCGGGCCTCGCCATCGTCCACGGCCTGATGAAACGACAGAACGGCACGATCAGCCTGGACAGTCGTCCCGGCGAAGGCACGCAGGTGCGTCTCGTCTTCCCGGCCGCGATCCGCCGCGACGGGGGCTGATCGTTCGGCCCGCACCCCGCGCAACCGCGAAAAGCGGACCGGCGGTCGGACTAAAATGCTGCGTGGTCCGTCTCCATATAGTCGGGGCGTCCAAGACGCCGCGATCAGACGCCGCGATCCGTCTTCGCGTTCGGTATTCTCGCAGAGGCTCTCGATGCTCACCTCCACCAAGCGCCGTAAGCGCACGGCGACCTTCCTGGCGCTGGCCGCGGCGCTGACGGTTGCAGCTCCCATCGCGGAAGCCCGGCCCGGGGGCGGCGGCAGCGTCGGCTCGCGCGGGTCCCGCACCTTCAACGCGCCGTCCGCGACGCAGACCGCGCCTGGGACGGCGGCCCCAATGCAGCGCACGCAGGCCCAGCCGGGCATGACCAATCCGGGCATGCAGCCCCAGCAAGGACGGCGCTTCGGCGGCGGCTTCATGGCGGGCCTGCTCGGTGCCGGCCTGATCGGTGCCCTGCTCGGCGCGGGCTTCTCCGGCGGCCTCGGCGGCATCGCCTCCTTCCTCGGCCTGATGCTGCAGATCGGCCTCGTCGTCCTGCTCGTCGCCTTCGCGGTGCGCTGGTTCCGCCGCCGCAACGAGCAGCAGCAGCCCGCCGGCGCCGGCGCGCCCTACGCGCGTCAGGCGCTGAACGAGGGCCCGAATCGGAACCCGATGGGTGCCGGCGGTCCGGCCTCCGGCCCGATGGGCGGGATGATGGGTGGGCAGCCGCGCCCTCAGCAACAGCGCCCGGTCCAGATCGGCCCGAACGACTTCCAGTCCTTCGAGCGCCTGCTCGGCGAGATCCAGGACGCGTACTCGCACGAAGACAAGGTCGGCCTGCGAAACCTCGCGACGCCGGAGATGGCCGGCTACTTCGAGGAGGAACTCCAGGCGAACGCGGCGCGCGGCGTCGTCAACCGGGTGTCCGAGGTGAAGCTCCTGCAGGGCGACCTGTCGGAGGCCTGGGGCGAGGGCTCGGACGAGTACGCGACCGTCGCGATGCGTTACGCGCTGAAGGACGTCACCCTCGACCGCCGCTCGAATCAGGTCGTCGAGACCGGCGCCCCACAGGCGACCGAACTCTGGACCTTCGTCCGCCGTCCGGGCCGCCCGTGGATCCTCTCGGCGATCCAGCAGACCGCCTGATCGCAGATCGGGATTTGGGTAACGAGGGCCGGCATCGCGAAGGCGGTGCCGGCCTTTTTCGCGCGCGTCAGCGCCCGCGGGCGCGGTCCCAGGCCGTCGCCAGGGCGACGAAGCCGGCGACCGGCACCTCCTCGGCCCGTGCGGTGTCGGCGATGCCGGCCTCCGCGAGCAGCGGCACCGGATCGCCGCCGAGGGCCTTCAGGCTCTGGCGCAGCATCTTGCGGCGCTGCCCGAAGGCCGCGCGCGTGACCGACTCCAGAGCACCGACCCGGCAGGGTAGAGGATCGGTGCGGGGCCTCAACTGCACGATGCTCGACGTCACCTTCGGCGGCGGCACGAAGGCCGAGGGGCTGACGTCGAACAGGATGTCGGCCTCGGTGCGCCAACCGCAGAGTACGCCGAGCCGGCCGTAATTCGCCCGGTCTCCCTCGTCGGCCACGATCCGTTCGGCCACCTCCCGCTGGAACATCAGGGTCAGGGAATCCCACCAGGGCGGCCAGGCCTCGGTGTCGAGCCAGCCGGTCAACAGCGGCGTGCCGACATTGTAGGGAAGGTTGGCCACGATCCGTGTCGGCCCGTCCCCGATCAGCGGGCGCGGGTCGAATTCCAGCGCGTCCGCGTCCACCACCTCGAGCCGGCCGGGATAGTGCGCGGCGACCTCGGCGAGCGCGGGGAGCGCCCTGGGGTCGCGCTCGATCGCGATCACCCGCTCCGCGCCCTCGGAGAGCAGGGCGCGGGTCAGTCCGCCCGGGCCGGGACCGACCTCGACGACCGTGACCCCGGCGAGCGGACCCGCCGCACGGGCGATGCGGCCGGTGAGGTTGAGATCGTAGAGGAAGTTCTGGCCGAGGGCCTTCTTCGGCTCCAGGCCGTGCCGCGCGACGACGTCGCGCAGCGGCGGCAGCCCATCCGGTGCGCTCACAGCTCGTCGTCGGGATCGAAGTGTCGCATGTCCGTCCGGCGTCCGGCGTAGAGGCTGAGGGGGATCACCTCGGCGCTCTCGGGCAGACCGAGACCGGCATTGCGGGCGAGACGGTCGGCAAGGCGCAGCGCCGCGATCAGGCTGTCGGGCCGGGCGAGGCCCTGGCCGGCGATGTCGAAGGCCGTGCCGTGGTCGGGCGAGGTGCGGATGAAGGGAAGACCCAGGGTCACATTCACGCCCTCGTCGAAGGCGATGGTCTTGATCGGGATCAGGGCCTGATCGTGGGTGGGTGCGAGCGCCACGTCGTAGGTCTCCCGCGCGCGGGCGTGGAACAGGGTGTCGGCCGGCAGCGGCCCCCTGATGTCGATGCCCTCCCCCCGCAGGCGCGCCACGGCCGGGGCCAGCACGTCGCGGTCCTCGGTCCCGATCGTGCCGGCCTCGCCCGCGTGCGGGTTGAGACCGGCCAGGACGAGGCGGGGCTTCTCCAGGCCGAAGCGCGCACGCAGATCCCGCACGACGGTGCGGGCGGTGTCCACGACGAGATCCTGGGTGAGCAGGGCCGGCACGTCGCGCAAGGCGACGTGGATCGTCACGGGCACGACCGAGAGCGTCTCGCTCCAGATCATCATCACGGGCTTCGGCGGTTCCAGGCCCGGCGGGACCGCCAGGGCGGCCAGGAACTCGGTGTGTCCGGGATGCGCGAAGCCGGCCCGGGTCAGCACGTACTTGGCGATCGGGTTGGTCACCACGGCGCTCGCGCGGCCCGCCTTCACCCACCCGACCGCGGCGGTGATCGACTCGATCACCGCGCCCGCGTGGACCGAGTCCGGCCGGCCCGGCAGGGCCGCGACCGTGGCGCCGCTCGGGAGCGCCACCACGGGCAGCGCCCTGGGAAACACCTCGGCCGCCGTCTCCGGGTCGATCTCGGCCACCGGAACCGGCAGGCCCATCCGGTCGGCGGCGCGCTCCACGAAGGCCGGGTCCGCGACGAGGAAGAAGGGTGGCAGCGGGTGCGCGCCGCCGCGCGCGAGCCAGGCCGCGAGGGCGAGTTCGGGTCCGATCCCGGCCGGGTCTCCGAGGGTGAGGGCGAGAGGGGGCATGGGCGGGCCTGACGATGCGCGGGCTTGCGCGGCCGGCGGTGCGGCGCTCGTGGTCTGCGATCTAAGGGAATCCGGCGCGCCCGCAAGCCGCGGGCGGCCTCAGCGCACCGAGGCGATGCCGTCGTTGGTGGTGACGGTGCCGACGTTCTGGCGCAGGTCCGCCTCGCCGAGGGTCTTCAACTCGACCCGCAGCAGCACCGTCTGGTTCCGCTCGCGCGTGCCGAGCGCGGTGGCGATCGGCGAGACGATGTAGTTGAGCGAGACGGTGGTGCACTCGTCCTGGTAGCCGCCGCCGAGGCTGAGGCCCGAGAGGTAGAACCGGCCCGGGTTCTGATAGACCGGCAGGGTACCGGTCGGGTCGGCGAGGTAGCCCGTCAGCGCGGTCGCGTAGAGGTCGCGGGTGTCGAGGTAGTGCGTGAGGTCGACCAGCGCCGAACCGGTGAGGAACCAGTTCGGCGTGATGTTGTAGGTCGCGCTCGCGGTCACGCCCTCGCGGCGATGGCTGAAGCCGAGCAGCGGCTGCGCCTCGTAGTAGGAGTAGAAGGTCGCGAGCGTCAGCGGCAGGAACGGCGCGAACCGCGCGGTCACGCCGGCCTCGAAGCGGTTGACCTTGAAGTCCGCCTGGTCGAACCGCGCCCGGCTGATGAAGGAGATGTTCTGGTTCGGCGAGACCTGGAAGCGGCCGACGAAGTCCGAGCGGCGGGTCTCCAGGCCGGATTCGAGGCCGACATTCGCGATGTCGCCGCGCCGGAAGGAGTTGACGCCCGCGACTTGGATCGACTCGCCGAACATCACGTTCGTGTACCAGCCCGACGCCGTCACGACCGAGTACTGGCCGCCGAGATTGGCGCGCACGCCGCCCTCGGCGCGGTCGTAGCCGGAGAACTTGTCCCACTCGAACAGCGAGGTGTCGTCGAAGACGAGGCTCTGCGCGTCCTCGTTCGGAAGCCGGCCGATCCGGGTCTCGGAGGGGCGCGCGATGATCTGGGCGATCGGCTCGATCGTGTGGACGCCGAGCGGCCCGAAATCGCTGACGAACGGGTAGCGGTAGTCGAGGCCGACCGCCGGGATGACGCGGCCGTTGAAGCCCTCGCCGACGTTGGCGATCGTCGGCACCAGGGCGTTCTGGTAGCCCGACAGGCTCGGATTGGTGAAGAAGGCGTCGGCCCGCAGGTAGGTGAACGGCGTGAAGCTCTGGCCCGCATCGTCGATGAAGGTGCGCCGCCAGGAGGCCATGGCCGAGGCGCGCGTGTTCGTTCCGGCGAGGCCCCGGATCAGGCAGGACGCCGAGTTGAAGGTCGAGCAGGTCTCGTAGAGCGGGTAGCTCACCCCGTTCACGCTCGGGCTGAACAGGTACGCGCTCGTCCGCGGCAGGCCCTGGAAGTCGGTGGCCTCGCGGGTCAGGCTGGTGATGTTCGCCTCGAAGCGCACCTCGCCGCCGATCTCGCCCGGCCCGTTGATCCGCTTGTCGTAGTCGATCACCGGCGCGACGATCGGCTGCTCCTTCTGCCAGTCGAAGCTCGACAGACCCTTGAAGTAGTAGCCCCGCGCCTCGAACCACGAGCGGTCGCCCTGGCCGATCAGGTAGGCGGTCGAGACCGCCTCGCGGAAATAGTCCGTCGTGATGTTCTGGTTGCGGATCCGGTAATTGTCGAGGAACCACTTGTCGGTGACGCCGACGAGGTCCCAGCCGGTGCGCCAGCGATCGTTGATGTAGAAGCGGCCCCGGCTCTCGATCGAGCCCCGGAAGTCGCGGTCGCCCGCACCCAGGGGGCCCGGCAGGAAGGCCGAGGGCGTGGTCTGGAAGATGCCCGACAGGCGCAGGTTGAAGCTGCCGTTGTCGAGGCGCTGGCGATACTCGGCTTGGCCCAGCACGCCCTGGCGGCTCAGGAAGGCGGGCGAGAGCGTGAGGTCGTAGTCCGGCGCAAGGTTGAAGAAGTAAGGCACCGACGCGCCGGTGCCGACCGCCGTCGAGGTGATGAAGCGCGGCGTCAGGAAGCCGCTCTTGCGCTTCACCGTCGGGTCGGGCGCCTCGAAATAGGGCAGGTAGGCGACCGGGATGCCGGCGATCTCGAGGGTCGATTCCTCGAAGTAGACCGTGTGGGTCTCGTTGTTGTGGACGATCTTGGCGGCGCGCACCTGCCAGAGCGGGGGCACCTCCGGGTTGTCCTTGCACGGCTCGCAGGCCGTGTAGGTGCCGTAGTCGAACCGGGTCTGCTCGCCGGCGATGCGCTCGGCGCGCGGCGCGGAGAAGCGCGTGCGCACGGTCTCGCCCCGCCGATCGACCGATTGCTGGATGCGCAGCGAATCGATGAAGCCGGTCTTGAAGTCGTCGGTCAGCTCCATCCGGTCGCCGGTGACGACCGCACCGTCCTGGTCGGTCAGGCGGACGTTGCCCTCGGCGAAGACGCGCGAGGAACCGCGGTCGTAGCGCACCCGGTCGGCCTGCAGCGTGCGCGGGCCGTAGTGCAGCTCGGCATTGCCCTTCGCCGTGACGGTGTTCTTGTCGTTGTCGTAGATCAGCTCGTCGGCCTCGACGAGGAGCTTGTCGCCCGGCTTGCCCGCGGCCTTCTTGGCGAGCGGGTTCGCGGCCGATCCGGACTGCGCGAGCGCGGGCGTCGCCGCCGACGGCAGCCCCGTCAGCAGCGTCATCAGCCCTGCGATCCGCGCGATGTCGGAGACCTTACGCAACGCCTGTCCCAGCTCCGGTGACGTCCGTCGTCACGAACCCAACCACACCCGCCTCCCGAGGCCCGCTCGAACGAGCGGGTTCAGCGACACGCACGGAACGCCCGTCCACCGTGGCCCGGCAAGGCGGCCGGGCCGGCGCGGCGGGCGTGACCGTGCGGTGCGCTCAGCCGTCTTCCTGGTACAGAAGCGTGAGCGTACCGAGAAGGCTTCCTACCACGGCCGGCAGCCACGCCGCCACTGGCGCCGCCACGATACCCGCAGCTCCGAGGCCTTCCATGACCTGCCGGGCGACGTAGAGCGCGAATCCCGCGGCGACCCCCCCGAGGACGAGTTTCCCGACGCCACCAAAGCGGAAGAACCGTAAGGAAACGGTTGCGGCCACCAGCACCATGGCGACGAACAGGACCGGGCGCGCCCAGAGGACGTCGTACTGGAGGCGGTACCGCGTGGCGTCGAGGCCCGCCCGTTCGGTGCGCGCGATCGTGTCGGGCAGTTGCCAGAAGGGCACGGATTCCGGCGGGGTGAAGCGCTGCCGAACCTGGCCGGGGTCGAGCGTCGATGCGATCAGGTAGGTGCCGAAGCTCTCGGGCGGCGCCTGGGATGTGAGAAGGCGCACATCCGAGAGTTCCCACCAGCCATCGTGGAGCGTGGCCCGCGCCGCGACGATCTGCGAGAGGAAGCTGCCGTCCTCGTCGAAGGTGAAGACTTGGACGCCGGCGAGCGTCGTGGTGCCCTCCACCGCCGTCTCGGCCCGGATGATGGCCGAGCCGTCGAGGCTCTTCTGGCGCATGTAGAGCGCCTTGCCCGAGCCCCCCTTGGTGGATTTGGCGAAGATTTTCGCCTCGATCTCGGTCGAGCGCTGTTTCAGGGCGGCCGAGACCGGGTTGTAGATCCCGATCGCGACGCTCCCGATAGCCAGGGCCACGAACACCCCCGGCTGCAGGAACTGCCAGGCCGAGATCCCGGCCGCGCGCGCGACCACGAGTTCCAGCTTGCGCGAGAGTTGCAGCAGCGCGGCCATCGAGCCGAACAGCACGGCGAAGGGCAGCACGCCCTCGGCGACGGCGGGCGTTCGGTAGAGGGAGAGCTGCGCCATCAGGCCCGCGGAGGCGCCCTCGGCGTCGCCCGCGCGGCGCAGCAGTTCCACGAAGTCGAGCGTGTAGACGAGCGCGAACACGGTGAGGAACACCCCCAGCACCGTCCGGGCGAAGCGCTTGGCGAAGTAGAGCCCGAGGGTCCGGCCGATCAGCACGCGCCTCTAGCTCCGCGCCAGGCGGGGCAGGCGCGGCGCGAGCCCCCGGAAGGCCGCGGCGCACCGCGCGTTGAAGGCGCGCACCCGCGGGCCGTGGAAGATCACGAGCGCCGACAGCCCGATCGCGGCGAGCGGCACCGCGTAGACGGCGACCACCGCCGCCTGGCTGCGCGCCGCAGCGCTCACGGCGGCGAAGCCGGCGATCCGCAGGAGCACGACCGCCAGGACCGCGCCCGCCACCGCCACGCCCCGGCCCGAGCGGGTGGTGCGCGGGTCGCCGAGCGCCGCGAAGGCGATGAAGGCGAGCGCGAGGGGATAGAGCCAGGAGGAGAGCCGGTCGTGCAGCTCGGCCCGGAAGCGGCCCTTCTGCAGTTTGAAGTAGACCTCGTCCCGGTCGGGGAAGAGCAGCTGCGTGGTCGAGCGCTCGCGCGGCTTGTAGACCACCTCCGAATCGGGCGGTGCGAAGGCCGCAAGGTCGATGGTGTAGCGCTCGAAGGTCAGGATCGAGGAATCGCGGCTGTCCTTCTGCTGCTGGTGCACGCTGCCCTTCTCCAGCGCGAGGTAGCTCTGCCCGTCCACCTCGATCGCGTTGCCGCGCTCGGCGAGGTAGACCTTGCTCTTGCCGGCCTCGCGCGCGTCCTGGATGAACAGGCCGAGCAGGGTGCCGTTCTGCCCGCGCTCGCGGAAATGGAAGGTCAGCCCGTTGTCGAGGCTGGTGAACTGGCCCTCCTTGACGACGTTCGCGATGAAGTCGCCGCGCACCCGCGTGATCACGTCGCGCAATTCCTGGAAGCTTGCCGGCATCACCACGATCGTCAGGAAGCCCACCAGGAAGCTCACCGCGAGGGCGAGCGTGAGGAAGGGGCGCAGGATCGCGCGCGGCTTCATGCCGGCGGCCGACATCACGATCAGCTCGGAATCGCCGTTGAGCCGGTTCAGCGCGTAGATCACCGCGATGAACAGCGCCATCGGGGCGATCACCACGACGAGGGTCGGCAGCGACAGGCCGGTGACGAAGAGGAAGATCAGGAGCGTCTGCCCCTTGGCGGTGATCAGGTCGAGCTCGCGCAGGGCCTGGGTCACCCAGATCGTGCCGGTGAGGCCGATCAGGCAGGCGAGGCAGGCGCCGAGCGCGATGCGGAAGATGTAGCGCTCGATCTGGGTCATCGCCTCGGCTCGGATCTCCCTCGAACTCGGCCTGAGCTCCGCCCCCTCTTTGGCCGGCTCCGGATTCCGGCATGGCGCGCGAAGTGCGGCGGTTTCAAGAGCATTCGCGCCGCGTTGCGTTCTCCGCCTCAGCGGCTACACAGGGCAGACAACGCAGGGACGCTCGCGCGCGGGGGCCGCCCTGCGCCAGGAACGGCAGCGAAGCTCGGAAAGCAACCACATGGCGGACGGCATCACCATCACCTTCGCTCCGGTGGGCCGGGCCGGCGGGGGCGACCTCGTCGTGTTCGTGGGCGACGACCTCGCGCTCGGCTCCGCGGCGCGCGAGGTGCTGGGCGCGGCCGGCACCGATCTGGTGGCGCGCGCCGCCGCCTCCGAGCAGTTCCGGGGCCGCCAGAACACGGCGCTCTCCCTGCCGGCGCCGGCCGGCGTCGAGGCCGACCGCCTCGTCGTCGTCGGCCTCGGCACCGACAAGGACCGGGCGAAGATCGAGTGGCCGGTGCTCGGCGGCTTCACGGCGGGCAAGGTCTCGGGTCGCGCCGCACGGGTGGTGCTCGACTGGCCGGGTGCCGAGATCGGCCCGCGCGAGGCCGCGGACTTCGCACTCGGCGCGCGCCTGCGGGCCTACAGCTTCGACCGCTACAAGACGAAGAAGAAGCCCGACGCCGAGGACAAGGCCGGCTCGGCCCTGACGCTGATGCTGCCCGGCCACGCCGAGGCGGAGGCCGCGGCCGGCGAGGCCCGCGCGGTGGCCGAGGGCGTGACGCTCGCCCGCGACCTGATCAACGAGCCGCCGAACGTGCTCTCGCCGGCGGAGTTCGCGGCCCGGGCCTCGGAACTCGCCCGGCTCGGCGTCGAGGTCGAGGTGCTGGAGCCCGCCCGCCTGCGCGAGCTGAATTTCGGCGCGCTGCTCGCCGTGGCGCAGGGCTCGGTGCGCGAGCCCCGCGTGGTGGTGATGCGCTGGAGCGGCGGCCGGCCGGGCGAGGCGCCGCTCGCGCTGATCGGCAAGGGCGTGGTGTTCGATTCCGGCGGCGTCTCGATCAAGTCGGCCGGCGGCATGGAGGACATGAAGGGCGACATGGGCGGCGCGGCCGCCGTCGTCGGCACGCTGCACGCGCTCGCCGCCCGCAAGGCCAAGGTGAACGTGGTCGGCGCCATCGGCATCGTCGAGAACATGCCGGACGGCGCCTCCTACCGGCCCTCCGACATCGTCACCTCGATGTCGGGCCAGACCATCGAGGTCATCAACACGGACGCCGAGGGTCGCCTCGTGCTGGCCGACGTGATCTGGCACGTGCAGCAGACCGAGAAGCCGAAGGCGATCATCGATCTGGCCACCCTCACCGGCGCGATCATCGTGGCGCTCGGCCAGGACATCGCCGGCCTGTTCTCGAACGACGACGACCTCGCGGGCAAGATCACCGCGGCCGGGGAGGCGACCGCCGAGAAGGTCTGGCGGATGCCGCTGATCCCGGCCTACGACAAGGCGATCGACTCGAAGTTCGCCGACATGAAGAACACCGGCGGGCGCCATGGCGGCGCGGCGACCGCGGCCGCCTTCATCAAGCGCTACGTCAACGACACGCCCTGGGCGCATCTCGACATCGCGGGCGTCGGCATGTCGTCCACCCCCAACGAGATCAATCGCAGCTGGGGCGCGGGCTGGGGCGTGCGTCTGCTCGACCGGTTGGTGCGCGACAACTACGAGGGGCGGTAAGGGCTCGGGGGGCCGCTTCTCTCCCTCCCCCCTCTGCGGGGGAGGGAGTATGACGCGGGGTTCAAGTCCCGCCGCCCGATTGCCGTGTAGAGTACCCCAGTGATGCGCGGAGCACCGATCCTCCTGGCCGCCGCCCCCGTCGCGGCGGCGCTCGCCGCCCTGGCGCTCGCGGCGGCGACGGGCCTCAGCCAGCGCTCGGGCCTGCCCGGGGCGGTCGAGCCCTTCGCCTACGGCTTCTTCCTCGACCGCTACCCGCTCTTCGCCTTCGGCCTCGTGTACGGACTCGTCCGGATCGTCTGCGCCGTCTCGGCGCCCGGGCCTGCGTCCCCGGTCCGCCGGGCGGTCCTGGGCCTCCTCGGCCTCGGCCTGCTGCTCGCCGTCTCGCTCTACCCCACCTTCGGTGGTCTCGTGCTGCGCGCCGGATTCGGCACCGGCTCGATGGCCTTCCTCACCAACACGCCGCTCTGGGCTGCCTACGCCATCGGGGCCGCGGTCGCGGCGCTGCTGTTCGGCCTCGCCCTGGGCGTGCCGGTGGTGCTCGCGACGCTGAGACGCCGCGCCACGGAGGGGTTCTGGCGGCGCGTTCGGCGCGGGCTGGTGACTGCGACGGCGAGCTTCCTCGCGCTCTGGATCGGCGCGGCCGTCCTCGGGCTCGCCCGCGAGGCCGGCATCGGGCCCTGGCCGCGGCGGCCCTTCGCGGGCGACGAGGCGCTGCGCGCCGCCCTCATGGTCCTCGCGGCCACCCTGCCGCACGCGCTCGTGAGCCTGGTGCGCGCGGGCCGGCCCGAGCCGGTGCGCAGGCCCTCGCTCAAGGACCGCCTGCGGCCGATGTGACCCGATCCGGCCGAGGCCGCTCGGCCCGGACCGATGCATCGGGCGCCGGGTGTTGCCGCTTCTTCAGGCAATGGGCGCGAATCTTGCTGCGGCGCAGCCGACCGGTGCGGACCTCCGAGCCCACCGGCGCGTCGAACAGCACGTCGGACGGAAGACGCCCGGACTTCCGGGCGGGGTCCCGTGTCGAACCCCCGCCTCTTCCGGCCGCCACAAGGGAAACGGTATGGCTTACCTCGCGCCCTCCGAATTCGTGACCAAGATGGTCGATGCCGGAGAATCCAAGATCTTCATGTCCACCCGCGACACCGTGATCCGCGCCTACATGGCCGGTGCGATCCTGGCGCTCGCGGCGGTCTTCGCCGTCACGATCACCCAGCAGACCGGGATCCCGATCCTCGGCGCCGTCCTGTTCCCGGTCGGCTTCTGCATGCTCTACCTGCTGGGCTTCGACCTGCTGACCGGGGTCTTCGTGCTCGCCCCACTGGCGCTCCTCGATCGCCGCCCGGGCGTGACCTGGGGCGGCGTGCTGCGCAACTGGGGCCTCGTGTTCCTCGGAAACTTCCTCGGCGCGCTCACCGTGGCCTTCATGATGGCCTTCGTCTTCACCTTCGGCTTCACCGCGCCGGCCGACAAGGTCGGCGAGTTCATCGCCCATGTGGGCGAGCGCCGCACGGTCGGCTACGCGGCCCACGGCGTCGGCGGCTGGTTCACGATCTTCATGCGCGGGATGCTCTGCAACTGGATGGTCTCGACCGGCGTCGTCGGCGCGATGATCTCGACCACGGTGAGCGGCAAGGTCATCGCCATGTGGATGCCCATCATGGTGTTCTTCTACATGACCTTCGAGCACTCGGTCGTGAACATGTTCCTGTTCCCCTTCGGCTTGATGATGGGCGGCAACTTCTCGATCGGTGACTACTTCTTCTGGAACGAGATCCCGACCGTGCTGGGCAACCTCGTGGGCGGCCTCGCGTTCACGGGCCTGACCCTCTACACCACCCATGTCCGCACCGCGCCGAAGCGCGCCGTCCAGGGCGAGGCGCGCCGCCTGGCCGCCTGAGAGCCTCCTACGACACTCCCGCTGCGCCCTCGCGCGCAGCGGGAGGGCTCCCGGAGACCGGGGGTCTTGCGAGGGGCTCCAAGACGCGTTTGACCCGACGACGCGCTTGACCCGACGGGGACCCGGGCCGAAAGGGCACGGGTCCCCTCGCGCGCCGCCATCCCCATGCCGAACGACCTCAGGCTCACGCTCGGCCAGCACAGCGAGGCGGGCCGGAAGGAGGCCAACCAGGACTTCCACGGGGCGCTCGTCCCCGGGCAGCCGACGCTCGGGCTCAAGGGGGCGGCCATCGCCATCGCCGACGGGATCGGCAGCAGCGCGGTCAGCCACGTCGCCAGCGAGACCGCGGTCAAGAGCTTCCTCACCGACTACTACGACACCCCCGACACGTGGTCGGTGAAGAGCGCCGCGCAGCGCGTGATCGCGGCCGCCAATTCCTGGCTTTACGCCGAGACCAGGCGCAGCCGGCACGAGCCCGACCGGGGCTACGTCACCACCTTCAGCGCCCTCGTCCTCAAGGGCCGCTCCGCACACGTCTTCCACGTCGGCGACGGCCGGATCTGCCGCGTTGCCGGCCGCTCCCTGGAACAGCTGACCGAGGACCACCGCCTCGTCCTGTCGGCGGAGGAATCCTATCTCGGCCGGGCATTGGGTGCCGGGCCGCATGTCGAGATCGACCACGCCACGGTGCGCACCGAGCCCGGCGACGTCTTCGTGCTGACGACCGACGGCGTGCACGAGCACCTCGCCCCGGAGACCATCGCCGGCCTCATCGCGCGCCATGCCCCGGATCTGGACGAGGCTGCCCGCCAGATCATCAGACATGCCTACGCGGCCGGCAGCGGCGATAACCTGACCGCGCAGATCGTGCGCATCGAGGCGGCACCCGAGGCCGATCCGCTCGATCTCGCGGGCCGGGTCGCCGATCTCGCCCCGGCGCCGCTTTTGGAGCCGCCGACGCGGTTCGACGGCTACCGGGTGCTGCGCACGCTCCATGCGAGCCACCGCAGCCATGTCTACCTCTCGGAGGATGCCGAGACCGGCGCGAGGGTCGCCCTGAAGGTGCCGTCGACGGACGCGCGGGAGGATCCTGCGCAGCTCCGCCGCCTCGTCATGGAGGAGTGGATCGCCCGCCGCATCGACAGCCCGCACGTGCTGAAGGCCCAGCCGCAGGCACGCCGGCGCAGCCACCTCTACACGGCGATGGACTACGTCGAGGGCCGCACGCTGGCGCAGTGGATGCGCGACAACCCGAACCCCGATCTCGAGACGGTGCGTGGCCTCGTCGAGCAGATCGCGCGGGGCCTGCAGGCCTTCCACCGGCGCGAGATGGTTCACCGGGATCTGCGCCCTCAGAACATCCTGATCGACGCGTCCGGCACCGCGCGGATCATCGATTTCGGCTCGACCCGCGTGGCGGGCGTGGCCGAACTCGCCCCCGAGGAGCCGGTGCTCGGCACCCAGCAGTACAGCGCGCCGGAATATCTGGCGGGCGAGCCCGCGACGCCCGCCGCGGACGTGTTCTCGCTCGGAACCATCGCCTACCAGATGCTGACGGGACAGCTGCCCTACGGGGCCGCGGCCGCCCGGGCGGTGACCGAGGCCCGGGCTCGGCGCCTGCGCTACGTGCCGCTCTCGGCCACGCGGCCCGGCCTGCCCGTCTGGGTGGACGGTGCGCTGCGCAAGGCGGTCCACCCGAACCCGGTCCTCCGCTACGAGGCGCTCTCGGCCTTCACCTACGACCTGCGTCACCCGAATCCGTCGCTCGCCGGAATGCGCCGGGCCGCCCTCCTCGAGCGCAACCCGGTCCTGTTCTGGAAGCTCGTTTCCCTGGGGCTCGCGCTCGCCCTCGTCGCCGTGCTGGCCAGCCGGAACGCATGAGCGCCACTCGACGGTTTCGCGGCTCTGTTCCGTGCGAGCGCCCGGCGCGGGTTGTCCGTGGTCGGCCGATCGCCCACTCTCCCGGCGTCTGGGAGCGACAGGAGACACCGTGGCCAGCACGAAGCCGCGGGTCCCGAGGAGGATACCGTGATCGAGAAGCAGAGAGCCGGAAAGCCCTGGCTCGCATCATACCCGCCCGGCATCCCGGCGGAGATCGACATCGACGGGCTCGGCACGCTGGTCGAGATGTTCGAGGCGAGCACCGCGCGCTTCGCCGACCGGAAGGCCGTGATCTGCTTCGGGGCCTCGATGAGCTACGCGCAGCTCGGCGCGCTGGCCCGCGCCTTCGCGGTCTGGCTCCAGGGCCAGGGCATCGCCAAGGGCGACCGGGTCGCGGTCATGATGCCGAACGTCCCGGCCTATCCGGTCGCGCTGTTCGGCACGCTGCTGGCCGGCGCAACGGTCGTCAACGTCAACCCGCTCTACACGCCGCGCGAGCTCGCAGCCCAGCTCAACGATTCCGGCGCCCGCACCCTCGTGGTGCTCGAGACCTTCGCCCATACGGTCGCCCAGGCGCTGCCGACCCTCACGCTGGACCGGGTCGTGATCGCGTCCCCCGGCGATGGGCTCGGAGCGAAGGGGGCGCTGGTGAACCTCGTCGCGCGCCACGTCAGGAAGGCCGTGCCGGCCTACAGCCTGCCCAAAGGTCTCGCGACCCGCTTCACCGATGCGCTGAAGGCTGGCCGCGGCGGGCGACCGCGCACCGTCCCGGTGGCGCAGGGCGACCTCGCCTTCCTGCAATACACCGGCGGAACCACGGGCGTGGCCAAGGCGGCGATGCTGACCCATCGCAACGTCATCGCCAACGTGGTGCAGAGCCAGACGTGGTTCCGCGCGACCGACCCGGACGGGCCTGAGCGCGTGATGGTGACGGCCTTGCCGCTCTACCACATCTTCGCTCTGACCTGCTGCTTTCTGTTCTTCATACGCGCGGGTGGCACCTGCCTCCTCATCCCGAATCCGCGCGACGCGGACGGCTTCGTGAAGACGCTGTCCAAGCACCGCTTCACCCACATGTCCGGGGTGAACACCCTGTTCAACCTGCTGAACAACCATCCGGGCTTCGCGGGCCTCGACTTCTCGCAGCTCGACTACGTGGTCGGCGGCGGCATGGCCGTGCAGAAGGCGGTGGCGGCCCGCTGGAAGGCGATCACCGGCTCGGTGATCGTCGAGGGCTACGGCCTCTCCGAGACCTCTCCGGTGGTCTGCGTGAACCCCTACGGCCTGCCCGAATGGTCCGGCACGATCGGCTTCCCCTTGCCCTCGACCGAGGTCTCGATCCGGGACGCGGACGGGATGCCGGCGCCCTTCGGCGTACCCGGCGAACTCTGCGTGCGCGGCCCCCAGGTGATGAAGGGCTACTGGAACCGGCCGGACGAGACCGCGAAGGTGATGACGCAGGACGGTTTCTTCCGCACCGGCGACGTCGCGGTGATGCAGCCGGACGGGCAGGTGCGCATCGTCGATCGGATGAAGGACATGATCCTCGTCTCCGGCTTCAACGTCTATCCGAACGAGGTCGAGGACGTGCTGGCCCTTCATCCCGGCATCCTCGAATGCGCGGTGGTCGGCGCGCCCTGCGCGGAGGCCGGCGAGATGGTCGTGGCGCACGTGGTGCTGCGCGACGCGTCCCTCACCGTGGACGCCATCCGCGCCCATGCCCGCGCCCAGCTCACCGGCTACAAGGTGCCGCGCAAGGTGCTGATCCGCGAGGCGTTGCCGAAGACCAACGTGGGCAAGGTGCTGCGCCGGGCGCTGCGCGACGACCTCCCGGCGGCGTAACCGCGCCACCGCCGCGACGAATGGGCTCCCGATTCCCGGCTTGTCCCGCGCGCGCCGCGGGACGATCTCCCGGGGCAAAGGATCGCGGAGGACGTGCCCCCATGTTGATCAAGCAGAGCCGCAGCTGGGAGATCCCGGAGAGCAGCGCCACGCCCGAATCGGTCTTCCTGAACCGCCGGGCCTTGCTCGGCGGCGCGGCAGGCCTCGCGGCGGGTGCGGTGCTGGGCCCGCGCGGGAGCAGGGCGGCCGAAGGCGGCGTCTATCCGGCACCGCGCAACGAGGCCTACACGCTCGACCGCGGGGTAACGCCGGAGCGCTATAGCGGCGACTACAACAACTTCTACGAGTTCGGCACCTCGAAGACCGTGATGCCGGCCGCCGAGGCGCTGAAGACCAACCCCTGGACGGTCAGGATCGACGGCCTCGTCGAGAAGCCGTTCGAGATCGGCGTCGAGGACCTCGTCCGGAAGGTCGGGCTGGAGGAGCGGCTCTACCGCCACCGCTGCGTCGAGGCATGGTCGATGGCCGTGCCCTGGACCGGCTTTCCCCTGTCGAAGCTGCTGGCGCTCGCCAAGCCCGCCTCGGGGGCGAAGTACGTGCGCTTCGAGACATTCCTCGACAAGGCGATGGCGCCGGGCCAGCGCGCCTTCTTCTATCCCTGGCCCTACACCGAGGGGCTGACGCTGGCAGAGGCCGGCAACGACCTCGCCTTCGTGGTCACGGGCATCTACGGCAAGCCGCTGCCGAAGCAGTTCGGCGCGCCGATCAGGCTCGCACTGCCGTGGAAGTACGGCTTCAAGTCGATCAAGTCGATCACGAAGGTCTCTTTCGTGGCCGAGCGGCCGAAGACCTTCTGGGAAGGGCTGCAATCCTCCGAGTACGGCTTCTGGGCGAACGTGAACCCGGCCGTGCCGCACCCGCGCTGGAGCCAGGCCACCGAGCGCGTGCTCGGCACCGATCAGCGCGTCCCGACGCTGATCTTCAACGGCTACGGCGAGCAGGTCGCCGGCCTCTACAAGGGGCTGGAGAAGGAACGGCTGTTCGTCTGACGCCGCGCGTCGCCCTCCCTCCTCCGCGGGGGAGGGGGGCCGCGTGCTTCAGTACGTCCAGCGCTGGGCCTTCGCGACCAGGAAGTCCCGGAACGCCTGGACCCGAGCCACGGTCCGCATCTCCTCGGCATAGACGAGGTAGCTGTCCAGCGTCGGCATCTCGCTGTCGCGCAGCACCTGCACCAGGGCATCGCCGCCATCGACCGCGTAGTCCGGCAGGATGCCGATGCCGCAGCCGGTCTCCATCGCCTTCTGCAACGCCGCCACGTTATTGACCGTGAAGTGAACCGCGCGCCGCTCGCGCCCCTCGCGGCCGATATCGGCGAGGTAGTGGGCGGCCAGCAGGTAGGAGGGCTCGTTGCCGCCGAACGAGATCAGGCGGTGGTTGTCGAGGTCCTCGAAGGTCTTCGGCTCGCCGAAGCGCTTGATGTAATCCGGGCTCGCGAAGGCGTGGTAGTGCACCGTGAAGAGCCGGCGCTGGATCAGGTCCGGCTGGGCCGGACGGCGCATGCGGATGGCGATGTCGGCCTCGCGCATGGCGAGGTCGAGTTCCTCGTTCGTGAGGATCAGCTCGATGCGGACATCCGGATAGAGGTCGAGGAACTCGGCCACCCGCTGCGAGAGCCAGGCCGAGCCGAGGCCGACGGTCGTCGTCACCTTGAGATCGCCGGAGGGCCGCTCGCTGGTCTCGACGAGGCGGGCCTTCGTGTTCTCGAGCCGGAGCTTCATGTCGCGCGCCGCGCGGAAGAGCAGGTCGCCCTGCTCGGTGAGGATGAGCCCGCGGGCGTGGCGGTGGAACAGCGGCGCCTTCAGCTCGCGCTCCAGGGCGCTGATCTGACGGCTCACCGCCGATTGGCTGAGGCCGATATCGTCTCCGGCCTTCGTGAAGCTGCCGGCCTCGGCGACGTTGAGGAAGATCCGGATCTTGTCCCAATCCACGGCGAGCAACCCCCACCAGCCTGACATGCCCGCGCGACGGCGGGCCCCGAAGGACGACGGACGGCACGGATCGACGCGGTCCCGCGTCCATGTCCGAACCGCAGGGCCGCTCTGCGGCCCTGTCGTCAGCACATAACTCATGCGTGCAGGACGCGTATCCGCGCAAGGGATGCAGAGAGGTTTTTGTGGGTCGCTCTGGGAATTCGGTGGACGGTGGACCGGAAAACGTCCACGCGCCGCGATCGGCGTCCGGTCAGGCGCTCCGGATGCCGCGGACCCCGCCCCCCCGCGCGGGGTGACCGAACATCGGGTATCTGGGTGCCAAGCCGACCGATGTCACTCGGCCGCCGCCTGCTGCGGCTGCTCGCCGATCTCGAGGTTGGCCAGGTACTTCTCGGCCTCGAGCGCGGCCATGCAGCCCATGCCGGCCGCGGTGATCGCCTGCCGGTAGACGTCGTCGGTGACGTCGCCCGCCGCTTCTCTAAACCATGATAGGCGGCATATTCAAATTTCTCATCCTCATTTCGCTTACCATGCCAACATACTCATGGGTAACGGTTTTTCGTTACTCCTAGGCCTGCGATAGCCCTCGAAGGCAGATGCACATTCAAGATTCCTATTCATGGCCCTGAAGCATCTCACCCGCCTGGTCGTACCCCGGGGAAACGGCTCGCGTGAGGAGGTATTCCTCAACGACGACGGCTTGGAGGTCGAGCCCCTGAACCGGTTCCGCAGGCACCTGCAGGACCGGCGCAATGCCCCCACGACCGTCGCGCGCTATATGGACGCTGCGGCGCGCTTCATCGACTTCCTGATCGAATGCGGCGTGTTCGGCCGCGCCGTTCGCCCCAGCCAGATCTCGGATGCGGTGCATGCCTACCCGATTTTCCTCAGCAAGGGAGCGAGCATCGATTGGCCGGAACTGCCTGGCTTGGCCGCCTACGCCGAGGAGGTGGGTCTCGTCCATGGCTTGGCTCGGAACAGCTTCGCCCCTGTCCTCGCCGGCGTGAACCGCTTCCTTGTGCTCGCACGGGACGAGGCCATCCGTGCCGAGGCGGCCATGCGCGAACACGGCATCGCCATGGACAGCGTCGACCTGTCCGTTACCTTCTCCGCCATTGACGGCACCGTGGCCCTGTCGCGGCGGGAGCGTGAGCGTCTCAAGCAGCAGACGGTGCTTGGGGGCGTCATCCGCATCCGACACGAGTTCAAGCGGCCCCTCGTCCTGCGCAGCCCGATCCGCGGTGGGCAACAGGTCGACCTGGAGAACAAGGAATTCCCCCTCGACCGCCTCGCTGACCTGCTGGATGCGGCGCGCTCACACCGCGACAGGGCGCTCTGGTCCCTGCTTGCCGGAGGGGGGCTGCGACTACACGAGGCGCTGAACCTACACCTGGGTGACATGGACCCCGCGACGCAGGAGGTGTGGGTCGTCGACCCGGCGAACAGGCGCTTCGGGCGCGAAATGACCGATAGCCAGAAGCTCCGGTTCAAGGGACGGACGATGAGCCGGGTCTACATGTGGGAGCCCCTGCGCACCGTGTTCTGGGAAGCGCTGGGCTCCTACCTCAGGTCTGAGTTCGTCGGCACGAACGACGACGACAACGTGTTCCTCTTCAAGAAGATCGACGGAGCGGGCCGGGGGCAGCCACTCGTGCGCGCCAGCGACACAGCGCTTGAGAAGCAGTTCAAGTCCGCGGTCCGGCGGGCGAAGGTACCAGGTCCGCGGGAGGCGCCCACACACCTCTTCACGCCTCACTCCCTGCGGCATAGCTACGGCGTGTACATGCTCAACCACATCCCCGTCCCCGGTGGGCCCGGCCTGAAGGCGACCGAGGTGCAGATGCTGATGGGCCATGCGAGTGTCGAGAGCACCCTGATCTACGCCCGCCATGACCGCATCATGCTGGAGGCCCAGGTCGAGGCGGCCAATGAGCTTGTCTTTGCGGGGTCGAGTGCCACGGACCTCGCGCTCGACCTCATGCCGCAGGGCATCGCGACCCGGCTGCGTCAAGCCGCAGACAGGATTGAGGCAGACCAACGTCAGGACGCCGGCAGCCGGCAGCTCGGACGGCCGCCGCGCGTGCAGACCGACACCCTTCGGAAGGACCGTACCGACCGGTGACACGTGTTCCGGCGCCCTTCATGGCCTGGAAAGCAGTGGACGCAGCCCGGGTCTCGACTTGCCGCAAACGGCGTCCGGTGCGATCCACCACCCGAGGAGACCAAACGCCATGATAGCCGCGCCGAAGCCCGCCCACGACTAGATCCAGGAGCGCCGCGCGAGCCGACGAGCCTCCAAGCGGAACGGAGTCTCGAACATGGCTAGGACATTCTTCACTTCAGACACGCATTTCGGCCATCGCAGCCTGCTCAGCGCCAAGATGCACAGGCCCCGTCCTTTCTCCTCCATCGAGGAGCACGACGAGGCTCTGATCCGCGCGTGGAACGCAGTGGTACGCCCGGATGACATCGTCTGGCACCTCGGCGATTTCGCCTACAGATGCGACCTCTCCTATGCCGCCGGCATCCGGGCGCGCCTGAACGGTCGCATCCGTCTCATCCGCGGCAACCACGACGACCTCGGCGAGCAGCTTGAATGGAGCGGACCGGTTGTCGATGTCCAGCGCGTCTTCGTGCAGGACCCGGGCATGCCGAAGCCCCAGGCCCTCTGGTGTAGCCATTACGCCCACCGGAGCTACCCACACGAGCACCATGGTGACCTGCACCTCTACGGCCATTCCCACGGTAGCCTGCCCGGAACCCGCACCAGCCTCGACGTGGGCGTCGATTGCTGGGATTGGGCCCCCGTGCGGCTAGAAGCTATCCTGAAGCGGATGGCCGCGACGCCCGTGACCGACCCAGCCGCCTGACTTCAGGCCCGGGCGACGATCCCGGACAAATGCCCGAGCCGCCTCGGCGGAGAGGGTTCCGCCGCGTCGAGTACGAGAGCGACCCTGGACTGCCTCAGCCGCGCTTGGTCATGTTCATGGACATGCCCTCGCAGCAGCAGCTGCCCTTCTTCCCCTTCGTGGCGCCGTGGTTCATGGCCATGCCGCCCTTCGGCCCGGCCTTGCCGCACATCATGGCGCCCTTGCCCTTGCCGCCGCCGCAGCAGGACATCGCCATCGCCGGGGACGCCGCCAGCAGCAGCAGGGTGGCCGAGGCCAGGACGATCCGCTTCATGTTCACTCTCCAAACCGTGGAATTCGACGACTGTGCCATGGGTTAACCCTTCCCGTGTTGGGAAGGTCAAGGCGCTCGCAGGGCCGGTCAGTGGCTCATGGCCAGCATCCAGACGGCCATAGCAACCATCATCACGTTCTCGGTCAGCGAGACGAAGCCGAGGGGCACCTTGCTCGACCCGCCGACGCAGGCGCACTTGATCTCGCGCTTGTCGACGTAGACGGCCTTGAACACCGAGACCGCGCCGACCGTGCCGATGAACAGGGCCACCGGGATGGAGAGCCAGTTCAGGGCGCCCGCCACCATCAGGACGCCGGCGAGGCCTTCCAGGAAGGGGTAGGCGTAGGCGTAACGCACCCAGCGCTTCGCCAGCAGATCGTAGCCGAGGAACATCGACGAGAACGTCTCGACGTCCTGCAGCTTGAGCAGCGCGAGCACGCACATGCTGAAGCCGATGAACCACTCGGCGGCGCGAACGGTGAAGGGCGTGCCGTAGACGGCGTGGCTCGCGGCCCCGGCCATCAGCGCGGTCATCGCGAACACCGCCACGACGGGCGTGTAGGTCGTCGCGTTCGGATCGGCGACGGCCTTGCCGAAGTGGCGCCGCAGGTCGTCGTAGCCTCCGACGCGCTCGCCGGCGACGAAGGTCTGCGGGGTGGTCTTCACCCCGTGCTCGGCCTTGAAGCGGTCGGTCTCCTCACGCGTCGTCAGCCAGCGGTCCTCGACCTGGAAGCCCTCGCGTTCGAGGAGGTCCTTGGCCTTCAGGCCATAGGGGCAGGTGTGCTGGGGCATGACCATGCGGTAAAGCGTGGCCTGCTTGGGTTGAAGGGTGGAAGCCATTGGTGCAGCTCTCGTTTTGTCGGGTTTTCCCTGAGCTGCCCCTGATATAAGGTCCGTACCATGGTACGGAGTCAAGGCATGTCCGGGATGACCATCGCCGCCCTGGCCCGGGAAGGCGGCGTGGGGGTCGAGACGGTGCGCTACTACCAGCGCCGCGGCCTGCTGGAGACGCCGGAACGGGGCGGCGGCCCCGGGCTCGGCGGCATCCGGCGCTATGGCGGGAACGACGCGCGCCGCCTCCGGTTCATCCGCTCCGCCCAGGCCGCCGGGTTCACGCTGGAGCAGATCGCCGAGCTCATCGAGCTCGACGCCACGGATGACCGCTCCCGGGCCCGGGACCTCGCCCGGGAGCGCTTGGCGGCGTTGGATGCCCGCATCGCGGACCTGCAGGCCGCCCGAAGCGCGCTCGCGCGGCTGGAGCGCGCTTGCGACACCGGTGCGGCCGGCCCTTGCCCGATCATCGAGGCGTTCGAGCAGCCCTAGCCCGCGGAGCGGGCGCCAGGCGTCACTTGCCCTTCTTCTTGAGCCAGGCCTCCATCTCGGAGATCTCCTTCTCCTGGTCGTCGATGATCTTCTGGGCCATGGCCTTGGTCTCGGGGTCCTTGGCGTGCTTCAGGGCGACCTGGGCCATGGCGACCGCGCCCTTGTGGTGCGGGATCATGTGGGTGCGGAAATCGACGTCGGCGTTGCCGGTGTAGGGCACGTGCATGTCGTGCATCATCGTCATGTCGGCGGCCTTGAAGTCCTTGGTCGAAGCCGGGTCCTTCGGGTCCGGCTTCATCGCCTGGATCATCTTCATCATGTCGTCGTCGTGCGTCGCGGACGGGTTGCCCGGCATCGCGTGGCCGCCGTGCGAGTGCGTGCCCTGGGCCATGGCGGGCCCGGCGAGGCCGGCCGACAGGAGGGCGACGACGGCGAGGGTGCGAAGGTAGGTCATGGGCTTTCCTCTCTGGATGGGGGTCAGTTGAACTTGCCGCTGGCGGTCGCGCCGTCGGGGCCGGTGAGCTGCACGGCGCCCTTCGGACTCGCGCCGAGGGCGGTCGCGGCCTTGCCGGTGAGGCGGTTGCCGTCGGCCGGCGCCAGGGGTACGCGCGCCGGCTTGCCGCCGACGACGAGGATGGCCGTGCCCTTGAAGCCCGCGGCCGGGACCGGCTTCTGGCCCTCGTCGGACAGGAACACGTCGACGGTCTCGCCCTTGGCGACGAGCTCGACGTGGAACTTGCCGGCGTCCGTCACCCGGCCGCCGTGCTGGCCGGAGGTCTCGTGGGCGTAGGCGGTGGTCGCGGCGAGCAGGCCGGCGACCAGGGTTACTCTGGGTAGGATCACGCTCTCGTCTCCTCTTGGGGGTCAGTAGGCCTCGGCCGGGCGCGGGCGCGCGCCGTCCGGGGATGGGTGGGCCGGCGCCTCGGCGTGGAGGGCGCGCAGCCGCTCCAGGGGCTTGCGTCCGAAGCGCAGGAACAGGACGGGGGTCAGGAAGGTGTCGAGCAGCGTCGCGCTGACGAGGCCGCCGAAGATCGTCACCGCCACCGGGTGGAGGATCTCCTTGCCCGGGCTCGCCGCGTCGTAGAGCAGCGGCACCAGGGCCACCCCGGCCGAGAGCGCGGTCATCAGCACCGGGGTCAGCCGCTCCAGGCTGCCGCGAACCACGAGGTCGGGCCCGAACGGCACCCCCTCGTGCAGCGACAGGTTCAGGTAGTGGCTGATCTTGAGGATGCCGTTGCGGGCGGCGATGCCGGTCAGCGTGATGAAGCCGATCATCGACGCCACCGAAAGCGGCTGCCCGACCAGCCACAAGGCGGCCACCGAGCCGATCAGCGCCAGGGGCACGTTGCCCATGATGATGAGGGCGAGCGCGGCCGAGCGGTAGCGGCTGTAGAGGATGGCGAAGACGAGAGCCAAGGACAGCGCGGAGAGCGCCCCGATGGTCCGGCTCGCCTCCTCCTGCGCCTGGAAGGTGCCCTCCAGGCTGGTGAAGAACCCGGGCGGGAGCGGCTCCTTCGCCACGGCCTCCCGGATGGCCGCCACGATGGTGGCCATGTCGCTCTCGCCGCTGGTGTTGGCCTGCACCACGATGCGGCGCCGGGCGTTCTCGCGCAGGATCTGGTTCGGCCCGTCCGTCTCGCGGATGTCGGCCACCTGCCGCGCCGGCACCCAGCCAGAGGGCGTCTCCAGCAGCAGGTCGCCCAGCCCAGCGGTGGTCCGGCGGTTCTCCGACAGGCGCAGGACCACGTCGAAGCGGCGCACGCCGTCGACGACCGTCGAGACCACCCGCCCGTTCGAGAGGCGGCTGATCTGCTCGACGACGGCTGCGGGCTGGACGCCGTAAAGGGCGGCCCGAGTGTAGTCGACACGCACCTCCAACTGCGGGATGCGCACCTGCCGCTCGACCTGCAGGTCGACGAGGCCGGGAATCGAGGCCATCCGGTCGCGCAGGGAGTTCGCCACACGGCGCAGGGCGTCGAGGTCCTCGCCGAACACCTTGAGGGCGATCTCGGCCCGCACACCCGAGAGCATGTGGTCGAGCCGGTGCGAGATGGGCTGGCCGACGTTGACCGCCACCGGCAGGGCGGCGAGGCGCCCGCGCATGTCGGCGACGAGCGCCTCCTTCGGACGCTTGGCGCCTTCGTCGAGCGCCACCTCGATCTCGGAGGAGTGGACGCCCTCGGCGTGCTCGTCGAGCTCGGCCCGGCCGGTGCGGCGGCCCACCGCCTTCACGCCCGGGATGTCGAGGATCAGTTTCTCCGCGATCAGCCCGACCCGGTTGCTCTCCGCCAGCGAGATGCCCGGGTTGAAGGTCATGTTGACCGTGAACGAGCCCTCGTTGAACGGCGGCAGAAAGGCCCGGGGTAAATTCCAGGCTGCGACGCCAGCCGCGACGACCGCTACGGCGACCGTCCCGACGAGCAGGCCCTGGTACCGGAATGCGACCCGCAGCAGGGCTGCGTTGCCGCGCTTGAGCACCTTGAGGAGGCGGCTGTCGTGCTCCTCCAGGTTCTTCAGCCCCGGCAGCAGCAGGGATGCCAGGACCGGCGTCAGGGTGATGGAGGTGAGCAGGCTCGCCAGGATCGAGATGATGTAGGCCTGCCCCAGCGGGGCGAAGAGCCGGCCCTCGATGCCGGAGAGGGCGAAGAGCGGCACGAACACCAGGATGATGATGAGCGTCGCGTAGACGATGCCGGAGCGGACCTCGTTGGAGGCCTCGACCACCACCTGGAGCACGCTCTTCGGGTTGCCGGCCCGCCGGTTGTCGCCGAGGCGCCTGTAGATGTTCTCCACGTCCACGACGGCGTCGTCGACGAGCTCGCCGATGGCGATGGCCAGGCCGCCGAGGGTCATCGTGTTGATGGACAGCCCGAACAGGTGGAACACCACCGCGGTCGTCAGCACCGAGACCGGGATGGCGAGCAGCGAGATGGCCGTGGTGCGCACGTTCAGCAGGAAGGCGAACAGCACCACCGCCACCACCAGAACCGCCTCGACGAGGACGCGCTCGACGTTGCGGATCGAGGTCTCGATGAAGTCGGCCTGCCGGAACAGGACCTGGTCGGCCTTGATGCCAGCCGGCAGGGTCGGCGACATCTCCTTCAGCGCCGTCTCGATGCTGCGGGTCAGCCGTACCGTGTCGACGTCGGGCTGCTTCTCGATCGAGACGATGACCGCGGGCTTGGCCATGTAGCCGGCGTCGCCGCGCTTCACCTTTGCGGCGAAGGACACCTCCGCGACTTGGCGCAGGTGGACCGGGGTTTCGGCGACCGTCGCGACCACGAGGTTGCGCAGGTCGTCGAGGCTCATGGTCCGGCCGATGCTGCGGATGAGGTACTCGCGGGAATGCTGGTCCGTGAAGCCGCCGCCGGCGTTGGTGCCGAACTGCGCCAGCGCCGCCTCCAACTGGGCGTTGGTGATGCCGAGCGCGCGCATGGCGGCCGGGTTCGGGCTGACCCGGAACTGGCGCACCTCGCCCCCGATGGGGATGACCTGCGCCACGCCCGGGATGGTCAGGAGCCGCGGCCGGATCGAGAAGTCTGCGACCTCGCGCACCTGCATCGGGCTCGCGGTCTCACTCGTGACCGCCACCAGCAGGATCTGCCCCATGATGGAGGAGACCGGGCCCATCACCGGGGTCACGCCGCGGGGAAGCTGGTCCTGCACCAGGGCCAGCCGCTCGGCGACCTGCTGGCGGTTGCGGTAGATGTCGGTGCCCCAGTCGAACTCGACGTAGGTGACGGACAGCCCGACGCCCGAAACCGAGCGCACGCGGGTGACCCCGGGCAGCCCGTTCATCCGGGTCTCGATGGGATAGGTGACGAGTTGCTCAACCTCCTGAGGGGCGTACCCTTCGGCCTCCGTCATGATGGTGACGGTGGGCTTGTTGAGGTCGGGGAACACGTCGACCGGGAGCTTGGTCGCGGTGAAGGCGCCGAAGAGCACCAGCACCGTGGCCATGGCGAGCACGAGCAGGCGGTTGCGGACCGACTGGCTGACGAGGAAGGTGAACATCCGGTGGCCTCCTCAGCGGACCTGGTCGAGGAGTTCGGCGCCCTGGGTCACCACCCGCTTGCCGGGCCCGATCCCCTCGGCGACCAGCACGCGGCCGCCGTCGAGCGGCTCGACGCGGACCGGCCGGGCCTCGAAGCGCTCGGCGGTGGTGTGCTCGTAGACGACGTCCTGCCCGTTGCCGGTGCGCACGACGGCCGAGCGCGGCAGCGCCAGGCCGGACTGCTCGGTGTCGGTCCCGGCCAGCACGGTGACGAACTGGCCGACCCGCAGGCCGGAGGCGTCACCCTGCACCGCGAACTGCACCGGGATGGCCTGGTTGCGGTCGGCCAGCCCCGTGCCCTGGTAGGCGAGCTTCAGAGTGCGCCCGTCGGCGAGCCGTGCCGTGGCGTCCTGGGCCGCCGTCAGGGCGTCGAAGCTGAGGGCCTCGACCCAGAGGCGGTTGGGGGCGACGATCTGAAAGACCATGGCGCCGGGCGCCGCCATCTGGCCGGCGACGGCGGTCGCCTGCGCAACCACCCCGTCGACCGGCGAGACCAGGGTCTCGGACTGCTGCCGGATCTTGTCGAGGGCGGCGCGGCGGTCGTGCAGGCCGTTCAACTCGGCGACCGCGTCGTCGAGCTGCGTCTGGGCGACGGCGCCCGTCGTGGCAAGGCGCCTGAAGCGTTCGACCCGGCGCTCGACGATGGCGATCTGCTGGTCGAGCTCGCCCTGGCGCTGGCGCATGTCGGAGACGTCGATTGCCTGGACCGGCGGGGTCACCGTGGCGAGCACATCGCCCTTGCGTACCTTGGTGCCGAGGCGGGGAAACAGGCCCGAGGGCGGGGGCGAGAGCCGGCCGCCGACCGAGGACTGCACGACGCCGCTGGCGTTCGGGTCCGGGATGATGCGGCCGGGAAGCTCGACCGAGCGGTGGAAGCTGCCCTGCTCGGTCATGGTGGTGCGCAGGACCAGCAGCCGCTGCGTGGGCTTGGGTACGAAGACGGAGCCGTCGGGCAGGCGTTGCGCGAGGTCCGAGGTCGCGGGCCCACCCTGGCGCGGCTCGATCAGCGCCGCCCCCTGCACCGGTGCGCCATGGTCCTCGTCGCCGTGCGCGAAAGCTGCCGTGCCGAGGATGATGGTGATGCCGATGGCGACCAAGGCCACCGCCGGGGCGCCCCGGCGCCCGCGCGCGAGCGCCGTCACAAGCATACCGAGCAGGAAGGCGACGGCGACCGCGGCCACGAGGGTCGGGTCCTTGGCCGTCAGGCGCTCCCTGACACCGTGGGCGACCTCGGACACGCGCGCCAGGGCCGCCTGCGCCGGAGCCGGCTTGGCGGGGGCTGCGACGGCTTTCGGGTCGGGCACGGTGACTGCGACGGTGAGCACGTCCACGGCGTCGCCCGCGGTGACGGTCGCGACGAGTTCGTGTCGACCGGGCTTCGACAGCCACGGGGCCGGTAGCGCGTATCCGCCGTCGGTCGTCGCGGTCGCGACCTTGGGACCGTCCGGCGTCTCGACCTCGATGGTCGCGCCGGGGACCGGCTCGTTCGTCCGGAAGCGGTCGAGGAACAGCGCCAGGGTTCCGTCGCGCGGGATGGCGACGAGCTCGAAGGCGTCCGAGAGCGCCTCGCCGCGCGGGGCGATGGTCTTCGAGACGGGCGGCGGAGCGGCGCCGTGGTCGTGCCCCTCATGGGCGTGCACGGGCCCCGCCAGGACGGCGGCAAGCAGCGCCACCGCGCCATAGGCGGCAGCAAAACGGGTCGACATGAACGGGAATCCTCGCGTCGGGAAGTCCGGACGGCGCCGTTCGCGGGCGCAATCCGGGCGTCGCGCGCCTCAGGCGCGCCCTACTTCACGCGAGGGTTCGTGGGGGCTTCGGCAGGGCCTCGGGGCCGGGACCCGAACGGCCAGCGACGTCGCGCGGGATCAACGTGACGGTCTGAAACAGGGACGGGGACAAGGCGTAGGGCCCGGACAGGACGCCGGTGGCGCAGCAGGTCATCGTCCCGCAGCAGCGGGTCCCGCAACCGGGCCGGCAGCAATCGTCGGAGGCAGGTTCGATGCGCGCCAACTCGACGGCCGGGAGCGCCACCTTGGACCAGGTTGCCGCCTCGGACCGCGCAGTTGGCTTGGCGGGGGTGGGTACCGCCTTGACCATCACTGGGACGGTCTTGGGCTGGGCCGCGGCCACGTGGTGGCCGTGGTGTTCGTGCCCCCCGTGGGCCTGGACGGCGGACGGCGCGACGTAGGCGATGATCGCGAGGATCATCGCCGCCATATGGCGCACGATTTGCCGGTCGAGGCTCATGAGGTCTGGCTTACACCGATTCCGGTGGCGGGACTATGTCCGCCGTCGAGACGTGAATGCCCGCAGGCAAGTTTGGTGTCCGGCGCATTCTTTCAAGCCGCCGCGAGGAGCGGCATCGCAGGATACCCCGCGGTGACAATGGCCTGGGCGATGCGGTCGGCCGGGCCGGCGGCACCAGACACGGCCAGGAGCTTGGCCCCCATGTCGACCTCGACGCGGGCGTTAGGCTCGACGGCGAGGACGGCGCGGGTCACCGACTTGGCACAGCCGCCGCACCCCATCTTCTCGACCTTGAAGCGATGCATGACGCTCTCCCCTGGATGGCATCCCTTCCAGATGGGGCTTCCCATATTGGGAAGGTCAAGGGCCGATACGACCTGCGTCGTCTAGCGGCTTCCGATAACCCACGCGTCATTCGCGTCGGCGCTAGGTGTCAGAGGCGGATGGGCAGGGGGCGCATGGGCGGCCGACCTTGGGCCATGTCGTCAGGCCGAGCGCGTTCTGCCGAGACGCTGCGGTTGCGGAGAGGGACCACCAGCGTGCCCGCGCCGGGAAAAAATACAGTACCAAGCGAGGCGAACTCAGAATAGAACAGCCTCGGAAACCAAGAAGCCCGCAGGCCTGGGCCTACGGGCTTCACACGGGCCGGAGCCCATGGGTTGCTGACGGCGCACCGTTCAGCGTTGACGGGTCGGATATGAGTGCATGGGGCTGGATAGTCAAGCGGGAAAATCCAGGATCCGGGCTGCACTCTACATCGACGGTTTCAATTTGTATCATTCCGTCAATGACTTAGGCGAGCCGTTCCTGAAATGGTGTAACTTCTGGAAGCTGGGGGAATCCATCATCCCGCGTCAGTCCGAGGAGCTCGTCCGCGTCGTGTTCTGCACGGCCTATTACCCCGGCGACCATAGCAAGAAAATCCGTCACGAACGCCTGGTTCGAGCTCTCAGGCTGGTCGGTGTCGAGACCGTCCTTGGTCACTTCAGCAAAGAGGATGCCAAGTGCAGGGACTGCGGTTCCGTTTGGCAGAAGCCTACCGAGAAGGCGACTGACATAAATCTGGCTCTGAACGTCAATGACGACGCAGTGCAAGACGTAATGGATACTGCTTATCTCCTGACAGCGGACACGGACCAGGCGGCTACCGCCGAGCTATTCGCTAGGCGCTTCCCGAAGAAGAAGCTGGTCAGCGTCAGCCCGCCGGGCCGAACGCACTCGCAGCACATCCTGTCGCACACGCCGCACAAGATTGCGCTGAACCGGGAGCATATCGAGAGAGCGCTTTTCCCGGGGCTGGTCGCTGCGGACGGACACGCCTCTGTCATGCGCCCGCACGAGTACGACCCTCCAGCCGGATACGTGATGTGGGACCAACGTCCGAAACCCGCGTCCAAATCGGGGGCCAAGGCGGCCCCTCCCGCGGCGGCAATGCCCGAACGCTGAAGCCCTCTCTACCTCAGGCCGGTTCCGCACCCCGGTACCGTGCGAAGGTGCTACGCCCTTCCGGCCCGAACAGGACCACGTCGTAGGTGGCCGGCTCCATGCCGTCGACCTCCATGCCGGGCGATCCCACCGGCATGCCCGGCACGGCCAGACCGATGCCCTGGGGCCTCTCGGCGAGTAGGCGCTTGATCGCGCCGGCCGGTACGTGCCCCTCGATTGCGTAGCCGTCGACCTGGGCGGTGTGGCAGGAGGCGAGGTCCCGCGGCACGCCGAGGCGGGCCTTGACCGGGTTCACGGGCCCCTCGGTCACGGTGACGGTGAAGCCGGCCTCGCGCATGTGGGCGACCCACTTCTCGCAGCAGCCGCAGGTCGGGTCCTTCGTCACCGCGACCTCGGGAAGCCCCGCGGCGAGAGCCCGCGGCCCCAAGGCCATTCCCACCGCCAGTCCCGCGAGCATCGCCCGGCGCGTCGTCCTCGTGTCGGCCATCATCGTTCGCATCCGGCGTTCCGTCACCGAGGGCAAGAGACGGCTTCCCACGATGGGAGGGTCAAGCCCCGCCACCCGGACACGTCAGGGCTTGAGACCCGCCGAGCGAGGCGGCGGGTCTCCGGGCATCGCCTCGCATCAGTACCCGTGATGGTGATGGTGGTGGCCCCGGTCGAAGTGGACGGGGCGGTCGTAGCCGTGGCGATGATGTCGCTCGTAGCCGTAGCCGTAGCCATGGCGGTGGCCGTAGCCATGGTGATGGTGGTGGTCCGAGTGGTGATGATGGCGCGGTCCGCGCTCGTACCATTGCGCGGAGGCGGCGCCGGGGAGCAGCACCAGTGCGGCAACGACCAAACCTGCGATGCGGAGCTTCATGGGAGGACCTTCGTCGTTCGGGATGTCTCCAGACTGCGGGTGTCGCGTTGAACCGGTTCTGAAGCCGGCACGCAGCCTCCGTTCAGCCAGTCGCCCCGCTTCCGTCGACGACGTCCGGCCGCGCGCGCCACAAGGCTATGGCCAACCCGAGGTTCGCCAGCGCAAGAGCCACCAGCAGGCCGTAGGCCGCGTCGGCGCCGCCGTAGGTGAGCGCCACCGCTCCGAGGGAGGGTGCCACGGCCTGCGCGATCAGGCCCGGCCGGGCCAGGCGCCCCACGAGCACAGGGTAGCGGACCGGGCCGAACAGGGCGAGCGGCACCGTGCCCCGGGCGATGGAGTAGATCCCGTTGCCGGCACCGTAGAGCACAAGGGCGAGACCGACCGCCGGCACGCCCGCCGCCAGGATGGCCAGCCCCAGAACCACCAGCGCCATGGCCACGGTCAGGGTCCAGAGCGGGTGATGCCGGCCCTTGTTCGCCATCTCGACGATGCGGGCGCCGACCTGCGCCGGCCCGATCAGCGCGCCGTAGGAGACGGCCGCGGCCAGCGCGACGCCACGGGCCTGCAGCAGCGCGATGAGGTGCACCGAGACCAGCGTCATTACGGTGCCGCCGAGAACCAGCACGCCGGCCATCAGCCGGTAGGCCCGGCGCTCTCTGGGCGTCAGCGGCCCGTCTGCGTGTTGCCCCTCGCCTTTCACGGTCTCCGGCTCAGGTGCCCCCGGGATCAGGCCGAGCACGAGCGGCAGCGTCACGACGAGGTGTAGTCCGGTATAGGCCAGGCAGGCGTGGCGCCAGCCGACCTGCTCGACAAGGAAGGCGGAGAGCGGCCAGCAGACGGTGCTGGCGAACCCGCCCCAAAGCGTCAGCGTCGTGATGGCCGGACGCGCCCCGGCGCCGTAGAGCCGGCCGAGGGTGGCGAAGGCCGGGTCATAGAGGCCGCAACCCATGCCGAGGCCGAGGAGGACCCAGCCGGCGAGGAACACGGGCAGGTTCGGTGCGAGGCCGAGCACGACGTGGCCCGCCGCCAGAAGCAGAGCCGCCGATGCCAGGACAGGCCGGCCCCCGTGCCGATGGATGGCGATTCCGACCCTGGGCGAGGCGATGGCAGCCACCAGAAGACCGATGGACAGGCCGCCGACCACCCAGGTCAGGGGCCATCCGGTATCCGCCGCGATAGGCCCGGCGAGCACCGCCGGCAGGTAGAAGGACGAGCCCCAAGCGAGGATCTCCACCACGCCCAGGGCGGAGATGACGGTGAGGCGGCCGGGTGCGGGGGCGTCAGACCTCACGGGATGCGGGCTTCAGCGCTGCTCCCTTGCCCGTGGCGCCGCGCTCGTACCATCCCTGGCTCCGGTTCACGATCCACACGACCGAGAGCATGACCGGCACCTCGATGAGGACGCCGACCACGGTTGCCAGCGCCGCGCCCGAGTTGAAGCCGAACAGGCTGATGGCGGCGGCCACCGCGAGCTCGAAGAAGTTCGAGGCGCCGATCAGCGCCGACGGGCCGGCGACGCAGTGCTGCTCGCCCGCAGCGCGGTTCAGGAGGTAGGCGAGCCCGGAGTTGAAGTAGACCTGGATCAGGATGGGTATCGCCAGCAGACCGATGACCGCCGGCTGCGCCAGGATCTGCTCGCCCTGGAAGCCGAACAGCAGCACCAGGGTGGTCAGGAGGGCGACGAGCGAGACCGGCCCGAGCTTGCCGAGCAGCCGGTCGAGTCCGGCCTGCCCGCCCGAGGCTAGGAGGCTGCGCCGCACGGCTTGGGCGACGATGACCGGGACAACGATGTAGAGGACCACCGACAGCACCAGCGTGCCCCAGGGCACCGTGATCGCCGAGAGCCCGAGCAGCAGGCCGACGATGGGGGCGAACGCGACCACCATGATGGTGTCGTTGAGCGCCACCTGGCTCAGGGTGAAGTGCGGCTCGCCACGGGTCAGGTTCGACCAGACGAACACCATCGCGGTGCAGGGCGCCGCCGCCAGGATGATGAGCCCGGCGATATAGCTGTCGACCTGGTCGGCGGGCAGGTAGGGCCGGAACAGGTAGCCGATGAACAGCCAGCCGAGCGCCGCCATCGAGAACGGCTTCACCGCCCAGTTGATGAACAGCGTCACGCCGATGCCGCGCCAGTGCCGGCCGACGTGCCGAAGCGAGGCGAAGTCGATCTTGAGCAGCATCGGGATGACCATGAGCCAGATTAGGACGGCGACCGGCAGGTTCACCTTGGCGACCTCGGCCGCGCCGACGGCGTGGAAGAAGCCGGGCATGACGTGGCCGAGCGCAATGCCGGCCCCGATGCAGAGCGCGACCCAGAGGGTCAGGTAGCGTTCGAAGGTGCTCATGGCGTCCTCAGGCGGTTGCGACGCGGCGGCCGCGCTCGTCCACGACGCGCTCGCCGTCCTCCTTCACGAACTCGCCCTGCTGGGCGGGAAGGAGGTCCAGCACCGTCTCGGACGGCCGGCACAGGCGCACGCCCTTCGGGCTGACGACCAGCGGGCGGTTAAGCAGGACCGGGTGGGCCTCGACCGCGTCGAGGAGTTGCTCGTCGGTCAGGGCAGGGTCGCCTAGGCCGAGCTCGGCGTAGGGTGTGCCCTTCTCGCGCAGCGCGTCACGCACCGTGAGGTCGGCGCGAGCGAGAAGTTGCTTGATGAGCGCCCGGCTCGGTGGCGTCTTGAGGTACTCGACCACGTGCGGCTCGACCCCGGCGTTGCGGATCATCGCCAAGGTGTTGCGGGACGTGCCGCACGCGGGGTTGTGGTAGACGACGACGTCGAACGCCTCAGGCATGGGCGGTGTCTCCGGTGGGGCAATCGCAGGCGGACAGAGCCGCAACGGCGGGGGCGCAGACTTCGGGTCGGCCCTGGCAGCAGTCGCGCATCAGGAAGGCGATCAGGTCGGACAGGCCGGCATAGGCGGCGCTGTAGATGACCGACTTGCCCTCCCGCCGCGATGTGATCAGCCCGGCATGCGAGAGCTCCTTCAGGTGGAAGGACAGGTTGGTGTTCGCCACCCCGACCTCGGTCGCCAGTGCGCCGGCCGCGAGGCCGTCCGGTCCGGCGGTGACTAGCGCGCGCACGACCCGGAAGCGATGCTCCTGCCCCAGCGCGGCGAATGCGGCGACGGCTTGCCGTTCGTCCATGGTTGGTCCATCAATCCAACGTTCGTTGAAACGTATGGGAAGATGATTTCGTGGACAAGCCCCAGCAGCCGTTTACCGACGGGATGCCGAACCTGAGCGAGGCGCACTTTGAAATGCCGACCTCGGAGCGGGTGTTGGCGCCCGCGCCGCTCGACCACGCGCCGCGCTTCCTGATCCTTTATGGCTCGCTTCGGGAGCGCTCATTCAGCCGCTTCCTCGCCTACGAGGCGGCGCGGCTTCTGGAAGCCATGGGCGGAGAGGTGCGGATCTACGACGCCCACGGCTTGCCGCTGCCCGACGACACGACCGCGGACCACCCGAAGGTGCAGGAGCTCCGGCAGCTCTCGATCTGGTCGGAAGGGCAGGTCTGGGTCAGCCCCGAGAGACACGGCAACCTGACCGGTGTGATGAAGGCCCAGGTCGACTGGCTGCCGCTTAGCGAGGGCTCGGTGCGCCCGACGCAGGGCCGCACCCTGGCCGTCATGCAGGTTTCAGGCGGTTCGCAGAGCTTCAATGCGAGTTCGAGGGCGAGGCGCACGCCTTCGGCGACCGCGATCTGATCGACGTGAGCCTGGCCTACGCGGTGAGCTGCCACCGGGCGCAGGGAAGCCAGGCGCGTGCCGTGGTGGTTTCTCTCCTCGACGCGCCGAACGTCGAGCCGACCTGGGTCTACACCGCACTGACCAGGGCCGAGGAATCGGTGGTCCTCGTCGGTTCGGCCGAGGACCTGACGAAGGCGCTCTCCCGGCTGCCTGCTCACGAGCTGAGGCTTACGGGCTGCGCGTTCGACCTCTCCGCGACGGCTATCGGATAGGCGCGTCGAGGGTAGGGTGCGGCCTTCCGCACCCCTGCCCGTCCGGCGAGGAGGGGGGAGGCGCAAGGGCGAGGGGAAGACCCGCCGCCTAGTCGTAGGCGCCGATCATCTCGGGTTCCTGCAACTCCTCCTTCCGGACCTGCGGGTCCGGAGAGTGCTCGGCCAGGAACTTCTCGGCCTCAAGGGCCGCCATGCACCCCATGCCGGCCGCGACGACCGCCTGGCGATAGACGAATTCGGCGCAGTCGCCGGCGGCGTAGACCCCTTCGACGTTCGTTCTCGTCGTGCCGGGCACGATCTTGATGTAGCCGCCTTCGAGGAGTTCGAGCTGGCCTGTGAACAGCTTCGTCGCCGGGTCGTGTCCGATGGCGACGAACAGGCCGTCGGCCGGGACGTCGCGCGTTGCGCCGCTGTTTGCATCACGCAGCCGGACGCCGGTCACGGCTTTCACCGGTTCCCGCCGACCGAGGACCTCATCGACGACGTGGTTCCAGACGACCTCGATCTTCGGGTGGGCGAACAGCCGGTCCTGCAGGATGGGTTCGGCCCTGAAGCGGTCGCGCCGATGGACCACCGTGACCTTGGAGGCGAGATTGGCCAGATAGAGGGCCTCCTCAACCGCGGTGTTGCCGCCGCCGATTACGACGACCTCCTTGCCGCGATAGAAGAAACCGTCGCAGGTCGCGCAAGCCGATACGCCTGCCCCGTTAAACTCGATCTCGGATGGCAGGCCTAGCCAGCGGGCCTGGGCGCCAGTGGCCGCGATCAGGGTGTCGGCGACGTAGGTGTCGCCGCCATCCCCCTGCGCCACGAAAGGACGCTTCGACAGGTCGACCGACACGATGGTGTCGTAGAGGATCTGGGTGCCGACATGCTCCGCCTGCAGGCGCATCTGCTCCATGAGGTCGGGCCCCTGAACGGCGGCCGCGAAGCCCGGATAGTTCTCGACATCCGTGGTGATGGTCAGCTGGCCGCCCGGCTGGATGCCCGTCACGAGGATTGGCTTCATGTTGGCCCGGGCGGCGTAGATGCCCGCGGTGTAGCCGGCTGGTCCGGCTCCTATGATAAGGGCCTTCGTTTTGTGAGTGGTCATGGCAAGCCTGGACGTAACGAGGAAGCGGGAGTGTCTTGAATGTGCTCTACGCTGCAGCTTCAAGCACGGGCCGCGGACGGTCGTCGTTCGCCGGGCGGGCGTTTGAATACACACACATCGGGGGCTTCCCTGGTTCAGAGAAGCTGCCGAACACGCCCGGGATCTCGGTCTCGGCGGTGCCCGGCCGGACCGTGAGGTAGCCGCCCTGGCGCATGGGCAGCTGGCCCTCGAAGATCGCAGTCGCCGGCTGGTGCCCGATCGCCACGAACAGGCCGTCGGTCCGGTGCTCGGTGATCGCCCCGGTCGTCACATCCTTCAGGCGCAGATGGGTGACGGTCGGCGCCGGCTTGTCCGTGCCGCAGATCTCCTCGACCGCGTGGTTCCAGATCACCGCGACGTTCGGATGCTTGAACAGCCGCTCCTGCAGGATGCGCTCGGCCCGGAAGCCGTCGCGGCGGTGCACGACCGTGACGCGCTTGGCGATGTTGGCCAGGTACAGCGCCTCCTCGACGGCGGTGTTGCCGCCGCCGACGACCGTGACCTCCTTGCCGCGGAAGAAGAAGCCGTCGCAGGTGGCGCAGGCCGAGACGCCGCCGCCCTGGTACTTCGCCTCCGAGGGCAGCCCGAGCCACTTCGCCTGGGCGCCGGTCGCGATGATCAGCGCGTCGCACGAATAGGTCTCGCCGGAATCTGCGACCAGCCGGAAGGGCCGGGTCTTGAGATCGACCGCGGTGATGTACTCGGAGACGATCCGCGTGCCGACATGCTCGGCCTGGGCGCGCATCTGCTCCATCAGCCAGGGGCCCTGGATGGCCTCCGCGAAGCCCGGATAGTTCTCGACGTCCGTCGTGATCATGAGTTGGCCGCCGGGCTGGAAGCCCGAGATCAGCAGCGGCTCCACCATGGCGCGGGCCGCGTAGATCGCCGCCGTGTAGCCGGCCGGGCCGGAACCGATGATCACGAGCTTGGCGTGGGTATGGGCCATGGTGTCCTCGAAATCCGTGGTGCGGCGCGCGCCAGCCTATCTCATGCCGGACCGTGAGCCGAGCGGTGCTCCGCGTAGCGGCGCGCCAGCGCGGCGGCGATGACCGGGGTCGCGTCGATCGGCTTGTAGCTCAGCGCCTCCAAACGCCCGGTGAAGGGCTTGAGCGCCCCCGCGATCGCGAGGCCGGCGAACATCCGCCTGTGCCGGATATAGGTGCGCGGCAGGTCGAACAGCAGGACCGGCGCGCCGGTACTCACCGCCTCGCTCACCATGTTGGCCGAGTCCGATGTCACCACGATCGCGTCGGCGAGCGACAGCATGGCGACGTAGGGGTTGCGGCCGGTGCCGTCCCAGAGGAAGCCGCCGGTCTCGTGGGCGAGCGCCTTGACGGAATCCCGCAGGGGGTTCGGGGTGCGCCGCGAGACCGTGACCATCAGGCGGCAGCCGCTGCCGGCGAGCTTGCGCAGGTCGCTGGTCAGCCGCAGCATGTCGGCCTTGCGGTAGCTTAGGTGCCGGCTGTCGCCGCCGATCAGCACCGCCACGCGCGGGCGCTCCAGCCCGGCGAGGCGCGGGTCGGGCTCGGCTCGCGCCGCGGCGATCCGCTCCGCGGTGACGAGGTGGGGGGCGGTGAGGGTCGTGAAGACGCTCGGCCCCCGCAGATCGTCGTAGTCCGGCACCCAGATGAAGTCGGCGCTGTCCTGGCCCGTGCGCGGATCCTTCAGGAAGGCCGTAAAGGTGCGGCCCTCGGTGGCGCGCCGTACAGCGCGCATGTAGGGCACGGAGCGCCGCCCGGAGGCGATCACGATTTCGGGGAAGGGGCCGGCGAGCGCTCCCCTGCGCCGGTGCGGGCCCTGGCGCGGGTCGATCGGCCCCCACGGCGCCGTCCAGCCGAAGACGCCGTTGGCGGGCACCCGGCGCAATTCGTACGCGAGCCCCAGCGTCTCGGCGATGCCGACGCACTGGTTCTCGTCGCCGGCCTTGCCGTCGGTGACGATCCAGGCGCGGGTACCGGCGAGCGGGCCGGTCATCGACTCGGTCGGGGCGTGCACGCTCACCGGCCGGGCAGCTCGCGGCCGAGCCACTGGGCATAGATGTCGGCGATGGCCGCGATCCGGCGCCGTTCGTTGGCCGGGTCGTACCACGCGCCGCCATAGCTCGACGGCATCGCCGTGAGCTGCGGGTGGCGGGCGATCACGGCGCCGCCGCGATCGACGAGGAGCGCCTCGCCGTCGAGGTAGTCGCTCTGATTGCCGCCGCCGAGGCCGCCGCGCCCGACATTGCCGCCCACGTAGGCGCGCTGCGACAGGCCGGTGATGCGCACGACGAGGCGCGGGCCCCGGCCGCCGAGGCGGTCGGCGAGGCTGCGCCGCAGGGCCGCCGTCAGGTCAGCCCGGAGCGCCTCGGCCGGCAGGCCGCCGCCCTGAGCGAGCAGCGGACGCACGTCGACCTGCACGTCCGAGAAGGCGGGCGTCCAGTGGCCTGTGTCGGTGCCGGGCTGCGCCGCGACCGGGCCCGCGAGCGCCAGGGTGCCCGCGGCGAGAAGCGCGAGCCGTCTCAGCCAGGATCCAGCCATCGTCCCCTCAGCCGCCGTACCGGACGGCGACGACCTCGTAGGACTTGCCGCCGCCGGGGGTCGTCACCTCGACGGTGTCGCCCACGCCCTTGCCGATCAGCGCCCGGGCGATCGGCGAGGTGATCGAGACGCGGCCCGAGCGCACGTCGGCCTCGGGCTCGCCCACGATCTGGTAGGTCTTCTTCTCTTCCGTGTCCTCGTCCACGAGCTGCACGGTGGCACCGAACTTGATCTTGCTGCCCGAGAGCTTCGTGACGTCGATGATCTCGGCGCGCGCGATCATGCTCTCGAGTTCCATCACGCGGCCCTCGTTGTGGGACTGCGCCTCCTTGGCGGCGTGGTACTCGGCGTTCTCCGACAGGTCGCCGAGGGCGCGGGCCTCGGAGATCGCCTGGATGATGCGCTGACGCTCGACCTGCTGGCGGTGCTTCAGCTCTTCCTCGAGAGCGGCGTAACCGCGGGTCGTGATCGGAACCTTGTCTATGCTCATCGTCCCACGCCACAATGAATAGGCCCGGACGGGAGCGGCATCGCTCCCTCCGGGCCAGAGGTCGGATTCACGGTTCGCGGCCGGCGAGCCGGAGCGTCAGGCCGCGAAATATTCCTGCAGGGCGCGGACCTGGAGATCGCCTTCGAGGTAGGCACGGATCCCTTCGGCCGCGGCCATCGCGCCGGCTAGAGTGGTGTAGTACGGCACTTTATGCAAGAGGGCCGCCCGGCGCAGGGACCGGGAGTCCGAGAGCGCGCCGGCGCCTTCCGTGGTGTTGAAGACGAGTTGGATCTCGCCGTTCTTGATGGCGTCCACCACGTGCGGGCGGCCTTCCAGCACCTTGTTGATGCGCTCGGTCGGCACGCCGTTCTCGGCGAGGAAGCGCTGGGTGCCGCTCGTGGCGAGCACGGTGAAGCCGAGTTCGGCGAGCAGGCGCACCGCCGGCAGGATGCGCTCCTTGTCGCCGTCGCGCACCGAGACGAAGACCGCGCCGGCCTTCGGCACCTGCGTGCCGGAACCCAGCTGGCTCTTGGCGAAGGCGACGCCGAAGCCGGCATCCAGCCCGATCACCTCGCCGGTCGAGCGCATCTCGGGCCCGAGCAGCACGTCGACCCCGGGGAAGCGCGCGAAGGGGAAGACCGCCTCCTTCACGGCGATGTGCTGCAGCGTCTTCGGCTTCAGGCCGAAGCTCGCCAGCGCCTCGCCCGCCATTACGCGGGCGGCGATCTTGGCGATCGGCTCGCCGATCACCTTGGCGACGAAGGGCACCGTGCGGGAGGCGCGCGGGTTCACCTCCAGCACGTAGATCGTGCCGTCCTTGATCGCGTACTGCACGTTCATCAGGCCGCCGACCTTGAGGGCGAGCGCCATCGCCCTGGTCTGCCGCTCCAGCTCGGCGATGATCTCGGCGCTGAGCGAGCGCGGCGGCAGCGAGCAGGCTGAGTCGCCCGAGTGGATGCCCGCCTCCTCGATGTGCTCCATGATGCCCGCGATGTAGACGTCCTGCCCGTCGCAGACCGCGTCCACGTCCACCTCGACCGCGTCCGAGAGGTAGCGGTCGAACAGGAGCGGGCTCTTGCCCAGCACCGTGTTGATCTGCCCCGTCTTGTCGTTCGGGTAGCGCGACTTGACCTCGGAGGGGATCAGGCTCGGCAGGGTGTCGAACAGGTAGTCGGCGAACTGCGCCTCGTCGCGGATGATCGCCATGGCGCGGCCGCCGAGCACGTAGCTCGGGCGCACCACGAAGGGCAGGCCGAGGTCGGCCGCCACAAGCCGGCTCTGCTCGACCGAGTAGGCGATGCCGTTCTTCGGCTGCTTCATGCCGAGCTTGTCGAGGAGGCGCTTGAACTGGTCGCGGTCCTCGGCGAGGTCGATCGCGTCGGGCGAGGTGCCGAGGATCGGTACGCCGGCGGCCTCGAGTGCACGGGCGAGCTTGAGCGGGGTCTGCCCGCCGAACTGCACGATCACACCGTGCAGCGTGCCGGCCTGCCGCTCGGTCTCGATGATCTCGAGCACGTCCTCCTGGGTCAGCGGCTCGAAATAGAGCCGGTCGGAGGTGTCGTAGTCGGTCGAGACCGTCTCCGGGTTGCAGTTGACCATGATGGTCTCGTAGCCCGCGTCCGACAGCGCGAAGCAGGCGTGGCAGCAGCAATAGTCGAACTCGATGCCCTGGCCGATCCGGTTCGGGCCGCCGCCCAGGATGATGACCTTCTTCTTGTCCGAGGGCAGCGCCTCGTCCACGACCGTGCCGGCGAAGGGCGCCACGTAGGTCGAGTACATGTACGCGGTCGGCGACTTGAACTCGGCCGCGCAGGTGTCGATGCGCTTGAAGACCGGGCGCACCGCGAGCGCGCGGCGCTTCTCCCGCACCTCGGCCTCCTCCAGGCCCGCCAGCACCGCGAGGCGCGCGTCGGAGAAGCCCGCCGCCTTGAGCTGGCGGAAGGCGCCGGCCGTGCCGGGCAGGCCGTGGGCCCGCACCCGGTTCTCCAGATCGATAATGCCCTGGAGCTGCTCCAGGAACCAGGGGTCGATCTTGCAGGAGGCGTGCACCTCCGCGGCGCTGACGCCCAGGCGCAGCGCCTGGCCGACCTTCAGCAGGCGGTCCGGGGTCGGCGTGCCGAGCGCCGCCTTGATGGCGTTGTGGTCGTCGCCCTTGCCGAGGCCCTCGATCTCGATGTCGTCGAGGCCGGTGAGCCCCGTCTCCAGCGAGCGGAGCGCCTTCTGCAGCGATTCCGCGAAGCAGCGGCCGATCGCCATGGCCTCGCCCACCGACTTCATCGCGGTGGTCAGGGTCGGCTCGGCGCCGGGGAACTTCTCGAAGGCGAAGCGCGGGATCTTCGTGACGACGTAGTCGATCGTCGGCTCGAACGAGGCCGGCGTCGCGCCCCCCGTTATGTCGTTGGCGATCTCGTCCAGCGTGTAGCCGACCGCGAGCTTGGCCGCGACCTTGGCGATCGGGAAGCCGGTGGCCTTGGAGGCCAGCGCCGAGGAGCGCGAGACGCGCGGGTTCATCTCGATCACGATCATGCGGCCGGTGGCCGGGTCGATCGCGAACTGCACGTTCGAGCCGCCGGTCTCGACGCCGATCTCGCGGAGCACCGCGAGCGACGCGTCGCGCATCACCTGGTATTCCTTGTCGGTGAGCGTCAGCGCGGGCGCCACCGTGATCGAGTCGCCCGTGTGGACGCCCATCGGGTCGATGTTCTCGATGGAGCAGACGATGATGCAGTTGTCGTTCTTGTCCCGAACGACCTCCATCTCGTACTCCTTCCAGCCGAGCACGCTCTCCTCGATCAGCACCTCGTTCGTCGGTGAGGCGTCGATGCCGCGCTCCACGATGTCGAGGAACTCCTCCCGGTTGTAGGCGATGCCGCCGCCGGTGCCGCCCATGGTGAAGGACGGGCGGATGATGGCCGGCAGACCGACCTCGGCGAGCGCGATCAGCGCCTGGCCGAGCGCGTGCTCGCCGTAGCGCTTGCGCCGCTCGGATTCGCCCGCCGCCCACTTGTTCTCGAAAGCGGCGAGCGCGGCCTTGCGGGCCTCCGGCTCGGCATTAGCGGCCTCGATGCGGGCGACCTCGGCGAGGTACTTCTCGCGGTCGGCCTTCTTGGCCGCCGAGGCGTTGGCGAGCGCCGATTTCGGGGTCTCCAGCCCGATCTTGGTCATCGCGTCGCGGAAGAGGTGCCGGTCCTCGGCTCTGTCGATGGCTTCCGCCGTGGCGCCGATCATCTGCACGCCGAACTTCTCGAGCACGCCCATCTTCTGGAGCGAGAGCGCGCAGTTCAGCGCCGTCTGCCCGCCCATGGTCGGCAGGATCGCGTCGGGGCGCTCCTTCTCGATGATCTTGGCGACGACTTCCGGGGTGATCGGCTCGACATAGGTCGCGTCCGCCATGTCCGGGTCGGTCATGATGGTCGCGGGGTTCGAATTGACGAGGACGATGCGGTAGCCCTCCTCGCGCAGCGCCTTGCAGGCCTGGGTCCCCGAGTAGTCGAACTCGCAGGCCTGGCCGATGATGATCGGGCCCGCACCGACGATCAGGATCGAGGAGATATCGGTGCGCTTGGGCATGCTCGGCCTTCTGTCACGGGCACGCGCCCGGTCGCGCACGGTCCCCCGATGGGGCCACGCGGTCGGGCGCGATGGTCGGAATGTCGTTGAGACGCGCGTTTACACGCGACGCCTCGGGTTTGGGAAGGGCGGTGACGGAGCGCCGGGATCATCCCCTGTGCGCGGCGCATGCAAGCACCGTGCACCGATGGTCTCACGGCACCCGTACCCAGCCCTGGCCCATCAGCCGCTCCTGGGGCCGGAAGCGGGCCTTGTAGTCCATCTTGCGGGAGCCCTCGACCCAGTAGCCGAGATAGAGATACGGCAGCCCGAGCGCGCGGGCGCGGGCGATGTGATCGAGGATCATGAAGGTGCCGAGCGAGCGGTGCGCCTCGGCAGGATCGTAGAACGAGTAGACCATCGACAGGCCGTCGGCGAGCACGTCGGTCAGGCAGTAGGCCACCGGCGGCCCGCTGCCGCGGCCGTTGATCGCCGTGTCGGGCCCACGGCGGCGATAGGCCACCAGATGCGTGTCGACGTGGCTGTCCTCGATCATCATGGCGTAGTCGAGCACGGTCATGTCGATCATGCCGCCGTCGCCGTGGCGCGCGTCGAGGTAGCGCCGGAACAGGGCGTACTGCTCGGAGGCCGGCCGGTTCGGTTCGGCCGCGCCGACGAGATCCTCGCTGCGGGCGAGGATGCGCCGCTGGCTCGCCGAGGGCGCGAAGTCGTCCACCACCACCCGCACCGAGATGCAGGCCCGGCAGGACTCGCAGGCCGGCCGGTAGGCGATGGTCTGCGAGCGGCGAAAGCCCCCCTGCGTCAGGATCTCGTTGAGGTCGCGCGCACGCCGCCCGACGAGATGGGTGAAGACCTTCCGCTCCTCCTGCCCCGGCAGGTAGGGGCAAGGGGAGGGCGCCGTGAGGTAGAATTGCGGGGTATCGCGCGGGTGGCTCGTCACGCGTCAGATCGCCTCGGGCGACCCGGCGGCAGCGCCGGGCCGATGCTCAAGTGTAACGCCCGTCCGCCGTCGCTCAATGGGGCGAGAGGGTTGCCGAACATATTTCTCGGCTCCCCGCGGTCGCAGTCCGATCGACCGCCTCAACCGGCCCGCACGACCGCGAGGCCGAGCAGGAGGTCGTGGCCGAGGCGCCGGTCGCTGCGCATCAATCCGAACATCATGTCGACGAACCAGAGCAGGAACGTCGTGATCGCCACGTAGAACAGCAGGGCGTGCACCGCCGCCGTGAGCATGTCGACAGGGCGCCCGCTCTCGGGTGCGACCACGCGCAGGCCCATCATCCGCATGCCGAGCGTGCTCTGGCGCGATCCGCCGACCGTGATCGCGCTGTAGATGATGCCGCTCGCCGGCAGCACGGCGAACAGGGTCCAGCCGAGGCCGAAGGTGACGAGGCCGATCACGGCGATCGCCAGCCAGAGCAGCAGCGAGAAGCCGAAGATGAAGACGATGTCGAGGAGGTAGGCGCAGAAGCGCGCGCCGAGGCTGGCGCGCACGGCCGGCAACGGCACCGGCGGCAGGTAGCCGGGCGCGTCGTAGCGGGGGGCGTAACCGGGGCGGGGGCTCTGCATGGTGTCGCATCCTCGCGCGGCGGGATTCTTTTCGGAGGATGAGGTGGGGAGGGCAGGCGCCGTGCTCAAGATCCCCGCCGCCGCTCTCCCTCCCCGCAGAGGGGGGAGGCGAGGCCGCAGGGCGCGCGGCCGCCGCTTCGGAGCAGGGTGCGACCCTCACCGCTCGCCGGGATCGGCTTCCGCCGCGTCCGGCGTGTCGAGGTAGAACCGCTTGAGAAGGTAGAGCGAGGCCCCGCTCAGATTCTGGCGGTCCGTCGTGATACCCGCGATCTCCGTATCTGCGCCGAAGCGGCAGAGCGCCCAGTGCGGGCGAGGTCCGACCGCGTAGTCGATCCGCACGCTGTCGGGCGTCGCGCCCGCGCCGGCGCGCAGGATGCGCAGGCCTGTTTCCGCGGGAACCAGGGCCGGCACGGCGCGGCGGCAGAGGGCGACGCGCTCGCGCTGCAGGCTGTTCTCGCAGGTGGCCAGGCCGGCCAGGAGGCCCGCGAGCGTCGCCGCGCCCACGAAGCCGGCGCGCAGGCCCGGCCTCACGCTCCGGCGCGCAGGTGCTCGGCGACGCGCGGCGCGTAGTAGGTCAGCACCCCGTCCGCGCCCGCGCGCTTGAAGGCCAGCAGGCTCTCCAGCATGGCCCGGTCGCCGTCGAGCCAGCCGTTGCGGGCCGCGCCCTCCAGCATCGCGTACTCGCCGGAGACCTGATAGGCGAAGGTCGGCACGCCGAACTCGTCCTTCACCCGCCGGATGATGTCGAGATAGGGCAGGCCGGGCTTCACCATCACCGAATCCGCGCCCTCTGCCAGATCGAGCGCGACCTCGCGCAGGGCCTCGTCGGAATTGCCCGGGTCCATCTGGTAGGTGCGCTTGTCGCCGACGAGCGCCGCCTTGGTGCCGATCGCGTCGCGGAACGGCCCGTAGAAGGCGCTGGCGTACTTGGCCGCGTAGGCCATGATCTGCACGTCGAGGAAGCCCGCCTTGTCGAGCGCCGCCCGGATCGCGCCGACGCGCCCGTCCATCATGTCGGAGGGCGCGATGATGTCGGTGCCGGCCTCGGCCTGGATCAGGCTCTGCTCCACGAGGAGCGCCACGGTCTCGTCGTTGAGGATCGCTCCCTCTTCGAGGAGGCCGTCGTGGCCGTGGCTGGTGTAGGGGTCGAGCGCGACGTCGGTCATCACGCCGATCTCCGGCACCGCGCGCTTGACCGCCCGCACGGCCCGGCAGACGAGGTTGTCACGGTTCAAGGCCTCGGAGCCCGTGGGGTCGCGCAGGGTCGCCTCGGTGTAGGGGAAGAACGACACGGCCGGGATGCCGAGCCGGGCCGCCCGCTCCGCATCGCGCACGATTTCGTCCACGCTCAGGCGCTCGACGCCCGGCATCGAGGCGATCGGCTCGCGCCGTCCCTCGCCCTCGATCACGAAGAGCGGCCAGATCAGGTCGTCGACGGTGAGCGTGTTCTCGCGGATCAGCCGGCGTGACCACGCGGCCTTGCGGTTGCGGCGCGGGCGCTGGGTGATGGCGAGGCCGGGGCGGGCCGTGGTCCGGGCCGCCTCGACGGCGAGCGGGCGCGGTTCGGGCGTGTCGTGCGACATCTCGGGTCACCGGAAACGATGGAATGCCTGAGGCCTTCAGCGGGGCCTAGCATATCCGCCGGACCTGTCGAAGCCTCTGGCCGCGAGCCTGCCCCGCGGTTGACGCGAGCCCGGGGGCGCCCTCTAAGCGGGCCGGGCGCGCGGAGGCAGGTGGAACAGCAAGGTGATGCGCATGCAGGCACGCGGACGCGAGCCCGATCTCGGCGGGGACCGCATCGAGCGGAGCGCCACGGCCCGCAAATCCACCTGGGACACGGCGCTGATCTGGTTCATGCGCGTCACCGCCCTGATCTGGCTCGCCAAGGGCGTCTGGTCCTGGATCCAGATCCTCGACGCGTGGCCGGGAGGCCGGCCCTTCGAGGCCGAGCCCTTCGGGCGGCAGGCCGCGATCGTCTACTTCGCGGTGATCGACGCGACCGCGGCGATCGGGCTCTGGCTGACCAGCGCCTGGGGTGGCGTGATCTGGCTGTTGGCCGTCACCTCCTCGGTGACGCTCGCGCTGCTCACGCCGCTGCTGCTGCCGATGCCGGTGGCGTTGATCGGCGCACAGATCAGTATTGTGCTGATCTACTTCCTCCTGTCTTGGTCGGCAGCGCGCGAGGTGCGGTAAACGGAAAGTTGTCGCAACCCTTCAGTTTGCGTTTACCCATAGAAGTAAATCGCCAATTCATCCTGTCGCTTAAACCGCCTTTCATTCCCGGCACCTAGGTTGAACCCATAAGCGGCGCCGGACAGCGGCGGCCGGCACAACCGGATCAGGCGAGGCAGAGGATGAAGACCCAGGCGACCAAGGCGATCGAGACCGCCGCCCCCGAGGTTCTGCCGGCGGCGGGCGCCTACCTCGAGGCCCTGCATCTGGTGGAGCGGCTGCACCGCCGCCTCCTCGACGTGATCAAGGACGAGTTCGAGCGCCGGGGCCGCGAGGACGTCAACAGCGTCCAGGCGCTGCTGCTCTACAACATCGGCGACAAGGAGCTCACCGCGAGCGAGCTGCGCACCAAGGGCTACTATCTCGGCTCGAACGTTTCCTACAACGTGAAGAAGCTGGTCGAGCTGGGCTTCCTGCACCATGCCCGCTCGAAGACGGACCGGCGCGCCGTGCGGATCTCGCTGACCGACAAGGGCCGCGCGATCCACGACATCATCCAGGGCCTCTACGACAAGCATGCCCGCACGATCGCGCCGATCGGCGGTATCTCGGAGGACGATTTCGGCCGCCTCAACGTCGCGCTGGGCCGCCTGGAGCGCTTCTGGACCGACCAGATCCGCTACCGCCTCTGATCGCTCGGGGCCGGAACGCATCGGGGGCCGGGGCGCGTCAAGCGTCCCGGCCCCCGATGCGTTCGCACAACGAGAAAGGGCGCCGCCTCCGGAGAGGCGGCGCCCCGACGGGCCGCTTCAGCGGCCGTCGGCTCAGTTGAAGGTGTCGATCTCAGCCGACTCGTAGCTGGTGACTTCCATGCCGACGCAGACTTCCTGAACGATGGGGGCGGACCAGATCATGATGTCTCTCCTGAATGGGATCGGGGGTTCGGCGCGCGGACGCTCGCGCAGCCGCCGGATCAGTTGAAGGTGTCGATCTCAGCCGATTCGTAGCTGGTGACTTCCATGCCGACGCAGATCTCCTGGACGACGGGGGCGGACCAAGCCATGGCGTTTCTCCTCTGTTGATGGAGGAAACATAGGTGATCTGTTGGGCGCAATACAAGCGGGCCCTCCACTTATATTTCTCATAGGCGGCCTGCCGCGCGCCTCAGCCAGCGTCCCCGCCCGACGCGTCCGGCAAGGGCTGCCGGGACCCGGCGCAGGCGTCCGCGACAGCCCCCGCGCCGCCGAGGATGGCGCGCAGGACGGCGACGTGCACGAGGTAGGCGAAGCCGGTGACGGTTCCGGCATACACGCCCCGAGCGTTCGGGTGCCTGGATCGTCAAGGCGCATCGATCCCGTCCCCGCTTCGCTGTGACGGCTGGACGGCGGGGGCACGAGAGGCCGCGGCCTTGACGGTTTCCGCGCCGAGGCGCATCGGAGCCGCGCCGGCTCCGGCCGACGACTCACCCGATATCAGCGATGCCCAGCGACGGACCCGACCGACCGCCTTCGCCGAGACCCGTGATGCGCCCGCCCGCCTGAGACCCTCGCGCGGGCCCTCCGCGCGCCCGGGCTCGGCCGGACGCGCGGGTGCCGTCGCCTCGAAGGCGAGGCGAGGCCGATGAACGAGATCGTCACCCCCCTCCGGGTCGAGCCCTCCGTGCTGGCGGCCCGGCTCTCCGACGAGCGCGCGCCGGACATCGTGGAGGCGCTGAACGCCGAGGCGCCCGAGGTCGCCGCCGCGATCCTGCTCGGCCTGTCGTTCGAGCGGGCGGTCGAGGTGCTGGATCAGCCCGAGCTCGCCTGCGCGGCCGACATCATCGAGATCCTGCCCCGCGACCGCGTCGCCGCCTACCTCACGGGCATGTCGGCCGACCGGGTGACGGACGTGTTCCGGGAGATCGAGGAGCCCGGCCGCTCGGACCTGCGCGCCCGCCTCGACGCCGAGACCCGCGGTGCGGTCGACCGGCTCAGCGCCTACGGCGAGGAGACGGTCGGCTCGCTGATGACGACCGAGTTCGTCACCGTGCCGGCGACCTGGACGGTGGCGCGGACGCTCGACCACATCCGGCAGGTCGAGCGCACCCGCGAGACCATCTACGCGATCTTCGTGCTCGACCCGCGCACCGGCACGCTGACGAAGGCGGTGCCGCTGCGCCGCCTCATCGCGGGCGAGCCCGGGGACAGCGTGCTCGCGGTCGCCCCCGAGCGGCGCCCGCTCAGCGTGACGCCGACCGCGAGCCGCGAGGAGGCCGCCCGCCTGATCTCCAAGTACGACCTGCTGGCCTTGCCCGTGGTCGACGCCGTCGGCCACGTCATCGGCATCGTGACGGTCGACGACATCATCGACGCGATGGTGGCCAAGCAGACCCAGGACGTGCAGCGCTTCGGCGGCATGGAGGCGCTGCCCGAGCCCTACATGGAGATCGGCTTCTTCACGATGATCCGGAAGCGGGCCGGCTGGCTCTGCGCCCTGTTCCTCTCCGAGATGCTGACGGCATCCGCCATGCAGGGCTTCGAGGGCGAGTTGGAGCGGGCGCTCGTGCTGACGCTGTTCATCCCGCTCATCATGAGTTCGGGCGGCAATTCCGGCTCGCAGGCCACCTCCCTGCTGATCCGCGCCCTGGCGCTCCACCAGATCCGCCTGCGCGACTGGTGGCGGGTGGCTCTGCGCGAGCTGCCGACCGGGCTGGTCCTCGGCGCGATCCTGGGCACCATCGCGGTCGCCCGCATCGCGATCTGGCAGGAGGCCGGGCTCTACGATTACGGCCCGCACTGGCCTCTGGTGGCGGCGACCGTCGGCGCGGCGCTCGTCGGCATCGTCACCTTCGGCTCGCTCGCCGGCTCGATGCTGCCCTTCGCGCTCCAGCGCGTCGGCTTCGATCCGGCCACCGCCTCGGCGCCCTTCGTGGCGACGCTCGTCGATGTCACCGGGCTGGTGATCTACTTCTCGGTGGCGCTGGTGATCCTGCGCGGCACGCTGCTGTGAGGCGCCGCGGCGGGTGGTGCGGACGGCGGGACTCGAACCCGCACGGCCTTGCGGCCGCAAGATTTTAAGTCTCGTGCGTCTACCGGTTCCGCCACGTCCGCGCGGGCCGAGCGGTAGCCGGGCGCCCGCCCGAGATCAAGCGGGCAGTCAGGCCGGGTCCGGCGTCCAGCCGTAGAGCCAGGCATAGCGCTCGCGCATCCCGTCCGGCCCGAGGCGGCGCATCACGAGGTCGCGGGCGAAGGCGGTCAGCGGGCCGGCGTGATAGGTGCGCCCGTTGCCGCGGGCGGCGCGCTGCACGCGCGCGACCCGGCGCGCCCGGGCGGCGGCGTAGGCCGGGAGCGCGTCCGGAACCGGCCCCGCGGCGAGGCAGCGGACGAGCACGGCCGCGTCCTCGATCGCGAGCGCCGCGCCCTGCGCCAGGAAGGGCAGGACCGGGTGGGCGGCGTCGCCCAGCAGCGCCACCCGTCCGCGGGCGATCGGCCGCGCCACCGCGCGCTCGGCGAGCGACCACACCAGCCAGGAATCGGGCATGGCCAGCAGCGCGCGCAGCGGCGCCGCGCAGCCGCGGAAATGCGTGCGGAGCACCGCGGGGTCGCCGATCCGTCCCCAATCCGCGTCGCCCTGCCGCTCGGGCACGATCGCCACCACGTTGAGGAAGCGGCCGCCCCGGATCGGGTAGTGGACGACGTGGCGGCCGGCCCCCAGCCAGAGGCCGGTCTCCGCGCCGCCGAGCCCGTCGGGCAGGCCCTCGCGCGGGAGCACCGCGCGCCAAGCCGCCATGTGGCCGGGCAGCAGGGGCGCGGGGTCGAGATGGCCGCGGATGCGCGAGTGGAGGCCGTCCGCACCGATGGCGAGGTCGGCCTCCACCGTATCGACCCGGACGTCGCCCTCGCAGGTCAGCGCGACGCCGTCGGCGCCCTCGGAGAGCCCCGTGACGCCGCGCCCGACGAGGAGGCGGATGTTGGGCCGCGCCCGCACCGCATCGAGAAGCACCGTCTGCAGGTCGGCCCGGTGGATGACATAGTAGGGCGCGCCGTAGCGCTCGCGGGCGGTCGCCCCGAGGCTGACGCCGCCGATCCGGCGACCGCTGTCGAGGGCGCGGACCACGACGCCCGGCGGCTCGCTGGCCGCGCGCCGCAGCGCCGCGCCGAGCCCGAGATCGCCGAGGACCCGGCTGGCGTTCGGCGAGAGCTGCAGACCCGCGCCGACCTCGCTGAAGCCGGTGCGCCGCTCGACGAGCGTGACCCGGTGCCCGGCGTCGGCGAGCGCGAGCGCGGCGGTCAAACCACCGATGCCGGCGCCGACGACGGCGATGTCGAGCGCGGCCACGGCCGGCGCGGGCGCGCTCAGGCCGCCTTGGCGCCGCCCGCCGTGCTGCTGTCGTCCCACAGGCAGGCCGGCGGGTTCGATTCGGTCGCCTTCAGCCCCGCGCGGTAGCGGTAGAGCGTGGAGCAGTACTGGCAGATGATCTCGTCGTCCGCGCCCATGTCGAGGAAGACGTGCGGATGGTCGAAGGGCGGGCGCGCGCCGATGCACATGAACTCGCGCGCCCCGACCTCGATGACGGGCACGCCGAGGTCGTTGTGGAAGTGCGGAACCGCCTTGTCAGCCATCTGCCGCCCTGCTGCTCGTGAGAGCCGCGCGGGCGGCCCGATCCGCTGCCGCTTATGGGGGAAGCGCCGCGCCGCACGCAAGCCCGCGCTCCACCGGGGCCGCCGCGCGAGCCCTGCCGGCGCGTGCCCGATACGTCGTGCCGCTTGGCGGAAAGCCCCCGCACACCATACATAGCGGCTGAGAGACGCCGCAGCGCAAGACCCGCCGAATGAACCAGCAAGATCAAGCGACCGCGCAGGGCGCGCGCCGTTCCCCCGAGGCACCGATCCACGGGCCGGAGGGCTTCGAGGGCATGCGGCGGGCGGGCCGCCTGACGGCCGAGGCCCTCGACCTCCTGATGGAGGCGACCCAGCCCGGAATCACCACGGAGGCGCTCGACAGGCTCGCCTACGAGTTCGCGATGGACAACGGCGCCTACCCGGCCTCGCTCCTCTACCGCGGCTACCCGAAGTCGATCTGCACCTCGATCAACCACGTGGTCTGCCACGGCATCCCGAACGACAAGCCGCTGCGCGAGGGCGACATCATCAACCTCGACATCTGCCTGATCCTCGACGGCTGGCACGGCGATTCGAGCCGCATGGCCTTCGTGGGCGAGGTGCCCCGCAAGGCGGCGCGCCTGTGCGAGATCACCTACGAGGCGCTGATGCGCGGCATCGCGGCGGTCAGGCCCGGCGGCTCGACCAACGACATCGGCCGGGCGATCCAGGATTACGCCGAGGCGGAGCGCTGCTCGGTGGTGCGCGACTTCTGCGGCCACGGCCTCGGTCGCACCTACCACGACGCGCCCACCATCCTGCACTACGTCGAGGCGAGCTACGACGTGCCGTTGAAGGCGGGCCAGTTCTTCACCATCGAGCCGATGATCAATCTCGGACGCCCCTCCGTGAAGGTGCTGGCCGACGGCTGGACCGCGGTCACCCGGGACCGCTCGCTCTCCGCCCAGTTCGAGCACACCGTCGCGGTCACCGAGACGGGTTGCGAGATCTTCACGGTCTCGCCCAGAGGCCTGCACCAGCCCACCAACCCGGGCGCCTGACCCGATGGCCCGGCGCGGCTCCGGTCCCGGCGGGCTGCTCGACCTCGGCGCCGCCGCGAGCCCGGCGGTGGACGGGGCGGACGGCCGAGGAGACAGCGCGCCGGCGAAGGGCGGCGCGGAGCCGCCGCACTATCACGGCCACCGCGAGCGCCTGCGCGCCCGGTTCGCACAGGCCGGCGCCGACGCGCTTCCGGATTACGAACTGCTCGAACTCGTCCTGTTCCGAGCCATTCCCCGCCGGGACGTGAAACCCCTCGCCAAGGCGCTGATCGACCGCTTCGGCAGCTTCGCCGAGGTCGTGAGCGCCGAGCCCGCGCGTCTGGCCGAGGTCGAGGGCATCAGCCCCGGCGTGATCGTCGATCTCAAGCTGACCGAGGCGGCCGGCCGCCGCCTGGCCCGCGGCGCGGTCCAGGAGCGCTCGCTCCTCTCGTCCTGGAGCGCGGTGCTCGACTATTGCCGCACCACCATGGCCTTCTCGGCACGGGAGGAATTCCGGATCCTCTTCCTCGACAAGCGCAACCACCTCATCGCCGACGAGGTGCAGGGACGCGGCACCGTGGATCACACGCCGGTCTATCCCCGCGAGGTGGCGCGCCGCGCCCTCGAACTCTCGGCCACCGCCATCATCCTGGCCCACAACCACCCCTCGGGCGATCCCAGCCCCTCGGCGGCCGACGTCCGGATGACACGCGAGGTGGTGAATGTGCTCGATCCACTTGGAATCATCGTGCACGACCACATCATTCTCGGACGCACCGGGCACGCCAGCCTGAAAGGGCTGAAGCTGTTCTGAGGTTGTAGCGCGATCGAGCCCGCGGGTCCCCGCGGATCCTTGGCGTGGCGCGCCTCTTGCCTCTAGCGTGCGGTATCTGGGAGGCAGCGCGATGGCCGGTGTGGCGTTCGACGAGATGACGGGACACGGAGGATCGGCCGCGACCGCGGCGGACATCCGCAACGCCTACGGACAACTGAAAAACTGGCTCGACACCACGCCCTCCGACCATTTCAACACCCGCCGCAGCCAGGCGGAACTGCTGTTTCGCCGCATCGGCATCACCTTCGCGGTCTACGGCGACAACGAATCGACCGAGCGACTGATCCCGTTCGACATCATCCCGCGGGTGCTGACCAAGCCCGAATGGGGGTTCCTCGAGCGCGGGCTGAAGCAGCGGGTGACCGCCATCAACGCCTTCCTGAAGGACGTCTACGGCCCGCAGGAATGCATCAAGGCCGGTATCATCCCGGCCGACCTCGTCTATCGCAACGCGCATTACCGCATGGAGATGCGCAGCTTTCGGGTGCCGCACGACCTCTACGTCCACGTCGCCGGCATCGACATCGTGCGGACCGGCGAGAACGATTTCTTCGTGCTGGAGGACAACGCCCGCATCCCGTCCGGCGTGTCCTACATGCTGGAGAACCGGGAGGTGATGCTGCGGCTCTTTCCCGACCTGTTCTCCCGCCACCGGGTCGCACCGGTCGAGAACTACCCGGACGCGCTGCTGGCGACGCTGCGCAGCCTCGCGCCCGCCACCGCCACGCGCGACCCCACCTGCGTGCTCCTGACCCCGGGGCGCTACAACTCGGCCTTCTACGAGCACTCGTTCCTGGCCGACAAGCTCGGCGTCGAGTTGGTGGAGGCCTCCGACCTCTTCACCAAGGACGACGTCGTCTACATGCGCACCACCGAGGGACCGCGCCGGGTCGACGTGATCTATCGCCGCCTCGACGACGACTTCCTCGACCCGCTGGTCTTCCGCCCCGATTCCGTGCTCGGCGTGCCGGGGCTGATGAACGCCTACGAGCGCGGGACCGTGACGCTGGCCAACGCGGTCGGCACGGGGGTCGCCGACGACAAGGCGGTCTACAGCTACATGCCCGAGATCGTGAAGTTCTTCACCGGCGAGGAGCCGATCCTGCACAACGTCCCGACCTATCGCTGCCGCGAGAAGGACGCCTTCGCGTACGTGATGGACAACCTGAAGGACCTCGTCGTCAAGGAGGTCAACGGCTCGGGCGGCTACGGCATGCTGGTGGGCCCGCACGCGACCAAGCGCGAGATCGAGGAGTTCGGCCGGCGCCTGCGCCACGCGCCGGACGGATTCATCGCCCAGCCGACGCTCTCGCTCTCGACCTGCCCGACCTTCGTGGCCTCGGGCGTGGCGCCCCGGCACGTGGATCTCCGGCCCTTCGTGCTCTGCGGCGCGGACGAGATCCGCATCGTGCCGGGCGGCCTGACCCGCGTGGCGCTGAAGGAGGGCTCGCTGGTGGTGAATTCCAGCCAGGGCGGCGGCACGAAGGATACCTGGGTGTTGGACGGCTGAGGCGCCGCCCCGCGCGAGACGAAACCCTACCGAGCGATCGAGCCCTCACCGGCCGAACCCAGCGAAGCGCCCATGCTGTCCCGCACCGCCGACAACCTCTACTGGCTCTCGCGCTACGTCGAGCGCGCCGAGTTCGTCGCCCGCATCCTCGACGCGGCCCACCGTCTCGCCTCGCTGCCGACGAGCTACGGGGGCGGCGAGACCAACGAGTGGGCCTCCGCGCTCGCCTCCGCGGGCGATACCGACGCCTTCAAGGCGCATTACGACACGGTCAACAGCCACACGGTCTGCGACTTCCTGGCCTTCAGCCCGAAGAACCCGTCCTCGATCCGCACCTGCATCGAGACGGCGCGCGAGAACGCCCGCTCGGTCCGCACCGCGCTCACCACCGAGATGTGGGACGCGATCAACGGCGCGTGGCTGGAACTGCGCTCCTACGAGGGCCGCGACCTGACACGGGACGAGTTCTCGCGCTTCCTCGACTGGGTGAAGGGCATCTCGCTGACCTTCGACGGCTCGGCCTACCGCACGATGTTGCGCAACGACGCCTACTGGTTCACCCGGCTCGGCACGGCGATCGAGCGGGCCGACAACACCGCCCGCATCCTCGACGTGAAGTACCAGATCCTGCTGCCGGCGAGCGAGAAGGTCGGCGGCAGCCTCGACTACTTCCAGTGGACCACGATCCTGCGCGAGGTCTCGGCCTTCAACGCCTATCACTGGGTCTACCGGGAGAGCATCAAGCCGCTGCTGGTGGCCGACCTCCTCATCCTGAACCGGCAGATGCCGCGCTCCTTCGCCAACTGCTACGGCATGCTGGTGGAGCATCTCGACCTGATAGCCGACGCCTACGGGCGGCGCGGCCCGAGCCAGCGACTCGCCAGCAACATGCTGGCGCGCCTGGAGGGCGAGGACATCGATCGGATCTTCGCAGCCGGCCTGCACGAGTTCGTGACCGCCTTCATCGGCGAGAACAACCGGGTTGGGCAGGCGATCGCCGACCAGTACCTGGTCTGACGCCGCCAACCGGTGAGACATTCCGCATGCGCCTCAGCGTCGTCCACGAGACCCACTACACCTACGAGCATCCGGCCCGCGGCCTGATCCAGGTCCTGCGCATGACGCCGCGGGACCATGACGGGCAGTATGTCCGGCGCTGGCGCATCGACACCTCCGTCGATGGCCGCCTCACCGAGCGCGAGGACGGGTTCGGCAACGTCGTGCACTGGTTCACCCCGGACGAGCCCGCCGACGCGCTGACCATCCGGGTCACCGGCGAGGTCGATACGCTCGAGAGCCACGGCATCGTGCGCGGTGCGGTCGAGCGGCTGCCGGACCTGTTCTACCTGCGCGAGACCGACCTCTGCGTGGCGAGCCAGGACATCCAGGATTTCGCCGCGCAGGTCCGGGATGCGGGCGAGCGCGCGGCGCTGCCGATGCTCCACCGGCTGCTCGCGGCGGTCCACGAGCGGGTGCGTTTCGAGCGGGGTCCGGCAAGCGCGGCGGTCACCGCGGCCAAGGCCTTCGAGGCCGGGCGCGGCGTCTGCCAGGACGTCGCGCACGTCTTCATCACGGCGGCCCGCCAGTTGGAGATCCCGGCCCGCTACGTCTCCGGCTACCGCAAGCGGGAGGACGAGGCGGACGGCGCGGAGACGCCGCACGGCTGGGCCGAGGCGCTGGTACCCGATCTCGGCTGGGTCGCCTTCGACCCAGCCCACGGGGAGGGGACCTCGGAGCACTACGTCCGTGTGGCGAGCGGCCTCGACTATCTCGGCGCGGCCCCGATCCGCGGCAGCCGCACCGGCGGCGGCACCGAGACGCTGGACGTCACGCTCAAGGTGGAGCAAGCCCAGGCCGCCCGGCAATCCTGAGCGTCCCCGATTCTCTCCAGGCGTCCGCCCCGGCAGCGGACGAGAAGCTGACCCCTGCCATGACCTACTGCGTCGGTTTGCTCGTCGAGGACGGGCTCGTGATGGTGGCCGATACCCGCACCAATGCGGGGCTCGACGACATCTCGACCTACCGCAAGCTGCACCACTTCAACGTGCCCGGCGAGCGCGTGATGATGCTGGCCTCGGCCGGCAACCTCTCAGTCACGCAATCGGTCCTGAGCCTCCTGTCGGAGGGCGTGCCGGGCGACGACGGCGAGCCGCCGGCCAAGCTCGTCGAGGCTCCGACGATGTTCCAGGCGGCCCAGCTCGTCGGCCGGGCGATCCGGCGGGTGCGCAGCATCGAGCGGGCCGGCTTCGAGGCGGCGCAGATCCGCTTCTCGATCTCGCTGCTGTTCGGTGGCCAGATCGGCGACGAGCCGATGCGGCTCTACCTGATCTACTCGGCCGGCAACTTCATCGAGTGCTCGACCGACGCGCCCTTCCTGCAGATCGGCGAGCACAAATACGGCAAGCCGATCCTCGACCGGGCGGTGAAGTTCGAGACCGACCTCTACGACGCGCTGAAGATCGGGCTCGTCTCGATGGATTCCACCATGCGCTCGAATCTCGGCGTCGGCCTGCCGCTCGACATCGCGGTGGCGCGCCGCGGCGCCCTGACGCTCGAGGTGAACCACCGGATCGAGGCCGGCGAAACCTATTTCCACGACCTGCGCGAGCGCTGGTCGGCGGCGCTCCGGGCCGCCCACCGGGCGATCCCGCGACCGCCCTACGGGCCCGCGGCGAAGTAGGCCGCTACCGCGCGTCCTCCGCCCGCGCTAGGCTGTCGGCCGAATGCGGGGATTCGTGCGGACGACGTGCGGCGCCTTCTCAAATTCCTCCACACGATGGGGGCGATCGGTCTCATGGGGGCGATGGCCACGCTCCTCGTGCTGCTCGCCCTCGCGCCGCCGCCGACCGCCCTCCAGGGGTACGCGCTGATGCGCGGCGCGATGGGGGCGATCGCGACCTGGATCTTCTTTCCTTCGCTCGCCCTGGTGCTGCTCTCGGGGCTTCTCGCCATCGCCTTCAACCGGGCCTTCCACAGCGCGGGCTGGGCACTCCTGAAGCTCGCCACCGGCATCCTCGTCTTCGAATCCGGCTTCGTCGGCATCCTGGGGCCGATGCAGGAGGAGGCACGGCGCAGCGCGGCCGCGCTCGCCGGAACGGTCGATCCCGCGACGCTCGCCCAGTCGCTCGGGGCCGAGCGTGGCACGCTCTGGGTGATCCTCGCGGTCGCCACCGCCAACGTCGTGCTCGGCGTCTGGCGGCCCCGGATCATGCGGCGCCCGGCCGGATCCTGATGCGGGGGACCAGTTTTGCGGATCCGATCCGGGAGAAGGCGCGGGGTCCCCTCTCCCGAAGGCCAGGGCAATCGCATAGGGCGGCCACGTGCCTCGGCGCGGTTCAGGCGACATCTCCGAACCGATTGACCGGAAACCGTCCGAGCAGGCGGCGCGTCGCCACGGCCGGATCGGGTGCGCGCATCAGGCCGCCCATCACCGCGACGGCCTTGGCGCCGGCCGCGAGGCAGGCATCCAACGTCTCGGCCGAGACGCCGCCGAGCGCCACGATCGGCAACCCCGTGGCGGCCGCGTCCCGGATCGCGTCGGGACCGAGGGCCGGCCCGTAGCCCGGCTTGCTCGCGCTGGCGAAGATCGGGCTCAGGGTGGCGTAATCGGCGCCCTCGAAGGCGGCGCGGGCGACCTCGGCGAGCGTGTGGGCCGAGACGCCGACGAGGGCGGCCGGTCCCAGACGCGCGCGGGCCGCGGCGATCCGGTCATGCTGGCCGCCGCCGAGATGCACGCCATCAGCGCCGAGTTCCGCCGCGAGGTCGAGGTCGCCGCCGATCGTCAGCCGCGCACCGGCCGCCCGTGTCAGGCCGAGCAGGGTCGCGCCGAGGCGGCGGCGCTCGGCCGGATCGAGGTCCCGGTCGCGGAACCAGACCCAGCGGGCGCCGCCATCGAGGCAGGCCGCCACCGTGTCGGCGAGCGAGCGGTCCGAGCCGAGCCGGTCGGTGACGACGAGGAGCGGCCCCGGAAGGCTAAGAGCCGACAAGGCCGAGCTGCGGGCTCGACGGCTCGGCCCGGCCGCGCCTGGGGATGCGGCCCGCAAGATGCGCGTCGCGCCCCGCCTCGACGGCGCGACGCATGGCGCGGGCCATGCGGACCGGATCGTCGGCCTTCGCCACCGCGGTGTTGATGAGGCAGGCCGAGGCGCCGAGCTCCATCGCGATCACCGCGTCGGAGGCCGTGCCGATGCCGGCATCGACCACCACCGGCACGCGGGCGCGGCGGCAGATCAGCTCGAGATTGGCCGGGTTCGCCACGCCCATGCCGGAGCCGATCAGCGATCCCATCGGCATCACGGCGGCGCAGCCGATGTCTTCGAGGCGCTGGCAGACGATCGGGTCGTCGTTGCAGTAGGGCAGCACCGTGAAGCCGTCGTCCACGAGGTGGCGGCAAGCCTCGATCAATTCGGCGACGTCCGGGTAGAGGGTCTCGCGGTCGCCGATCACCTCGACCTTGATCCAGGTCGTGTCGAGCGCCTCGCGGGCGAGCTCGGCGGTCATGATCGCGTCGCGGGCGGTCTCGCAGCCGGCGGTGTTGGGCAGGAAGCGCTTGCCCTTGAGGATCTTGACCGTATCCGAGCCGTGGCCCTGGAGCGAGACACGGCGGATCGAGGCGGTGACGACCTCCGCCCCGCTGGCCTCGACGGCATCGCGCATGATCGCCTGGCTCGGGTAGCCGGCTGTGCCGATGAACAGGCGGCTTCCCAGCGGCACGCCCGCGATCACCAGCGGGTCGTCCGTCCCGGGCCGCAGCGGGGTGACGGTGTTCTGCTCGCTCATGCTCTAGCCTCCCTGCATGGCGCGGACGATCTCGATGCGGTCGCCGTCGCGCACGGGCGTCGCCTCCCAGTCCCGGCGGCGCACCACACGGCCGTTCAGCGCGATGGCGACGCCCTCCGGGCTCTCGATACCGCTCTCCACGGCCTCGGCCCGGAACACCGCCGCGACGGTTTCGGCCGCGTGCTCGCGCGGCTCGCCGTTGACGAGGATGCTCATGCGATGGCCCGCGCCTCGGCCCGGAAGCGGGCGAGCGTGAAGGGGCGGGCTATCTCGGGGAGCGCGCCGGTGGTGAGGAGAGCGGCCACCGCGTCGGCGGTTGCGGGCGCCAGCAGGTAGCCGTTGCGGTGGTGGCCGGTGGCCGCCACGAGGCCCGGCGCCAGGGTGTCGATGATCGGTGCGTCGTCGTCCGAGGTCGGGCGGTAGCCGCTCCACACGGCCTCGACCGCCATCTCCTCGATGCCCGGCAGAACTCGGCGCGCGCCTTCGAGCAGCGCGTAGAGCCCGCCCGCGGTGACGCCCTCGCGAAACCCGCAATCCTCGACCGTGGCGCCGACGATCAGGTGCCCGTCGCCCTTCGGCGCCATGTGGACCTGCTCGGTCCAGACCATGTGGGCGAGCGTGCCGGTCTGCCGGGTGGTGCGCAGCGCCAGCGACTGGCCCTTGAGCGGGCGCACCGGCAGGGCGAGGTGGTCGGGCAGAAGGCCGGCCGCGCCGCTCCAGGCACCGCTCGCCAGCACCACGGTCCCGGCCGCGATCGTGCCGCGCTCCGTCGCGAGGCCGGTGACGCGGGAGCCGGTCCAGTCGAGCCCGGTCGCGGCGCAGCCCTCCACCACGGCGACGCCGGCCGCCCGGCAGGCCGCCACCAGCGCCCGCATCACCTTGCGGGGATCGACCTGATGGTCGAGCGGGCAGAACACGCCCGCCGTCACCGAGGGGCGGAGCGTCGGCTCGCGACGGCGCACCTCGGTGCCGGCGAGCCACTCGGCGGCGACACCGGAGCGGCGCTGCAGGTCGTAGCGGAAGCGCAGGCGCTCGACCTCGTCCCGGCCGATGGCCAGCACCAGCGTGCCCTCCTGGCGGTAGTCGATATCGATGCCGGAGGCCGCCTGAAGGTCGTCGCGAAAGTCCGGCCAGCGGGCGAGCGAATCGAGGGCGAGCGGCAGGAGCAGGTCGGAGCCCGGCTCGTGCTCGGCGGCGGGCGCCAGCATGCCCGTGGCGGCAAGGCTCGCGCCCGCGCCGACGCGCTCCCGCTCGACCACCACAACGCTCTTGCCGGAACGGGCAAGCCGCCACGCGCTGGCGAGCCCGATCAGGCCGCCGCCGACGACCGCGACGTCCGCGCGCTCCGGTAGGCCCTGCGCTTCGCCGGCCTCGCCGAGGCCGCGGCGCTGTCCGATGGGTGAGGCGGGCCAGTCTGCCACGCTGCGATCTCCGCGTCTGCCCGCAGGGATCGGTGGCCATCGCTTCCTGGTGAAGCGCGCGGGCCCGTCACGGGGCCCCGGTCCAATCCCTACGCCGGTATGAGCCGGATCAGGTTCGAAGGATTTCCGCGCCGCAGGCTCAGAGACGAGCGTGCCAGCGGTTTCTCAGCCCCTTGCCGGGGATCTCCCTGGAACAGGCGTGATGTGGACCCGGCGGGCGATCGGGTCAAGTACGGGGATATGAGAGGGGAGGGGTTTGGGAGAGCACGGGAATCAGCATCTCCCTCCCCCCTCTGCGGGGGAGGGCGACCGCGAGGGCTGTCGCTCGGGCTCAAGCCCGCAGGCGTTCCAGCACCGCCGCCTTCGCCTTCGGCTTGTACACGGCCATCGGCTCGTCGAATCCGTCGAGCTGGTGCTCGCCGCAATGCTCCGGGTCGCCCCAGAGGAAATCCACGAAGGGCTTCGACATCAGCAGCGGCTCGCCGAGCAGCCGGTTGAGGCGCGACAGGCGGCTGGCGAGGTTCACGTCGCGGCCGATCACCGTGAAGTCGAGCCGCTGGCCCGAGCCGACGTTGCCGTAGGCGGCCTCGCCGTGATGGAGCGCGATGCCGGCGGTGACCGGCACGGAGAAGAGGTGCAGAGCGTTGGCCTCGTCGAGTGCGGCCAGCGCCGACTCGGCCGCGGTCAACGCGCCCTTGGCGGCCCCGCCGAGGTCGTCGCCCGGCTCGCGGAAGATCGCGAGCAGCCCGTCGCCGAGATATTTCAGCACCTCGCCGCCCTCCCGCTCGATCGGCGGCACGAGGCAGTCGAAGAACACGTTGAGGAGGTCCACGGCCTCCTCGGGCGTCATGTCGGCGGAGATGCGGGTGTAGTCCCGCATGTCGGCGAACAGGATCGCCGAGCGGATGCGCTTCACCTGTCCCCGCCGGATGTCGCCCGACAGGATCGCCCGGTGCGGCTCGTCGCCCACGTAGATCCGCAGCACGTGGTCGAGCTGCTTGTTGACGAGGCGCATCTCCATCACGGCGGCGAGCGCCGGCATCACGAAGCGCAGGATGGCGATGTCCTCGTCGCGAAAGCCCTCGGGGCTGCGGGTCGCGAAGGTGATGCCGTTGCGGGTGCCGTTGGTGAAGAAGAGCGGCGCCACGACGTAGTGGGTGTAACCCGCCGCGCGCAGCTCCGGCACGATGCTGTAGGGGTCTTCGCCGGCCCTGGTCAGGTCCAGCAGTAGCCACTCGCCGGACTCGTGGACGGTGAAGAATGGGCTCTCGTGATAGGCGCGCTCCGAGACCTCGCCGTGCGGGAACAGGCGCACCGTCGAGCCGGCCTCGCGCGTCCAGACGCGGCCGATGCCGGAATATTCCGAGTGCAGGGTGTCGATCGCCGTCGAGGCACGGTCGATTGGCACGCCGATCCGGTTGAGGCGCTCGGCGAGGCCGGCGAGGAGGTCGTCGGCCTGGGGCAGGCGGGCGCCCTCGCTGAGCAGCCAGTCGCGGATGGCGACGCAGGGCTGCAGCGCCCCGAAGGGCACGTCGTCCGCCTCCGACCCGTCGGCCGGGGCCGTGGGCGGTACGGGCTGTGGCGGGCGGCGTTCGAGCATAAGGCCAAGGTGGTGGATCGGCCGGGCAAAGCAAGACGCGCTGCCATGCGGGCTTCCCCACCTCGGCGTCGCGCCCAGGATCTTAGCGCAGACGCCGCGCGTCATGGAAGACGCGCGGCGGGAAAGCTCAGTTGTCGAGGAAGCTGCGGAGCTTGCGCGACCGGCTCGGGTGCTTGAGCTTGCGCAGCGCCTTAGCCTCGATCTGACGGATGCGCTCACGGGTGACCGAGAACTGCTGGCCGACCTCTTCGAGGGTGTGGTCGGTGTTCATGCCGATGCCGAAGCGCATGCGCAGCACGCGCTCCTCGCGGGGCGTGAGCGAGGCGAGCACGCGCGTCGTGGTCTCGCGCAGGTTCGACTGGATCGCCGCGTCGATCGGCAGGACGACGTTCTTGTCCTCGATGAAGTCGCCAAGGTGGCTGTCCTCCTCGTCGCCGATCGGGGTCTCGAGCGAGATCGGCTCCTTGGCGATCTTCAGGACCTTGCGGACCTTCTCCAGCGGCATGGCCAGCTTCTCGGCCAGCTCCTCCGGAGTCGGCTCGCGGCCGATCTCGTGCAGCATCTGACGCGAGGTGCGGACGATCTTGTTGATCGTCTCGATCATGTGCACCGGGATGCGGATGGTGCGGGCCTGGTCGGCGATCGAGCGCGTGATCGCCTGCCGGATCCACCACGTGGCATAGGTCGAGAACTTGTAGCCGCGGCGGTACTCGAACTTGTCGACCGCCTTCATCAGGCCGATGTTGCCCTCCTGGATCAGGTCCAGGAACTGCAGGCCGCGGTTGGTGTACTTCTTGGCGATCGAGATCACGAGGCGGAGGTTGGCCTCGATCATCTCCTTCTTGGCCTGCCGGGCCTCGCGCTCGCCCTTCTGGACCATGTTGACGATGCGGCGGTACTCGCCGATCTCCAGGCCCGTCTCGGAGGCGAGCGTCAGGATCTGCTCGCGCAGCGTCGCGACCTGACGGCCGCCCTTCTCGACGAGGTTCTTCCAGCCGCGGCCGCCGAGCGTGCCGACGCGCTCCATCCAGTTCGGGTCGAGCTCGTAGCCCTGGTAGTGGCGCAGGAACTCATCGCGCGCCACGCCGTGGCTCTCGGCGTAGCGCATCAGCCGGCCCTCGTGGCTGATCAGGCGCTTGTTGATGTCGTAGAGCTGCTCGACCAGCGCCTCGATGCGGTTGTTGTTGAGCGAGAGGGACTTCACGTCGGCGACGACGGTGTCCTTCAGCTCGATCTGCTTCTGGTTCTGGGCGTCGGTGTTCTGCTCGCCCGCGGCGCGGCGCTCCGAGCCCTCGTTCTGGGCCCGGCGCAGCTTGCGGTAGTTGTTGGCGATCGCGTCGAAAGTCTCGAGGACCTTCGGCTTGATCTCGGCCTCCATGGCGGCGAGGGAGACGTTGTTCTCCATGTCGTCCTCGTCGTCGCCGCCCTCGGGCGCCGCCGACTCGGAATCCTCGCCGTCCTCGCTCTCGCCCTCGGCGAGCTGCGGGCCGTTCTTGCCGTCGGGGCCCGCATAGGTGGCCTCAAGGTCGATGATGTCGCGCAGGAGGACCTTGCCCTCGACGAGCTCGTCCCGCCAGATGATGATCGCCTGGAAGGTCAGCGGGCTCTCGCAGAGGCCCGCGATCATCGCCTCGCGCCCCGCCTCGATGCGCTTGGCGATGGCGATCTCGCCCTCGCGGGACAGAAGCTCCACCGAGCCCATCTCGCGCAGGTACATGCGCACGGGATCGTCCGTGCGGTCGGTCGGCTCGCGCGTCGTGGTGGTGGTGGCGACCGCCCGGCTGGTCGGCGCCACCTCGGCGACCTCGGCCCCCTCGGGCTCCTCGTCGTCGGCGGCCTCGCCGTTGGCCGGCTTCTCGGCCGCGGCCTCGTCGGTCTCCTCGGCCTCGACGACGTTGATGCCCATCTCGGAGAGCTGGGCCAGCACGTCCTCGATCTGGTCCGGGTCGGACTGCCCGTCGGGCAGGACCTCGTTGACCTCCTCGTAGGTGATGTAGCCGCGCTTCTTGGCGAGCTTCACCATCCGCTTGACCGACGCATCGGTCAGGTCGAGGAGCGGTCCATCCGTCTGCTGCTCCGGAGCGGTGTCCGCCTCGTCCCGTTCCGTTGCCTTGGTCGCCATGATCAGCCTATTGTTTTGCCCGGCGGTCCGATGACGGGGCCTGCCGGCCACTCCGCATCATCGACGCCGCACCGCGGCTGCCGCGCGTCCGGACCTTCCGGCCGCGCCCTGTCCCACGTCCCGTATGCAAGCGTGACGCTTGACCGATTGTTAACCATGCCGCACGAGATGCGGCGCCTCCGTGCCAATGGCACAAGGATCAGGACACAGTCGAGTCGCTCGTCTCGGGCGGGGTCGTCTCCGCCTCTGCCGCTATCACGATCGCCAGCCCCTCCTTGGCCTGGCAGAGCCAGGACCAGTTCGCCTCGGTCGGCTCTTCGGCGAAGGCCCGCTCTGCCTGACGGAGTTCGCTATGTAGCGCTCCAGCCTTGCGGTGCAAGATCATGGCCTGCCTCAGGGCATCCTCGCGGAGCGCCGGGTCGGCATGCGGCTCCAGCGTGCGCCAGTCGCGCGAGCGCGCCATCGCCGTAAGCCGGGCCGCGGCTTCCCCGAGCCCGGCGCGCGCCAGCCGCGCCTCGATCACCGTCCGATCCGGATCGCCGGCCTCGGCCGCGCAATCGAGCAGCAGCGAGAGGATCGCGCGCGCGTCCGGGTGCTCGAATTCCAGCACCATCAACTCGTCGGCGAAGGCGCCGATCATGTCCGGATGGACGAGGAGCAGGGCGGCGATCACCGCCTCGCGCACCGGGGCGGCGCCCGCAAAGCCCGCCGAGGCGGTCATGGACGGGCTCGGCGCCGCCCGCATCCGCGGGGAGGGGGGTGGATCGCCGGGCCGGGGCCGACGCTGGAAGCCGCCCCCGTACCCGCCGGGAGAGCTCCCCGGCCTCGGGGCGCCGCCGGGCTGGCGCGCGGCGTTGCGGGGCGAGAGGCCGCGCAGGCGCTCCTCGATCTCGTCGCGGTAGTAGCGCTTCACCGTCTCGTCGCGGATGGAGCCGACGGTCTCGCGCAGCGTCGCGGCAAGGCGCGCGCGGCGCTCGGGCGTGTCGGTCTGCCCGGCGGCGAGCGCGTGGGCCCAGAACACCTCGACGAGCGGCTGGGCCGCCGCGAGCACCCGATCGATCGCCGCGGGTCCTTCCGCGCGCAGGAGGTCGTCCGGATCCTGGCCCTCGGGCATCACGGCGAAGCGGAGCGACTTGCCCGGCGTGAGGAGGGGTAACGCCACCTCCAGCGTGCGGTGGGCGGCGCGCTGGCCGGCCTTGTCGCCGTCGAAGCAGAGGATGGGCTCGTCGGCGTGGCGCCAGAGCAGGGCGAGCTGCTCCTCCGTGACCGCCGTGCCGAGCTGCGCCACGGTGTTGGGGTGGCCGGCCAGCGTCATCGCGATGGCATCGACGTAGCCCTCGACCGCCAGGATGGTGCCGCGCTCGTGGGCGGCCTTGCGCGCCTGATGCAGGTTGTAGAGGCCCTGACCCTTGTGGAAGAGCGGGGTCTCGGGCGAGTTGAGGTACTTGGCCTTGGCCTCCGCCTGCATGGCCCTCCCGCCGAAGGCGATGACCCGGCCGCGGGCATCGCAGATCGGGAACATCACCCGGTCGCGGAAACGGTCGTACGGGACCGCGATGTCGTCGCCCGAGACGAGGAGGCCGAGCTCGGCCATCAGACCCTTCTCGACGTCCTTGCCCGCGAGATAGTCGCGCAGGCCGTAGCGCTCGCTCGGGGCGTAGCCGATGCGGAAGCGGCGCAGCGTCTCGCCGCCGAGGCCCCGCCGGTCGAGGTATTCCCGGGCGGCCGCGCCGACGGGTGCGCGCAGGCGCTCCTCGAACCAGAGGGCTGCGAGTTCCATCACCTCGATCGCGCCCCGGCGCTTGGTCTCGATCGCCGCGGTGTCGGCGGAGGGGGCGGGCAGCGCGACGCCGGCCTCGGAGGCCAGCCGCTCGACGGCCTCCGGGAAGGTCAGGCCCTCCGTCTCCATCAGGAAGGTGAAGACGTCGCCGTGCTTGCCGGAGGAGAAGCAGTGAAAGAACTGCTTCTGGTCGTTCACGTAGAAGGAGGGCGTCTTCTCGGCGTTGAACGGCGACAGCCCGCGCCACTCGCGGCCGGCCTTCTTCAGCTTGACCGTGCGACCGACCACGTCCGAGGCGGGCAGGCGGCTGCGGATCTCTTCCAGGAGGTGGGGCGGGTAGCGCACGGCTCTCTGCGGTTGGCGAATCCGTCGGCGGACCGGCCATTGTAGCGCGACGGTCGCCACCGCGGGGTTAAGCGGCCGCGCCTGTGGATTGCGGTGAGAGCGGATCTGAACCGTCCCCATTCCACAGCCAGGCCGCGCCGCGCACGCCGGAAGCGTCGCCGTGCAGGCTGGGCCGGATCGGCGTGTCGAACGCGTCCGAGAAGACATGGGGCGCGACCGCGGCGGCGAGGTCGTCGAGCAGTTCGGGCACCCGCGAGAGGCCGCCGCCGACCACGATCACGTCCGGGTCGAGGATGTTGACGACGTGGGCCAGGCTGCGTCCGAGCCGGTCCCGGTAGGCCGCGAGGCTCGCCCGCGCCGCCGGGTCCCCCGCCCGGAACGCCGCGATCACCGCCTCTCCGGTGGCCTCCGCGCCGGTGCGGCGGGCGTGGTCGGCGGCCAGGGCCGGCCCTGAGAGCCACGTCTCGATGCAGCCCGAGCGACCACAGTAGCAGGTCGGTCCCGGCCGCTCGGAATCGGTCGGGGCGGGGAGGGGATTGTGGCCCCACTCGCCCGCGATGCGGTCGCGGCCGGAGAGCGCGCGGGCCTCGATCGCGATGCCGGAGCCGACGCCGGTCCCGAGGATGATGGCCCACACGACGCGGGCGCCGGCCGCAGCACCGTCGACCGCCTCGGACACCGCGAGACAGTTGGCGTCGTTCTCGACGCGCACCGGCCGGCCGAGGATGTCGGCGATGTCGGCTCGGAAGGGCCGAGCATTGAGCCAGGTGGAGTTGGCGTTCTTCACGAGCCCCGTGCGCGACGAGACGGCGCCCGGCATGCCGATGCCGACGCTGCAGGATCCGCTGGCCTCGGCTTCCAGCCGGGCGACGAGGTCGGCGACGGCGCGGAGCGTGGCCCGGTAGTCGCCCCGCGGCGTCGCCACCCGCGCCTCCGCCCGGGTGGCGCCAGCCTGATCGAGGACGATCCCGGCGATCTTCGTGCCGCCGAGATCGATGCCGAGGCGCAATCCCGCGCTCACTCGGCCGCGGCGACCTTCGTGCCCGGCGCGGGCGCGTTCTGCGTGTCGGTGTCCATCGGCTCGGGCGAGTGGTCCGAGATGTCGGTGCCGATGGAGACGGGATGGGCCATCACCTGATTGAGCTTGGCCGTGTCGAGCTCGCCCTCCCAGCGGCTGACCACCACGCAGGCGACGCCGTTGCCGATCAGGTTGGTGATGGCGCGGCACTCGGACATGAACTTGTCGATGCCGAGAACCAGGGTCATCGCCGCGACCGGGACCGGGTTGTTCGGAATGGCGGCGAGGGTGGCGGCGAGCGTGATGAAGCCCGCGCCGGTAACGCCCGAGGCGCCCTTCGAGGTGAGCATCGCGACCAGGATGATGGTGGCGTACTGCCCCACCGAGAGGTCGGCGCCGACGGCCTGCGCCAGGAAGAGCGTGGCCAGCGTCATGTAGATGTTGGTGCCGTCGAGGTTGAACGAGTAGCCGGTCGGGATGACGAGGCCGACGACCGAGTCGGAGGCGCCCAGCCGGCGCATCTTCGTCATCATGTGCGGCAGCACCGTCTCGGAGGAGGAGGTGCCGAGCACGATGAGCAGCTCGTCCTTGATGTAGGCCAGGAAGCGGAAGATCGAGAAGCCGGCGACCCGCGCGATGGAGCCGAGCACCACGATCACGAACAGGGCCGATGTGACGTAGAACGTGCCGACGAGCCAGGCGAGGTCCACGACCTTCTGGATGCCGTACTCGCCGATGGTGAAGGCCATCGCGCCGAAGGCGCCGATGGGGGCGAGCTTCACGATCAGGCCGATGATGCGGAAGAAGACCTGGCCGGCCATGTCGATGGCGTGGGCGATGCCCTCCGCCTTCTTGCCCATGCCGGTGACGACGACGCCGGTGAGGATCGAGATCAGCAGCACCTGCAGCAGGTCGCCGGTGGCGAAGGCGTCGAAGAAGCTCTTCGGGATCAGCGCCATGATGTGGGCGACGGTCGAGTCGGCCGCGGCCTTCTGGGCGTAGCCCGCGACCTTGCTGGCATCGAGCTTCGAGGGATCGGCGTGGAAGCCTGCGCCCGGCTGGATCACCTCGCCGACCACGATGCCGATGAGCAGCGCCAGGGTGGAGACGACCTCGAAGTAGATCAGCGCCTTCAGGCCGACGCGGCCGACCTTCTTGAGGTCGCCGATCGAGGCGATCCCGTGCACGATCGTGCAGAAGATGATCGGCGCGATCATCATCTTGATGAGTGCCACGAAGGCGTCGCCGAGCCATTTGAGCGACTTGCCGAACTCGGGATAGAGATAGCCGACGGCCACGCCCAGGACGATCGCGATCAACACCTGGATGTAGAGCACCTTGTACCAGGGCTCGCGCGGAGCGCCGCCGGCCGGCTCGGCGTGGCTCGTCGTGGCAGCTTGGGTCATCTGGGCCATCCGGTCCCCCCGCGCACGGGAAACCCCGTGCCTCCTCGCGGTCCCTCTGTGGGGACACACACTCGATTCTTTTCAAACGGCGCGGATGAAACTGCGCCCTGGGTTGCTCTAGCGGCTTTGCCGAGAGCCCTCAACGCCGGCCGGCCGGACGGCCGCGCGGAATGCGTGACACAAGCCCGCTGTTTCTCAGGGCAGTCGTTCGGACATATCGCGCGAAGCCGGGCAGTCGAAGCGTGACGATGGACGCCCCAAGACTTTCGAGCGCGCGCCCCAGCGGCTGGAGTTCAGTTGTTCGTGCGATTTCGCCCCCGCCCCGCGAAGCGCCGGCGCGGGCCGGCCGGGAGCGTGGTCGGCCTCCCCAGAAGCGCTTCGCCCGGCGACGCGGGTGCGCGGCCGGGCGAGAGCAAGGTTCGATGGTGGTGGGCGGGCGGAGCCGGCCTCAGGTCTGCGGCTGCGTCCGGCGCGGACGAACCGTCCAGCGCTCGAAGCCCGCGCCCGGATCCTCGCCGGAGGCCGGCTGCGCCGGCTCCTGCGGCTGCTGGATCGCCGCGCCGAGCGCCTGGGACAGGCTCTCGATCACGTCGTCGATGCGCGCGTCCGTCGGGCGCTGCTCCTCGGGCGCCGAGGCCGGAACCGGAGCCTGCTCGGCGACGGGCTCGGGCGCCGGGGCGGACGGCTCGGCCGGCTGCTCCGAGGCGGGCTCGGCGGCGGCGGGAACGGCCATCGTCGCGCCAGCAGCGCTACCGCCCGCGATGCGCCGCAGGGAGTTCACGACGCCCTCGTCGCCCTCCGGGCGGGACTCCGCCGCGCGCGGGGCGGTGTTGTTGCCGTAGCGGCCGAAGCCGAAGCGCGGCTCCAGCAAGTCGAGCACCGCGTCGAGCGCGGCGTTGCTCAGCGCCACGTCACCAGCCTGCGGCACGCCCTGGAGCGCCACCGCCTGACGCTCGAAGGCGGCGTCCTCGCTGACCTCGCGGCCGAACCAGGCCGGGACCGAGAATCCGCGGGCGTCGTTCTCGTTGTCGAAGCCGACGCTGACGAGGTCGAGGGTGCCGGGGCTGACGTAGCGGTCGATCAGCACCTCGCGGCCCGTGACGGTGAGGGCGGTGCGGTCGTAGGCGGCCTTGCCGGGGCAGACGTCGAGCAGCGCGTCGCCGTGGGCGCGCGGCACCTCGGTGCGCTCCTCGTTGAGCACACCGTCGGCACCCTTCACGGTGAGGACGAGATGGCAGTTCTGCCCGTCGACGCGCACGAAGGAGGTGCGGCCGGCCTGCGGCGCGAAGTAGCCCTCGGTGATGCGCGACCCGCCGCGCTCCTTGCGGATCAGGCGGACCAGGGCGGGCGCGATCAGGAAACGGCGGACGACGCTCATACTCTTTACCTCCGCTTAAGCCTTCCGGCGGTACGCCGCCCGCCGGCGCGGGGCCGGCGGGTCGCCGTTCGGGTCGTGGTCGTCGGAAGACCGGAAGCGGACGAGCCCGGGCAGCCAGTGGACTGGGCAGCCAGGCCGCGCGCCGGGCGCGCGATCACCGGTCGACAGAACGATTACAACCTCTCCTGCCGTCAGGGACTAAGCAGAAAGCCGCCGAAATCAAGACGAAACCGGGAGATAGCCCCGGATCGCCGGCACCGTCCCCACGGATTCGCGTCCTCCGGCCCGCCTAATCGGCCGGCTCGAAGTTCAACGCCACGCCGTTCATGCAGTAGCGCAGGCCGGTCGGGGCCGGGCCGTCGTCGAAGACGTGGCCGAGATGGCCCTTGCAGCGGGCGCAGTGCACCTCGTTGCGCACCATCCAGTGGCTGCGATCGACGGTGGTCTCGACGGCCCCGGGCAGGGGCTCGAAGAAGCTCGGCCAGCCGGTGCCCGACTCGAACTTCGTGCCCTGCTCGAAGAGCGGCGCGCCGCAGCCCGCGCAGGTGAAGGTGCCGGCCCGCTTCTCGGCCAGCAGGCAGCTCGTGCCGGCCCGCTCGGTGCCGTGCTCGCGCAGCACCCGGTACTGGTCCGGGGTGAGCGCGTCGCGCCACTCGGCGTCGCTGCGGGTCTCGGGGGCGCTCGTCGCGTCGGTCGCGGCCATCGGATCCTCCATGTCTGTCGCGGCAGATATGGCGCCTCGGGCGGGCCGGCGCGAGTCGTCACGCCGCCGCGCCGAGGGAATCGGCCATGCGCGCCTCGCGCAGACCCATCGGCAGGGCCGGGCCGGTCGTGGTGTCGATCGCGGTCTGGTGCTCGATCTCCGCGTTGATCTCGCCGCCGAGCAGCACGATCGTCGAGGAGATCCAGATCCAGGTCATGAAGCCGATGACCGCGCCGAGCGATCCGTACGTCTCGTTGTAGTTGCCGAAATTGGTCACGTACCAGGAGAACAGCAGCGAGGCCACGAGCCAGAGCAGGCAGGCCACGACGCTGCCGACACCGACCCAGCGCCAGCGCGCGTGCTCGCGGCTCGGGCCGTAACGGTAGAGCACCGAGAGGCCGGCGAGCAGGACGAGCAGGAGCGCCGGCCAGCGCAGCGCCGCGATGAGCCACGCGCTGTTGCTGATCCCCACGAAGGTGAACACCACCGGCAGGACCACGATCGACGTCAGCGCCAGGATGATGAAGACGAGCGCGCCGACCGTAAAGGTGAGCGAACGCAGGTTCAGCATGAGGAAGCTGCGCTTCTCCTCCTCCTCGTAGACTACGTTGAGCGCGTCGAACATCGCCTTCATGGCGGCGTTCGCGCTCCAGAGCGAGAGCGCGAGGCTCGTCAGAAAGGTGAAGCTCAGCGCGCCGCCGCCCTTCGCGGTGATGCGCTTGACCTGTTCGCCGATGATGTCGATCGCGCCGGAGGGCAGCACGCCCTGCATCGCGGCGAGGTGCTCGTTGATCACGTTGGCATCCGCGACCAGGCCGTAGCAGGAGACCAGCGCGGCGATCGCGGGAAACAGCGAGAGGAGCGAGTAGAAGGTCACGCCCGCCGCGACCGAGAGGACCCGGTCCTTGTTGAACTCGAGGTAGACCCGGTAGACGATGTCCTTCCAGCCGTTCTGCGGGATCTCGTCCGGGCGTTTGGCACCGCGTCCGCGCTCGGGCTGCGTCGCGGCCACCAGCGCCGCCGAGCGGCCGGTATAGGAGCGCGCCCCGGTCTCGCCGCGCTCGGGCGGCTCGAGGGCCGCGTCGTCGGGGCCGCGCCTCGGTGCGAGCGCGAGGGCGATCAGGGCGGAGCCCAGAAGCATCGTCCACAGCACCGACGCGGGGGCGCCCTCCGGCGTTGCAGACGGGCGTGGATCTTGGGCTGTCATGGGGCAGTCGAGCACCGGCATGCGCGTGGGCGCGCACGGGTGCCAAACGTCGCCGTAGGGCGGGGTGTTCCGAGCGGGCGTGTGGACGCGCGCGTCAGCCCGCGTAGAGCCCTGCATACTCCTCGCGCAGGCGGTTCTTCTGAACCTTGCCCATGGTGTTGCGGGGCAGTTCCGCCGCGAAGAGCACCCGCTTCGGACATTTGAACTTGGCGAGCCGCCCTTCGAGATGAGCGAGGATCGCGGCCTCGTCCGGCGCGTTCTCGCCCGGCACCACCACCGCCGTGACGCCCTCGCCGAAATCCGGGTGGTTCAGCCCGATCACCGCCGACTCGACCACGCCCGGCATCGCGTCGATCTCGGTCTCGACCTCCTTCGGGTAGACGTTGAAGCCGCCCGTGATGATCAGGTCCTTGCCGCGCCCGACGATGTGGACGTAGCCGTCGGGGTCGATCTTGCCGAGGTCGCCCGTGATGAAGAACCCGTCCGCCCGGAACTCGGCGGCCGTCTTCTCGGGCATGCGCCAGTAGCCCTGGAAGACGTTCGGGCCCTTCACCTCGATCATGCCGACCGTGTCGGCCGGCAGCGCCCGGCCGGTGTCGGGATCGACCACCCGGATCGACACGCCCGGCAGGGGCAACCCGACCGTGCCGGCAACCCGCGCGCCCTCGTAGGGATTCGAGGTGCTCATGTTGGTCTCGGTCATGCCGTAGCGCTCGAGGATGGCGTGGCCCGTGCGGGCCTGCCACGCGCGGTGCGTCTCGGCGAGCAGCGGCGCCGAGCCGGAGACGAACAGGCGCATGTGCCCGGTCGCCTCGCGGTTCAGGCCGGGCTCCTTCAGCAGCCGGGTGTAGAAGGTCGGTACGCCCATCATGGCCGTCGCCCGCGGCATCAGCTTAAGAATCAGCTTCGCATCGAGCCGGGGCAGGAACAGCATCGTCCCGCCCGACACCAGCACCGTGTTGGTGGCCACGAAGAGCCCGTGGGTGTGGAACACCGGCAGCGCGTGGATCAGCACGTCGTCGGGCGTGAAGCGCCAGTATGCCCTGAGCGTCCGGGCGTTCGAGGCGAGGTTCTCGTGGGAGAGCATCGCGCCCTTCGAGCGCCCGGTGGTGCCCGAGGTGTAGAGAATCGCGGCGAGGTCGTCCGGGCCCCGTTCCACGTCGGCGAACTCGGCCGTGCCGGCCCGGTCCGCGGCCTCGGCGACGCTGCCGTGCCCCGCGGCGTCGAGGGTGAGCATGTGGCCGACGCCGGCCTTCGCGGCGACGTCGGCCAGCGCATCGCGCTTGCCCGGATCGCAGACGAAGATTGCGGGCTCCGCATCGCCCAGGAAGTAACCGATCTCGGCCGCCGTGTAGGCGGTGTTGAGCGGCAGGAAGACCGCGCCGGCCCGCACGACGCCGAGATAGAGGAACACCACCTCGGCGCTCTTCTCGACCTGCACGGCGACGCGGTCGCCCGGCCGCACGCCGAGCCCCCGAAGCGCCGCCGCGTACGCACCCGAGCGCGCCAGGAGGTCGGCGTAGCTGTAGGTGCGCCCGTCCTGCGTCTCGATGAAGGTCTTGGCGGGGTCGGCGGGCAGGCTCTCCCGCACGAGGGCGAACAGATGATTCGTCATGGCGGCGAGCCCTAGCACAGCCGCGCCCGCGCGCCAGCGGGGGCGACGGTGCCCTCCCGAGCCTACTTCGCTTCCGTGCCGGGCTGGCGGCCCGGCAGCTCGCCGGGCTTGATCACCGGCATCGAGCCGCCCTCCGTCTCCGGCGGCTTCACCACCATGCCCTCGGCGGCGTTGCCGGGCGGCTTGATCACGCCGTCGTTCCTCTGGAGCTTGTCGCTCAGATTCTGGTCCTTGGGCGGCGCGTCGGCCTCGGGGCGGACCCGGTCCGGCGGCGTCTGGTTCTGGGGCGGTAGCGCCGGATCGGTGTCGCGGTTCCTCAGGGGCGCGTCGGGGTTCTGCGCGAGCGCGGCCGATGCCCCGAGGGCGAACGCCCCGGCGGCGAGCCCGGTCAGGATCTTGCGCATCTCGAATCTCTCTCAGGCCTCACGTACGGCAGGGGGAACGAGGCCTGAGAGGATCCGTTCCGAGATCAGCCCGCGCGGGCCATCTCGATGTAGAGCGCGCGCAAACGGCGGCCGAGCGGTCCGGGCCGGCCGTCGCCGACCGCCGCACCGTCGATCTCGACCACCGGCATCACGAAGGACGAGGCGCTGGTGTAGAAGGCTTCCTGCGCGGCGCGCGCCTCCTCCACCGAGAACAGCCGCTCCTCCACCACGAGGTCGGCCTCCGCCGCGAGCCGCAGCACCGCCGCCCGGGTGATGCCCGGCAGCAGCGCCGTCGAGAGCGGGCGGGTGACGAGGCGGCGATCCTGCGTGACGATGAAGGCCGTCGAGGACGAGCCCTCCGTCACCGCGCCGTCCTCGACCATCCAGGCCTCGGACACGCCGGCCGCGACCGCCGCCTGCTTGGCGAGCACCTGGGCGAGCAGGGCCACCGACTTGATGTCCCGTCGCTTCCAGCGGATGTCCTCGACGGTGATCACCTTGGCGCCGCGCTCGGCCAGCGGGTTGGCCGCCACCGTCTTGGCTTGCGTGAACATCACCACGGTGGGGGCGGTGTCGGCGGGCGGGAAGCCGAAATCGCGCTCGTACACACCGCGGGTCACCTGCATGTAGACCAGCCCCTCGGCGAGCCCGTTGCGCGCGACGAGCTCCGTCTCCAGCCGCTCCCACTCGTCCAGGCTGTGCGGGTTGCGGATGCCGATCTCGCCGAGCGACCGGTCGAGGCGGGCCAGATGCGCGGCGTTGTCCACCAGCCGGCCATCGAGCACCGCCGAGACCTCGTAGATGCCGTCCGCGAACAGGAAGCCGCGGTCCATCACCGGGACCTTGGCCTCCTCGAAGGGCAGGAACGCGCCGTTGAGGTAGACGATGCGGGGAGTGGTCACGGCGGGTCCGGCCTCTGGCTGTTGGTCGTGCAGACGTGCGTAGCAGGATTCGTGCGGAGAGCGCGTCAGGCCTCGCCGAACACCCTCTGGAAGATCGTGTCCACGTGCTTCAGGTGATAGCCGAGGTCGAAGCACTCTTCGATCTGCTCGGGCTTCAACGCCGCGGTGACCTCCGGGTCGGCCTTGAGCAGGGTGAGGAAGTCGCCCTCGCCGCGCCAGACCGGCATCGCGTTGCGCTGGACCAGCCGGTAGGAATCCTCGCGCGAGACGCCGGCCTGGGTCAGCGCCAGCAGGACCCGCTGCGAGTGGACGAGGCCGCCGAGGCGGTCGAGGTTCCGCTGCATGTTGGCCGGGTAGATCAGCAGCTTGTCGATCACGCCGGTCATGCGGGCGAGCGCGAAGTCGAGGGTCACGGTCGCGTCCGGGCCGATCATGCGCTCGACCGAGGAATGCGAGATGTCCCGCTCGTGCCAGAGCGCCACGTTCTCCATCGCGGGGATGCTGTAGCCGCGCACCATCCGGGCGAGGCCGGTGATGTTCTCGGTGAGCACGGGATTGCGCTTGTGGGGCATCGCGGAGGAGCCCTTCTGGCCCTCCGAGAAGAACTCCTCGGCCTCCAGCACCTCGGTCCGCTGCAGGTGGCGCACCTCGATGGCGAGGCGCTCCAGCGAGGAGGCGACGACACCGAGCGTGGCGAAGAACATCGCGTGCCGGTCGCGCGGGATCACCTGCGTGGAGACGGGCTCGGGGCTCAGGCCCATCTGCTTGGCGACATATTCCTCCACCCGCGGGTCGATGTTGGCGAAGGTGCCGACCGCGCCCGAGATCGCGCAGGTCGCGACCTCCTCGCGGGCGGCGACGAGCCGGGCACGGTTGCGGGCGAACTCGGCGTAGGCCTGGGCGAGCTTCAGCCCGAAGGTCACCGGCTCGGCGTGGATGCCGTGCGAGCGTCCGATGGTCGGCGTACTCTTGTGCTCGAAGGCCCGGCGCTTGAGCGCGGCAAGCAGCGCGTCCACGTCGGCGACCAGGATGTCGGCCGCGCGCACCAGCTGCACGTTGAGGCAGGTGTCGAGAACGTCCGACGAGGTCATGCCCTGATGCACGAAGCGGGCGTCCGGCCCGACGATCTCGGCGAGATGCGTCAGGAAGGCGATGACGTCGTGCTTCGTCACCGCCTCGATCGCGTCGATCCGGGCAACGTCGAACTGGGCGTCCCGCCCCTTCGCCCAGATCGTCTCGGCGGCGGCTTTCGGCACGACGCCGATCTCGGCGAGCGCAGTGGTGGCGTGCGCCTCGATCTCGAACCAGATCCGGAAGCGGGTCTCCGGCGTCCAGATCGCGCTCATCGCGGGGCGAGAATAGCGGGGGATCATGCGGGCGCCTCGATCAGTCCAGTGCGTGCGGGGCCGCGCCCCGGAGGACGCCGCCCGATGCGCGGCGCCTAGCACGCGCACCCGGCAGGCTCAACGCATCCGGGCGCCGGGCTCGGCCGCGCCCCGGATGTTGCCGGCCGGCAACATCCGGACAGGTTCGGCGATAGGTCGGGATTAGCCTCGGAGCGGGGGCGGACGGAGGTCCGGCCCCTGTATGAACGGCTTAGCCTGAAAGTTAGATTATGACTTAGAATAGATTTAAAAGAGATCTCGATTTCGTACTCGCGCGATGAATTGCGGATTTGCGCGCATTCGGTATCCGGCGCCCCAGAGATCGGAAGAAGACCTGCGGTCGATCAGAGTCTCGATGACGCGTTCTGAAGGGGTACGGGAGTGAAGACTGGAATCTGCGCGCTGACGACGGCCCTGCTGGCCGGGACCGCCCTCACCACCGGGGCACACGCGCAGGTGCGACCAGCGCCAGCCTCCGAGGCGGAGACGGCCGTCACCCTCGACCAGCTCAGCGTGGAGAACGCGGTCGGGCAGCTGGGACCGCAGGGCGGCGTCACGGTCGGCTACCTGACGAAGCAGACACGCACGGCCACCAAGACCGCGACGCCGCTGCTCGACACGCCGCAATCCGTCACCGTGGTGACGCGTGAGCAGATCACCGACCAGAACTTCCAGAACCTGACCGACCAGCTCCGCTACGTCCCCGGCGTCATCCCGGCGCAGGGCGAGAGCAACCGCGACCAGGCGATCATACGCGGCCAGAGCACGAGCGCCGACTTCTTCGTCAACGGCGTGCGCGACGACGTGCAGTACTACCGCGACCTCTACAACATCGAGCGCGTCGAGGTGCTGAAGGGCCCCGACTCTCTCATCTTCGGCCGCGGCGGCGGGGGCGGCGTCATCAACCGCGTCCTGAAGGAAGCCGACGGCGCTCGCGTCCGGCAGGTCACCGCCGGGGGCGGCCAGTTCGGCGACAAGCGCCTCACGGTCGATGTCGGCGACCGCTTCAGCGACGACGCCTTCTTCCGCCTGAACGGGATCTTCGAAGATTCCGGCACCTACCGGCAGTTCGGCGAGCTGACGCGCTACGGCGTCAACCCGACCATGACGTTCCTGCTCGGCCCGCAGACGACGCTGCGGCTCTCCTACGAGTACTTCCACGACGACCGCTTCCCCGACCGCGGCATCCCCTCGCAACTCGGGCGCGCCTACAATTACCGCAACAATCTCCGCACGTTCTTCGGCAACCCGGACGTGAATTTCACGAAGGTCGACGCCCACATCGCGACGGCCACCCTCGATCACCTGTTCGATTCAGGCGTCGAGCTGCACAGCCAGCTGCGCTTCGCCGACTACAATCGGTTCTACGCCAACACGCTGCCGGGCAGTGCCGTCAACGCGGCCGGCACCAGCGTGACGATCACCGGCTACCGCAACGAGACGGACCGGACGAATTATTTCAGCCAGAACGACTTCACCTACAAATTCCTCACCGGCGACATCAAGCACACGCTGCTGGGCGGGTTCGAGCTCGGCTACCAGGAGGGCCTGACCTACCGGCAGAGCGCGCTGTTCGGCTTCGGCAATAACCTCGTGTCGAGCGTGACCGTGAACCCACTCTCGCCGATCACCCGCGTGCCGGTGACCTTCCGCAACAACGGCGGCTCGGATGCCAATGCGCGCTACGACCTCGGCCTCGCCGCCGTCTACGCCCAGGACCAGATCGAGCTGAACCCCTACGTGCAGGTCGTCGGCGGCCTGCGCTACGACCACTTCGACTTCGCGGCGCGCAACCAGAACAACGGGGTCACGTATCCGCGGATCGACGACCTCGTGTCGCCGCGCGCCGGCCTCGTGATCAAGCCGCTGCCGAACCTCGCCTTCTACGGCAGCTACAGCGTGTCCTACCTGCCGAGTTCCGGCGACCAGATCGGCAACTTCACGCCTGGCCTCGTCATCGCCCAGCCGGAGCGGTTCCAGAACCTCGAGGTCGGCGTGAAGTACGACGTCAGCCCGACCTTCCAGCTCACGGCCGCGGGCTACACCCTCGACCGGACCAACCAGCGCCTGCCGGACCCGAACAATGCCGGCTTCTTCATCCTGTCGGGCCGGACGAACACGCGGGGGTTCGAGATCGGTGCCAACGGCTACGTCACCGACTGGTGGCAGGTCGCGGGCGGCTACGCCTTCACGGACGCGCGCATCGAGAGCGCGACCTCGGCCACGATCCTGGCCGGCAACACGGTCGGGCTCGTGCCGTTCAACTCGGTCTCGCTGTGGAACAAATTCGCGCTGACGCCGGAATTCTCGGTCGGCATTGGCTACATCTACCAGACGCACACCTTCGCGTCGTCCGACGACACGGTGCGACTGCCGGGCTATTCCCGCTTCGATCTCGGGCTGTTCTATCAGATCAACGAATCGACGCGGGCGCAGCTCAACATAGAGAACCTGTTCGACCGGCGTTACATCTACACGGCCGACAACAACAATAACATCACGCCCGGCGCCCCGCGCACCATCCGGGCACAGATCGTCGTGCGATTCTGAGGGAGACGCGCCTCGGCCCTCGGGATCCATGAACGCCGCGGCTTCAGGACGAGAAACCTCGGTCTGTCCGAGTCCCGGGTTCCGCTACGCGGCCCCGGGATGAGGGCGAGGAGGCGGCAGCAACGGACCGATCGGCCGGGATCAGCCGCCGATGAGCAGGACGGCGACGGCCCGGTCGATCGAGAGGTAGAACAGCCCGAAGGCGACGAGGGCGGCGGCGGCGAACTCGATGGCGACGTTGCCGAGCGTCTGCGAGCGGCGCAGCACCTCGCGGCCGAAATAGACCGAGAGCCACGCCACGGTGAGAACCATCGGCATCACGAAGAGGAAGGACCACGTGCTCTCGACGCGACCGAGGCCGGCGGGATCGACCAGCGGCCGGATGTTGCGCACCCAGGGGGCGTCCAGGGCGGCGTAGAGGGCCGTCACCCAGGCGAGCGACACCGCGACACCGAGATGGAAGGTGAAGATGCGATGCAGGCGCGAGAAGTCGTCGCTGACGTGATCGATCGTGGTCAAAGCGTCCCCCGAATTCAGTGGAGACCCCGCGACGGTGCTCTGACGGCACCGTTCGCGGGGCGCTGAACCCGGAATGACGGCGGAATCGGCTGTTTCTATGACGCCCTCAGGCCGGATCGGCCTTATTGGCGGCCTCGGGTTTGCCGGAACGCATCAGCGCGACGAAGCGCTCGAACAGGTAGTGGCTGTCGCGGGGCCCGGGCGAGGCCTCCGGATGGTGCTGCACCGAGAAGGCCGGGCGGTCGGTCAGCGTCAGGCCGCAATTCGATCCGTCGAAGAGCGAGACGTGGGTCTCGACCGCGTTGCCCGGCAGGCTCTCCGGATCGACCGCGAAGCCGTGGTTCATCGAGACGATCTCGACCTTGCCGGTGGTCTTGTCCTTCACCGGATGGTTCGCGCCGTGATGGCCCTGGCCCATCTTCACGGTGCGTCCGCCGAGCGCGAGGCCCATGAGCTGGTGACCGAGGCAGATGCCGAAGGTCGGCACACGCTCGTCGAGGAGTTGGCGGATCACCGGCACGGCGTACTGGCCGGTCGCGGCCGGGTCGCCCGGGCCGTTCGACAGGAACACGCCGTCGGGCTTGAGCGCCATGATCTCCTCGGCGGTGGTGGTGGCCGGCACCACCGTGACGTCGCAGCCGGCTTCCGCCAGCAGCCGCAGGATGTTGCGCTTCACGCCGTAATCGATCGCCACGACCCGCAGGCCCTCGCCCTGGGCGCGGCTGCCGTAGCCGCCCTGGACCGCCCAGGTGGTCTCGGTCCAGGCCGCGTGCGCGCGGCTCGTCACCGGCGGCACGAGGTCGAGGCCCTCCATCGGGGCGAGCGCCGCGGCGCGCGCCTTCAGGGCCTCGCGGTCGAACCGGCCCTCGGGGTCGTTGGCGATCACGGCGTTCGGCATGCCCCGGTCGCGGATCCGGGCGGTGAGCGCGCGGGTGTCGATCCCGGTGATGCCGACGATGCCGCGGGCCTTCAACCAGGCGTCGAGATGGCTCGACGAGCGCCAGCTCGAGGGCTGCGTCACGGCGGAGGCGATCACCGCGCCGCGCACGCCCGAGGCCGGAGCGGCGTCGAGGCTCTCGAGATCCTCGTCGTTGGTGCCGACATTGCCGATATGCGGGAAGGTGAAGGTGACGATCTGGCCCGCGTAGGAGGGGTCCGTCAGGATCTCCTGGTAGCCCGTCATGGCGGTGTTGAAGCAGACCTCGCCGTCCGCGACACCCGTCTGGCCGATGCCGAATCCTTCCAGGACCGTGCCGTCGGCCAGTACCAGCAGCGCGGTGACGACGGGGTCGGCCCAGGGAGCGGGCGCGGGACGGGATTGCGCTGTGGCGCCTTCGTCTTGCAGCATCGGCGTGATCTCGCTTATGTCCGGTGCCGGATCCGGCGCCTGCGATGAGGCGCGGCGGGCGGCCAAAACCCTCGTGCGGCGCTCTTAGCGAGCGGCCCGCGTCAGGGTCAATGTGGCGCGCCCGCCTTCCCAGCTCAACATCCGCGCCGCGCAGGGCCGACGCCCGTTTTTCGTATCACAGGAGAGAGTTCGATGCTGCGCGCGCGCTTCACCGCCGAGATGAAGGAGGCCATGAAGGCCGGCGAGAAGGACAAGCTCGCCACGATCCGGATGATCCAGGCGGCGCTCAAGGACAAGGACATCGAGGCCCGCGGCCTCGGCAAGGAGGCAGTTCCCGATGAGGAGATCCTGGCGCTCCTGCAGAAGATGATCAAGCAGCGCACCGAATCGGCCGGCGTCTACGAGCAGGGCGGCCGCCCGGAACTCGCGGCCAACGAGCGCGCCGAGATCGCGATCATCCAGGGCTTCCTGCCGCAGCAGATGGACGAGGCCGAGACGAAGGCCGCGATCGACGCCGCGATCGCCGAGACGGGTGCCGCCGGACCGAAGGACATGGGCAAGGTGATCGGCGCCCTGAAGGGCAAGTTCGCCGGCCGGATGGATTTCGGTCGGGCCAGCGGCCTCGTGAAGGACGCTCTCGCCGCCAAGGGCTGAGGCGCGGGAGCGGGCGGAGCGACAGCCGCAAATCCCCGCTCCCCGCTGTGCGGGGAGAGGGCTTCGGCGACCTCGTCGTCGCCGAAGCGAGCCGGCGTATCGATCCCGGAGGGATCGACGCGATGGTGAGGGGGCTTCGACGGGGGAGTCTCTTCCGTTCAAGCCCCCTCACCGCCGCTGCGGCTTCGCCTGCGCTTCCCTCAGGCACGACAGGGTGCCCGCGGGCCTCTCCCCGCGCGCGGGGAGAAGGGAGCGCCACATCCTGAACCGCCGGCAGACGCCCGCCTACTCCATCGCCCGCTTCACGAAGCGGTCTTCGAAGGTCCTGGCGAGGTCGATCTGCGCGCCCTGCAATTCGGGGTCGAGGGTGCGGACCAGCTCCAGCACGCTGTTCATGCCGTCGCGGCTCGGGATGCCGGTGCGCGAGTAGGTGGCGAGCGAGTTCCTCACCGCCTGCACGTAGAGGGCCCGGTCGCCGAAATGGTAGGTCGGCGGGACCAGGTCGGCGATCTCCTCCGGGCTCGCGGTGGCGACCCACTTCAACGCCTTGGTGAAGGCGTTCACCACCTTCTGGGTGCCGACCCCGTGGCGCTCGATCCAGTCCTGCTTGGTGTAGACGACCGCGGCCGGGTTCGGCCCGCCGAAGAGCTGGCGCGTGCCCTCGTCCGTGCGGGTGTCGACCAGGACCTTGATGTCGCCGTCCGCCTCCAGCTTCGCGATCACCGGGTCGAGGTGCGAGACCGCGTCGATCTCGCCCTTCTTCATCGCCGCGATGGCGCCGGCCCCGCCGCCGATGCCGATGAGGGGTGCGTCGGTGGCCTTGAGCCCGGCCTTGATCATCGCGAACTGCACGGCGAGCGCCGTCGAGGAGCCGGGCGCCGTCACGCCGATCTTGCGGCCCTTCAGGTCGGCCACGCTCTTCACCGTGTCGGCGAGGTCCTTGCGCACGCCGATGACGATGGCGGGAAGCCGGCCGAGTTCGCACACGGCGCGCACGTCCTGGCCCTTCGCCTGCATGCGGAGCGTGTGCTCGTAGGCGCCTGCGACCACATCGACGGAACCGCCGATCAGCGCCTGCAGCGAGCGCGCACCGCCGCCAAAGTCGTTGATCTCGGCCTCGATGCCCTCCTCCTTGAAGAAGCCCTTCCGCTCGGCAACCGTCAGCGGCAGGTAGTAGAGCAGGGGCTTGCCGCCGACGCCGATGCGGACCTTCACGGTCTCGGCGCGGGCGGTCCGGCCGAGGCTCAGCGCCGCGGCGGCGCCAAGGAGGAAGCTGCGGCGTTGCATCGGATCAGTCCTTTCAGCCCTGGCCGCCCGCCTGCGGACGCCAGACGAGGAGACGGTTCTCGATCACGGTGACGACCGCGTCGATCACGATGACGAAGACGGTGAGGATCAGCATGCCGGCGAAGACGCCGGTGACGTCGAACACGCTCTCGGCCTCGTGGATCTTGTAGCCGAGGCCCGCCGACGAGCCGAGATACTCGCCCACCACCGCGCCGACCAGCGCGAAGCCCACCGCGGTGTGGAGCGAGGAGAACATCCAGGTGAGCGCCGAGGGCCAGTAGACGTGGCGCAGGAGCCCGCGCTCGTTCAGCCCCAGCATGCGGGCGTTGTTGAGCACCACCGGGCTCACCTCGCGCACGCCCTGGTAGACGTTGAAGAACACGATGAAGAACACGAGCGTGAAGCCCAGCGCCACCTTCGACCAGATGCCGAGCCCGAACCAGAGCGCGAAGATCGGCGCCAGCACCACGCGGGGCAGGGCGTTGGCGGCCTTGATGTAGGGATCGAACACCGCGGCGAGCAGCGCGTTGCGGGCGAACAGGAAGCCGAAGGCGATGCCGCCGACCGCGCCGAACACGAAGGCCAGCACCGTTTCCTGCAGGGTGATCCAGAGATGGCCCCAGATCTCAGGGGTCAGCATCTCGGCCCAGGCGCGGGAGAGCACGGCGCCCGGCGTCGAGAAGAAGAACTGGATCTGCCGCGTCTCGCCGAGGACGGGATAGACGGTCAGCACGTGCCAGATGCCGAGGCCCGCGAGGCCGACGCCGATCTGGAGCGCGAGGAGTAGGAGGCGGTTCACGGTCTGGGATCTCCGCGCGTCAGGCCGGGCCGCCGGCATAGGCGCGCGAGACCTCGACCCTGAGGCAGGACCAGATCTCGCGGTAGAGGTCGTGGAAGCGCGATTCCAACCGGATCTCGCTGATGTCGCGGGGCCGGTCCAGGGGCACGGGGAAGTCCCCGACGACGCGGGCGGCGGGGCCCGCCGAGAGCACGACCACCCGGTCGGAGAGCGCGATCGCCTCCTCGAGGTCGTGGGTCACGAAGATCACCGCCTTGCGGTTCTGCGCCCAGAGGTCGAGCAGCAGATTTCCCATGATCTGGCGGGTCTGCGCGTCGAGCGGCCCGAAGGGCTCGTCCATCAGCAGGATCTCGGGATCGCGGATCAGCATCTGGGCGAGCGCCACGCGCTTGCGTTGCCCGCCCGAGAGCATGTGGGGATAGCGGTCGGTGAAGGTCGCGAGCCCCACCCGGCCGAGCCAGGCGCGCGCCCGCTCCCGGGCCTCGGCGCGGCGCACGCCCTGCGGCTCGAGGGCGACCGCCACGTTGTCGAGCGCCGTCTTCCAGGGCATCAGCGCGTCGGCCTGGAAAAGGTAGCCGGCCCGCGCGTTCAGCCGGGGGAGGGGCTGGCCGAAGATCTCGACGCGGCCCGCGGCGGGCTTCAGCAGTCCCGCGGCGGCGTTGAGGATCGTGGACTTGCCGGAGCCCGTCGGGCCGACGACGGCAACGAACTCGCCCGGCCGCACCGCCAGGTCGATGCCCTCGACCGCGACGTAGCGCTTGCCGCCCTTCAGCGTGAAGGCGATGGACACAGCATCGAGGCGCACGGCCGCCTGCAGGGGCGTCGCCGCCGCGCTCGCCGCCTCGGACGAGCCTTGCCGGCTGCCCTCCATCCGCGTTCTCCCGTGGCCGTCATCCGGTGGGTGGTCCTGACGGCCTTGGCGACCTTTTCCCCGAGCCCGCGGCGGAGATCAATCGCGCGCGACGCGCGGCGATGAGACAGAATCGCCACCGCCAACCGGATTTTTCACCGGGAGCCCGGGATGATAACGGGGCCGCGGACCGTCAGCGCAGCCGGTCCGCGCCCCCGGCGAGCGCGCGGGTGAGCGCGGCGGCGTCCCGGACCTTCGCCAGAGGCGCGCCCTGGCCGGCCCAGAGCGGCGTGAAATCGCCCGAGCCGCGGGCCTCGGCCGCCACGCGCAGCGGCTGCAGCGCCACCGCCGCCCGCGGGAAGGCCGGGGCGTCGGGGGCGATCGGCCCGAATTCCCGCATCGCCCGGTTGCGGAGGCCGCGGGCGGGCCGGCCGGTGAACACCGTGGTGAGCGCCGTGTCGGCGTCGCCCGCCTCCGCCAGCGCCCGCGCGTGAACCGCCGACAGACCGGCCGCCTCGCAGGCGAGGTAGGCGGTGCCGACCTGCACCGCCGCAGCGCCGAGCGCGAAGGCGGCCGCCGAACCGCGCGCGTCCGCGATCCCGCCCGCGGCGATCACCGGCAGGTCCACGGCGTCCACCACCTGCGGAACGAGGGCGAGCGTGCCGACCTGGCCGGCAATGTCCTCGCTCAGGAACAGGCCGCGGTGTCCGCCGGCCTCGAGGCCCTGCGCGATGATGGCGTCGACCCCGCGCTCGGCGAGCCAGCGGGCTTCGGCGACCGTGGTGGCGCAGCCGAGGATGCGGCAGCCCGCCGCCCGCACCGCCGCCAGGAGCTCCGGCTCGGGCAAGCCGAAATGGAAGCTGACCACCGGCGGGCGCAACGCCGTCACGGCCTCGGCCATGCCGGCGTCGAACGGGGCCCGCTCGGGGCCAGGCGTCACCGCCGCGGGGTCGATGCCGAGCGCGTGGTAGGCCGGTGCGAGGCGGGCCGCCCAGGCCGCCTCCCGCTCGGGATCCGGCGCGGAACGGCGGTGCGCGAAGAAGTTGAGGTTGAACGGCCGACCGGTCCGCGCCCGCAGCGCCGCAACCTCGGCGCGGATCCCGTCCGGGCTCATCGCCGCGCAGGCGATGGAGCCGAGGCCGCCGGCCGCGCTCACCTCGGCCGCCAGCGCGGGCTTGGGCCCGATCATCGGGGCCTGGATCACCGGGTGCTCCAGGCCGAAGCGCTCGCAGAAGGCGCGCCGCGGATCGCTCATCCGTCCCTCGCCGATTCGGAAGTTAAACGAGCGATGCACCTTTCCCGCCGCCCGCGCCAGCGCGTCGGGGCGCGGACCCGCCTCAGAACGGCAGCAGCACGTCGATCACCTGCTGGCCGTAGCGGGGCTGCTGCACGTCGGTGATCTGGCCGCGGCCGCCGTAGGCGATGCGGGCCTGGGCGATCTTGGCCGAATCGATGGTGTTGTCGGACTCGATGTCCTCCGGCCGCACCACGCCCGCCACGATCAGCTCGCGCACCTCGAAGTTGACCCGGATCTCCTGCTTGCCCTCGACCACGAGGTTGCCGTTCGGAAGAACCTGCGTGACCACCGCCGCGACGCTCGTCGTCACGGTCTCGGCCCGCTGCACCGAGCCGGCGCCGTCGCTCGAGGTGTTGGAAGTGGCGTTCAGGAGCTTGTCGGCGGCGATGCCGGCCGCGGCCACCCCGGCGCTCTTCTCGAATCCGAAGGCGTTCGGCAGGCCGAAGCCCTCGCTGTTCGAGCGCGAGCGCTTGGTCTCGTTGTTGAGGTTCGCCCGGTCGGTGACGTTCACCTTCACGGTGACGAGGTCGCCGATGCGGGCGGCGCGCTGGTCCTTGAAGAAGGCGCGCGAGCCGGTGCGCCAGAGCGAGTTCGGCGCGTAGGAGACCGGCTGCACGTCCGGCATCGGCATCCGCACCGGCTTGTAGCCGGGCTGGCTCGTCGGGTCCTCGATCGCCGAGAGCACCGGCTGCGCGCCGATCTGCGAGAGCCGGTCGGCGGTGTTGCAGGCGCCGAGCCCGCCGCAGGCGAGCGCGAGGAGGGGGAGACGCAGGGCGGAGCGGATCATGGGCTTGGACCGGCGTGTCTGGATCAGCGGAGGGCGGTGGTGCCGGGCAGGGCGGCGCTGGCTTGGCGCTGCGGCCCGGCGGGGCTGACCGAGACGCGGCCCTGGCCCACGACGACCGCCTGCAGCACCTTCTTGGAGGCGGCGTTCACCACGTTGACGACGGCGCCGAGCCGCCCGGGCTCGTTGGCGATGCCGCGCATCGAGAGCGTGATGCCGGGCGCCTCGTAGAGGATCGTCACCATCTCGCCGCGGGCGACGAGTTCGGGCGGCGCGGTGTCGCCGGCGCGCAGGACCGTGCCCGCACCGAGCGCGCGCTGCGCGACCTCGCCGGGCACGGCCTGCGCGAGCGCGTCCTGCGGGGCGCCCTCGCGCGGACGGCGCTCGAGCGTGACATCCGCCTCGGTGAGGCGCTCGCCGCGTCCGACGGCCCGGACCAGCACCGCGACCTCGCGCAGCTCGACCGCGACACCGGTCACCCGCAGGGTCGCCTGGCGCTCGCCGAGGCTGATCAGCGCCGCGAGCCGGCGCGTGCGCGGATCGTAGGTGAGGTCGAGCGCCGCGACCTGCCCGCCGAGATCCGTGGGCGCCAGGAGGACCGGCCCCTCGCCGTCGAGACGCACGCTCACCAGGCTCGGGTCGAGGCCGAAGCCGGCCTCGAGACCGCGCTTGAGCGCCGCCTCGATCTCGCCCGCCGCGACCCGGCGGGCCGCGCGCTGGACGCTGACCTGGACGCGGCCGCCGGTCTCGACCGGCCCGAGGCCAGCGGAGGCGGCCGCATCGACGATGCGCCGGGCCTGGATGGTGCCGGTGGCGCCGAGCGCGGGCGCGCGGAAGAGCGGGCGGGCCGCCGCCGCCGCGGGGGCGTTCTCCACGAGGTCGCCGAGGGTGAGCACGTCGCCGCGCGCGGTGACATCGCCGCGCAGGCGCATCGGCGCATCGGCCAGCGCCGGAAGCGTCCACGCCCCGATCATCGCGAGGGCCGCGAAGGCGAGCCAGGCGCGCACGGCCACGCCGAGCCGCATCGGCACGGCGCGCATCGGCGGGCGGCGCACGATCGGCCTCAGGTCGGCGAGGTCGAAGAGGTCCTGGCCCGCGGGCCGGTCGTCGTTCGCGGCCATGTCGCCGACGGCGTCGTATCGCATCGTGTCGTAACGCGCGGCTCTGGCGGATCGGGAGCGGTCGGTCATGGCGCGTCCCCGGATCAGCTGCGGAACATCTGCGAGGTGGTGGAGAGCATCTGGTCGGCGGCGGTGACGACCTTCGAGTTCATCTCGTAGGCGCGCTGCGCGGCGATCAGCGAAGAGATCTCGGTGACGGCGTTCACGTTCGCCTCCTCGAGATAGGATTGCTGGAGGTTGCCGAAGCCTTCGGTGCCCGGCACCCCGTTGATGGCCGGGCCGGAGGCCGCGGTCTCGATGAACAGGTTGTCGCCGATCGATTCCAGGCCGACCTTGTTGACGAAGCGGGCGAGCTGGAACTGGCCGAGCTGCTGGGGCGCGGTCTGGCCCGGAAGGGTCGCCTGCACGGCGCCCGTCGCGCTGATCTGCACGGAGGTCGCGGTGTTGGGCACCGTGACGCCCGGATCCACGAGGTAGCCGTCGCGGGTGACGAGTTGCCCCTGCGCCGAGAGGTCGAAGGAGCCGTCGCGGGTATAGGCGGTGCGGCCGTCCGGCAGGGTGATCCGGAAGAACCCCTCGCCGCGCACCGCGACGTCGTACTCCTTCTCGGTCGAGGTGAGCGTGCCCTGGGACATCACCCGGGCGGTCGAACTCGTCTTCACGCCCGAGCCGATCGCGAGACCGGCCGGGAGTTGCGTGTTCTGTTCCGAGGTCGAGGAGCCGGCCCGGCGCAGGTTCTGGTAGAGCAGGTCCTGGAAATGCGGCTGCTGGCGCTTGTAGCCGGTGGTGCGCAGGTTCGCGATGTTGTTGGAGATGACCTGGACGTTGAGTTCCTGGGCCGCCATGCCGGTGGCGGCGGCGTAGAGGGCGCGCATCGCTCAGAACTCCTTAGGCGACGTCGGCGAGGCGGCGGATCGCCGTGCCCCGCAGGTCGTCGAGGCGCGTGATCATGCTGGAGACCGTCGCGTAGCTGCGGTTCAGGTCCATCAGCCGGGTCATCTCGACGACCGGGCGGACGTTCGAGCGCTCCAGCGCCCCGGCCTCGAGCCGGCCCTGGAGCCCGGCGGGCTGGGCGGGCACGGGGGAGGCGTAGAGGTTGCCGCCCTCGTTCGTCAGCCGCTGCGGGTTGGCGAAGGTGACGAGCCGGAGCTTGCCGCGCACGCCGAAATTCGTGGAGACGGTGCCGTCCGCGCCGATGGTCAGGCCGGTCTCCTGCGCGTTGATGGCGATCGGGCCGCCCTCGCCGAGGACCGGGTTGCCGTCGCTCGTCACGAGTTGGCCCTGCGCGTTCATCTCCAGCGCGCCGTTGCGGGTGTAGCGCTCGCCCTGTGGCGTCTGCACGGCCAGGAAAGCCTCGCCGCGGATCGCCACGTGCAGCGGGTTGCCGGTCTGCTCGATCGGCCCCTGCGCGAGGTTGAGCACCGTGCCCTGGTCGATGACGTAGGAGACGCGGCGGTCGGGGCCCGTGAAGCTGTCCGCGCTCGCCACCGGCATCAGGTATTCCTGGAATCGGGTGTCGCGGGACTTGAAGCCCGTGGTCGAGACGTTGGCCATGTTGTTGGCGATGACGTCGAGCTGGCGCTGAAGCGCGGCCTGGCTCGACACACCGACGAAGAGAGCGTTCTGCATCTGAGGACCCGGGACCGTGCCGCGACCGGCGGCCCTGTCCACAGCGCATCGGGCGTGCCAGGTCCGGCCGGTGGCGAAATCCTTTTCGCACCAGAGGCTTGCGGTGGCGCGGCCGAGACGGCGCCCCCGGTGCGGAGCGCCCGGCGGCAAAGCTGACCCGGCAGTTCTTGCCGCCTTAACGGCGCGTTAACCGCGTTCGCCGGATATCGGACGGCACCGGCCGTGCGCGCGTACGCTGCGTCGGCCCAGTCCCGTTCCAGCGCCGGATCCGACGCTCATGGCCAAGAAGCCCAAGAAGGCGCCCGCCGCGGAGGGCGAGACCGGCGAGGCCGAGGCCCCGAAGAGCCGCAAGAAGCTCTTCATCGCGGTCGGCGCCGCGGCGCTCCTCGTGCTGGGCGGGGGCGGCGCCTTCGTGCTGAAGAAGCGCGGCGCCGAGGCGCAGGCCGCGCACGCCGAGGAGCAGAAGCCCGTCGTCTTCCTCGACATGCGCGAGATGATGCTCAACCTCTCCCCCGAGGCCGGACCCGGCCAGGACCGGGCGAAGTACGCCAAGCTGCGCATCACCCTTGAGCTGAAGGACGCCAAGGTCGAGGGCGAGGTGAAGCCCCTGATGCCCCGCGTCGAGGACACGCTGCAGGTCTACATGCGGGAGCTTCGACCGAGCGACCTCTCGGGCTCCACGGGCCTCTACCGGCTGCGCGAGGAACTGCTGCGCCGGGTCAACGTGGCGGTCTACCCGGCCAAGGTCGAGGCCGTGCTCTTCAAGGACGTGATCCTCCAGTAGGCGCGGGCATGGAACCGGACGATCCGAACCTCGAGGACGACTGGGCCGCGGCCCTGATCGAGCAGAACAATTCCGGCGAGGGCGGCGACGCCTCGCTCGCCGAGGAATGGGGCGCGGCGCTCGCCGAGCAGGGCACCACCCGCAACGCCAGCGACGTCGCGGCCGAGTGGGCGACGATGATCGAGGACGGGGAGGCCGACGACCTCCCCGAACTCGCCGGCAACGACCGCATCCTCAACCAGGACGAGATCGACGGCGTCCTGGGCTTCTCCATGCGCGAGCTCTCGGCCTCCGGGGCCGGGGGCGTGCGCGCCATCGTCGATTCGGGCGTCGTCCAGTACGAACGCCTGCCGATGCTGGAGATCGTCTTCGACCGGATGATCCGGTTGCTGTCGACATCGTTGCGCAACTTCTTCCAGGACAACGTCGAGGTGACGCTGGACAACATCACCTCGGTCCGCTTCGGCGACTACGTCAACGCCATCCCGCTGCCGACGCTGCTGGGCGTGTTCAAGGCCGATACCTGGGAGAATTCGGGCCTCGTCACGGTCGAGCAGAACCTCGCCTACTCGACGCTCGACCTCCTGCTCGGGGGCAAGCGCGGCGGTTCCTCCACGCGGCTGGACGGGCGGCCCTTCACGGGCATCGAGATGCAGCTCGTGCGCCGCCTGGTCGAGATCATCCTGGGCGACCTGGAACAGTCGTTCCAGCCGCTCTCCCCGGTGCATTTCGCCATCGATCGGATCGAGACCAACCCGCGCTTCGCCACCATCACCCGGCCGGGCAACGCCGCCATCCTGATCGGCCTGCGCCTCGACATGGACGGGCGCGGCGGCCTGCTGCAGATCCTCTTCCCCTACGCCACGATCGAGCCGATCCGTGAACTGCTCATGCAGAGCTTCATGGGCGAGAAGCTCGGCCGGGACCAGATCTGGGAAGGCCACCTCGCCACCGAGATCTGGCAGGCGGACCTGACCATGCAGGCGGTGCTCCACGAGATGATGCTGCCGCTCAAGCGCGTGATGGGGCTGAAGGTCGGCGACACGCTGATGTTCGACGCCAAGCCCACGGACCTGATCACCGTGCGCTGCGGCGACTGGCACCTGACGCAGGGGCGGATTGGGCGGATCGACGACAGCATCGCCGTCCAGGTCACCCGGCCGCTGCGGCGCTCGCGCACCACGCTCCAGGCCTACGAGGCCTCGATGAACAACCGCAACGAGGGCTAGCGTCCGATGAGTACCCTTGTCACGCTGCTCGCCGACGGCCTCGTCGCGGTCCTGCTCGTCGCCACCATCGTCTCCTCGCTCCGCCTGTCCCGCCGCATCGCGCAGATGAAGGCCGACGAGGCGGCCTTCCGCCGGACGATCGGCGACCTCATGGCCGCGAGCGCGACCGCCGAGCGCGCGATCGCGGGCCTGCGCAGCGCCATCGACGAGTGCGACCGGACGCTCGCCGAGCGCCTGGAGGCGGCCGGCCGCGGCGCCGCCGAGATCGCCGCCCAGGTCGCGGCCGGGGAGGGCGTCATCAGCCGCATCGGCGCCATCGTGGGCGAGGCCCGCGGCGCGGGGCGGCCGGCAGCAGCCGCCGCGCTCGCGACGTCGGCGCCGGGCCAGCCGCCCGCCATCCGGCCCGAGCCGGCATCCGAGGCGGTCGAGGGCCTGCACAGCGAGCGCCTCGGTGCCGCCGCGGCCGCGGCCCTCGCCATGACCGAGCGGGCATTGCAGCGCGTGCGGAGCCGCGCCGCGTGAGCGCCCGGCCGCCCGCACGCCAGGATGCCGGCCCCCCGGGCACGGTCGCGGCCCCGGTGCCCGGCAAGCGCGCGGTCGGAGCCGCGGCCAGAGCCGCCACGGCGCTGCGGCTGTCGCGGCTTCGCCAGCCGAGACCCCTGCGCCTGCGCCTCGTCGATGCGGTGGCGCTCGCCGCGGCCGGGCTTCTGGTGCTCAAGCTCCTGTCGCTCGTCCAGCCCGAGGATGGTCCCGGTGGCGAACTGCCGGCCTTCGCCCGGGTGCTCGCGCAGGCTCGCACCGGCTACGAGCCGAAGGACCCCTCGACCACCGGCTCGGTCGGCCCGAAGGATCAGGAGAAGGCCGCCGACAGGCCCGTCGAGAAACCGCCGGAGCCGCCGCGGGGGCAGCCGCCCCTCGCGGAGCCCGCCTCGGCCACGGAGCGCGCGCTCCTCGAGAAGCTCGGCGCCCGCCGGGATGCCCTGCGGCAGAAGAGCGAGGAGCTGGACCTGCGCGAGCGCATGCTCGGCGAGGCGGAGCGCAAGCTGGAGGCCGGCGTCGGCGAGTTGCGGCAGGCCGAGGACAAGGCGGATGGCGCCGGGCGCGAGCGGGCCGAGGCCGAGCGGGCCGGCATGAAGAACATCGTCACGATGTACGAGACGATGAAGCCGAAGGACGCGGCCCGCGTCTTCGACCGGCTCGGCCACGAGGTGCTGGTGCCGCTCGTGCTGGCCATGAACCCGCGCAAGATGGCCGAGGTTCTGGCCGTGATGCAGCCGGAGGCGGCCGAGCGCCTGACCGTGGCGCTCGCCAACCGCGCCCGCGGCGTCGCGCCCGCGCAGCAGGCGGCGGTCCCCGGCCTGCCGCCGAACGAGCTGCCGGCAATCGACCCGGCCGCCGCGCGCTGAGCCGCTTCGAACCAGGCCGAAGGGTGGTCCACCCTTCGGAGTCCCGGTCGTGGCCGCGCGGCGCACGCGCTTGACATCCGCACAGAATGCCGGGAAGCCCCCCGCGCAGAGCGGACGGCGCCGGGAGGGGTCATGGAAGTCATCGAGACGGCAATCCCGGCGGTGAAGCGGGTGCGCCCCCGGCGCCACGGCGATGCCCGCGGCTGGTTCTCGGAGACCTTCCGGGCGGACGTGCTGGCCGAGGCCGGGATCGACTGCGCCTTCGTACAGGACAACCAGTCCTTCTCGGCGCCGAAGGGCACCATCCGCGGGCTGCATTTCCAGGTCCCGCCGCAGCCCCAGGCCAAGCTGATCCGCGTGCTCGCCGGCGCGATCCTCGACGTGGCGGTCGACATCCGGCGCGATTCGCCGACCTTCGGCCGGTACGTCGCCGTGACGCTCGACGCCGAGGGCGGCGAGCAGCTCTTCATCCCGCACGGCTTCGCGCACGGCTTCTGCACGCTGACGCCCGACGTGATGGTCGCCTACAAGGTCGACGCCTACTACAGCCCCGCCCACGACCGGGCCCTCGTCTGGAACGATCCCGAGATCGGCATCGACTGGCCGGTGGCCGAGGCCGAGGCGATCCTCTCCGACAAGGATCGCCGCGCGCCTCGCTTGGCCGATCTCGGGCCGGCCTTCTAGGGCCCGTCGTCCCGGACCCGCCACATTCTTCCTGTCTGGGGCGGACGGAACCGGTTGCGGCGGGGCAGGACGTCCCGAAGACGCGCAACACTCGGCCTGACGGAGACATCGCGATGCGGATACTGGTGACCGGGGGCTGCGGCTTCATCGGCTCGGCGCTCGTCCTGCATCTGGTGCAGGATCTCGGGCACGAGGTCGCCACGCTCGACGCGCTCACCTACGCGGCCAACCCGGTCTCGCTGCAGCCGCTGGCCGAGGATCCGCGCCACCGCCTGATCGAGGCCGACATCTGCGACGCCGAGGCCGTCCAGGCCGCCTTCGCGGCGTTCCAGCCCCAGGCTGTGATGCACCTGGCCGCCGAGAGCCACGTCGACCGCTCGATCACCGGACCCGGCGCCTTCATCCGCACCAACGTGGTCGGCACCCAGGTGATGCTGGACGCCGCACGCCGCCACTACGAGGGCCTGGGCGCAGACAAAGCCTCCTTCCGCTTCCTGCACGTCTCCACCGACGAGGTCTACGGCTCGCTGCCCCCCGACGCCTTCTTCACGGAAGCGAGCCGCTACGACCCGCGCTCGCCCTACTCGGCGTCAAAAGCGGCCTCCGACCATCTGGCGCGCGCATGGCACGAGACCTACGGCCTGCCGGTGCTGGTGACGAACTGCTCGAACAACTACGGCCCGCGCCACTTCCCCGAGAAGCTGATCCCGCTGATGAT